>QFCE01002399.1_pt1 | contig 596301 bp, 533 predicted proteins | sample 5346091 | NCBI WGS metagenome assembly QFCE01 (sample SAMN09062252, study PRJNA434731) | Human gut metagenome, whole genome shotgun sequencing project. | isolation source: stool timepoint A chromium assembly | host: Homo sapiens | collected 2015 | reverse complement strand
TAGGTTGCTTGTTTTTTTATGCATTAGTTTATATTTTAAGGTATTGTCTTAAAATATTGCTTAATGTTGAATAGTTTATAATTAGTATTAGTATAAGATACATCTGAAAAATTAAAGAAGGTATGAGGGAAAAATAATGAAAAAATTATTATATGCAGTTACAAGCATATGTTTGATGACGGGAATTATATTTTGTAATAATGTGAATACAGAGGCAAAAGTAATCAATAACAAAATTGTTTATACTAAAAATAATGAAAATGGAATAGCAATAAAATGGGATGTAGTTAGAAATGCGACAAAGTATGTAGTTTATAGAACTAATCAGAATGGAAATTTTGAAGAATATGATACAGTAAATTATGGAAATAAATATTTAGATGAAAATGTTGAAACAGGTGAAGAGTATAGATATGTTATATATTCATATAGGTATTCAAAAAAAATTGCAGAAAGTGATGAATCGAAGAAAATAGTTGGAGCTCCAAAGACAGTAACAAACGTTACTGCAAAAACAGGAAAGGGTGATGAAATTTGTATCACTTGGGATATTAATCCATATGCGTCAGGATATTATGTATATAAAAGTTCAGATAATAAAAATTGGGATAAAATAGGAACAGTATATGAAAATGAAGGAAAATATATTGATAAAAATACAGAATATAACATATTAAATAATAGTACTAAATTAAATGCAAAGTTAGTATATAAATACAAAGTAAAGGCATTTGAAAATATAGATGGAATATCATATACAAGTAAAATATCTAATAGTTATGGAATGGCTATTCAGGCAAAAGGAATTGATGTATCACATCACAATGGAAAAATTGATTGGAAAAAAATAAAAAAATCAGGCGTTGATTTTGCAATGATTCGTATAGGGTATGGAGATTCTAAAAAGGGTGGAATAAAGGATAAAAAATTTAAATATAATATGAAAAATGCAAAAGCTAATGGAGTAGAGATTGGCGTATATTTTTATAGTTATGCTGATAGCATACGTGAAGCAAAGAAGGAAGCAAAATATGTGATTAAGAAAATGAAAAAATATAATATTGATTATCCAATAGCATATGATTTTGAAAATGATTACAGAAGAAAGCGAAAATTAAAAAAGAAAAACACAAAAATTATTGATGCATTTTGCAAGACAGTAGAAGATGCAGGATATAATACAGTAATATATTCCGATGCAAACTATTTTAGAGATTTCTTATATACAAAGAAATTGGCAAAATATGGGCTTTGGGTTGCAAGATGGACATATGATAAGAATGATTTTAGAGATTATGATTTAGAAAATGTATTTATTTGGCAATATTCAGATAAAGGAAGAATGAAAGGATGTAATTATCCTCTAGACTTAAATGCAAGTTTTATTTGTAAAAATGATAATTAAATTAATTTGATTATATTTTTATTAAATCAAGCAAATTATATGATATAAATTTATATAATTAAATTATAATTTTTATTACACTTTTATAGATAAAAAATTAAGAGCATAATATGTATCGTCTTATTAAAATGTACATCAATTTATAGCTTAAGAATGAGATTAATAAAAAACATTAAAAATATACATAAAATTAAATATTCAAATGAAAATAAAACTAAATTAACTAAATTAAATTGTTGAAGTGAAAAGTGTAGGACTAAATTCCACTTCTAAGGTGTGTAATATTTATCCTGACAGCCATCTGTGAAATGTTATTTTTTGAAAAGGTAAGGTTTTAAAATAACCTTATCTTTTTCTATTTTATGAATGCTGAAAGCATCAAGTTTCTCGTATAGATTGTGATACATAAATTCAGCCACATCCAGAGAAATTCTGCCACCAAACCTTTTTAAGCGGGCGGAGTCTACATGACTGATTGCAAGATTCAGGGAAACCTGTCTCTGCGGGAACATTTAAAGGGAATGCACTCAGGACAGTCAGTGGTGCATTTCCTGTCATAAACACACTTGCAGTAATTTGTGCATTCCAAGGGCATGTTGCATTTATGTGAAAGAGAGCGGTGAAGTTTAATTTTCTTGCCAATGGTTGACTTGTCTTTGCCAATGGTTTGAGCAATGGCCGCTTTTGAAGAATCACTGGTAATGCCGGTAAGAATGATGCGTCTTTCATATAATGTTAAATGTGAAAAAGAACTATTAATACTCATATAAACCTGACTTTCCAATGGCTGTCAGGCATATATTAAGTGTAAGACTAAAATCCACTTTACCCACTTCAAATTGGAAATAAACTTTTGACTTCACGGACTAAATTACTAAATTTATATTGACATCTAATAAATTTTAGTGTAGAATATGCAATGTCGCGTAAAACGATGTTGTTTGTACGTGTAGCTCAGCTGGATAGAGCGTCTGGCTACGGACCAGAAGGTCGTGGGTTCGAATCCTGTCACGTACATTAAAATCCTCTAGATTTGTCTAGAGGATTTTTTGTTATGCTAAATTAAGGTAATTATAAGAGTTTATTTGGTATATGCTATTTTTTTATATATAAATCTTAGAAGGGAGAGTCTTAAATACAAGTAAATTTGTATTGGAAAATAAAATGAAAAAAGTAATAAGATTATTAATATGTATAGCAATGACAATAATATTAACAGTTGGTTGTGAAGACATAGATAATACAAATTTTAACAATGAAAATCAAAGTGTAAATTATGATATAGATGTGACTTCAAATAACTTAACTAATGAAAATAAAGTAGAAAGAAGCACAGATGAATTTGACAGTATTTCATCAAATAAAGGAGAATGCAATGTATGGGTACTGGATGTAGGACAGGGAAGTAGTACCTTAGTTGAAGCAGATGGTGAATATATGCTTATAGATGGTGGAGACTCAGATAAGTCATCGTATCTGGTAAGTTATTTGAAAAAGAAAGAAATTACAAATTTTAAATATGTAATTGCAACGCATTACGATGCAGACCATTTAAATGGAGTGGTAGGGGCATTAAATGTTTTTGATGTAGAAAATGTTATTTGCCCTGAATATACAACTACAACAAGAGTATATAATTCATTTATCAGTATTATGGATAATAAAAAAATAAATCGAATAAAACCGATTGTAGGAGAAACATATTCATTAGGAAGAGGCGAATTTACTATAATAGCGCCAAATTCAACAGGATATAGCAATGTAAATGATTATTCTGTAGGAATAAGGTTTAAATATAATAATAAAAGTTTTTTAGTTGCAGGGGATGCAACTAATATTTCTGAAGAAGAAATTGTAAATAATAGTATAGATATAAATTCAGATGTTTATATAGTAAATCATCATGGTAGTAGTGGATCGAGTTCAAGTGAATTTTTAAATAAAATTAATCCTGAATATGCAGTGATAAGTGCCGGGAAAGGCAATGCGTATGGGCACCCGGCATACAAAACATTGGAAAAACTTAATAAAATAGGAGCAAAAATATATAGGACGGATATAGAAGGTGAAATTGAATTTTCGTTTACGGAAAAAGAAATCCAATTCAATAAAGATTCATATAATAAGTTAGAATCAGGAGAGAAAATAAATAAAGATTCATATGAGAATAACCAAGATAATAAACTTATAAGCTCAAATGAAGGTGATAATAGGTCAATTGAAAATGAAAGTTCAAATAAATCAGACAATTATGTATTAAATAAAAATACTAAGAAAATTCATAAGGATGATTGTAAAAGTGTAAAACAGATGAGTGATAATAATAAGGTATATTTTGATGGAACAATAGATGAGGCAGAGGCACAAGGATATAGTAAGTGTCAAAATTGTTTTAAAAACGAATAAATAAAAATATTTGAGGCATAATATTCATGTAACAAAAAAAGAATTTAGGAGGACATTATGTCAAAAAAATATTCAAATGAATTTTCAAATTCAAAAAATAGTACTTCAAATTTAGAAAACAAAATTTCAGATAATTCAACATCAAAAAACTCAGTTTCAAAGAATACAGCATTAAAAAATTCAACTTCAAAGAATACAACATCAAAGAACTCAACTTCAAAAAACGAAGAAGATTGTTCTGATAAATATTAATATTTTTTATAAAAGGAATTTTATTTTTGTAGAGGCATTTTGCAATTTAGTGCAAAATGCCTTTACATATGTTGCTAAGAATATGGTACAATGAATGAAATTGTTAGTTTAAAAAAGAAAAGGAATAGCATATGAAAAAATATAATTTTGTTGCACCGTGCCATTTTGGAATTGAAGCGGTACTTAAAAGAGAAATTCAGGATTTAGGATATGATATCGTTAAAGTTGAAGATGGAAGAGTCACATTTGAGGGAGATATTTCAGCTATATGCAGAGCGAATATTTTTTTGAGAACTGCAGAGAGAGTATTACTTCAGGTTGGACGAGTTAAGGCGACAACTTATGACGAATTGTTTGAAGCCGTAAAAGCTATGGATTGGGAAGATTATATACCTGAGGATGGAAAATTCTGGGTTAAAAAGGCAAGTTCTATTAAAAGTAAGTTATTTAGCCCGTCTGATATACAAAGGATTGTTAAAAAGGCTATAGTTGAAAAATTAAAATTAAAGTATAGAGTAAACAGATTTGCAGAAACAGGAAATGAGTATCCTTTAAGAGTTGTTTTTTACAAGGATGAAGCTATTATAGCACTTGATACTTCAGGTGATTCTTTACATAAAAGAGGATATCGTAAAAATACGGCAAAAGCACCTATTTCAGAGACTTTGGCAGCAGCATTAATAATGCTTACACCTTGGAATAAAGACAGAATTTTAGTTGATCCATTTTGCGGAAGTGGAACATTTCCGATTGAGGCAGCTTTAATAGCAGCAAATATTGCACCAGGAATGAATAGAGAATTTACTGCAGAAAACTGGGATAATCTTATTGAAAAGAAATTATGGTATGATGCAATAAATGAAGCAAATGATATGATAAATGATGATATAGAAGTAGATATTCAAGGCTATGATATAGATGGAGAAGTAGTAGAATTTGCCCGAAAAAATGCTGAACTAGCAGGTGTAGACCATTTGATTCATTTCCAAAGAAGACCGGTTAGTGAATTAAGACACAGCAAAAAATATGGGTTTATTATAACAAATCCACCTTATGGAGAAAGATTAGAAGAAAAAGAACAATTGCCTCCAATATATCAGGCGTTAGGGAGACAGTACAAGGCACTTGACAGTTGGTCTGCATTTGTAATAACGTCATACGAAGATACTGAAAAATATATGGGGTTAAAAGCAACTAAAAATAGAAAAATATACAATGGAATGATTAAAACATATTTTTATCAGTTTATGGGGCCAAAACCGCCTAAAAAGAAGGAAAATTTGCGATAAATGGCGGAATGCTTTAATATTTGTTTGAAAAAAGATAGGAGAGAGATAAAAATGAAAGAAATAATTTTTGCAACAACAAATCAAAATAAAGTAAGAGAAGTAGGAATGATGTGCAATAATCCTGATTTGAAATTGTTAACTTTAAAGGATATTGGCTTAGATGTAGATATTGTAGAAGATGGAAGTACATTTGAAGAAAATGCAATAATTAAAGCAAAAACAATTATGGAAATGACAGGAAAAATAGCTTTAGCAGATGACTCAGGTCTCGAGGTTGATTATTTAAATGGAGAACCAGGAATTTATTCAGCGAGATATTTAGGGGAAGATACACCTTATTCAGAAAAAAATGCCGACATTATTAGAAGACTTGAAGGAGTAGAGGGAAGTGCCAGAAGTGCCAGATTTGTGTGTGCAATGGCTGTAGCATTTCCTGATGGAAGAATAAGGACATGTCGAGGAACTATTGAGGGAGTAATAGATTATAAGGAAAAAGGAACAAATGGATTTGGATATGATCCAATAGTTTATGTGCCTGAATATGGGATGACAACAGGTGAAATGGAGCCTGAACTAAAAAATAGTATTAGTCATAGAGGAAAAGCTTTAGAACAGGTAAAAAAGATACTTGAGGAAGAATTGCAGTAATAGATAAACGAATATAGTTAGTGTTTGAAAGTGGTGTTAATATGAAGAGAGTATTAGTTGTAAGTGATTCGCATGGAAACATGGGAAATTTAAGTGAAGTAATAAAAAGATCTAAAGATATTGATATGTTAATTCATCTTGGAGATATACAGGGAGAAGATGAATTACTACGTTCTATGTGCAATTTCCCAGTTGAAATTGTACGTGGAAATTGTGACTTTGAAACAAATAATAAATTATACTTGACAATTGAGCTAGAATGTCATAAGATATTCGCGACCCATGGACATGCCTACGGCGTTGAATGGGGAATAGAAAGATTGTCATATGCAGCTTTAGAAGAAGGTTGTGATATTGCGATGTATGGACATACACATGTTCCGGAAATTATTCAGGGAGATGACATTACGGTTATAAATCCCGGAAGTATTTCAAGACCGCGACAGATGAACCATAAACCAAGTTATATTTTGATGGAATTACTTGACAATGGGGAAGTTTTTTACAATCTAAATTACTTTGAAAAATAAGTGATTAAAAAAAATAAAAAAAGTTTAAAAAAGTTGTTGACAAGTTGAAATACATAATATATAATACATCATGTTGCTGCTGAAAAACACAGAACAAAACAGCAACGAAGACGCGAAGTACTAACACCAATCGGGGTGTGGCTCAGCTTGGCTAGAGCGCTTGATTTGGGATCAAGAGGTCGCAGGTTCGAATCCTGTCACCCCGACTTCGCGGGTGTAGTTCAATGGTAGAACACTAGCCTTCCAAGCTAGATACGTGGGTTCGATTCCCATCACCCGCTTTGCTTATTAGAGAGCCTTGTGAAAGTTGATTCTCTATGTAAGCTGAGAGGTTAACACCTAGAAGTTAATGAATGTGCGTGTCCGTAGCTCAGCTGGATAGAGCAACGGCCTTCTAAGCCGTGGGTCGGGGGTTCGAATCCCTTCGGGCACATTGTTCTGGAAAGAAGCCAGATGCTGTGGTGGCTATAGCGCAGTTGGTTAGCGCGCCAGATTGTGGCTCTGGAGGCCGAGGGTTCGAATCCCTCTAGCCACCTTTCACAATGGGCTATCGCCAAGCGGTAAGGCACAGGACTTTGACTCCTGCATTCGCTGGTTCGAATCCAGCTAGCCCAGTTATTGGGCAACCAAGTAAAACATTATATGGGCCACTAGCTCAGGTGGTAGAGCACTTGACTTTTAATCAAGTTGTCCGGGGTTCGAGTCCCCGGTGGCTCACTGACAGGTGTAAGAAATCTTACACCTGTTATTTTTTGAAATAATTTAGCGGGTGTGGCGGAATTGGCAGACGCGCCAGATTTAGGTTCTGGTGGGAGACCGTGCAGGTTCAAGTCCTGTCACCCGCATAAAAAGGATTGTCGATTGCGACAATCCTTTTTGTTTTTGAAGAATTACTAAAAAATCAAATAAAAAGCTACCTTTAATTAAAAGGATATATATGGTATTATTTATTATGATATTCACATGGGATATTAGAATCGAAGAATAAGAAAAGCCAATATATATGGAGGAGAAAAAGGTGGAAAAAGAATTTAGAGACAAGGTTCTTAGATTTGGATTAATAACATTAGTTATATGCATTTTATTGGAAATTTTTGTGTTTAACTATAAGAGCTTTACGTTGTTGGGAGGTAAATATAATCAAAGGACAATTCCAGTGTCGGAAGCACAGGTTACAGGTGCAAGTGAGAGTAATGGAGTATATACTGCATCGAACAAGGAAATAGCAGTAAAGTTTCCGGTAAATGATTATGTTAAAACGATAAAGTTTAATATGGCATCTGCTGATGGTGGAAAAGAACAAACAGATGTAAGTATCGCATATACAGAAAGCGCACATAGAGACTCAGACAGGTATAGCAATAAAAAGATGAATATAGTTAAATCTATGCCTGAAACAAAATATGCTACTTGTAGTTTTACAGGTGAAACATATACGATTACCATGAAAATAGAATCTGAAGCAAATCAGAGGTATACAATTACAGGTTTGACTATAAATGAAAAAATTCCATTTAAATTTTCTTTTATCAGAGTTTTTATGATATTTATCATAATGGTTTTGGGATATGTATTTGCTAAATATCCAGGACTTGATGGAAGAATGAATCTGAAGAAAAAAAGTCAAAAGGCGGTAGTTATATTTGCAGTAGTTGTATCAGCGTTAACACTTACATTTATTGCAAAAATGTATACAGATGATTTGTTTAAAACAGAAGAAGTTGTGACGAATCAGATAAATCAGGAATTAGTTGATGCGTTTGAAAAAGGACAGGTATCATTGCTTGATCCTGTTCCGCAGGCGTTACTCGATGTGGATAATCCGTATGACTGGACGCAAAGAACGACAATGGGAGAATCATACAAATGGGATCATTTGCTTTATAATGGAAAATATTATTCATATTATGGAATAACAACAGTTTTAACGTTATTTATGCCATATCATAAGATTACGGGAAAATATTTTTCTACGGCCCTAGCGACTTACATTTATAGTATGATAGCGTTGATTTTTATAGCATTAATATATATATGCGTCGTAAAAAACTGGTTTAAAAAGATTCCGTTTAGGATGACTATAATGGGATTGTTTACAACGTTGATAATTAGTGGAGTTACATTAAATGTTGTAAGACCTAAGTTTTACGAATTAGCATCAGCATCAGGACTTTGCTTTACAGCGATAGGAATGTTCTTTATTATAAACAGTGGAATTTTTCAGAAAAAGAAAATCAAAAAAAGTTTTCTGTTTTTGTCAGCGCTGTTTATGGGATTATCAGTTCTTGCCAGAGTTACGGCTGTATTTTGGTGCTTCGCATGTGTAGTATGGATTTTATATGGATTAATTCAGAACAATAAGCAAAATGGAAAGAATGCAATAGAGATTGTCAAATATGTTTTGGCAGCAGGTGTGCCTTATGTTGTATTTGGATTAATTCAAATGTGGTACAATTATGCAAGATTTGGTAGTGTTTTTGATTTTGGAATTCAATATTCATTAACAATAAATGATTTTACTCAGGCAAAAGCAACTATTGAATTGGTTATGGTTGCTGTTGTAAATACATTGTTAGTTATACCTACTATTAATTCGACATTTCCGTTCATACATGGTAATTACGACTCAATGCAGCTTAATGGGTATTATTTTGTGGATACACCATGTACAATGGGATTGATTGCAAGAGGACTTCCAATACTTTCAGTTCTATATGCACCGAAACTTGCTAAGAATTTTGATAAAAAAGAGAAGATAAAATTTGCATTGACATGGCTTATACCTGGAATTATATTCCCGTTAATAATGGTTTCAATGACATGGGAAAATGGTTATTCCATAAGATACGGATGTGATTATGCATGGCAGTTTATGATGGCGGGATTGGCAGTTATGTTCTATGTTTGTGGAAATATGAAGAATGAACAACTAAAAAAATGGATATACCGAGTTTTTGTATTATGTACGATATGGGCTGTTATAAGTACGATTGCAGCAAGTATTGCTGTTACACCTGAGAGCACATTAACATATTATGATAATGAAAAAGGTATGAGAATATATTGTCATTTAAGAAATCTAATAATGTTTTGGAACTAAATGATTGTGGTGAAATTAAAAAAATGAAAAGCCTCATTAGTATACTTACTTTTAAAAGTTAGAACGAAAAAATCTAACGATTAGAAGCTGGTACATTAATGAGGATTTTTATTTAGTTAAAACAAAAAAAGCTAAAAGATATAATTTTTCAAAAAAAGTGTAACCTGATATGAAATTATCGTGTCTATAGATATATAAGATAAAAATAATAAAACTAATTAGAAAGGGACAAATATGAATACTAAAAAGAAAAATTATATAGAAGGTTTAGATGCAATGAGAGGAATTGCAATTCTGGGAGTTGTTTTTTATCATTTAATACCAGGCAAATTTCCAGGAGGATTTCTTGGAGTCAATATGTTTTTTGTTTTGTCAGGATATTTGATTTATAAAGGGGCAGAATGGGAAGTGAGTAATGGAAGATATTCTGTTCAAAAATTTTACATGAAACGGATGAAGAAAATTTTCCCACCATTAATAATTATGATATGCTCGGTGTGTGTAATGTTAGGGATATTTATACCGGAAGTGTTAAAAGGAAAAACAAGTGAAATTATTAGCATCTTTGGAGGATATAATAATTTGTGGCAAATTCAACAAAATGCATCATATTTTGCCAGAATGAGTAACCAGTCGCCATTTACACATTTATGGGCTATAGCTATAGAAATGCAATTTTATATTGTTTGGCCTGTACTATTTTTCATGATAAAACGTGGTGAAAAGTACTTTTCTAAAAAGAAAACTTTAATAATACTTGCTTTAGTAGTGTTAGTTGGCGGAGTGTGGATGAGTGTTTTGTATAGTCCACAAAATGATGTGTCAAGATTATATTATGGGACAGATACAAGAATGTTTTCACTATTGATGGGAGTGCTTGTAGCAATTATACAAAATAATTTAAAGCATAGTGAGTCAAAAACAGTTTCATATGCCAAAAACATTTTTTTGGTAATGTTAAGTGTGGTATGCATATGTGGATACTTTATTGTAGAAGGACAGAGCGCATATGTATATTTAGGAGGACTGTTCGTAAATAGTGTTATTTGTGCATTAATTGTTTTATTGATATCTGGTAGTGGATTTAGTAGAGTAATTGAAAAGAGCCCTCTAACTACTATTGGAAAGATAAGTTATGAAATATATTTATGGATGTATCCTATTATATTTATCTTTGGATATTATAAGGCAAATTATGGAATCACATCATGGGTAATACAGATATTATTGATTTTAGGTATTGCAATAGTTCAAAATTGCTTTACAAAACGTTTAAACGCGAATAGAATAAGAGGCAAAAAAAATAAATTTGTTAAAAGATATTTAGCTCAGAGTTATTTATCTGCATGTATAGTTTTGATTATGTGTATTTTGACTGTTAGATGTGACTTATCAAAGGTATTGAATAGAACATTAATAAAAGCTGATGAAAACAAAGTAACAAGTGAGATAAAACATGAAAACAATTACGAGAAAAAATATAATGATATAGCAAATAATCAAGAACCTATAACTTTAAAAAATGAACAAGTGAAAAATAAAGATTATACTAATGAAAAAAAGAAAAAAACAAAAAAGCAACAAATTAAAAATGAAAAAATTACAATAATAGGAGATTCTGTATTGTTAGGAGCATCAGCCGAATTGAAAAAGATAAATCCTAATATAATTATTGATGCAAAAGTGTCAAGGCAGGTATCACAGGCAAAAGATATTGTTAAGAATTTAGAAAGAGAAGGGAAATTAGGAGATATTGTTGTTATTGCATTGGGAACAAATGGAACATTTTCTACTTCAACAGGAAATGAATTGATTAAAGCTATTGGTGCAAAGCGACAGATATATTGGGTAAATGTTTTTGGCGAACATTTGCAGTGGCAGGAAGAGTCAAATCATATGATCGAAAGCATTGTAAACAAATATAAAAATGTGAACTTAATAGATTGGGCAACATATGGAGAAAGTCATAAGGACTGGTTTGTGAATGATGGAATTCATTTAACAGAATCGGGGTGTAAGTCTTACGCAATGTTGCTATATAATAATATTTTAAATAATATAAATACGGATAACTGAAAATAGATTTTAGTAAGGAAATTAAAATGAAAAATTCGTCAATTAATCAAAAAAAAATAAATGAAATAGTGGATGATGAAGTTATTATCAAACAATTTTTTGAAAGGGATGAAAGGGCAATTGTAAATATAGAACAAAAATATGGTAAATATTGTTATTCAATAGCTTTTAGAATTTTGTTAAATGAAAAAGATACAGAGGAGTGTATAAATGATACATGGCTGAAAGTTTGGGATTCCATACCACCGATAATTCCGGAGATTTTATCAGCGTTTATTGGAAAAATAACAAGAAATCAGGCAATTAATAAATATAGATATGAAAATGCAAGCAAAAGAGTTAACTCAAGAATTGAAAAGACATTAGATGAATTAAATGAGTGTGAAATTCTATTAAATAATAATGTGAGTGAAGAAATGGATAGAAAAGAATTAGAAAATTCAATTAATAAATATCTCGAAAAACTGCCAAAACAAAAAAGACAAATATTTGTACGAAGATATTTTTATTTGGATGAAATAAAAGAAATTGCGGATAGGTTTAATCTTAAAGAGTCGGCAGTAAAAGTGTTATTGCATAGAATGAGAAGAAAATTAAAGAGCTATTTGGAAAATGAAGGATATGAAATATATTAAGGAGAATAGGCATGGACAATAAAAAAGAAAAAATCAGTAATTTAGAATTGCTGGAAGCTATGAGTGGAATTAATGAAAGATATTTAAAAGAGGCAGATTCTTTATGCGTTAAAAAAAAGAATTATTGGCATATGGCAGTTGCGGTTGCAGCAGTAATTATATGTACAATAATAATTCCTAATATAAATGAATCAACAGCATATGCTATGCAAAAAATACCTTTTGTAGGTGCATATTTTGAAATGGTCACATTTAGGCAATATAAATTTGATGATGGCAAAAATGATGCAGATATTAATTTGAAAAAAGTGAAAAATAAAACAGAAGATATGGAATTAGAAATTAGAGAAAACGCTGATAAATCTGAAGAAAAAATAAATCAGGATATGGAGAAAAAAACAAATGAACTTATTAAAGAATTTAGAAAACAAGTTGGTGGCTTAGGATATTCTTCTTTAAAGGTGAATAATAGTGTAGTTACAAATTCAATTGATTATTATTGTATTAAGTTGTCAGCATTTATGTCTCAGGCAGATGGTTATGAAGTAAACTATTTTTATACAATTGATAAAAAGACAGGACAAGTGATAAAATTAACAGATTTGTTTAAAAAAGATAGTCAATATGTAGATGTAATTACTAAAGATATAAAGAAACAGATGAAAAAGAAAATGAAAGAAAATTCACAGTATAAATATTTTATAGATGAAGAGGAAGAATATGCAACATTTGAAAAAATAGATGAAAATCAACAGTTTTATATTAATAATTCAGGTGAATTAGTTATATGTTTTGCAGAAGGAGATGTTGCACCGGCATATATGGGCACATTAGAGTTTACAATATCACATAAAACAATCAAAAATATTTTGAAATAAATAAAAAAGACTAATGTAATAATAAAAGGATTTATGCAATAATTAAAAAGGTAAAAAACTTTTAGTTATTGCGTTAAATCCTTTTTTGTTGAGTTGAAAAATTACAATATTTCTTTGCTCATATTACTGTTGTGATACTTTTTGTCATATGTGACATCTTCTCCGAACCATTCAGGTGGAATAAATGAGTTGGCATCTTCGATAGAATTAAATTCTACTTCTACCAGTAAACGACCATCAAATATATCGTGGAAAATATCTAACTCAGCTGTTAGAGAATTAAATAGAGGAATGAGATATCGTGTTTTTGTAATAATATTACCATCGACTTTTGTCAAAAGATGAAAATAACTTTTTTGATTTAGAGGAAGATTATATTCTTCTCTAGCCATCATTCCGCTACCTTTATATGTAAGAAAATAATCCTCATCTTGTTTTCTGATTCGAATAACAGGAGAAGTATTTAAATAAGCCTGTTGAATATCGTGGTGTTCATAAGAGTCTAAATTGTCAGGAAGACATTTAGGAATAAATTTGCGTTCTATTTCCATAAAAATACCATTATAACAAATACGTTAATACCTTTCATAAAATATAGTTGTATAACAAAACATTAAATACTAGAATAATATTATCAGTTTGCTATAATAAAGGCAAGAAAAGTACAAATATAAAGAAAGTGATTGTACAGAATAAAACTAATAAAATGATATAGAAAGGAATAAATATCATGAAGAAAATATATGCATTTTTAGCACAGGGATTTGAAGAAACAGAAGCGTTAATGGTAATAGATTTAATGAGAAGAAGCCATACAATTGATGTTGTTACAGTATCTGTAACAGATGAATTAATGGTTGAAAGTTCTCATAAAGTAAATATTATGGCAGATAAATTAATTAAAGATATTAATTTTGATGAAGGAAACGGAATTTTTCTTCCGGGAGGTATACCGGGCACACCTAATCTTGAGGCATGCGATATGTTGAAACAGGCAATATTAAAATATTATAAGGAAGGCAAGTATCTTACAGCTATATGCGCAGCACCAAGTATATATAGTCATTTGGGCTTACTAAAAGATAAAAGAGCTACATGTCATGGAAGTTTTGAAAAAGAAATGGATTGCAAAGAATATGGTGGAAGCGTAGTTACTGATGGACAGTTTGTTACTGCAAACGGATTAGGAGCAGCATTAGAGATGGGACTTGAAATGGTATCTATATTAGACAGCGAAGAAAAAGCAGGAAGTATTGCTGAAGCAATTCATTTTAATAGATAGTAAATCTGCATAATAAAGAATTGATAAAATGCAATAGTTAAAACACTTAGAAATTTATAATTTATATAGAGAAAGTTTACAAATAATATTATATAAGTATTAAATAAAAAATAATAATTGATAAAAAGTGAGTTGAAAAAGTTAATAAAAAAATGATGACAGTATCTTGCATTTATGTTATAATGTTGTACTGCGTATAGGGTGTAGTATGCCCTGTTGCAATCAAAAAGATAGAAAGATGGACACTGACTCATAGTCCATTTTACATATTCAAGGAGGAAATATTAAGATGAGTTTACAAGTTGAAAAGTTAGAAAATAACACTGCAAAGCTTACAATTGAAGTACCTGCTGAAGAGGTTGAAAAGGCTATAGAAAGTGCATACCAGAAATCTAAATCTAAATTCAGCATTCCTGGATTTAGAAAAGGTAAAGTACCTCGTAAGATGATTGAAAAGATGTATGGCGTTGGCGTATTTTATGAAGATGCTGTAAATAGCATGATTCCTGGAGCTTATGCTGATGCTGCAACAGAAAGTGAATTAGAAATCGTTGCTCAGCCTGAAATCGATATCGTACAGATTGAAGCAGGAAAGCCATTTATCTTTACAGCAGAAGTAGTATTAAAACCTGAAGTAGAACTTGGAAAATACAAAGGAATTGAAGTAGAAGCTAAGGATACAACAGTAACAGATGGAGAAGTTGATGCTGAATTAGCAAAGGTTCAGGAACAGAACTCAAGATTAGTTGCTGCAGATGATAAAGAAGTAGAAAATGGAGACCAGGTAACAATCGATTTTGAAGGATTTGTTGATGGTGTTGCATTTGAAGGTGGAAAGGGTGAAGATTATCCATTAACAATTGGATCACATTCATTTATTGACACATTTGAAGATCAGTTAGTAGGAAAGAAAGTAGGAGACGAAGTTGAAGTTAACGTTACTTTCCCAGAACAGTATCAGGCTGAAGAACTTGCAGGAAAACCAGCAATGTTCAAGGTAAATATTAAAGAAATCAAGGTTAAAGAACTTCCTGAATTAGATGATGATTTCGCTCAGGATGTATCTGAATTTGATACACTTGCTGAATACAAGGAAGATGTTAAGAAGAACCTTGAAGAAAAGAAGAAAGAAGAAGCAGAACAGCAGAAAGAAGCTGATGTAATTAAAGCAATCGTTGAAGATGCTAAGATGGACATCCATGAAAAGATGATTAAAGCACAGGCACAGCAGATGGTTGAAGATTTTGCTCAGAGAATACAGTCACAGGGAATTTCTTTTGAACAGTATATGCAGTTTACAGGTTCAACACCTGAAATGTTACTTGAACAGGTAACACCACAGGCTGAAGAAAGAATTAAAGCAAGACTTGTATTAGAAGCAGTTGTTAAGGCTGAAAACATCGAAGTTTCAGATGAAGAATTCGAAAAAGAATTAGAAGAAATGGCTAAACAGTACAATATGGAACTTGATCAGATTAAGCAGTTCACAACAGATGCTGATAAAGAGACAATTAAGAAAGACATTGCAGTACAGAAGGCTGCTAAGTTAGTAGTTGACGCTGCAAAATAAATAACAGAAACAGGAGGTATGGCACATGAGTTTAGTACCTTACGTCATTGAACAGACTAGCCGAGGCGAACGTTCATATGACATTTATTCAAGATTATTAAAAGACAGAATTATATTTCTTGGTGAAGAGATTAATGATGCTGTAGCAAGTATAGTTGTAGCACAGTTATTATTCCTTGAATCCGAGGATCCAAGTAAAGATATTCATCTTTATATTAACAGTCCGGGAGGATCAGTTACTGCAGGAATGGCTATATATGATACAATGAAATACATCAAGTGTGATGTTGAAGTTACATGTATCGGTATGGCAGCAAGTATGGGCGCATTCCTTTTATCAAGCGGTACAAAAGGAAAACGTTACGCACTTCCTAATGCAGAAATTATGATTCACCAGCCACTTGGTGGTGCTCAGGGACAGGCAACTGAAATTCAGATTGCTGCAGAGCATATTTTAAAAACAAAGAAAAAGTTAAATGAAATTTTAGCTAGCAATTCAGGTCAGCCACTTGAGATTGTGGAAGCTGATACAGACAGAGATAATTGGATGACAGCGAAAGAAGCTCAGGAATATGGTTTGATTGATAAGGTTATTGAAACAAGATAGCAATTAATTTATAAGGCACCGCGTTAGTGGTGCCTTATTGTTAAAATTAGAAAGAGGTTATGATGGCAGGTAAAAATTTTGATGATAGCAATGTACGCTGCTCATTCTGTGGTAAATCTCAGTATCAGGTAAAGAGACTGATTGCAGGCCCGGAAGGAGTATATATATGTGACGAATGTGTAGAGACTTGCGCAGAAATTGTTGAAGAAGAGGTATACCAGGCGCAGGATAGTGCTGTTACAGATGACATCAACTTACTTAAACCAAAAGAAATAAAAGAATTTTTGGATTCATATGTTATAGGACAGGATGATGCAAAAAAAGTTCTTTCAGTAGCTGTATACAATCATTATAAGAGAGTATTGGCAGGAAATGATTTGGATGTAGAATTACAGAAATCAAACATTCTTATGTTAGGACCAACAGGTTCCGGAAAGACATATTTAGCACAGACTTTAGCAAAAATTCTTAATGTACCGTTTGCAATTGCTGATGCAACTACTTTGACAGAAGCAGGATATGTTGGAGAAGATGTAGAAAATATATTACTTAAACTTATTCAGGCAGCGGATTATGATATTGAAAAAGCACAATATGGAATTGTCTATATTGATGAAATAGATAAAATAACAAAGAAATCTGAAAATGTATCAATTACTAGAGATGTTTCAGGTGAAGGTGTGCAACAGGCATTACTTAAGATTTTAGAGGGAACAGTAGCAAGTGTACCACCTCAGGGAGGAAGAAAACATCCACATCAGGAATTGCTTCAGATTGATACAACAAATGTTTTGTTCATCTGTGGAGGAGCATTTGATGGATTAGAAAAAATTATTGAAAACAGAATGGATCAGAAAGCAATTGGTTTTAATTCTGAAATAACAGATAATACTGAAATGAATAACGATGCGTTATTTGGCGAAGTAATGCCACAGGATTTGGTTAAATTTGGAATTATTCCTGAGTTTATAGGACGTGTGCCTGTAACAGTTGCATTAAAATCATTAGACGAAAATGCATTAGTGGAAATTTTAACAAAACCAAAAAATGCGATTGTAAAACAGTACGAAAAGTTATTTGAACTTGATGGAGTAAAATTGACATTTACGGATGAAGCTTTAAAGACAATTGCTAAAAAGTCGTTTGAAAGAAAGACAGGGGCAAGAGGATTGCGAGCAATTATGGAGCAGACAGTATTAGATGTAATGTATGAAACACCTTCAGATGAAACAATCGAGGAATGCATTATTAATGAAGATGTAGTAAATCAGTTAGCAGATCCTGAGTTAAAGTACAAAAATAATTTGGATGCGAAAATAAAAAGAGCAAATAATAAAGCAAAGAATGAACAGATTCAACCAGCTTAATGTAAGGGAGTAGAAATGCCAGACGAAATGTTAAATTTGCCGGTAATACCACTTAGAGGATTAACAATATTGCCGGGAACGACCGTTCATTTTGACGTCAGCAGAAAACAGTCTATTGCAGCAGCGAATGAAGCTGTGACGACAGGCGAAAAATTATTTGTAGTAACACAAAAAGACCCGGTGGTAGACGCACCGGGTTTTGATGACGTTTATAAAGTAGGAACTGTTGTTGAAGTAAAACAACTTAATAAGATGCCTGACCGGATAGTGCGTGTGATGGTTGAAGCAAAAGAAAGAGGAATAATTCATTCTTACAATGAAGAAAATTCATGTATTAAAGGCGATATTGAAATAATTAAAGAGCCGGATGAAAAAATTACTCAGGTTAGAGAAATTGCATTATTAAGAGCACTTAAGGATGAATTAGCACTTTATGATGGTATTAATCATGAATTGACACCTGTTGGAATAAAAAATATTGATAATCAGGAGTCATTAAGTGGTACAATGCTTCAGATTATTATGAGAATCCGAATGGATTTTAAAACAAAGCAGAAATATTTAGAGGCAAATACACTACTTGAAAGATATGAAGTGATTTTGTCATTTTTCAGTATTGAAAATGAAATAAGTCAGGTAAAAGCTGAAATTATAGAAAAAGTTAAAACAAATATAGATAAAAATCAGCGAGAACATATTTTAAGAGAACAAATGAGAGTCATCAGGGACGAACTTGGCGAAAATGATGATATGTCAGATATTGACGAGATGATTGAAAAAACTAAAAAGTTAAATGCTGATGATGAAATAAAAGAAAAAATATTAAAAGAAATAAAAAGATTACGTATGTCAGCAGGTAATCCGGCAGATAGTAATGTATTAAGAAATTATATTGAAACTATGTTGGATATGCCATGGAATAACTGCACAGAAGAAAATCAAAATGTTGAAGATGCACAGGCAATTTTAAACAGAGATCATTATGGACTTACAGATGTAAAGGAAAGGATGCTCGAATTTTTATCTGTAAGGGTTTTAACAAAAGATAAAGGCAAAAGTCCAATTGTGTGCTTAGTAGGGCCTCCGGGTACAGGTAAGACATCAATTGCGCGCTCAATTGCAGAGGCATTAAATAAAAAATATGTCCGTATATGTTTAGGAGGAGTTACAGACGAGTCTGAGATAAGAGGACACAGGAAAACATATGTTGGAGCTATGCCTGGTAGAATTGCAACTGCTATCAGACAGGCAAATACAGCTAATCCTCTTATTTTACTTGATGAAATTGACAAATTAGGTCAAAGTATTCATGGTGATCCGGCAGCAGCAATGTTAGAGGTGTTAGATTCAGAACAAAATTCTAAATTCAGAGACAATTATTTGGAAGTGCCTTTGGATTTATCGAAAGTAATATTTATTGCAACAGCTAATGATTTGTCAACTGTTCCAAGACCGCTTTTAGACAGAATGGAAATAGTTGAAGTATCAAGTTATACAGATAATGAAAAATTCCATATTGCTAAAGAGCATTTAATTCAGAAAGAATTAGAGCAAAATGGTTTGAAAAGATCACAACTTACAATATCTGATGAAGCAATAAATAAAATTATAAAATATTATACAAAAGAAGCAGGTGTCAGAAGTCTTGACAGAACAATTGCAAAAATTTGCAGAAAAGCAGCTAAGATAATAGTTGGAAAAGAAAAGAAAAGTATTAAAGTAACATCGAAAAATATTACTAAATATTTAGGAAAAGAAAAATTCCGTCAGGATGAAGCAAATGAAAAGAATGAAATTGGAATTGTTAGAGGACTTGCATGGACTAGTGTAGGTGGAGACACATTACAGATAGAAGTAAATACAATGCCTGGAAAAGGAATACTGGTTTTAACCGGAAATCTAGGCGATGTTATGAAAGAGTCAGCACAGATTGCGCTTAGTTATGCAAAAAGTGTTGCCAAAGAATATGGCGTTGACAGTAAATTCTTTAAAGAGAATGATATACATATGCATATTCCGGAAGGTGCAGTTCCAAAAGATGGACCATCAGCAGGTATAACGATGTCAACAGCAATAGTTTCAGCCATTGCAAATATTCCTGTAGATAGATATTTAGCAATGACAGGTGAGGTTACTCTTAGAGGAAAGGTTCTTCCTATAGGTGGACTTAAAGAAAAATTGTTGGCAGCAAAAGATGCGGGAATGAAAAAAGTACTTGTGCCGGTGAAAAATAAAACTGACGTAGAAGAATTCTCAACTGAAATTACTGATAGATTAAAAATAGTATATGTTTCAGAAATGACTGAAGTATTGAAACAGGCGTTAGTTAAATAATAACGACATATAAATAGAAAGGTAAATCAACATGATAATAAAGAGTGTAGAATTAGAAAAAGTTTGTGGAGTTACAAGCGTAATTCCGGACAATGATAAACCTGAAATAGCTTTTGCCGGTAAATCAAATGTAGGTAAATCATCATTGATAAATGCGTTAATGAATAGAAAATCATTGGCTAGAACATCTTCACAGCCTGGAAAAACACAAACAATTAATTTCTATAATATTAATGATGAATTATATTATGTTGATTTGCCCGGATATGGATATGCAAGTGTATCAAAAGAAGTTAAGGCAAAATGGGGAAAGTTAATTGAAAGATATTTGAGAAACTCTAAGCAGTTACAATGTGTGTTCTTATTGGTAGATATTAGACATGCACCGTCAACTAATGATGTAGAGATGTATGAATGGATCTTGGCAAATGGGTTCTATCCGATTATTATTGCAACAAAGCTGGACAAAATAAAAAGAAGCCAGGTTCAGAAAAATGTAAAGATAATTAAGGAAAAACTTAACGTGGAACCGGGAACAATTATTATTCCTTTTTCAGCTCAGACAAAACAGGGAAGAGATGAAATATGGGATATCATAGATCAGATTACAAAGGAGTAGATAAGAAATGGCAATGGATTCGGCTACATTGTATAAATTAATGATTTTATACATGCTTAATAAGGTTGATTTTCCGTTAACAAATTCACAGATTTCAGAATTTTTCTTAGAAAATGAGTATACGAATTACTTTTCATTACAGGAATCGATAAATGAGTTATGCGAAAATAATTTCGTGTTTTCGGATACAGTAAGAAATACATCATATTATCATTTAACATCAGAAGGAAGAGAAAGTTTAAAATTTTTTGAAAATAAAATTCCTAATGCAATAATTGATGATATGGATACTTTTTTGATAACAAATAAGTATGAACTTAGAAATGAAGTCGGAACAGTTTCTGACTATTACAGAGTAAATGATGGAGATTATATTGTGCATTGTCAGGTAAATGAAGATGCAAGCACATTAATTGAAATAAATCTGACTGTACCAAATAAAGAAAGCGCTGCGAAAATGTGTGCTAAATGGAAAGATGCAAGTCAGGAAATATATGAAATGGTTATAACAAAACTGACGAAATAGCCTTTGGCTATTTTGTCAGTTTTGTTGTAAAGAAAAAATAATGTATATCATGTTCATATAAATTATACGTTAAAAAGACTATAAATAAAAATGTATGATAATTTGAAACAATGTTAATTGATGCACCTAAGACAAAAATAGAGAAAGGAATAGTAATTATTTAAATGGAAAGACAACTGCAAATAAAACAAGGAGTTGTCTGTAAGTAAAATTAATAATTATATGGTAATAGAGAGATGGATAAAAAAGGAATATTAGAATTAAAAAGAAGAATGACAAAAGATGGTTGTACATTTACAAAAATGACAGGATGCTATGTGGATGGAGAAAAAAATAAAATTGTAAATATAGATGAAAACTTTTTGGGATTAGAGGAAGAAGAATTTTATAAATACCTTGAGATTGCCAAGAAAACATTGTCAGGTACAATAGGCAATAATTTAATGGAATATGAATTTCCATTAGCTGAAGAGGAACCGGGAGGACATCAGCAAAGTCTTATGGCAATTAAGTCAAGTCAGTTAAAGAATGAAGAAATGCTTGAGTCATTTTATGATATGGTAATAGAAAATTATGAACATACAGGAAATTATCTAATTTTATTATTCCATGATGTTTATGATGTAATGACAAAAACAACAGACAATAATAAGTTAGATGAGTCAGAAGAGATATTTGAATATATCATATGCTCAATATGTCCTGTGGCTTTAAGTAAACCGGGACTTGGATACAGAAAAGACGAGAATAGAATTGGAACGGTAGACAGGGACTGGATTGTCGGACTTCCGGAAAGCGGATTTTTATTTCCGGCATTTACAGATAGAAGTACGGATATACATAATGTTATGTTCTATTCAAAGGATGCAAAAGAACCACATAAAGAATTGGTAAATAATATTTTAGGATGTGAAAGCAAACATACAAATGCAGAAAAACAGGTTATTTTTAATAATTTGTTATTAGAGCATGTACCTGAAGATGACCATAAAGAGGTGTTGATCAAAGTTAATGAAAATTTGGCAGATGTAATAGAAGAAAAACCGGAAGAAAAATTAACAGAAGAAGTTGTTGCGCAGGTTATTACTGAAAGTGGCGTAATGGGAAGTGTTGCGCAGAGTATCGCGGAAGAATTTGTGCATACATTAGGTGAAGAATTACCTGAAGCAGAAAATATTGTTGACCAAAAAATTGTGAAACAAAGTGCTGAGAAGAAGGAAAAGATTGAACTTACAGCAAAAGTGGAAGAACTTACAGCAAAGTTAGAAGAAGCAAATGAAACTATTGCAAATAGCACAATTAACAATGACGAAGAAGAAACACAGGAGACAGATGATAATGAAATTTTTGTAAGAGTTTCAGGTGATAAGAAAGATGAAATAAGAACCCAATTAATTGAAGGACAAAAGTGCATTGTGATTCCTGTATCGGAAGAAGATAACATAAATATTGTGAAGCGTTAAAATTTTTAATGAGCACAATATCATTCAGAGTTTATAATCTTACTTCATTAAAATGATTATAAAAGGGGAGTTGCAATTACATAAAAGATCTACTGATAAAAAGGAGGAAAAGTGAAAAAATTATCTGCATATATATGGAAAAATAAACTTAGATATATTTTGGCAATAGGCTCGATGATTCTTGCAGTAAGTCTTGATTTAATGTCACCGCAGCTTACAAAACATATTATTGATGATGTTATTGTAGGTGGACAGATAGGCAAATTAAAATATTTACTTGCAGGGATTTTGGCAATAGGCGTAGGAAGAGCGGTATTTCAATATATAAAAGAATATACATTTGACTGCTTAGGTTCTGATATAGCAAGTTCTATGCGAAAAGATTTATTTATACATACACAGAAATTGAGCCAGGATTTCTTTGATAGAACGGATACCGGTGAATTGATGTCAAGAATTAAGGATGACGTTGATAAAATCTGGGATGGATTAAGCTATGTAAGTATGCTGTTGATTGAAGTGGTAATACATACATCAATAGTATTATTTTGTATGTATACAACAAACGTTAAACTTGCGATTATACCTACAGTAGCCATGATTTTTTGTGGATGTATTGCTTTAATTATGGAAAGAAAACTAGGAGCAGTGTATGAGGAAATAAGCGAAGAAAATGCCGAGTTAAATACTGTTGCGGAAGAAAATCTTGCAGGAGTCAGAACAGTTAAGGCATTTGCCAGAGAAAAATATGAAATAGAAAAATTTCTGAATCATAACAACAGATATTATGAATTGAATATGAAGCAGTCAAAAGTATTTGTAAAATATTATCCTTATTTTTCTGTAGTAACAAAAATTTTACCGCTATTAACATTACTCGCAGGCGGAAAAATAGTTATTGATGGAAGAATGTCTTTGGGACAATTGGCTGCAATGGTAGAATATTCAAATAATATAGTGTGGCCGATGGAAATGCTTGGATGGCTTACAAATAGTTTCTCATCAGCAATTGCATCTAATAGAAAATTAAAGAAAATTTATAATGAAGTACCAACAATCAAAGAAAAAGAAAATCCTATAATTCTTGATGAGGTTAAGGGTAAGGTTACTTTTGACCATGTGGCATATGGAAAAGAAGGAAAACATATATTAAGAGATGTTTCTTTTGAAGTACAACCTGGAGAAACACTTGGAATTATGGGAGAAACCGGGTCGGGAAAATCTACAATAATTAATCTTATGTCAAGATTTTATGATGTTGATAAAGGAAAAATATGTCTTGATGATGTTGACATAAGAGATATGAAACTAAGTCAGGTAAGAGAAAGTATTTCTCAGGTTATGCAGGATGTATTTTTATTTTCCGACACAATAGCTGAAAATATCAAACTTGGTAAAAAGGACTACATAAGTGAGGAAGAAGTAGAGATAGCTTCAAATAATGCACAGGTAAGTGAATTTGCTATTAAAATGAAAAATAAATACAATACTGTAATAGGTGAAAGAGGTGTTGGACTGTCGGGAGGACAGAAGCAGAGAATCAGCATAGCGAGAGCATTTGCAAAGAAAAATCCAATACTTATATTAGATGATTCTACATCAGCACTGGATATGGAAACAGAGCAACAGATTCAGGAAACATTAAGGAAATTAGATGGTGTTACAAAGGTTATAATAGCCCATAGAATTAGTGCTGTGAAAAATGCTGATGAAATTATAATTCTCAAAGATGGAATTATCGCTGAGAGAGGAAAGCATCAGCAGTTGTTAGAAAAACATGGCCTTTATTATGAAACATATCAATCTCAATATGGTGATGTAGAAGGGGGTGAAGTGAATGGCTTATAATTCATATAAAGAAGATGAAAAAAGCGTAGAAAAGAGTAAACTTCAAACTCTTAAAAGATTGCTTTTGTATTTGTTAAAATACAAGTGGACAATAGTGTTAGTTTTGATACTTATGGGATATTGTGTAGTTGTAAGTTTAATAAACCCTCTAATAATTGAGTCAGCAATAGATAATCATATTGGAAATAAAGACTATATAGGCTTATACAAATTATTAATTATAGCGTTAATTATCAATTTAATTGCAACATTTGCCATTAAACTTAGAATGTATATAATGGCTAAAATGTGTAATCAGATATTACTTACAATTAGGCAGGAATTATATACTCATATACAAAAACTTGGATTTAAGTTCTTTGATAGTAGACCTACAGGAAAAATATTATCTAGGATTATCGGAGATATAAATTCCTTAAAAGATGTGCTGTCAAATTGTGTAACAACATTAATACCTGATTTTATTACAGTATGTGCGGTTGTTATTATTATGTTTTCTAAGAATCCAAAACTTGCAGTAGCAGCACTTATAAGTACACCTTTTATGGCAATTGCAATAACAATGATACAGGTTAAGGCTCATCCAAGATGGCAGACTTTTAGAAAAAAATCTTCTAATTTAAATGCGTTTTTGCATGAAGATATGTCGGGAATGAAAATAATTCATAGTTTTACTGCTGAAAAAGAAACAGAAGAAACATTTGATGAGTTACTAAATGAACATAAATCATCATTCAGATCAGCTGTAAGATTAAGTGACTGTTTTGGTTCTGTTATTGATTTCTCATGGGGATTTGGATGTGTTGCATTATATTTTATAGGAATTGTTGTATTGAAAGATGAAAATATTTCTGTAGGTACATTTTTGGCATTTGGAACATATATTAATATGTTTTGGCAGCCTATTAATAATTTAAGCAATTTCTATAATCAGATAACAACAAATATTGCAGGAGCAGAAAGAATATTTGAAATTTTAGATACAAAGCCTGAAATAGAGGATGAGAAAGGTGTTGTCGATTTACCTGATATAAAGGGTGAAGTTACATTTGACCATGTTACATTTGGATATGATGAAGAAAAAGTATTAGATGATGTAAGCTTTGTTATTAAACCGGGAGAAACGATAGCGATAGTTGGACCTACAGGAGCAGGAAAATCAACTATAATAAATCTTATCAGTAGATTTTATGATGCAAATGAAGGAAGAGTGTTGTTAGATGGTTATGATGTAAAAGATGTTTCGATAGAAAGCCTTAGAAAACAGGTTGGAACAATGACGCAGGAAAATTTTATTTTTTCAGGAACTGTCAAAGATAACATAAGATATGGAAAATTAGATGCAACAGATGAAGAAATAATCGAAGCTGCTAAAGCTGTTAATGCTCATGAATTTATAATGAAGCTTGATAAAGGCTATGATACTGAGTTGTTAGAGCGTGGTGGAGGATTATCTATAGGTCAGAAACAGATTTTAGCATTGGCAAGAACAATGGTTTCAAAACCTAAAATACTTATACTTGATGAAGCAACATCAAGTATAGACACAAAAACAGAATTAATAGTTCAAAAAGGGATTGATAAATTGTTGAGTGGAAGAACTTCTTTTGTAATTGCACACAGATTATCTACAATAAAGAGAGCAGATAGAATATTTGTTGTTGATAATGGAAAGATAATAGAAGAAGGAAATCATAGACAATTATTGGAAAAGAAAGGTGCATATTATAATTTGTATATGGCACAGTTCAACGTATAACACGAATTGCTACGTTCTTCGAACTCTCGCAATTCTACAAAATATATGAGAAAACAGTTCTATTGGATTATGAATATTCTTATATAAATATATAACACGAATTGCTACGTTCTTCGAACTCTCGCAATTCTACAAAATATTCGAAAACCACCCTATCGGGCTATTTTCTCATATTTTGGCGATTCATAAAAAAGACTGCGTTTTCATGCAAGCATGAACGCAGTCTTTTTTTGAATCTGGTGTTATATGTTTTCTTTTACGGCTTTGCTTACTACTTCGGCAACTTCAGGATTGAAGGCTTCAGGTAAAATAAAGTTTTCGCTTAACTGATCATCAGGAACGAGAGAAGCAATTGCATTAGCAGCAGCTAATTTCATTTCTTCAGTAATCTGCTTTGCACGACCTTCAAGAGCACCCTTGAAAATTCCAGGGAAGGCAACAACATTGTTAACCTGATTTGGAAAATCAGAACGTCCTGTACCAACGACTCTTGCACCTGCTTCTTTAGCAAGGTCAGGCATAATTTCAGGTGTAGGATTTGCCATTGCAAATATAATAGCGTCTTTGTTCATTGAAGAAACCATTTCCTTAGTTACGATGTTTGGAGCTGATACACCAATAAATATATCTGCACCAACCATTGCATCGGCAAGAACACCATTTTTTCCTTCAAGGTTAGTTACCTGAGCCATTTCCTTTTGAGCCCAGTTTAAATCTTTAACATCATCTGATAATATTCCGTATAAACCGCATATTGTAAGATCTTTAAAACCATATTTTAATAATAATTTTGAAATTGCAATACCGGCAGAACCATCACCATTTACAACTACCTTACAATCTTCTTTTTTCTTTCCGACAACTTTTAAAGCGTTGATAATACCGGCAAGAACAACGATTGCTGTTCCGTGCTGATCATCATGGAAAACAGGAATGTCTAATAATTCTTTAAGTTTACTTTCTATTTCAAAACATCTTGGAGCAGAAATGTCTTCAAGATTAATACCACCGAATCCGGGAGCAATTCTAACAACAGTGTCAATGATTTCCTGTGTATCCTGTGTGTCAAGACAAATTGGAACGGCATTTACATCACCGAATTCTTTAAAAAGAACAGCTTTACCTTCCATAACAGGCATGGCAGCGTAAGGACCAATATTTCCTAAACCTAAAACAGCACTTCCGTCTGAAACTACGGCTACTGTATTTGCCTTCATTGTGTATTTATAAACATCTTCCGGATTGTTAGCAATTTCAACACAAGGTTTAGCAACACCCGGTGTATATGCAATTGATAAATCCTCACGTGTTTTGATTTTACATTTTGCTTCTGTACTGATTTTACCTACTAAATCAGCGTGGAGCTTTAAAGCTTTTTCATCTGTTGTCATAATAACCTCCGAATATAATATAAATAGTAATAAATGCATATTTTAAACATATACATAAAATCAGGTGTCTGAAGTATAGTAGTTAAAAATACATTTAAACACCTATTTATAAGCATAACACATTTTTAAAAATTACACTATTATTTTTAAAAAAGATGTGTTAATATAAAAACAGAATCTAGACTCAAGTGGGGTTCCCACACATTTCCCGGATTTAATAATAAATATTGAACAGATAGATAGTGAAAGGACTGGTGCATTTATGAGAGAAAAGTTGCAGTCATTACCAGTGAGCGAATTACGAGCCATTGCAAAGGAAAATGGGATTAAAAGTGTAACAAAGTTAAGAAAACAGCAGTTAGTAGATATGATTTTGGAAGTGAATGAGCGAAATCAGAAAAAGCAGACTGAAGCTGCCAAAAAAGAAGAAGTTAATAATGATAATAAAGAAAATATACAGGTAGCAGAAGTAAGTACTGAAGAAAAAGAAGATAAGCCTGAAAAGGAAGTAAAGAAAAAAAAGTCAGAAAATAAAGAAAAAAATTCAGAAAGTAATAAAGAGTTAAAGACAGAGAAAAAGAATTCACATAAATTGGAAGGAAAGACTGAACATAGAATAATAAAAACACATTCTAAAAATGAAAATAAACTGGTACAGAAGGTGCAGAAAACTGAAAAGAGAGATCCTCAGCCAACAGATGAAGGAGATTTTAAATCAGGAATACTTGAAGTTATGCCGGATGGATTTGGATTTATCAGATGTGATAACTATATGCCTGGAGATGATGATGTTTATGTGGCACCATCACAGATTAAAAGATTTAATTTGAAAACAGGAGATATATTAGAAGGAAAAGTAAGAGCAAAGAGAGAATCAGAAAAGTTTGGAGCTCTTTATTATTTAGATAAAGTAAATGATGAACCATTGGAAAAAGTTATTTCCAGACCAAATTTTGAAGATTTAACGCCTATATTCCCTAATAACAGACTTCATTTGGAAACACCATCTGAAAATATGGCAATGAGAATAGTTGATATTATCAGCCCAATTGGAAAGGGACAAAGAGGAATGATTGTGTCTCCACCAAAAGCAGGTAAGACAACCCTTTTAAAACAGGTAGCAAAATCAATTCAGACTAATAATCCTGAAATGAAAATGATTATTTTATTAATAGATGAAAGACCTGAAGAAGTTACAGATATAAAAGAAGCAATTGAAGGCGAGAATGTAGAGGTAATTTATTCTACATTTGATGAATTACCTGAGCATCATAAACGTGTTTCGGAAATGGTAATCGAAAGAGCAAAAAGATTAGTTGAACATGGAAATGATGTAATAATTTTATTAGACAGTATTACAAGACTTGCAAGAGCATACAACATGACTGTACCGCCAAGTGGAAGAACTTTATCAGGTGGTTTGGATCCGGCAGCACTTCATATGCCAAAGAGATTCTTTGGTGCTGCAAGAAATATGCGAGAAGGCGGAAGCCTGACAATTCTTGCTACAGCATTAGTAGATACAGGAAGTAAGATGGATGATGTTGTATATGAAGAATTTAAGGGAACAGGTAATATGGAATTGGTTCTTGATAGAAAATTATCTGAGAAGAGAGTATTCCCGGCTATTGATATAATTAAGTCAGGTACAAGAAGAGAAGATTTATTATTAGATAGTGAAGAATTAGGAGCATCTTATGTAATAAGAAAAGAAATTAATGGAATGAAGAAAGAAGACGCGGCAGAAAGAATAATTAATTTATTCTATAGAACAAAAAATAATAAAGAATTTATTTCAAAAATTTCAAAAATAAAAAATAATGATGGACCAACAAATTCAACAGGTGCTCACAGATTCACGTAATTTTTGTCGAATCATTATAAAATAAAGTGACATTTAATAAAAAAAGGTTGCTAATAGTAAAAGCATATGCTATAATGACTAGGCTATTGAGTTAAGACGGATTGGCGTTGCCAATAAGCATAAAATTTAATTTAAGGAAATGAAGAGGTGAATGTAATGAGAGAAGGAATCCATCCAGATTACCAGCAGGCAACCGTTACATGTAACTGTGGTAACACATTCGTAACAGGTTCAACTAAGTCAGATATTCATGTTGAAATTTGTTCAGCATGTCATCCATTCTACACAGGACAGCAGAAAGCAGTTTCAGCTCGTGGTAGAATTGATAAGTTTAATAAGAAATATGGTATTCAGTAAGTATTAAGGATAACAGGTTGGGAATTTTTGTTCTCAACCTATTTTCTTATGTAAAGATATGCAGGTTAGAAGTATAATCTGATTATGAAAATAGGGATATTTAATATTTTTATTTGTGCGATTATAATGAATGAGGACATTTATGAAAAATAAAAATAAATTAGGTTCTTCCGGAATAGGAGGACAGGCAGTTATAGAAGGAATTATGATGAGAAATAAGGACTGGTATTCTGTAGCTGTAAGAAAAAGTGATAATACAATTGAGGTAGAAAAGAAGCAATATAAAAGTGCTTCACAGAAAAACAAAATTTTGGGAGCTCCTTTTATCAGAGGAGTATTTAGTTTTATTGATTCCCTAGTGCTTGGAATAAAATCTCTTACATATTCAGCATCTTTTTTTGAAGATGATGATGAAACAGAAGAAGAGCCTGGCAAATTAGAATTGTGGCTTATTAATAAATTTGGTGAGAAAGCTGAGAATGTAATAATGGGATGTGTAGTAGCAGTTTCTATTATATTTTCAGTATTAATATTTATGATGTTACCGTTATTTATAGCGGATATGTTTGAAAGATTTGTTCCGGGAATAGGAAGCAGACAGGTTCCAGTAATAGAAGGAATAGCCAAGATGGTTATTTTTATCGGATATATGCTGTTAATATCATTAATGAAAGACATAAGAAGGACATTTATGTATCATGGAGCAGAGCATAAATGTATTAACTGTATTGAAAATGGGAAAATATTAACTGTAGAAAATGTAAGAGAAAGTTCAAGATTTCACAAAAGATGTGGAACAAGTTTTATGTTGATAGTTTTGATAATTAGTATTTTGTTCTTTATCTTCATTCGTTCGGATGTAGTTTGGATTAAATATACAATAAGATTAATTCTAATACCTGTAATTGCAGGTGTTTCATATGAGATTATCCGATTAGCGGGTAGTAGCGATAATTTTATTGTTAATTTAATAAGTAAACCCGGAATATGGATGCAGAAAATAACAACTAAAGAACCAACTGATGATATGATTGAAGTTGCAATTAAGGCAGTTGAGGAAGTATTTGACTGGAAAGATTATTTGAAAAGCAATGGAATAGAAGTTTTGGATGAAATTTCAGGAGAAGAAGATGTCAACTGAATTTGAATTAAAAGATTTGATAAAAGATGGAATAGAAAAATTGCAGAAAGCATCTGATTTGGATGCAACTGTTGATGCGTGGCTTTTAGCAGAAGAAGTTTTAGGGATTACAAGAGTACAGTATTTTATCAATCCTCAAAGATTAGTTAATAAAGAGGATGCAGATAAGTTTTTTAAATTTATAGATATGCGTTGTAATAAGATTCCTTTACAGCACATAACCGGTAAGCAGGAATTTATGGGATTATCATTTAATGTGAATGAAGATGTATTGATTCCAAGACAGGATACGGAACTTTTAGTTGAAAGGGTTTTAAATTATTTAAAACAAAAGATTCAAGGCAAGAAAGTTAAAGTATTAGATATGTGTACCGGCTCAGGATGCATAGCGATTTCAATAAAAAAACTTGCAGAAAATGTAGATGTGACAGCAGTAGATTTGTCCCCAAAAGCATTAAAAGTTGCAATTGATAATGCAAAGCAGTTAGATGCAAAAGTTACATTTATTGAATCAGATTTATTTGAAAATGTATCAGGTAAATATGATATAATTGTATCTAATCCGCCGTACATAAGCAAAAGTGATATTGAAACGCTTATGGAAGAAGTAAAAAATCATGAACCGATGATGGCTTTAGATGGTGATGAAGACGGATTGAAATTTTATAAAAAAATATCGGAAAAGTTAAATGAATATTTATCAGATGATGGGATGATTTTTTTGGAGATTGGATATGATCAGGGAAAAACGGTTCCCGATATTTTGAAACAATATAATTTTAAAGATATTAATGTATATAAAGATTTGTCAGGAAATGACAGAGTTGTGATTGCGAGAAAAGGAGAAGAAAATGTTTGATAAATTAGATGGTATATTGGAAAGATTTGATGAAATATTAGAAATGTTAAACGATCCAAGCGTGGCAAATGACCAGAATAATTTTAGAAAATTAATGAAAGAGCAAAGCGACTTAGCACCAATTGTTGAAGCGTATAAGACATATAAACAGGCTAAGCAGGATGTTGAAGACAGTCTTTTAATTCTTGAAGAAGAAAATGACGAAGATATGCGTGAATTAGCTAAAGAAGAATTAAATGAAGCTAAAGCAAAAGTTGAAGAAATGGAACAGCAGTTAAAGATTTTACTTTTACCAAAGGATGAGAATGATGATAAAAACGTTGTTGTAGAAATCCGTGGCGGCGCAGGTGGAGATGAAGCTGCGTTATTTGCTGCTGAACTTTACAGAATGTATTGTATGTATGCAGAAAAGAATCGTTGGAAAACAGAAATGATTTCTTTAAACGAAAATGGTTTAGGTGGATTTAAAGAAGTTGTATTTATGATTAACGGTCAGGGTGCATATTCTAAGTTGAAATATGAAAGTGGAGTACATCGTGTACAGAGAATTCCGGTAACTGAATCAGGTGGAAGAATTCATACATCAACAGCAACTGTTGCAATTATGCCTGAAGCAGAAGAAGTAGATGTAGAAATCGATATGAATGATTGTAAATTTGATGTGTTTAGAGCATCAGGAAATGGTGGTCAGTGTGTAAATACAACTGACTCAGCTGTACGACTTACACATATTCCAACAGGAATTGTTATTTCATGTCAGGATGAAAAATCACAGTTAAAAAATAAGGATAAAGCACTTAAAGTATTAAGAGCAAGATTATACGAACTTGAACTTCAAAAGAAGCAGGATGCTGAATCAGCAGCAAGAAGAAGTCAGGTAGGAACCGGTGACCGTTCAGAAAAAATAAGAACTTACAATTTCCCACAGGGAAGAGTAACAGATCATAGAATTAAGTTTACATCACATAGATTAGATGAAATAATGAATGGAAATCTTGATGAAATAATCGATAACTGTATAGCAGCAGATCAGGCAGCAAAGCTTAGCAATATGGAAAATGAAGGATAAATTTTTTATGAGCCATCGAAAGATGGCTCATATTTATATAAAAAAAGTGAGGGTAGAATTATGCAGATGACAACTCTTTGTTATATAGAAAATGATGAAAAATATTTGATGCTTCATCGTGTGAAAAAGAAAGAAGATATTAATAAAAACAAGTGGATAGGAGTGGGCGGACATGCTAACGAATGGGAATCACCGGAAGAATGTCTTGTAAGAGAGGTAAAAGAGGAAACAGGACTAACACTTACTTCTTACAAATTTAGAGGAATCATAACATTTATCAGTAACGAATGTGAATCAGAAACTATGTGCCTATTTACTGCGGATAAGTTTACAGGAAATATAATTGAATGCGATGAGGGAGAACTTAAATGGGTAGATAAAAAAGAAGTGCCTAATTTGCCAACATGGGAAGGGGATGCAGTATTCTTGAAATTGTTATTAGAAGATGAAAAAAGATTCTTTTCATTAAAATTAGTATATGAAGGGGATAAATTAAAAGAAAAAAATATAGTGTTTTATTAAAAGAGTCATAAACTGAAAAATCAAAATAACGATATAAATCGTAAATTAAAATATTGATTTGTTCGTTGTTAAAGTTTAGAGAGATAATTTAATTATGGGATATAAAAAATAAATAACAGAGAAGATATAATTAAATATTGGATATTTATAAAAATGGAATAGTTGGAGGAATTGCAAGAATAGTGTTGGTCTTTTTTGAAATAGTAGGATTAATTGAAATAATAGCGGGAATGGTAAACTATATAAAGAGTAAAACTTATAAAGATAAATTAGAAGAAAAAATTAAATATAATGATTCAATATTTTATTAATAATAATTATTTAAAAAGTCTTTGAAATTTATAAAAAATTTTGCTAAAATATCAAACGAATCGAGTAGCGTAAAGCGTAAATCCAGATATGGATTTGCGCTTTTTGTTTTGCAAAAAAAATTAAGCTATTCGGCTCATTGTGTATAACATAATATGATATGAGTGTCAAAAGTAAATTTTGCCATTCACTGATTTAAAAGGAGGAAAAGAAAAAGTGGAAGAAAACAAAGAAAAAAACAAGATGGGGACGATGAAGATAAATAAATTGATGCTAACGATGGGAGCACCAATGATTTTATCAATGGTATTACAGGCAGTATATAATATTGTGGATAGTGCATTTGTTTCAAATATGCATGATAATGGCGAAGCAGCATTAAATGCACTGACATTAGCATTTCCAGTTCAAATGATGATGGTTGCAATAGCAATTGGTACAGGTGTTGGAATGAATGCATTGCTTTCTAAGAATTTAGGAAGTGGAAATTTAAAAAAAGCATCTAAAGTTGCAGGAAACACAATATTTTTAGGTGTAATAATATATATAGTATTTCTTGTTTTTGGAATATTTGGTGCAAATTTTTATGTATCAACACAGACGAATAATTTACTAATAAAAAATATGGCGGTTGAGTATTTAAAAATTTGTTGTATTTTATCTGTTGGGATAGTATTCTTTTCAATATTTGAAAAAATGTTACAGGCAACAGGACGTTCCGTATATTCAACTATTGCACAGATATCAGGGGCAGTAACAAATATGATTTTAGATCCTATTTTAATATATGGATTATTAGGTGTACCTGAAATGGGAGTTGCCGGAGCAGCATATGCGACAGTAATAGGGCAAGTAGTGTCATTTTTGGTAGCAATTATTTTCCACGTTAAATTTAACAAAGAAATAAAGGGAATGATGAAAAATATTAAACCTTCTTCAAAAATAATAAAGGAAATATATATGATTGGTTTGCCTGCAATTATAGCACAGGCTCTAATGTCATTTATGACATATGGATTAAATATAATACTTGTTAGAATAAGTGAGACAGCAGTAACTGCGTATGGTTTGTATTACAAAATACAGCAATTTATTTTATTTGCAGCGTTCGGATTAAGAGATGCAATTACACCAATAGTATCCTTCAACCATGGAATGAGAAGTAAAGAAAGAGTTAAAAAAGGAATTAAATATGGATTAATTTACACGTTAATAATAATGATTGCAGGAACAGTTGTACTTGAAATATTTGCAAATCCTTTCTCAAAAGTATTTGGATTATCAGGAGAAACACAGCAATTATGCGTTAGTGCAATAAGAGTTATTTCAATAAGTTTTGTTTTCGCAGGTGCAAATATTGCATTTCAAGGTATATTTCAGGCACTTGAAGGTGGAATCGAATCATTGTTTATTTCAATATGTCGGCAGTTTTTATTTGTATTGCCGGTTGCATGGGGATTTTCACTAATTGCAACGAAAGACATAAGCTATATATGGTTAGTATGGATGACATTTCCAATAGCAGAGGCATTGTCATGTATTATAGCCTGCGTTTTTATGAAAAAAATAGATAAGAAAAAAATACAAAGTCTTAAAAATAAATAAGTAGCGATATGTGTATAAATTGTTGTATTATATAAAGTACATAGGTTAAAAATAATTATTTAAATTTTTTATAGTTTGAGGAGAAATGCAATGGAAGTTACCGTTAGAAAAGCAGAAATAAAAGATATAGAAAAAGTAAGTAAGTTATTAAGCGAAGTACTTGAACTACATGCTAAATTAAGACCGGATATCTTTATATCAGGTACAACGAAATATACAAAAGAAGAATTGACTAATATTTTTAAAAATGATGATACACCTGTATTTGTTGCTATAAATAATAGTGAAGTTGTAGGATATGCATTTTGCATTATAAAAAGACAACCGTTTAGCACAAATATGATTGATTTTAAAACTTTATATATAGATGACTTGTGCGTGGATGAAGAGTGCAGAGGCAAGCATGTAGGTACTATTCTTTATAAGTATGTTCTTAATTATGCAAAAGAAATAGGATGTTACGATGTTACTTTAAATGTATGGGAAGGAAATGATAATGCCCGTGCATTTTATGAAAAAATGGGAATGTTTGTAAAAGAAACACAGATGGAAGTAATTCTTAAATAAGGATAACTTTATAAAAAGTCTTAAGGATTGTTAGACGTTACAGATGAATGCAATCCTGTATTATAAAGATAAATTGAGGGAGCACGAAGGAGAAAAGTAATATGGACAACCTTACAGGTTATGAATTTATGTGGCTGTTTTTAAGTTATTCTTTTTTAGGATGGATTTTAGAAACGGTATTTGCAACAATTAAGGAAAGAAAAGTAGTAAACAGAGGTCTTATAAACGGACCATTTTGTATTATATATGGTATAAGTGCAGTTTTAATATCAACAACATTACACGAACTTACAGGAATTTGGTTGATTTTATTTGCTGCTATATATGCATCTGTTGTTGAATGGTTTGGCGGACATTTAGTTGAAAAAATATACCACGAAAAATGGTGGGATTATTCAGATATTAAATGGAATTTTGAAGGATATGTATGCGTTCCAATGGCAGCAGTATGGGGCGTGCTAGGATACATAGTTGTTAAGTTTGGAGATAGTCTGTTACTTGATTTGTACAAATTATTTCCGGAACTTTTAATGCATATAATTTTATGGATTATAACAGGATGCCTTATTGCAGATATAGTATTTTCTTCAATTATCATTAAATTTGAAGGTAAAGGCGTAGATAAAATAATTGAAGCAAATAATAAATTTACGGAAATTAGTTTAAAACTTGAAAAATGGATTGCCAAAAGAATAAATCTGCGTATAGATAAAGCTTATCCAAAATCTTCTAAAGTAGAGAAAAAGGAAAAGGATAAGAGTGTATTTGCAAGGGGATGTGATTTTTATAAAATTGCATTACTGTTTTTTATCGGCTCATTTCTTGGAGATGTAACTGAAACAATATTTTGCAGGGTTACAGCAGGAGTATGGATGAGAAGAAGCAGTGTAATATGGGGACAGTTCAGTATAGTCTGGGGATTGGCAATTGCAATCGTAACGGCAATGCTCTATAAATATAGAGAAAAAAGTGATAGTTTCTTATTTATAATGGGAACGTGTTTAGGGGGAGCATATGAATATTTGTGTAGTGTATTTACCGAAATTGTATTTGGAAAGATATTTTGGGATTACAGCAAAATACCGTTTAACTTAGGGGGAAGAATAAATCTTTTATATTGTTTTTTCTGGGGAATGGCAGCAGTTATATGGTTTAAAACATGTTACCCTAAATTATCAGATTTAATTGAAAAAATTCCTGTAAAGCCGGGAAAAATATGTACATGGATATTGATTTTATTTATGAGTGTGGATGTCGTTGCAACATGTATGGTGCTTCATAGATATGAACAGAGAGAAAATGGAATAGTGGCAACAAAGCAGTGGCAGATGTGGATTGATGAGAATTACAATGATGCCAGAATGGAAAAAATATATCCAAATGCAAAAAATGCCAATTAATAATTTGAAAAATGTTGTTAAAACAACGGAAATGTTATTCGAATTATAATACTATCTGCATGTATCAATTTTACATCAGAAAGGAATTTAATCAGATGGATAAAATGTTTTGTTTTCAATGTGAACAGACAGCCGGATGTACAGGCTGTACAGGAGCGATGGGAGTGTGCGGAAAGTCAGCCGATACATCTAAGTTGCAGGACAAACTTACAGGTGCAATAATAGGACTGGCAAAAAGTACAAGCCATAATCCTAAAAGAAAAGAAACAGACAAAATTATAATAGAAGGTCTTTTTACAACTATAACGAATGTTAATTTTAATGATGATACATTAAAAGAAATGATAGATAAAGTTCATTTAGAAAAAAATGCAATTGCACCAAACTGCAATGCGTGTGCGATGCCTTGTGGAAGTACCGAAGATTATGATATGAATTTATTGTGGAATGAAGATGAGGATATCCGCTCATTAAAATCACTTATTTTATTTGGAATAAGAGGGATGGCAGCGTATGCATATCATGCCATGGTTTTAGGGTATGAAGATGAAGAGGTGAACGACTTCTTTTACAAAGCGTTATCAGTTATTACTTATGATATGGAAGTTGGACAACTTCTGTCAGTAGCGCTTGAAGTGGGAGAAAAGAATTTAAAATGCATGGAATTACTTGATAGGGCAAATACAGAAAGTTATGGAAATCCTACTCCGGTAAAAGTCCCATTAACTATAGAAAAGGGACCGTTTATTGTAATTTCAGGACATGATTTAAAAGATTTAGAATTGTTATTACAGCAGACAGAGGGAAAAGGAATAAATATATATACTCATGGGGAAATGCTTCCTGCACATGGCTATCCAGAGTTAAAGAAATATCCTCATTTGAAAGGAAATTTTGGTACTGCATGGCAGAATCAGCAAAAGGAATTTGACGATATCAAAGGTCCTGTACTATTTACAACTAACTGTCTTATGCCGGTTAAACCAAGTTATGCTGACAGAGTGTTTACAACAGAAGTTGTTTCATATCCTGAAATGGTTCATATCGGAGACGAGAAGGATTTTACTCCGGTAATAAATAAAGCACTTGAACTTGGTGGATACGAAGAAGATAAAATGATGACAGGAATAAATGGTGGGAAATATGTCATGACTGGATTTGGACATGGAACAGTTCTTGGAGTTGCAGATAAGGTTATTGAAGGAGTTAAGAATAAAGATATAAGTCATTTCTTTTTAGTTGGAGGATGTGACGGAGCAAGAGTTGGAAGAAATTATTATACAGAATTTGTTAAACAGTCACCAAAAGATTCTATTATTTTAACACTTGCATGTGGCAAATACAGATTTAATGATTTAGATTTGGGAGATATTAATGGATTACCAAGGATTATGGATATGGGTCAGTGTAATGACGCATATGGAGCTATAAAAGTTGCAATTGCGTTAGCACAGGCATTTGAATGTGAAGTTAATGATTTGCCATTATCAATGATTTTATCATGGTATGAACAGAAGGCAGTATGTATTTTATTAACATTATTACATCTTGGAATCAAAAACATATATTTAGGACCAACGCTTCCTGCTTTTATATCACCAAATATATTGAATTATTTAGTGGAAAATTATAACATTTCACCTATTAGTACACCAGAAAAAGATTTAGAAAAAATTATGACAAATAAGTAAAATAAAACAGTTCGACCATATAATAGCATGGATTATAACAGTTTATGCTATATGGCCGGACTGTTATTATTTTTAGATAAATTAATATATAGACTCTTCATTTATTAATGTTTTTCTGATAGAATAGGAAAATGAGATTAAAACAAAAGATATATTAGCCGAAGATGATGCTTATGTAATTATTGAATAGAAATAAGAATTTAATTCGGAATTATTCTAAAGTCAATTAGAAAAGGTAGAGGTTAAGTAAATGAAAATTGGATTTGATAATGACAAGTATTTAAAAATGCAGTCAGAGCATATCAGAGAGAGAATTGAAAAATTTGGAAATAAGTTATATTTAGAATTTGGTGGAAAATTATTTGATGATTATCATGCATCAAGAGTTCTTCCGGGATTTCAGCCTGATTCAAAATTACAGATGTTATTACAGTTAAAAGACCAGGCAGAAGTTGTTATAGTAATTAGTGCGGAAGACATTGAAGAAAATAAAGTAAGAGGCGATTATGGAATAACATATGATTTAGATGTATTAAGACTTATTGACGAATTTCAGTCAGTTGGTCTTTTTGTAGGAAGTGTATGCCTTACAAAATTTGCAGGACAGCCATCAGCAGAATTATTCCAACAGAGATTAAAAGAACTTGGAATTAAGTCATACAGACATTATAAGATCCCGGGATATCCAAGCGATGTAAACCATATTGTAAGTGATGAAGGATATGGAAAGAATGATTATATAGAAACAGAGAGACCTTTAGTAGTTATTACTGCACCGGGTCCCGGAAGTGGAAAGATGGCAACATGTCTTTCACAGTTATATCATGAGCATAAAAAAGGAATTGAAGCAGGATACGCTAAATTTGAAACATTTCCTATATGGAATATTCCACTTAAGCACCCTGTTAACCTTGCATATGAAGCAGCAACAGCAGATCTTAATGATGTAAACATGATTGATCCATTTCATTTAGAAGCGTATGGAAAGACTACAGTTAACTATAATAGAGATATAGAAATATTCCCTGTTGTTAATGCAATGTTTGAACTTATTGCAGGTGAAAGTCCATATAAATCACCTACAGACATGGGTGTTAACATGGCTGGTAACTGTATTGTGGATGATGAAGTATGTTGTGAAGCATCACAGCAGGAAATTTTACGAAGATATTATAAATGTTTATGCGATAAAAAACGTAATGGTGAAACAAAAGATGATATATATAAATTAGAACTTTTGATGCAGCAGGCAGGAGTGACTATTGATGACAGAAAAGTAGCAAAAGTAGCTAAAGAAATTGAAGAAAAAACAGGTAGTCCTGCAGTAGCTATTGAGCTTGAAGATGGAACAATGATTACAGGAAAAACAAGTGATTTGCTTGGCTCATCTGCAGCAGCATTATTAAATGCAGTTAAGAAATTAGGTAAAATCGAGGATGATGTTAAATTAGTATCACCACAGGCTATTGAACCAATTCAGACATTAAAGACACAGTATTTAGGAAGCCAGAATCCACGACTTCATACAGATGAAATTTTAATTGCTTTATCATCAACAGCAGCAAATAGTGAAGTTGCAAAGGTAGCAATGAAGCAGCTTCATAAGTTAAAAGGATGTCAGGCACATTCTACAGTATTGCTTACATCAGTAGATGAACAGACATTTAAGAGATTAGGAATACAGCTTACATGTGAACCTAAATACGAAGAAGATGGAAGAAAATATCATAAACACTAATTTGCAAAATAATAAATATAAACATTAAAATAACCGGTTATTAATTTTTCTTAGATTGATAACCGGTTAAAATAAGCAGGGAAAGTTGAGGTAAATATGATACAGGACATAGAACCAAAACTAAACAATCAATATAAAAATATTAAGCCTAAAGATAATGATTATGTATTAAGTTACAGTGGGAGAAGGGTATTGTTATCTAAAAAGGCAGAAACACTAGAATATTTAACATATGAGAAGTATAAACAGATAAATCAGGGGGATGATACCTTGGTTTATTTTTTTAGTATAGGAAATGATTCATATTTCTATGAAAAAAACGAAATAGAAGCTGATGGATTTGAGTATGTACCAATGTTTAAGACAAGAACAATGAAACCAATGGCTAAAGTAATGGCAGCAGCAACAGGATGGCATTTAAATATGTGGTATAAGTCTAATAAATTTTGTGGGGCATGTGGTTGTAATATGGAACATGATGAAAAAATAAGAATGCTAAAATGTCCTAAATGTGGAAATCAGGTATTCCCAAAAATCGCTCCGGCAGTTATAGTAGGAGTGACGGACAATGATAAAATATTATTAACAAAATATGCAGACAGAGAGTATAAAAGATATGCTCTAATTGCAGGGGTTACAGAGATAGGAGAGACTATCGAAGAAACGGTTGCAAGGGAAGTGTTTGAAGAAACAGGAGTGCATATTAAAGATATAACATATTATAAAAGCCAACCATGGGGGTATGATGGTAATGTCCTTATGGGATTCTTTGCAAAACTAGATGGCGATAGGAAAATTACAATTGATGAAGATGAATTGTCCGTAGCAGAATGGGTTAATTATAAAGACGTTCCGGACGATGAAGAAAAGATAAGTCTTACAAGAGAAATGATGACATATTTTCGTAAGGAGAGAGAAAATGAAAGCAAAAGACGAGAAAACAAATGTAATGAGAGTATTAGACAGTAAGAAGATTAAATATCAGCATTATTATTATGGAGACACAGATGCAATAAGCGGAACTGAGGTCGCAAAAGCATTAGGACAAAATCCGGATTGTGTTTTTAAAACATTGGTTACAGAAGGAAAGACAAAAAATCACTATGTATTTATTGTACCTGTAGAAAAAGAACTTGATTTAAAAAAGGCAGCAAAAGCTGTAGGAGAAAAATCAATACAAATGATAAAATCAAAGGAACTTTTACCGCTTACAGGATATATTCATGGTGGATGCTCACCGATTGGAATGAAAAAATTATTTAAAACAACAATTGATTCGAGTGTAGAAAATGTAGAAAAATTTTGCGTAAGTGGTGGAAAAATCGGCTATCAGGTAGAAATTACACTTGAAGATTTAAGAAAGGTAATTCCTGTTCAGACCGCTGAAATTACTGTATAGAGATACTGCGTATTTAAGAAAGACTAACGAAAGAATTCTTACACAAACTAACATACGTAGCACTCTAAATTCTTAGAATATAGTATGTCTTTGATAGAAAATTTGAAAATAGGAGGAAGAAAATGAAATACGAATTAATTGGGTTGGATATGGATGGAACTTTGCTTAATTCAGAAAAGAAAATTACTCCCGGTGTTGTATTGGCTATAAAAGAGGCAATAGCGAATGGAAAACATGTTGCATTGTCTACAGGACGTGGTGTAGCTGAAATAGCTGAATATAGAGAACAGTTAAAAGATATGGAATATGCAATACTCGAAAGTGGAGCATTAGTTTATAATTTGAAAAAAGATGAAATGATTTCAGTTGTAAATTTAGATGAAAGCATAGTAGATAAAGTGTTTGATGCAGTTAAGGATAAAGATGTTTTTGTGCATTTGATTTCGCAAGGACGTTCAGTTTCACCTGAGAAGTTAATACCAAAAATGGATAAATATCATATGGGTGTTTATATACCTATGTATGAAAAAGTATGCACAAAAGTAGAAGATACAATAAAATTTCATTATGAAGATAAGCAGGGAATTGAAAAAATAAATTTGTTCCATACAACTCCACAGGATAGGGAAAATACAAGAAAAAAATTACAGGGCTTGCCAATAGAAATGTTGGATGCGGAAGAAACATCGCTTGAAATATCACCTCTTGGTGTTACAAAGGGCTTTGGATTAAAGAAATTATGTGAGTATTTAAATATGGGAATTGAACAATCAATTGCTGTTGGAGATGCAGATAATGATTTAGATATATTAAAAACTGCAGGACTTGCCATAGCTATGGGTAATGCAAATGAAAATGTACAAAAGATAGCAGATGTTAAAGTTGCTGATAATGACCATGACGGGGTTGCAGAAGCGATATATAAATATTTGATTGAGAAATAAAATTCTTGAATAAACATATGTATTTGTGATATAATAAGACGTAAGAAATCACGATATAAAACAACAAACCGGATTCTTTACGAATCCGGTTTTGTAGCGTCCGGGGAAAAGTGACGCATAACAAATTTAAAGAACAGGAGTTGATTGTGTATGCATTATGACTTGATTATTGTAGGTGCAGGACCGGCAGGAATCTTTACAGCATTAGAATTATTAAAGAATAATAGTGACAAAAAGATTCTTTTGGTAGAAAAAGGAAAAGCTGTAGAAAAAAGACATTGCCCAAAAGCAGAGGTAGGGCATTGTGTTAATTGTAAGCCAAATTGTGCAATAACTACAGGGTTCTCCGGAGCAGGAGCTTTTTCAGATGGTAAGTTAAGCTTGTCATATGAAGTAGGTGGAGATTTGCCGATGCTTATTGGAGAAGAATTTGCACAGGAATTAATTGACTATACAGATACAATCTATTTGGAATTTGGTGCAGACCCACATGTAGAAGGAATTTACGAGGGAGAAGACATCAAGGAAATAAGAAAGAATGCAATTAAGGCAGGTCTTAAGTTAGTAGACTGCCCAATCAGACATTTGGGAACGGAAAAGGCACAGCAGCTTTATTACAATATTCAGGAATGGTTGTTACAGCATGGTGTTGAAATGAAATTTGAAATAGAATGTGAAAATATCATTCTCGATGAAGAAGGCTGTAAAGGTGTTATCTTAAGAGAAGGTAATGAAAGTGTTCATTATTATGCAGATGAAGTTGTTATTGCAACAGGAAGAAGAGGAGCTGATTGGTTAGAAAAACTATGTGCAGAACATAATATTGCACATAAACCGGGAACAGTTGATATCGGTGTGCGTGTAGAATGCAGAAATGAAGTAATGGAAAAGGTTAACGAAGTACTTTATGAGTCAAAGCTTATCGGATATCCAAGACCATGGAAAAATAAGGTACGTACATTCTGCCAAAATCCGGGAGGATTTGTTGCGCAGGAAAATTATGACAATGATTTGGCTGTAGTAAATGGTCATAGCTTTAAGGAAAAGAAGAGTAATAATACAAACCTTGCAATACTTGTAAGCCATAACTTTACTGAGCCATTCAACAAGCCGATTGAATATGCCCAGAAGGTTGGAGAATTGACAAATATGTTAGGTGCAGGACATATTATGGTGCAAAGATACGGAGATATTCTTGACGGCAAGCGAACATGGCCTAAAGAATTAGCACAGAGTAATGTTAAACCTACACTTAAAGATGCAGTAGCAGGTGATATAACAGCGGCAATGCCATACAGAGCAATGACAAATATCATTGAATTTATAAAAATGCTTGATAAAGTTGTTCCGGGATTCGCTTCAACAGAAACATTGTTATATAGCCCTGAGTTAAAATTTTATTCAAATAAAGTAAAAATGGACGAAAACCTTAATACAAACATTAAAGGTTTACATTGTCTTGGAGATTCTTCAGGATGGACAAGAGGTCTTATGATGGCATCTGTTATGGGTGTTCTTATGGGAAGAAAATTATTAGATAAATAAACGGAAGCGACAATCTGTCTTAATTGATAGGTTGTTGCTTTTTTTGGTGTTTATATTTATCAAAATAGAATAAACACAAGATAAATGAAAAGAATATATTAGAGAAAAGATAAAATATATAGCAACAGTATGAATTTACATTTTAAGTGAAGATTGTAATACATTACAGTGAAAGAAAATTGCATTTATTTGTTATACATTTGACGAAATTTGTATATTTTTAAGAAAAAATTTGTATAGTATAATTCAATTTAAGATGTAGAAATTTACAGAGAATATAGGCTATAAATGTTTATGAATTAAAATTATTATAGCTTATGAAATCAAGCAATAGAAAGGTGGTGTATTAATGATTAAAGAAACAATGGCTTCCATTAAAAAAGCTGAAAAACAAGGTGAAGAAATTGTTAACAAAGCAAACGAAGATGCTGAAAATAATATAAAAAAGGCAAACGAAGATGCTCAAAAAAGTATTGATGATGCAACAAAAAGGCAGAAGGACAAAATTGAAGAATATTGTCAGAAAGCCAGAGAAAGAGGAGAAAAGGAAGCAGAAATAATTAAAAAGGACAGCAAAAAAAGTATTAAAGAATTATATGACAAGGCTTTAGTGCTTGAAAATGAAGCTGTAAATAAGGCTGTGGAAGAAGTAATGAAATTTTAGAATTGTTGCTTTGAACTTTTAACTATTGACATCATTAGCATAGAAGAAGGGAGGCATGATAAAATGGCAGTATTAGAAATGCAAAAAATATGCATTTGTGCCCTGAAAAAAGAACGAAAGCCTATCATAGAATATATTCAAAGAAGTGGTGCTGTTGAAATCAAGGAAAGAAAAGTAAAAAAAGGTTTTTCCAAGATGGATACAAGTGTTGCTAAATCAAGTTTTGAAAGAAATGCAGCTTTAGCAGAAAATGCTTTGGAAGTATTAGAGCAATATGCACCGGAAAAGAAATCAATGTTTTCATCTCTAGAAGGAAAGAGGCAGGTTGCTTCAAATGAATTTAAAAGAATTTCAGATAATAGAGATGAAATAATGGATAAAATATCAGCTATTATTAATTTGCAAAAAGAAATATCAGCAAAACAAAATGATATTTTGAAATTAAGAGCAAATATAGAAGCTGTAAAACCATGGTTAAATATGGATGTTCCGGGTGCGACAACGGGAACTGAAAAGACAGCATTTATTTATGGTTCGTTCCCCGGAAATATTACTCAGGAACAGCTATATCAGCAAATCCAGTCAAACGAAAAGTTTCCTAAAGCAAACGATGTAAGAGTATTTTATTCAGACAAAAATCAAACCTGTGTGGCAGGTTTTTGTATGAAAAAAGATGCAGAACAATTTGAGGAAGCGTTAAGGCAGATGGATTTTTCAAGACCTTCGCTGATAATGAGAAGTGTTCCGCAGGTATCTAAAGAAAAATGGACAAAAAGAATTACTGAATTTGAAAGCAGTATTGATAATCGTATTGAAGAAATAAAACAGTTAGCTGAGGATAGAGAGGATATTCAGTTAGCGGCTGATTACTTTAATAGCAGAGCAGAAAAATACGATGTACTTGGAAGGATTCTTCAAACAAAACATGTATTTATAATTACAGGTTATATTCCGAAAAAAGAATTTGAGAAGTTAAAAGAAAAACTTACTGACAAATTCACGATTATGGTTGAAACAGAAGAAATATCTGCGAAAGAACAACCACCGGTTTTACTTGAAAATAATGCTTTTACAAGACCTGTAGAAGGAGTTGTTGAATCATTTGGTTTACCAAAGAAAGGTGAGTTTGACCCAAGCGCAATAATGGCGGTATTTTATTATATCTTATTTGGAATGATGTTAAGTGATGCAGCTTATGGACTTATAATATTCTTAGCATGCTTTATTGCAATAAAAAAATTCCCGAGAATGAGTGATTCTTTAAACAAATCATTACACATGTTTATGTATTGTGGAATTTCAACTACAGTATGGGGATTGCTATTTGGAGGATTTTTTGGAGATGCAATTACAGTTGTATCGAATGTATTTTTCCATAAAAATATAGAACTTAAAGCATTATGGTTTGTTCCACTTCAGGATCCGATGAGACTGTTAATGTATTCAATGGTAATAGGAATTATTCACATGTTTTTGGGACTTGGAATAAAAGGGTATATGCTTTTGAAAGATAAAAAGATAGTGGATTTTGTATGTGATGTATTATTGTGGTATTCACTTTTAATCGGATTAATATTGTTATTATTGCCAACTGAATTATTTGCATCTATTTCACAGATGACATTTGTATTCCCGGCATGGCTTTCAATTCTATCAAAAGCATTAACAATAATAGGACTTGTCGGATTGCTTCTTATGTCAGGCAGAAGAAAAGGAAATAAATGGGCTATAAGAATTGCTCTTGGAGCTTATGATATTTACAATGTAACAGGATGGCTTAGCGATTTACTGTCATACTCAAGACTTTTAGCATTAGGTCTGGCAACGGGAGTTATTGCATCGGTTGTAAACTCCATGGGTAGTATGGTGGGTGACGGCCCGGTAGGAATCATAGTTTTCATAATAGTATTTATTGTAGGTCATACACTAAACCTTGCAATCAATCTGTTAGGAGCCTATGTTCATACAAATAGATTACAGTATGTAGAATTTTTCGGAAAATTCTATGAAGGAGGAGGCAGAGCCTTCAATCCATTCACATTAAAAACAAAATATGTTGAGTTAGATAAAGGAGAGAAATAATAATGGAATTAGGAATTTTTTATGCCATTCTTGGCGCAGCATTAGCAACTTTATTGGCAGGTGCAGGATCAGCAATGGGTGTAGGTATTGCAGGTCAGGCAGCAGCAGGTGTAGTAACAGAAGATCCGGGTAAGTTTTCAAAGGTTTTAATTTTACAGCTTCTTCCCGGCACACAGGGTATTTACGGGTTATTAGTTGCATTTATTACATTAAGTAAAATCGGATTGTTAAATGGTAACCTTGCATCAATTTCAACAGGAACAGGACTTATGATTTTAGCAGCATGTCTTCCAATCGGTGTTGTTGGTTTAATCTCAGGATTACATCAGGGAAAAACAGCAGTTGCAAGTATTGGAATCGTAGCTAAGAAACCTGAACAGTTTGGTAAATCAATGTTATTCCCTGCAATGGTTGAAACATACGCTATTTTAGCACTTCTTATATCAATTCTTTCTGTAAGTAATATTCCGGTTTAATAGAAGTATATAAGCAGAAAGGAGTTGCCCATGGGTGGATTAGAAGAAATATTAAACCAAATTAAAGCTGACGCAAACAAAGAAGCGGCAGATATTTTGGCAAAGGCACAAGACACCTGCGACTCTATAAAAGAAAACGCTCAAATTGAAATTGATAAAATAGAGACTGCAGGGACAAAAAAGGCTGAGAGTGAAGAAAAATTACTATTTAGTAAAATTAAGTCAGCAGCCGGAATGGAAGCAAAGCAGAAATATCTTGAAGCAAAACAAAAAATTATTTCAGATATTATGAATAAGGCATATAACAAAATGGTAAATGCTTCGGATGAGGAATATTTTGGTTATTTAATAAAAATGACAGAGGAATATGCTCAGCCGGCAGAAGGAAAAATGTGCCTTAATAAAAAAGACTTAGAGAGACTTCCTAAGGATTTTCAGGAAAAGATAAGTGAAGCAGCAAACAAAAATAATGGAAAATTATCAGTAAGCAATGAACCTATAAATATTGAAAACGGAATGATTCTTGATTACGGAGATATAGTGGAAAATTGTACTTTTGATGCTGTATTTCACAATAAAAAGGATGATTTACAGGACGAAATTAACGGATTCCTGTTTAAATAGTTGAGGAGGAAAATATATGTCAGAAACCAATTATACTTATGCGGTTGCCCGTGTTCGTGCAAAAGAGGTCTCACTATTTTCTGATTCAGTAATTGAACAGTTGATGGCTTGTAAAGATTATAAAAGCTGTATGGCATTTCTTCATGATCATGGCTGGGGAAATGGAGAACCGGCGGAAACAGAAGATGAAATGCTTGCATTTGAGAGAAAGAAAACCTGGGATGACATACATGAGTTAGTAAATGAGAAAGATGCATTTGCTGTAATTACAGTACCAAGAGAGTATCATAATTTAAAAGCAGCAATTAAACAGGTATGTAGTGGAGATAAAGCAGAGCATGCATATTATGATAATTGCAGATGGTCACCTGAGCAGTTGAAGGATATGGTTGAAAGAAAAGATTTTGACAGTTTGCCTGAAAGAATGGCTTATGTAGCGAATGAAGCGACAGAGGCGTTACTACAAACTCAGGATGGTCAGTTATGCGACATAATAATTGATACAGCAACATTAGAAGCTGTTAAAGAAGAAGGGGCAAAATCAGATTCAAAATTAATAAAACAATATGCTGAAGAAATGGTTGCTGTTGCAAATATAAGAGTTGCAGTAAGATGCACTAAAACAAAGAAATCAAAAGATTTCATGGAAAGAGCAATTGTTGCCTGTGATTCTTTAAGCAAAGCTTCTTTAATTAAAGGTGCAGAATCAGGAATTGATGGAATATGCAGTTATTTACAATCGGCAGGATACAGCGAGGCAGCTGAACATATAAAAGAATCACCGTCAGCTTTTGAGAGATGGTGTGATAATAGAATAATCGATAAAATCAAAGAGGAAAAATATAATTCTTTTTCGGCAGGCCCGATACTTGCATATTTTCTTGCAAGAGAAAATGAAATAAAAACAGTTAGAATTATATTGACCGGAAAGTTAAATAACTTAAGTGATGATTTTATTCGGGAAAGGTTAAGGAAAATGTATGTATAAGATTGCAGTGTTAGGTGATTATGACAGTATATATGGGTTTGGCGCAATCGGAATGGATACATTCCCGGTAACCGACCCGGAAGAGGGAATTAAAACCCTTAGAGTGTTGGCTAAAAGCGAATATGAAATTATTTATGTGACGGAAGGTCTGGCAGTTCAGATTGATCATGAGATAAATAAATATAAAGAAATGCTGTCACCGGCAATAATATTAATTCCCGGCGTATTTGGAAATACCGGGGAAGGAGTTGCAGGAGTTAAGGCAAGTGTAGAACAGGCTGTAGGCAGCGATATTTTGTTTTCATAAATTAAAGTGAAGTGATTTTATTTCACAGTAAGGAGACTAGTATGAGCAAAGGAGTAATTAAGAAGGTTGCGGGACCTTTAGTTATAGCAGAAGGGATGAGAGATGCCAATATGTTTGACGTTGTAAGAGTAAGTAAAGAACGTCTTATTGGTGAAATCATTGAAATGCATGGTGACCAGGCTTCGATTCAGGTATATGAAGAAACAGCAGGATTAGGACCGGGAGAAGAAGTTGAGTCAACAGAGGCACCATTATCTGTAGAATTAGGACCCGGACTTATAGCAAGTATATATGATGGAATTCAAAGACCACTTGATGATATTATGAAAGTTGCAGGAAACAATTTAAAAAGAGGTGTTGAAGTACCATCCCTAAAGCGTGATTTGAAATGGGATTTTGTACCTTGCATGAATGTTGGAGATGAAGTTGAAACAGGAGATGTTATTGGTACTGTAAAAGAAACAGAAGTTGTAACTCAGAAGATAATGATTCCATATGGAATTAAAGGAAAAATAAAATCAATAACAGCCGGAAATTATACAGTTACAGAGACAGTTGCAGTTGTAGAGACAAAAGACGGCGATAAAGAAATTACATTAATGCAGAAATGGCCGGTTAGAAAAGGAAGACCATATGCAAAGAAACTTCCACCAACAAAACCATTGGTAACAGGTCAGAGAGTAGTAGATACATTATTCCCAATTGCAAGAGGTGGTGTAGCAGCAGTTCCGGGACCATTTGGTTCAGGAAAAACAGTAATTCAGCATCAGTTGGCAAAATGGGCAGAGGCAGATATTGTTGTATACATTGGTTGTGGAGAACGTGGAAATGAGATGACAGATGTACTTAATGAATTTCCGGAATTAAAGGACCCAAAGACAGGACGTTCCCTGATGGAGAGAACAGTATTAATAGCAAATACATCAGATATGCCTGTTGCAGCCAGAGAAGCTTCTATTTATACAGGAATTACAATTGCTGAGTATTTTAGAGATATGGGATATTCAGTAGCACTTATGGCAGATTCAACTTCAAGATGGGCAGAAGCACTTCGTGAAATGTCAGGACGACTCGAAGAAATGCCTGGAGAAGAAGGTTATCCGGCATATTTAGGTTCAAGACTTGCTCAGTTTTATGAAAGAGCAGGTGAGGTTATTTCACTTGGAAAAGAAGGAAGAGAAGGAGCACTTTCGGTAATTGGAGCTGTATCTCCTCCGGGTGGTGATATTTCAGAACCTGTGTCTCAGGCTACACTTCGTATCGTAAAGGTATTCTGGGGACTTGATTCAGCATTAGCTTATAAGAGACATTTTCCTGCAATTAACTGGTTAACAAGTTATTCCTTATATGTAGATAATATAGGAAAATGGTTCGAAGAAAATGTATCAGAAGAATGGCTTAAATTAAGACAGGAGCTTATGAGTCTCTTGCAGGATGAAGCACAGTTGGAAGAAATTGTAAAAATGGTAGGTATGGATGCACTTTCAGCACCTGACAGACTAAAAATGGAAGCAACAAGATCAATAAGAGAAGATTTCTTACATCAGAACTCATTCCATGAGATTGACACATACACTTCTCTTAATAAGCAATATTTAATGATGAAATTAGTACTTGGATATTATTATGAGGCAAATGAAGCTCTTTCAAATGGTGCTTCAATTGACAAATTAATAGCACTTCCAATAAGAGAACAAATCGGAAGATTTAAATATACTAAGGAAGAAGATATTCAGAGTAGATATGATGAAATCTTAAAGGAACTTGAAATTCAGGTTGCAGGAGCATTTGATAAGGAGGACTTCTAATATGGCAAAGGAATATAGAACAATTCAGGAAGTAGCAGGTCCTTTGATGCTTGTTAGGGACGTAGAAAATGTTACTTACGATGAACTTGGAGAAATAGAACTTGCAAATGGTGAAACAAGACGTTGTAAAGTGCTTGAAATAGATGGCAAAAATGCACTGGTACAGTTATTTGAAAGTTCTACAGGAATTAACCTTTCAAACAGTAAAGTAAGATTTTTAGGTCGAAGCATGGAACTTGGCGTTTCGGAAGATATGCTTGGAAGAGTATTTGACGGATTAGGTAACCCAATAGATGACGGACCCGCAATTCTTCCGGAAGAGAGAAGAGATATTAATGGTGTACCTATGAATCCGGCAGCAAGAAATTACCCTTCAGAATTTATTGAAACAGGAATTTCAGCAATTGATGGATTAAACACATTAGTAAGAGGACAGAAATTGCCAATTTTCTCAGCTTCAGGTCTTCCACATGTACAGTTAGCAGCGCAGATTGCAAGACAGGCAAAGGTAAAAGGAAAAGATGAACAGTTCGCCGTAGTATTTGCAGCTATGGGTATAACATTTGAAGAGGCAAATTATTTTATAGATAGTTTCAAAGAAACAGGAGCGATTGATAGAACAGTATTGTTTATAAATTTAGCAAATGACCCGGCTGTTGAACGTATTGCCACACCGAAAATGGCATTGACTGCAGCAGAATATCTTGCATTTGAAAAAGGAATGCATGTTCTTGTAATTCTTACGGATATTACTAACTATGCAGATGCTTTAAGAGAAATTTCTGCAGCAAGAAAAGAAGTTCCGGGACGTAGAGGATATCCGGGATATATGTATACTGATTTGGCAACGATGTATGAAAGAGCAGGACGTCAGAGAGGTAAAGACGGTAGCGTAACAATGATTCCTATTCTTACAATGCCTGAAGATGATAAGACACATCCAATTCCTGACCTTACAGGATATATAACTGAAGGACAGATTATTTTAAGCCGTGAGCTTTACAGAAAAGGCATTCAGCCACCAATAGATGTTCTTCCATCGCTTTCAAGACTTAAAGATAAAGGCATTGGGGAAGGAAAAACAAGAGCAGATCATTCAAATGTAATGAACCAGTTGTTCTCAGCATATGCAAGAGGTAAGGATGCTAAAGAACTGATGGTTATTTTAGGTGAGGCAGCACTTTCAGAAACAGACAGAATTTATGCAAAATTTGCTGATGAATTTGAAAAGAAGTATGTATCACAGGGATACCAGTCAGACAGAAGCATTGAAGAAACAATGGATATAGGATGGAAATTGCTTAATATTTTGCCTCGTGCAGAACTTAAACGTATTGATGATAAATATCTTGATATGTATTACAAAGAAAAATAAGTGATACAAAAAGCGTTTAGAAAGCGAGGTGAGAGAATGGCAAACACTCAGGTTAATCCTACAAGAATGGAATTGACGAAACAGAAGAAGAAACTTGTATCTGCAGTAAAGGGACATAAACTTTTAAAAGATAAAAGAGATGAGCTTATGAGACAGTTTTTGGATTTGGCAAGGGAAAATATGGAACTTAGACTAAAGGTTGAGGAATCCATAAAAAAGGCAAATACAATTTTTGTTGTTGCTAAGGCGGGAATGAATACTGAAACATTAACAACGGCTTTAATGGCAACAAAGCAAAAACTTGAACTAAATGTAGATAAGAAAAATATAATGAGTGTAGATATTCCGGTATATTCCGTTAAATCTAAGACGGCTAATCCAAATGACATATATTCTTACGGATTTGCATTTACAACAGGAGACTTAGATGATGCAGTCACATCTCTCGCAGATATCAGAGAAGATATGGTACGATTAGCACAGATTGAAAAATCATGTCAGTTGCTTTCAAGTGAAATCGAGAAAACAAGAAGAAGAGTTAATGCCTTAGAACATGTTATAATTCCTGAGGCACAGAAAAATATAAAGTATATTACTATGAAATTAGATGAAAATGAACGAAGCACACAGATTCGATTAATGAAAGTAAAAGATATGATGTTAGAGGAAGCACATCATTATAAAGAAAAATAAATATAGTTATTTTATGTAGCGGACAAATGGAATTTTGTTTTACATCAAAAAGTAAATACTAAAATTATGTAAGGTTACTTTTAGTGATGTAAGATAAATTTGTTTGCTACTTTTTTATTTATGGACTATAAAACATTGGTTATGAGTGTGTTGACCATAGTTTTAATAAGGTATAAAAACAGAAAGCAAAGGTAGGGATAGAAAGGCTTTTACTTGACAGTTATGATTTTTTAAAATATCATATATAAAGTAAAAGATTATTGGGGATATTAAGCCTAACAATAGTGTATGAATTACTTGATTTTCGAAATAAAAGGAGGCAGAAATGATTGATTTTCATTCTCATGTATTGCCTGGTATAGATGATGGAAGCAGTTGCGAGGAGGAATCACTTGACATGCTTCGTATAGCAAAGAGTCAAGGAGTTATTACAATGTTAGCAACTCCTCATTTTTATGCTCAAAATAATTCAGTCGGACATTTCCTAAAAGACAGAGAAAAGTCATTTAATAAATTAAAAGCATGTACCGAATACATGAAAGATGATGTGTATCCTGCTATAAAGCTTGGAGCTGAGGTGTGTTATTTTAATGGAATAGGACAGGCAAGAGAATTGGAAAAACTGTGTATAGAAGATACAGATGCGATTCTACTCGAGCTTCCTTTCACACAATGGAACAAATTTGTTTTGCAGGATGTCATAATGCTGATGGAAGAGAGACATATTACGGTTATTTTGGCACATATAGAAAGATTTTATGCTTTTCAGACAAGGAAAAAAATTTGGAAGGAAATGCTTGAATTACCTGTTATTTTTCAGGTAAATGCAGATTTTCATGACAATAGAAAGAAAAGAAAAGTCGTAAAAAAGTTAATAGAAAGTGATAAACCTCTTATTTTAGGAAGTGATTGTCATAATGTTGAGAACCGAAAACCAAATCTTATAAGCGGATATGATTATATATCAGATAAATATGGTAAAAAGATGGTTGAACAAATAGATAATCTGGGAAGAGAAGTGCTTGGATTTGATACTAAATAAAATTGATAGGGTGTTAATCAAATGAAAAAGAAAAGAAAAAAATACATAAAAATTGCTGCAGGTATATTGATATTCATATTATTTATTATAGCTTTTGGATATGGACTCCAGTATATTGATAATAAGACGGAAAAGACGAATGTTTCGGATGAGGATTCTATTAATGACTGGAATGTTCAGGTCGCAAGAGGAAAAATAAAGCTTAATAAGAAAAAATATGATTATTATCATGATTTTGAAAATTACCTTCTTATTGGAACAGATGCTTCAGGAAATGATGGAGAAGGCGATGAATATCAGGGCAGTATGGCAGATTTTTTAATGCTTGTTATTGTTGATAAAACAGATGGAACTTATAGTTTTCTGCAATTTAACAGAGATACCATGACAGAGATATCGTTAATTAATCATGATGGTAAGGGGGCTGCAACAGCTACTATTCAGTTGTGTACAGCACATTGGTATGGAGGAACTAAAGAACAGAGCTGTAAGAATACAGTAAAAGCTGTAAAGAAACTGTTAGGCGGTATGGAAATTAATGGCTATTATGAACTTAACATGAGTGAAATTCCTACACTTAATCAAATTGTCGGTGGAGTTACAGTAACATTAGAAGAAGATTTTACAGACAAATATCCTGAAATGAAAAAAGGAGCAACATTACAACTTACTGATGATGAAGCATATGCTTATGTACATGACAGATATGGTGTTGGCGATGAAGAAAATGCATCAAGAATGAAGCGACAACAACAGTATATGACAGGCTTCTTCAAAAAATTACAGGATAAAATTAAGTCAAACAGTAATTATACAACTGAAATATTTGAACAATTACAGGATAAAGCAACTACAGATATAACGGTTGGAACAATATCAAACATAAGCAACATATTTGCAAGTGGAACAAACAAGGGAATATATGAATTGCAGGGAGAATCAAAAGTTGGTCAGTCATTAGGTGATGATCTTGATCATATGGAATTTTACGTAGATAAAGATTCTATGGTTACAACTATGGAGGATTTATTTGGAATAAAGGAACATAATAATAAAGAGTAAAGGAAAGAAAAAATGAAACAACAGGTAAATAAGATTAATATGAATGAAAAAGAAGATGAAGTGGAAATTAATCTTTTAGACTTATTTAACTATTACCGCAAAAAGATTATTTTTATCATAATTGGTTTTGTAGTTGGAGCTATAATTGCAGGTCTTGGAACAAAATTTTTAATAACACCAAAGTACACTGCTACAGCTAAAGTATACATGGTATCTGCTTCAAACAATTCAGTAGTTAACCTTGCAGATTTGAGTATAGGAACTTCATTGTCAGAAGATTATGCAGAATTGTTACATGTACGTCCTATAGTAGAAGCAGTAAGCAAGGAAAATGATTTAGGATATTCATATGAACAGCTTAACGGAATGATTAGTATTTCTACAGTAGAAGATACACGTATTTTGAAAATATCAGCTGTTAGCACTAAACCAAAGGAAGCTAAGATTATAGCTAATGCATTGGCTGAAAAGGCAGTTACTGAAATTCCTAAATTAATGGGAACTACAGCACCAAATATTGCAGAAAGAGCAATTACACCTAAATTTAAAAGTTCACCAAGCCTTAAGAAGAATACAATGATGGGTGCACTTGGAGGAATGGTTTTAGTATTAGCAGTATTGACATTCTTATTTATTACCGATGATACAATTAAGACAGAAGAAGATATTGAAAAATATTTAGAAATTATTCCACTTACTGTTATTCCTGATGGAAATGTGAAATATGGTGCATATAGCAATTATGCAAAAGGAAAAAAATATTATACACCGAAAAAATAAGCTTGAGGAGAAAGTAAAATGAATAAAATTAAAATGGATTCAATACAGGAAATTCCTTATGCTGTAGAAGAATCAATAAACCGTCTTCGTATAAATGTCAGCTTTTTAGGAAATGAAATAAAGAAAATTATGGTTGTAAGTACATTGCCAAATGAAGGTAAAAGTTTTGTTACAATGCAGATATGGAAACAGATGGCTAATGCCGGAATTAAGTCAGTGTTAGTTGATGCTGATATGAGAAATTCAGTATTAGTGAAGAAAAATGATATGGAGCGTCAGGATGGGAAAGAAATGAAAGGTCTTACAAATTATCTTGCAGGAGATTTTTCATTGGATGAAGTTACATATGAAAGTCCGTTTGAAAATGGAGACATTATTCCGAATGTAGAAAATATAATTAATCCATCAATGTTACTTGAAGGTGACAAATTTGGAAATATGTTAAATGAACTTTCAAAAGATTACAGATATGTATTTGTAGATGCACCACCACTAGGACTTGTTTCGGATGCTGAAAAAATTGGAAGCATGTGTGATGGAGCGATTCTTGTTATAAGAAGTGGAGAAACCACAAGAGCAGAAGTTAAGAATTCAATAAAACAGCTTGAAAGATCAGGATGTAAAATATTAGGAGTGGTTTTAAACCGTGCAACAGATTTGAAAAATAAATACAGTAAACAGAAATATTATAGTGGTAAATATTAATAAGTTATAATACTAAGAAAAAATGTATTAATAATACACAATATTTATGTATAAATTTTACCGAAAATGTCAAAAATATATAGTTTTATATAAAAAAGTATTTAAAAAGACACTCTTTAGTAGTATAATGTGCCTATGGTGAGCTTTTATGATTGTAAAAAGTTTGCTATAGGGCAATCGACTTGGCTTTGGTCGATGTTGTGAATTAATAAATAAAGCTCAATAGAGGACAGGAGGAACTTAATAATGATGAAGAAGTTATTGAAAGAAGTTGCTGTATTAGCAATGGCAGCAGTAGTAGCAGTTAGTTCAGTTTCAGGAGTACAGGCAGCAGTTGCAAGTCCGACAGTAAGTGTTGTACCAGTTGATAAGAAGAATGTTACAACTACAGAAGGCAACAATGTAGATACTAAGGCTGATGGAACAGCTGAAATTAACGATGTTACAGTTAATAAGAATATTGCTACAGTACCTGGCACAGTAACAGTTGATAGGGTAACTTACACAGTAACAGTAATTAAGGCTAAAGCATTTGCTAAGACAGCTAAGAAAGCTAAAAAGATTGTAATTCCAGCTACAATTAAGAGAGTTAACAAGATGGGATTCACAGGAGCTAAGAAAGTAAAGAAGATTATTGTTAAAGGAACAAAGAGCTTCACAGTAAAGAAAGGTGCTTTCAAGGGATTAAATTCAGCTAAGATTACAGTTAAAGTTAATAAGAAGATGAAAGCTAAAGAATTCAAGAAATTAAAGAAGAATTTAAAGAAAGCCGGATTCAAGGGAAAAGTTACAAAATAATAATAATTACATAAAGAAAAGGAGCTTTGAAAGCTCCTTTTCTTTTTATAGAAGGAGAATGAAATGAAGATAAAAGAAGGGTTTATTTTAAGAAAAGTAGGAGGAAGTAACGTAATTGTTCCTACAGGAAATGAGACAAACGAATTTAATGGAATGATAACAACAAATGATACAGGTGCATTTATATTTGAAAAATTACAAAGTGGAATGAATAGTGATGAAATAGTCAAAACGATAACTGAAGAGTTTGAAATAGACAGTGAAACTGCAACGAAGGACGTAGAAAAATTCATTGAGAAAATGAAAGACGCAAATATATTTGAATAGTTATTCTGGCAAAAAAAAGGATAACTGATTACAAATATATTATTTATAATAATAGAGAAAGAATTTGATTTAGATAATGAAAGATAGAGAAAGTCTTGTATGGATAAAAGCTAAAGCTAAGAAGCAAAGCTTTAGAATAATTATTTTAAGTATAGCAAATATAATTCTTGCACTAATTGGAACAGGCTTATCGGTTTTTAGTAAGTTTGCGATAGATGCGGCAGCGAATGCAGCAGATGCGCAGGGACACGATGAATTTATTAAATTTAGAAACCAGATTATAGTTGTGGGCATTATTATTTTATGCACAATTTTGTTTAGAATGATTCTTAGAATTGCAACGCAGAGCATGACTGTTAAGGCACAGGCAGGTCTTGAAATGAGCATGAGATCGCAATTGTATCAGAGCGTTATAAGAAAAAATTATAGTGATATAATGAAATATCATAGTGGAGAGTTAATTAACCGTCTGACAAGCGATATGAAAATAGTTACAGAAGGAGTTACATCAATTATTCCAACTATTTTGTTTTGCGTTTTCCAATTCTTAGGTGCTTTTATAGTGCTTGTTTCATTTGACTGGAGATTTACTATTTTATTTTTAGCAGCAGGAATTGTATTGTCAGTAACAACATTATTTTTTAGAAAAAAATTAAAAAGTCTACATAAGGCTGTTCAGGAGACAGATGGAAAAGTAAGATCATTTTATCAGGAATCAATAGAAAGCATTCTAGCTGTAAAAACATTTGGCGTAGAGGATAAGTTTGCTGAAAAAGGCGACATACTTCAAAAGAAAAATTATGATATGAAAATGAAACGAAGGGTCATAAGTATATGTGCAAACACAGGATTTAGTTTCATTTTTAATGCAGGGTATTTGTTTGCATTAATCTGGTGTGCATTAAAAGTATGCGCAAAGACAATGAGTTTTGGTACTTTGACTGCAATGCTTCAGTTAATATCCCAGATACAAACTCCATTTTTCAATATAACTAAGGTTATTCCGCAATATTACAGTATTTTGGCTTCGGCAGAAAGAATAATCGAGATTGAGAATATACAGGATGAACAAAGAAACGAACCAAAGGAAACGGTAAAAGAACTCTATGATAAATTCGATAAAGGTATATTTAAAAATATAAGATTTAGCTATGGAAGAGATATTGTACTTAAAGAAGGAAATGCAGATTTTAGTAAAGGTGAATTTGTGGCGATAAGGGGAATTTCCGGAATTGGAAAAAGTACTTTGTTTAAACTTTTGCTAGGAGTTTTTAGACCGGATGAAGGTGAGATAAAGTTATGCTTTAAAGATGGAGAAGAAGTTACTGTTTCACCTGATACAAGAAGAATGTTTGCGTATGTACCTCAGGGAAATTTTTTGTTTAGCGGTACAATAAGAGAGAACCTAACTTTAATCAAAGATGCAGATGATGAAACAATAAAGCAGGCATTAATAGCAAGTGATATATATGATTTCGTAAGCAAATTACCAAATGGAATGGATACTAAGATTGGTGAAAACGCCATGGGATTATCAGAAGGTCAGGCACAAAGAATTGCAATTGCGAGAGCAGTTATAAGTGGAGCACCAATCTTATTGTTAGATGAAGCAACATCAGCGCTTGATGAAATGACAGAAAAGAGAGTGTTGGAAAATATAAAGAAATTAAAAGAAAGAACATGTATCATAATTACTCATAAACAGGCTGCGTTAGATGTATGCGATAAGGAATTTATAATTAAAGATAAGTGCTTATATCAAAAATAAAGTGGCATCAGGGATTATTTCCTGATGTCACTTTATTTTTGTGCCTTTTGTGAAATCCGGCATCATTTTATAAGTACATATTTATTCACCATATCCCACAATGAGTCATGAAATACCATTGCAAGTGCTTTCCATTGTTTATGCTTTTGTGATTCGTATTCTAACTGCTTTTTCAACTGCTGTATTTCAAGAAGTAAATCTTCCGTTTCCTTTAGTAGAAGTTCATTTTCATTAATCATTTTAAATGTCCTCTTCTAAATTATTGCTGTAAAGCCTATTAAATTATATCAGAAATATGAAGAAATATGGAAAGAATATATCGACACAAAATAGACAATTATGACAGTAATAAAGGAAAAAAAGTCGGAATTAAATATATATCTTGTAGATAAATGTCGGATTATACAATTTATCATACTTGAGGGTCGGATAAAGGGTCGGAATATAGGGTTCAGGTTGTAAATGAAGATGGAATATTATATAATAAAAAAAGTGCCAAATGAAATGAATTTGGATATATGACGTAAGGTCATAAAAATGATGAAAGGAAATTGTCGGTGCTTATATTCAAATATATAGTAGACAATGAATTAGTGGAAATGGGAAAATATTTTGGAACAGATGGTTTTAGAGGAGAAGCAAATGTTAATTTAACAGCAATGCATGCATTCAAGATAGGACGATTCATAGGATGGTATTATGGAAGATATCATAAATGCTCAGTTGTTATTGGAAAAGATACAAGAAGAAGCAGTTACATGTTCGAAGACGCTTTGTCAGCAGGGCTTACATCTACAGGTGCAGATGTATACTTATTACACGTTACTACAACACCAAGTGTTTCATATGTTGTAAGAACAGGAGATTTTGATTGCGGAATTATGGTATCAGCAAGCCATAATCCATTCTATGATAACGGAATTAAGTTAATTAATGGCAATGGTGAAAAGATGGAACAGGAGGTCATTGATGAAGTAGAAAAATACTTAGACAGTGATTTAGAAAGCATTCCATATGCAAGAATGGAAAAAATCGGAAGAACAGTTGACTATTTTGCAGGAAGAAACAGATATATGGGTTATTTGATGTCACTTGCAACACATTCATATAGAAATATCAAAGTTGGTCTTGACTGTTCTAATGGTAGTGCATCTTCAATTGCAAAAGGAGTTTTTGATGCACTTGGAGCAGAAACACACGTAATTAATGATACACCGGATGGAACTAATATTAATAAAGAATGTGGTTCAACACATATTGAAGAATTACAGAAATACGTTATTGGAAATAAGTTAGATATCGGATTTGCATATGATGGAGACGCTGACAGATGTTTATGTGTAGATGAAAAAGGAAATGTTGTTAATGGTGATTTAATTTTATATGTTGCCGGAGTTTATATGAAACAGAAAGGAACTCTTGTAAATAATACAGTTGTAACAACAATTATGTCAAATATCGGTCTTTATAAAGCATTTGATGCAGTAGGCATTGATTATGAAAAGACAGCAGTAGGTGACAAATATGTTTATGAATGCATGAGAGAAAATGAATATAAACTTGGTGGAGAAGAATCAGGTCATATTATTTTTGGTAAGTATGCAACAACGGGAGATGGTATTTTAACATCAATCAAATTAATGGAAGTAATGCTTGCAAGCAAGAAAAAGATGTCAGAACTTACATCACCTGTTACAATCTATCCACAGTGCCTTAAAAATGTAAAGGTTAAGAGTAAACCGGAAGCACAGCAGGATGCAGATGTTCAGGCAGCAGTAAAAGAAATTGCAGATAAGCTTGGAGAAGACGGAAGAATTCTTGTAAGAGAAAGTGGAACAGAGCCTGTAATTCGAGTAATGGTTGAAGCAAGAACTGATGAAGAAGCAGAAAAATGCGTTGACTATGTAGTAGATGTAATTAACAAAAAAGGTCATGCATTATAAATCGGTATTTATTTTGTTTGTTTAAATAAAATAAATGCAATCAGCGAAACAGATTAATAGACAACAAAGGAAATGCTCTTAAAATGAAAAAAATTTACATAGTTAGAATAGTGTTGCTTATTTTAATAGGATTCTGGATGGGAACCATATTTGGATTTTCAGCTGAGAATGGTGAATCATCTCAGTCTCTTAGTGATAAGATTACTGTTAAAGTAGTTAAATATATAGAGCCTGAATATGACAGCAAGGATTTATTAAAGCAACAGGACATATTTAATAAAACCAGTTTTTTTGTAAGAAAGACAGGACATTTTGGAGAATATGCAATATTGGGGATATTGATAACTATGTTTGCAATGACATTTAGAGCATACAGAAGTAAAAGGATAAGATACCAGTTAATGACAATTGTCGTTCCGTTTATTTATGCGTGCACAGATGAATTCCATCAGGGATTTGTAGATGGAAGAAGTCCTAAATTTTTTGATGTATGCATAGATACGTGCGGAGCATTTACGGCAATAGTCATAATGATTGGAATTAATATTTTAATAAAGAAGATAATGACAGAAAGGGATAGAAATGAAGACTTGGGAACAATATATTAGAAAAGTAACTCCATACACACCTGGCGAACAGCCGAAGACAGAGAATGTTGTAAAATTAAATACTAATGAAAATCCTTACCCACCGGCACCGGGAGTGAGCAAAGCACTTTGTGATATGAATCCGGCAATTCTTCGAAAATATCCGGACCCGGATGCAACAGAATTAGTTGATGCAATTGCTAAATATTATGGAGTTAAATCAAACCAGGTATTTGTAGGAGTAGGTTCAGATGACGTTTTAGGAATGGCATTTTTAACATTCTTTAATTCAGATAAACCGATATTATTCCCTGATATTACATATTCTTTTTACGATGTATGGGCAGATTTATTTGAGATTCCTTATGAAACAATAAAATTAGACGATAATTTTGAAATAATACCTGAGGATTATTTTAGGGAAAATGGTGGAATCGTATTTCCTAATCCAAATGCTCCAACAGCAGTAGAAATGTCAATAGACAAGGTTGAGGAAATTATAAAAAATAATCAGAATTCGGTAGTAATTGTTGATGAAGCATATGTAGATTTTGGAGCAACTTCAGCATTAAAATTTATTGAAAAATATGATAATGTGCTTGTTGTAAGAACATTTTCAAAATCACGTTCAGCAGCAGGTCTTAGAATCGGTTATGCAATGGGAAATGAAAAGTTAATCAGTGCGATGCTTGCAGTTAAGTTCTCATATAATTCATACACAATGAATTTCCCGACAATCTATGCAGGTGTAGAAGCTATAAAAGACGATGCTTATTTCAAAAATCTTGTGGAAAAAATAATTGCTACAAGAGAGAATGCAAAGGTTAAACTTAAAGAATTAGGATTTACATGCACTGATTCAAAGACAAACTTTTTATTTGCAACACATAAAAGTGCAAAAGCAGAAGATATATTTAATTATCTTAAAACAAAAAATATTTATGTAAGATATTTTAAGAAACCAAGAATAGATAATTATTTAAGAATTACAATTGGCACGGATGAGGAAATGGAAAAATTATATTTGGCATTAGAAGAATACTTAATATAATACTGTCTGATATGTTAATAAATATATGTTGAGACAGAAAAAGTGTTAATAAAATTCCCGGAAGAAAAAATTCCGGGAATTTTTGAATTTTTTAAGTGTACTTTGCGGTGCACGTTTTTAATTGCGAAAGTTCTTAATCTGCTTTAGTAGTGGGATGATACAGACAAAGACAATGGTATACATTGTGAGGTGGAATATAAAGAAAGTCGGAGTCAAAAAAATCCCCGACTTTAAAATAATTATTTTAACAAATAATAAGAGCTAAAATAGCAATTTATAGATTAAGTTAATCTAAGATTCTTCCATCTGTAGAAATTGTAACTACGTTCCAAGGAATAAACTTTGTACTGTTTTTTATTGCTGTTTTGGCTGCATTTTCTAAACCGCCACAACATGGAACTTCCATTCTTACAATAGTTACTTCTTTAATGTCGTTATTTTTAATTATTTCAGTTAATTTGATTGAATAGTCAGTATCATCTAATTTTGGACAACCTACAATAGTTACATGATTTTTAATAAAATCCTGATGGAAGTTAGCATATGCATAAGCAGTACAGTCAGCGGCAATGAGTAATTTAGCACCATCAAAAAATGAAGCATTAGGTGAAACTAATTTAATCTGAACAGGCCACTGCATTAATTGACTTGAAGGTACAGAAGTCTGCACATTTTCAGTATTTGCAGGCTTTAATGCTTTAGCTCTCATACCCGGACATACAAAAGGAGTGGGAGCAGCAGATTTTTTTGCCTGAGCAGCCTTTACAGCAGCTTCATTATATTCAGGAGCTTCACGTTCAACAAAAGAAATTGCATTCATAGGACATGTAGGAAGGCAGTCTCCTAAACCATCACAATAATCTTCACGAAGAAGCTTAGCTTTACCATTAACAATCTCAATTGCACCTTCATGGCAGGCATTTGCACAAATACCACATCCATTACACTTTTCTTCATTAATTTCTATAATACGACGAATCATATTAGACCTCCAATTTGAAATTTATTACAATTATTTGTATATTGATTTGATAATGCTAGTATAGTACAATCAGTATGACAAATCTGTTGTTAAAACAACAATAAAGATAGTTAATTATATGTTATATGTAAAATTATTTTATGAGGTGCAACGATGAATTATCAACTCTTGTCCAATTCAAAATTATTTAAAGGGATGAGTGAAGAAGAAATAAAGACAATGTTAAGTTGCCTTGGGGCAGTTACAAAAAAATATAAAAAAGGTGAAGATATTTATAGAGTAGGGGAATCAATACAATTGTTTGGAATGGTTGTTGAAGGCGGAGTAAATATTGAAAGCGATGATTTGTGGGGAAATAAAAGCATATTAAGTCATATAGAGCCGGGATTTATATTTGGAGAAACATATGCAAGTATACCGGGAGAGGCACTTCTTGTAAATGCAGTAGCAACGGAAAATACAGAAATTTTGTTTTTAAATGCTTACAGAGTTCTTGAAACATGCCCAAATACATGTGGTCATCATGAAAAACTGATAAAAAATTTGCTACGGATATCAGCACAGAAAAATTTAATGCTTTCAAGAAGAATATTACACACATCGTCTAAATCCATTCGAGGAAGACTGTTAGCATATTTTTCAGATCAGGCGAAATTAAGTGGAAGTTATAAGTTTACAATCCCATTTAATAGACAACAGCTCGCTGATTATTTAAATGTAGACAGAAGTGCAATGAGTAATGAGTTGTCTAAAATGAAAAATGACGGAATAATAGAAATAGATAAAAATACATTTACGTTAAAAGAACAATTATAAATATAAAATAACAATAAAAATAAAATGCAAATAAGCAAAAATACACAGAAAAAGGAGCGGTAAAATGCATTCACCATTAGAGATAGCAAAAAGTTATATAGAAATAGGAATACACAAAAGCAATCTGCCAATTTTCAAGATGATATTACTTGGATTTTTCGCAGGAATGTTTATAGGATTTGCAGGTATAGGTTCAACAGTAGCAGCAAGCAGTATATCAGTCGCTTCAGTAGCTAAGCTTGTAGGGGCAATGGTATTTCCGGCAGGAATGGCAATGGTTCTTGTTGCAGGAAGTGAATTGTTTACAGGGAATAATCTGATAATTTTATCTGTTTTGGCAGGGAAAAACAGCGTATGGAAGATGTTAAAAAACTGGTTATTTGTATATATAGGAAATTTCATTGGAACAACTTTTGTTGCAGTTTTAGTTGTATATGGACATACTCCTAATTTATTACAGGGAGATTTGGCAGGTGCAATAGTAAATGCCGCAAAAGCGAGAACAGATTTAGCGGTTTCAGATAGTTTTGTGAGAGGAATATTATGCAATATATTGGTATGTATTGCAATTTGGATGTCATTTGCAGCAAAAAGAGTGTCAGGAAAATTAATGACAAGTTTCTGGCCGGTAATGATATTTGTATTATGCGGATTTGAGCATTGCATAGCGGATATGTATTTTGGAGTTGCAGGATTGTTAACAGCATCAGAGTATGGTATAACAGCAGATGGACTTACATGGTTTAATTTTCTTGTAAATAATTTGATACCTGTAACACTTGGCAATATTGTCGGAGGAGCAGGAATTGTAGGATGTGGATATTATGTGGCATTTCTTCATAAGTCTCCACTTTCAGGAGAAACAGCAGAAGAAGAGGCAAAAGATATAGACATTGCGGAAGAATATTAATAGTGGAGGAGCAAAGTGGCAGAAAATGAAAAAACATATATAGCCATAGATTTAAAGTCTTTTTATGCATCAGTTGAATGCAGGGAAAGAAAGTTAGATTGTATGACTACAAATTTGGTGGTGGCTGACAAAAGCCGAACTGAAAAAACAATATGTCTGGCTGTTTCGCCGTCACTTAAAGCTTATGGGATTCCGGGCAGAGCCAGATTATTTGAAGTGATTCAAAAAATAAAAGAAGTTAATGAGGAAAGAAAGGCAAAATTGCCGGAAGGAGTTTTCCATGAATTATCGTATAATGATAATGTTATAAAAAAATCTCCATACGTAGGGGTTGATTATATTGTAGCGAAACCAAGAATGGCACTGTATATGCAATACAGTGCCAGAATTTATGAAATATATCTTAAATACATTGCATCTGAGGATATACATGTTTATTCTATTGATGAAGTATTTATGGATGTGACGCATTATTTAAAAACATATGAATTAACTCCTAAGCAGTTGGCAAAGAAAATAATAAAAGATATTCAACAGACAACGGGAATTACAGCAACGGCAGGTATTGGTACAAATTTATATTTGTGTAAGATTGCAATGGATATTATGGCAAAGCACATTCAGGCAGATGAAGATGGCGTAAGAATTGCTTATTTGGATGAAATGCTTTACAGAAAACAATTATGGAATCATAGACCAATTACAGATTTTTGGAGAGTCGGAAGAGGATATGCAAAGCAACTTGAGAAATATGGTTTGTATACGATGGGAGATATTGCCAGATGTTCAGTTGGAAAGGAAAATGAATTCCATAATGAAGAACTTTTGTACAAGTTATTTGGTGTAAATGCAGAATTACTGATAGACCATGCGTGGGGATGGGAGCCATGTACAATTGAAGATGTTAAATCCTATAAACCTGAAACTAACAGCTTAGGTTCAGGGCAGGTATTGCAATGCCCATACACGTGGGAAAAGGCAAGAGTTGTTGTTGGAGAAATGATTGAACTTCTTGTTCTTGATTTAGTTGAGAAAGAACTGGTTACTAATCAAATTGTGCTTACAGTAGGATATGACATAGAGTGTATTAAAAATCCTGAAATAAGAAAAAAGTACGATGGAAGTGTAACAACGGATTATTATGGAAGAAAGATACCAAAACACGCTCATGGGACAACAAATTTAAAAGAACATTGTTCATCTACAAAGCTTATAACTGAGGCAGTTTTAAAATTATATGATGAAATTGTAAATAAGAATTTGTTAATACGAAGAATAAATATAGCAGCAAATCATGTTATAAATGAAAAAGATGTTGTGAAAAAAGATGATTATGAACAGTTAGATCTATTTACTGATTATGAAGAACAGGCTAAGAAAAAAGAAACAGAAGAAAAGCAGTTACAAAGAGAAAAACAAATGCAAAAGGCTATGTTAGAGATAAAAAAGAAATATGGGAAAAACGCAATTTTAAAGGGAACTAATTTGACAGAAGGTGCTACAGCAATAGAGAGGAATGAAATGATTGGTGGGCATAAAGCATAAAATTAAGTTTGTTAAAAAGATATTTATATAAATTATAAATGAAATTTTATTAATTTAACATTATGTAAAAGTTAGAGATGTTAATAAGGTATGGAAAGGCAGATGGCAAAATGAGTAAAGAGGCAAAGAATACTTATGAAGATATTATAAATATGGCGCATCCAACATCAAAAAGGCATCCAAGGATGACGGTTTATAACAGGGCTGCACAATTTTCACCATTTGCTGCACTGACAGGTCATGAGGAGGCGTTGAAAGAAACTGCAAGGATTACTGATAATAAAATTGAATTAGATGAAAATGTTAAAAGAGAACTTGATTATAAATTACAACAGATATTAAATAAAAATGACTCTATTCAAAATGTGCAGATTACTTATTTTAAAAAAGATGAAAATAAAGAGGGCGGGGCATATTTAAATATATGCTCCAAAATAAAAAAGATAGATGAGTATAAAAAAACAGTTGAATTTACCGATGGAAAAGAAATTTTTATAGATGATATTATATCTATAGAGGAAGAAACAAAATGAAATAAGTTTGTTTTTAGAATGTTTTCTACGATTAGCCGCCGACAAAAGTACGGGGCAGTACATATTTTTAAAGGAGCTTTAAGATGAAATATTTAAAACAATTTTTAATAATACTTGTAATTTCATATGCAGGAGAGTTGTTAAAATACGTGTTACCATTACCGATTCCGGCTAGTATATACGGAATGGTTATTTTACTTGTAGGATTGCTTACAGGATTGATTGCACTTGATGCAGTTAAAGATGTTGGCAAATTTTTGATAGAAATAATGCCTGTTATGTTTATACCGGCAGGAGTAGGACTTATGTCGTCATGGGGAACACTAAAACCATTGCTATTGCCTGTTAGTATAATAACAGTAGTAACAATAGTTACAGTTATGGCTGCAACAGGAAAGGTTTCACAATGGGTTATACGAAAAGGAAAATCTGATAAAGAGGAGAATGAAAAAGATGAATAATTTGCTTGAAACATCTTTATTTGCGGGCGTAAGCATAAGTCTTGTATCATATATGATTGGTCTTGCATTAAAGAAAAAATTTAAACTGGGGATATTTAATCCGTTATTGATTTCAATTATATTTACAATTGTTATTTTGGTTTGCGCAAATGTAGATTATGAAACATATAACAAGGGTGCAGTTTATTTAAGCTGGTTTTTAACTCCGGCAACAGTGTGCCTTGCAATTCCATTATATGAACAGTGGCAATTGTTAAAAAGAAATTTTAAAGCAGTAATTTTGGGAATATCAGCCGGAGTGTTTACCAGTTTGTGTACAGTGTTGATTTTGGCAAAATTAATGAAAATGACACACAGGGAGTATGTTACTTTACTTCCAAAGTCAATAACTACAGCAATCGGTATGGGCGTTTCAGAGGAATTAGGCGGATATGTTACAATTACGGTAGCAGTAATTGTAGTTACAGGAGTTTTAGGAAATATATTTGGAGAACTTATTTGCAAGATATTTAAGATTACGGAACCTATTTCAAAGGGATTGGCATTAGGGTCATCTTCTCATGCAATTGGAACTGCAAAGGCAATTGAAATGGGAGAAATCGAAGGTGCAATGAGCAGTCTTGCAATAGCTGTTACAGGTATTTTGACGGTAGTTTTAGCATCTGTATTTGCAAATTTTTTATAGAAATATATTAAGATGCATGGTCAAAACGTTTAAGCTCTCGTAAACTTGCTCATAAGTGGATAACTATAAATTTTGCAGATTACTTAAAGAAGGAGTACAACTATGATTATTACAATAGCCAGACAGTGCGGATGTAATGGAGATGAATTAGGAAAAGCATTGGCACAAAAATATAATTTAAAATTATTTGACAAAAAAGCAATTTCTAAAATAGCAAAGGAAAAAGGGTATTTTGAAAGATACCCTGACTTTTACGGAGAAACACCTATGGATATGCTTATGCATTCGATTACGGTTTCTGAAGAAGATTCGTTGTTATACAGTACAGCAGGTAAAGCGTTGAAAAATGTAATTGATGAAGACAATTTTATTATAATTGGAAGATGTGGCAATTATGTATATAGAGATGATGTTAAATGTATTTCAATTTTCCTGTCAGGTAGCAAAAAAGTAAGAGAAGAAAACATTGCTAAGAAACATAACATTTCAGTAAGAAAAGCTCATAATACCGTGCTGCAGACAGATGAAAGAAGAAGCAAATATCATGGATATTATACCGGTGAAGAATGGGGAATGGCCGGAAATTATGATTTGTGCATAAATGTTGATAATTTAGAAGTAAATGAATTAGTTGAAGTCATAGATAGTTATATTAATAGAACCATAGGTGAAAAATAAATAATATAAGTGGTTTATGAAAAATAAAGAAATATAACGGCGCCAGTTTAAAAAGATTATAGTGATATAGCTAAAAAACTAGTATTGACACAGAAACGAAAGCCGTCTATAGTTGAAGAAAAGAATGAAATTGATAATTAGTTTAGTTACTGATTAAAGTAATAACAATTAAAAAGATTGTTATTTGTGAAAATAAAAGGGGAGCTTGCATAAGCTTGCTGAGAGTAGGTTGTATACCTTGACCCATAACCTGATTTGGATAATGCCAACGTAGGAACATAATTATAGCAGATTTTGTGAGACAACAATATTTGTGCGGATGTGTTTTATAGGCATATCCGCATTATTTTTGTAAAAGGAGTGAATTGTGCATGTTAGGAAAATACATAGAAGAAGTCAGAAATAATACACCTTTGGTTCATAATATTACAAATTATGTAACAGTTAATGATGTGGCAAATGTTTTATTGGCATGTGGAGGAAGCCCGATTATGTCTGATGAACCGGAAGATGTTGAGGATATTACAAGTATTTGCCAGGGCTTAAATATTAATATTGGTACATTGAATAAGAGAACTATAGAAAGTATGTTTATTGCGGGAAAGAGAGCAAATAAATTGGGACATACGGTATTACTTGATCCTGTTGGAGCTGGAGCTTCGGTACTTAGAACAAATATTGCAGTAGAGTTAATGAATAAAATTGAATTTAATGTAATTCGTGGAAATATATCAGAGATTAAGACCTTAGCTTATGGCAGCGGAACAACAAAAGGTGTAGATGCTGATGTAGCAGATGCAGTGACCGAAGAAAATTTGGAAAATTCAATTAAATTTATAAAAGAATTTGCAAAAAAGAGTGAAACAATAATAGCTATTACAGGAGCAATTGATTTAGTAAGCGATGGAAAAAGATGTTTTGTTATAAGAAATGGTCGTCCTGAAATGGGAAAAATAACAGGAACAGGATGTCAACTTTCAGGAATGATGACAGCATTTTTAGTAGCAAATCCTAACGAACAGTTAGAGGCAGCTGCAGCAGCAGTTTGTACAATGGGTCTTGCAGGTGAAATCGGATGGAGTTATATGAAAGAGGGAGACGGTAATTCTACATATAGAAATAGAATTATTGATGCAATCTATAATATGGATAAGGAAACTCTCGATAAAGGAGCAAAATATGAAATTAGATAAAAAAGATTTGTTATTGTATGCAGTAACAGACAGATATTGGTTAAACGGAAGAACTTTATACGAAGTAGTAAAAGAAAGTCTTGACGGAGGAGTTACTTTTCTTCAGTTAAGAGAGAAAAAATTAGATGAGGAGCATTTCCTTGAAGAGGCAAAAGAACTAAAGAAGTTATGCAAAGAATATAAAGTACCTTTCATTATAAATGATAATGTGGATATTGCTGTAGAAATAGGAGCAGACGGTGTCCATGTAGGACAAAGTGATATGGAAGCAGGTATGGTAAGAGAAAAATTAGGACCTGATAAAATCATAGGTGTATCTGCACAGACAGTAGAACAGGCACTTTTGGCAGAAAAAAGAGGTGCAGATTATCTTGGAGTAGGAGCAGTATTTCCGACAAATTCAAAAGATGATGCAAAAGAAGTAACGTATGAAACTTTGAAAGAAATATGTGAAGCAGTGTCAATTCCTGTTGTAGCAATAGGTGGAATAACTCATGATAACATTAAAGAATTAACAGGAAGTAAAATAGACGGAATTGCAGTAATTAGTGCAATTTATGGAGCAAATAATATAAAAAATGCAGCTAGTGGCTTAAAAGAAGAAATAAGCAAAATTGTAGAATAATATTATCAGGTAAAGTAAGACTAGAGAACATATATAGAATTACTATATATGTGACAAAAAAGAAAATTAAATAATAAATAGTAGGAGAATTATATGAAGACAGCCCTTACAATTGCAGGAAGTGATTCAAGTGGTGGAGCAGGTATTCAGGCAGATATAAAGACGATGATGGCAAATGGAGTGTATGCTATGAGTGCTATTACAGCTCTAACTGCTCAAAATACTACAGGCGTGGCGGCAATACAGAATGCAACACCTGAATTTCTGGCACAGGAAATTGCCTGCATATTTACGGATATTGAACCGGATGCAGTTAAAGTAGGAATGGTTTCAGAGAAAGAACTTATAAAAGTTATTTCTGATAAATTAAAACAATATAAAGCGAAAAATATTGTTATTGATCCGGTAATGGTGGCAACAAGTGGCGCAAGGCTTATTAATGAAGATGCTGTAGACACATTAAAAAAAGAATTGTTTCATTTGGCAACGATTCTTACTCCAAATATTCCGGAGGCAGAAGAACTGGCCCAAATGAAAATAAACAACTCAAAAGATATGATAAAGGCAGCAGAAAAAATTGCAAAAACATATAACTGTGCAGTCCTTTGCAAAGGAGGACATAACCAAAATGATGCCAGCGATTTATTATATAAAGATAATGAATTCAAATGGTTTCATGGGAAAAGAATAGATAATCCAAATACCCATGGAACAGGGTGTACATTATCATCAGCAATAGCATCAAATCTGGCAAAAGGATATGATTTGGAAGAATCAGTTTTTAGAGCCAAAGAGTATATTTCAGGAGCATTAGCAGCTATGCTTGATTTAGGAAAGGGAAGTGGACCTATGAATCATGGATTTGCTATTACAAATGAATATACTAAAGTAAAATAATAAAGGAGAATTACGATGGAAGAGAGATTATATGCAACACAGATGGAAGCTGCAAGAAAAGGAATTGTAACAAAGGAATTAGAAATTGTAGCAAAAAAAGAAAAAATGGAAGTAAAGGAGCTTTTACCTCTTGTAGCAAGTGGTAAAGTTGTAATTCCTGCTAATAAGAATCATAAGTGTCTCAATCCTGAAGGAATAGGTTCTATGTTAAAAACAAAGATTAACGTAAATCTTGGAATTTCTAAGGATTGCAAAGATTATGATGTTGAAATGGAAAAAGTTATGTCAGCCGTAAAGATGGGTGGCGAAGCAATCATGGATTTATCAAGTCATGGAAACACACAGCCATTTCGTAAAAAACTTACAAGTGAATGTCCTGCAATGATAGGAACAGTACCTGTATATGATAGTGTAATTCATTATCAGAGAGACTTGGATACTTTAACAGCAAAAGATTTTATAGATGTAGTACGTTTACATGCACAGGATGGTGTTGATTTTGTTACACTTCATTGTGGAATTACAAGAAAAACAATAGAGCAGATTCGCAAACATAAAAGAAAAATGAATATTGTATCAAGAGGAGGTTCACTTGTTTTTGCATGGATGTGCATGACAGGAGAAGAAAATCCGTTCTACGAATACTATGATGAAATTCTTGATATATGTAGAGAATATGATGTTACTGTTTCATTAGGAGATGCCTGCAGACCGGGTTGTCTTGCAGATGCGACAGATGTATGTCAGATTGAAGAACTTGTTCGTCTTGGAGAATTAACTAAGAGAGCATGGGAAAAAGATGTTCAGGTTATGGTTGAAGGACCGGGACATGTACCAATGGATCAGATAGCAGCTAACATGAAAGTTCAGCAGACAATTTGTATGGGAGCACCATTTTATGTTTTAGGACCTTTAGTTACAGATATAGCACCCGGATATGATCATATAACAGCAGCTATTGGTGGTGCAATTGCAGCAATGAGTGGAGCAGCTTTCCTTTGCTATGTTACACCTGCAGAACATTTGGCACTTCCAAATTTAGATGATGTAAAACAGGGAATAATTGCAAGTAAAATCGCAGCTCATGCAGCTGATATCGCAAAAGGCGTAAGAGGCGCAAGAGATATAGATGATAAAATGGGAGATGCAAGACGAGTTTTAGATTGGGATGCTCAGTGGGAATGCGCACTTGATCCTGAAACTGCAAAAGCAATTAGAGCAGACAGAGCACCTGAACATGAAGATACATGTTCAATGTGTGGTAAATTCTGTGCAGTCCGTAGTATGAACAAGGCTTTAAATGGAGAACATATAGATATACTCTAAACTTTAATGAAATTAAGGCGGATAATAGTACGTAAATACATAGTATATAAGATGTCAGGGTAAGCAAATCTATGATTTTAATAACTACTGCTTGCTCTGTGCTACATAAAAGGAACTGTTGCGTTATTGATATGTAACAGTTCTTTTTATGAAAACAAAAGAAAAACTAAAAAATTTTTAAAAAATAATTAGCACTCACTCTTGACGAGTGCTAACAAAAGTGCTATAACGTATTTGTAGGAAAGGAAAATCCTAAGAAAGAGAGTGAAGAACTAATATTTAAAACAGAAGTTAAGGAGGTATAGAAGATGAACATTAGTAAATTTACACAGAAGTCAATTGAAGCAGTTCAGAACTGTGAAAAGGTTGCTGAGGAATTTGGTAATCAGGAAATTGATCAGGAACATTTAATATACAGCCTTGTTAATTTAGAAGACAGTCTGATTTTAAAATTAGTTGAAAAGATGGAAATCCAGACAACACATTTTAAAAACAGAATTGAAGATTATGTTAGTAAGAAACCTAAAGTACAAGGCGGACAGAGGTATATTAGTCAGAGTCTTAATTCAGCATTGTTAGCAGCAGAAGATGAAGCAAAGAGAATGGGAGATGAATATGTTTCAGTTGAACATTTATTCCTTGCTATGATTGCTAAGCCAAATAAAGAAGTTAAAGAATTTTTCAAAGAATATGGTATTACAAGGGAAAGATTCTTAAAGGTATTAGCTGAGATAAGAGGAAATCAGAGAGTAACAAATGATAATCCTGAGGCTACTTATGATGCACTTGGAAAATATGGACAGGATTTGGTTGAGAGAGCAAGAAATCAAAAGTTAGACCCTGTTATTGGACGAGACAGTGAAATTAGAAATGTAATTCGTATATTGTCAAGAAAGACAAAAAATAATCCTGTTTTAATCGGTGAACCCGGTGTAGGTAAAACAGCAGCAGTAGAAGGTCTGGCTCAAAGAATTGTAAGTGGAGATGTTCCGGATGGATTGAAGGATAAAAAGATATTTTCACTTGATTTAGGAGCATTGGTAGCAGGTGCTAAATACAGAGGTGAATTTGAAGAGCGTTTAAAAGCTGTACTTGAAGATGTAAAGAACAGTAACGGAGAGATAATTTTATTTATTGATGAGTTACACACAATTGTCGGCGCAGGAAAAACAGATGGTGCAATGGATGCAGGTAATATGTTAAAACCTATGCTTGCAAGAGGTGAACTTCATTGTATAGGTGCAACGACGCTTGATGAATATAGACAATATATTGAAAAGGATAAGGCTTTGGAAAGACGTTTCCAACCTGTTATGGTCAATGAACCAACAGTGGAGGATACAATTTCAATTTTAAGAGGATTGAAAGAAAGATATGAAGTCTTCCACGGAGTTAAAATTACAGATAGTGCATTAGTTTCAGCAGCAACATTATCTGACCGTTATATAACTGACAGATTTTTGCCTGATAAGGCAATTGACCTTGTTGATGAAGCTTGCGCGATGATAAAAACAGAACTTGATTCAATGCCTACAGAACTTGATGAACTTAGAAGAAAAGTTATGCAGATGGAAATTGAAGAGGCAGCCTTAAAGAAGGAAACCGATAATTTGAGCAAAGAAAGATTAGAGGAACTTCAAAAAGAATTAGCTGAACTTAGAGATGCATTTAACAATAAGAAAGCTCAGTGGGAAAACGAAAAGAATTCTGTAAACAAATTACAGGAACTTCGTGAACAGGTTGAACAGGTCAAAAAAGAAATACAGATTGCCCAGAGCAAGTATGATCTTGAAAAGATGGCTGAGTTACAATATGGTAGATTACCTCAGTTACAGAAACAGTTAGAAAGTGAAGAGGCAAATGTAAAAAATAAAGATTTGTCTTTGGTACGTGAAAGTGTTACAGATGAAGAAATTGCAAAAATCATTTCACGTTGGACAGGAATACCTGTTGCTAAACTGACAGAAACTGAAAGAAATAAAACTCTTCATTTGGATGAACAGTTACACAAACGTGTAATTGGACAGAATGAAGCAGTTACAAAGATTACTGAATCAATAATCAGATCAAAGGCGGGAATAAAAGACCCTGGTAAACCAATAGGTTCGTTCCTGTTTTTAGGACCTACAGGTGTAGGTAAAACAGAACTTGCTAAAGCACTTGCACAGAATTTATTTGACGATGAGACAAATATGGTTCGTATTGATATGAGTGAATATATGGAAAAATATTCAGTGTCAAGATTAATCGGAGCGCCTCCGGGATATGTTGGATATGATGAAGGCGGTCAGCTTACTGAAGCAGTTCGTAGAAAACCATATTCGGTAGTACTTTTTGATGAAATTGAAAAGGCTCATCCGGATGTATTTAATGTATTATTACAGGTATTAGACGATGGTAGAATTACAGATTCTCAGGGCAGAACAGTGGACTTTAAAAACACAATATTAATTATGACGTCAAATATTGGTTCTTCATATTTGCTTGAAGGAATCAATGACAATGGTGATATAAAGCCTGAGGCAGAAGAGATGGTTATGAATGATTTGAGAAATCATTTCAGACCTGAATTCTTAAACAGATTAGACGAAATTATTATGTTTAAACCACTTACCCGTGATAATATTGGCGGAATTGTAGATTTAATAGTTGCAAATTTGAATGAAAGACTTGCAGACAAAGATTTACATTTAGTGCTTACAGACGAGGCAAAGAAATTTGTCGCAGATAATGGATATGATCCGGTTTATGGTGCAAGACCGCTTAAGAGATATTTACAGAAGAATGTAGAAACCTTAGTAGCAAAGATTATTTTACAAGGAGATGTAAATATGGGAGATACTATTACGGTTGATGCAAAAGATGGAAAACTGATTATAAGATAAAGATATCAGACAAAGATATCAGACAAAGGTCTTTCGACCACTTATAAGCAAACTTATGTGGGCTTAGGTCTTTTTGACTCTGGTATTATATAAAAGCTGAATTATTAGCATAAAATATGGACTTGTGTAATAACAGGAATCATATTAACATGTTGGTAATTCAGCTTTTTATTTTGTTTAAAACGTCCTATTAAACATATTCCACTTTACAAATATATATAATTTAAAGAAGAAAAAACAAACATAAAGTAAGATTTAGAGGATTTAAATGAAGTTAAAAAAATGGTGGATTATTGCATTAATTATGATATTGCCGCTTTTATTTATAATGGGAAATTTGAAGAAAAAAACTATAGAAACAGCAGAAAATAATTTGAAAACAATAAATAAATATAAAAACATAAAGAGGGTTGCGTTAACTTTTGATGACGGACCAAGCAGTGAATGTACACCGAGACTGTTAGATATTTTGAAAGAAGAAAATGTAAAGGCGACGTTTTTTTTAGTTGGGAAAAATATAAAAGAAAATGAAGATATTGTTATAAGAATGAAAAATGAAGGACATCTGATTGGAAATCATACATTTAATCATAGTCAGTTAACGAAATTAGGATTTGATGAGGCGGTAGAGGAGATTAATACTACAAATGCATGGATTACAAATATTTCAGGATATACTCCGGAATACATACGTCCACCGTTTGGCAGTTTTACTGATGAACTTTTAAGCGAAACATCAATGTCTGTAGTTATGTGGAATGTTGACCCGTTAGATTGGAAATATAAAAATAAGGACATTGTAACTGATAAAATTTTAAAAAACGTAAAAAATGGAGATATTATTTTAATGCATGACATATTTGAAAGCTCTGTTGATGCAGCACAAACTGTTATAAAAGAATTAAAAAAACAGAATTATGTATTTGTTACGGTTGATAAAATGAATTCAAATAAGCAAATTATAAGAAGAGATAAATAGTAAATAAAAAAATAAGATTGCTTGATTTTGGGGCATTATTAACGTAGAAAAGCAACAAAGCAATCCCCAAAAGGACTTGTGAAAAACAATAGGGAATGTTATACTTCAAAATGCCGGTATAGTATTAGAAAAATTATTTAAGGAGAGTTTTATGTTAAATTACATCATAATATTTTTGATCTCAATGGTTCCTCTTGTTGAACTTAGAGGAGCGTTAATTTATTCACAGGCAATTGGAATGCCTTTATTAGCTTCTTATATTATCTGTGTTATAGGAAATATGCTTCCGGTTCCAATCATTTATCTTTTTGCAAGAAAAGTATTGATTTGGGGAAAAGATAAAAAACATATTGGAAAATTCTTTACTTTTTGTATAGAAAAGGGTGAAAAAGGCGGAAAGAAACTACAGGAAACAGCAGGAAAAGGACTATTTGTAGCATTGTTTTTATTTGTGGGAATTCCACTTCCGGGAACAGGTGCATGGACAGGAACTTTAGCAGCAAGTTTTCTTGATATGGATTTTAAATCAAGCGTAATTGCTGTAATGGGTGGAGTTCTTTTAGCAGGAATTATAATGGGACTTGGAAGTGCAGGCGTATTTGGAGCGTTAACTGCATTATTCTAAGAGAATAGAGGCACTAAATGGATAAAAAATATGATTATTTAAAATATACACCGACATTGCCGGGAAAAATTGCTATAGGTATTGCAACACCATCAGCCATTATTGGAATTATTGCAGTATTTTTTGCTTTTAAATTTCCGGAGGCGTTTATTATAACCTTGATAGCAGAAGCGATAGCTGTTATAGGTGGAATTGTTCTTACAATAGACATTGTAAGATTTAATATTTCACAAAAGAAAAAACAGGAAAAGATACAAAGCAGGTCAAAGAATAAAGAAAATGAACCAAAAGAAATGGATATAATGAGAATTGTGCATATGATTATAGGTATAATTGTAGGAATCATTATAGGATATTTAATTTGGGGTGTAAGATAAAAAGGAGAATTATTATGACAGGTTTACCAAATGATCCGGTTATGTTACTTAGTGTAGTAAATACAGCACTTAGAGATACGCATCAGGATTTGGATGGATTTTGCAAAACAAGAGATGTTGAGAAAGAAGATATCGTAAATAAATTAAAGACAATTAACTATGAGTATAATGTAGAATTAAATAAATTTGTATAGAGATAGATGAATTACACATAGATGTGAAAACAAATTTATATAAATCACAGTTAAACAAAGGATATAAAATGAATATATTAAAAAAGGTTATTAAAGCTATTTTAGCAGTGCTTATAATTATAATAATTGTAGTTTTAGTGTATGCAGCTTACGTTTTCATTTCATATAACAGGATAGATGATAATAAGAAATTAAAAATAAATGAACCTAAAGTTAAAAGTGAAAATATAAGTGATAAGGTTAATACAAATGTAGAATATACAATAGGAACATACAATGTAGGATTTGGAGCGTATCTTCCTGATTACAGTTTCTTCATGGACGGAGGGAAATATTCCAGATGTTACAGCAAGGAAAGCAGCGCCAATGCAATAAAGGGAGCAGCTACATTAAGCAATGGTTACAATCCTGATTTTATGATGTTTGAAGAAGTAGATAGAAAATCAACAAGAAGTTACGGAGTTAATCAGGAAAATATTATAACGGATATTTTCGATAATTATTACAGTAGTTTTGCGGTTAATTATAATTCGGCTTATCTGTTTTATCCGTTTTACAAACCGATAGGAAAATCATATTCAGGAATCATCTTGTATTCAAAATATAAAATAACAGATTCTTTACGAAGAAGTCTGCCAATTTCTACAGGATTTTCTAAATTCCTTGATTTAGACAGATGTTATTCAATAAGTAGAATACAGGTTGAAAATGGAAAAGAATTAGTTATATTTACTGTTCATTTATCGGCATATGGTAATAGCGATGAAATAAGAGAAGCACAGTTAAATATGCTTTTTGGAGATATGGAAAAGGAAGTAAATGACGGAAATTATGTTATTTGTGGTGGAGATTTTAATCATGATTTGAAAGCAGATGAATCAAACAGTGACAAAACAGAAAGCTGGGCATATCCATTTCCAAGAAGCAAGATGCCACAAGGTTTGACATTTGCAATGGATAAACTGTCGCAGGATAAATTAGAACAAATGCCTGAGTCAGCAAGAAATGCAGATATGGAATATATTCCGGGGAAGACATATGTAGTTACGTTAGATGGATTTATAATATCTGATAATGTTGAGATGACGACTTATGAGGTGGCAGACACAGGATTTGCATATTCTGACCATCAGCCGGTTATTATGAACTTTATGCTTAAGTAATCGTCAAAATAACTTTGCATAATACCAAGATTACTTATTGATTCATGATAATATTAAGAAGTAAATTGTCGCATGATGATATAATACAATATAAGTAAAAATGGAGATACTTCGTTTGAAGTATCTCCATTTTTGTAGTCATTTTATTTACACAATTGTTGTATGTCTGTCGTTAAGTGCAACGTACTTTGTCTTTTTCGCAACATTCATATATGCAGGTCTGATAATCTTTCCGGCATTAATGATTTCTTCTATACGATGTGCACACCAGCCTGAAATTCTGGCAGATGCAAACATAGGAGTAAACAATCCGTCAGGAAGTCCAAGTGAAGAATATATAAATCCACTGTAGAAATCAACATTTGCACTTACATTTTTCTGCATTGGCTTGCAACTTGCAATAACCTCAGGAGCAAGTCGGGCAACATTATTGTAAAGCTGATACTCATCCATAAGACCTTTTTCCTGTGCAAGCTTTTTAGCAAAGCCTTCAAGAATTTTTGCTCTAGGGTCAGAAATAGAGTAAACAGCATGACCGATTCCATAAATCAAACCTGATTTATCAAAGATTCTCTTATCAAGTATTGCATGCAAATAATTTGAAATTTCTTCATCGTCGTTCCAATTAGAAACTGTTTCTTTCATATGGTCAAACATCTGTTTAACTTTAATGTTAGCGCCACCATGTCTTGGACCTTTAAGTGAACCAAGAGAAGCTGCGATTGCAGAATAAGTGTCCGTTCCTGAAGAAGAAACAACATGAGTTGTAAATGTAGAGTTATTACCACCACCATGTTCAGCATGAAGAACAAGAGCTAAGTCAAGGATTTTTGCTTCAAGCGGAGTAAAACTTCCATCAGGTCTAAGTAATCTTAATATATTCTCAGCCGTGGACATGTTAGGGTCCGGAGTGTTTATATGAAGGCTTTGTCCATGATGATAGTGGTTATGGGCATGGTATCCATAAACACTGATAAGTGGAACTCTTGCAATAAGACTTAAACTTTGACGTAAAACATTTGGAACTGATGTATCATCAGGATTATCGTCATAAGAGTAAAGTGTAAGTACACTACGTGCAAGCATATTCATCATATCTCTACTTGGTGCTTTCATAATAATATCTCTTACAAAGCTAGGTGGAAGAGTTCTGTATTCAGATAATAAATTTGTGAAATTTTCTAATCTTTTTGCTGTTGGAAGTTCACCAAATAATAAAAGATATGTAACTTCTTCAAAACCAAAGCGGTTTTCATCTAAAAAACCTTTAACAATATCTTCAATATCTATTCCACGGTAAAAAAGTTTTCCTTCACAAGGAACAGCTTTTCCGTCAATCATATCGTAGGAATGAACATCACCGATTTCGGTAAGGCCTGTAAGAACACCTTTACCGTTTTTGTCACGAAGACCTCTCTTAACATCGTATAAATTATAGAGAGATTCATCAATACATGAATTATTAATGCATCTGTCTGCATATTTTAATATCTGTGGTGTAATCTGATCAGGTATGTTTTCATTTATGTTGTTCATAGTGACCTCCTATTGTACATAGAAAAATCTATGTTTAGTAATTAGAGTCTATAGCTACATTAGTATAGACGTCATTAAGTAGAACTTTAACATAATTAAGAAAAGACAACAATAAAACTTAAGAAAAACAAAAAAAGAAAAGTAAAAACTTAATTAAATTAAGTAAAATGTGCGAAAAAAGCACAAATATACTTGATAAGCTTACTATTAGGGCATAATAATCTAAGCCTTAAAGTAAAATTGTGGAATGTGAATAAACATTTATTATGATGTTAGGGCAAACGCCCCAACTTTGATGCCATATTTAAGCAGTAATTGGTAATACTATTCTAATTCATAGATAATGTACAAAAAGAAGGTAAAATGTGATAGAATAAAAATCGGATATGCCTTAAAGTACTATTGCAAAGGTATATCGTGTTAAAATAATTTTGACTATTGGGTCAGATGGTTTACAAGTAAGTAATTAAAAGTAAAAATAAGGAAGTGAAATCAATGGATTTATTTGATTTTATGAGAAATGAAAATATGGAGAAGGATTCTCCATTAGCAAGCAGGCTAAGACCAACAACATTAGACGAGGTAGTTGGACAGGAGCATATTATAGGTAAAGATAAACTTTTATATAGAGCAATTAAAGCAGATAAGTTAAGTTCAATTATTTTTTATGGACCGCCGGGGACTGGGAAAACAACATTGGCAAAAGTAATTGCGAATACAACAAGTGCAGAATTTACTCAGATAAATGCTACTGTTGCAGGCAAGAAAGATATGGAAGAAGTAGTGGAAAAGGCTAAACAGACAATGGGAATGTATGGAAGAAAGACTATATTGTTTGTAGATGAAATTCATCGCTTTAATAAGGGACAGCAGGATTACCTTTTACCATTTGTAGAAGATGGAACGTTAATTCTTATAGGAGCAACCACTGAAAATCCGTATTTTGAAGTTAATGGGGCTTTAATTTCACGTTCTATTGTGTTTGAATTAAAGCCGCTTTCGACAGATAATATAAAGCAGTTAATTTTAAGAGCAGTTAATGATAAAGAAAAAGGAATGGGCGCGTTTAATGCGAGAATAGATGATGATGCGGCTGACTTTTTAGCCGAAATTTCAAATGGTGATGCAAGAACAGCATTAAATGCTATTGAATTAGGAATTTTAACTACTGATAAAAGTGAAGATGGAACAATCCACATAACAATGGAAGTTGCAGAACAATGTATTCAGAAAAGAGCCATCCGATATGATAAATCAGGAGACAACCATTATGATACAGTATCTGCATTTATAAAAAGTATGAGAGGCTCAGATCCTGATGCGGCACTTTACTATTTAGCAAAAATGCTTTATGCAGGAGAGAGTATTGAATTTATAGCAAGACGAATTATGATATCAGCGGCAGAAGATGTGGGGATGGCAGATCCTAATGCATTAACAGTTGCCGTGTCTGCTGCAAATGCCATCCATCAGATTGGAATGCCTGAAGCAAAGATAATATTGGCAGAGGCAGTGGTATATATGGCTACTGCACCGAAAAGCAATGCTTCTTATATGGGATTAGAAAAGGCGATGAGTGCAGTGCAGAATACAAAAATATCAGGCATACCGGTTCACCTAATGGATGCACATTATAAAGGGGCAGCAAAACTTGGACATGGTGATGGTTACAAATATGCACACGATTATGAAAATCATTATGTTAATCAGCAATATTTGCCGGATGAACTTGTAAATGAAGTATTTTATAATCCGGGAGATTTAGGATATGAAGTTAAAGTAAAAGAACATTTTAAAAAGATAAAGGGATAGCACTAAAGTGATTAGAAAGGTGATAAATTGAAAGCATTAATAGAAAAATTAGCAATTGGAAATGTAGATTATGAAGTGCCTAAGGCACAGATTTCCCATAATAGCTTTGATATGGTGTTAGCAAAAGGGGAGATAGCCTACGGCTCATTTAACATCCGCTCTGAATCAAATATGAATATAAAAGGAGTGGTATATTCTTCAGATTATCATTTGAAACTAAAAAATGATCAGTTTTTAGGAAAAGACAATACAATCAGATTTGAGGCGAATACTGAACATCTTTATCCGGGAGACGATGTGTCAGGTAAAATAGACATAGTATCAAATGCCGGAGAGTTTTCTGTTAATTTTAATATTCATGTGAAGGAAGAAAATATAGAATCTTCAATGGGACCAATAAATAATCTTGAGGATTTTACAAAATTAGTTCAGTATTCTCATGAGGAAGCTATTAAATTGTTTATGTCAAGAGAATTTAAACACAACATTATCGGACAGGATGTTTATACAAGAGCCTTGTACAATGAATTGATGAAAAATTATAACAAAGAGATAGCAATGGAAGAATTCCTTGTTAAAAAAGGCCTTAAAGAACCTGTTACAATCAGTATTGTAGATAATGAAAAGACATACGAAGATATAAAGGAATCTTATGCAGACTCTCTTAAAATTACAAAGAGCGGTTGGGGATATGTAGACATAAAAGTTGAAATTAATGGTGAAATACTTCATAACTGCAAAAATGAAATAAATCTGGACAATTTTATTGGAAACACCTGCGAATATGAATATTTGATAAATCCATTCAAATTACACAGGGGCAGTAATTATGCAGAAATTGTGTTAAAGACAGTTAATCAGACCTTAACATATAAAATTCATGTTAACAATCCTACAGAAGATATATCTAAATATATCGAAAATAAAAAGGATATTGTTGATGTGATGAGATTATATATGAATTTCCGTACCGGAAAGATAAACTCATTAGATTGGAAAAAGTCAACAGAGGACATTGCAGAGAAAAGATTACATTATAACAATGAAGATATAATGGCATTGTTGATAAAAACTCAACTGACAATATTAGATGGTGAAGAAGAACAGATTACGTCATATCTTATGCAATTGTCAAAATTAGTATCCGTAAGTAAGACAAATAACAAACTTAAGAGTGTTGAAGCATATTGCTATTATTTATATTTGAAAACGATATATAAGCAAAATGCTACTTACACAGAAGAAGTTCGAAAAGAAATAAAGAACTATTATGAAAATGGTTATGATTCATGGAAGTTATTGTGGATGTTAATGTACATGGATGAAAGATATGACCAAAATCCAAGTCTTAAATATACTTTGGTAAAAGATCAGTTTAATAAAGGATGTACAAGTCCTGTGATGTTGTATGAAGCGGCAAAAATAATTTCAAAGCAACCGGAACTATTAAGGGTTATAAATAAATTTGAATTATTACTTTTGAGATTCATAAATAAATATGATATGTACAATGACAATTTAAATAAGCAGATAGTTACTTTGTTTGAAAAAGAAAAACAATTTGACAAAATAAAATTTGAAATATTGGCTGATTTATATGAGAAGACAGAAGATGTGAAAGTACTCGAAGGAATTTGTCAGATGCTTGTAAGTGGAGACAAAAAGAAACAGTTCTATTTTAAATGGTATGATGCCGGAGTTAAACATGATGTCAAAGTAACAAAACTTTACGAGTATTATATGTACACAATTGATACAACAAAAATGTTTAAATTATATCCACAGATATACAAATACTTTGCGTTTACAACAGAAAACTTAGCTTATAATAAAGCATATTTATATCAGAATATAATTAAATATTTTGACCAGGCAAGTGAGATGTATAAAAAATACAAAGCCGGATTAGAAAAATATGTGGAAGAAGAGATTATTAATAAGCATATTGATAATAATCTTATTGAATTGTACAAAAAAATGCTCACACCACATTTTGTTAACAACAGAATGACAAAATCATTACCTTGTATATTAAATGCATGGAGAATAACTGTTGATAATCCAAATATTACAGAAGTTATAATATACCATAAAGAATTAGACGAACCTCAGCAGGTTCACCTTAATGGAGGAGAGGCTTTTGTTGAAATATATACAGACAATCCTGTAATAATATTTGTGGATAAAGATAGAAATAAATACGTAAATATAGAGTATACATGCAAGAAAATTTTAAGAAATGTTAAGATTTCTGAGGTTGACAACGGAAGCATCTACTTAAAGTTAGCAAAGATAGAAAAGAACATAAAAAAATCAGCAAATGCCGATATTTTACAGATGTTAAAATTTATGCTTAATGTTGAAAATATAAGAGGAACATATAGAAAATATCTTTTAAATGAAATTGTTTCTTACTATTATAAGAATTCTTATTCAGATGAGTATGATGATTATGTAATGGAAATGAATATGAACGAGTTAGATAAAGACTCCAGAAATAAAATAATGTCAATACTTATTGCAAATAAGAAATATAAGAGTGTATATCCGTATATATTAGAATATGGTCCGGAAAGATTAAGCGATGAAAGTGTTGAAGAATTTTGTACAGGAATAATTAAAGAAACAGAATTTGAAGAAGATGCTTTTATACTTGAAATGTGTGTGAAATTATTTAGGATGAATAAGGTTACAAGAGTAATTCTTGCTTATCTTGGAAGATTTTTCCTTGGAACAAACGAAGAAATGTTTATGTTATATGAGGAAATTAATAAAAAGAACATAATTGAAAACACATTGACGGAAAGACTACTTGTTCAGTGCATTTTTGAAGGGGATGTAAGTGAAAGAATTCATGGAATATTTAATAAATATGTACAGAATCCTTCATATGCAACAATTAGAAAAGCGTTTTACACATATGTTTCATATAATTATTTTGTTAAAAATATTCCTTGTCCGGATTCAACATGGGATATAATGCAGCAGGATATTAAGGATGGAACGGAAGTGACAGTTATTTCAAAAATCGGATATTTGTCACATGTGATTGAAAGTGAGCATGTAACACAGGAACAGATTGAAACATCAAAGAAACTGATGAGTCAGTTAGCTAAAAAGAATATTGTATTTGAATTTTATAAGAAGTTTAATAAATGGTTTGCAGTTCCATACAATATAGTGGATAAAACCATAATTGACTATCGTACAAATCCAAAGAATAAAGTATACATTACTTATAAGATAAAATCCATAACAGGCGAAACAAAGGAAAAAACTGAAGAAATGCGTAGTGTTTATTCAGGAATCTTTACAAAAGATGTAATTATGTTCTTTGGAGAAGAAATAGAATATTATTTTGAAGAAATATCTGAAACTGATAGTATTGAGACAAAGAAATATACAATGAAAATAAATCAGAAAGATATTTTTAATGATGAAGGAAGATTTGGAATGCTTAACGGCATGATGATTTGCAAAGAACTTCACAGAGACAAGGATGCAAGAGAACTTATGGAAACATATGAACTTCATACGGATGCATCAGAACAGTTATTTAAGTTACTATAGGCAGGAGGAATAACAATGAATAATAAAGCACTTATTCTTGGAATAGATTTTTCAAGTGATTTTTCTCAGTTGGCATTTTTGAATGATGCAGGGGAGCCTGAATCAATTAGCGTTGGACAGGATAAGCATTTTCTTGTACCTACAGTTATGTTTTTTAATGATGAATTAAAAGAATGGTCAGTAGGCGAAGAGGCAATTAACAGAAGCCAGAGAGAAAGTGGAAAAGTTGTTACAAACCTACCGGAAGCATTGTTTTATGATGAATTAAAAGATCAGAATAGAGCAATGATGAAAGCATATATAGCTTATTTTGTAAAATTAGCGGCAAATTACACAAACGGGCAGATAATTAAAAGCATTGTAATGACAGTAGATAATTTGACAGTGGAAATAATGGAATGCTTTTATGAAGCTATAGAAGCTTTAGGATATAAGAAAGAAAATACAAAAATATTAAGCCATTCAGAAAGTTTTATCTACTATGTGTTAAACCAGCATAAAGATGTGTGGGTAAATAATGTTTTAATGTTGGATTTTTCACAGCAGGGGCTTGTTTATAGAAGACTTAGCATAAGACATACAAGAGAAACACATATAGCAGATGTAGAAACGAAAAAATTAGATGATGTTTTAACATTTGATAATATTAAAACAGATATTGATGAGGCTGACAAAATTCTTGAAGATTTTATGGATGAAGAATTGAATGAACATGTTATTTCAGCAGTATATTTTTCAGGTGAAGGTTTTTATAGTGGAGACTGGAAAAATACACTTAAAAAAACATGCAACAACCGACGTGTATTTAAAGGAAATAACCTGATAGTAAAAGGTGCAGTTTATGGTGCTAAAGAATTATTTTATATTTCAAATTTTAGTGATTATATCATATCCTGTAAGGGAAGAACTAAGGTAAATGTTTCTATGGAAGTAAACCATCAGGGAAGCGAGAAACAGCTTGTTCTTTCAAAAATAGGAACTAACTGGTACGAAGCAGGAGCTGTCGCAGAATGCATTTTGGATAAACCGACAATAGCAAAATTCACAATACAGTCACCTATTACAAAAGAATCAGAAAACTTTTACATTGATTTACAGGATTTCCCGGCAAGAAAAAATAAGACAGTAAGAATCCGGATAAAATTTGCATATGTAAATGAAAATAAGTTTGCAATAGAGATAAAAGATATCGGATTTGGAGAATTCTATGAGAGCTCAGGAAAAGTAGTTAGAGAGGAAGTGACAGTATGAGTGACATCACAATGTGCACATTGCACTCAGAAAAACCTTATTATATAACTGAAATTAATAAAAATATATATTCGATAGAAGAATTAAATTATTATCTTTATAATTATCTTTATTTAGTGGATGAAGAATTTTTTAGTGAAAGTCTGATTGATTATATTGAAAATGAATTAAAGCAGACAACAATAGCAACAGGGCTAAGACAGGCATTAAATAAAAATGGTAATCTAGGCGAAATGATTGCATTTGTAATAAAAAATTCAGGATATTACACACAAAAGGAAGCAGATGATTTAGAAAGACATTTAGTAATGCTTAATTCAAAAACATCTGCCGAAAGAATAAAGGCTAAGGCAGACATATTACTTGATAATCATAAATATAATATGGCAATTTCTTTCTATCAGAGCATTATAAATAAGGGAACAAATAGTGAATTATCAGAAACTTTTTATGGAAGTGTTTATAATAATTTAGGAGTTGCCTATACAAGACTGTTTGAGTACGATGAGGCTTTAGTGGCATTTAGAAATGCATATAGATTAAATAGTGCTGCAGAATCATTAGAGTCAATAATATTGTGTGACCTTATGTCAGGTAATGCTACTAATTTAAAAAACGATGTTGAAAAATACAAAGTAAGTGATCAGGTAGTTAACAGACTTAGAACAGAAATCATACAGCTTAAGGCCCATATTCATGTAAATTGGAACGACACAATTGAGAAAGATTATATTAGTCGTCGTAAGAGAGAATATATTGTAGAAATAAATAGTTAAGAAATTGTGAAGGTTTAGCTTAGGCAGTTGACAAATAACTTTTTAATTATTATGATAAAAAACAGAAAAAATAAATGCTATGATGAAGAGGAGTATCTTGTAACTGCTTAGCAGAGAGTAGGTTGTTGGTGGAAGACCTATAAGTAAGTGCGAGGGAAGGTAGCTTTGGAGCAGCATCAGTGAACATTTAAAAACTATCAGTAGCTGATGACGATTCGTCCCCGTTAAGGATATGATAAGTAAAACAAAAGGTGGTACCGCGGATATTCGCCCTTTTAGGAAAATGTCTGTGGATTTTAAAACATACAAAAGAGACAGCATTTTAAAGCTGTCTTTTTCCGTTCATAAGGATGATAATTTGCAGACTGGATTACAAATTATTTTAAAGGAGTACACAATGAAGGAATTAGAAAAGAACTATAATCCTGCCGATATTGAAGACAGATTATATGAAAAATGGCAGGAAAAGAAATACTTTCATGCAGAAGTAGACAGAAGTAAGAAACCATTTACAATCGTTATGCCACCACCAAATATTACAGGGCAGCTTCATATGGGACATGCCCTTGATAACACAATGCAGGATATACTTACACGTTTTAAGAGAATGCAGGGATATGAAGCATTATGGCTTCCTGGAACTGACCATGCATCAATTGCAACAGAAGCTAAGATTGTTGAAAAGATGCGTGAAGAAGGAATTACAAAGGAAGATTTAGGAAGAGAAAAATTCTTAGACAGAGCATGGCAGTGGAAAGCACAGTATGGTGGACGTATTGTTTCACAGCTTAAAAAAATCGGTTCATCATGTGACTGGGACAGAGAAAGATTTACAATGGATGAAGGCTGTTCAAAGGCTGTAAAAGAAGTATTTGTAAATTTATATAATAAGGGACAGATTTACCGTGGTGAAAGAATCATTAACTGGTGTCCACATTGTCTTACTTCTATTTCAGATGCAGAAGTAGAATATGAAGATCAGGCAGGAAAATTCTGGCATTTAAGATATCCTTTAACAGATGGTTCAGGATATATTCAGCTTGCTACAACAAGACCTGAAACATTACTTGGTGATACAGCAGTAGCAGTTAATCCAAATGATGACAGATATAAGCATTTAGTAGGAAAGACTCTTACACTTCCTTTAGTTGGAAGAGAGATTCCTATTGTAGCAGATGATTATGTAGGTATTGACTTTGGTACAGGTGTTGTTAAGATTACACCGGCACATGATCCTAATGACTTTGAAGTAGGCCTTAGACACAATCTTCCTGTAATTAATGTCTTAACAGATGATGCAAAGATTGTTGATGATTATCCAAAATACGCAGGTATGGACAGATATGAAGCAAGAAAAGCAATTGTTGAAGATTTGGAGAAAGAAGGATATCTTGTTAAGATTGAAGATCATGAACATAATGTAGGTACATGTTACAGATGCCATACTACAATTGAACCAAGAGTATCAAAACAGTGGTTTGTTAAGATGGAAGAAATTGCAAAACCTGCAATTGAAGCAGTTAAGAATGGAGATACAAAGTTTGTACCACCTCATTTTGACAAAACTTATTACCATTGGTTAGAAAATATTCGTGACTGGTGTATTTCACGTCAGTTATGGTGGGGTCATAGAATTCCAGCATTTTATTGTGATGACTGTGGAGAAATGGTTGTAACAAAAGATGACCATGTAGTATGTCCTAAGTGTGGTAAAGAAATGAGACAGGACCCTGATACACTTGATACATGGTTCTCATCAGCATTATGGCCTTTTTCAACACTTGGATGGCCTGATAATACAGAAGAAATGGATTATTTCTATCCTACAAATGTTCTTGTAACAGGATATGATATTATTTTCTTCTGGGTAATCAGAATGATGTTCTCAGGGCTTGAACATACAGGAAAAGTTCCATTTGATACAGTACTTATTCATGGCCTTGTAAGAGATTCACAGGGACGTAAGATGAGTAAGTCTCTTGGAAACGGAATTGACCCACTTGAAGTAATTGATAAATATGGTGCAGATGCTCTTAGATTTACATTAATTACAGGTAATGCTCCCGGAAATGATATGCGTTTCTATTGGGAAAGAGTAGAGGCAAGCAGAAACTTTGCTAACAAAGTATGGAATGCTTCAAGATTTATTATGATGAACATGCCTGAAGAAGGTATTGATTTAAATAAGAAACCTGAACAGCTTACAGATGCTGATAAGTGGATTTTATCTAAGTTAAATACATTAGTAAAAGATGTAACAGACAACATGGAAAAATACGAACTTGGTATTGCAGCAGATAAGATTTACGAATTCATCTGGGAAGAATTCTGTGACTGGTACATTGAAATGGTTAAACCTAGATTATACAGTGAAACAGATGACACAAGATATGCAGCACTTTGGACATTAAAGAAAGTGTTAATTGATGCATTAAAGATGCTTCATCCATATATGCCATTTGTAACAGAAGAAATATTCTGTACAATTCAGGATGAAGAAGAATCAATTATGATTTCATCATGGCCTGTATACACAGAAGAATATGCTTTCGCAAATGAAGAAAATGCAGTAGAATTAATTAAAGAAGCAGTTCGTGGTATTAGAAATACAAGAGCTGAAATGAATGTTAAACCAAGCAAGAAAGCAAAAGTATTTGTTGTATCAGATGATGAAGCTACAAGAAATATATTTGAAAATGGTAAAGTATTCTTTGCAACACTTGGTCATGCAAGTGAAGTAATTATTCAGGCTGATAAGACAGGCATTGATGACGATGCCGTATCAGTAGTTCTTCACAAAGCAATTGTATATATGCCATTTGCAGAATTAGTTGATATTGCAAAAGAAATAGAACGTCTTGAAAAAGAAGTAGAAAGATTAAACAAGGAATTAGCAAGAGTTAATGGAATGCTTGCAAATCCTAACTTCGTAAGTAAGGCACCTGAAAAGAAGATTAATGAAGAAAAAGAAAAACAGGCTAAATATCAGGAAATGATGAAGCAGGTTCAGTCACAGTTAGAAAACTTAAAGAAATAATTGTGGCAGGTTTGATTACAGTTTATGGTGGTATAAATTTATATTCACCAATAAACTGTATCAGGTTAAAAAGGAGGAATCAGAATGATTAATTTTGATGAAGAAATTAAGAAATTTCATCCAAGTCTTGAAATTGAAGAAGCTGAAGATGCCATATACAATAACGATGTGTCAGATATAACTGATATTATGATTGAAATGGTAAATGGATTAAAAGGAACTAACAACCAGTAAGTCGTTTTAGCCATATAACATATGTGTATGGCTTAGACTGAGGGCAACATAGATGGAGAAATAATATGATATGCTTTAACTGTGGTAATGTCCTTACAAATAGTGATTATTGCAGTCATTGTGGTATGGATGTCAGCATATATAAAAAGATTGTGAAGTTGTCAAACACTTATTACAACATGGGGCTTACAAAGGCACTTAACAGAGATTTGTCAGGTGCAGCAGATGCCTTAAGAAGAAGTGTAAAATTAAACAAAAGAAATACTGATGCAAGAAATCTTTTAGGCCTTGTTTATTTTGAAATGGGTGAAACAGTTCAGGCTTTTTCGGAATGGGTAATGAGCATGAACCTTCAGCCAGACAACAATGCAGCAGATAAATATATGGCGGCAATTCAGGCCGATAAGGGCAAAATTGATGAATTAAACCATACAATTAAGAAATTTAATATTGCATTAGAATATGCAAAAGATGGAACAGATGATATGGCTATTATTCAGCTGAAGAAGGTTTTGAATCAGAATCCAAACCTTATAAAAGGATATCAGTTGTTAGCCGTACTTTACATGAAACATGGTGAGTACGAAAGAGCCAGAAAAGCAACAAAGAAAGCTTTAAAGATTGATAAGTGTAATCCACTTTGTGTAAGATACTTAAGAGAAATTACAAATTATTTAGAAGATGAAAAGAAAAATAATCCTGAACGTAGAAGAAAACGTAGAATGGATCTTCGTGGAACTATGATAGACAGACCATATTTAAGTGGTGATGATGTTATAATTCCAAAGAATAATTTTAAAGAAGCAACTTCAAGTGCTCAGAGTATAATTCATATAGTTATGGGTGTTTTGTTAGGTGCAGCTTTGGTATTTTTCATTGTAACACCGGCAAGAGTATCAACTGTTAGTGATCAGATATCACAGGTAAAAGTTGATTACAATCAAAAAATTGCAATTAAGGATTCTTCTATTTCAGAGTTACAAAAGAGTGTAGATACTTTAACAGCTGAAAAGGAAGATTTGGCAGCAAGACTTGGTGAATATACAGATACAGACAATACTTTAAGTAAGAATTATACTCAGTTATTATCAGCGGTTGCAAGTTACTTAAAGAGCGATTATGATGCCAGTGCTAAAAGTATTTTAAAGGTTGATACATCTTTGGAAATGAACTCATCAGCATTTACTGAAGTATATAATACTTTGAACAGTAAGATTGCATCAAGAGTAGCAGAAACAAGTTATGATGCCGGAATGGAAGCATTAAATAAAAAAGATTATTCTACAGCCATTGCTAATTTCCTTAAGGCAATAGAAGCTGATTCTAATAATGATGATGCTTATTACTATTTAGCATGGTCATATAAAAATAACGGTGATGAAAAGAATGCTAAAAAATATTTCAAGGAGATAGTGGACAAATTCCCTAACTCTAAGAATTACACAACAGCAAAGACTCAGGCAGGAGTTGATGATACTACAACATCAAGTGATGAAACTACAACTTCTGAAGAATAAGAGTACAATTAAATATAAGAATATAAGATACAAAAGAAAAAGCTATTGCAATAAATGCAATGGCTTTTTCTTTTGTTGTATAAAAATAATTTTCAAATGGAGGTTTTATGGAAGTTTTATATGAAATAAGAGGTGAAAATTTAATTGTATTTTTGCCGGAGGAATTAGACCATCACAATTCAAGAATGATAATGGAACAGTGCGATTGGTATATATTAGCTAATCAGTTAAAAAATGTAATATTTAATTTTAAAAGAACCACGTTTATGGATAGTTCAGGAATAGGGGTCATTTTAGGCAGATACAAACTTGTAAAGAAGGCATGTGGGGAAATTACCGTGTTAAATATAAATGATACAATAGATAGAATTTTTTCTATTTCAGGACTATATAAAATTTGCAAAAAATCAGAAGCTTCAAGTCTGACTGTAAATATTTAGGAGGAGACAAATGGTAAAGAAAATATTTGAAAATAATATGAAGTTAGAAATGGATAGCGTGTCTGAGAATGAGTCTTTAGCAAGAATGGGTGTAGCATCCTTTTTAACAAAAATTGACCCTACTTTAGAGGAGATAAATGATATAAAAACAGCTGTTTCTGAGGCAGTTACGAATTCAATAATACATGGATATAGAGATAAAAAAGGAATCGTAGAAATTAAATGCCATTTAAGAGAAACAATAATTGAAAAAGAAGATGAAATCTTACATATATCGTTAATAACAATCATTGTAAGAGATGATGGAACAGGAATAGATGATATAGAAAAAGCAATGGAGCCTATGTATACATCTAAACCGGAGAATGACCGTGCCGGAATGGGATTTGCATTTATGCAATTATTTATGGATACGGTAGACGTGTGGTCTAAGCCGTACATAGGAACAAGCGTGACAATGACAAAAGAACTAAAAAGAATTGAAAAGAAGGGAAATAATGGATGCAATAACGCTGATTAAACAGGCTCATGCAGGTGATAAGATGGCTAGGGATAAATTAATTCTTGAAAATACAGGACTTATATGGAGCATTGTAAAAAGATTTACAAATAGAGGATATGAGGCAGAGGATTTATTTCAGATAGGATGCATCGGGTTAATTAAATCAGTAGATAACTTTGATATGCAATACGATGTTAAGTTTTCTACATATGCAGTACCTATGATAGCCGGTGAAATAAAAAGGTTCTTAAGAGATGACGGACTTATAAAAGTAAGCAGGGCGTTAAAAGAACTGGCGTATAAAGCATATCAGGAAAATGAAAGAATTAAAAATGAGCTTGGAAGGGATGCAACTATAAGTGAACTTGCTAGTAAGTTGGAAGTGAGTGAGGAAGAAATATCGATGGCAATAGATTCGTCAATGGAAGTTGAATCACTGCATCAGACAATATACCAAAATGATGGAAATGAAATATATTTAATGGATAAATTAAAAAATGAGGAAGGCTGCGAAGAGGAAGCAATAAATAAAGTAATGATTTCACAAATATTAAATGAAATGACAGACAACGAGCGCCGATTAATAAAAATGCGATATTTTTCAAATATGTCACAAAAAGATGTAGGAGAGCAACTGGGAATATCACAAGTTCAGGTATCGAGGCTGGAGAAAAGAATTTTGACGAAAGCAAGGTTGGAGAAAAAGTAAAAATCAAAAGAAAAAATCAAATTGACATGTTACAAAAAATATGTATAATATAAAAATACATACAAAAAGTGACTGTAAGTAAAATGTATGAAATTACATAGTGTCAAGGAGATATTAATGAAAAAATACGAGGAATTAGATATTACAGATCCATTTATTTTTGCAAAAGTTATGAGTGATAAAAAATTATGCAAACCATTGTTGGAAAGCATATTGAATATAAAAATTAGAGACATAGAATATGTAGATTATGAAGAAACAATACAGATGACGATAAAATCAAAAGGTATAAGATTAGATATATATGTTGAAGATGATAATAATACGGTGTTTAATCTTGAAATGCAGACAACGGCGTATAAAGAATTACCAAAAAGATCAAGATATTATCAGGGAGTTATAGATCTAAACATGATTGAAAAAGGTGAACCATATGATATACTTAAAGAAAGTTATGTCATATTTATCTGTACATTTGATTTTTTTGGAAAGAACAAATGTATTTACGAGTTTGAAAACTTATGTATAGATGATTGCGAAATTAAGCTTAATGATGGAACGCATAAGATATTTTTGAACACAAAAGGGGATAAAAAAGGCATAAATAAAGAACTGAAATCATTATTGGAATATTTTGATGGCAAGGAACCGGAAAGTGATTTAACGAAACAAATTGATGAAAAGGTAATTGCAGTCAGAAAAAATACGAGATGGAGGCGAGAGTATATGTCGTTACAGATGGATATGAATCTGAAATATAGAGAGGGATTGAAGGCTGGAGAGGCAAAGGGAAAAGAAAAGTTGGAAGCGTTTACCAAGCTAACTAAAATTCTGCTAGATAGTAAAAGGTATGAAGATTTAGATAGGGCTACTAAAGATATTGAATATCAGAAGAAATTAATGAAAGATTATAATATTACAGATTAATGAAAAAAGTATAATGTTGTAAAATGATGAAAGGCAGATGAATGATATTCCTTAAGAATAAAAAGGAATAAGAATCCATCTGCTTTTTTTTTATTGAAGCCATAAGCTGGAAAGAAATTGGATAATCGAAGCTTTTGAGAAACTAATCTAGTTGAGGTTAAGTTAGAGGTGTACTTAAAAAATTTTCGATTACCCCTATTTTTAGACCATAATTTTTTAGCATTAATTATTAAAAAATAATAAAATTACAAAAAATGTACATAATAAGTGTTAATCAAGTGAAAGGCAGAAAATGTAATGAGTGATACAGTTTATATAAAAATGGACAGAAGTGTGGAAGTAACTCATGAGAAGGTGACAATAGGGGATATAGCAAAAATAGAATCTAAAAATAAGAATATAGTTAATAATATAAAATCAATAAAAATATTAGCAGATAAGCCTGAATTAGGTAACAGATATGTTATTTCGATTATGAGAATAATAGAAATAATAGATGAAAAATTTCAGAATGTTGATATATCAAATATAGGAGAAACAGATTGTATTGTAGAATTTAAAAAATCAAATACTCCATGTAAACCATTAGAAATATTAAAGACAGGTATTATATGTATTTTATTATTTTTCGGAGCAGGATTTTCTATTATGTCATTCAATAATGACGTGTCTATAGACCAAATGTTTTTGCAGATAAGTGGACAGATTAGCGAAGATACAGTTGGTGGAACAAAAATTTTAGAACTTACTTATGCCATAGGTTTGGCAGTGGGAATAACAGTATTTTACAATCATTTTGGACCAAAGAAAATTACTAAAGATCCAACTCCAATAGAAACAGAAATGAGAAAATATGAAAATGAAATAAATGATGCACTAGTTGATGGGCATAACAGAGAAGATAGAAAACTGGATTTAAAATAAAGTCCTAAAAATAAAATGTAGAATATGGAGAAATTCATGAGTATTGGACAAATAATAATTTTATCAATAATAGGACTTGCAGGTGGTGGAATAATAGCAGCGGGAGTTTTTGCGCTTATAACGACTACAGGTGTAATGACAAGATTTTCTGAAAAAACACATACTGCAAAATATGTCAGACAATATGAAAATGCAGTTGCTTTTGGTGCAATTCTATTTAATATATTCTGGGTGTTTGAACTAAATTATGAGGGAATGAAACTAGGAAATCAATTATTAGCATTAATAGGTTTGTGTCATGGGATATTCGTAGGATGTTTGGCAATTTCTCTGGCCGAGGCGTTAAACGCGACAGCTATATTTGCAAGAAGAATGAAGTTAGCAGTAGGATTGAGCTTTATTGTGTTAAGTGTGGCTCTAGGAAAAGGAGTTGGAGCTTTAATTTATTTTTTTAGTATGAATTAAAGCTGATGGAACGTAAATTAGTCTGATATATTACAGTAGTAGAACAACGTAATTAAAATAAATTGTAGATGGAGAAGAAAAATGAGTGGAGACAAAACAGTAAATGTAAATGATGAGAAAGAGTTTAAAAATAATAGCAGTGACAAATGTGTTGGGAATGAAAATATAACAAAAGAAGAGTATAATCAATATGTTGAAAATATAACACCTTCATTTCCATTATGGAAAAATATGCTAAAAGCGTTTATTACAGGTGGATTAATTTGTCTTATGGGGCAGGTTTGGATTGAATTATTTAAATACTTTGGAATGGACAAAGAACAGGCAGTCAATTGGACAACGGTTGTATTGATAGCAGAAAGTGTAATATTAACAGGTCTCAATATTTATCCTAAGATTGGAAAATTTGGTGGAGCAGGTGCGTTAGTGCCAATTACTGGATTTGCAAATGGTGTGGCATCATCGGCAACAGAATTCGGTGCAGAGGGTCAGGTCTTTGGTATTGGATGTAAAATATTTACTATAGCAGGACCGGTTATTCTATACGGAATTTTTAGCAGCTGGGTATTAGGAATCATATATTGGATTATTAATTTAGTATGGTGATAATAATAAAAGTAATTGAGTCAAAAAATAGAGAACAGTTGAAATAAAGAAAATAAGCGTTTAGATTTTAACTGATAATAAAATAAAAAAGATATTTTTTAGAATAAAAAGACATTTTACAAGTCATTTTTTAGGTAAATTGTGTTACAATAAAACTAGTAATCAGAAGAAAAATAAAGATAGAAAATATAGAATGAGTTGAGAGTTAATTTCTTATTTTAATAGTATAAACAGAATAAGAAATTAACTTAAGTTTTAGAAAAATACAAAGTAATGGCGATAAATATGACTAATGAAATAAAAAAAATAATTAACAATATTTTTAAGGATATAAAAAAGTATTATTTGCTTATAAGTTGCGTGATAATTTACATTTTTATCACATCTTTGATATTTAATGATATATGTCCAAGTAAGATATTATTTAAAATATCATGTCCGGGATGTGGACTTACCAGAGGCAGTATTTCACTTCTTACAGGGCATTTTAAAGCTGCAATGCATTATAATGCAGCAGCTGTCATTTGGGATATTGGAATAGCAATGATGTTTGTGCAAAGATATATACTTGAAAAGAAATATAAATTTATGGATTATTATTGGATTGTATGTTGCGGACTAACCATAGTGTATTACATCATTAGAATGATTTACTATACACCTGCAGGTTTTCCGATTTAATATTTAAATTTACAGGAGGTTACATAATGGAATTAAAAGGATCAAAGACAGAAGAAAATTTATTAGCAGCATTTGCAGGAGAATCAGAGGCAAGAAATAAGTATACTTATTATGCTTCAAAAGCAAGAAAAGAAGGATATGTTCAGATTGCCAATATTTTTGAAGAAACTGCAGCAAATGAAAAAGAGCATGCAAAAATGTGGTTTAAATTATTAAAAGGTGGAATTGGAACTACTGCAGAAAATTTAGCAGATGCAGCAGCAGGTGAAAACTACGAATGGACCGATATGTATGCAACATTTGCAAAAGAAGCCAGAGAAGAAGGATTTGACGAAATAGCAACTTTATTTGAAGGCGTTGCAGCAATTGAAAAAGAACATGAAGAAAGATACAAGAAATTGTTGGAAAATGTTGAAAAAGGTTTAGTATTTTCAAAAGATGGTGATACAATCTGGCAGTGTAGCAATTGTGGACATATATGTATTGGAAAACAGGCTCCTGAAGTTTGTCCTGTATGTGCACACCCACAGTCATATTTCCAGGTAAAGGCTGAAAATTATTAAAATAAAAAGAAATAGAAATAGGATCTCCCGGGATAAATATTTCAAAAATAAAGAAGTCATTTTGAAATGTTTATCCCGGGAGAGTTTTTAATTTTGAATATTTTTGTAAAAGAAAAGAAAGTAAATCTTAAGAATTTATATATAGATTAGTACAGATTATACTGATATACTTATGAAGTTATAAAAAATATAAATGTATAATGATAATTAGGAGAAAAATAGTGGATAAAATGAGTAACGGAAACTTAAATATTAAAAATAAATTTCAAAGAGATAAAAAACAGTTAATAGCAGATGTAATATTATGGATTATAATGTGCATAATTTATATTGCCTTTTGGAAGCAGAATTTAATGTATATTAGAGATAGATTTATTCCATCAAGGATTGTTATTATTACATTTCTTTTTATTGTAGGAAGTATAGGAATATTAATCAAAGACAAAATCCCACAAAAATATAATACAATAGCCTCATTTCTATTTGTAATTTTATCGGTTCCTTATAATTTTGTTATGTTAGAATATACATCACATCATAGAATATGGGATTTCTCGATAAATAAGATAATGGCTAATCTGATAATTATATCAATATTAGTGTTAATAATATTTGCTATTACAAATAGCTTTAAGGCATCAATAATTGGAATAAACATAATATCAGTTGTATTTGGTCTGGTTTACTATTATGTAATAAAATTTAGAGGTACGGCGGTTTTAGCAGTTGATATTTTTTCAGCAACAACAGCAGCAAATGTGGCTGGAAATTATAATTACAGAATGAGTTACCGATGTTATTTATTTGTGATATTAACATATGTATTGAGCATTTATGCTTTGAAATTAGACAGGCATAATTTATTCAAGGGAAAGAAAAGACTTATTTCAGTAGGAATAGCAATCTTAGCAGTTGTTTGTGGTTTCTCTTTATTTATACAGAGTAGCAGATTTGATGATTCATTAAAAATTAAAATGTTTAAACCACAGGAAAGTTACAGAAAATATGGGGATTATCTGACTTTTACGCATAGTATCAGATACATAAAGGGGCATAAACCGGAAGGATATTCTGAAGATAAGGTTGAACAGATTTCAGCACAATATCCCGGAATAAAAGGCAATGGCAAAAAACCTAATATTATAATGATTATGAATGAAGCACTTGCAGATTTTTCATCAATATCAGATATCGAAACAAATGAAGATTATATGCCATTTATACATGGATTAACTGAAAATACAGTAAAAGGTGATTTGTTTGTTTCTATATTTGGAGGTGGAACATCAAAAACAGAGTATGAAGCGCTTACTTCAAATAGTATGGCATTTATGCCCAAAGGTTCAACTCCATATGTGACTTATATAAACAGAAAAACATCCTCTTTAGCTACAACTTTAAGAGCACAAGGCTATGGTGGAATGGTGGCCATGCATCCGTATAAGGGGAGTGGATATAAGCGAAACAAAGTATATCCTCTTTTGTGATTTGATAAATTTTATGATTTACCGGAATTTAACAATGCTAAAGTTATAAGAAATCATGTTTCAGATGAAGGAAATTTTGATAAAATAATTGAAGTATACGAGCAAAATAGAAAAAAGGATAAAAAACCATTTTTCTTATTTGATGTGACAATGCAAAATCACAGTAGTTATGATAGAAAATGGGACAATTTATCCGATGACATATCAACTATTAAAGATTATGGTGATGATGTAGATATTTATCTTAATTTGGTGAAAGCATCAGATGACGCTTTTAAGAAATTAGTTGAATATTTTTCAAATGTAGATGAACCTACAATGATTATAATGTTTGGTGACCATCAACCAAAGCTAAATAATCATTTTTATGAAAATGTTGAAAAAGGATTTTCATTAGGTGATGAATATAAAATGTTTGAAAAGTATAATACTCCATTTGTAATATGGGCAAATTATGATATAGAGGAACAAACGGATGTAAAGATAAGTGCAAATTATATGGGAACAATGGTAGATGAACTTGCAGGAAATTCTATGAGCGGATATCAACAGATGGTAAACGAAATCAGAAAAGATATTCCAATAATTACCGCCGGAGGATATATAGGAGCTGACGGAAAATATTATCACACATATGATAAATCTTCGCCATATTATGATAAAATAATGGACTATTGTTATTCTGAATACAATAATGTATTTGATAAGAAACATTTGGTAGATGAGTTTTTCAAAATAAATGATAATAAATAAAATGCATCGAAAAATATAAAAGTATATTGAATATTATTTATGTTAATACTTTGAAATCAAATATAGAATTTTTATAAAGTGGATTATAATATGAAAGATACCTTCATGTATATTATTTTACTTTCAGGTAAAAAATAAACATGGAGGTGTTTTTTATGTATGATGTAGTAATTATTGGTGGAGGACCGGCAGGACTTTCGGCAGCTCTTTACTTGGCAAGAGCTAAGGTTAAGGCGGTATTATTGGAAAAATCAGGCTATGGAGGACAAATTGCCCTTACGCAAAAAGTAAAGAATTATCCCGGAATTTATGAAATATCAGGAAAAGATTTGGCAGACAGTATTCATGAACAGGGAGAAAGATATGGAGGAGAATTTTCTTTTGAAGTTGCCAAAGAAATAATTGATGAAAATGATAAGAAAATTGTTATTACTGATAAGAGAAAAATAGAATGTAGGGCAATAATTATAGCTACAGGCGCAGCACCAAAAAAAGCAGGTTTTGAGGGCGAAGAAGAGTTTATAGGAAAAGGAGTGTCTTATTGTGCAACATGCGATGGAAGATTTTTTGAGGGAAAAGAAGTATTTGTTGTAGGAGCAGGATATTCTGCATGTCAGGAAAGTATATTTTTAGCACAATTTGCATCAAAAGTTAATTTGATAGTAAGAAAAAATGAACTTGCTTGTAGTGGAGCAATTGTTAAAGAATTGAATGACAATTCTAAAATACAGGTATTCTATAATTCTAAAATAGAAAAAGTATCAGGAAATGATTTTGTACAGAGAGTTGAAATAATTAAAAGTGAAGCGGAATACAATGAAGAAACTATAGGAGATATAGAATACGAAAACAATAATAAAAATACAAAGGAATTTGAAGATAACGAAGGTTATGGTGTATTTGTCTTTGTGGGTTATGAACCTGAAAGTAAAATTGCTCCTAAAAGTGTTAAGCGTGATGAAAATAACTATATTTATGTCGATGATGATAAAAAAACGTCAGTTAATGGGATATACGCAGTAGGTGATGTTACACATAAAAAAGTACGGCAGGTCATTACATCTGCAAGTGATGGAGTAGTAGCAGCAAAAATAATTGAAATGATTTACTTAAAATAATGAAGAATTTAGTAAAATAAGTTTACAAAATAAATTTTATGTAATAGAATACATAGAATACAAAAATACAAAGGCTAAAACTAATAGAATACAAGGTATAAGAAAAATCAACTGCTTAGCAGAAATTGATGTATTAGGAGATAAAACATAATGGAAAGAAAAATGTTAGTGTTAGATATTGATGGAACACTTACAAACAGTAAGAAGGAAATTACATCTAAGACAAAGGAAGCAATAATTAAGTTGCAGAAAAATGGACACATAGTTGTTATAGCATCGGGAAGACCAACAGCAGGAATAATAGATATAGCAGACGAATTAGAACTTGATGTTTATGGTGGATTTGTATTATCTTACAATGGAGCTAAGATAACAAGCTGGAGAACAAATGAAGTTGTATACCAGCAGGTATTACCGGCAAAATATATTAGAATATTATATGATTTTGCAAAAGAAAATAATGTTGGATTAGTTACTTATGAAGATGAATGTGTAGTTACAGGAACACGTCATGATAAATATATGGAGCATGAAGCTAAGATTAATGGTATAAGAATTAAAGACGTAGCTCCATTCCCGGACTATGTAAACTTTAATGTAAATAAATGTCTTATGACAGCAGAACCTGAAAAAGCATTGGAAGTAGAAAATAAGCTTAATGAAATGTATGGAAATGAATTGAGTATATATCGTTCAGAACCGTTTTTCGTTGAGATAATGCCACAGAATGTAGATAAAGCAGCAACTTTAGATGTTCTTGTAAATATGTTAGGACTTAATAAAGAGAATACAATATGCTGTGGTGATGGATTCAATGATTTATCAATGATTAAGTATGCCGGAATTGGTGTTGCAATGGAAAATGCACAGGAAATTGTAAAAGAAAGTGCAGATTACGTTACCAAATCAAATGACGATGATGGAATTGTACATGTAATTGAAAAGTTTATTTTCAATGAAAAGAAGGCAGTATAATTATTAAATTTAGTTTATAAACAGAAAAAACGACTTTATATTGAAGCTTTTAAAGCTTACAAATAAAGTCGTTTTTTTTATAAATAGTAAATCGCATTTAATTAAAATTAGCCGATATTAATTTGTCATTCTCTTTACTTTGTCAAATTCATCGTAAATTTCCTGCTCAGGTTCAGGAGTAAGTAAACTTACAACAACAATGAATAGTGAGGCGATAATAAATGCAGGTAATAATTCGTAAATATTCCATGAACCACCGATAGGTCTAACAAGAAATTTCCATACAAATACCATAATTCCACCTGAAATCATTCCGGCAATAGCACCATATTTATTTGAACGCTTCCAGAATAATGAGAATAAAACAACAGGACCAAATGTTGCACCAAATCCCGCCCATGCAAATGAAACAATCTGAAATACAGAACTGTTAGGATTACTTGCAAGGAAAACTGCAATTATTGAGATTGCAATAACTGAAATACGGGCAACAATAATGTTTGCTTTTGCAGATAATTTAATATTAAATACACCACCAATAAGATTTTCAGTAACACTTGATGAAGCAGCAAGTAACTGTGAATCAGATGTTGACATTGTTGATGCAAGTATTCCGGCAAGAATCAATCCTGCAACTATTGCAAATAAAAGTCCGTTATTGCTTAAATGGTGAGCAATCTGTACGATAATTGTTTCAGCTTCTGAGGAAGAACCAAAACTTGGAACAATTCCATTTATAGACATGCTGTATCCTATTATACCAATTGATACTGCAATAGCCATTGAAATAACAACCCAGATTGTTGCAATTCTTCTTGATAAAGTAAGTTTTCTTGAATCTTCAATAGCCATAAATCTCAATAAGATATGAGGCATACCAAAATATCCTAATCCCCAGGCAAGAGTAGATGCAATTGACAAGAATCCATAATTTGTTGCTGAATTTGTTGTTGCATCATATAAATGAGTTAAACTTAAATATCCTGATAAATCTTTTACATTTGAATATACAACATCCATTCCGCCTACAGAATTAACTCCATAGAAAAGGACGATTGCAAGTGCTATGGACATAATAATACTCTGGATTAAGTCAGTTGTACTTGCAGCTAAGAAACCACCAAGTGAAGTGTAAGCTACAATAACGATAGCACTAAAAATCATGGCTGTCATATAATCAATTCCGAATAAACGGTTAAATAATTTCCCACAGGCAGCAAAACCTGAAGCTGTATATGGAACAAAGAAAATAATTATAATAGTTGCGGAAATAAATTTTAAAATATTTGAATTATCTCTGTATCTGTTTGCAAAGAAGTCAGGTAAAGTAATAGAATTCCTTGAAACATATGAGTAATGTCTGATTCTTTTAGCAACAATTAACCAGTTAACATATGTACCTATTGCAAGTCCGGCAGCTGTCCAAAAAGCATCAGCTACGCCTGTAAAGTAAGCAACTCCGGGCAATCCCATAAGTAACCAGCTGCTCATGTCAGAAGCTTCGGCACTCATTGCTGTAACAAACGGACCAAGCTTTCTACCCCCAAGATAAAAGTCATGTGTTGTTCGGCTCTTTTTTGTATAGTAAAAACCTATACAAATCATTCCTATCATATAGCCAATAATGGCAATAAGAATGCCAATTTCAGATGTAGTCATTTTTCCTCCTTACTGTTCAAAATTAGAACCACACGAATTAGACTAATATTCGTGCAAAAATAAATTTACTATAATTTGGTTTATTTCATTTGTTATTCGCTAGAAAATCAGAAATCATAAGTAAAGTATAATCGTAAATTTTCATAAGCAATAAAAATGCCGTAAATAAACGCATATATTCTACTATTTTATGAAAAAAATAAGAAATTATCAACAAAAATCGACAAATAAGCAATTTTATAAACAAAATAAAGTGAATAATAAAATATTACAATGCAAATACTAATTATAGAAAAATTAATGAAATCGGGAGGAAATCAATATTATGGGAGAAATGATAGGAAAGCAAAGTGTTAAATTTGCGGAAGCCCCATATATTTTTGAGGGAGCATCTGTAGTTGGTCCTAAAGAAGGAGAAGGCCCACTTGGAAAATTATTTGATGTGATTGAGCAGGATCCAATGCTTGGAAGTAAAAGCTGGGAAGAAGCAGAAAGTTTGCTGCAAAAAGAAACCGTGCAAAAACTGTTGTTAAAATCAGGATTAAAAAAAGAGGATATAAGATATATTTTTGCAGGTGATTTGTTAGGACAGTTAATAGCAACCACATTTGGAATAATGGATTATGAAATCCCATTTATGGGACTATATGGTGCATGTTCAACTATGGGCGAAGGATTAAGTCTGGCAGCAATGATGGTTGCAGCAGGTTATGGAGAAAATGTAATAGCCATGGCGTCAAGTCATTTTGGAAGCGCAGAGAGACAATTTAGATTTCCATTAGAATATGGAAATCAAAGACCATTTTCGGCGACATGGACTGTTACAGGGTGTGGAGCGGCAATAGTTACAAAAAGAAAAGGATTTGCAAGAATTACAGGAGTAACAACGGGAAAGATAATTGACTATGGAGTGAAGGATGCCCAGAATATGGGAGCATGTATGGCTCCGGCAGCAGCAGATGTTATTTATAATCATTTAAATGATTTTGGAACCACTCCTGATGATTATGACAAAATAATAACAGGTGATTTAGGATATGTAGGGCAGGCGATACTAATTGATTTGCTGAAACGAAAGGGAATAGATATTTCGAAAGTGCATATGGATTGTGGAATTGAAATGTTTGATAAAGAAAACCAGGATACTCATTCAGGAGGAAGTGGATGCGGATGTTCTGCGACAGTACTTACAAGTTATGTATTTAAACAACTGAAGAAAAAAGCGTGGAAGAAAATTTTATTTATCCCAACGGGTGCTTTGATGTCACCTATAAGCTTTAATCAGGGAAAGTCTGTTCCGGGAATTGCTCATCTTGTAGTGATTGAAAGTGTGTAATGATTTAGAAAATGAAATTGTAAAACGAAAATTAGGTTAGAAAGTGAGAAAAAATGATATTTTTAAAAAGTTTTTTAATAGGTGGAATAATTTGTGCATTAGTTCAGATTTTACTGGATAAAACAAAATTGTTACCGGGAAGGGTTATGGTTTTATTAGTAGTTTTAGGTACTATACTTGGTTTCTTTGGTTTATATCAGCCTTTAATTGATTGGGCAGGAGCAGGGGCAAGTGTACCTCTTATTGGATTTGGAAATAACTTATGGAAGGGAATGGCAGAACATATAGACAAGGATGGACTAATTGGAATATTTGAAGGAGGATTTACCGCAAGTGCCATTGGTATATCGGCAGCATTAATATTGAGCTATGTTGGTTCATGGTTCTTTAAATCAAAAATGCAATAGAAATAAATATATTTATATTTATGATTTATTTAATGTATAAAAAACATAAAATAAATGTTTATTTTATAAAGAAAAATGTTAATAAATTAACAAACAGACTGATAAAATGAGGTGCTGAATACATTAAAAAAAGTCAATACTTTTGATTATTAAGTTTAAACGTTGAAAATAAAGGATAGAACTTAATTTGTGTTTAAAATTATCAATCATTACTTAATTTATTAAATAAAGAACAGAAGAATAGTTGAAAAAATAAAGTCTATATAATATAATTGTAGTCATGTGAATGGCATCGGAAGATAAATTTTGACGCATTTACAAGGATTAAGTAAAAATATATTAAGGAGGACTACAAAATGTCATATGTAGACGAGGTATTAGCAAAGGTTAAAGAAAAGAATGCTAGTGAACCAGAATTTTTACAGGCAGTTGAAGAAGTATTAAATTCACTTAGACCTGTAATTGATGCAAACGAGGAAAAGTATAGAAGAGAAGCTTTACTTGAAAGAATTTGTGAACCGGAAAGACAGTTTAAGTTCAGAGTTCCTTGGGTTGATGATAAGGGACAGGTACAGGTTAACACAGGTTACAGAGTACAGTTTAACTCAGCTATTGGACCATACAAGGGTGGTTTAAGACTTCACCCATCAGTAAATATTGGTATTATTAAATTCTTAGGTTTCGAACAGATTTTCAAGAATTCACTTACAGGCCTTCCAATCGGTGGTGGTAAAGGTGGTTCTGATTTCGATCCTAAGGGAAAATCAGATAGAGAAGTTATGGCATTCTGCCAGAGCTTTATGACAGAACTTTGCAAGTATATCGGTGCTGACACTGACGTACCAGCAGGTGATATCGGAACAGGTGCAAGAGAAATCGGATACATGTTCGGTCAGTATAAGAGAATCCGTGGATTATACGAAGGTGTTCTTACAGGTAAGGGACTTACATACGGTGGTTCTTTAGCAAGAACAGAAGCTACAGGATACGGATTACTTTACTTAACACAGGAATTAATGAAAGACCATGGCGAAAGTATGGAAGGTAAGACAGTAGTTGTTTCAGGTGCTGGTAACGTTGCTATCTATGCTATTCAGAAAGCTCATCAGATGGGTGCTAAGGTTGTTACATGTTCAGATTCAACAGGTTGGATTTATGATCCTGAAGGAATCGATGTAGACCTTCTTAAAGAAGTTAAAGAAGTTAAGAGAGCAAGACTTACAGAATATGCTGCTGCAAGACCTTCAGCTGAATATCATGAAGGACGTGGAGTATGGCAGATTAAATGTGATATCGCTCTTCCATGCGCTACACAGAACGAATTACTTATCGATGATGCTAAACAGTTAGTAGCTAATGGATGTAAGGCAGTTTGTGAAGGCGCTAACATGCCTACAACAATTGATGCAACAGAATACTTACAGGAAAACGGAGTTTGGTTCGTTGGTGGTAAGGCTGCTAATGCAGGTGGTGTTGCTACATCAGCTCTTGAAATGTCACAGAACAGCGAAAGACTTTCATGGACATTTGAAGAAGTTGACGCTAAATTACAGACAATCATGGTTAACATTTACCATAACATCAGTAATGCAGCTAAGAGATACGGATTTGAAGGTAACTACGTAGTAGGTGCTAACATTGCCGGATTTGAAAAGGTTGCAGAAGCTATGGAAGCACAGGGTGTTTGCTAATTAGAAAACACATTATAATGCAATAATTGACGTTATAACGTCTTAACAGGGCTATCGTGTATGCGATAGCCCTTATTTTTCATAAATAATAACAATCTCTAATAAATCGACATATATTAAATCATAAAGACATGGGAGAAATATTAGATGAAAATGTATACAAGAATAGCAAATCAAAATAGCTATTCGTACATTAAAAGGAAGCGTAAAGATGTAAAGTATATAGTAATTCATTTTACGGCTAATAAGGGTGATACTGCCAAAAATAACGCGGATTATTTTGCTACGGGAAATACCAGACAGGTGGGTGCACATTTTTTTGTAGATAAAAAGGGCGATATAGCAAGGAGCATAAGGTTAAATAGAACAGCCTGGGCTGTTGGTGGAGAAAGATATGGTGATTACAAAGAAAGCGGAGGCGCTAAATACTTTACAAAATGTACTAACGAAAATTCAGTGTCCATAGAATTGTGCGACTGTAATAATGTAGAACCATATTCAAATAAGCAAATAAAATCAGTAAGAAAATTAATAAAATATATACAAAGATATTGTCCTAATGCGAATAAGATAATAAGACATTTTGATGTTAATGGAAAACATTGCCCGGCACCGATAATGGATGATAAAATATGGAAAAAGTTTAGAAAAGAAATATTAAAAAAATAAAAATACAAAGACTGTATTTTTGATAAATTTAATATTGTGGAATAGATACGATAATATAATCGACATCTTTATTTACGGTATCGTAACAATATTAAGTGATAGCAAAAATGCAGTCTTTTAATATATTTTAATAATATCTGTTCATAGAAAAAATGTAGTGTTTTTAATTTAATAGATTTTACTGTTTTTTCTTCTTAATATGAATCTCCGGTATAGCTGTATCATAGTTTACAGAAGGCTGATCCTTAGGGGCTTTTAAAGTATCATCCTGCTTGTGTGTATGAATCTCCGGGATAGCTAAATTATCAATAGAAAGATTAAAGTCATGTTTTCTCTTAATTTTTTTTAATTTCTTAAACTCCATAATTACCTCCAAATACTTTAGAAATAGATTTACAATTTTGTTATGAGAGTGAAACGTATCTTAATTCATTGATATTTAAAATTTTATAGTTAAATTTTAATACTTTGTAATCTACAACAGGTTAATGAAAAATGTAATAACAAGACTATTAATAAAGTCTGCAAATAAACTACCAACAAGCGGAATTAACAAATAGGCTTTTATTGAAGGTGCATATCTGTCGCATAGAGCCTGCATGTTTGCCATTGCATTTGGTGTAGCACCCATACCGAATCCACATGTTCCCGCTGCAAGAACAGCAGCATCGTAATCCTTCCCCATAACATAGAATATAACAAAATATGTGAAAAGAAAAATTAAAATAACCTGTGCACCTAAAAGCATAACAAGTGGTAATGCCAAAGATGCTAATTGCCACAATTTAAGTGTAATCATGGCTATACCTAAGAATAATGAAAGACAAATACCACCAAGGTCATTTATTTCACCCATACATATATCAAATTTGCCTGAATATTCTCCAATATTTCTTATTAAAGCAGCTGCAATCATTGCTCCAATATAAATAGGAAATGTTAAGCCTGTTTTAGTTAACATCCATGAAAAAATAGTTCCTATACCAATAGCAAGAATCAACTGATATACTGCCATTGCATACATATTTGCATGTCTTTCATGCCTTTTTTCGTCTTCGATTAAAAGACTGTCATCTTCTGCAACAACTGTGTTCAAAAGATTTTTCTTCTCAATAAGACGACGACCAATAGGACCACCGATTAAACTTCCTGCAATTAAACCAAATGTTGCAGCAGCAGTACAAATGGTTGTAGCTCCGCTAATGTTAAAATCTTCAAGTACAGGACCAAATGCTCCGGCAGTTCCGTGTCCTCCAACCATTGGAATTGAACCGGTACACATTCCTATAAGTGGGTCTAAGCCAAGAAAATGTGACATCCCAACAGCAAGAAAATTCTGAGAAACAATAAGCGTTATAACTAGTAATAGGAAAATAAAAAGAGATTTACCACCACTTTTTAAAACTTTTAAATTGGCTTGAAAACCAACTGATGTAAAGAAAAATACCATACACACTTCACGAAGGGTATCATTAAACGAAAATTCGATTAATCCCGTTGAATGACATATACATGTAAATATGGCAAATAGCAAACCACCAATAACAGGGGCAGGAATGCAAAACTTTTCCAAAAAATAAATTTTATGCTTCAAAAACTGCCCAAGTATTAAAACGACTACTGCGATGGCAAGTGTCTGATACATATCTAATTGTATATCCATAAAACTCCTTTCCTTAGACAAATTTATTCAGATTTTACTTTTATGTTGTGCTTTTTATAATATTTTACTGCACCTGGATGAAACGGAATGGAAATACCTTTAACGGCAGAAGTTTCATCGAGCTGTAAATTCACAGGAACGGAATATTGAAGATCCGCTGAATGTTCAAATAAAAATTCTGTTAAAGATTCTACAACGATGTCAGACAATTCGTTGCTAGCAAGTAAAACAGCCTGAACAGCTACTGTTTTTATTTCTTCAGTTTGTCCGGTATAAGTATTCGCCGGAATTGTATAGTCAACATAAGTATCGTAAGCAGATTCAAGTTTTTTAGAACATGAATCGCTAATGCTTAAAAATTTAATAGGACATTGTTGCGCTAATTCTTCTATTATTGTTGTGCGCAATCCTGCAGTACAGAAAAATGCATCAATTTCACCGGATTGTAATTTGCCGGCGGCAGTAGTATAGTCATAATTTAAAGTGTCTACTAGTTTGTCTGATAAGCCGTTAAGTTGTAAAATTAAATTAGCAGTCTGCTCAGTACCTGAATCACTTTCACCGATGCTGACTTTTTTACCTAGTAAATCATCGATGGAATTTATGCCTGAATCATTGTGAACAACAATCTGGCAAGCTTCAGGGTATAATGCCGCGATTGCCTTGTAACCAGAACACTGGGTACTGACAAATATTCCGGTTCCGTTATAGGCATCATTAATTAAATCAGCCTGAGCAATTCCCATTTCAATATAATTTTTAGATAATAATCGTATGTTTGCTGCTGAACCGGCAGTAGATTTTACTTCAAAGTTAAACTTATCGTTTTCTTTAGAAGCAAGTTCCGTGAACGCATTTCCAAAAGTATAATACATTCCACCAATACCGGCAGAGCCAAAGCGAATTTTTTCATTTTTAATGCCACAGCCGGATAACATAAGTGTTGTGAGGCTAAGTAAAATACATAAAAATTTTTTCAAATTAAGATTCTCCTTTACGTAAATTTAGGACATACCTGATTAATAGTTTACAATAAAATAAAGTTAAATGGAATGAAAAAATAAGAAATAGGAAGAAAAAATAAAAAACAGGATAAAAAGAAAAGTACACATATGCGCTATTTTAATCAAATATCTTGACCAAAGTAGTAAAATGAAATATACTATATTAAATCCGCAAAATATGCCGTTGGAAAGAATAATTTTTGATTGGTATATATATATAACTTAAACGTAGAACAACAGGTACATTATATGTACCTGTTGTTCTACGTTTAAGAAAAGTTAGTTGTTGAAAACAAATATAATCTGAGTCTAATTTTGATAAGTGTTAAATAATATTAAAAGAGTGCAGATATAGATGCTTAAGAAATAAATATTAGTTGTTGGTAAAAAGCATATCATTTTATAAAAGCAATATCATAATATTAGATGAAAATAATTTTTTAGAGGAATAGAAAATGGTTACAGCATTGGCTAGAATTTTTTTGAAAGACGTAAAGATGAATGATTCTCAAGGAAGAAAAGCATATGGCACATTGTGTAGTGTAGTTGGAATTTTTTTTAACATATGTTTATTTGTTGGAAAATATTTTGCAGGAGTGTTAACGGGTGCAATTTCAATTACAGCAGATGCATTTAACAATTTGTCAGATGCAGGTTCATCAATAATAACATTAGTAGGCTTTTGGTTTGCAGGAAAGAAACCTGATACAGAGCATCCGTTTGGACATGGGAGATTTGAATATGTATCAGGAATGGCAGTTTCCTGCCTGATAATATTAATGGGACTTGAACTAGCAAAGAGTTCTGTTGATAAAATTATTCATCCACAGGAATTAGAATCTAGTATTTTGGCTATAACAATATTACTTATATCTATTTGTGTAAAATTGTATATGGCATTTTACAATACGGGTATAGGAAAGAAAATAGATTCAGTAACAATGAAAGCAACAGCAATAGACAGCTTAAGTGATTCCGTGGCTACAACAGTAGTATTAATATGTGTACTTGTTAATATGAAGTTTGGAATAAATATAGATGGTATATGCGGACTTTTAGTAGCAATTTTGATTATATATGCAGGAATTGGTGCGTTTAAGGATACGATATCTCCGCTTTTAGGTAAAATACCAGAGCCTGAACTTGTGGACAAAATTCGTGATATTGTAATGAAACACGAATTAGTATACGGAATTCATGATTTGGTTGTTCATGATTATGGCCCGGGTAGAATGATGATTTCACTGCACACAGAAGTTCCCGGAAATGAAAATGTATATAAATTACATGACATGATAGACAATATTGAATCTGAACTACAGGAAAAAATAGGATGTGAGGCAGTAATTCACATGGATCCGATTGAAGTTGATAATCAGGTGGTTACAGATACAAGAAGTAAAGTTGAAAACATAGTTAAAAGTATAGATGAACATATGTCCATACATGATTTTAGAATGATAACAGGAGATACACATACAAATCTTATATTTGATGTTGTTGTTCCATTTTGTGTAGAAAAGAAACATGATGAAATAAAAAATAATATTGAAGAGAAGATAAGTGAACTTGATGATAAATATAGAGTTGTGATGAAAATAGAAGAAGATTATATTGGAAATTAACAAATCTGTATCAAAAGTAAAGTAAAATAGTTTGAAATAAAAATGGGAAGATATTCTATATAGAAAATGTGTATTAATATAAAAAATAAGAGACTATGTAATAATATATATTAAAATATTAGAAACATATTTGCAAAACAGAATTAAATGTGTTACCATTTAAAGTCGACGTCAAAAAGTAAAAGTGTCTTTGTGATGTTTTTATTTTTTGACGTTTTTTGCTTTTTATAACAGAGAAAATTTATATTTATAAAAGTCTATTTTTTATAAAATTAATATTGAGAAAGGAAAAGTAAGGATGAAGTTTCAGGAATTAAATATATCAGATGAAATAAAGAAAGCAGTAAAAGATTTAGGATATGAAGAAGCAACTCCAATACAGGAAAAAAGCATTCCGGCAATTATGGAAGGAAAAGATGTAATAGGATTTAGCCAGACGGGAAGTGGAAAGACTGCTTCATTTGGAATACCGGCGATAGAACTTGTAGACATGACAATGAACAAAAAATTAAATCAGGTTCTTATACTATGCCCAACAAGAGAATTAGCATTGCAGGCAGCAGAAGAATTAAGAAAATTTGCAAAATACATAAAAGGATTAAATGTAGTATCTATATTCGGAGGGCAGAACATAGAAAGACAGTTTAAACATTTGCGTGAAGGAAGTCATATTGTAGTTGGAACACCGGGAAGAGTTATGGACCATATCCGCAGAAAAAGCCTTAAATTAGAACAGTTAAAGATGGTCGTGTTAGATGAAGCGGATGAAATGCTTAATATGGGATTTAGAGAAGATATTGAAACTATATTAAAGGATACATCTGATGACAGACAGACAATTCTGTTTTCAGCTACAATGCCAAAGGAAATATTAGATATTACAAATAATTATCAGAAAAATCCTGAATTAATTAAAATAAAAAATAAGCAAATGACTGTAGACAGTATCGAACAAAGATTTTATCTTGTAGATAAAAATAAAAAGAAAAGTGCTACAGCATTGTTGCTTAGATATTACAGACCAAAACTTGCAATTATTTTTTGTAATACGAAGAGAATGGTTGATGAGTTGGTAGATTTCCTTGGAAAAAATAAATTTTTAGCACAGGGGTTACATGGTGATGTAAAACAGCAACAGCGAACAAATGTAATGAACCAGTTTAAGAAAGGGACATTTAATATTCTTGTTGCAACAGATGTGGCAGCAAGAGGAATTGATGTTAACAATCTTGATATTGTAATTAATTATGATTTACCTGAAGATAATGAATATTATGTTCATAGAATCGGAAGAACCGGAAGAGCAGGAAATGAAGGAAAATCATTTACATTAATAGATGGAAGAAGAGAACTAGAAGATTTACGATACATTGAAAGATATGCTAAATGTGAAATTATTGAAAGTAAACTTCCGACAGTTGATGAAATAAAAACTCAGGATTATCAGCGAAACATTAACAGATTAAAGAAATTTATGGATAAGCACAATAGTTCAAATCAAAAAGAAATTGTTGAAATGTTAATTGAAGAAGGATATTCTTTGGAAAAAATTACTTTAGCATTAATGGATATGATGAATAGAAAAAATAATGATTATAGCGGCTTATCAGATGTTAAACCACTTGTAATTGTACGAAAAGAAAGAAAAAATAATGGTATAGGAAGAAAAAATAAAGCAGTAAAGAACAGACGTACAGAAAATGGGAAACAAACAGAGAAAGGAAGAAAGAACAGATATAATAGAAAAAATAGTGAGGTAGAAAAGAGAAAATATAATAGTAAGAGCGATGAATCTGGTAAAAACAGAAGAAAAAAGGAAAACGGAGAAGCCCAAAATATCAACAGAAAGTTTACAGAAAAAAATAATAAAAAATCTGAGACAAACAAAAGAAAAAATAGACAAAAATCACATAAAAATTTTGTAAAATAATTTATGTAAAATTCAAAACATAAATATTACAAATTCAAAACATAAATATTACAAATATTGACATAGCAACCTAAAAGGTGTAACATTAATAAGTGATAATAGAATAAATGACCGAAGTGAAAATGCTGTTAGAATGAGAAATTTATGTTTCGCACTGATAGCATTTTATTTTATAAAAATTATGAATTAATACGAAAATTTCAGATCTGATTAGATATAAATTGCAACGTAAAAATAATTTGTAAGGAGGTAAATTTGCAAGCTAAACAATCCGGAATGTAATTAAAGGAGAAAAAATTGAAATTAGAGAATAGTAAAAATAGTCATTTAGGACGAATGATGGGGAGTTTATCATTAGGGGTGATGATATTTGCTGTTGCTCTAGCAGTATTGATGAATATACAGACGACGAGAAAGAGAGTTTCGGAACAAACTGCACAGTATATAAAGATAAGTACCATGCAGAATGAACAGATAATAGACCGTCTGTTAGTTGATGCAAATGAAAGTATTAAATCAATAGGTAAATTATTTGGACAAATTATTGATGAGAACGGAAATGTAACAGCACATGATATAGAATCGCTTAATCAGAATGTAAGTTTTGAAAGTCTGATTTATGTAAATAAACATGGAATAGGAATTGACCAGAATAATATCGAATATGCATTTGCAGATGCAACAGCGTATTATGATGCGTTAAAAGGTGATACAGTTATAGCACTAAATCCATTAGGTAATTCTGATATGCAAAACAGAATATGCTTCTTTGCCCCGGTAGAGAAGGACGGAGAGATAGCAGGAGTATTAGTAGGAAATTTTGATGATGCAACATTAAAGAAATTTATGAATACAAAACTGTTTGGTTATACTTCAACAGCGTTTATTTGTAGTGAATCAGGAGAAATAGTTGCAAATTCAGTAGGTATTTTACAAAGAACAACATTAACAAGTTACCTTAAAGAACACAATCTGATGGATGATAATGGTATAGCGGAATTAAGAAACAGCTTAAAGAACAAAAAGCAATATGCATTTGAAATACATGGTAAAAATTATGAATCAAGTGCATATATGATGAGGCTTGAAAACAGTGGTCTTATTTTAGTTCAGGCATTCCCTGTTGAGGCTACGAATAAACTGAATGCAACTGCCAATAAGGATAGTTGGAGACTTGTAACTATTTTAGCGGTATTTTTCATTATTTATTTAATAGGAACGGTTGTGTTTAATGTAAAAAAACAACGTAATATAATGAATGAAAAAGAATCTGTTGAGAATATTGTAACTGCAATAACGCAGATGTTTGATAGATTTATTTTAGTAGATTTAGATGAAGATAAATATCAATATATAATAGAAGATGAAAATAAAAAGCTACCCGGAATCGGATTTGAAGGTAGTTATGGCGATATCCTTCAGAATGTATTTAGCAAATGTTTTAAAAATGATGAAAAGCATACATCAGTAGATACGATGTTGCAAAGAGAAAAACTTATAGAACAATTAGATTTTGGAAAAGATAGTTTTAGCCTTGAATATTCAGAAGAATTTGATACAGATAATGAATTTAGATGGACAAATCTGGCTGTTCTTTGTGTAGAAAGAAGAAGAGGTGTACCTACAAAGGTATTAATGGCATCTCAGGACGAAACGGAACTAAAGAAAAAAGAAGTCCGTGATCAGGAAGCACTTAGAGAAGCGTATCAGGCAGCAGAAAATGCAAGTAATGCAAAAAGTGATTTCTTATCAAAAATGTCTCATGATATAAGAACTCCTATGAACACCATTATTGGAATGACGGCTCTTGCAGGAAGTTATATAGATGATAAAGACAGAATGTTAGAATGCTTAAAGAAGATTACTTCTTCAAGCAAACTTTTGCTTGGATTAATCAATGAAGTTTTGGATATGTCCAGAATTGAATCAGGTAATATTCAACTTGTGGATGAAGATATTGAGTTATCAGTATTGCTTGAAGACGTCCTTGAATTGGTAAAAGGCGATGTGAAAAATAAGAATCTTGATTTGAATGTGTCGATAGAAAATATGAAGCATGAAAAGGTTATAGGCGACAGTATTCGAATACAGAAGATATTTACCAATATTATAAGCAATTCAATTAAGTATACTCCAAATGGAGGAAAAATTAGTATTACGGTAAATGAAAAGCCTACACATAGCAAGTCAACGTCCTGTTTTGAATTTATATTTGAAGACACAGGAATTGGTATGTCTAAAGAATTTGTAAAGAAAATATTTGCTCCATTTGAGAGGGCAGAAGACAGCCGAATTGATAAGATTCAGGGTACCGGTTTAGGAATGGCTATTGTTAATAACATAATTCACATGATGGGTGGAGAAATTCAGGTTGAAAGTGAAATAAACAAAGGTTCCAGGTTTACCGTTACAATGGTTCTAAAGTTACAGGATGATAAAGAGGAAACAGATAAGGAATTAATAAACTTAAAGGTTTTAGTTGTTGACGATGAAAAAGTTGTATGTGATTCAACGTGCAAAGTTTTAAATTCTATTGGAATGAACAGCGAAGGTGTTACAACAGGAAAAGAAGCCGTTACAAGAGTTGTTGAAGAACATGAAAAGAATGATGATTTTTATGCAGCTATAATTGATTGGAACATGCCGGAAATGAACGGAATAGAAACAACAAAAGAAATAAGAAGAGCTGTTGGAAAAGATGTTCCGATAATAATTATGTCGGCATATGACTGGAGCGATATAGAAGAAGAAGCAAAAGCAGCCGGTGTTAATGCATTCATTTCTAAACCGTTGTTTAAGTCAAGGCTTACGACGACATTTAAGCAATTGCTTAATAATAATCAGGAAGAAGAGAATCCGCTATCTGTACTTAAGAATGAAGACTATAGTAATCGTAGAGCACTTGTAGTTGAAGACAATGAACTCAATGCAGAGATTATGAGAGAAATGCTTAATATGACTGGAATCAAAGTAGACCGTGCAGAAAATGGTAAAGTTGCAGTTGAAAAATTGGAAAGCGAACCTGAGAATTATTACGATATTGTGTTCATGGATATACAGATGCCGATTATGAATGGATATCAGGCTGCAGAAGCAATTCGACAAATGGATCATAGAAAAGATGTTCATACAATTCCAATTATAGCAGTAACAGCAAATGCGTTTGTGGAAGATATTCTTACAGCAAAAGCAGCAGGAATGAATGAACATATAGCTAAACCTGTAGATATAAAAGAATTAGATGAGATACTACAAAAATGGCTGTAGATTAGCTTATAAGAAAAATTAAATACGGTTTATAGTATCATTTAATACATAAAAATGCGTAGTGTAAATTGAAACACTACGCATTTTTATTTGTATATTGTAAGACAAAGTTTATAAACTTAATTTTCATATAAAACATTGTTTTATTTGTGGCTTTTTGTTTATTATTCGTTAGCACCATTAGAACCGGAAGAGCCATCATTTGAGCTGCCGGAACTGTCTTTAGCACCATCAGAATCTGACGAATCAGAAGAACCACCTGAAACTGAAGTCTTTCTGTCAGCAGCATTGTCAGCAGCATTTGCCGAGCCAACTGTTACAGTCCCTGAGGTTGTTGCTTCTGTAGATGATTCGTTAGTAGTCTTTTTAGGAGTACCATAATGATAACTACATTTATTTGTTGGTGCAGTATCCTTTGAAAAATACTCTGTATAAGTATGAGGACATACGCCTTCGATTGCTAATGCACCTGATGATGAACAGAGAGTAACTTCTTCAACATCATCACTCATTTCAAAATCCTTAACTTCATAGCCTTTAACCTGATCAATTTGGCTCATAATTTTTGACCATAATCTTTCATGATATGCTTGGTCGGAACCAAGTTCTTTGTTTTCATCATATCCTGTCCAAATTGATGCAGTAAGATATGGTGTATATCCGCAGAACCATAAGTCGTAAGCACTTGAAGTTGTACCTGTTTTACCTGAAACAGGCATTCCGTCTGTAAGCGCACATGCTTTACCTGTACCTTCAGTAATAACACTTGTCATTCCCTGAGTTAAAAGTGAAGCAGTAGATGACTTAAGAACTGTATGTGTAGTAGGAGTAGTATTGTCTAATAATATTCTTCCGTTACTATCAACTACTTTTGAATAAAATACAGGTCTTGTATAAGTTCCCTGATTTGCGATTGTTGCATATGCAGCAGTTATTTCCAAATTAGTAATACCATCAGTAATACCACCAAGTGCTAAAGGCTGTTGAATATCAGAAACAACTGAACCGTCTTTTTCAGTTCTGTTTTGAACTAATGTTGTAAAACCAAAATTTAATAAATAATCAAAGCCAAGTTGCGGTGTAATTTCTGTAAGTGTTTTTACGGCACATACATTCATGGAATCAGCTATAGCCTTTCTGACTGTAACAGTACCACGGTAACCGCTATACCAGTTTTTAACAGGACGTCCATTAGAATAATTAAAAGGTTCATCCTTTATTTTAGTAGTTAAAGTATATCCCATTGTATCAATTGCCGGTGCATAGGTTGATAAAACTTTAAATGTTGAACCCGGCTGTCTTGTTGATTGAGTAGCACGGTCAAGACCTAAACTAACCTTCTTAGAACCTCTTCCACCAACAATAGCTTTAACGTATCCTGTATATTGGTCCATAACTGTGAATGAAGCCTGAGGTTGAGGAGTGTAATATAAAGTTTCATATTCAACATCATCATCAGCTAATCCATCAGGATATAAATATTTTTTATATTGTTTTACACATTCTTTTGCAGCTTCTTTTGTTGAAAAAATTAATTTAAAAGAAGATTCGTTCAAAAGAACTTTGTGATAATAATTGATGTAACTTTCTGAATAGTTTTCAGTTGTTCCATCAGCGTGCTGAATTGTCCATGCCCAGTTAATGGAATAAGAAACTGTATTGGGATAGTTTTCAGCGTTTGATAATTCTTTATTGCAAATTTTTTGGATTTTTGAATCCTGAGTAGTGTAAATTTTTAAGCCACCACTATATACGGCGTTATAAGCCTGAGTATAAGTATAACCTTTTTGTTCCTGTAAATCGCTCATAACCTGAGAAACCACTTCATCAACAAAGTAAGAGTAAACATTGTTGCTCTGAGTAATCTGATTATCTACAGACTGAATACGACTGTATACATCATCTTTCATAGCCTCATTATATTCATCTTTAGTTATATGACTGGCATCTAGCATATTTTTTAGAATTTTCTTCCTACGCTTAGCGTTATTTTTTGGATGATAAATAGGGTTATAAGCTGCCGGATTCTGTGTAATCCCGGCGATAACAGCACATTCTGATAAAGTTAAATCACTGACATCTTTATCAAAATATCTGTGGGAAGCAGCCTGAACTCCTAATGTATTAGAACCAAGATTGATTGTATTTAAATATGTTTCAAGGATGGTTTCTTTCTTTGTAACTTTCTCAAGCTGAATTGCAAGATATTGTTCCTGAAGCTTACGTTTAACCTGATCACCTAAAGTCTGTTCAGAAGTCCAATCGGTAAAAACATTATTTTTTAAAACCTGCTGAGTGATTGTGCTTGCACCTTCCGAAGGATGTAAAGTTGTGAGGGCTACAACGGCAGCTCGTCCAATACCCTGAATATCAATACCATTATGTTCATAAAAACGGGCATCCTCAGTATCTATAAAAGCCCATTTTAAATTATCAGGTACCTGATCAATTGAAACCTTTATTCTGTTAGAACCGGAAGTGACAAGTTTTGCAATTTCCTTTTCTTTATTATCATAAACAGTTGTTGAATAAGAAGAAGGTACAATTGATACATCTTGAATATCAGGTGCAGCATCAATAATTCCACGAACAATACCAAAAACAAGGGCACATCCCGTTATACATATTAAAAGTAAAATGTATAGCAAAATCTTGAAAAATACTACTAAACTCTTTTTTGAAAGACGTTGACTAGTGGAAACAAGATTTTTCTGTTTGGATATTGTTTCTCTATAACCATAGTTCATAAATAATCCTCCTATCCGCTACATTATAGCAAAAGTATATATTTTTATAAAGTAAAAAAGAAAAATATAAGACAAAATTCATAAATTTATCGAGAACAATGTTGAAATATAAAATATTAACTATTAAAATAAACCTAAATAATTTAAAAACACACCAAATCCTTTTTGAGACGGATGGCATATTTAATTAAAAAACGCTCGCGCTGCTTGACACTCGTAGCGGTTCTAAACCTCCATCTCATATTTTCCTTAGGACTTATGTCCCTAAGAAAAATATAGCTGTCACTTTGAACCGACGGCGTCAAATGCATTTTAATTAAATATGCCATCCGTCTCAACTTAGATTTGGTGTATTTCTAAAAATTTTATGGGAGCATTTTAATGAGTGAATATAAAATAGTTGCAAAACCGGGAGTTGGTGAGTTCGTGGATAAAAAATCCAGGTTTATTGCGCATGTATATGCAATAGATTCGGAAGAGCAGGCTCAAGGATATATAGAAGAATTAAAGAAAAAATATTGGGACGCAAGACATAACTGCTATGGATACGTACTAGGTAAAAATAATGAAACGCAGAGATTCTCAGATGATGGAGAACCAAGTGGAACGGCAGGAAAACCAATATTAGAAGTTATAAAAGGAAATGATATCCATAATATTTTAATTGTTGTGACAAGATATTTTGGAGGAACTCTGCTTGGAACGGGTGGTTTAATAAGAGCTTATACAAAATCTTCTCAGGATGGAATTGAAAATGCTTCTATTGTATGCAAAATTCAGGGAATAAGAACAAAAATAGAAACTGATTACAATGGCATTGGAAAGATTCAATATATTGCTGCAAGCATGGGAATAAAAAACATAGATACAATTTACACTGAAAAAGTCATAATTGATATCACGGTTAAGAAGGAAGATTATGACGGATTTGAAAAGAAAGTTGTAGAAGCGACAAATGGAAAAGCAGTATTTGGAGAAAGAGAAGAAGCAGAATTTGTTGTGGAATAATAGTAGGCAGAATAATAATAGGAAGATGTAAAAATTATTGAAAACGATGTTTCTATGTGGTAAAATGAACATTTGTGATACAATAAACAAAGATTTATTTAAGTAGGAAAGAGAAAAAATGATTAGAGAAGATGTAAGAAACATAGCTATTATAGCTCACGTTGACCACGGTAAAACAACTTTAGTAGATGAATTATTAAAGCAGAGTGGTGTTTTTAGAGAAAATCAGGAAGTAGCAGAAAGAGTAATGGACTCAAATGATATTGAAAGAGAAAGAGGTATTACAATTCTTTCAAAAAATACTGCTGTAACATATAAGGATACAAAAATTAATATTATTGATACACCTGGACATGCTGACTTTGGTGGAGAAGTAGAACGTGTACTTAAGATGGTAAACGGTGTTGTTCTTGTTGTAGATGCATTTGAAGGCGCAATGCCACAGACAAGATTTGTTCTTCAGAAAGCGTTAGAACTTCAGCTTCCTGTTATCGTATGTATAAATAAGATTGACAGACCGGAAGCAAGACCTTTAGAAGTAATAGATGAAGTATTAGAATTATTTATAGAATTAGATGCAAATGAAGAACAGTTAGACTGCCCATTTGTATTTGCCTCAGCAAAACAGGGATTTGCAACATTAGATTTAGATAAGCAGACAACAGATATGAAAGACTTATTTGATACTATCGTTGATTATATTCCTGCACCACAGGGCGATCCTGATGCAGATACACAGGTATTAATCAGCACAATTGATTACAATGAATATGTTGGTAGAATCGGTGTTGGTAAGATTGATAACGGTACTTTAAAGATTAATCAGGATGTAGCTTTAGTCAACCATCATGAACCGGACAAAATGGAAAAGGTTAAGATTACAAAGTTATATGAATTTGACGGATTAAATAAAGTAGAAGTTAAGGAAGCAACAGTAGGTTCAATTGTTGCTATAGCCGGAATCACAGACCTTCATATCGGAGATACACTTTGCTCATTGGATAATCCTGTAGCAATTCCTTTCCAGAAGATTTCAGAACCTACAATTTCTATGCATTTTATGGTAAATGATAGTCCACTTGCAGGTCAGGAAGGTAAATTTGTTACTTCAAGACATTTAAGAGACAGATTGTTTAGAGAATTAAATACAGACGTAAGTCTAAGAGTAGAAGAAACAGAATCAACAGACTCTTTCAAAGTATCGGGAAGGGGAGAACTTCATCTTTCAGTATTAATCGAAAATATGAGAAGAGAAGGATATGAATTTGCAGTAAGTAAAGCTGAAGTTATTTATAAAGAAGATGAAAGAGGTAAGAAATTAGAGCCTATGGAAATCTGCTATATTGATGTGCCTGAAGAATTTGCAGGAACAATCATTCAGAGATTAAGTGACCGTAAAGGCGAACTTCAGGGGATGGCTCCAACAAATGGTGGCTATACAAGATTGGAATTTTCAATTCCTTCAAGAGGATTAATTGGTTACAGAGGTCAGTTTATGACTGATACAAAAGGTAACGGAATTATGAATACAGTATTTGACGGATATGGTCCATACAAGGGAGATGTTCAGTATAGAAAACAAGGCTCATTAATTGCATTTGAAGCAGGTGAAGCTATTACTTATGGATTATTCAACGCTCAGGAAAGAGGAACATTATTTATCGGACCTGGTGAAAAAGTTTATGCAGGTATGATAGTTGGTCAAACAGGAAAAGCAGAAGATATCGAAGTTAACGTATGTAAGACAAAACATTTGTCAAATACAAGAACATCAAGTTCAGATGAAGCTTTAAGACTTGTACCAAAGAAAGTATTAAGCTTAGAGCAGTCACTTGAATATATTGATACTGATGAACTTTTAGAGATTACACCTGAAAGTCTTAGAATTAGAAAGAAAATTCTTGACCCAACAATGAGAAAGAGAGCTCAGAGAAACAAATAAATATAGTTTAGAACTAATAAATAAAAAAATAATATAAAAATAAAAAAAGTAGTTGCTTTTTATATAAATGTATAATAAAATTTACTTGGCTATAAATGATTTGTAACATTACACTATATTAAGTGTAAAGGGGTACAAACCAATGAATTATGAGAATTTTGTTAAGAAAATTCACGGGGAATTTGAAATGCTAGCTGAAAGAAAAGGTCTTTCAGGAAGAGTTGTTATTAGAGATGTAGTGAAGAATAACAATGTACATCTAAAATCAATCAGTGTCGTTAATGATGAGAATCAGGCGACGCCAACAATCTATTTAGAATCTTATTATGAAGAATTTTGTCAGGGTAAGGACATTTCAATGATAGCGAATGAGATATTTGAAATGTATGCGAAGAATTCTTATGGTCTTAACTTCAAAATGGAAGATTTTTTGAACTATTCCTATGTAAAGAAGAAAATTGCATATAAGGTAATCAATTATGATATGAACAGAGAAATGTTAAAGACTGTTCCACATTTGCATATTTTAGATTTGGCAATTGTATTTAATATCGTGATAGAAGAAGACATGTACAATTCAGCTACAGCTTTGATTAAAAAGGAACATTTAGATATGTGGAATGTTTCTAAGAGAGAAATAGAAGACGTTGCATTATCCAATACGCCAAAGCTTATGCCTCCCGTTATAATCAGAATGGAAGATATGCTGGCGGAAATGATTATTAATGATATTTCTATGAATTGGGATAATGAAGAAGATGAATCAGCTGATACAGGGCAGGAAAACTATATTAAAGAGGATTGTGTTTATGGAGAAAATTCCAAAGAAAAAATGTCAGAATATGTACGTGAAGAAATTGAAAAAATGAAATGCGACGACAAAATAGATATGTATGTTTTGACAAATGAGAAACGTATCAATGGTGCAGGAACGATATTTTATGATGGACTGTTAAAGAAATTTGCGGATAAAATAGAGAAAGATTTAATAATAATTCCAAGTTCTATCCATGAAGTTATATTAATACCAAGTGATAATGGAATAACTGATGAGGAAGTGAATGAAATGATTGATGAGGTAAACGAAAACGAATTAGAAACAGTCGAAATTTTGTCAAATCATATGTATTTGTATCGTAGAAAAGAGGACCGAATATATATGTAAGCATAAAAGAAATTTAAAGAAAAAGTTTAGATGATATGGATATTTGAAAAAAGATAATTCTATATTATATAGAGAATCATATAGAGAAATATGGTTTATACAATTTTATAATAAATAAAAGAAGCAGCATTGTAAAAAAAGTTGCTTCTTTTTAAAAACAAACTATACGGTGAAAGTTTATATATGTAATTACTTATCTGTATTCTAAGTTATCCAACTCACGCTGAAGTGCGTACATATTATTTCTAGTCTCATCTATTTTAGCTGTATACTGATTGAAGAATTCTACGTCCTCTTCATCAGGATCACGCTGTTCAAGAATAGCCTGTACAATAGCAGACTGTGAACGTGAACGCTTTGATTCAAGTAAAGTAATTTCGTCTTTACATTTTTTTATACCTTTTCTTAATTTTGATTTCTTAAACATATTCTAATCTCCTTTATACATAGCCTGTAACAGATGTTTAAATTATAGACCCTTTTGTTAAATTGTATCAAATTCGACATGATAATGCAATAAATATATAAAAATGTTACAAAAATAATTCTACACTTTTTGATAATATAAAAATAATAAAAAAGATGGAAAAAGTCGATAAAACCTTGATTCGAAAATTTATTTACGGGACATATCTTATGTTTTAGCAACAGGACAAAAAGTGATAAAGGCTATTTGTACTCGGGTTTAATTGAGTTAAATGTGAATTTGTAAAAAACGCGCCTAACAGGAGTCGAACCTGCGTTACCGCCTCCGGAGGGCGGCGCTCTATCCACTAAGCTATAGGCGCATAAAAATATAATACAGGAATCTTAAGAAAATATCAAATATTTTTGTTGTATAATAAATAGTGTCGTATTGAATTTGGAGAAATAATTTGATATAGTTTAAGGAGGTTTTGTTTAAAATAATATAGAAATATTTAAATAAAATTATGTATTGGACAATGAGTATTGGAAAACGACAACAGGAAGTCGATAGAAATACAAAGATAATACAAGGAGCATTTAATAATGGGCTTTAAAAGTAATGGAATAAATGATTTTGATATAGAAGCATTAAAAAGAGAACAGGAAGAAAAGAAGAGATTAGCTAAGCTTGAAGAAGAAAGAGAAGCAGCTGAGAAGAAAAGACTTGAAGAAGAAGCTTTAAAACAGCAGGAATTACAGAAGCAGGAAGAGCAGGCAATTTCTAATGACACAGAAGTTGTTGAACTTCAGGATACACCTGACGGATTAACAATGATGGGTGAAGATGGCAATGAAATTTCAATAGATAAAGAACAGAATGGTAATCCGGTAGATGTATCAACAGATATAACAGAAGATACAGTATCTGAATCACAGACATCAGATACAGTTATAAATGATACAGAAAGCGAAGATGAAATTAAGTCGGAAGAGGCTACGCTTGAAACGTTAGATAATGCATATTTAGATGAAGTGATGAAACAGCAGCCGGAGGAAGAAGAACCTCAGGATGAAGTAAGTAGATTGTTAAAGCAGATTTATGCTGATGAAGAAGCTGCCAAAAAGGCAAAGAAAGCCAAAGAGGAAAAAGAAGAAAAAGAAAAGAAACAAAAAGGAAAAAAGAAAAAGAAGAAAAGTGCTAAGAATAATAAACAAAAAGCCGGATATAGTCATTCAATATATGGAGAAAATGATGATGATGACTACGATGATGACGATAAAGGTATTAGCAGATTTATTCCTGTAATAGGAATTGTTGTGGTAGTTATAGCGGTAATTGCACTTATAGCAGTTGGAATTAACGCAACAAATTATAAGAAAAATGACGAACCTGAAACAACATCATATGATCAGGCAAGCAATCCATTACAGGAAGATTCATATGAAGATATCTCTGATGTTGTAAAACTTTACTATCAGGCAAAGGCAGCAGGTGATGTTAATGCATTAGCACAATATGTAGACAATATGGATGGTATTACTGAGGATAGCTTAGCAGAAGAATCATCTTATATAACAGGATATTCAGATATAACATGCTATACAAAGAATGGATTATATGCTAACACATATGTAGTATTTGTAAGATATTCATTACAGATTAAGAATATTGCAACTCCAGCACCTGGAATCTCTATACTATATGTAATCAGAGATGATGAAACAGGGAATATTTATATTCATAATGGAGTTACAGATAAAGAAGTTCTTGATTATATTAGTATGATTTCTCAGGATGACGATGTTGTAGCATTGTATACGGAAGTTAACAATTCATTAAATGATGCATTGAATGCAGATGGAGATTTAAAGAATTTCTACGATGCACTTGCAGCTAAGAACAATGCAAATCAGAGTACAGATGATGGAGCAGCTCAGTAGCATTTGAAAGTTAGAAACTTTAGAGATATATAAAGAGAGAACAAAATGAATAATATATGCTATATAGTTGGTGCCGGGGATAATACCGGCACCAATTTTACAAAAAAAGAAAATGATTATGTAATAGCAGTGGATGGCGGATATAAGATTGTTAAAAAATTAGGAATTAGTCCTGATTTGACATTAGGAGATTTTGATTCATTAGGTTATGTTCCTGATGAATTAAATATAAAGACATTTCAAGTAGAAAAAGATTATACAGATACAATGATTGCCGTTATGGAAGCTATTAAGCTAGGATATACAGATATTAGAATTTACGGTGGTACAGGTGGAAGAGCTGACCATACATTTGCAAATATACAGACTTTGCTTTATGGTGCAAAAAAAGGTGCAGATATGCGTATGGTAGATAGCGATAGAGTTTACAACGTAATAAATGATTCTAAAATCATATTAAAAAATAGAATTTGCGTAAATTTGTCCATTTTTGCTTTAGGTGATAAAGCGGAAGGAGTTTCTATTTTAGGAGCAAAGTATGAACTTAAAGATGGAACTTTGACAAATGATTATCCACTTGCAGTAAGCAATACATTTGTGGGAAATGATGTAAGTGTTGAAGTGAAAAAAGGTGCACTTTTAATTATTTATGACCGTTAAAATATTGGTGATAAGATAGATGTAGAAAAATGTAAATAGCGTTGGGAATAATCCCGGCGTTTTTTATTCTAAAGGAACATGATATGGATAATAAAAAGAAAGAAGTAAAAGACGAACACGAATTAATAAGGTTAAATAAATTTTTAAGTGATGCAGGAGTATGTTCGAGAAGAGAAGGGGACAGACTTATTGAAGCAGGTAAAGTAGTTGTTAATGGTAAAGTCGCATTAATGGGACAAAAAGTGACTATAAATGACGATATTGTTGTAAATGGACAAAGGGTTTCAAGAGAAGACGAAAGAATACTTATAGCACTTAATAAGCCTGTTGGAATAGAATGTACAACAGATTTGAATAATAAAGATAATATTGTTGATTTTGTAAATTATCCAAAGCGAATTTATCCGGTGGGACGTTTGGATAAAAATTCACAGGGATTAATATTAATGACAAATGACGGCTCGTTAGTTAATAGTATTTTAAAAGCGTCTAATGGACATGAAAAAGAATATCACGTGTGGACAGATAAGCAGATAACAGATGAATTCGTTGAAAAGATGAGTAGTGGAGTTGAAATATTAGATACGGTTACAAGACCTTGTAAAGTAGTCAGATTAAAGAAAAATATGTTTTCAATAGTTCTTACACAAGGGCTTAACAGACAGATTAGAAGAATGTGTGAGGCATTAGGTTATAGGGTTGTAAAATTAAAGCGCATCCGTATAATGAACATCGAGTTAGGAAATCTTCCAACCGGAAGTTATAGAGATGTGACAAAAGAAGAATTTGAAACAATGGCAGAAAGTTTTAGAAAATAAAAAATATAAATAATTTTGAAAGGTAAATAAAATGGCGCAGTTAGATAGAATAAAGGAGTTAGTTGAGCTTTTAAACGAAGCTTCAAAGGCATATTATCAGGAGAGCAGAGAAATTATGCCTAATATTGAATATGACAGGTTATACGATGAATTAGTAGAACTTGAAAAGGAAACAGGCATTGTATTGGCAAATAGCCCTACTGTAAATGTAGGTTACGAGGTTATTAGTGAATTACAAAAAGAAACACATGAAAGTCCTATGTTATCTCTTGATAAGACAAAGGATGTAGCAACACTTGCTTCATTTGCAGGAGAAAGAAAAGCACTTTTGTCATGGAAATTAGACGGACTTACTGTAGTTTTAACATACAATAACGGAACTCTTGAAAAGGCAGTTACAAGAGGAAATGGTATTGTAGGAGAAGTAATTACAAATAATGCTAAAACATTTAAAAATATTCCAATTAATATTTCATATAAGGGACAGCTTGTGCTAAGAGGAGAAGCGGTAATTAAGTATTCGGATTTTAAAAAAATAAATGCCACAATAGAGGATGCGGATGCAAAATATAAAAATCCCAGAAATTTATGCTCGGGCTCAGTACGTCAGCTTAACAATGAGATAACTGCAAAAAGAAATGTAAACTTTTTTGCATTTGCCCTGATTAGTGCTCCGGGAGTAGATTTTGGAAATTCTATGGCAAATCAGATGAAATGGCTTGAAGAACAGGGATTTCAGGTTGTAGAACATAAAGAGGTAACTGAAGCAAATATGCAGCAGGCTGTAGAATATTTTGCAGAAAAAATAAAGACATTTGATGTTCCGTCAGATGGACTTGTATTAATGTATGATGATTTAGCTTATGGAGAATCTCTTGGCTCGACAGCAAAATTTCCTAGAAATGGAATAGCATTCAAATGGGCAGATGAGCAGGCAGAAACAAAATTAAAATACATTGAATGGAGTGCAAGCAGAACAGGTCTTATAAATCCTGTGGCTGTGTTTGAACCTGTTGAACTTGAAGGGACAACTGTTAGCAGGGCAAGTGTTCATAATGTAAGTATTATGGAAGAACTTGAACTTGGTGTGGGTGATAGTATTTTAGTTTATAAAGCAAATATGATTATCCCGCAGATTGCAGAAAATCTTACAAAAAGTGGAAATGTAGAAATTCCTGACAAATGTCCTGTATGTATGGGCAATACAATAATAAAGAATGAAAACGGAATTAAGACTTTGTATTGTGACAATCCTAAATGCCCTGCAAAACATGTTAAGGCATTTTCTCATTTTGTATCAAGAGATGCAATGAATATAGAAGGACTATCAGAAGAAACTTTGGAAAAATTTATAGATGAAGGTTATATTAAAGAATTTGCTGACATTTTCCACTTAGACAGATTTAAAGAGGAAATAGTAAATAAAAAAGGATTTGGTGAAAAATCATATAATAATATAACAGCAGCAGTTGAAAAATCCAGAAGAGTAACTCTTCCTTCGTTTATCTATAGTCTTGGAATTGCTAATATAGGAATTTCAAATGCAAAGATGATTTGTAAGCAGTTAGATTCTATCGACAAAATCAGAAATGCAACAGTTGAAGAACTTGTGGCTATTGATAGAGTTGGAGAGATTATGGCAAAGAAGTTTGTTGAATATTTTGCAGATGAAGAAAACAATAGAAAGCTTAATAATTTATTATTAGAGGTTGAACTTTATATTGAGCAAAGCAATGATGAACAGGTACTTGAAGGAAAAACGTTTGTTATAACAGGAACTGTAAATGAATTTGCAAATAGAAATGAACTTAAAAAGTTTATTGAAGATAGAGGGGGAAAAGTAACAGGTAGTGTTACAGGAAAGACAAATTATTTGATTAATAATGATATAAATTCAAATTCATCAAAAAATAAAAAGGCAAAGGAACTTGGTGTTGAAATAATAGATGAACAGGGATTTATGAAATTAGTGGCACAGAATTAATTCTAAAGGGATTTTATGATTAGGTAGGATTGTGGGGAACAATCCGTAGGCATCAAAGTTGAGGCTTTTGACCTCAATATCATTTTATAAAAATATAAAGCAACAGAAAATTGGAAAAGTTAAACAAAAAACTTTTTTAATTTCCTGTTGCTTTTTTGATTATAAGTGTTATAATGATTTGGTAATTTAAAAATAAAGTTATAATACATATAACTAAAAAGTAATAACTCGACTCGAGAAGGAGAAGAAAATGAGAAAAAAGGTTATAGCATTAGCTATGATAGCTGCAATGGTAGTATCATTAACAGCTTGTGGAGGAAAGAACAACGATAAGCAGGGAAAGGATAGTACTGAATCTTTAAAAGTTGCATATCAGTCAGGAATTGCTTATGCACCAATTTTAGTAATGAAGGATCAGAAACTTATTGAAAAGAATTATGATGGAAATGTTGATATTGATTGGCAGTTGCTTTCGGGTGGAGCAGCAATCAGCGAAGGATTAACTTCTAATACAGTTGATGTAGGAGCAATAGGAACAGGAGTTGCAATTACAGGGGCTAAAGCAGGTGCACCATATAAGATTTTTGCAGGAATGTCATCACAGCCTTATAGAATATCAACAAATAAAGAAGAAATTAAGACTTTAAAGGATATAACAAAGGAAGACCAGATAGCTATTACAGGAATTAACAGCCAGCCACATATAGTTTTGGCAATGGCAGCTAAGGCTTATCTTGGGGATGCTCATGCATTGGATGCTAACCTTGTAGCACAGCCAAATGCAGACGGATATACATCATTAGTAAGTGGTGCAGTTCAGTGTCACATGATAATGTCACCGTATTGCTTTATGGAACAAAACAAAGAGGGAATTCATCAAATTGAGGTTGATGAAAGTGTATGGCCTGTAGGAGATACAACTATTGTAGGTGTTGCGACAGATAAGTTAAAAGAAGAAAGACCAAAGTTATATGAAGCAGTTTGTAAGGCAATGGATGAAGCAATTGAATTTATAAATGATAATCCGGAAAAAACAGCAGATATTTTAAAAGATTATTACGATGCATCGCAGGAAGAAATTGTGTCATGGTTAACTAATGATGCGTCAGTATTTTCAGCAAAGCTTCAGGGCGTTATGAAGTTATCTGATTTTATGGTAGAAGAAGATTTCCTCGATAAAGGACCTGAAAGCATAAGTGAAATAGCATTTGATAATGTGGAAGGAAATTAAATTGTTTAAATAACAAAGTTGAATAAGACTAGCCTGTTTAAATATTTAAGCTTGTTATTAAAAATAGTTGAAAAATCAAAAATAAGTAACACAAAAGAGAAAATTAAACATTTTACAAAATGAAACATAAAGGAGCATGGAAATGAAGAAAAAAATTGTGGCATTGATTATGTCAATAGTATTGGCAGTAACATTTACAGCGTGTGGAAGCAGTTCAGACAATACAGAAAGTAAGAAAGATAACGGTAAAGAAAAAATCACAATAGCATATCAGTCAAGTATTGCATACGCACCGATACTGGTAATGATGAATCAAAAACTTATTGAGAAACATTATGACGGAGAAGTGAATATTGACTGGCAGATGCTTGCAAATGGTGCAGCTATTAATGAAGGGTTAACATCAGGCTCAGTTGATATTGGGTGTATGGGAGCAGCTCCTGCGATTACAGGTATTAAAGCAGGAATTCCGGGAAAGATTTTTTCGGGAATTTCATCACAGCCATATGGCATTTTAACAAATCAGGATGATATAAATTCGTTAAAAGACATTACAGATCAGGACCAGATAGCAATTACAGGATTGAACAGTCATCCACATATTTTGTTAGCAATGGCAGCTAAGGCATATCTTGGAGATGCACATGCATTAGATGGAAAACTTACGGTTTTATCAAATGCAGATGGATATACATCATTATTAAGTGGTGCAGTTCAATGTCACATGGTAATTTCTCCATATAATTTTATGGAAGAAGCAGCGGATAATGTTCACGAAATTGAAATAGGTGAAGATGTATGGCCTAATGGAAATACATTTATTGTAGGTGTTGCTTCAAATAAGTTAAAAGAAAATAAACCTGAATTATATCAGGCAGTTTGTGATGCAATGGAAGAAGCAATGGAATACATTAAGGAAAATCCACAGGAAACAGCAGAAATATTGTCAGATGGATATGATGCAACAGCTGATGAAATTCTTTCATGGATGAATGATCCGGCTTCAAGTTATACAACACAACTTCAGGGAATTATGGATTTAGCAAACTTTATGGTAGAAGCAGGATTTCTTGAAAATGGTCCAAAAGATATAAGTGAAATTGCATTTGATAATGTAAAAGGAAATTAATATAAAAGGAAAATTAATATTGGGTAGAAAAATTTAGTAATCATATAAATAAAAATACTGCTGGGTGGTGTGAATACGACTTAGTAGTATTTTTGTGTGAATAAATGTGAAAACCGTATATGGATAAAAGCATAAGAAAGTAGAAAGGAACAGAAAAAACAGTGAAGAAAAATACAAAGAGATTAATTGCACAGTTAGTATTTATAGTTGCAGTTTTTGCAGTGTGGGAATTGTATTACTATAACGTGATTGAACCAAGTGGTAAGACACTTTTATTCCCTGAACTTAGAAGTGTGGGTAAAGCATTTATGAATGCGTTTACGGTAAATGGGTTTGGAGCCATGGTTGCACATTCAATGCAGCTTATGTTAAAAGGCCTTTTAATAGGTGTAATATTGGCACTTATTTTTTCAAGTTTAGCAGTTGTAAGTGATACATTCTATGCTATTTACAATATGATAGTATCAATGTTTGACCTGATTCCGGGTATTGCGTTGACACCGATTGCAATTCTTTGGCTAGGAATTGGAGATGCATCAATTATATTTATCGTAATTCATTCAGTTGTATGGCCAATGTCAAGAAGTATTATAGATGGCTTTAATGCAGTTCCTAAATTATATTTGGAAGTAGGAGAAAATATTGGACTTAGTCCTGTAAGATTAGTATTTGGTGTATTTTTGCCGGCAGCTCTTTCGAGGATTTTCTCGGGTATAAAAATGGGATGGGCAAGAGCATGGAGAGGTTTAATAAGTGCAGAAATGCTTTTTGGAAGTGGCGGTTCAAAAGGAATTGGTTACTACATTACAGATAGAAGAACAAATATGGATATTGCCGGAGTATTTGCAACAATTTTAGTTATCATTTTAATTGGTTTAGTTGTTGAATACGGAGTATTTAGAACTATTGAGAATCACACATTTAAGAAATGGGGGATGTCAAGATAATGGATAAGAATATTTTAAAAATCAGAAATTTGGTAAAACAGTACGATAATTCACAAAATGTAATTTTAAAAGGAATTGATTTAGATTTAAACGAAGAAGATTTCTTATGTATATTAGGACCGTCAGGATGCGGAAAATCAACAATGATTAGATGCATAGCGGGATTTGAAGGATACGAAGGAACGATTGAAGTTAGCGGAGAAAAAGTTACAAAACCGGGACCTGACAGAATTATGGTTTTTCAGGATTTTAATCAGTTATTTCCGTGGAAAACAGTTTTAGGAAATATAACATACCCACTTAAAGTAGGTGGAATGAAGGATAAGGAAGAAAGAAAAAAGAGAGCTGAAAAGTACTTAGAAAAAGTAAATTTATCACAGTACAAAGACTACTATCCACATCAATTGAGCGGTGGTATGAAGCAGCGAGTAGCCATTGCAAAAGGGCTTGCATTAGGCTCAAAGATTATTTTAATGGATGAACCATTTGCCAGCTTAGATGCCATGACTAGAAATAAAATGCAGTCAGAGTTACTTCATATAAAGGAAAAGGAAAAAATGACTGTAATTTTTATTACACATAATATTCAGGAGGCAATTTCTCTTGGAAACAAAATTATGGTTATGTCTAAAAATGGAACAATTAAGGAAAAAATGGATAATCCGATTTCTAAACCTGTAACACCTGCAAGCGAAGGATACGGAGAATTGTGGGAGCATTTGAATAACGCATTAACAGAAGAAAATAAAGAAAAATGATCAGAATCAATATGAGGAGAAAGCAATAATGAATAATGAAGTAGCATCAATTTTAGAAGCAATAAAGATACATGCGAAAGAAACTCCTGATAAATTATGTGCCGGGGATAAGAAAAAATCAGCAACCTACAGCGAATTTTGGGATATGATTCAAAGGGCAGCGACATATTTGAAAAATAATGGAGTAAGAAAGGATTCCATCGTCGTAATAAGAGGAGTTCAGAAGGTGGAATATCTTGTGGCAGCACTTGGAATACAGTTAGCAGGAGCTGCATATCTTCCTCTTGAAAAAGCAGTAAAAGATGATAGAATTCTTGAAATTATGAAGTTTGTTGAGGCAGATGTTTATGTGGCAGAAAAACCTGTAAATAATGAAAATGTGAAAAATATCAGTTTAAAAGAATTGCTTAAAATTGTGACGGATAAGACAAGTCCAATAGAAACATTTGAAATGCCTAAGTCGAATCAGTTGGCCGAGATTTTATTTACAACAGGTACAACAGGAAAATCAAAAGGAATAGAAGTTACATTTAAGACAGATATTGCTATTGCACAAAATGTTATAGACAGCGTTGAAATGGGCAAAGATGAGGTGGAATTGCTTTCAACTCCGATTAATCATTCTTTAGCAATTAGAAGATTTTATGGAGCAATGTACAATGGAAGTACATCCATTTTGACAGATGGTTTTGTATTTGTGGAAGATTTCTTTAAGCTGCTTGATAATTATAAAATTACAGCTATTACATTTGTTCCTGCAATATTAGATATGGTTTTAAAATTTGCAAAAGATAGATTTGCAACATATGACAGTCAGTTTAATTATATTCAAATGGGTTCAGCACCATTGTCAGAAGCAGATAAGGAATTATTAACTAAGATGTTTCCTACTGTAAGACTTTACAACACATATGGTGCTACAGAATCAGGGTGTACAGTAATCCTTGAATTTAATAAATATGCTGATAAGAAAAACTGTATCGGAAGAACTACAGTTAATACTACAATTTTCTTTGTGGATGAAAATAGAAACGAGATTGAAGCATCATTTAAAAATCCGGGATACATGGCATTTAAAGGTGACATGAATATGCGTGGATATTACAAAGAACCTGAAATTACAAAAGAGGCATTGGAGAATGGAAATATTTATACAAATGATTTAGGATATGTTGGAGATGATGGACTCGTATATCTTCTTGGCAGAAAAGGAGATGTTATTAACATGGGTGGACTAAAGATTGCTCCTACGGAAATAGAAGAAGTTGTTGTAACGCATGAAAAAATCAAAGATTGCGCATGTATTCCTATTAAAGATGAAATTACAGGTGAAGCACCAAAACTTTTTGTCGTAATGAATGAAGGATGCGAATTTGATCAGAAAGAAATTGCAAAATTTATGCTAAATAAGCTTGAAGCGTTTAAAGTTCCAAAAGTTTTTGAAGTTATAGATGAAATTCCAAGAACTTTTAATGGAAAAATAATACGAAAGAAATTAAAAGAATTAGATTTGCAGTAATGATATGTAGTAATGATATCATTTGCCATAAGTAATGTACATTTTATTTCAGATGACGTGGGTTTAACAATGTGGATTATAATGACATTGAATCTAACAATATGGGTATAAAAGATATGGAATCAATTAACCCCTCGTATGCTAATGAGATAATGGCAGTATGTGCCAGGCTCAGCATAGGAGGGGTTTTATTTTTGAAATAGCAAGAGCAATCTGGTAAGAAAAATAGAAAAGACGTGTTTGTAACAAGATATTCATGCTATAATACACAATGATTATAATAGCTGTGTGCGAAATAATGTTAGGAGGGCAATTATGAGGTTATTTGGTAAAAATAAGTACATAACAATGGAGTTACCATTTTGTTACATAAAAAACAAAGAGGATATAGAAGCAGGTGGAATCACTATTGAAGCTTACGGTGAAATTGATGGTGAAATGAAATTTTTATCTGCTACATTTGTTTTGTCTGACTTAAAAATGTATGACCGTAATGATTACGAGGATATGATTAAAGTTTTGGAAGAAACAAAAGATAAAAAGGTAATTGTAAATTTGAAGTATAAAAAAGGACGATTAATAGGTTTTAATTTAGATGGTGAGTCTTTGGCAAAGAATCTCAATGATGAAAGGTTTGATAAGATAGAGATTTTGATTACGGGAATTGATGATAAAAGTGCAGCCAATAAAGGGGTTTAAAATTATGAGAAGAAATAAATATGATATCAAAGTTTATACTCGTTATTATATGCGTCTTGTTATACTTTTTTCAATTCTCTTTATTGGAGTACTTTGGGGACCAATTAGTTTGTACTGCATTGAAAAAAAGCCGATTAATGTCTCAATAATAGTATCAATTTTTTTCATAATTTTCTTTGGTGGAATAGCGCTGTTTCAATATATAGCATTTGCACCAAAATTATATGTTTATGGCAATAAGATTGTTATAAAAAAGTGGTATGGATTAAGAAGAAAATATTATGTTAAAGACATTGACAAAGTTATTTTTGAAAAAAGTGAAGGGAAGATTGTTACAATACAAATCATATCAAGTATTAGTAAGGATAAATACATTGATACAGTGGAAAATTTTGACAAACTGTTAAATTATTTACTGAAAAATGTTGAAAAAGAAAAAATGGAATGCTACATATTAGGTACAAAAGAAGAGGCTGAAATATGATATCGTTGAATGATGTGGAAGTATACATTGGAGAGAATTTATTATTCCCAACGACATATACTGTGGCAAAAAGTGTTAAAAAATCACTTGAACAAAATGAAGAAGAAATGCTTAGTGTGGATAAATCTATAGGTATATATGCACCTGATGGAGAGATGGAAAGCATTTTATTTGGAGAAAAAGGATATTACGAATTTCTATAATGAAATCTGAAGGATTGGTGCCAGAAGAATGTTTCGTATTTGCCGATGATTCAGGAGGAAATCCAATTTGTATGAAAATAGGTGGAGAGGATAAGGAAAGCATATTCTTCTGCGATCATGAGTTGGAGAATACTAACAATGGCTATTTTCTAATGAGTAAAGTTGCAGATTCGTTTGATGAGTTTATAAAGAAGTTATACATAATAGAGTGAAGAAAAATAAAGATACAGGAGAGTTTGAAGTGAAAGTATTAGAGTGTTATCAGCCAAGAGGAATAGCAAAATTAGCTTTTTTTGTTTTGTGCTTGGGAATGATTCCTTTCTGTGGGCATTTAGTAATGAAAGATGAAGAAACAAGTGGGTATATAGTGTATGTGTTGTTTTTTATAATACCTATTTTGTTGGGTATACTTGCAATATTTGTATATAGGATATCAGTGATAGATAATTACATTACTATAAGAAAGTGGTATGGCAGATGTGTAAAAGTTAACTTTGATGATATCACCAAAGTTGTATTTGCCACTTTAAGTGGAAAGCCTGTGGATGCTACTCGAATTCACATATATAAAGGTAAAAAGAAGGTATTATCTTTAGATCCAATAATGGAGAATTACGATGAAATGAAAAAGTATTTATTAGATCATATTGGTGAACAAAAAATAGAGATAATTACTTAAACATAATGGAAAGGGGAAACCTATGGAGGTTTGTACAAAATTATTAGATGTAAAAAATCTAAATAAAGTTCAGCTAAAAATATTAAAAACTATAGGAATATGGTTTGTTACATTTATCATTTCGTTGGCATTACTGGTTAACCTTAACAAAAATGAGCATATTGAAATTTTAGTTGATTTATTATTTTTAGTTGATTTATTATTTTTCATACCAGTTATGATTCATGTGATATTTATATCGCGTAAAGCCAAGAAAAATGAATGGGTTAGCAAAAAATTTGAAATAGAAGCTTATGAAAACAAACTTTATTTAAATAAAAGAAGTATATTTGTTAATTTGGATAAAACAAATAATAAAATTTACATAGATAATATTTATGATGATTATATGAATTCATATGATATAACCTTTTGCGGATATATAGATGAAAAAGATTCGGAAAAATTTTTAGAATTTTTAAAAGAAAATAATATCACAATTGGCGTTATTAATGCTGAATTATTAATATATAGATACAAAAATTTGTCAGTACCGGGGAAATATAATAATTTGTCAAGAATACTTAAAAATAGACCTGAACAGCTTGTCAGCCAAGGGGATTGTTTCTTATGGGATTGTTTGGAAGATTCCTTTAAGGTTATGCCTTGGAACTCTGGAGAATTAAAGATAAAGGAATTAATATATTACAAATATAAGAAACTGACATCTGAGGATTTGAGTTTAGATTCAAAGGTGCATATAGAAAAGGCGATGCATTATGGCTTATATTTCGGAAATGTTAATGGAGAATTTTGGATAAAGTATGGAATTCCACAAATAATAAAAAACTATAGAATTTGTAATAGAAAATTAGAGTTTGCTATGCTGTCTCCGTTTATTTTGATATTAATTATATTTGGTGTACTAGTTGGTCTTGGAGTTATTACATAGAGGGCACACATATGAAGATTTAACAGATTTATATCTAAGACTATGATTAGATTATATAAAGCAGAAAAGTAGAAAGAGGAGAAAGAGGAGAAAGGAAATATGCAACAAAAAAATATATTTTTCAAATTCTTCATAAAGAAATAAAACTTGCGTCTAAAGTGTTAGCTTTTGCAGATAGTACAAATGAAAACATATAAGTATTTCAGAATTGTTAGACTATATTAATAAATTAGAAAATGAAGGTAAAATTTAATGAAAAAAATACAAGTTGTTTTGTTAGAAAGTGTTGGAAATATAAAGTTTGGAATGACAAAGCAAGAAGTAAGAGAAAAATATGCGGTTAAGGGAGAGTTTATTAAAAATGATTGTTCTAATAACTTGACTGACGATTTAGGATTTTGTCATGTATATTATAATGATGAAGGAAAATGCGAAGCCGTAGAGATATTTAATGATGTGGAAGTATATATTGGAGAGAAATTATTATTCCCAACAACATATGCTGTGGCAAAAAATGTTGAAAAATCACTTAAACAGGACGACGAAGGAATGATTAGTGTTGATATGTCAATAGGTATTTACGCACCAGATGGGGAGATGGAAAGCATTTTATTTGGAGAAAAAGGATATTACGAATAGAGAAAAATATTGTAATTCGAGGAACTTGATATGAAATTATTTGATGAAGGGATAAAAATTACAAAAGAAGATATTTTGGAATTTGAAGAAAAATTGAATACGAAATTCCCAGAGGCATATGTTGATTTTTTGTTAGAGAGCAATGGAGGAACTCCGGAAGAAGATTTGGCTTTTGACTTTATAGATATTGCGTCTAATAAAAAAAATAGTACAGATATTAGAGAATTTTATATATTTTATCCAGAAGGAGAATCATCGTATGATGATATTATAAAGGTAAATTATATAATGAAATCTGAAGGATTGGTACCAGAAGAATGCCTTGTATTTGCCGATGATTCAGCGGGGAATCCAATTTGTATGAAAACAGGTGGAGAGAATCAGGAAAGTATATTCTTCTGTGATCATGAGTTAGAGAATACTAATGATGGTTATTTACTAATGAGTAAAGTTGCAGATTCGTTTGATGAGTTTATAGAGAAGCTATACATAATAGAGTAAAGAAAAATAAAGATACGAGGAGGGCTTGAAGTGAAAGCATTAGAGTGTTATCAGCCAAGAGGAATAGCAAAATTATTATTTTATTTGTTTCTTCTTTGGACAGTGATTTGTTGTATAAGTGTAATATCTAATAATGATTATTTCATTGAAGGAATAGTTTGCTCTATTTTTTTTGATATGACTATTTTTCTTATAATATTTGGAATATTTGTATATAAAATAACAGTGTACAATGACCAAATTGTAATTAGAAAGTGGTATGGCAGACGTGTAAAAGTTAACTTTGATGATATCACCAAAGTTGTATTTGCCACTTTAAGTGGAAAGCCTGTGGATGCTACTCGAATTCACATATATAAAGGTAAAAAGAAGGTGTTATCTTTAGACCCTGTAATGGAAAATTATGATAAAATGAAAAATTATCTATTAGAACATATTGATGAAACAAAAATAGATACAATTTCGTAGAGATAATATAGACGATAAAAGTGAGTATTTTAAGTTTATAGTGTTTCAAAGTTGAAATTAATAAATAAAAACTATATTGGATTTTTAGAGGATAGAATATTGGAATGATAGGAATAAAATTAGCTAATCAAACATTTAATGCGCCCATTGCAAAAATAATGAGAAAGTACATATCGGACTCTATTTCTGATATTAAGCTAAAAGTGATAAATGGTGAATATATATGTATGTGACTACACAGATTCAGAAGGAATTAACACAATAATTGCGATACAGCAAGAAAGTCATGAGGAATATATAGACTACTTTAAGGAATTGTTAGATAAGAAGATAATTGAACGAATAGATGATATAGAAACATTAATCGAAGACCTTGGATATGATTCAGTTGCATATGCTTTTAGATGCATATGTTGTAACAAAGTAACGATAGTTTGCCAAAATTATTAATAAAATTCAAACTTTATTTTGAAAATAACAATAATCCTATTGCTGATTTGAATAAAAAGCTGCATTCAATATATTTCTAATAGGAGTGTCGGCATTGGCTGTATTTGCATGCTAAGCTGACAACCTTTTGGAAAAGATTGCAGTTACAAATAGAAAAAGATACTTAGATTATTAATATTATGTAGTAGAAGGAAAACAACAAAATGAATGAGAGTATACTTGAGATTCTAAAAAAAATGGATATGGAAACACCAGCCACAAAGATAATGATAGAAAAAGTTGAAAAGGAGTGGAATATTAGTTTACCATGTGAGTATAAGCAGTTGATTTTATTTTCAAACGGTATAGAAGGGCCAATTGGAAAGGCAAATTATTTATCAATTTGGCCAATAAATGAACTAATTGAATTAAATCAAGAATATGCTGTCGATGAGTTCTTACCAGGAATTAAATATTTTGGTTCTGATGGGGGAGATATGGCATATGGATTTGAATTTGATCATGATAGGACTACAATAATTGAAATATCTTTTGATTCGATAAATAAGGAAGAAGTGAAAAAATATGGTGAATCTTTTTTTGAATTTTTAATCGAGAATAACAAGTAATTCTACATAAAAATTGTTGATTAAAATAGGAGAGTTAAAAATGTCATTGTGGAATGAATTAGAGGAGATGTTTGAGACATCAGGAAATTCGATTAAAGTATATAATGCAAAAGTGAAAACGTCCGGAGTTATTGAAAAAATAGGTGTTACAACTAATTCAGTACTTGGATGTATCATTTACAACTTGGAATTTCTATTAGTAGATAATTGGGTAAGAGTAATTGGAAGGGGAAATAAAGAGAAGTATGGAATAATTGACTTTAATTCGTATTTTATGAAATATGAAAAAAATATGTTTGTTGTTGCAACAGATGTAATTGGTGGCATATTTGCTATAAATCAAGGTAAATACTGCGAAGACATTGGAAAGGTTTGGTATTTAGCACCAGATACTTTGGAATGGGAGAGTTTATCTTTTGAATATTCAGAGTTTATTGCATGGCTTGCACAAGGAAATATAAATGAGTTTTATCAGAGCATGAGATGGAAAAATTGGAGAGATTTAGCAATAAATGTTGAAATAGATCAAGGAATTTTGATATATCCTTTTTTATGGTCTGATGAAATAATAATACAAAATGCAACAAAAAAAATAGTCCCATTTTACGAGTTGGTTAGTATTAATATGGAGTATATATCAAAACTTGGAATAAATGATTAAAATTTATGGTAAGTTTTCAAAAAAACATTTTAAAAATGAAAGATAGAGAATTCTATGTTTTCTATCAAGAAGGAGAATCGTCATATGATGATATTATTAAAGTTAATACTATAATGAAAACTGAGGGATTGATACCAGAGGAATACCTCGTGTTGATGCAGCATTATTATGTATTGGCAATGAACTTCTCGATTCAAATGGTGATATACATTTGGTTAATGATATATATAATGATAAGTTTTAAAAAATTAAGGAGTATAAGATATGTTAGAAGGATTTGAAGAAGCTTTTGTTGACGCACAATCAAGAGTTGTTTCATTATGTTTAGAATTGTTGAAAAATTCTGAAAAGAAAGCAGATAAAATATATATATATCTATTTCAAAATGATGATGAAGATTATATAGACGCTTTTTTTGAAAAAGAAGGAAATTTGTATACTACAAGTGAGTTGTTCTCGGAAGAAGAAATAGACGATTTTTTTGATTGCGGTGTAGAGGATATAGAAAATATAATAGATATTTGTAAAGCATATGATGTTAAATGTCCTCATGAATTTAGATTGACATATAATGTTATTAGCAAATCATTTGATTCAAATTATAATTATGATAATGTTACAGAGGCACTTGACAAAGATGTACTTGAATTAGTAGAAGATTGGTTTAATGAGTGTAATAAAAGCATCAGTGAATAGGAAAAAGAAATTGTTTTTTATAACGAAACGAAAAAGAAAAATGAGGACGCAAGGGGATTTGTAATAACAAATTTTTTTAAATATGTAACCGACTAAAAAGGGAAAATCAAAAACTGTTTTTTTGCCTTGAATTGTATAGATAAATGTGATAGATATATATGTATATAAAAAATTGCCATGAGGAGGAAGATGAAATGAGAGATGAAGTTATTGAAATTTTAGCAATGATTAATCCAGCAATTGACGCTGAAGATGAAGACCTAAATATTGCAGAAGATCTTGACTCTATGGATATCATCGCATTAATTGCTGAACTTGAAGATAAGTTTGATATCGAAATCACAATGGAAGAAAAGACAGAAGAAAACTTCCAGAATGTAGATACTTTAGTTGAAATGATTAAGCGTTTACAGTAATTTAAAATAACAGAATATTAGATTAGAGCCAAGCGCATTATTTTTATTTAAATAAAAATAGTTGAACTTGGCTCGTTGTGTATAATGAAGAAATTTTACTATAATCGAATTAGTAAAAATTTACGACAGGAATAGAAATTTACGACAGGAGTAGAAAATGGCAATTATTGATTATAATTTTATGTCTCAATCACTAATGCATCCCACAACAGTCAAGCTAGTTATGCCTTGTAATAATAAGCCTGAATATGTAATGATTTTTTTGCATGGAGTGTTAAGTGATGCTAATAATTGTGTTAGTAATATGGATGTGCAGGGAATGGCTGATAGATATAAAGTAGCATTTATAATTCCAAGCTGTGGAAACAGTTTTTACATAGATCATGGAGTCGCATTTGGAAATTATGGAAAATTTGTAGGCACAGAACTTCTTGAGAGAATGAGAAAGCAATTCAGTCTTCCAATGGACAGGGAACACACCATTATTGCAGGATTCTCAATGGGAGGATATGGTGCAATAAGAAACGGTGCAAAATATTGTGATACATTTGGCACCGTAATAGGTTTATCTTCGGCATGCCTATATGAAAAATCAGTCAATGAACTTAATAAAGGAAAATTTGGTTATTACAAATTACAAATGTTTGATAAGGTCTTTAAGGAAAAATCAGTTCCGGGTAATTTTAGTGAAAATTACAAATATGTAATTGAAGAGAAATTAAAGAAAGGCAAAAAATTACCTTTCTTTTACATTTCGTGTGGCAGGGAAGAAGAACTTAGACAGATTAACACTGAATTTGTTAATTATTTAAAAGAATTACATGTAAAATGTTATTACAATTTATCTCACGGCGAACATAATTGGCAATTGTGGTCTAGGGAAATAGATAAGGCTCTTATGTATGTTACCGGTGGTGAAGGTGAAAATAGTTTTGTGGGTAAAGGTGTATAAAAATAATGAAAAAAATTGAAATTAGGAAAATGACATATACAGAAAAAAGGTATTGGGACTAAATGAAAATTGCTGTAATGACGATGAATTAAATTTGTGTCTCGTAAAGGAATTATAATTTGTATAATTGCATTGCAGAAATTAGTCATGCAGTAATATTAAATATAATCAATATATCTATACAGAAAAATCGAAATAAAATATTAAATAAAATCAAGGATGTTTTAGAACAAACATAGAGTTAAAGGGCTTTTGACAAAATTATAAAAATAAATTTAGTCTTATGTGTATTCAAATGTTGACATTGAAATAATTTGTGAGTAAAATTTATCTTATGGGTCGAGTAAAGTACGTGCCAGACTTTCAAAAAATGCTTTGTAGTTTTATAACTTTAGCATAATGAGTCGGGTAAAGTACATATGAGACTAAATCAAGTGCAATAGCAATCAGAGATAACTTGCCTTTTGCAGGGCACCAATCCTTACTGATAGTATTACACAGATAAATCGGAGGAAAAAAATATGGACAAGAAGAATATTGATTGGTCAAATTTAGGTTTTGGTTATGTTCAGACAGAAAAGAGATTTGTCTCAAATTTTAAAGATGGTAAATGGGATGATGGTCAGTTAACTGATGATGCAACAGTTGTTATCAGTGAATGTGCTGGTGTATTACAGTATGCACAGACATGTTTTGAAGGAATGAAAGCTTACACAACAGAAGATGGTCGTGTAGTAATATTCAGACCTGACTTAAATGCAAAGAGAATGGAAGATTCAGCAAAGAGACTTGAAATGCCTGTATTCCCTCAGGATAGATTTGTAAAAGCAATTGAAGAAACAGTAAAAGCTAACTTAGATTATGTACCACCATATGGTTCAGGTGCTACATTATATATCAGACCTTATATGTTTGGTAGTTCATCAGTTATTGGCGTAAAACCTGCTGAAGAATATCAGTTCAGAGTATTTACAACACCTGTTGGACCATACTTCAAAGGTGGCGCAAAGCCTATCACAATCAAAGTAAGTGATTTTGACAGAGCAGCACCTCATGGTACAGGTCATATCAAAGCCGGACTTAACTATGCTATGAGTTTACATGCAATCGTTACAGCCCATGCAGAAGGATTTGACGAAAATATGTACTTAGATGCAGCAACAAGAACAAAGGTTGAAGAAACAGGTGGGGCTAACTTTATATTTGTTACAAAAGACAACACAGTAGTTACTCCTAAGTCAAACAGTATTCTTCCTTCAATCACAAGACGTTCATTAATGTATGTTGCAGAACATTATTTAGGGCTTAAAGTTGAAGAAAGAGAAGTATATTTTGATGAAGTAAAAGATTTTGCAGAATGTGGTCTTTGTGGTACAGCAGCAGTAATCTCACCTGTAGGAAAGATTAATGACCATGGTAAGGAAATCTGTTTCCCAAGTGGAATGGAAGAAATGGGACCTATTACTAAGAAATTATACGATACATTAACAGGAATTCAGATGGGAAGAATTGAAGCTCCTGAAGGATGGTTATACGAAATTAAATAAAAGTATATAATCTAAAAAAGAATATACAAGTTAAAAGATGCAGTTGTGGACGAGTGTTTGCAGCTGCATTTTTTATTTTAAATGACCACTTTATTTCTTGATAATTAATTTGATTAATTATATACTTAAGTTGCAACAGCAAAGTATGAATATAATAGTAAGAATTTGAAGTTTTGAAAAAAATTAAATCATGAAAGAATAGGAGTGACAGGTTGTAACCTGAGAAGATAGAAAATCATGCAAAATAAAGAAAAATGTATTGCTATATTTAAAACATTTATGAAAATTGGAGCGTTTACTTTTGGTGGTGGATATGCGATGTTACCTATGATTGAACGTTCCATGGTTCAACAAAAAAAGTGGATTACAGAAGAAGAAATGACAGATATGGTTGCAATTTCAGAAGTAACTCCGGGACCGATAATGGTGAATCTTGCTACATTTGTAGGAAGTAAAATCGCAGGAGTGCCGGGAGCAATAGCGGCTACATTAGGAGTGATTGTTCCATCATTTTGTGCAATAACAATTATAGCTATGTGTATGAGACAAATAAGTGATATGATGCTTGTAAAATACGCTTTTGTTGGAATAAGAGCGGCGGTTTTAGTATTAGTTGTAAAAGCGATAGGAGTTGTTTATCGTGGATGCAATAAAAGTGTATTTGCCTATATAATAATGGGACTGGCATTGTTGTTGGTTGCATTTTTTAATGCTAATGCAATAATGGTACTTATAATAGCAGCAATATTAGGAATAGTGTATTCAAAACCATGGAAAGGGGAAGATAAATGATATATTTAAAATTATTTATTAACTTTTTCAAAATTGGTCTTTTTACCTTTGGTGGCGGATATGCAATGATTCCCATGATACAGGAACTTGTACTTAGCAACAAATGGATGGACACAAAGCAAATGGTAGATTTTATTGCAATCAGCGAAACTACACCAGGACCGCTTGCAATTAATATGTCAACTTATGTTGGATATGAGGTCGCAGGAATACCAGGAGCATTCTGCAGTACATTTGCAGTAGCATTACCATCATTCATAGTTATTATTCTTGTCGCAAGAGCTTATAAAAAATTTAAAGATAATAAAGTCGTTGTTGCAGTGATGAACGGAATAAAACCGGCAGTCGTAGGACTTGTCGGAGCAGCGGTTTTATCTGTTGCAGGAAATGTATTTACCGTTGGAAACTCAGTTTCAAAAATATTAACATCGGATAATCTTATATCATTAATAATAGTTATTACGTCAGCAGTTATGGCGATAAAAAAGAAAAATCCGGTAATCATTATATGTGTTGGAGCATTGTTGGGCATTATATTAAAATTTGCAGAAAGCATAATAATGTAGAACTGCAAATTAATTGTTTAAATCTTAAAATAAAAAATTAGGAGGGTTTTATGGAAAATTTATACGACAAAGCAAGTGGAATTTTAAATCAGGTAAAACAGGCGGTTGTTGGCAAAGATGATGCAATAGATAATATATTTGCGGCAATTTTAGCCGGTGGACATATTTTGATAGAAGATATGCCTGGAGTAGGAAAAACAACAATGGCTTTATCATTTGCAAAAGCAATGGGAATATCAAAGAAAAGAATGCAGTTTACTACGGATATTATGCCGTCAGATTTGGTAGGTTTTTCAATTTATGATAACGAAACAAAATTATTTAAATATCAGTCAGGAGCTTTGATGTGTAATTTGTTTTTGGCGGATGAAATAAATAGAACATCACCGAAAACACAGGCAGCGTTATTAGAGGTAATGGAAGAAAAACAGATAACAGTAGATGGTGTTACAAGAAGTCCGGGGAAACCATTTGTTGTAATCGCAACAGAAAATCCGGAAGGCTCAGCGGGTACACAACCGTTGCCGGATTCTCAATTAGACAGATTTATGATTTGCATTCACATGGGGTATCCGTCAGTTGATGAGGAAGTAGAAATTTTAAAAAGAAGACAAAAAGGAAATCCAATAGAAAATGTAAGACAGGTTTGCACTGCAGAAGATATTATTGCAATGCAAAATGAAATAAATGATATTTATATACATGATTTAGTATTTGATTATATTGCAAGGCTTGCAAAAGCAACGAGAGAAGATGAATTACTTAAAGCAGGCTTAAGTCCAAGAGGAACAGTTGCACTTGCAGGTATGAGCAGGGCATTAGCATGGATGGACAAAAGAAATTATGTTATTCCTCAGGATGTAAGCGATGTATTTGAGTCGGTTGCATTACATCGAATTACATTAAGCACAAAAGCAAAAGTAGGAAATGTAAAAAAAGAAAGCATTACAAAGAAAATAGTGGCACAGGTTAAAGCACCAATTGTTAGAAATAAGTAGAGAGGACGCTATGATAAAAAGATTAATAGAGTATATTATTTTGATTCTACTTACGATAATATTATTTTTCTTATACGATGATGAGATAGTAGGAATGATGCTTGTTATGGAGATAGTGTATTTACCGGTTTCTGTTATTTATATAAATTTGTGCAAATTATTTGTAAATGTACAAATGAAAAATTTGCAGCCTGTTGTAGAAAAAAATGAAAAATGTTCAATATTATTTGAAACAAGCAGTAAAGCATTTATTCCTTCGGTAAATATTGTGTTAAATATAGCTGTCAAAAACAGATTTACAGGAAAAGGTAAAAAGATAAAATTACGTGGGAAAACAAATGGAAAAAATAAGAATGAAATATATTATGACGTTGAGTTTAACCAGTTCGGAAGCGTAATTATCTCATTTGACAGTTATGAAGTACTAGATTGGTTTGGCATTTTTTCTTTAAAGAAAAAAGTTGAAGAGAAAGAAAATATATTAATATATCCGGAATTAAAACTTGTAAATGTAGAGGTAAAACAAAGTACAAGAAAATTTATAACTGAGGCGGACTATTATTCTACATATGAATCGGGAGATGACCCGTTAGAAACTTATCAGATAAGAGAATATAGAGAACAGGACTCAATACATGATATACATTGGAAACTATCAGCAAAAAATGACAAGCTTCTTGTTAAAGAAAGGGGAAAACCTGAAGGGTGTGCAGTGTTGATATGGGTTGATTTCTGTGGCAATAGCAAAGATAAAAAAAGCATAATTGAATCAATAGAAATTGCAACCGATATTTCATTTTCACTGCTTCAGGAAAAATGTAACAATGTGGTTTCATGGTATGACGGACAAAGATTGAAAACAGTTAATTTTAAGATAACATCATTGGAAAATTTATACCAAATGCTAAACGAAATATTGATTACAGATGTACACAAACTACAGGAAGAAAATAGTTATGCATTAAATGATAAATTAGAAAAAGAAAACTATAGCACTGTCATAGAAATGAAATCTAATGGAATTATAAAAATTAATGATAGTGAACTTAGAATAACGAAAAACAAGAATAAAATACAATGGGAAAAATTATATTTTGAAGTATAAAAAGCAAATTTATATTAATAAAATTGTCTGAATTATGTTTTAAAATAAAATAGTAAAATAGTTTATTACTAATTTTAAAATTAGCAAATTTCGTTGAAAGGCTTATATAAAATTATGGAGAAAAATGCATTGAAGGGTTGGAATAATAAAAGCATACTAGATGTTGGTGTTAAAATCTGTATTTTAGCTTTTTTAATTGTGACTTTATTTAATACAATTTTTTACGAATTTAAAATAAATGCAAATATAAAAAGATTGATATTAACTGTATCAATAACATTAATTATTGCGTATATATTTGTATATTGTTTTAAATATATTTACAAATGGATGCTTATAATTGGGGGAATGAGTTGTGTAACTTTAGTTACATGGACTTTCGAAAATCTTGAAGTTGCATGTGCTCATCTTATAAGAGGTATTTCGCCTATTTCTGAAGCCTATTATTCTATTTATAAAAAATATAATAATATTTTAAATTCAAATTATATCCTTGAGTATTCAAATTTAAATAAAATAGGAATTAATAAATATTTGTCATTAAAAGAAATAACTAATGTAAAAGATAACTGGGAATTTTGGGTTGTTGTAACATTAGTGATTTTTGTGATTTCGATTACATTTGTCTTAATTACAAAAAAGGAAAAAGGATTTTTCGCGGTTACTTTATTTATGGTAATTCCTATTGCATTAACATGTACTGTTGGAGCATTCCCATCAACTGAAAACTGCTTATTTATAATTGGCGGAGTAATGGTATATAGATTATATTTTGTTTTAAAAAAACACGGAAATGCAATTGGGAGCGTAGTTGCCGGAGGGATAGTTTTAACTGTTCTTATGTGTTTGGCTTTTGGAACAAAATCCTACATTAAAGAAAATAGAAAAATAAATGAAATTCAATATTTAGAGGTAAAATCAAGTATTCAGAATTTTCAACTTAAGGAATTGCCAACACAAATATTATCATTTTTTGGAGGACCATTTAGAAATGATAAAATAGTTTTAAATGGTAATTTGAATAATAGTAGTGAACGCACAATTACTGGAACAAAAATGCTTAAAGTAACATTAACTCAAATGCCTGAGGGAACGTTTTATATTAAAAATTTTGTAGGTGAAACTTATAAAAACAATAAATGGAGTGAGTTTAGTTTATCTGATTTAGAAAAAGATTCTAGTGGCTATAGATTGATGAAAGAAGCTGAGAACCGAAAAAGAATATATGGGGAAACTTACAATAGAATTAATCATTCAAGAGTGCCGGCAGCATTACAAATTGCAACATTAGATATTTTTGCAGAATGTAAGAATATTGCATTTGTGCCATATTATGCAAAAGTCACAGATGATGATACGGTGAATGGACATGGAAATCTAAATTTTATAAGTGGAGAGAATTCAAAAACATATCAGAAATATAATTATTTTCCAATGGAAGATGCTATGGCATTAGATGAGATGGATTATGGTAGTGATTTTGAAGACTGGAAAATTTATGAAAACAAAGTGGCAAAAATTGTAGATGAGCAGATTCCGGACAAATTGAGTAAAATAAGAGAATATAAAAGTAAGATATATTCTGACAATATAGATGATGTATCAAGTAATATTGATAAATTATTTTCAAATGGATTTAAATATACTTTAATGCCGGGAAAGACTCCGTCAGGGCAGGATGTATCAGAGTATTTTTTGACAGAGAGCAGAAAAGGATTTTGTGTTCATTTTGCTACAACTGCAACATTAATGTATAGAATGTGTGGAATCCCGGCAAGATATGTGGAAGGATTCGCAATCCCATCGAGTGCATTTGAAAGAGATAAAAATGGACATTATACGGCAGTTGTGACAGATAAGATGGCGCATGCATGGACAGAAGTGTTGAATTCATATATCGGGTGGGTTGTTAAAGATCATACAATAGCTGACACATCCTTAACTGAAGCTGAAACTGTTAATAGCCCGGAAGGAAAAGAGACTGAAAATTTAACTAATAAAATTGTAGAAGCAACAACTTCACAGACACAGGCTAATGAGACACAAAGCAATGAAAATAAGAATACTGATTTAGAAAATTCAAATGAAAGTGACACTAAAAATAGTGATAATACAAACTTTAACGGAAATAGAAAAGTGATGGTTGGCATTATTTTACTAGTTATAATTGCAGTCGTGATTTTATTTGTCGAATTTAATGCCTTAAAGAAGAAAAAAATACGAAAATGCAGAAATATGTCTGCTGTTGAAGCGTATACTTATCTTTATTGCGTTGGAAGAAGAATGTGCGCAGACAAAAATAATTTAAAAAGAAAAACATTAAGTGGTGCAAATCCAATAAATGTGAAGGCTAGAAGTTTAATTAAAGGAAACAGAGAAGAATCAAATATAAACAAGAAGAATAATTTGAATAAACAGACAATTGAATATGATGAATTTGAATATATAATGAATGAGTTGGATATTGTGAATAAAGAAGAGTGGAACTGGTTATACAAAAAGGCTTTGGAAGAAAAATTTTCTGATAAAAAGATAGAAAGTGAAGATGAGAAAAAAGCATATTTTATTTATATTAATTTTAGAAATAAATTAATTAAGAAAATGAAAAAAGATAATAGATATGGTAAACTAATTTGGCTTAGAATTAAAGGAATGTAAATTTTATAAACTATAGAAATGTTTTTCCTTTAATTATTTAAAAATTCGATATTTTTCACCTAATTTTTTATATTTCACTAGACAAAGAAAATATAATTTGTTAAAATTATAACAATCTCAGTGGACATAGGGATAACTGCGTGAATTAATGGTATTCACACAAATTTTACATATATTTTAAATGCGGTTTATTGCAAGATATATTGGCCTATGTTATCATTGAACAAGAGTGTGTCGTAAGGAATTACTTAGAATATATATTACAAAAGCGACGCGTAATTAAATTATTTTATATGGAGGATATTTATCATGTCAAAGAAAGTAGTTATTGCAGGCGCATGCCGTACAGCTATTGGTAAAATGGGTGGAGCTTTAAGCACAACTCCAGCACCTGTTTTAGGTTCTATCGTTATTAAGGAAGCTCTTAACAGAGCAGGCGTTCCAGCTGATCAGGTTGATCACGTATATATGGGATGCGTTATCCAGGCAGGTCTTGGACAGAACGTTGCACGTCAGGCAGCACTTAAGGCAGGACTTCCAATTGAAACACCAGCTGTAACAGTTAACGTTGTTTGTGGTTCAGGTCTTAACTGTGTAAATATGGCAGCACAGATGATTCAGGCAGGAGATGCTGATATCGTAGTTGCAGGTGGTATGGAAAACATGTCAATGGCACCATATGCTTTACCACAGGCTAGATTTGGTTACAGAATGAACAACGGAACAGTTGTTGATACAATGGTTAATGATGCTTTAACAGATGCATTTAACAATTACCATATGATGATTACAGCTGAAAACGTAGCTGATCAGTGGGGACTTACAAGAGAAGAATTAGATGAATTCTCAGCTAACTCACAGCAGAAATGTGAAAAGGCTATGGCTGAAGGAAAATTCAAAGATGAAATCGTTCCTGTTGAAGTTAAAACAAGAAAACAGACAATCATCGTTGATACAGATGAAGGACCAAGAGCCGGAACAACAGCTGAAACTCTTAGCAAGTTAAGATGCTGCTCAGGTAAGCCTGATGGAGTAGTTACAGCAGGTAATGCATCAGGAATTAATGATGGTGCAGCAGCAGTTGTAGTTATGAGCGAAGAAAAAGCTAAAGAATTAGGTGTTAAACCAATGGCTACATTCGTAACAGGAGCACTTGGTGGTGTTGATCCATCAATCATGGGTGTTGGACCTGTTGCTTCTACAAAGAAAGCATTAGCAAAAGTTAATATGACAATCGATGATATGGATTTAATCGAAGCTAACGAAGCTTTCGCAGCACAGTCTGTAGCAGTTGCAAGAGACTTAAAATTCGACATGAGCAAAGTAAACGTAAACGGTGGTGCAATCGCACTTGGACATCCTGTTGGAGCTTCAGGTTGCCGTATCCTTGTTACATTACTTCACGAGATGCAGAAGAGAGACGCTAAGAAGGGTCTTGCTACATTATGTATCGGTGGTGGTATGGGATGTACTACAATCGTTGAACGTGACTAATAAAAAATAAATGAAATGCAGATGATGGATTGTTAATTGAAGTTAATAACTTTTTAATCTGTTAGAGAATAAGTTAATAATTTTTACATATGCATTTCGTCTTAAGCAATCAGGTGAGCTCTTTCACATATTGAAATAACGGTGATGGGGCTTACCTGTTTGAAGTGTAAATTGTTTTTTTGAGATGGCTCAATATAACAAATATTTTACTTTTATAGCCCAAAGCGTAGAATGCTATTTGCTTTGACTTTTATATTAAGGAGAATAAATATGGAATTTATCACATATGAACAGGAAGGATTTGTAGGTGTTCTTACAATCAACCGTCCAAAGGCACTTAATGCTTTAAATAGCCAGGTACTTACTGAATTAGAAGAAACAATTGATGCAATTGATATTAATACAACAAGAGCATTAATTATCACAGGTGCAGGCGAAAAATCATTCGTTGCAGGTGCAGATATAGGAGAAATGTCAACACTTACAAAAGCAGAAGGTGAAGCTTTTGGTAAAAAGGGAAATGATGTATTTAGAAAGATTGAAACATTAGAAATCCCTGTAATCGCTGCTGTTAATGGATTTGCATTAGGTGGTGGATGCGAAATTTCTATGAGCTGTGATATTAGAATCTGTTCTGAAAATGCAATTTTTGGACAGCCTGAAGTAGGTCTTGGAATTACACCTGGATTTGGTGGAACACAGAGACTTGCAAGAATTGTTGGACCGGGAATGGCTAAACAGATGATTTATACAGCAAGAAACATTAAGGCTGCTGAAGCTTTAAGAATTGGTCTTGTTAATGCAGTATATCCTGTAGAAGAATTAATGGATGCAGCTAAGAAGATGGCTAATGGAATCGCTATGAACGCTCCAATTGCTGTCAGAGCTTGCAAGAAGGCAATTAACGAAGGACTTGAAGTAGGTATGGATGATGCAATCGTAATCGAAGAAAAATTATTCGGTAGCTGCTTCGAAACAGAAGACCAGAAGGCAGGAATGGGTAACTTCCTTGAAAAAGATAAAGAAAAGAAATTAAAGGTAGTACCATTTGCAAATAAATAAGCGGAATGCTGAATTTATATTCAGATAATATTTATATTTTCATTTAGGAGGAAAAACAATGATAGTAGGAGTTATTGGTGCAGGAACAATGGGTGCAGGAATTGCACAGGCATTTGCAATGACAGACGGATATGAAGTACGTCTTTGTGACATCAAGCAGGAATTTGCTGATGGAGGAAAGGCAAGAATTGAAAAGAACATCAACTTCCTTGTTGGTAAAGAAAAAATCACAGCAGAAAAAGGTGCTGAAATTTTAGGAAAAATCCAGACAGGATTAAAAGACATCTGTACAGAATGCGATTTAGTAATCGAAGTTGCTCCAGAAGTAATGTCAATTAAGAAAGAAACATTTAAGGAATTACAGAGCATCGTAAAACCTGAATGTATTTTTGCTACAAATACATCATCATTATCAATCACAGAAATCGGTGCTGGACTTGACAGACCTATGATTGGTATGCATTTCTTCAACCCAGCTGACAGAATGAAGTTAGTTGAAGTTATTGCTGGTGGAAACACACCTAAGGAATTAGTTGAACAGATTAAGACAATCGCTACAGAAATCGGAAAGACTCCAGTAGAAGTTGCTGAAGCTCCAGGATTTGTTGTTAACAGAATCTTAATCCCAATGATTAACGAAGCAATCGGAATCTATGCTGACGGAATCGCTTCAGTAGAAGATATCGATACAGCCATGAAGCTTGGTGCTTCTCATCCAATGGGACCTTTAGCATTAGGTGATTTAGTAGGTCTTGATATTGTACTTGCTATTATGGAAGTACTTCAGGCTGAAACAGGTGATCCAAAGTATCGTCCACATACACTTCTTAGAAAGATGGTACGTGCAGGAAAGCTTGGAAGAAAGACTGGCGTTGGTTTCTACGATTACAGCAAATAATACAATATACATGAGAGTTAGGGAGTGCCACTAGTCGATGATTAGTGGTATCCCCTTATATATTTATTTAATTTACATGGAGGAATTTAATAATGGATTTTACATTAAGTAAGAAACATGAAATGGCTCAGAGCCTTTTCAAAGAATTTGCCGAAAATGAAGTAAAACCTCTTGCACAGGAAACAGATGAAAATGAACAGTTCCCTGTAGAGACAGTTGAAAAAATGGCAAAAAATGGTTTCCTTGGTATCCCAGTTCCTAAGGAATATGGTGGACAGGGATGTGATCCTTTAACATACGCTATGTGCGTTGAAGAATTATCAAAGGTTTGTGGTACAACAGGTGTTATCGTTTCAGCACATACATCACTTTGTATCGATCCTATTATGACATTTGGTACTGAAGAACAGAAGCAGAAATACGTAGTTCCACTTGCAAAAGGTGAAAAGTTAGGTGCTTTCGGTTTAACAGAACCAGGTGCTGGTACAGACGCACAGGGACAGCAGACAAAGGCTGTTTTCGATAAAGAAACAAATGAATGGGTATTAAATGGTTCAAAATGTTTCATTACAAATGGTAAATATGCAGATATTTATATCATCATTGCAGTTACAGGTAAAGTTGAAAAACGTGGTAGAATGATGAAAGAAATTTCAGCATTCATCGTTGAAAAAGGAACACCTGGATTTTCATTTGGTACAAAAGAAAAGAAGATGGGTATCCGTGGTTCAGCAACATACGAATTAATCTTTGAAGATTGCCGTATTCCAGCAGAAAACTTACTTGGTAAGCAGGGTAAAGGTTTCGGTATCGCTATGCATACACTTGATGGTGGACGTATTGGTATCGCAGCTCAGGCTCTTGGTCTTGCAGAAGGTGCTTTAGAAACAACTATTGCATACGTAAAAGAAAGAAAACAGTTCGGTAGAACAATCGGACAGTTCCAGAATACACAGTTCCAGTTAGCAGACATGGCTACTAAGGTAGAAGCTGCTAAGATGCTTGTATACAAGGCAGCTAAGGCTAAAGAAACACAGAAGACATATTCTGTAGAAGCAGCTCAGGCTAAATTATACGCAGCAGAAGTTGCAATGGAAGTTACAACAAAGGCTGTTCAGTTACACGGTGGTTATGGTTATATCAGAGAATATGACGTTGAGCGTATGATGCGTGATGCTAAGATCACAGAAATCTACGAAGGAACTTCAGAAGTTCAGCGTATGGTAATTTCTGCAAACTTATTAAAATAATTTAGGAGGTACTTATCGTGAAAATTGTCGTTTGTGTAAAACAGGTACCTGATACAAAGGGTGGAGTAAAATTCAATCCAGATGGTACATTAGATAGAGGTGCAATGCTTACAATTATGAACCCTGATGATAAAGCAGGTCTTGAAGCAGCACTTAGATTAAAAGATCAGTATGGCGCAGAAGTAACAGTAGTTACTATGGGTCTTCCAAAGGCTGAAGAAGTTCTTCGTGAAGCTATGGCTATGGGAGCTGATAAGGGAATCTTAGTAACTGATAGAGTTCTAGGTGGAGCTGATACATGGGCTACATCAACAACAATCGCAGGTGCTATCAGAAATCTTGATTATGATATTATTATTACAGGACGTCAGGCTATCGATGGTGATACAGCTCAGGTTGGACCACAGATTGCTGAACATCTTAACATTCCTGTTATCTCATATGCACAGGATATTAAGGTTGATGGAGATAGCGTAATTGTAGAACGTCAGTATGAAGACAGACATCACGTAATTAAAGCTCAGATGCCTGTATTAATTACAGCACTTTCAGAATTAAATGATCCTCGTTATATGACTCCAGGTGGAATTTTTGATGCTTATGATGCAGAAATTACAACATGGGGAAGAGCAGATCTTGTTGATGTAGAAGATGGAGACCTTGGATTAAAGGGTTCACCTACAAAGATTGCTAAAGCATCTGATAAAGTTCGTAAAGGCGCTGGAGAAAAAGTTACTCCAGATAGCCCGGCTGAAGCAGTTGATTACATCATGGATAAGCTTTTAACAAAGCACGTTATTTAATTAGAGAGGAGATTTAATCATGCAGAATATAAATTTAGAAGATTATAAAGGCGTATATGTCTTCGCTCAGCAGGTAGATAACGAATTAAGCTCAATCGCGTTCGAACTCCTCGGAGAAGCAGGAAGACTCGCAAAACCATTAAATACAGAAGTTACAGCAGTACTTCTTGGATCAAACGTTGGAAATCTTGTAGATCAGTTAGCTGAATATGGCGCTGACAAGGTTATCGTAGTAGATGATCCTGAACTTGAAACATATAGAACAGAACCATATGCACATGCTTTAGCAGAAGTTATCAACAAATATAAACCTGAAATTATGTTAGTTGGTGCAACAGCAATTGGTAGAGATTTAGGCCCTACAGTTTCAGCTAGAGTTGCAACAGGTTTAACAGCTGACTGTACATTACTTGAAATTGGTGACTTCCCATTAGTTGCTATTCCAGGTAAGGAACAGAAACACAATCAGTTATTAATGACTCGTCCGGCATTTGGTGGAAACACAATTGCTACAATCGCTTGTCCTGATAACCGTCCTCAGATGGCTACAGTACGTGCAGGTGTTATGCAGAAGGCTGAACCAAAGCCAGGTGCTAAGGCAGAAGTTATTGAATTCAATCCAGGATTTACACCTAACAACAAATATGTTGAAATCATGGATGTAGTTAAAGAAGTTGCTGAAACAGTTAACATCATGGACGCTAAGATTTTAGTATCTGGTGGACGTGGAGTTGGAAGCAAAGAAAACTTCAAGATTCTTGAAGATTTAGCAGAAGCTCTTGACGGAACAGTTGCATGTTCTAGAGCAGTTACAGATAACGGTTGGTTACCAGTTGACAGACAGGTTGGACAGACAGGTAAGACAGTTCGTCCACAGGTTTACTTCGCAATTGGTATTTCTGGAGCAATCCAGCACGTTGCAGGTATGGAAGAATCAGATCTTATTATTGCTATCAATAAAGATGAAGATGCTCCTATCTTTGATGTAGCTGATTATGGTATCGTTGGTGATTTAAACAAAATCGTACCACAGCTTACAGAAGCTATTAAGGCTGCAAAGGCTAATGCATAATTAAATATAATATACGTTAAGTTATATTAACATATTTAGGAATCTCCGCATCTTTGGATGCGGGGATTCTTGACTTCTCGACATCATGTATAATAAATCCTCAATTATTCATATAAAATTAATATAGAAAAATGAGTGAAACTTTGTTATAATTTTGTGGTTACAATAGTAATAAAAATAAAGAAAGGAAGTATAAGATAACAAACAAGTTATCTATACAAAGGAGAAAATGTTAGAAAAAATATTCAAACTTAAAAAAAACAATACTTCTGTAAAAACTGAAGTTATTGCGGGTATTACAACATTTATGACAATGGCATATATTCTTGCTGTAAACCCTAACATCTTAAGTGCCTCAGGAATGGACAAAGAGGCTATTTTGATTGCTACATGTATGGCATCATTTGTTGGAACAATGTGTATGGCATTTATGGCAAATCTTCCATTTGCCTTATCAGCAGGTCTTGGATTAAATGCATACTTTGCTTACACAGTATGTGGAGAAATGGGATATTCATGGCAGATTGCTTTATTTGCAGTATTTGTAGAAGGTATTATATTTATAATTCTTTCATTAACAAATGTACGTGAAGCAATTTTTGATGCTATTCCTCTTAATCTTAAAAAGGCAGTATCAGTAGGTATTGGTTTATTTATTGCATTTATCGGATTACAGAATGCAGGATTAGTAAATGATTCAAAATCTACACTTGTTACAATTACAGATTTTACAAGTAACTTCCATACAGCAGGAATTTGTGCATTATTAGCAGTAATCGGTGTATTTATTACAGCTATTCTTTACATTAAGAGAGTAAAAGGTTCAATCTTAATAGGTATCGTTTCAACATGGGTTTTAGGAATTATTTGTGAACTTACAAAGATTTATGTTCCTGATAACAAAAGCTTTTTCTCAGTAATTCCAACACATTTTGTAAGCTTTGATTTTTCAGCTTTAGGAGAAACTTTTGGACAGTGCTTTAAACTTGATTTTAAAGCAGTAGGAATTGTTAACTTTATTATTGTAGTATTTGCATTCCTCTTTGTTGATTTATTTGATACATTAGGAACAATTATTGGTGTTAGTACAAAGGCTGGAATGCTTGATGAAAATGGAAAGCTTCCTAACATTAAACCAGCTCTTATGTCAGACGCTATTGCTACATCAGCAGGTGCTATTTTAGGTACATCAACAACAACAACATTCGTGGAATCTTCAGCAGGTGTTGCAGAAGGTGGTCGTACAGGTTTGACAGCAGCAGTAACAGGTTTATTATTCCTTGTTTCAGTTGTTCTTTCACCATTATTTATTACTATTCCATCATTTGCTACAGCACCGGCATTAATTATGGTAGGATTCCTTATGTTTGGAGCAGTAACAGATATTAAATTTACAGATGATAATTTGACAGATGCAATCCCTGCATATCTTTGCATTATTGCAATGCCATTGTTCTATAGTATCTCAGAAGGTATCTCAATCGGAATTATTTCATATGTATTATTAAATGCTATTTGCGGTAAAGCAAAAGAAGTAAAACCATTGATGTACATTCTTGCAGTATTATTCGTATTAAAATATATATTCTTATAAGAAAAAAATAGAATTTAATAAAATTCTAGAAAATTTAAGAAAAAACAACAGAAAAACAAAAGACCTTTGTCATTATTAGATGTCATCAATATGTTAGAAAAGAACTAATTATTGATAGTCATTGTGGCAGAGGTCTTTTTGATGAAAAATAAATTTTGTGATAGTTGAATTAAAATAATGTATAAGATATTTATAAAATTCAAAAATTCTTAAAGAAATATTTATTTATTTAATGTCGAAAATTGTTATTATACTATTTAGATAAGCAGAAAGAAGGTACGATATGTCAAGAAGAGCAGAAAACTTAAGAAGAAAAAGACAAAGAAAAATAATGTTAATTAGAAAATATATAAGATTTACATTTTGCTGTGTACTTATAGTAGTTTTGGCATTTGCAATTAATTATCTAAAGAAAAATATGAATAACATATCTGCAAGTGGAAATAGTGGCGGAAATGATGTTAAAATAATAAAAGAATCAAAAGAAGAATCAGCAAAAGATGTAATAAAAAACTATGCAGAAAAACATGGTTACACTTTAGAGGATTATCCGGAAAATATAAAAAAATTATTTGAAAGAAATAAAGAAACAAAAGATTTTGTATTGAAATATCCTGAAAAAAAGGGAAAAGCATACGATATTGATTTTTCAAAATATAAGAAAACTACAGAGGTTCCGCTATTTATGCAATGGGATCAGAGATGGGGTTATTATACATACGCAGGTGATTGTATGGGAATTACAGGCTGTGGACCGACATGCCTTTCGATGGTGGCTGTTTATGTGACAGGAAACATAAAATATACTCCGAAAATGATTGCAGATTTTGCAATGAAAAATGGATATGCAGATGAAGAAAATGGTTCATCATGGTCGCTTATTTCAGAAGGTGGCAGGCAGCTTGGCATGCAAGTTATAGAAATACCGTTAGATGAACAAAGAGTAAAAGATAATTTGGAAGTAGGTAATCCAATTATATGTGTAGTAGGGCCAGGAGATTTTACGACACAGGGACATTTTATAGTATTAACTAAATATAAAGATGGAAAAGTAAGTGTTAATGATCCTAATAGTAAAGCAAATTCAAATAAGCAATGGGTGTTTGAAGATATAAAAGACCAGATAAAAAATCTATGGGTTTTAAGATAAATTAAAGGATTAAAAATAAAAAATTAAAGAAAATTTGATTTTTAAAGCAGGAGATATAAATAGATTAGAGGATATTTTTAAATTGTATGTTGATGCAAGAAAGACTAAAGGATGTACATGGACAGAAGAATATCCAACAAAAGAGATAATAAAAAATGATATTTTAAGAGGGGATAGTTTTGTTATAGTTAATAAAAAAAACAATGAGATAATAGCAGCAATTTCAATAGATGATGATAAGTTAGTAGAAGAACAGAAATGCTGGTCAAAAGAACTAAAACCGGCAGGGGAACTGGCAAGACTGGTAATAGCTGAAGAATATAGAGGTAATGGACTTGCAGGAAATTTGATACAAGGAGCAATGGAAAACTTACAAAAAAGAAAATATAAGGGAGTACATTATCTGGTAAGCCCAAATAACGCTAACGCACTGAGAGCATATAAAAAAATGGAATTTAATGATTGTGGAAGAATATTTTTGTATGACCATGAATGGATATGCTATGAAAGGGGAATATAAAAAGGTATAAATATAATAAAAAGTGTAGAAAAGGTGCAATAAAAAAGAATAACATTAAAAATGATTCAAAAAACAATAAAAAAGAATAACATTAAAAATGATTCAAAAAACAATAAAAAAGAATAAAAAGCATAATAAAAAAGTTGCCAGATTAGTAATTGAGTTTTGTTGAATAAAACTGTATATGTAGTATAATATTCATATGGAATAACGGAAAATTAATATTCAATTTAGAAAAATTATAATAATGACTATAGATTGATTATAAATGCGAGATAATAATAACTGGAGGACATATGAAAAAAACGGTTTTAGTTGTTGAAGACCAGGAAATGAACAGAGAAATTCTTAAAGCCTTATTAGAAGACAGATATACTGTTATTGGGGCTGAGAATGGTCTTGAGGCATTAGAAATTTTAAAAACAGACAGTGAACGTATTTCTGCAATTTTATTAGACATTGTAATGCCGGTTATGGACGGATATGGATTTCTTGAAGAATTTAAGAAAGAACCGGAATATGATAAAATACCTGTAATTGTAACAACAGATAAAGATGCGGATGAAACGGAAGAGAAGGCCTTGGCTTTAGGCGCTAATGATTTTGTAAATAAGCCATATAATATCAAAGTATTGCTTAGAAGAATCGATAATATTATCGATATGAAAGAATCTATTTACAGACTTAGAGATGCTGAAAGAGATTCTTTGACAGGAGCTTATAACAGAAAGGCTTTTTATAGAAAGGCAAAAGAAATAATAAAAAGTAATCCGGAAGAAAAATATCAAATTATTGCGTCAGATATAGAAAAATTTAAATATTTTAATGATGCATTTGGATGGAAAGAGGGAGACAGCCTTTTAAAATTTTATACTGAGATGCTAAATGGAGCATTTGAAAATAAGGATGTGTTGTTTGCCCGTGCCCATTCAGATATTTTTTACTTTTTATCTAAGGAATCCGATAATATAATTAATACTTTAATATATGCTACGAAGATGGTATATCAGAGATTTTATGAAGCAAAAATAAGTTTTAAATTTGGTGTATACAATATTGAAGATAAGAGCATCATTATAAATTCTATGTGCGATAATGCTATTGCAGCATGTAATCAGGCTAAACTCACATATGATCATGATGTGTACATATATGACGATGCATTAATGAGTAAAAATCAGCAGAATATTCAGATTACAAAGACTATGAAACAATCTCTTATGAATGAGGATTTCAAGGTGTATTATCAGCCTAAATATGATATTCAGACTAATAAGATGATTGGAGCAGAGGCACTTATAAGATGGCAACATCCGGAATTAGGATTTATTTCGCCGGGTGAATTTATTCCGATATTTGAAGAAAATGGATTTATTACTGAACTCGACATATATATATGGGAGCATGTATGTGGATTCATTGAGAAAATGAAGAATGAACACAATAAGATTCTTCCTGTATCTGTTAATGTATCAAGAAAAGATATTTACAAAGAATGACTTCCTGAGATTCTTAAAAGTATGGTTGAAAGACATAACCTATCACCTACATACTTACACTTAGAAATTACAGAATCAGCATATATGGAAAATACTGAAAATCTTTTAGAAGTAGTCAGAAGATTAAAAGAATATGGATTTATTATAGAGATGGATGACTTTGGAAGTGGATATTCATCATTGAATATTTTAGCTGAACTTCCAATAGATATAATTAAACTTGATATGAAATTCATTCAGAATGAACAGAAAAATAAGAATAGCCATAATATTATAAGTTCAATAGTAAATCTGGCAAAATGGATGAATCTTATAATTGTAGTCGAAGGTGCAGAGACAGAAGAACATATTCAGTATTTGAGAAGATTAAAATGTAATTTTGTACAGGGATATTATTTCTCAAGACCGATACCTGAACAGGAATTTAAAAATAAATTATTAAGTGAAGATATAATTCCAATTTTTAATTTAAAGAGTTATAAAGAGTACAAGAAATTATCAATAGATGACCAGAACGGCGAGGCAGAAGTGATAGTCCTTGTGGATGAATTACAAAGAAACCGTGAAATGTTTAGAAACTATCTGGATACGGAATATAGATTTGTAGAGCTTGACAATGAAGAAGAAGCTTATCAATTTATAAAGAAGAATTATTATAACATTATTTTAACAGTTGTAGATACTAATATAAATGAAGAAGATAAGTTCCATTTGCTTCATGAAATGAAAAAGAATGATAAACTGGATGAAATACCCGTATTGTACACAACAGGAGATAATGAAAATCTGTATAGAGATATAGCCATTAAGAATGGTGCAGACGGCATGTTATTTAAGCCATACGATAAATATGAATTAAATAATACAGTTGAAAGATTGTTTGAAGAACATCGTAAAAAGGTAATTCAGAAATTGAGAGTTGTTGAGGGTCAGGTAAAACTTGATACAATGACAGGTCTTCTTAATAGAAAAGAATTTGAAAGACAGGTAAGAATATTCTTAGGTACTTCAGGAAAAGAAGCTATATTCCTTATGATTGATATTGATAATTTTAAAGGAGTAAATGATAGCCTTGGACATATTATGGGTGATCAGGCAATTATTAATGTGGCGAAAGTTCTTGATAATGCATTTTCAGAAGAAGATTTGGCATGTAGATTCGGTGGAGATGAATTTGCAATATTTATTAAGCATGGCATGACGATGGATGAACTTAAAGGTGCAATGGAAGAATTAAGAAGTAAGTTGCGTATTAATGCCGGTGAGATGAAAATTTCATGTTCAATAGGTGTTGCATTGTTCCCTTCAAATGCAACGGAATATAAAGAACTTTACAGATGTGCGGATATGGCACTTATTCAGGCAAAGAAATTAGGAAAGAATCAGTTCCAGATATATACAGGTAATGAAGAAATGTCAATGCCTATAGATGTTAGAAATATGGGATGGTTAATTGAAGAATCTCACGAAATAATATTTATTTGCAATGAAAAGACAAAAGAACTCTTGTATATGAACCGTGCAGCAAAAGAAGAATTAACTACTGATGAGACAAAGGAACTTATTGGGTTGAAATGTCATGAGACAATATGGGATTCAGATGTTCCATGTAGCCATTGTGATAAATTCTGTAATGAGCTTATTAAAGATGTTGATGTTAAGAATGAAGCTACAGGTAAAACATATAATATCAGAATAAGAAAGGTACCTTGGAATTCGGGGTATGCACTTATACATTTTGCGGAAGATATTACAAAGAAAATACAGGACGATAATATTATTAATGGAATGCTTGATAATATCAGGTTTGGACTTGAAGGAGAAAAATATACTTATTGGCATGTGGCAATGGATACAGATGTATGTGATGTCGGAACAAAAGCTAAAGAAATTTTTGATTTAGATACTGATAAAGTAGATTATGTAGAATTTATGAAAGAAAAAGTTGTTTCAGATGAAGATATTGATAAATTTATTAAATTCTATGAAGAAACAAAGTCAGATAAATCAAATAAAAAAATACAATTAAATTGTTTTGACAAAGATGGTACATTAAGAAAAACTCTATTAAGTCATATAGTTTTAGAAACACCAAATGAGCAGTATAATGGAATAATTGGATTGTTAAATTATGTTGATTAAACCATGATTAATTACTTTCGTTAGAGATATTTTATACTGCTAAAAAGAAAAAATGCATTTTTGACACATACATTTATATATTGTATAATGTGAGTGTTTGTAGCCATAAGGAGCCGTAAGGCTCCTTATGTTATATATCGGGCAAAAGAAACAGGATATATAAACACTATATTTGATTATGTAGTTGGTGCGTACAAAGGCTTCTATTGTTTGATAAGTCAAAGAGGTATCACTTTGATAAGAAAATTTCAATGAACAAAGGATTATGGGTATCCTTAATTAGCCCAAATATAAAAAGGAGGAAGTAAATGTTCGGATTAAAAAAAGATAAGAAACTGGAAGCACAAGTGTTTGTTGACTATGAACATTGGTATTATGCATATAGAAATAAGTTTCAGATGAAGCCTAATATTGAAGAATGGATTGAAGAACTAAAACAGGAATATAATGTTACAAGTTTATATGTTTTTGGGGATTTTTCAAAATACAATATAGGAAATGATTTAGAAAGATTAAAAGGAATTACTAAGAATATTATACATACAGCCAGCGATAAAGAAGGCGTTGATAAAGATTTTACGGATGTGATTATTTTAGATGCGATTTATAGAAGTGCTGCAAAAAAGGACAAAACTAAAGTATATGTTTTATTTACAGGGGATGCGCATTTTACTAAAGTTGCAGAGTATTTAAAAGAAATAGGTAAAAAAGTTATTATTTATGGGGTTAAATATTCATTTAGTAATAAGTTAAAATCAGTTGCAACAAGTTATGTTGAGATGCCAAGACAGTCTCAGGAAAAACATCATTATAATGAACTTATTTTAAATAGTTTATATAAACAGAAACAGAAGAACCGTTCAGTTGTTACATATTGGAAGACTATACAATGTGTAGCGGATTACAATAAAGTTCCTAAAGATAAAGTAAGGATTGCTGTTGATGGTTTGATAAAACAAAAATATTTATATAAGGAAGATAAGAAATTTAAGAGAGGAAAAGTTGTTTCCATATTAAAGGCAGATTGGGATAAGATTTCAAATGATGGCATTTGGGAGAAGGAATAATAAATATTTAATAAAAAACAGTTGATTTTTTTGCTACAAAAAGTTAGTATAGAAAAAGATTAATTATTTATAAGACGTTGAGAGGAAGAAGTAACTTAATTGTACTTGCAAGAGAGTAGTCGGTTGGTGCGAGACTATGAAGTATATTTTGTGAAATACATCCTGGAGTTACAACCTGAAAAGAAATGAGTAGGGAACGTCGGGAGCGCCCGTTATAGCGCAAGAGTGTGTTTGCACTCGTAGAGGAAGATTTCGCGAGGAATTTTTATTTAGAGGTGGTACCGCAGTTAATGCCCTCTGTATCGTAAGATGCAGAGGGATTTTTTAATGTAGGGCAAGGTCATGTTTATGAATCCAAGCTTAAAAAATGCAAATTTAATTTTCGCAAATAATTAGAAAATTGCATATCGGTATCAAAAATTAATAAGTACCTTAATAACTTGAAACACTTATAAAGAAATTTAATAAAGGTTAATTTAAGCCTGCAAATAAATAGTCAAGGCTAAATTGAAGAAAGGAAAAAAGAGATGACAATTTATGATGAATTAGTAGCACGTGGTCTTATAGCACAGGTTACAGATGAAGAAGAAATTAAAGAGTTAATTAACACAGGAAAAGCAACATTTTATATTGGATTTGATCCTACAGCTGATTCACTTCATGTAGGTCATTTTATGGCTTTATGTCTTATGAAGAGATTACAGATGGCAGGAAACAGACCTGTTGTATTACTTGGTGGTGGAACAGGATACATTGGTGATCCTTCAGGACGTAATGATTTACGTCAGATGCTTACACCTGAAACAATTGAACATAACTGTGAATGCTTTAAAAAGCAGATGGAAAGATTTATTGATTTTGGAGAAGGTGGAGCTATTGCAGTAAACAATGCTGATTGGTTATTAAAACTTAACTACATTGATGTATTACGTGAAGTAGGACCATGTTTCTCAGTTAACAATATGCTTCGTGCAGAATGCTACAAGCAGAGAATGGAAAAAGGTTTAACATTCCTTGAATTTAACTATATGATTATGCAGTCATATGACTTTTATCATTTATTTAAAGAATATGGATGTAACATGCAGTTTGGTGGAGATGATCAGTGGTCAAATATGTTAGGTGGTACAGAATTAATCCGTCGTAAACTTGGAAAAGATGCCTATGCCATGACAATTACACTCCTTATGAATTCAGAAGGAAAGAAAATGGGTAAGACAGCTAACGGAGCAGTATGGCTTGACGCTAATAAAACATCTCCGTTTGAATTTTACCAGTACTGGAGAAATGTAGGAGATAAAGATGTATTAAAATGTATCCGTATGTTAACATTCCTTCCACTCGAAGAAATTGATAAGATGGATGAATGGGAAGGAAGCCAGTTAAATAAAGCAAAAGAAATTCTTGCATTCGAACTTACAAAGATGGTTCATGGTGAAGAAGAAGCAAAGAAAGCTGAAGAAGCATCAAAGGCATTATTTGCAGGTGGTGGAGATGATTCAAATATGCCAACATCTACAATTACACCTGAACAGTTAACAGATGGTGGAATTGGAATAATGGATTTAATGGTAACTTGTGGATTAGCAGGTACAAAGAGTGAGGCAAGAAGACTTGTACAGCAGGGTGGTGTATCTGTTAATGATGAGAAAGTTACAGATATAGGTTTTGTTGTTACAGAATCAATGTTAAAAGACGGAGCTAAGATTAAAAAGGGTAAGAAGAAATTCCATAAGGCAATTATGGACTAAGCTTTAATTCAGAATTAATAATACAAAAAGTAGAACACTTATTACATTCTAGGTAATTATAGTAAGAAATTTCCATAGAATGTAATAAGTGTTTTTTTAGGTATGTTTATGAGTGAAAAAATAGAAAATTTATTGAATGTTGCCTTGGAAGCAAATATTCAGGAATTAGATAAATCACGGGAACTATCAGCAGGTTTTAATCCAATAGATAACTCCTGGGATTTAATTATAAGGTTCACGGGAACTCCGGATTTTTTAGAAAAATATAATGGAATACAATATGAAATATTGTCAAATAATTTTGCAATATTATCTGTGCCAAAAGAAACTATTGATAAACTTGCTGAGGATGACAGTGTTATTTATATTGAAAAAGCAAAACCATTATGTTTTGCAGTTATAAATAACAGAAGTGAAGCATGTGTTACAAATGCACAGAATTATTTTGGTATATATGGAGAAGGGGTAATTATTGCGGTAATAGACAGTGGAATAGATTATGCAAATTCAGCATTTATAGATGAATTTGGAAAAACTAGAATTATTGAGATTTGGGATCAGACAATAGGGAATGGCGAAAATAAATACAGTTTTAATAGAGGAACATTTTATACGGATAGTCAGATAAATGAAGCAATAAATGCACCGGATTTTAGAGAAAGATATAAAATTGTACCATCAAGAGATTATTCAGGACATGGAACTCATGTAGCAGGTATTGCTGCAGGAAATTTTGCAAACGATAAAAGAAATAATATCGGAATTGCAACTAAAAGCAAATTGTTAATTGTTAAATTGGCGACACCGAGAGAAAATTCGTTCCCAACAACAATAGAACTTATGGAGGCAATTGATTATGTGACAAAAAAGGCAGAAGAATTAAAAATGCCACTTGTAATAAATTTGAGTTTTGGAAATAATTATGGTTCTCATGATGGCACATCATTGCTTGAAACATATATTAACGAGATATCTGCAAAGGAAAGAATATCCGTTGTAATAGGTTCAGGAAACGAAGGAAATGCGGGAGGACATACAAGTGGAAAAATAGATACAGGTGAAACAGAAAATATAGAATTTGCAGTATCAAATTATCAAAATTCCCTTAATTTGCAAATATGGAAGTCTTATGCAGATATATTTGAAATAGAATTAATTTCACCGACAGGCGAAAGTACCGGAATTTTTACTGATGCAAATGAAGTTACGAAATATAATATCTCTTCAGATAGAACAAGGTTGATGGTATATTATGGAACACCTAAACCTTATAGCATATATCAGGAGGTATATGTTCAATTCGTGCCTGAAGATATGTATATTCAGTCCGGTATTTGGACTGTGAGGATAACGTCTGTCAAATCAGTTGTAGGAGAGTATAATATGTGGCTGCCTGTTGAGGCTTCATTAGGAACAAACACCAGATTCCTAAATCCTGTGCCAGACACAACACTAACTATTCCATCTACAGCATCAAAAGCAATTACTGTAGGAGCGTATGATAGCAATAGACAGACTTACGCAGATTTTTCAGGAAGAGGATTTACAAGAGAAACAAATCAGATTAAGCCGGATATTGTGGCACCGGGAGTAGATATAATATCTGCAGCAGTTGGCGGAGGACTTTCAGTAAAAAGTGGGACTTCAATGGCAACCCCATTTGTTTCAGGGGCAGCAGCATTGCTTATGGAATGGGGCATAGTTAATGGAAATGACAAGTATTTATATGGAGAAAAACTTAAGGCTTATCTGATAAGAGGAGCAAGGAAAATAGATGGATTTGAAAAATGGCCTAATCCTATGATGGGATGGGGAGCATTATGTATTAGAAATAGTATACCGAGATGATATTTGAAATTTGTACTATAGGACTATAGACTTTATGGACAGATAATGGTATAGTTGCCTAGTTAACCGTTTAAAGTTGTTTATTTTATAAAGTAAATTGCGTGGCATACAACATATGCCAATTAATTAGTGGGATATATTTTGATATTTAAATTTGATAATACGTTAGTTTGTAGTTATATATACATTTGGAGGAATAATGATGAAGAAGACAGGAATTTTAACTGACAGTCATAGCGGAATAACACAGGAAGAAGCTAAAAAACTTGGGATATATGTGTTGCCAATGCCATTTTACATTAATGATCAATGTCATTACGAAGGTAAAGATATAAGTAGAGAAGAATTTATAGAATTGCTTAAAAATGATGAGAATGTAAGTACATCACAGCCATCACCTGAGGCAGTTATGAACTTATGGGATGAAATTTTAAAAGAATACGAAGAATTAGTTTATATACCAATAAGCAGTGGACTTAGTGGCTCATGTTCAACAGCAACGGCTATGGCACAGGATGATGATTATGAGGGCAAAGTTTTTGTAGTTGATAACGGAAGAGTTTCAACGCCTATGAAACAGTCTGTTTTAGATGCAATCGAGTTGTTACATGAAGGTTGTAGTGCGAAGGAAATAAAGAACAGACTTGAAGATGCAAAAGGAAAAATGGGAATTTTTGTTGCTGTAGATGATTTGAAATATTTAAAGAAAGGTGGAAGAATTTCATCTAGTGTAGCACTTGTAGGTGGAATGCTTAAAGTTAAGCCAATTTTAAAATTTGATATTGGTACACTTGATTCTTTTAAAAATTGTAGAGGATTGATAAAGGCAAAAACAGTAATGATAGAGGAAGTGAAAAGAATAGTTACAACAGACTATGCAGAAGACTTTGAAAAAGGAAATGTACATATTTTAGCAGCATCAAGTGCTGATGAAGAAGAAACAAAGAAGTGGGTTAATGAAATACAGGAAGCTTTCCCTGGAATAAAAGTGTTATGGGATTATTTACCAATGGGAATAACATGTCATATTGGACCGGGAGGACTTGGAATAGGATATTCTGTAAGACCATAAAGATGTAAATATTTATTATTATGAAGATATTGTATTAAAAGTAAAATTTTCTTAACACGTTTTAGTACAATTTTATACATAGATAGTTGAAAGAGATAGCAAAATTATGATATAATTTGCATATAATATATGTGGAGGTGATTATAATGTTATCTATACAGGAATCAATAAGACCATCTGCTGATTTAAGAAATCATTATAATGAAATATCTAAGCAGTGTAAGGAAAATAAAGAAGCAGTAATTATTACAGTAAATGGTAGAGGAGATACAGTTTCTCTATCATATGAAGAATATAAAAATATGAAAGCACGAATAGAGTTGTTAGAAGTGCTAGCTGAAGCAGAGGATGATGTAAAAAATGGTAGGGTTGCCCCGATAAGTGATACATTTGATGATTTACGTAAAATGTTTCAGGAGGGGTAAGTGATGAAATATGAGGTGATAAGAACTGATACAGCTGATGCAGGAATTAGAAAAATAATACTATATATTGCTCAGAATTTTGGAAATACGGTTGCGCTTGAAAAACTAGATGAGATTGAAAAGAGAATTCTTCAGTTAGGTGAAGATCCATATATTGGAACAAATCCAAGATATTCTATACTTAGGCGACAGGGCTATAAAGTACTTATTTTAGAAAAAAATTTAGTTTTTTATAAAATTGATGAAGTAAACAAGCAGGTAGTTGTATATGCAGTTATAGATCAACGACAGGATTATTTGAATATTATACAAGGTTTATAAATTAATAAAAAGTTTTAAATTGAATAAAAATGTTAAAGGGAATCCTTCTTAACGAGTATGTTAAGGAGGATTTCCTGTATTTAGAGAATATTTTTATGTCAGATTTATAGTAAAGAAAAATTGTTTATAGGTCAGGTATATATTGGAGAAAATTTAGAATAGTTTCAGGTATGACAGGATGATTATAAGAGTTAGTTTACTAATCACACTCAGTGTTACATATGTGAATGTATAAAAAGCATGAATGATATAAAAAATATAGTCAAAAATAAGTAGAAAAGGAGAAATAAAATGAAAGATAAAATTTTTGGCGTATTACAGCGGGTAGGAAGATCATTTATGCTTCCAATAGCAATTCTACCGGTTGCAGGTTTATTGCTTGGACTTGGTAGTTCATTTACGAATGAAACAATGTTAAAGACATACGGACTTTGGAATGTAATGGGACCGGGAACATTATTTAATGCTATATTTCAGGTTATGAGTTATGCAGGGAATATAGTATTTGCTAATCTACCTATTATATTTGCAATGGGCGTTGCCATTGGTATGGCTAAGAAAGAAAAAGAAGTTGCAGCACTGTCGGCAGCAATAGCATTTTTTATAATGCATGCATCAATTGGCGCAATGATAACAATTAACGGCGGAGCAGAAAAAATGTTAGAAGGTGCTACAGCTGATGTTGTGGGCATAACTTCTCTTCAGATGGGAGTTTTTGGTGGTATTATTGTAGGATTAGGAGTTGCAGCATTGCATAATAAATTTTACAAAATACAGTTGCCACAGGTGCTATCGTTTTTTGGAGGAACAAGATTTGTCCCTATTATATGTTCTTTGGTATATACGTTAGTAGGTATTTTAATGTTCTTTATATGGCCTGTAATTCAAAGTGGTATATATTCCGTTGGTGATTTAGTACTTAATTCAGGATATGCAGGAACCTGGGTGTATGGATTTATGGAAAGATTATTGATTCCATTTGGTCTTCATCATGTATTTTATCTTCCGTTCTGGCAGACAGGTGTTGGTGGAACAATGGAAGTTGGAGGACAGCTAATAGAAGGTGCTCAAAATATATTTTTTGCACAGCTTGCTGATCCTACAGTTACTGAATTTTCAGTTTCAGCGACAAGATTTATGTCAGGAAAATTTCCTCTTATGATTTTTGGGCTTCCGGGTGCTGCACTTGCAATGTATAAAACGGCAAAACCAGAGAAAAAGAAAGAAGTTGAAGGACTTTTATTATCAGCTGCGCTTACATCCATGATTACCGGAATTACAGAGCCGTTAGAATTCACATTCCTTTTTGTCGCACCTTTACTTTATGGCATACATTGTGTATTTGCGGGACTTGCATATATGCATATGCATGTATTTAAAGTTGGTGTAGGGATGACTTTTTCAGGCGGTCTTATTGATATGTTTCTTTTTGGTATAATGCAGGGAAATGCAAAGACAAACTGGATATGGATTGTTATAGTAGGTGTGGTATATTTTATTGTCTATTATCTGTTGTTTAGTTTTTTAATAAATAAACTTGATTTAAAAACACCGGGAAGAGATGATAGTGATGAAGTTAAATTATATAGAAGAAGTGATGTCGAAGCAAAGAAAAAAGGTGAAGCAAAAGCAGATAATGTAAATTCGTCAGATGAATTATCAGAAATGATTTGCAAAGGACTAGGTGGAAAGAAAAATATATCAGATGTAGATTGTTGTGCCACAAGACTTAGATGTACGGTTTATAAAGCAGAATTAGTAAATGATTCATTACTAAAAAATACAGGAGCGTCAGGGGTTGTCCATAAAGGAAATGGTGTGCAGATTATTTATGGACCAAGAGTAACAGTTATTAAATCTAATTTTGAGGATTATCTGGAAACAGCCTCTAATATAGAGTATAATAAAAAAGATAATGCCGTTAATAATGAAGACAAAGAAGATGATATTTTTAATGAAGATAAAGACAAAAAGAAAATAGTTAAATCAATTGTAATTTCAAGTCCTATTACAGGAATATCTGCAAATTTGGATACAGCAGCAGATGAAGCATTTGCAAGTAGAATGATGGGAGATGGCGCGATAGTCACTCCGACAGATGAAATTGTTGTGGCACCTGATGATGGAGAAATTATATTTGTATTTGATACTAAACATGCAGTAGGGTTTACAACTAAAGATGGAATAAGTATGATTATTCACATTGGAATTGATACTGTAAAATTAGGCGGACAGGGATTTAGCGTATTAGTAAAAGCAGGTGACAAAATGAAAAAAGGTGATACAATAATGAAACTTGATTTAGAATATTTAAAACAAAATGCACCATCAGTTGCTTCACCTGTTATATGTACTGAATTAGCTGACAATCAGAAAATCAGATTAGTTGCAGAAGGAAAAATAAATGCAGGCGAAGAGATATTTGCAATTGATTTTTACGAGTAAAATACGAATGTATTAAGATATGTATAGATATGCATATTTACAAAAATACAATTGGAGAATTATATAAATTATGAGAACAATACTTTATGCTTTATTTGGATATATTTCAGGTAGTGTTTTATATGCTAAAATTTTTATGAAATTATTTAATAAAGAAGAATTAATTGAAGAAAGTAAAGATAAGAATCCGGGAACAGCAAATGCATTTATGTACGGAGGAATGAATTGTGGAATCATGACACTTATATGTGAACTTTTAAAGGGAATTGTACCGGTACACATGTATATAAATGGAGCGACACCACAGGAAATAGGAATAATTCCGCTAGCAATTGTTTTAACTATGCCTGTTGTTGGCCATGTGTGTTCTATGTTTGACAATTTCCATGGAGGTAAAGGAATTGCCGTAACATTTGGATGCCTGTTAGGGCTAGCACCTGATATAAAGGCTGTAATTATTTTGGCATTATTTTTTATATTTTACTCACTAATATTTAGAGTAATTCCACATTTTTACAGAACAATAGTTACTTATGTGAGTACATTGGCGGGACTATTCATATTAAATGAAAATCAGGCAGTGAATGTTGGATTTTTATTTATTACATTAGTTGTGTTAGTAAGACTACATCAAAGTACAGAAGTTAGAGAAAAGTTAAGGATTAAATTATTATGGATGCGTTAATATTATCATGTGGCACAGGTGGTGGACATAATGCAGCAGGTGCAGCTATAAAAGAAGAATTAATTAAAAGAGGATATAATATTAAATTTTTCAATCCATATGCTTTAAAAAGTAACAGGCTTGCAAGAGTTATAGACAGGGCATATGTCGGACTTGTACAGAAAGCTCCAAATGTATTTGGAGTTGTGTATAAAATTGGAAATGCTTACAGAAAACTTCCTTTTCATTCTCCGGTCTATTATGCAAATGGAAGAATTGCAGCAATAATAGAAGATTATATTCAAAAAAACAAATGCGACATAATAATTATGCCACATTTGTTTCCGGCAGAAATCATCACTCAAATGAAAAGAAAAGGATATGAACTTCCACCTACAGTTTTTGTTGGAACTGATTATACATGTATTCCGTTTACAGAGGAAACAGAATGTGATTATTATGTTATTCCTGCCAAGGATTTGGAAAAAGAATATATTAAGCGTGGGATAAAAAAAGAAAAATTAAGACCTTTTGGAATTCCGGTTAGAGAGGTATTTGATCATAGCATTAATATGGATGAGGCTAAACTAGAACTTGGACTTAGTGTTAGTAACAGATATATTTTTGTATCAGGCGGAAGCATTGGTGCGGGAAATGTTGAAAAAGTTGTAAAGAATTTATCCGATTATTATGATGGAACAAATGTAAAACTAATAATAATTTGTGGAAATAACAAAAAACTTTTGAATAAACTTAAGGACAAATATAGTGAGAAATGTATTTTAATAGGTCATACGGATGATATTGCAAAATACATGATGGCAAGTGATTTAATTATCGGAAAACCCGGTGGGTTGTCTTCTACCGAGGCGGCAGTTGTAGGAAAGCCATTTATCCATATTACACCTATTCCGGGGTGCGAAACTTACAACATGAGATATTTTTCCGACAAAGGAATGAGTATTCCGGTTAAAAGAATTACAGAAAAATTTGGAAAGATATGTGATAAAACAATGGAAGAAGACAATAAAAAGAAAATGATTTGTCAGCAGAAAAATAATATTTCAGCAAATGCACGAATACTTATTGGTGATATGGCTGATGAATTGTGTAAAACTAAATAGTAATTGGTAGTAAGTTTGTTTGATATCATATCGTATATTTTGCCAATATAATCATAAAAGTCAATGATATTTGAAAAAATCAAATATTGTTGGCTTTTTTTAAGTTCATTTAAGGTTGGTATTTTATTATATGACCATAAGATGAAACTCAGTTAGATAAGTGAAATGAAGTGTAAAATATGAGACATAAATTTTTAGTAGGAATTATGGCAGTAACAATGGTAGGTGCATCTCTTAGTGGGTGTGCAGGCAGTTCGGAAACACAATCAAATGAAGAAAAGACTGTTTATGGACAAGTAAGTAAGGTAGATGATGATGAAGTAACTATAAAGCTTGGAACCTTAAATGAAGAGATAGCGAATAATAATGGAAGTCTTAAATCTGAGCCGCCGCAAAAGCCGAAAGATAATGAAGATAGCAATCAGGCACAAGATAATTCATATCAAAACAATAATGATTTAGAAAAGTCCGGAACAAACGGAGTATCTGAGGAGAAAGCACCCGATAATAAATTTAAACCAGTCGGTGTTGAAAAATAATCTAAATTTAATTAAAATTTATTGTGTAATAACAGATAAAAATAAAATGAGTAAGGTTAATTTTTTATAATAAATATTTTAGGTGGTTAATCCGATTAAAAAAGAAAATACATATTAGAAGAGGAGTAGAAAATTATGAATAAGGGAATAATATTTGATGTAGACGGAACAATTTTAGATTCAATGAAAATCTGGATGGATGCAGGAAAAATATATTTGGGTAAGTTTGGAATTGAGGAAAAAGAAAATATTGCAGAGGTTTTATTTGATTTAACGATGGCTGAAGGCGCAAAATACATAAAAGAAACATATAAATTGGATAAAACTATACAGGAAATTATTGATGGAATAAACAGTGTTGTATATGAATTTTATGAAAAGAAAGCAATGCCAAAGGATGGAGTGTTGGAATTTATAGAGTATTTATATGAAAATAAAATTCCAATGACAGTTGCAACATCTACAGACCGACCAATGATTGAAGCAGCTTTTAAGAGATTAGGTTTGGAAAAATATTTTAAGAAGATATTTACAACAACAGAGGTTGGAAAGGGAAAAGACAATCCGTTAATATTTGAAAAAGCAATGGAAGAAATGAAAAGTGATAAAGCAGGTACATGGCTTATGGACGATGCATTTTATTCATTGAATACAGCTTATAATAATGGAATTAATACAGTTGGAATATATGATGATTCTAGCAAATCACAACAGGAAAAAGTTAAATCTGTATCTACAATTTATATTAAGGATTGGACACAGGTAAAACAGTTAATTTCTGATATGAATTTGTAACAAGCAGCGCGAGCGTTATTAAGTTAATATAACAGGTTCTCACAATAAAAGATTCTATAGGTGGGAGTTTTTCTTGATTTCTATGAAAAAAAATGTATAATCATAAATAGGTAGTGGTAACTAACTACAGTTAGAAATGCACAACGCAAAGGGCTAATAAAAAAATAGAGAGGAGTAAATATGTTTTTAGAAATCAAGGACATAAAAAAGAGTTTTGGAGACGATAAAAATAAGACAGAAGTGTTAAAAGGAATTAATTTTTCCGCACAAAAAGGTGATATTTGTGTACTGTTAGGACCTTCCGGTTCAGGTAAATCAACACTTTTGAACATTATTGGTGGAATAGACGAGGCAGATAGTGGAACTATAACAGTTAATGGAGAGGTTATTCAGGACATGAATGAAAAATCTCTTACACAATACAGAAGAAAGCACTTAGGATATGTATTTCAAATGTATAATCTTATACCGAATTTGAATGTAAAAGAGAACATAGAAGTAGGAGCATATTTGAGTGATAATCCATTAGACATAGATGATTTGCTGAAAACGTTAGGCCTTTATGAACATAGACATAAATTGCCAAATCAGTTGTCAGGAGGTCAGCAGCAGAGAACGTCAATTGGAAGAGCAATTGTAAAAAATCCAAGTATTTTACTTTGCGATGAACCTACAGGAGCGCTTGATTATAATACTTCTAAAGAAATACTAAAGCTGATTGAGGATGTTAATCATAAATATGGTAATACTGTAATTATGGTTACACATAACGACGCAATAAAAAATATGGCAGACAGGGTTATAAAATTGAGAGACGGACAAATCAGAAAAGATTACTTTAATGAAGAAAAAATTCCTGCTATGGAATTAGAGTGGTAGGAGGTTGTATGATGAAAAATCCGTTACATAAAAGACTTCCAAGACAGTTAAAAAGCGAATTTGGAAAATATGTGGTTATTTTTCTACTTCTTATAGGCTCAATTGGGTTCATTTCAGGATTCCTTGTTGCGGCAAAGAGCATCAGCAAAACATATGATGAAAGCTTTAAAGTATACAACATTGAAAATGGTAATTTTGAAATGTTGTCTCCATTAAGTGATGAGGCGATAAATGAAATAGAAAATCAAGAAAATATTTCCATATATAATAATTATTACATAGAAGAAGATACTGATACAAATTTAAATGATAAATATGACAGTACACTTAGAATATTTAAAGACAGAAAGAAAGTTAATAAAGTATGCCTTATGGAAGGTAAAAAGCCGGATAATAAAGATGAAATTGCCATAGACAGAATGTATGCAAATAATAATGATGTTGAAGTTGGTGATTACATTAAAGTTTCGGATAAGAAATTAAAAGTCACAGGTTTTGTAGCTTTATCAGATTATAGTGCATTATTTTCAAATAATGGAGACTTAATGTTTGATGCAGTAAAATTTGGTGTCGCAATAATGACAGATGATGGATATAACCAATTTGGAGATGAACACAAATTTTACAGCTATTCATGGAAATATGATAAAGAGCCTTCCACAGAGAAAAAAGAAAAGAAAGTATCAGATAAGTTATTGGAAGTTATAGCTTCTAAAGGAATTGTGAAAAATTTCATTCCAAGATATACAAACAATGCAATTAATTTTACAGGTGATGATGTAGGAAGTGACAGAGGAATGATGATTGCTTTACTATACATTCTAATTGTAATAATTGCATTTATATTTGCAGTAACAATAACAAATACAATTAATAAAGAAGCAACGATAATAGGAACTCTTAGAGCGTCAGGATATTCAAAAAGAGAAATAACAGCTCATTATATGGAAATTCCATTAATAGTTACGATTATTTCAGCTATAATAGGAAATATACTTGGATATACGGTATTTAAATATGTATGTGTCGGAATGTATTATGGAAGTTATAGTCTTCCAACATATACAACGGTATGGAGTGCAGAAGCATTTGTGCTTACAACACTTGTTCCGTTTATAATAATGCTTGTTGTAAACTACGTGTTTATAAGAAAGAAACTTAGACTTTCACCAATGAAGTTTATAAGAAATGATTTATCAACTTCAAAGAAGAAGAAAACTATAAGATTACCACATTTTAAGTTTTTTAACCGTTTCAGAATTAGGGTTATTATTCAGAACAGATATAATTATCTGACTTTATTTGTTGGAATCATATTTGCAAATTTGTTGCTTTTATTTGGATTAATGCTTCCGGCTTTGCTTGATTCGTACAATGACAGCATAATTGAACATATGGCTGCAAAGTATCAGTATGTATTGAAAGCACCTCTTGAAACAGAAACAAAAGATGTAGAAAAATATTTTATGAGCACAGTTGAAAAAACAGGCGATAATGGGGAAAAAGACGATATATCAGTATATGGAATATCAGATGACAGTAAATATTTATCGATGGATTTTGAGAGTGGAAAGGTTTATGTTTCAGATGTATTTGCAGATAAGTACAGATTGAAAAAAGGTGATAAATTTACTTTAAAAGAAAGCTATGGAACTAAAAAACATACTTTTGAAATTGGTGGAGTTTATGAATATCCTATAGGACTTACGATATTTATGAATAAAAAAGATTTTTGTAAAGAGTTTAATGTAAAAGACAATGAATTTGCAGGATATTTTTCAAATAAAAAAATAAAAGATATTGACCAGGAATACATTTATTCTGTTATTACTCAGGATGATTTAACTAAAATGGCAAGGCAAATGGATGTATCAATGGGCAGCATGATGAAAATGGTAAACATTGTATCAGCTCTTTTATCAATGCTTGTAATGTATCTTTTAATTAAGCTTGTTATAGAAAAGAACAGTTTATCGATTTCTATGGTAAAAATTTTAGGATATGATAATAATGAAATAAGAAAACTTTATCTGACTGCAACAACATGGGTTGTAATCGCATGCGTAGCATTAAGCATTCCGGTTGTAGTATGGATTATAAAAGATTTGATTTACAGACCGATGATGATGGAAATGAAAGGATGGATTATATTGAAAATGGATCCGATTGTATATGGTGAAATGTTTATTCTTGGCATGTTAGCATATGCAGTAGTTTCATTCCTCGAATTTAGAAAAATTAAGAAAATACCTATGACAGATGCATTGAAAAATGTAGAATAACAAGATTCCCATAGATGTATTCCGGTTTTGTGAGGGTTTGTGATATTAACTAAATAACGCTTGCGATGCTTGTCACTCGCAGCAGTTCTAAATCTCCAGCTATATTTTGTTGTTAGAACCTTTGGTTCTAGGCAAAATCCGCTGTCAATTTGAACCAGCAGTGACAAATGACTTTAGTTAATATCACAAACCCTCACAATTAAGAATTAATCTGTGGGTATTTTTATTTAGAAAATTATGAAAGTATAGGTTTTTGTATTTAAAAATCATATCGCAAAATATTACCTGTCATTGAAAGAAAAAAGAATCAGTCGTATAATAATAAAGAAGTACAGTTCGGAAAGAGTTATATAACGAGGAAATTAGATGAAACAAAATATTGAACAGGAAAAATCAATTATTAATGAAACACTGTTAAATTCAATTCCGGGTGGAATAATAATTGTAAAAGTAGTTGAAAACAATATAGAATGTCTCTATTTTAATGAGGCATTTGCAAAATTATCAGGAAGAACGCATGATGAATTACAACGTTATCTTGATAGTGGGGCAAATGTTATAGATATTATATATGAGGCAGATAGAAAAAAGTTTTTGACGAGTATTTTTGGCAAAATACAAAGTGATAATGAATTAGATGAAAGATATAGATATTATACAGCCACGGGAAATGTTCAGTGGATTAATTTGGCCGCTTCAAAGATTAGAGAAGAGGATGGATGTCCTGTTTTTTATTGTGTATGTACAAAGTTGTCAGATGAATTAGATTTGTATATAAAATTATCTGATGAATCTCCGGTTGCAACATATGTAGCAGAGAAAAAGGAAAGACGAATATTATATGCAAATGCTGAGTGGAAGAGAATAGAAAATATCCCTCAGGATATGAATGTAATTGGTGAGAGTGTGTATGAATTAATACCGGCTGAGAGAATAATATTTAGCGAGAAAGAAATAAATGAATTATCTTCTCAGGTTTACAGACAGATACATATTAAAAGAAATAACAGATATTATAGTCTGGTTACAAAAAGCTATTTATGGAATGATATTGATGCGTACATGGTATATTTTGTTGATGAAACTGAAAGCATATTAAAGCGACAAAAAAAATTAGAAATATATCAGGCAGAACTTAAAACAAGAGAGGAAATGTCACAGGATATAATTGCTTCATATCAGATAAATCTTACTAAAAACAGAATTGAAAGAAGTAATTTTAAAAACAATTATGCTAATTCGATAGATGATGTTGTAAATGAAAACACATCATGTGAAGATGCTGTTGAATATTTTATCGGATTAATTTTATGTGATGAAGTAAAAAAAGAAATAAGAAATAAATTTTCAGCCAGAAGTATTATAATGCAATACCATAATGGAAAAGAAGATATTGACTCTGAATTTCAGATTGTAATGAAAGATGGAGAGATTAAATGGGTTAAGATTGTTGCTAAAATTTTAAGCAATCCCATTACTTCTGAAATTATGGAATTTGTGTATATACAGGATGTGACTGAAAAGCATACTATAAAATCAATAATGGATAAGTGTATACATACGGAATATGATTGTATAGGTTTGATAAATACAATCAATGGCCAAAGTATGATTTTTAATTATAGAAACACATATGGCGAAATGAAAATGCGCAAGAAGAATTTTTTCGCAGATGAAATAGATACATTTATAAATAATAATATTGGAGAAGAAGAACGCGAAACGGCAAGAAAAGAATATGCGTTAGATAATATTAAAAAGCAATTGAAAAAAAATGACAATTATTATTTTTATCATAATATAACATCTAACATTGAAAAAGGAGTACGAAGAAAGAAAATTCATTTTCAATATTTAGATTCTGCCGTAAATAAAAATGAAATTTTATTCATGGTAACAGATGTTACGGATATTTATGAAAAAGAAAGAAAAAATAGCGAGAGATTAGCAAAGGCACTAGAAGAGGCAAAACAGGCAGCTAAAGCTAAAAGCGAGTTTTTGGCACGAATGAGTCATGAAATAAGAACACCTATGAATGCTATTATTGGAATGTGCGAAATTGCTAAAGATGATGTTGATAAAAGAGAAGTTATAGCAAAAGAAATAGACCAGATTAATGAGTCAGGTAAATATCTGTTAGGACTTATTAACGATATATTAGATGTAAGCCGTATTGAAAATGACAAATTTGAGCTTTATACGGAATGGTGCAGTATGTATAACGTTGTTAAACCTATTGTTTCAATGATGAGTCCATTAATGAAAGAAAAAAATATAGAATTTATTTATCCTAATTTTATCAAAAAAGAAAAAGATAAAGAAGTTTTATGTTACATTGATAAAATGCGTGTACAGCAGATGATTATTAATCTTTTAAACAATGCTTATAAATTTACTAAACCGGGTGGAAAGATAACCTGGAAAATAGAAAACATTAATTTAGATGATAAGACTGCAAAGGAAAGAATAGTAATCAGTGATACAGGCTGTGGTATGAGCAAAGAATTTATACAGAAAATAGGCGAGCCTTTTATGCAGGAGAGAAATGAATTTTCATCAGAACTTATAGGCACGGGACTAGGACTATATATTGTTAAAAAAATTGTAGATGCGATGGGATTTACCATGAAAATAGAAAGTGAACTTGGTAAGGGAACAACATTTATAATTGAGACAGAATATAGTTACAAATATAATGAAGATGATGAAAATCAGTTGGAAAATAGTAATGTTTCGGGAATGAGAGTGTTACTTGTAGAAGATAATGAAATTAACAGAGAAATTGCACAGACTCTTTTAGAAAGAGAGAAAATAATTGTGGAAACTGCAGTTGAGGGAAAAGAAGCAGTTGAGGCATTTGAAAAATCTGATTTAGGATATTATGATGCAATTTTAATGGATATTCAAATGCCTATAATGGACGGTCTTGAGGCTACAAGAACAATTAGAAAATTGAATAAAGCCGATGCAAAAACAATACGAATAATTGCAATGTCGGCAAATGCGTTTGAAAGTGATATAAAGGCAAGTATTGATGCAGGAATGAATGCTCATTTAACAAAACCAATAGAAATGGAAAAGGTTTTAGAAGAAATTGCTAAAAGTAAATTGAAAAAATAGATATAGAATATGTAATGTAAATTATTAATATTTTATAAATTTGATCGTTAAAATGATGAATAAACAAAAGAATGATGTATAATTACAGGAAAGAAGGACATAAAAGTGTACGATATAACATCAAAATCGGCAGATGATTTTATTAATCATGAAGAAATTCTAGATACAATTAAATATGCAGATGAAAATAAAAATAATATAAAACTTATTGATTCGATTCTTGAAAAAGCCAAATTAAGAAAAGGACTATCCCACAGGGAAGCGTCCGTATTATTAGCATGTAAAGATGAAAATAAAAACAATGAAATGTTTAAACTTGCTGAACAGATAAAAAAAGACTTTTATGGAAATCGAATCGTAATGTTTGCTCCACTTTATCTGTCGAATTATTGTGTTAACGGATGTGTATACTGTCCTTATCATGCTAAGAATAAGCATATTGCCAGAAAAAAACTTACACAGGAAGAGGTTAAAAAAGAAGTAATAGCTCTTCAGGATATGGGACATAAAAGATTAGCGCTAGAGGCAGGAGAAGATCCTGTTAATAATACAATGGACTATTATCTTGAGTGCATTAAAACAATATACAGTATAAAACACAAAAATGGAGCTATCAGACGTGTAAACATTAATATTGCTGCGACGACTGTTGAAAATTACAGATTATTAAAGGAAGCAGGAATTGGAACTTATATACTTTTTCAGGAGACTTATCATAAGGAAAGCTATAAGAAATTACATCCGACAGGACCAAAGAGTGATTATAATTATCATACAGAAGCAATGGACAGAGCAATGAAAGGTGGAATTGATGATGTAGGTCTTGGTGTATTATTTGGACTTGATAAGTACAGATATGAATTTGCAGGATTATTAATGCATGCTGAACATTTAGAAGCCGTCTTTGGAGTTGGACCACATACTATAAGTGTGCCTAGAATTTGCGATGCAGATGATATAGATAAGTCATCATTTTCAAATGGAATAAGTGACGATATTTTTGCAAAGATTGTTGCATGCATAAGAATTGCAGTTCCATATACAGGAATGATTGTATCTACAAGGGAAAGTCAGAAGACAAGAGAAAGAGTATTACATCTTGGAATTTCTCAGATTAGTGGTGGCTCAAGAACAAGTGTGGGCGGATATTTTGAAGCAGAACCTGAAGCAGAAAATTCAAGTCAATTCGATGTAACTGATACAAGAAGTCTTGATGAAGTGGTTAACTGGCTTATGAAAATGGATTATATACCAAGTTTTTGTACAGCCTGTTATAGAGAAGGCAGAACAGGTGACAGATTTATGTCTTTATGTAAAAGCGGTCAAATACAGAACTGTTGTCTACCAAATGCATTAATGACTTTACAGGAGTATTTAATGGATTATGCTTCATCTGAAACAAAAGAAATAGGCGAAAATTTAATTCATAAAGAAATTGAAAATATTCCTAATGAAAAAGTAAAGGATATTGTAATAAAAAATTTAAAATTAATAAAAGATAATAACAAAAGAGACTTTAGATTTTAAAACAAACGTTAAAATCCTCTCTAGGAGGTTTATATGAAAATAGATATGCATTGTCATACAAAAGAGGGCTCGCTAGATGGAAAAGTTCCAATTAGTGAGTATATAAATATATTAAAATCTCAGGGTTATGGGGGAATGTTAGTAACAGATCATGACTCTTATGATGGGTATAGATATTGGAAACATAATATAAAAAATGTTGACAAGGACTTTGTAGTATTTAAAGGAATAGAGTATGATACATTAGATGCAGGACATATCATTGTAATTATGCCGGAGAATCTTAAATTAAGGCTTATGGAACTTAGAGGAATGCCGGTACAGTTGCTTATTCCAATAGTTCATAATTATGGAGGAATATTAGGACCTGCGCATCCATTTGGTGAAAAGTTTATGAGTTTTATGAATTCAAAAGCTTATAAAAGAAATCCACACATTTTATCTGAATTTGATTTTATTGAAGTGTTTAATGCCTGCGAATCTAAAATGGCAAATGATAAAGCATTAGAAATGGCCAAAAAATATAATTTGACAGGAACAGCAGGAAGTGATTCACATAAGACGGAGAGCATAGGATATGCATACACAGTAATTCCTGATGAAATAAGAAAAGAAAGTCAGTTGATTGAGTATATAAAACACAGAAATAAGACTGAATGTGGTGGAAAAATATATGAAAATACTTCAAGAGGTAAATTAGGAAAAGCCAAGATAATAACAACATATTTATTTTGGATTTATAATAAATTTGGAGGTTGGAGTCGTGGAATCCAGCGTAATGGAAAACTTAAAAAAGGTTATATTGAAAGAATAGATATAATTGATAATGATAAAAAAGGAAATAAAGATAAAACAGAATGTAAAGGAAAAGATAACAATAATTAACAGTTAAAAGAAATAATGGAGAAAATAATGGGCTTGAACGAAACAACTAGAGGTGAACGAATTCATATAGGAATATTTGGAAAGCGAAATGCAGGTAAATCCAGTGTAATTAATGCAATTACAGGTCAGAAATTATCGATTGTATCAGATGTTTGTGGTACAACAACTGACCCGGTATTAAAAGCAATGGAACTTTTACCTCTAGGGCCTGTTGTAGTAATAGATACTCCGGGAATTGATGATGAAGGAGAACTTGGCAAATTAAGAGTTCAGAAAACTTATCAGATGTTAAATAAGACGGATATAGCTGTTATAGTTATTGATTTAAATGAAAAGAATAATAATGATATGTCTCATAAAATTTTAGACGATGACATTTCTCTTATAAATGAAATAAAAAAACGAAAAATTTCTTATATTGTTGTTTTAAATAAAATAGATTTAATTATAACAGATTTAAAAGAAAATCAAGTTTATAAAAATTTATTAGAAATAGTGCCTGAAAATAAAATAATTGGAATAAGTGCTAAAGCAAATAAGAATATATATGAATTAAAAGAAAAGATAGCTACGTTAAAGCCGGAAAAAGAATTTGAATATCCGATAGTCAGAGATTTAGTTGATGAAGGAGACATTGTTATTTTAGTGACACCAATAGATTCAGCAGCACCTAAGAGCAGACTTATATTACCGCAACAGCAGACTATAAGAGAATTATTAGAAGTAGGGACAATTACGATTGTGATTCAGCCGGATAAACTTGTTGCTACTCTAGATAAATTAGTACAAAAACCGAAATTAATTATTACAGACAGTCAGGTATTCAAACAGGTGGCAAAAGATACACCTAATGATATGCTTTTAACTTCTTTTTCAATATTAATGGCAAGGCATAAAGGAAATCTTAAGACACAGGTAGAAGGTGCAGCTACTATCGAAAATTTAAATGATGGAGACAGAATTTTGATTTCAGAAGGTTGCACTCATCATAGACAATGTGATGATATAGGAACGGTTAAGTTACCTAATTGGATAAAAAAATACACAGGAAAAGATTTAAAACTGCATTTTACAAGTGGAACAGAATTTCCGCCAGATTTGTCAGAGTACAAATTAATTATTCATTGTGGCGGATGCACATTAAATGAAAAGGAAATGAAATATAGATTAAAGTGTGCAAACGATAATAAAATTCCAATGACAAATTATGGTACATTGATAGCGTATATGAATGGAATTCTTGAAAGAAGTATAGAAGTATTTAATACTAATAAACGAAAATAATGGCTTGTTGTCAGAAATGGGGTAAAACAAGTTTATAACCAGGCTGCAAATAACCAAAATAATATTATATGTAGTGTTTTAGGTTATTTACTACACATATGATTAATGAGTAAAACCCACATCAATGGAAAATGATGTGGGTTTTACTCATTAAAGACTATAATAAATGTTTAAAATAATTAGTGTGATTTTACATGATTCTTTATAGCCGCAAAGCTTTCCTTGCTAATCACATGCTCAATTCTACATGCATCTTCTGTAGCAATTTCTTCAGGAACTCCTAAACGTACTAACCATGATGATAAGAGTTCATGTCTTTCATATATCATGTCTGCAATCTGTTTTCCAGATTCTGTAAGATAAATGTATCCGGCGTCAGTAACAGTGATATGACCTTTCTCTCTAAGGTTTTTCATAGCAATGCTGACGCTTGATTTCTTAAAACCTAATTCGTTGGAAATATCTACGGAACGAACAACGGGAAGTTTTTTGCTAAGAACAAGAATAGTCTCTAAATAATTTTCTGCCGATTCATTAATAATCATATTGAAAACCTCCTTGTATTTCTCGTATTGTCTTTTGCTATTGTATCACAAAGTGGAATATTACTCAAATTATATTGAATAAAAATATGAAGGTATTTTTATAAAAAATAGAAAAAAATTTGGAATTTTAGTAAAATAATTATTGACATCTAATTTGCGTTAGCATATACTAACTGTTGAAAAATAAGGTTTATCTTTACTTAAGAAGAAAGAAGGAAACATGATGCCATTAACTATGATAAATGAAGGAGAACCAACGGTTATCAAAAAAGTTGGCGGTAAGGAAGAAACAAGAAGGTTTTTGGAAAACTTAGGATTTATAGTAGGTGGAACTGTTACAGTTGTTTCACAGATGGGTGGAAACATGATTGTTAACGTAAAAGATTCACGTGTTGCAATAGGAAAAGATATGGCTAATAAAATTATGGTTTAGATTTAATAAAGAAAATTAAAGTTTTATTTATTTGATTAAATATTATTAAATCTTTTTTGTTGTGCAGGTATTTAAGAGTGCACAATCATAATTTTACATATAAAAAAGAAATATGAAAGAAGGATAGCAATGAGTACATTAAAGGAAGTTGCAGTTGGAAAGACTGTGAAAGTTAAGAAACTTACTGGAGATGGCCCGGTTAAAAGAAGAATTATGGATATGGGCATAACAAAAGGTGTTGAAGTATATGTAAGAAAAGTAGCACCTTTAGGAGACCCGATTGAAGTAACTGTAAGAGGATATGAATTATCTCTTAGAAAAGCAGATGCAGAAATGATTGAGGTGGAATAATTTTTTTTGCCCACAAGTTAGAAAGAACTAATAAAAGTAAGCACAACATAATAAAAGTAAGCAATAAAGAATCTCAGTCAGAATGATAAAACTTGCGCTTGGAATTTTGAGTTGACTTACTAATGACAAAAATAGCATATTATTACACATTTGAAAAAGATAGTAAAAAAGGAGAAAGAAATGTCAATTAAAATTGCTTTAGCAGGTAACCCTAACTGCGGAAAAACAACTTTGTTTAATGCTTTGACAGGTTCTAATCAGTTTGTTGGAAACTGGCCGGGCGTTACAGTTGAAAAGAAAGAGGGTAAAATCAAGGGAAATAAGGAAGCTACATTGGTCGATTTACCAGGTATTTATTCTTTATCTCCATATACGCTTGAAGAAGTGGTTGCAAGAAATTATCTTATAACAGAAAAGCCGGATGCAATAATTAATATTGTTGATGGTACAAACATTGAAAGAAACTTATATCTTTCAACTCAGATTATGGAACTTGGTATTCCTGTAATCATGGCTGTTAACATGGTTGACGTATTAGAGAAAAACGGTGACAAAGTTAACATCGAAAAATTAAGCCAGAAACTTGGATGCGAAGTAGTGGAAATTTCAGCTCTTAAAGGAAAAGGAATTGATACACTTGTAAAAAAAGCAGTTGCTTTATCTAACAAAAAACAGGCTTCAACAGCAGTTCATGAATTTACATTAGAAGTTGAAAATGTAATTAAAGATGTAGAAAATATGCTTGGAAGCAGTGTCGCTCCTGAGCAGAAGAGATTCTTTGCAATAAAGCTTCTTGAAAAAGATGATAAAATCAGTGAAATGATGACAGAAATTCCTGATGTATCAAATGAAATAGCAAAGCTTGAAAAAGAATTTGATGATGATACAGAAAGTATTATTACAAATGAAAGATATACATATATTTCTTCTATTATCGGAGAATGTATTAAGAAGTCTTCAAAGAAAGAATTATCAGTATCAGATAAAATTGATAAAGTGGTAACTAACAGATGGGCTGCACTTCCAATTTTTGCAGTAGTAATGTTTGTTGTTTACTATGTATCAGTAACAACAGTTGGTACATGGGCTACTGACTGGGCTAACGAGGGTGTTTTTGGTGACGGATGGCATTTGTTTGGCATAGGAACAAGTTCTTACGAAGATGCATCAGGCGATTATGAAAAGCAGACAGCAGCAGTTGATGCTTTCATTGAAGCAGCTAAGGACAAAGGAATCAGCACAGATAATATCGAAGAAGTTCTTGGGGACGAAGAAGCAAGTGAAGCTGATAAGACAGCAGCAGTTGACGCATTTGTTGCCGAAGCCGGAGTATCAGACATTACTGCAAAAGCAGAACTTGAAGATGAAGATGGAAAAGTAACAGACAAGTTTGACGTAACAGTTAATGAATTTAAGACAGCAACAGAAGCTGAAGAACCTGATCCTGCAGATTTTGGAGTTTGGGTACCAGGTGTTCCTGTGATTATTGGAAATGCACTTGAAGCTATTAACTGTGCAGGCTGGTTGCAGGGATTAATCCTTGATGGTATTGTAGCCGGTGTTGGTGCTGTACTTGGTTTCGTACCACAGATGCTTGTATTATTTATTTTCTTAGCTTTCCTTGAAAGCTGTGGATATATGGCAAGAGTTGCGTTTATCATGGACAGAATCTTTAGAAAATTCGGTCTTTCAGGAAAATCATTCATTCCAATGTTAATTGGTAGTGGATGTGGTGTTCCGGGTATCATGGCATCAAGAACAATTGAAAATGACCGTGACCGTAAGATGACAATTATGACAACAACATTTGTTCCTTGTGGAGCAAAACTTCCTATTATAGCTTTAATCGCAGGTGCATTCTTTGGTAATGCAGGCTGGGTAGCAACAAGTGCATACTTTGTTGGTATTGCAGCAATTATCTGCTCAGGTATTATTTTAAAGAAAACAAAAATGTTTGCAGGAGATCCTGCTCCATTCGTAATGGAACTTCCTGCATATCACTGGCCAACAGTTAGCAACGTACTTAGAAGTATGTGGGAAAGAGGATGGTCATTCATTAAGAAGGCAGGAACAATTATTCTTCTTTCAACAATCGTACTTTGGTTCTTAATGAGCTTTGGTTGGGTAGATGGAAAATTTGGAATGTTAGAAGCAGAACAGTTAAACGACAGTATTCTTGCTTCAATTGGTAGTGTAATCGCCCCTATCTTCACACCACTTGGATGGACAAAAGCAGGTGAAGGATGGAAGATGGCTGTGGCAGCTATTTCAGGTTTAATTGCAAAAGAAAATGTAGTAGCAACATTTGGTATGTTATTCGGTTTTGCAGAAGTTGCAGAAGATGGTACAGAAATCTGGGGAAATCTTGCACAGATTATGACACCAATCGCTGCTTATGGTTTCTTAGTATTTAACCTTCTTTGCGCACCATGTTTCGCAGCTATGGGTGCTATTAAGAGAGAGATGAACAACACAAAATGGTTCTTCTTTGCAATTGGATACCAGACAATTCTTGGATATGTAGTTGCATTATGTATTTACCAGTTAGGTACATTATTTACAGGAGGAACATTTGGAGTTGGAACAGTAGTAGCAATATTACTTGTAATCGGATTTGGTTATTTATTATTCAGACCATACAAGGAAAGTACATCTTTAAAAATTGACTCTAAAAAATTAGCAAAAAACTAATTTAAACATAAATAACACAAGGCTTACAAAATAGCGTACTATCTTCCAATATATAGTGTAAACAAGACATTAAGGTTTTGTTTACACTAATTTTTTTGTATGTTAAGATATAATTTATAAGGAGTTTTACAATAGTTGCACAGTTATAAATAACGGATTTTAATATTTGAAAATAAAGTTATGAGGGTGTAGTGGTTAATTTTAAAATTACGAAGAGTAGGAGGATACAATGATTAATATTGCAATAGTTGAGGATGAGAAATTATACGTATCTCAATTAAAAGAATATATATCAAGATATGAGAAGGAAAGCGGAAACAGAATTAATGTAAGAGTATTTCCGGACGGAGCGGAAATAGTTGAAAATTATTCAGGAGATTTTGACATAATTCTTATGGATATTCAGATGAAATATATGGATGGAATGACGGCTGCTGAACAGATTAGAAAATTAGACAGCGAGGTAATTATAATGTTTATTACAAATATGACCCAATATGCAATAAGAGGATATGAAGTTGATGCATTAGATTACGTTGTAAAACCGGTTGAATATTTTCCGTTTTCGCAGAAACTTGATAGAGCGATAGGAAGACTACAAAATAAAAAGAAAGTATTTGTATCAATTCCTGTAGAAGATGGTGTTTTAAAAATGGAAATTGATGATATATATTATGTTGAAAGTATGGGACATTCTCTCATATATAGAACTAAGAAAGGCGAATTTACTGCAAGAGGTACAATGAAAGATATGGAGGAAATATTATCGCCATATGGATTTTTCAGATGCAATAAAGGATATATTGTTAATCTCAAATACGTCGATGGGGTAAAAGAGGGAGTGTGCCTTATTAATGACGAGGAGTTATTAATAAGTAGAGCAAAGAAAAAGCCGTTTATGGAGGCTTTAGTTAATTATATGAGTGGGGTGACTGAATAATGGAAACAATTTATCAGGATATTCCAAGATTTTATACGGCATTAGCAGAATGGGGAGCGTGTGTAATTTATATTTGCCTTATTAAGAAGAGGTTCAATAATAAAATAACAGTTGCATTATCAACGTTATTTTTAGTTGCACAGATTGCGTTGTTAGTTCCAACGGGAGATTTGCCAACAGTATGGTGGATTCCATGTATGGTGGCTGCGGCACTTTTAATGTATTTATTCATATATACGGTAGGAAATGTGCATTCAATTACGGCGGCATATTTATGTGCGAGAGCATTTCTTATTGCTGAGTTTACAGCATCATTTCAGTGGCAGTGGGATTGTTATCTGAATGCAAGAGTTGATGTTGAGCATTTTGTATTTGCAAAGATAGTAATGCTGGTTGTTATATATACAGCAATTTTTGTATTAGTTGCATTTATGGAAAAGCCGTTAATGAATCCTGAATATTTAAATAAAATTACATATAAAGAATTTATTGCAGTTATAGCTATAGTGGCAGTAGCATTTACATTTAGTAATTTAAGTTTTATTTGGAAAAATACTCCATTTTCAAGTGGATTTAGAAGTGACATATTTAACATTAGAACATTATTTGATTTAGCAGGAATGACAATTCTTTATGCTTATCAAAGTAGAGTTTGTGAACTTATGGCTGAGTCAGAAATTGTAACAATGGATTCAATGTTAAAGAGCCAGTACAATCAATATAGAAATTATCAGGAAAGCATAGATTTAATTAATATGAAATATCATGATTTAAAGCATCAGATTGCAGGTCTTAGGGCAGAAACGGATATCGATAAAAGAACAGAGTGGCTTGATGCAATGGAAGATGATATTAGAGGATTTGAGAGTGTTACTAATACAGGAAATAAGGTATTAGATACTATTATAGCGGGAAAGATAATGCATGGACAGAAATATGATATTAAGTTTACCTGTGTTATTGATGGAAAATTACTTGAGTTTATGCATGTTACTGATATTTGTACTATATTTGGAAATGCAATTGATAATGCAATTGAAAATGTAGTAATGATTAAGGATATTGAAAAAAGAATTATACACGTGACTGTTTCTGCAAAGAATAAATTTGTACTTATTCAATTTCAGAATTATTGCGAAGTTAAACCAAATGAGGATAAAAGAGGAGTTAGATTATTTGAGAGTTCAAAGGCTGACAAAAGAAATCATGGATTCGGACTTAAGAGTATTCAATATACAGTTGACAAATATGACGGAACCATGAAGGCAGGAATGAATAAAGCTTGGTTTGAACTCACAATATTAATTCCTTGTAGTAACAAATAATTGTTAAATAAATGTGAAAAGTGCACATATAAGTGCACTTTTTTTGTGCAAAAAGTATATGTAAAATGCAGTTAATGAGTGATTTCCGACAGTTTATGACAGAAAACTCAAATTAAATTAGGATGTGGTAAATTATAGTTACAAGGAAACAGCGAATATCGCTCAGATGAAAAAGGAGGAAATGAGATGTTAGCTATTAACTGGGATGACGTTATAGGAGTTATTCAGAGTATTTCAACACATTTAATAGTAGGTGTAATAGCAATTATTGTCGGTATAATTGCTATCGTAGCAGTAAAAGGATTAAAGAAACCTTTAAAGCGTTTGGTTCGTGGAGAGGTTTTGGTAGCAATGGTATTGGTAATTGTTGTGTTAGCAAATTTAATTTGTACAGGACCAATGAACACATTGTTAACATCAGTAGCAGGAAAGCCGGTTAGCAAAATCGACGCAAAGACAACTGAAGAAGCTACTGATTTAGTTTCAGAAATTGTGGAAGAAGGAGCAGTTCTTTTAAAGAATGATGATAACGTTCTTCCTGTAACAAGTGGTAAGTTAAACGTATTTGGCTGGGGCTCAACAAATCCTTGCTATGGTGGTACAGGTTCAGGTGCATTAAATGATGCATATCCTACAGTTAATTTAATCAAAGGTTTAAATGACGCAGGAATCGAAACAAACAAGGAATTAACAAAATTTTACACAGATTATGAAGATAAACATCCTGAAGTAGGAATGATGAGTTGTGATTGGACATTACCTGAGCCAAATGTAAGTCTTTACACAGATGAAATGATGAACAATGCAAAAGAATTTTCAAACACAGCAATGGTAGTTATTTCACGTGTAGGTGGTGAAGGTGCTGACCTTCCAACAGATATGGCAGCAGTTGCTGACGGAACATACAAAGCAGATATTCCGATGACATATGACGATTCAGTAAATGAAGGAAAAGACTGGGACAAAGGAGATCATTTCTTACAGTTATCAAACAGAGAAGAAGAAATGCTTGATCTTGTATGTAAAAACTTTGACAACGTAATTGTTGTATACAATGGTGCAAACCCATTTGAATTAGGATTTATTAATGATTACAAACAGATTAAGGGTGCATACTGGTGTGCAGGTGCAGGTCAGTCAGGATTTGACGGATTTGGACGTATCGTATCAGGTGAAGTTAACCCATCAGGTAGATTAGTTGATACATTTGTATATGATTTGACAAAAGCTCCAACATGGAATAACATGGGAGAATTTGAATATACAAATATGAGTGATTTCAAGGTTGATGCAACAGCTTTCAGTCCTGAAACACAGCCAACTTTTGTAAATTATGTAGAAGGAATTTATGTAGGATATAAGTTCTATGAAACAGCAGCTACAGAAGGCCTTATTGATTATGATAAGACAGTTCAGTACCCATTTGGATACGGACTTAGCTACAGCAAATTTGAACAGAAAATTGTAAATTCAAGCACAGAAGGTGACACTGTAACATTGACAGTTGAAGTTAAGAACACAGGATCAGTTGCTGGTAAGGATGTTGTAGAAGTATATTATAATCCTCCATATACAAATGGTGGTATTGAAAAATCAAGTGCAAACTTAGTTACATATACTAAGACAGGTTCAATTGAACCGGGTGCAACTCAAACAGTTGAAGTTTCATTTGATAAAGAAGATATGGCATCTTATGATTCAAAGACAGCTAAAGCATATGTTTTAGAACAAGGTGACTATGTGGTATCTATAAATTCAGATTCACATACAGTATTAGACAGCGTTAATGTAAATGTTCCTGAAACAATTACATATGGCGAAGATAACAAACGTGAAAGTGATGTATCAGTTGCAACAAACGAATTTGATTTCGCAGAAGGTGATGTAACATACCTTTCAAGAGCAGATAAATTTGCAAACTATGAAGAAGCAACAAAGGCTCCAACAAGTACAGAAATGTCAGATGAAGCTAAAGCAGGATTTTATAATGTATCAAATTATGATGCAAAAGCAGGTGAAAAGGATGAAGATCCTGATGCAGAATATCCAACAACAGGAAAGAATGCAGGAATTGATTTAGTTGACATGCGTGGTGTAGACTATGATGATGAAAAATGGGATACATTCATGAATCAGTTAACAATTAAAGAAATGAACAGTATGACATCTCTTGGTGGATATCAGACTGCAGCAATTAAATCAGTAGGAAAATATAGAACAAATGACTGTGATGGCCCGGCTTCAATTAATAACAACTTTACAGGACAGGGTTCTGTAGGATTCCCAGCAGCAGTTGTAATTGCAGCTACATGGAATAATGAATTAGCAAATAAATTTGGTGATTCAATCGGAACAATGGCAGATCAGATGGATACAGCAGGTTGGTATGGTCCGGCTATGAACATTCATCGTACAGCATTTGCAGGACGTAACTTTGAATACTATTCAGAAGATGGTGTATTATCAGGAGATATCGCTACAAGCGCAATTCAGGGTGCACAGGCTCACGGAGTATATGCATACATGAAACACTTTGCATTAAATGATCAGGAAACAAATAGAACAAGTATGCTTTGCACATGGGCAAATGAACAGGCAATCCGTGAAGTTTACTTAAAGCCATTTGAAAAATCAGTTAAAGACGGTGGCTCATTAGCAGTTATGTCATCATTCAACTACATTGGAAACCGTTGGGCTGGTGGATGCTCAGAATTATTAGAAGATGTTCTCCGTGGTGAATGGGGATTCAAGGGATTTGTTGAAACTGACTACTTTGGTGTATATGGTTACATGAACGCTGACCAGGCAATTCGTAACGGTACAGACCTTATGTTAGTAAACTATGCAACAGAAGCAAATGATATGAAATATACTGAAACAGCAGGAGCACAGCAGAAATTACGTCAGTCAGCAAAACGTATTCTCTATGTTGTAGCAAATAGCCGTCAGTACAGTGAACTTGGAATTGAACAGTCACAGCAGCCAAACCGTTGGGAAACAATTCTTAAAGTTGTAGATGTTTGCGCAGCAATTATCTTAATTGCCTGGGAAATCTTATTAATAGTAAACTTCAACAAGAGAAGAAAAGAAGTTGTTGTAGAACAGGCAGAATAATATAGTTGTTTAAGAATAATTATAGATTATAACTAAAGGTAATCATGCTACTTGTAGAGCATGACGACCGGAAAACTCCCTCAAATGCATCCTTACTTAAGTGATTAAAACTTAAGTAAGGATGCATCTTTTTTATACACAATGAAAGAGTTTCAGCCTGATTAATGTCAAACTGATTTAAAGATATAATGTCCTGGGTTTAAGATAGTATTTATGCTTACAAGTAGTGAAAGTGCTCTGCTAGTACGGCTGGCAATTATGCTTATAAGTAGTGAAAGTGCTCTGCTAGTACGGCTGGCAATTATGCTTACAAGTAGTGAAAGTATTCTACTAATATATCTACAACTGTGATTACAATCAGTAAAAGCATTCCTTAAAGATACCCTTATAAAAGCACCGTTTATGTCTCTAAAACGGCAGTTTATGACAAAAGAATATATTTGATTTTTTAGATGATATATTAAGATTAACAAAATGAAAGAAGAATTTAGCAACAAAAAAAGAAAGTTAGTACATAAATATTGCGATTAGAAAAGGAGAGTAAAATGAAACATCAGGACTTACTTAATAAAATGACTTTGGACGAAAAAGCAGCAATATTAAGCGGAATGACAGAGTGGGAAACAAGAAATATTGACAGATTAAATATACCGTCAATGTTTTGCTCTGACGGACCTCATGGGATTCGTAAGCAGGAAGGTGATGGCGATCATTTAGGATTAAATGCATCAGTTCCAGCAACATGTTTCCCAACAGCAGCAACAGTTGCAAACAGCTGGGATCCGGAATTAGGCGAAGAAATAGGAAAAGCTTTAGGCGAGGAAGCAGTAGCTTTAAATGTAAATGTAATACTTGGTCCGGGATTAAATGTAAAAAGAAATCCTTTATGTGGAAGAAATTTTGAATATTTTTCAGAAGACCCATATTTAGCAGGAAAAATGGCTGCTTCATATATTAGGGGAATTCAAAGTAAAGGTGTTGCAGCATGCCCAAAACATTATGCAGTAAATAGTCAGGAATTAAGAAGAATGGCTTCTGATTCTGTATTAGATGAAAGAACATTAAGAGAAATATATTTAACAAATTTTGAAATTGCTGTAAAAGAGGGAAATGCCAAAGCTATTATGAGTGCATATAATCAGGTAAATGAAGTATATGCAAATGAGAATAAGCATTTATTACAGGAAATTTTAAGAGATGAATGGGGTTTTGATGGAATAGTTATTACAGACTGGGGAGCATCAAATGACCATACAGCAGGCGTTGCAGCAGGTTCTAATTTAGAGATGCCGGCACCGGGACTAGGTTCAGCAAGAGAACTTTTAAAATCAATTGAAGAAGGACGACTTACTGAAAAAGAATTAGATGAGTGTGTAGATACATTGTTAGATGCAATTTTAACATTTGCAAAAAAAGAAAAAAGCAATAGTAAGTATGATAAAGAATTGCATCATGAGATAGCAAAAAAAGCAGCAGGAAAGAGTGCTGTATTACTCAAGAACGAAGAAAATATTCTTCCATTAAAAGAAGGAACAAAGGTAGCAGTTATAGGAGATTTTGCAATTGAACCAAGATTTCAGGGAGCAGGTTCATCAGTTGTAAATGCTACAAAAATAGAAACAATAGCAAATACAATAGCACAATATAAACTTGAAAATATAGGAATAGCAAAAGGTTATGACAGAATAGGTAAGGAAAATAATCAATTGCTTGAAGAAGCGAAAGAAATAGCTTCAAAAGCAGATGTAGTTCTCTATTTCTTTGGATTAGATGAATTAAGCGAGTCAGAAGGATTAGACAGACAACATATGAAAATTCCTGCAAACCAGATTAAATTACTTGAAGAATTAAGCAAGGTAAATAAAAACATTGTAGGAGTATTAAGTGCAGGTTCAGCAATTGAAACACCTTGGGATGTTAATTGCAAAGGACTTTTGCATGGATATTTGTCAGGACAGGCAGGAGCAGGTGCATTACTTGATATTATTACAGGAAAGATAAATCCATCAGGAAAATTAAACGAAACATTACCTGTAAAATATGAAGATGTACCTTCATACAATTATTTCCCATCAAAGGAACGAACATCAGAATACAGAGAAGGAATATTTGTAGGATATCGTTACTATGACACAGCTAAAGTTCCTGTAAAATATCCATTTGGATATGGACTTTCATATACAACATTTGAATATTCAGATATAAATGTTGCAGAGGACAAGGTTACATTTACAATCACAAATTCAGGAAAAATGGATGGCGAAGAAATTGCCCAGATGTATGTAAGCTGTAAGTCAGATAAAATATACAGACCTGAAAAAGAATTAAAGGGATTCAAAAAAGTATTTTTGAAGGCAGGCGAAAGTAAACATGTTGAAATACCATTTGATGATAAGACATTTAGATATTTCAATGTAAAAACAAATAAGTTTGAAATTGAAACAGCAGAATATGTTATTAGTATAGCTTCAAATGTAGAAGACGTAAGAATTTCTGCAGAAATTTCTATAAAAGGAACAGAGGCAGAAAATCCATACGACAAAGAAAAAATGCCATCATATTACAAAGCAGATATAAAAAATGTAGATGATAAGCAGTTTGAAATTTTACTTGGAAGAAAAATCCCTGATGGAAGCTGGTCAGGTGAACTATCAATGTATGATGCATTTTGCCAGTTATATTATGCTAAAAGATGGGTTGGACGATTAGTTTACAAAATTTTAACAAGCATAAAGAAGAAGAGCGAAGCAAAAGGAAAACCAGATTTGAACATATTGTTCATTTACAACATGCCTTTTTATGCATTAGCAAAAATGACAGGTGGAATGGTTAGTACAGAAATGGCACAGGGAATTGTAAGCATTTGGAATGGACATTTCTTTAAAGGTGTCGGAAGGGTTATTAAAGGATTCTTTGCAAATAATAAAGCAAACAAAGAATACGAGAAAAGACTTTTAGAAGAAAAATAAATATTAATCAAATATAGAAATTGCGAGAAAATAAATTGAAATTATTGATTAATGTGAGAACTTAAAAAGATATAAGAAGTACAAGGAGAGATAAAATGAAACAGATTTGGAGCAATTTTAAAGAAAAACATCCTGAATTAGCAAAGTGGTTATACCAGATTTTCTACTTTATAGTATTCAGCGAAGGTGTAACAATATTTCAGTATTTAGTATTTACATTTATGCCAAAAATGTTAGGAGTGGGACTTGCAGGAACGGAATTTATGTGGCCACAGATTGATATGCATATATTTGGCGTAGATTTCACTTGGAGTTTACTTGGATACAATGTTGTAAAAAATGCAGCAGGTGCAGTAGTAATTGGTGGTGGATTAGGATATTTCATCAGTTATGAAGTAGGTTCATTTTTAGCACAGTGTATTAACTTTCCATTACAGAGAAATATTACATTTAAGAGTAAAGGAAATCCATGGTATCAGGCAATGTGGTATTTCATATCATGGGTTGTAATTTCACTTATCTGTAACGGATTTAATAATTTGTGGATGCCTATAGCATCAGCATATGTATCACCTGCAATTTATAATATACTTGTAACATTTATTACAGGCGGTGTATCAATGGTAATATTCTTCTTCGTATTTAAAATTATTTTCCCTGAAGGAGAAAAGGATAAATAGATTACTTTACAGTAAATAAAATTATATAAAATTTAAAAAGCCATAAACAAATAATAAAGAGGATGCTTTCAGAAAATGGAAGTGTCCTCTTTATCTTGAAAAAATAATATCTTTAAAAATAAATTGAAAAAACAATAAATGAAGAATAAAATAAGGTAGAGAATTTAACAGCCAACAAACAGAAAAGAGGTAATGAAATATGTACAATTTTGAATATTACACACCAACATTTATAGAATTTGGAAAAAAATCAGAAGAAAAAGTGGCACAGCTTATAAAGGCACAGAATGGTAAAAAAGTTTTGATTCATTACGGTGGACATAGTGCAAAAAAATCAGGATTAATTGATAAAATAGAAAAATTATTAACAGAAGAAAATATACCATATGTAGAATTAGGAGGAGTTGTTCCTAATCCAAGGCTTTCATTAGTTTATAAAGGAATTGAGTTAGCGAAAAAAGAGAATGTTGATTTTATTCTTGCAGTAGGTGGAGGAAGCGTTATCGACTCTGCAAAAGCAATCGGATATGGAATTGCAAATGAAGGAGATGTATGGGATTTCTATGCACAGAAACGTGTTACGGATAAGTGTGCTCCTGTAGGTGTCGTTCTTACAATTGCAGCAGCAGGAAGTGAAATGAGTAACAGCTCGGTTATTACAAATGATGAAACAGGGCTAAAGCGTTCATATCATACTGAAATTTCAAGACCAAGATTTGCAATAATGAATCCTGAATTTACAATGACATTACCAGAATATCAGACGGCATGTGGATGCACAGATATAATGATGCATACAATGGAGCGTTATTTTACAGCAGGAGAAACGATGGAACTTACAGATAAAATAGCAGAATCTGTAATGCAGATAGTTCTTAAAAATGCACCAATTCTTTTAGAACAACCGGATAATTATGAATCAAGAGCAGAAGTAATGTGGGCAGGAAGTTTGTCACATAACGGACTTACAGGATGCGGTATTAAAAACAAAGATTTTGCAACGCACATGTTAGAGCATGAATTAGGCGGAGTATATGATGTGGCACATGGAGCAGGATTAGCTGCTGTATGGGGAAGCTGGGCAAGATATGTATATAAAGAATGCCTTACAAGATTTAAGAAATTTGCAATAAATGTAATGAATGTTGAAGAGGTAGGAAGTGATGAAGAGATTGCTTTAAAGGGAATAGAAGCAATGGAAAAATTTTATCATAGTATAGGAATGCCAACATCGATAAAAGAACTGGGATTAGAATTGTCAGATGCAGATATAGAGAAACTTGCAGACCAGTGTTGTGATGCGTGTGGTGGACATAAAGGTTCAGCAAAAGTTTTATATAGGGAAGACATTGTAAAAATATATAAAATGGCAAGATAATACGATGCCGGGGCCAAAAGTCCTAAGCCCACATGAGTTTACGCATAAGTTGGTAACTTTTACCCTTAACATCATAATATTAGATTAAGTGAAATATGGAGAAAAAATGAGTAAAATAAAGAAAAAGCAAATGGACATGATACATGGGCCAATGTTTTATAAGATATTGTTCTTTGCACTTCCATTAGCCGCAAGCAGCATTCTGCAGCAGTTATTTAATTCGGCAGATGTGGCTGTAGTTGGAAGATTTGCAGGAAGTGCAGCTTTAGCAGCTGTAGGAGGAAACAGTCCCGTAATTAATTTGCTTATAAATATGTTTGTTGGATTATCAATAGGTGCAAATGTAATAATTGCAAATTTTATTGGACAGGGAAGAGAAGACAAGGTTAAAGAAGCAGTACACACTGTTATGTCAGTGGCACTTATAAGCGGAGTATCATTGCTTGTGATAGGTATAATCATAGCAAAACCAATTCTCTTAATGATAAATACACCATCAGAAGTTATAAATCTTGCAGTACTATATTTAAGAATTTATTTTTTAGGAATGCCATTTGTCATGGTTTATAACTTTGGAGCAGCGATACTAAGAAGTACAGGTGAAACCAGAAAGCCTTTATATTGCCTTATTATTTCAGGAATTATAAATATATTACTAAATTTATTACTTGTAATAGTATTTCATTTAAGCGTTGCAGGTGTTGCCATAGCAACAGTTATAGCAGATGGAGTTAGTGCTTTTTTAGTAGTATATTTTCTATCGCATAGTGATGATGCAATAAGATTAAATATTAGAGAATTATCGTTAAATAAAGAAATAGTTGTTAAGGTAATCAAAATAGGAGCACCGGCAGGATTACAGGGAGTTGTATTCTCTTTGTCAAATGTATTTATTCAGTCAGCTATTAATGGATTTGGAACACATGCGATGGCAGGCTCTTCTGCGGGATTAAATTACGAATATTTTACATATTACATGATAAATGCCTTTAATCAGACAGCGGTTACATTTACAAGTCAGAATTATGGAGCAAAGGATCTTGAAAGATGTAAGCGGGCATTTAGAATAAGTCTTGTTACAGGTATGGCATTAACACTTGTCATGAGTTTTATTTTTGTGGGCGCAACGGACTTTTTCGCAGGTATCTATACAAATGATCCTGTAGCAATAAAATATGCGATAATAAGAATGAAACATGTAACTTTACTGGAATGTCTTACAGGCGTATATGAAATATCAGGAGGAGCGCTCAGAGGAATGGGGCATTCACTTCTTCCGGCACTACTTACTGTGATAGGTTCCTGTGGATTTAGAGTAGTATGGTTATATACAGTATTTAAGGTTGTTCCGACATTTACAATGCTTATGAATGTATATCCTGTAACATGGGTAATAACCGGGACAATGGTAATGACCTCATATTTGATTATTAGAAAAAGAATAGAAGCAGGACAATAGGTAAAGATTAGTAAAAGACTATATAAAATAAATTAAGACAAAAAATTTCGGAGGGATTAGTTTATTCCTCCGAAAATTTTGCAATGAAATTATGAATTTTTTTATTTCTGCATATGATTGCATAAATAAAAGAAGTAAGAGGTATTATTATTAAGCAACCAATACATGATAATAATAAAGAAAAGATTTCCTGAAAAAATGAAGAAGAATTAATAATGGTATTAGTTGAATATACATAAGTACGGTAATAAATAAACAACATAAGAGATTCACCAAGGAAAACAAACGATAAAGTGTTTACTGTCGTTCCCAATATATCTTTTCCAATAACAGCTCCTTCATAAATGAGTTTTCTTTTAGAATAGTCTGGATTATGAATAAATATTTCGTGTAAAGATGAGGATATAGCCATACTTGTGTCAATAACTGCACCTAACTGGCCCCACACAAAAGCAACCATTAAAATATTTACCATTTTAAATTCAACTGCGCTTCCTAAAAAGAAAACCTCTTCTTCCTGCATTTCAATCTCATTAAATCCACCAATATGTCCTTTAATACTGAAAATATAAATAATCACGCATGAAAAAATGCAGACCATTAAAACAGAAATCAGGCTGCTAACAGTTTTAATGTTCAATCCATTCTGAAATTTTATTGTAACAAGGCAAAATACCAAAGAACTTACAATTATAATCAAATAAGGTGAAACTCCAATTAAGAGGAGAAAAATACTAATTGCTCCAATAAAAACATTGCAAACTAAAGTTATAAATGATTTTGCACCTCTTTCGCCACCTAATACAAGCATTAGAACAAACAAAATGAAAAATAATATATAAACTATTCGCATTTTCTAAATCCTTTCTTAAATAGTAAAACAGCAATAATTCCTGAAATTGGAAGAGAAATAACAATCCCTATAGAACCAATTAAAAATCTTACAATATCAAAAATATAATCAATAGTAAAAACGGATATTAGGTTGTATCCATTACTCAATTTTAAAATAATAATAGGTAAAGAACTGCTTAAGTAAGCAAAAAATAATACATTAATCATTGTTCCCATTACATCATAAATAATTTCATATATTGAATTTACAAGTTTACTGTAGGAAACAGATGGATTTGTGGCAACAATTTCACTTACAGCAGTATTAATGGTAATTGCATTGTCCATAACCGCACCTAAAAGACCAAGCAATGAACTTAAAAAGAATATATCTTTAAGAGGCAGTGACGCAACTTCGTATTGCTGCATGTCGTAAGGCAAATCACCATTTGCATAAATTGTTACATAGTATAAAGCGGCAATGATTAATACAGATGCTAAAGTTGAAATAATTGCTCCTAAAGTCTTTATATGAAAACCGCTTACCAGAATAAGAGTAACAACTGTGAAAAGAATTATTTCACATATCCACACGGGAAAATTGACTGAGTCTTCTGTAATAAAATTCATACAATATATAAAAGAGCAGATATTAATAATAACTGAAATTAAAGTTAAAAATCCTAAACGTCCTGAAGTAAAGATAAGTAAAAGTACAACCATTCCAATAATTAAAAATAGAAATGAATCACGTTTTTGAGAAATGTTTGTTGCAGTTAATTTATCGTTACTTTCTTTAATAGAAGCAAATAATTTATCACCCTTATTATATTTTACAGAGGTAATTTCTGATTCAGAGTATGAATTATCAAATGAAACAGTATGACCTTTGTATTTACCATTTAAAATTTTTGCCTTAATGTTTTGCACAAATGTGTTTTCTGTTTTACCGGTCGGACTTGTATTAACACCCGCATTTGATGTGGAAATATCAGTAATTTTTATTATTGTCCTTTTGTAAAAAGATTCATTATTAAAAATAAATAATGTCATTATAAGAAAGCAACCGATTAAAAGACAGAATTTAAATATAAGTTTTTTATTGCTTTTTAAAAGTGCTTTAAAGTTCATAATAACTCCTGTTTTTTGTAATTATTCAGTTATGAAGATAAGAATAAATCTTTGTTGATATATGAAAATGTTTTAGTACATATTCTGAATAATTATTATATTTTATTTGATTTATTCTAACAAAATAATATAGATTTTTAAAGTAATTTGTCAAATGAAATTGTTATCTAAATTGTTAACATAAATTTTTTATTAGTATAAATTTTATTTGTATTATTAGTGTGAACATTTGGTGGCAAAATTTTTTTAGTGTTAATGTGAAATTTTGGTGACAAAAATTTTATTCGTTTATAATATTTTAGATATGTGATAGTATATTATTGCTTAAATTAAGAAAGATAAATATACGTGAGGTAATGTATGATAGATAAATTGTTAGATATAGATGGTAATATTCTTCTTTGGATTCAGGATAATATAAGAAATGATGCTTTGACTCCAATTGTTAAATTTATAACTTCTCTTGGAAATGCAGGGATGATTTGGATTGCAATAACATTATTTTTGCTAATTTTTAAACGAACAAGAAAATTAGGTGGAATATGTGCATTATCTCTTATATCATCACTTGTAATTAATAACTTTATTTTAAAAAATCTTGTGGCAAGAGTAAGACCTTATGATCAGATTTCTGCATTAAACTTGATAATTGAAAAGCAAAAAGACTGGTCATTTCCATCAGGTCACACTGGAAGTTCATTTGCATGTGCATGGGCAATATTTAGAAATGCTCCAAAGAAATATGGGGTACCGACATTAATCCTTGCAATATTAATTGCACTTTCACGATTATATGTCGGAGTTCATTTTCCGAGTGATGTTTTAGCAGGAGTTGTCACAGGAATATTGTCAAGTTATGTAGGTCAGTTTGTATTTGAAAAAATAAGCGAAAAAATTAAAACTGATAAACAATAGGTAATCTATATGCTTTTAAATTAAAAAGAAAGACTTTAAAAAGTATATATAAGAAAAAATATAAGTAAAAAGCAATATAAAAAATTATGCATACAAAGAACATAAAAAAGGTGTATTTGCCATTTATGTAGTAGTAATTTGTTACTGATTATTTCAATGGCTAATACACCTTTTAATTGCTATTTAACCTCCAAAATAAGAGAAGTGCATATAATCTTTACGCTCGCCCCAGAATCCTCGGCTAAATCCATATTTTTCAAGAATTTTTACCAAATCACATTTCAAAGGTATTGAGTATTTACTTTTCTTTGGCTTCCAGAAAGAACCGGCAAGAATTTTTTTCCCCTGGACCATATAGTTTTCGTTTGAATTGATGTCAAAGGCAAGGCCTAAGCAATGCTCAGAAGTTGATGAATTTCCGCGCCAATTATAACAACCGATATCATGTATTGGGAATCTTTCCTTGCTTTTATAAATTTCTTTAAACATTTTATCTACAGAAGGAGCAACACCTTTATGAACATAGAGATAAAAAGTTCTCGTATATTTTTTACCATGCCTGTTTATATCCCAAACTCTAGCTTTTACTAATTTCATATTTTTCCAAGCATGTTTGCTGTTTTTGTATTTATAAATATTTTTATTGCCAAATATACGTTTATGTCTGCTTGTGTAATCTTCATCTTTGTATGTGTAGTAATCACAGTATTTTGTATATGTTTCAGGTGCAATACTTTTTAATTTTTCACCTTTTACATTTACATATCCAAATACTTTGTAATAATAAGCAACTCCATTTGTAAGTTTTTTCTGTATATAAGAAGTGGTTGAGTTACTTTTTATTGTTTTTAATTTTTTGTAACCTGAGTCATAGGATGTTGAGTAATAAATAATATATCCGTCAGCATCATTTAATTTTTTCCAGGTAATTGTATTTGTACCAGGTTTATTAGATACAGATTTTTTAATTTTAGTTGCATCGATTCTTACGATATCTGATAAAGCAGAAGAAATAGTGCCTGAATATTTTTCACCATTAAATAACACATAAGGGCATACTTTATAATAATAAGTTTGTCCTACAGTCAGGTTACTGTCCGTATATGATAATGTTGAATCTTCATAGAAAGAATCATAATATGACAAATTATTATTTGTGGCTGAATAAGTTATATAATCACCGATTAAAGTAAAATCAGAATCCGGATTAGTGCTTCTATAGATATAATAACCTGAAGCATCTGATACAGGATACCAGTTTATTGTCATTGATTTTCCACTTGAAGCGGTAACAGATTGAAGTGTGACCTGATTAAGGGGTATAAGTATTTGATTAGAAACAACTTCATCACTACATATTTCGCCAAAATAATAATCGTAAGTATAAGCTACGATTTTATAATAATAAGGAACACATTTTGAAATATTGTAATCAGTGTATGATGTGCTGTATCGTGACAATGTAGTTAATAATTCATAAGTCCCATTTTCTGAAGTGGCTCTGTAAATATAAAATCCATTAACATAATAGTTGTCATAGTTCCACGTAAGTGTAACAGATGAAGAGTAAGAATCAGATGAAACTGTTGCGGTAAAATCTGTAGGTGCATTAGGTTTTGTAACAGTTGTTTCTGCTTCCGTCTCGTCAAATGCAAATGCATCTACATGAAAAAATGCCCCTAGTGAAAGAGCAAATATAATAGTTATAACAAGACTAAACTTTTTCATAATAAAAATCCTCCTTTATTTACAAATTCATAGTGTGCTAATAAACATATTCTTGAAAGAATATCTGCGTTATTTGTCACTTTCCGGATTAGACATAATTATATGTATCAAACACGTCATTTTTTCTTTTTTTCTGCGCCGTTTATGGTACCTAAAAAAGTAAAACTCGCCTAAAGGCTCAAACATTACTTTTTCAGGTACACTATGCTCGCAAAAATAGAAAAAATTTCCTATCGTTTGATACATATAATTATGTCTAATCTGAAATAGAAACAAATATCTGTGGTATTAAACAAAAATTGCTTTTGTTTTGAACTGACAAAAATAAATGTTGTTTCCAGACAAAATAGTAACATATATATAATATGACATGTTTCTATAAAAATCTACTTTTATTAAGTAGAATATTCAGCAAAAAATTTTGAACTAAAAATTTTGATTCCCCCAATATATATAATTAAATCCACTCTAGTAAAGATAAAAAAATAAACAGTATATAACAGTTGACAGAACAGTTTGCGCTGTTATATACTGTTTATACAAGGAGGGAGTTATATGAATCTTATAATTAATAATTCCTCGCAGACACCTATCTATGAACAAATTGTTGATCAGGTTAAGGAACAGATAATAAGAGGGAACCTTAAGGAAGGTAATGCACTGCCTTCGGTAAGAGCAATGGCGAGAGAACTTAGAATTAGTGCTTTAACAGTAAAGAAGGCATATGATGCATTAGAGCAGGAAGGTTATGTTGTAACAGTTCATGGAAAAGGCAGCTATATTTCTAATATTGGTAGCAATATTAAGTTAGAGGAACTTAGAAGAGAAGTGGAAAAAGATTTTGAAACTGCCATTAGAAAGGGAAAGAGAAGTGGAATAACTGATGATGAGATAAAAGAATTGTTAGAACTTATTTTGGAGGATATGTAATATGATTGAGATTAGTAATATAAAGAAAAACTATCAGAACTTTAGGCTTGAATGTTCGTTAAATATTGCGCCGGGTAGAATAACAGGAATCATTGGAGCTAATGGAGCGGGAAAGAGTACTTTGTTTAAGGCGATTCTTGGTTTAATTAATCTGGATGAAGGACAAATAAAGATTTTTGGAAAAGACAGCAGAAAGTTAGATGTACACGACAAAGAAAAATTAGGAGTTGCGCTTGCAGAGAGTGGATTTAGCGAATATTTAAAAGTTAAGGCACTGGTTCCCATATTAAAAAATATGTATATGGATTTTGATGAAGATATGTTTTTGAATAAATGTAACAATTTTAACATTCCACTTAATAAGATGATTAAAGATTTATCTACGGGAACTAAGGCGAAATTAAAAGTAATAGTAGCTATAAGTCACAATGCTGAAATATTGATTCTTGATGAGCCAACAGCAGGATTAGATGTTATAACAAGAAATGAAGTTTTAGATATTATTAGAACATATATGGAAGAGGAAATGCGAACTGTAATCATAAGTTCTCATATATCCAGTGATTTAGAAAATTTGTGTGATGATATATACATGATTAATGATGGTAAAATAATTTTGCACGAAGATATGTATAAACTTTTAGATTTGTATGGAGTTATAAAGGCAAATGAAGAACAGTATGAAAATTTAAAATCAGATACAAATTATAAAAATATAATTCTTTGCTGCGAAAAGGAAAAATATGGATATAAATGTATAACTAACGACAGACAATATATAGTTGATAGTTATCCGGAAATAGTTATAGAAAAAGGCAATATAGACGAATTAATTATGGTTTTAGTGAAAGGTGAGAAGATATGAAAGGTTTAATAATAAAAGATTTTCAATTACTTTTTAGTAATAAAAGGATTTTGTATATAGTATTTGCTATAGCACTATTCAGTGCGATGATGGGAGATGGAATAACACTTACATATATTTCATCTTTTGTTGCAGTAATGTTACAGGTTAGTGCATTATCTACGATTTCGTATGATAATTATCAACATGGAAACACTTTTTTAATGACATTGCCGTTAAGAAGAAAAGATTATGTGATAGAAAAATATGTTTTTTGCAGTATTATTGCATGTGTTGGAATAATGTTTTCATTAATTCTGGGTTTATTAGCCAGAATGAGAACAAATCATATGAAAATAGAAATAGCTGTCGGAATAGTTATTGCAATAGTATTTTTAATTTACTCCTTTATAGCAATTCCTCTGGAATTAAAGTTTGGAAATGAAGTAGGAAGGACAATACCATTTATTATAGGAGCGGTAATATTTTTAATTGCACAGATTTTAATACAGATTAATGATAGTTTATTTGATTCAATTATGAATTGGTTAAATAAATTAGAAAATATAAGCGATATAACCGCTTTAATGATTGCGATTGCAGCATTTGTGATTGCATTAACAATAACGATTCCAATTAGTATAAAAATCATTAATAAGAAAGAATTTTAAAAAAATATAAAATCAAACGGTTGAAATTTATTTTATTAAGTGATACTATACTAAAAGATTAGATTAATAAAGGCTGTGAAGGAGAGGAGTAACTTTCGGAGAGTTTATAGAGAGAAGATGGTAGCTGGGAATCTTCAATGAACCGTTAGTGAAGCAGTTCCGGAGCTTTGAACCCAACGGCATTATTGCTTAGTAGGCTTCAACGGGTTCTCCCGTTACAGAGAGATGATGTGGATGTGCATCAGCAGAGTGCAGAATAATAAGTTCTGAATATTAGGTGGTAACACGGAGTAATTCGCCCTAAACGTTTAACAACGTTTAGGGCTTTTTTATGCATGACAAATTCATATTTATGAAAGTCCGTTTTAAAAGAAAACGAAATTTTGATTATCAGGAGGTAAATGAAATGAGAACATTTGAGAAATCATCAAAATTAGATTATGTATGTTATGATATTAGAGGACCAATTATGGACGAAGCCCAGAGAATGAGTGAACAGGGAATTGATATTTTAAAATTAAATATTGGAAATCCTGCACCATTTGGATTTAAGGCACCAAAAGAAATAGAAGAAGCAATTGGAAATAATGCTGCAATTACAGAGGGATATTCAGATTCAAAGGGACTTGTATCAGCAAGGGAAGCAATCCTTAAATATTGTCAAAGTAAGAATATGCCTAATGTATCAATTGATGATATTTATACAGGAAATGGTGTAAGCGAATTGATTACAATGTCAATGAATGGATTATTAAATTATGGAGATGAAGTTTTAGTGCCAATGCCTGATTATCCATTGTGGACTGCATCAGTTACTTTAGCAGGTGGTAAAGCAGTTCATTACAGATGTGATGACAAGCAAAACTGGTATCCTGACATTAAAGACATGGAAAGTAAAATCACTCCGAAGACAAAGGCAATTGTTGTTATAAATCCAAATAATCCAACAGGTGCATTATATCCGACAGAAATATTAGAGCAGATAGTTGATTTGGCAAGAAAACATGAATTAATATTATTTGCTGATGAAATATATGACAGACTTGTTATGGATGGAAAAGAGCATGTAGCCCTTTCGTCATTGGCACCTGATTTATTGACTGTAAGTTTTAACGGATTATCAAAATCACATTTAATAGCAGGTTACAGATGTGGATGGATGGTTCTTTGTGGAGAAAAGAAGCATGCAAAAGGCTACATAGAAGGAATTAAATTGCTTTCAGCTATGCGTTTATGTTCAAACGTTCCTGCACAGTCATTAATTCCTGTAGCACTTGATAATTTGGAGAGCACAAAAGAATTACTTGTTCCGGGTGGAAGAATTTATGAACAGAGAGAAGTAATTTATAATGCTTTAAATGAAATAGACGGGCTTTCAGTAGTAAAACCTACAGCAGCATTTTATATGTTCCCTAAGCTTGATATTAAGAAATTTGGAATCAAAGATGATGAAAAATTTGTTCTTGATTTCCTTAAGGAAAAACATATTTTATTTACTCATGGTGGAGGATTCCATTGGGATCAACCGGATCATTTTAGAGTTGTATTTTTACCTGAAGTGTCTGTTTTATCGACAGCAGCAGACAGACTCAATGACTTCTTAAGCACATATCATCAGAATTAAAGTATTATAATGAATTAATTTGAATATCGTGGTAAAATGAGACTAGGAATGTTCTTTGACTTGAAAGAAACTTTCCTAGTCTTAAATATGCAGTAAAAAAGGTCTGCATAAAAAGAAATATATAACGGAGGTTGCTAAAATGAGTAATTTTAAGGAAATTACACCGGAAGAATATAAAGGAAACGTATTTAATGACATAGGAAAAAAATGGATGCTTATAACAGCTGCTAAGGATGGAAAGGTTAATACAATGACTGTGTCCTGGGGCAATATGGGAGTTATGTGGGGAAAAGATATTGTATCAGTGTTTATAAGACAGACAAGATTTACAAAAGAGTTTGTTGATAATGCGGACTGCTTTTCAATTTCATTCCTTGACCATGAAAAATATGCAAAGGAACTTAGTTATTTAGGAACAGTATCAGGAAGAGATGAAGATAAAATAAATAAAGCAAATCTTCATGTAGAATTTAGTGGAGATGTTCCTTATATAGAAGAAGCAGATGATGTTATGATTTGTAAAAAGATGTTTAGACAGACTATGGAACCGGAGGCTTTTATTGATAAAGAAGCATTAGAAAAATGGTATAGTGACAAGAATTATCATGACATGTATATGGCATCAATAGAAAATGTATTAGAAAAGAAATAATAAATGCAGGGTATTTTGTACCACATGCAAAAGAAAGGATAAGTATTGAAAGTAGGGCATATTAGAGATTATTTCATCCGTGGAATACTAAAAACTGACACATTTCAGAAAGTGCATGAAAATATAATGCCAATGAACGAATTAATGGCATATTACAGATGCGCTATTATGGAGGTAGAAACTAAGTTTAAAGTACTGAATGAAGAATTTTCACTTCAGTATGACAGAAATCCAATTGAAACTATTAAATCAAGATTAAAATCAGCAGATGGTATTGTTGAAAAATTAAACAAAAAGAATTTACCATTTACTGTGGAGGCAATAGAGGAATATATTAAAGATGTAGCAGGTGTAAGAGTTATCTGCTCATTTGAAGAAGATATATATCTTTTAGCAGACTGTTTATTAAAGCAGGATGATATAGTTTTATTAGAGATGAAAGATTATTTCAAAAATCCTAAGGAAAATGGATATAGAAGTTTACATTTAATTGTAGAAGTACCGATTTTCCTAAAAGAGGGAAAGAAGTATATGAAGGTCGAAGTTCAGCTTAGAACTATCGCAATGGATTTTTGGGCGACGCTTGAACACAAACTAAGATATAAAAAGAACATAAAACCGGAAATACTAGAAGAATTATCACAGGAATTATATGACTGTGCAGAAATGACAGCAAAGCTGGATGCTAAGATGTCATCGATTAAGAACAGACTTTCACAGGAAAACGGAGAAGAAATCAGATGAAAAAACTAATATCATGGAATGTAAACGGATTAAGAGCCTGTCTTGGAAAGAATTTTATGGAATTTTTTGATTCTGTAGATGCTGATATATTTTGCTTGCAGGAAACAAAGATTCAGGAAGGACAGGTAGATTGGAATAAAGAAGGATATTATGCATATTGGAATTATGCAGAAAAGAAAGGATATTCAGGGACAGCAATCTTTTCAAAAGAAAAGCCTTTAAACGTTACTTATGGCATAGGCATTGAAGAACATGATAAAGAAGGAAGAGTAATTACATTAGAATTTGATAATTACTATATGGTTACAGTGTATACTCCAAATTCCCAAAATGGTCTTGCACGACTTGAATATCGTATGAAATGGGAAGATGATTTTAGAAATTATCTTTTAAATTTAAAGAAAAATAAGTCTGTTATAGTAACAGGAGATATGAATGTTGCACATAAAGAGATAGACCTTAAAAATCCTAAAACAAACAGAAAGAATGCAGGATTTACTGATGAAGAAAGACAGAAAATGACGGAACTTTTAGAGGCAGGATTTATAGATACATTCAGATATTTTTATCCTGATACAGAAGGAATATATTCATGGTGGTCATATAGGTTTAAGGCAAGAGAAAAGAATGCAGGATGGCGTATAGATTATTTCCTTGTATCTGATGATTTAAAAGATAAAATAATTGATGCACATATTCATACTGAAATAATGGGCTCAGATCATTGCCCTGTTGAGTTGACAGTAGAATTATAAAAGAAATAGGTTGTGATTCAGTTAATACAATTGGTGATTGAGGTTGAGTTAACAGTAGAGTAATAAAATAAAGGTTACAGATTATCATATATAGTGATTAGTCTGTAACCTTTTTTAATAATAAGTTTAATTAAACATTTCTTCTTGTAAATGCATCATGTGCAATAAACAGGAATAAGAAAATGTGTATTGCAATAACGCTAACTGAAAAAATAGGTGTCATACCAAAGAATGTAAATGAATTTTCAACAATGTTTGAGAATGACATATTTGCAAATATCGTGTAACGTACAAAGTCTAATGATAACATTTGTGCAATTGAAACAGCCATATCCGAACCTAAGTAAATCATAATTGGAATTGCAATTGCTATAGCTGAATTTCTAAATAATGCTGATAACATAAATGCTATGATGGCAGTAATCATTATTGTTCCAAATGTCATGAAGAAATTAGAGAGGATATATAATAATCCTGAACTTGCAATAATGCTTCCGTTTTTAACTATTAACAGAGGTGTAGATAATTCTCCCGGACCAAACACAATAATAGTGAGTAAAACAGATAATACATATGATAATAATGTTAAAACAAATCCATATGTGAAAAATGTAATGAATTTACTCCAAAAGATTTTGTATCTTTTTACTGGTGTTATAAGTAAAAATTTAATTGTTCCATTAGAAAATTCAGATGAAACAGTAGTTCCGGCTAAAATAATCAAAATAAGTGCAATAATAATTGTAGCATTTATACATCTTTTTAAAGATAAAAATGCATTGCCTGTGTATATATATGGTTCATATGATGACATCTGAGGATCAGGGTTTTTATAAATAACTGAATCAGTATTATTTTCTAACTGATATTTTGCTATCAGATAATTTGATTCAGTAGTATTAAATTCTGTTTCGTCATATGAAGCACCACTTTCTTTTGTTGAAAGTAAATTGGAATAGCTTGTATCATATTGTGAAAAATTAGATATAAGACTGTATTTCTGAGTGTTTGAATCAGGGTCTATATCATTTTTTAAATAGTTTTCATAAGTATCCTTTAATAATTTAACACCGTCTTTTGTATGACCATCGTTGTTAATTGAATCGACAGTTAACTGAATATAACTTTTCCAATCATTATCTTTAAGTGAAGAAACAATTGTATCACATAATTTTTGATAATGTTCACGGTCTTCATTTGAGTTGACTAAATCAGATGAACCATCTTTATCAAATGAATTAATTGAACTTAAATATGAATAGTAATCGCTTAAAGCATTTGATTCCCAACGTGAATTGTCATATATATCTTGCATTGTATAATCAAGAGATTTAGCAAGTTTTAATTCTTCTATATACGCATCGTCTCTATATTCATCAGTTTCAGTAGTTGCATATTGTAATTCCTGATCGATAGAAGAGTAGTAAGTATCATCGTTATTATTACAGGAAATTTTTGTAAAAACTGAAATGCCAATTATAAATAATACAATGGCTGCAAGAAAGAAATAAGTGCTTTTTTTATGAAATAATTTTGAATATTCGTTTTTTATTAAATTAAGCAATTTGGTTACCTCCTTTTACGTTAGTTATTTCCATAAAGGCATCTTCAAGTTTCTGATTTTCAATAGGAATAATCGCGTAAATGCTGATTCCGTTTTTAACAAGCAAACCTGTAATTGTAGAAACAATGGCTTTTGCTGAATCCCTGTTAATCTTTAATTCAAATGTGTTATCGCCTGTTATTGAATTTACAATATCAGGGTTATATTCTGTAATGGCAGTAATAGCAGAATTACTGTCTGATACTTCAAAGTTGTAAGTTACATCCTGACCTGATACAACATGAAGCATATTTTCCATCGTATCAACACTTAAAATATTTCCGTTTGACAAAATAGCTACTCTGTCGCACATTAATTCCATTTCGCTCATAAGATGACTTGATACTAAAACACAAACATCTTCTTTGTGAGCCATGTTTGTTAAAATATCACGTAACTGTTTAATTCCTGCAGGGTCAAGACCGTTGGTAGGCTCATCTAAAATTAACACTTTAGGATTGTGCAATAATGTAATAGCAAGTCCTAAACGCTGTCTCATACCTAGAGAATATTTGCCTACTTTTTCATTTATACGATTTGATAAACCGACAAGCTCAATTACTTCGTTAACTCTTTCAATAGTTACTGACTTGTGTAAACGTGCATATTGTAAAATATTTTGCTTACCGGTCATATATTTATAAAATTCAGGATTTTCAACGATAGCTCCGATATTTTCCATGGCAGCTTCAAAGTCATGCTCAAGACTTTTTCCGTTGATTAAAATTTCACCATCATCTATATTGAGCAAACCTGTAATCATTTTAATTAAAGTTGTTTTACCGGCTCCGTTTGGACCAAGAAGGCCGAATACTTCACCTGTTTTTGTTTCAAATGATACTTTGTTTAAAACAGTTCTGGAACCAAATCTTTTTTCTATATTCTTTATTTCCAATGCTGTACTCATGTTAATCCTCCTTATCGTCAAGTTTTGTGTAGTTTGAGTCTGTAACATAACTGTCCCAGGTACTTATTTTCCATTTGCCTGATTCATAAGTGTAGTAAATAGTACCTTCGCAAGTGCAGTTTGCTTTATAATAATCATTAGTTGAGGCGTTGTTGGAATCTTGTGAATCTTTAGAACCATCATCGTAATAATCATTATTGTAATCGCTAAGTGTACAAATAGTACCCGGTGTAAATACTGTAGATGTTTCTTTTCCAACGATATCTACTGTGTATTTTATATTTGCACTGGCAATTTTAGGACCGGCTTTTGAAATCTTAATTGACTGAACTGAACCGGATGCATCTTTTATATCAAATAAAGAATTGTCAGCGTCAAGAGTGGAATCTAAAGTTGCTTTCATGCCTGAGATAGTAGAACCACTTGATGAATAATGTTTATCTGTCCAATAATTATTTAACATGTCTGTAATAAGTTCGCGATGTTTATTTAAATCAACTGATTCAGAGTTTGTTTTTAAAACATCGTTTATATAATTTTCAGTTGTTTGTCTAATAGTATCTTTTTGTGTTGAGAATGTTATGTAATCAACAGAAACGTAGATTACAAGAATAACAAGACAAATAGCAGACAATATAATTCCACGATTTGTCTTCTTTAAAAATTTCTTCATAAAAAATAACCTCCAATTTGTTTTGTGAATTTATAATATCAAACTAAAAAATGTTTTTCATTTATAAAAAATTAAAATTGTCTTAAGATATGAGCATCAAAGTCGGGGAATATGACTTCGACATTTATAAGTAAAATATAATAACAAATAAAAAATGATAGCAAATAATAAAATGTGTTTGAAAAAGCATAAAAGTAATGTAAAATTAACTATATGAATGATAGGAAAGATTAAAAATATAGTTGGAAAAAGAATTTGTTTTATATATACATTTCCGACCAATATCAGTTAATCAAAGGTAGAAAAAAATACATAAAAGGTAGGAAACAATACATATTAAAAGGAGGAAAGTGAATGATAAATTTTGCAACGATAGGAACAAATTTTGTAGTTGATTGGTTTTTAGAGGCGGTAGAACAATGTGATAATTTATGTTATGTGGCAACATATTCAAGAGATAAGGAAAAAGGAGAAGCATTTAGTAAAAAGCATAATGGGAAAATGGTGTTTACGGATTTGAATAAGCTTGCTAAATGCGATGAAATTCAGGCAGTATATATTGCAAGCCCTAATAGCTTACATTATGAACAGGCTAAACTTTTGATTGAAAATGGAAAACATGTAATGATTGAAAAGACAATTACAAGCAATCAAAAAGAATTAGAAGAATTAATAAATTTGGCAAAAAAGCATAATGTAGTAATAATGGAAGCAATGAGAAATGTAATTGACCCGGGATTTTTTGCTATAAAAGAAGCAATAGAACTTGTTAAGCCTGTTAGAAGAGTAAGCTTTCAATATTGTCAATATTCATCAAGATACGATAAATATAAGCAGGGAATATTTGAAAATGCATTTCGTAAGGAATTTTCAAATGGAGCATTAACGGATATAGGTGTATATTGTGTGCATCCGCTTGTAAAATTATTTGGTATGCCACAGGAAATAATGGCAATGGCACAAATATTACCTGATAGTATTGATGGACAGGGAACAATAATTGCAAAATATCCTGAAATGTTGGCAGAAGTATTGTATTCAAAGATAACAAATTCAAAGATACCGAGTCAGATTCAGGGAGAAAAAGGAGCAATTATTATTGAGGACATACCTAACCCGAGAAAAGTAAAGGTTATTTTTAATGATAATACGGAAAAGATAATTAAAGTGCCTGAATGTGAAAATAATCTTGTATTTGAAGCAAAAGAGTGGGCGCGACTTATTGAAATTGGAAAATTTACGGACGAACATATTAAATATTCACATATGTGTGTTAAAATTATGGATGAAGCAAGAAGGCAACAGGGGATTGTATTTCTTGCAGATTAGGGAAGGTAGCAAGTTCTAATTCAAATGATGCACCACAGGAATTTGTTGTAATTGGAATGAAATAGTTATAATTAAATTTCAAATAAAAAATACACTTCATTTTGAAGTGTATTTTTTATTAAAGATTATTGGAACAGACGCATCAAAAAGGCGAACACCGTCCGCAAGCGTCTGCGTAAGCAATATGCTTACTTCGTAAGCACATTACATGTAGTGGACTAGACGGGAGTTGAACCCGTGTCCAAAAGCCTCTCCATTGTACTTCTTCTATCATAGTCAGTTATTTAACATTCCCTTAAACAAACCGGAACTAACACCGTTTTGCTCTTAGTAGCTTCATAAAATCACTGAAAGCGCAAAGCTTAGCAATCAGAGTTTCCTGCTAAAGTCGATGCCAATATCAGGGCCGCAGGCAACCTTGTATTGACAGCTGCCATTAATTAGGCAGCGTAAGCTAAATTATCTTCAGCGTTTAATTTTAATTGTATGATTTAACGCATCATCTACGGATAGCTTCTCCAACTTCAAAACCCCTGTCGAAACCAGTACTAGCCCTTACTGGAGTAGGTAAAAGTCTACCTTGGTCTTTTATTTTAAAACATATTTTAAATATAGTCAATTGGAAATATTGTCTATTTTTGCTTTGGTGTATATAAGTTAGAATACCAATATAAAACACCGATTCCAACACCACCAATGATATTACCGATAGTTACAGGTAATAAATTTTTAACGATGAAGTTCCACCAGCTAAGACCTGTTACATCTAATCCATAATTTCCATACATCTGATTAATGAATAAACCACCACTTATATAACTCATATTTGCGACGCTATGTTCAAAAGCACAAATAACGAAAACGATAATAGGGAAGAATAAACATATAATTTTGCTTGCAGCAGATTCGGTCATAAATGTCATAAATACTGCAACACATACTAAAATATTACAAAAAATACCTTTAATAATGGCATCAGTAAATGAAATATTGCATTTAGATACAGCAGTACTTAAAAGATTTGTTGCTAATTGTCCATTAAATAAAGTATAAACATGACCGTATGTACATAAAAATGTAAATACAACACTTCCTATAAAACTTCCGATATAAACAACAACCCAGTTCTTAAGCATTTTCGCTACAGAAAGTTTTTTCTCAAGAACAGAAATAATCATAAGGTTGTTACCTGTAAATAATTCACTTCCGTTTAAAACTACCATTGCTAAACCAGCAGGGAAGATACATGCATTTATCAATCTTGCTATAGCTGCATTTTCTAATGAACATGATGCAGCGGCAGCACCGGTTCCGGCTATGGAAATAAAGAATCCGGCTACAATTCCTAATACCAACATTTTTAATGTAGGTAAATTACCTTTGACAACACCTACTTTTGAATAGCGTTCAGTTGCTTCTCTTGTACTAATCATTTTTGTTACCTCTATTTTTATTTTTTCTTTTTTGTCCCCCTCAAATATATAAAAAACCAAAGATATTTTTACCATATATTAACGCGAATGTAAAGGTTATAAACATAGAAGAAACACAATAAATGACAACAAATTATATAAAGTAACAAAATTGTTATTAAAAATTAATAAAATTTGCGACAAAAATAATATTTTCTTTTTAAACAAATTATTGTATTATAGGCGTATCATAAATAAGTATGCCTATTTAATAGGTAAGAAATAAAAAGGGATTTAATAAAAATAATAGTTACGTTGTAGCAGGAGGGATTATGAGAAGATTAGCATTATTAATGATTTTTAGCATTGTAGCTACCATGACTTTTGGATGTGGAAAAACGGAAGGAGAAGAAAAGAGTACAAAAGAAGAAGTAACTACAATTCAGGAAACTGAAGAACCATTAGAAATAAAAGATGATAAGGTTGATTTGCTAGAATACATAGATGAATTAAAAAGAGTAGCTTACTATTTTAATATGAAAGAATCTGATAGCGAAAAAGGAAATGTAGAGCAGCATTGGAAAGGAAATGGCATTGAAATAAATGTAATTAAAGGTTCAAATCAGAAACTTCATGACTATAACTATCCTGATTTTCAAATTATTGTAACTGATAATGATGAAATTTCAGTGCTTGGATACTCTTTAGGGGATGAGATTAATTATTACATGGATCCTGTAGTTGAAAAAATGGGATGGGATGTTAATTATGATGGAAGACTTGATGAAAAAAGAAGTGTTGTATTTACGAAAGTTGCAGATGACAGAATACTCTATGTTTCATTTACATCAGATGACAAAGATATTACACAAATGGAAATATATACAGATTATAAAGAAGTAGTAAATGAAGTAGTACAGGATAAACAGAAAGAACTATATGAAAAATACGAAAAAACTTTGTATAAATTACAAAGCAAAGACCCAAATCAAAATGTTGAGTTCGCAAAAATAGGAAATAATTATTATCCATGTATGCTTGTGTGGAGTAAGGAAAGCCGCGAAATGAAACTTTATTATTTGAATAAAAAAGGTAAAATTGCCCATACCAAAGCATTTCAGTCTATGACATATAATCAGGATGGAACAGTTACGCTTGTTAATAATATAATTGGGAATACACAAATTGTTGTATGCCAATACAAGGATGAACAGTTGAAAGTTATTTCAAGACTTGTAACTGACAACTCAGGAAATACAAAAAAATATCTAATAAACGATAATGAAGTAACAGAGAAAGAATATAATAAAGTCGTAAACTCATATAAGAGAGATAACGACAGATATAGAACATATTCTTATAATGGAGCTGAATACAGTGGATATGAAGACGTTTCGCATGCACTTTCAGCATTAGAAACAAAAATTCAGCAAATTGAGCAGGCAGAAGCAGAAAAATAACTATATTTCATAAAATCATCACATATTTTGTGTTATATTTTACATTATAGAAGTTGAAATGTTATTTCTATATGAAATATTAGTGCTGCGGAGGTACACATAAATGGATGAATTAAAGATTTTAGTTGTAGATGATGAATCAAGAATGAGAAAACTTGTTAAGGATTTCCTTGTAAAGAAACAATATAAGGTATTAGAAGCAGGAGACGGCGAAGAAGCAATTGAGGTATTCTTTGGAAACAAAGATATTTCATTGATAATTCTTGACGTTATGATGCCTAAAATGGACGGTTGGGAAGTATGTAAGGAAATAAGAAAATTTTCAAAAGTCCCAATCATAATGCTTACAGCAAAAAGTGAGGAAAATGATGAACTTAAAGGATTTGAACTTGGAGTTGATGAATACATATCAAAACCTTTCAGTCCTAAAATATTAGTTGCAAGAGTTGATGCAATTTTACGACGTGCTAATAAAATTGGCGCTGATATGACAATAGAAGCAGGAGATATTAAGATAGATAAGGCTGCTCATATTGTTAAGGTTAAAGATAAGGAAATTGAACTAAGCTTTAAAGAATTTGAATTGTTGACATATTTTATTGAAAATAAAGGAATTGCTCTTTCAAGAGAAAATATTTTAAATAATGTATGGAATTATGATTACTTTGGAGATGCCAGAACAATAGATACACATGTCAAGAAACTTAGAAGTAAATTAGGTGACTGTGGTGATTACATAAAGACTGTTTGGGGCATGGGATATAAATTTGAGGTAAACTAATGAAACATTCAATTAAGTATAAACTGCCAATATTAATCATTGTAATTATGACAGTAGCTATTGCGCTTGCATCAACATTTGGAACAGCTTTTATTGAAAAATATTATATTTCACATAAAAAAGATGTTATTGTTGATGTATATAATAAGATGGCTCAGGTTGTAAAAGAAGATAAGGATTTATCTGAAAGCGACAACGTACAGGCGCTAAATGATGAGTGTGAAAATGCCGGTGTAACAATAATTATGATAGACAGTTCCGGAAACACAATATATGAATATGGTGCAGGAAAGACATTACAAAGACGTTGGCAGGAAATGATATATGGTGCGGCATTTGGAGCCGAAAGAGAAAGAACTATTATAGAAAAGAATGACAATTATACTATGCAAAAAGCCAGAGATTTATTGTCTGACCAGGAATATTATGAATTGTTTGGAACATTAGATTCAGGCTATTACTTTGTAATCAGGGTATCGGTTCAGAATATGAGGGAGACTCTTAACATTACAAATAAATTCTATTTGATTCTTCTTATATCTATGACTGTTGTAATGACAATTATGATGATTATAGTAACGAGAAGATATACGGACCCGATACTTGAACTTGCAACGATTTCAACAAGAATGTCAAATTTGGATTTTGATGCTAAATATACAGGAAAACATAAAGATGAAATAGGTGTTCTTGGAAATAGTATGAATGAGTTGTCAGCTAAATTGGAAGGGACAATCCTTGAACTTAAAAAGGCAAATATAGAACTGCAAAAAGATATCGAACAAAAGATTGAAATTGATGAGATGAGAAAAGATTTTATTTCAAATGTATCGCATGAATTAAAAACACCGATTGCTCTTATTCAGGGATATGCAGAAGGTTTAAAGGATAATATTAATGACGACCCTGAAAGTATGGAATTTTATTGTGATGTAATTATTGATGAGTCAGATAAAATGAACAAAATGGTTAAAAAACTGCTGGCACTTACACAGATTGAATTTGGAAATAAACAGGTAAATATCGAAAGATTTAATCTTGTTGATGTTATGGAAGGTATTATTAAATCCGTTCAGTTAAGAGCGGAGCAGGAGAATGTTAAAATAATATTTGAAAATAAAGAACCTGTATATGTTTGGGCAGATGAATTCCAGATTGAAGAAGTAATTACAAACTATGTAAGTAACGCATTTAACCATATTGACGGAAAAAGAATAATTGAGATGAAAATTGTAGAAAAAGATGGTATAGTAAGAATGTCAGTCTTCAATACCGGTAAACAGATTCCTGAAAATGAATTGGAAAATGTTTGGATTAAATTCTATAAAGTAGATAAGGCAAGAACCAGAGAATATGGTGGAAATGGCATTGGACTTTCTATCGTTAAGGCGATTGCTGACAGTATGAATAAAAAATGCGGAGTATTTAACCATGAGGATGGTGTTGAATTCTGGTTTGAATTAGATGGAAAAGCTTCAGAGGAAGGACTGGAATATGATAGCAATAATTGACTACGATGCAGGAAATATTAGAAGTGTTGAGAAGGCATTTCAATTTCTGGGAGAAGAAACGATACTAACACGAGACAAGGATGTAATTTTAGGTGCAGACAAAGTTGTACTTCCGGGCGTAGGCTCATTTGGTGACGCTATGGAAAAGCTTAATAAGTATGATTTAGTTGATACTGTGAAGGAAGTTGTGTCACGAAACATACCATTTCTTGGAATATGTTTAGGCTTACAGTTATTATTTGAAGAAAGTGATGAAACACCGGGAGTAAAGGGACTTGGAATTCTACCGGGCAAGATTATAAAGATACCTGAAGGTGAAGGTTTGAAAGTTCCACATATTGGATGGAATTCGTTAGATTTTCATAATAATGGAAAATTATTTAAAGGAATAGATGAGAAAGCATATGTTTATTTTGTTCACTCTTATTATTTGAAAGCAGATGACGAAAACATCGTAACAGCAACTACTGAGTATGGTGTACATATACATGCGTCCGTTGAAAAAGGAAATGTATTTGCATGTCAGTTCCATCCGGAAAAGAGTGGAGATATAGGACTGAAAATATTAAAAAATTTTGCAGAGATAAATTAAATTTTTTCGAGTAGGAAAATTCCTACTCGATTTTGTCGTATTTTATATTAGGAGGAAAATATGCACACAAAGAGAATTATACCTTGTTTGGATGTTAATAATAACCGAGTTGTAAAAGGCGTAAATTTTGTAAATTTGCGTGATGCAGGCGATCCTGTAGAGGTAGCAAAGGCATACAATAAGGCGGGAGCAGATGAATTGGTGTTCCTTGATATTACAGCATCATCTGACAATAGAAATACAGTTGTAGATATGGTAAGAAGAGTAGCTGAGCAGGTTTTTATACCATTTACAGTTGGAGGCGGAATCAGAACGGTAGATGATTTCAAAACGTTACTTAGAGAGGGAGCTGATAAGATATCAATAAACTCATCAGCTATTATGAATCCAAGACTTATAAGTGATGCCGCAGACAAATTTGGAAGCCAGTGTGTAGTTGTTGCCATAGATGCAAAAAGAAGAGCGGACGGCTCAGGCTGGAACATTTATAAAAATGGTGGAAGAGTAGACGTTGGAATAGACGCTGTGGAATGGGCACGTAAAGTAGATAAATTAGGAGCAGGAGAAATACTTCTTACAAGTATGGACTGCGATGGAGTTAAGAGGGGATATGATGTAGAACTTACAAGAATCATATCTGAAAATGTATCCATACCTGTAATTGCATCAGGTGGAGCAGGTAAAAAAGAACATTTTTATGATGCATTGACAGAAGGAAAAGCTGATGCAGCATTGGCAGCATCATTATTTCACTACAAAGAATTAGAAATAAATGACCTTAAACATTACCTTAAAGAAAAAGGTGTTCAAGTTAGGGCTTAAGAGAAAACAATAAGTGAGAGACTAAAATGAAATATTATTTTATAATTAATCCTGAAAGTGGCAGATTTGCCAATGATAAAGAAGGGTTTATTGAAAGAATAGATAAAGCGTGCAGGCTTAGAGACATAAAATACGAAATTCATTACACTGATGGATTTGGTAAAGCCAGAAAAGTGGCAGAAAGCATCCCGGATGATGAAGAATGCATTGTGTTCTCAGTAGGCGGAGATGGAAATTTAAATGAAATAATAAATGGTGTTGTTAAGAAACATATGACAGTAGGTGTTATACCGGCAGGTAGCGGAAATGATTTTTACAGAACATTGTCTGCACTTGGAAAAGGCGAACACAGATGTGACTTAGGAATTATCAATGACAAGTATTTTATAAATATTGCATGTATAGGCTTAGATGCTGATATAGCAAATAACATAAGTGTAATCAGACAAAAGAAGTGGATACCTGTAGGTCAAAGATATACATGTAGCATAATTTATTCGTATTTTAAATATAAATTTAAAGAATTAACTACAATATTTGGTGAACAGTCTAAAAAAGGCGAATACACAATAGTTACTGTATGTAATGGACAGTATTATGGTGGAGGACACAGAATTGCACCACATGCATTAATAGATGACGGATACTTTGAAATATATATGGTTGATAAAATGCCTAAAATATTAATACCGGGACTTTTATTAAAATTAAAAAACGGAAGACACGAAAAGTCAAAGAGAGTGGTAAGATACACAGATAAAGGATTAAAAATTCAGTCAGATATTCCTGTAACATGTAATGTTGACGGAGAAATGCTAACAGATACTGAATTTAAAATCAGAATCGAGAAAAGTGCAATAAAAGTTTATAATGATCCGCAGTTCGTAGAAGAAATAGTTGGTAACAATATTTGACAGAGGTTAAATAAATGGGAATGATAACAAATGATTGGTTAGAAGCAATACAGCCTGAATTTTCTAAACCATACTACAAAGAATTATATAGTTTTGTTAAAGATGAATACAGTAAAACAATCGTATATCCTCCGGCAGAAGATATATTTAATGCATTTCATTTTACACCACTTAAGGATGTAAAAGTATTGTTGCTTGGGCAGGACCCATATCATAATGTAAATCAGGCGCATGGATTAAGCTTTTCAGTATTGCCGGGAAATGACATACCACCATCGCTTCAAAATATTTATAAAGAATTGCATGATGATTTGGGATGTTATATACCAAATAACGGATATTTGAAAAAATGGGCAGATCAGGGAGTGTTATTGCTTAACACAGTATTAACAGTTAGAGCTCATCAGGCAAATTCACATCAGGGACATGGCTGGGAGCAATTTACGGATGCGGTTATAGAAGCCGTAAATGCACAGGACAGGCCAATAGTAATATTTTTGTGGGGTTCGCCTGCACAAAAGAAAGCTAAGATGTTAACTAATCCAAAACATCTTGTATTAAAATGTCCACATCCAAGTCCACTTTCAGCATATAGAGGATTTTTCGGATGCAAGCATTTTAGCAAAGCAAATGAATTCCTAAAGGCAAATGGAATAGAACCAATAGACTGGCAAATAGAAAATATTTAATTTACCTAAGATGAAAGGAAAAATATGAGCATATTAAATGTAGAACATTTAACACATGGTTTTGGCGATAGAGCAATTTTTGATGATGTATCATTTAGATTATTAAAAGGTGAACATATAGGACTTGTTGGAGCAAATGGTGAAGGTAAGTCAACGTTTATGAATATAATAACAGGTAAATTGCAACCTGACGAAGGCAGAGTTGAATGGGCTAAAAATGTCAGAGTAGGATATTTAGACCAGCATATCGTTTTAGAAAAAGGAATGACAATAGAGGATGTTTTAAAATCGGCATTTGACTTTCTGTTTGAAATGGAAGAAAACATGAATGACATTTGCAATAAAATGGGTGATGCAGATGAGAAGCAACTTGAAATATATATGGATGAACTTGCCATTATTCAGGATATGCTTACAATGCATGATTTTTATCTGATAGATTCAAAGGTAGAAGAAATAGCAAGGGCATTTGGATTAACAGATTTAGGACTTGATAAAGATGTAAATGATTTAAGTGGTGGTCAGAGAACAAAGGTATTACTTGCAAAACTATTGTTAGAAAAGCCTGACATTTTATTGCTTGATGAACCGACAAACTATTTGGATGCCGAACATATTGAATGGTTAAAGAGATATTTACAGGATTATGAGAATGCTTTTATTTTAATATCACATGATATACCGTTTTTAAATAGTGTTATTAATTTGATTTATAATATGGAAAATCAAAAACTGGACAGATATGTAGGCGATTACGATAAGTTTAAAGAAGTACACGCCGTAAAACAGGCACAACTTGAGGCTGCATATAACAGACAGCAAAAAGAAATTGCTGATTTAAAGGATTTTGTGGCAAGAAATAAAGCTAGAGTTTCAACAAGAAACATGGCAATGTCAAGGCAGAAAAAACTTGATAATATGGATTTAATTGAGCTTGCAGGAGAAAAGCCAAAACCGGAATTTAGATTTAAGGAAGCAAGGACGTCCGGCAAATTTATAATAGACACAATGAATCTGGTAATCGGATATGATAAGCCATTATCTGTGCCACTTAATTTGTCTATGGAAAGAGGACAGAAAATTGCAGTAATAGGAACAAATGGTATTGGAAAAACAACTCTTTTAAGAAGTATTTTAGGAGAAATTAAACCTATAGATGGAAAAGTTGAATTGGGAGATTATCTGCAAATAGGCTATTTTGAACAGGAAATAAAGGAAGAAAACCGTTCTACATGCCTTGAGGAAATCTGGGATGAATTCCCTTCATTTAACCAATATGAAGTAAGAAGCGCGTTGGCTAAATGTGGACTTACTACAAATCATATTGAAAGTCAGATAAGAGTGTTAAGCGGAGGAGAGCAGGCAAAAGTCCGTCTTTGCAAATTAATTAACAGAGAAACAAATCTTTTGGTTCTTGACGAACCTACAAATCATTTGGATGTAGATGCTAAGGCAGAATTAAAGAGAGCGCTTACAGAATACAAGGGAAGCATACTTATGGTATGTCATGAACCTGATTTTTATGAGGATTGGGTAACAGATGTGTGGGATGTAAGCCAGTGGAGTCTGTTAGATTAAGATATAAGACATATAATAAATTAGATAGAATATCACAAAACAAGGCATGGGTTCATTTCGAACCCATGCCTTGTTTTGTGTAATATACCAAATGGTATATGTTTTAATTTTGTTTTTCTTTTAATCTTTTATTTGCAGTTGCAAGCATAAGTTTAATTCTATTTAACTGGTTAACTTCACTTGCACCGGGATCATAGTCAACAGCTACAATATTTGCTTCAGGATGCATTGCACGAAGCTTTTTGATAACACCCTTTCCAACAATGTGGTTAGGAAGGCAGGCGAAAGGCTGTGTACAAACTATGTTTGGAACTCCATCTTTTATTAAGTGGAGCATTTCACCTGTAAGGAACCATCCTTCACCGGTCTGGTTACCAATTGAAACAACTTCCTCAGCCATTTCTGACATTTCCCAAATATCGCTTGTAGGAGTGAAGTGTTTGCTCTTTATTAAAGCCTCCTTAGCTGTTTTTCTGAAGTATTCTATAGCTTTTATTCCAATGGTACTTAGAATTACTGATGATTTTTTAAAACCTAATTTTTCGGCCTTAAATGTAGAGTTTCTAAATCCATATAAGAAGAAGTCTACAAGGTCAGGCATAACGGCTTCAGCACCTTCGGATTCCAATAAGTTTACAAGGTCATTGTTAGCAGTAGGAGAGAATTTAACAAGAATCTCACCAACAATACCAACACGTGGTTTTTTAATATCTTTTACAGGAATAGCATCAAATTCTTCAACAATCTTGCGAAGATTATTTTTATATCGTTTCATTCCAAATTTATTATCTGCAAGTTCAGCACATAATTTATCTTCCCATTTTTTATGAAGTGCATCTGTTTCGCCGTGATTTACTTCATAAGGTCTTGTCCTGTATACAACTCTCATAAATAAGTCGCCGTACATTGCTGCCTGAACTGCTTTAACTGCAAATTTAGGAGTAATCTTAAATCCACTGTTCTTTTCAATACCGGATAAACTAAGGGAAAGAACAGGAATGTATTCTAATCCGGCTTTCTCTAATGCACGTCTGATAAATCCGATATAGTTAGTAGCACGACATCCGCCACCTGTCTGAGTAATAACAACAGCCACTTTGTGTAAATCATATCTTCCGGATAATAATGCTTCCATAATCTGACCTACAACAATAAGTGAAGGGTAGCAGGCATCATTGTTAACATACTTAAGACCCATATCAATGCATGATTGTTCACTTGGAAGAACTTCAAAGTTGTATCCACATGAATTCATTGCAGATTGAAGCATCTTAAAGTGAATTGGACTCATCTGAGGTGTAAGTATTGTATATTTTTCATCAAACATCTGCTTTGTAAATTCAACTTTTTTGATTGAAGATGGCTTGATGTCTCTTTGATAATTTCTTTCTTTTCTTATTCTAATGGCTGAAAGAAGAGAACGTATTCTGATTCTTGCAGCGCCTAAGTTATTAACTTCATCGATTTTAAGAACAGTGTAAATCTTTCCTGATTTAGTTAAAATATCATTTACGCAGTCAGTCGTAACGGCATCAAGACCACATCCAAATGAATTGAGCTGAACTAAATCAAGATCATCCCTTGTTTTTACATAGTTAGCAGCTGCATAAAGTCTTGAATGGTACATCCACTGGTCAGATACAATCAAAGGTCTTTCAACAGGAGCTAAATGTGAAATAGAATCTTCTGTTAAAACGGCAAGACCATAACTGTTAATCATTTCAGGAATACCATGGTTGATTTCAGGGTCAACATGGTATGGACGACCTGCAAGTACGATACCGTGAAGATTATGTTCCTTTATATATGCTAATGTCTCTTCGCCTTTTTTGCGAATGTCATCTCTTGAAGCTAATAATTCTACCCATGCAACATGTGCAGCCTGAGTAATTTCGGCTTTAGGAATATCAAATTCTTTTGAAAATTCTTCAACAAGTCGGCTTGTAATAGTTCCCTCATTTGTTAAAGCCATAAACGGATTCATAAATTTGATAGAATTATCGTTTAATTCTTCAACGTTATTTTTTATATTTTCTGCATAAGATGTAACAATAGGGCAGTTGTAGTGGTTATTAGCATCCGGTGTTTCATTTCTTTCGTATGGTATACACGGATAGAAAATAAAATCAATACCGTTTCTGATTAACCAGGTAACATGACCGTGAGCAATCTTTGCAGGATAACATTCTGATTCACTAGGAATTGATTCAATACCTAATTCATATATTTTTCTTGAAGACTCAGGTGAGAGAACAACTCTGTATCCTAATCTTTTAAAGAAAGTAGCCCAGAATGGGAAATTCTCATACATATTAAGTACACGTGGAATTCCTACAGTTCCTCGTTTAGCATTTTCCTCAGACAATGGTTCGTAATCAAACATTCTGTGGAATTTATATTCAAATAAGTTAGGAATGTTATCTTTATTTTTCTCTTTTCCAAGACCTTTTTCGCAACGGTTTCCGCTTATGAAACGTCGTCCGTCAATAAATTTATTTATAGTAAGCATACAGTTGTTTGTACAACCTTTGCATCGTGTCATTGTTGTTGTGTAATCAAATTTGTTAATTGCATCGATAGAAAGCATTGTTGTTGCTTCGCCGTGATAACGTTCTCTTGCAATAAGGGCAGCACCAAATGCACCCATAATACCTGCAATGTCAGGACGGATAGCTTCACATCCTGATATTTTTTCAAAACTTCTTAAAACAGCATCATTGTAAAATGTTCCACCCTGAACAACAACTTTTTCCCCAAGGTCTTTAGGGTCTGTAATTTTAATAACTTTATATAAAGCATTCTTAATAACAGAATAAGCAAGTCCGGCAGAAATATCTGCAACGCTTGCACCTTCTTTTTGTGCCTGTTTTACATTTGAATTCATAAATACTGTACAACGTGTACCAAGGTCTGTAGGATTCTTTGCAAATAAAGCTTCTTTAGCAAAATCGACAACTGAGTAATTAAGCGATTTAGCAAATGTTTCAATGAAAGAACCACAACCTGATGAGCATGCTTCATTTAACTGGACGCTGTCTACAGTCTGATTCTTTATCTTAATACATTTCATGTCCTGACCGCCGATATCAAGAATACAGTCAACGTCAGGTTCAAAGAATGCAGCTGCATAATAATGTGCAACAGTTTCAACTTCACCTTCATCAAGCATTAAAGCCGCTTTAATTAAAGCCTCACCGTATCCTGTAGAACAAGAACGTACAATTTCAGCATCTTTAGGCAATTTAGAGTAAATATCTTTAATTGCACCAATAATAGTTGCCAAAGGATTTCCATTGTTACTGCTGTAGAATGAATATAATAAAGTTCCATCTTCTCCGACAACAGCTGCCTTAGTAGTAGTAGAACCTGAATCTATACCTAAGAAACATTTTCCTGAATAAGTGCTTAAATCACCTTTCTTTACTGTATCTTTGTTGTGTCTTACAGTAAATTCAGTATATTCAGCTTCATTTTTAAATAAAGGTTCCATACGTTTGATTTCCATATCCATCTTAATTCCTTTAGAAAGACGGTTATACAAATCTGTTATATTAACTAAAACTTTTGAATCGTGATTCATTGCAGAACCTGTAGCAGCAAATAAATGTGAATGCTCAGGTGCAACAATATGTTCATCATCGAGATTAAGAGTTCTTATAAATGCATTTTTTAATTCAGGAAGGAAGTGAAGAGGTCCTCCTAAAAATGCAACTGTACCACGAATAGGTTTTCCGCATGCCAAACCCGAAATGGTCTGGTTTACAACTGCTTGGAAAATAGAAGCAGCTAAATCCTCTTTTGTAGCACCTTCGTTAATTAATGGCTGAATATCTGTTTTGGCAAATACACCACAACGTGCGGCAATTGGATAAATTGCCTGATAATTAGCAGCGTATTCATTTAAACCACTGGCATCAGTCTGAAGAAGAGAAGCCATCTGGTCAATGAAAGAACCTGTACCACCTGCACAGATACCGTTCATACGCTGTTCAATTCCATTTGTAAAATAAATTATTTTTGCATCTTCGCCACCAAGTTCAATTGCAACATCTGTCTGAGGTGCATAATCATTTAATGCTGTAGAAACAGCTACAACCTCCTGAACAAATGGAACTCCTAAGTGCTTTGACAAAGTAAGTCCGCCTGAACCTGTAATCATAGGTGATAAGGTAATGTCACCTAATTTTTCTTTAGCCTTTTTTAATAATCCGGCTAAAGTTTCCTGAATATTTGCATAGTGACGCTCATAGTCAGCAAACATAATTTCATTATCATTATTTAAAATTGCAATTTTTACAGTTGTTGAGCCAATGTCAATACCAAGGCTGTAATATGCTTTATCATTCATTGTTGTTTACCTTCCTCTTAAGTTATAAAAATCCATAAACGTTATACATTATATTATAATTTGCGACAAATAACAACATATAAATAAGTACATAAGAGTAACAAATTTGTGAATTGTTTGTAAAAATGTCCTGATTTTTTAATTAAAATTTAACAATCAGGGTGTAACATTTGAATGTGTCAAAAAAGATATGTAAAAAATGTATTGTATGTTTGACAAAAGATACTAATAAAATTATACTTGTATAAGATTTTAGAATAGGAGATTTCTATGAAACAATCAAACTTTGAAAGAAAATTCAGCAGATACGCAATTAGCAATTTATCCCTATATTTAGTAATCGGATATGCCATAGGTTATGCAATTTATTATTTGATTCCGGGTCTATATGAATATATTACATTTGACCCATATTTAATATTACATGGACAGATTTGGAGACTTGTATCATGGGTAGTTACAATGCCTGAGGCATTAGGTCTGTTTACTATAATTATGCTTTTCTTTTATTATTCAGTAGGAAACAATCTTGAATATACATGGGGAAAGTACAGATATAATGTATATATTTTCTCAGGTATGTTGTTTACGATTATAGGTGCATTCCTTTTATATGTGATTTTAGTAATAATATGTAATACAACAGGTGAATATGAGACAGTGTTAAATGCAGTTGGCATGAGCTATAGTGGCACAAGTGTAACGGATTTAGCAGTAATATATAGAGGTATTGGCATGGGAATAGGTAATTTTGTAAGTACTTATTATATCAATATGTCAATATTCCTTGCATTTGCAGCCACCTATCCTGATGCAGAGGTATTGCTTTATTTCATAATTCCTATAAAGGTAAAATGGTTAGGAGTATTATATGGAGCATTTATTTTTGTAGAAATACTTCAGGGCTCATGGGTAACAAGAATGATGGTAATTGCATCATTACTTAACTTTATAATTTTCTTCTTAAGAACAAGAAATAAATTATCACCATATCAGATAAAACGAAAAAGAGAATATCGAAAGAATATACGTCAGGCTACACAGCCTAAATATGAAAATGGCGCTAAGCATAAATGTGCAATCTGTGGAAGAACAGAATTAGATGATCCTAATTTAACTTTCAGATATTGTTCAAAATGTAGTGGAAATAAAGAGTACTGTCAGGACCATTTATTTACACATACACATTGTTAATTGAAAATGGAGGAATAAAATATATATGGCTCAAAAAGAATTTGAAAGAGGTGCGGGAATATTGATGCATATTAGTAGTATTCCTTCACCTTACGGAATAGGTTCTTTTGGAAAAAATGCATATGAATTTGTTGACAGATTAGTTGCTGCGAGACAAAAGTACTGGCAGGTTCTGCCACTTGGAACAACAAGTTATGGAGACAGCCCATACGCTTCTTTTTCTGCGTTTGCAGGTAATCCTTATTTTATCGATTTGGATACATTAATTGAAGAAGGTCTTATTACAAAAGAATATGTAGATAGTTTTAGATGGAACATTGAAGAACAGTATGTTGACTATGGTTTGATATATAATTCCAGATTTATTGTTTTAAAAGAAGCTTATAAGAATAGTAATCACAAGGCATTGAAAGAATATAAAGAATTTGTTAAAGAAAATGATTTTTGGCTTGATGATTACTGCTTGTATTGTGTATGCAAAAATGATGCTGAGTCGACTTCGTGGCAGGATTGGGAAGAGGATATAAGATTCAGAAAGCAGGAAGCGTTAGATAAAAAGATAGAAGAATTTTCAGATGAACTGGATTTTTATAGGTTTTTACAGTTTAAATTCTTCGAACAATGGTTTAAACTAAAAGAGTATGCCAACGAAAAAGGAATCGAAATAATAGGAGACATTCCAATTTATGTTGCTATGGATTCAGCAGATGTATGGTCTCATCCTGAAATTTTTCAGCTAGATGAGAATCTGGAGGCAAAAAAAGTGGCAGGAGTTCCACCGGATGCTTTTTCTGATTTAGGTCAAAGATGGGGAAATCCGTTATATGATTGGAAAAAGTTAGAAAAAGATGATTTTTCATGGTGGCGAAAGAGAATGGAACACTCCGCAAAATTATACGATATAGTAAGAATTGATCATTTTATCGGAATGACAAAATACTATACAATACCTGCAGAAGATGATGATGCCAGAAACGGAAAATGGGAAAAAGGTCCGGGAATGAAACTTATAAAAGCTATATCAGAAGCAACGGGAGATAAGAAAATCATTGCTGAAGATTTAGGAGTAAAAATACCTGAAGTAGTGGAAGTCCTTGAAAAGAGTGGATTTCCTGGAATGAAGGTTTTAGAATTTGCATTTGACGGAGACAGAAAGAATGAGCATTTGCCATATTTTTGGACGCAGAATACTGTGGCTTATGGTGGAACTCATGATAACGATACCTTAATGGGATATTTTACAGGTTTGCAATATTGGGAGTTAGGATACATAAGAGAGTTCTTAGAATGTAGACATGGCTCGATTGAAGATATTGTGGATAAATTATTTACATGCGCCTATGCCAGCGTGGCGAATGTTGTAATATTCCAAATGCAGGATGTTTTAAAAATTGGCAATATTGGCAGAATGAATCTGCCATCATCAATGGGAACTAACTGGCGTTGGAGAATGACCAAAAACCAGTTTGGTGATAAAGAAGTTGAGAGACTTAGATATTTAACCGATATATACGGCAGATAATTATTAGGAGGACTGAAAAAATGGAAAAGAAACCGTTTGTAACACTTGAACAACTTAAGGAAATTGAAAAGACTTATCCTACGCCATATCATATTTATGATGAAAAGGGTTTTATGGAGAATGCAAGAAAAGTTAATGAAGCATTTTCATGGAATAAGGGATTTAGAGAATATTTTGCTGTTAAAGCTGAACCAAATCCATTTATCATAAAGAAGTTAAAAGAAGTCGGATGTGGTGTTGACTGTTCATCATATACAGAACTTATGATTGCTGACAAATTAGGGTTTAGAGACGATGAGATTATGTTCTCTTCAAATGAAACACCTGAAGGTGAATTTAGATACTGCGCAAAGCTTGGTGGAATTATTAATCTTGATGATATTACAATGATTGATTTCATGGAAAAAGAAGCAGGCATTCCTGAAACTGTAAGTTGCAGATATAATCCGGGTGGAGTTTTTGAAGCATGTAACGGAATTATGGACAATCCGGGAGATGCTAAATATGGAATGACTCACGAACAGATTATTGAAGCTTACAAGATTTTAAAAGAAAAAGGCGTAAAGAATTTTGGAATTCATGCATTTTTAGCTAGTAATACAGTTACAAATGAATATTATCCAAGACTTGCCAAGACAATCTTTGAGCTTGCAGTTGAATTAAAAGAAAAGACAGGAGCACACATTAAATTCATCAATTTATCAGGTGGTGTTGGAATACCTTACAGACCTGATCAGGAACCAAATGACATTATGGTTATTGGTGAGGGAGTAAGAAAAGTATACGAAGAGGTACTTACACCGGCAGGAATGGACGATGTAGCTATTTATACTGAAATGGGAAGATTCATGATGGGACCATACGGTGCACTTGTAACAAAGGCTGTACATGAAAAGCATATTTACAAAGAATATATTGGCGTAGATGCATGTGCTGCTAACTTGATGAGACCTGCAATGTATGGAGCTTACCATCATATTACTGTTATGGGTAAGGAAAATGAACCTTGTGACCATACATATGATATTGTTGGTTCATTATGCGAAAATAATGACAAATTTGCAGTAGACAGAAAATTGCCAAAGATTGATATGGGAGATTTCCTTGTAATTCATGATTCAGGAGCTCATGGATTCTCAATGGGATATAATTATAACGGAAGACTTCGTTCTGCAGAATTATTGTTACAGGAAGATGGAAGCGTAAAATTAATTCGTAGAGCAGAAACTCCAAAAGATTATTTTGCTACATTTGATTTCTGTGACATTATGAAATAGTCATGGAGGAAAATATGAGACAGATAATTAATGAGATTTCTAAGGGTAAAAATATAGATGATAATCTAAAAAAATATGCAGATGGATTTAGCAAAATAAATAATAAATTTGCATATATTAGACTTGCGCTTAATTACTATACTTTTTTGCAGATGCAGCAGGATGAAAATGATGTAATAAGTTCTGATATTGTCTTAGAATTAAATAAGATGAATGAAGTTATTGCAGGTATGAGTGAAGAAGACATAAGTATAGTTGAGGATATGCGTAATAACATCATTAGAAAAATGCAGGCCTTAACATATTATGTAGATAAGTATAATGTATACGAATTTGCGTACAACAGAGTTGAATATAAATATCACGATTATGATATGCCGGCAAATTATAGTGATGAAGAATTTACAAGAAAAATAATGAAGTATATATTCGATGATGAAGACGCAACTATAATTAACAGTAAAATATGTGAAATTATAGGTCAGCTTCCAATCAGAATGACTAAATCAAAGTTTTTTGAATATGTAAATTCGGGATTAGATGTATATAATCAGGGCGAAAAGAGTAGTTTAGATGATTTTGTTTATAGAATAAGAACAAGTGCTATTTTACAAGAAAAAGAAGATTATAAACTTTTATATCCGGAAATTCATGATACATTTGAAGAATTAGATAAATATGATTTGAAGAATATAACAGAAGATGAAGTTAATGAATTTTCTGAAAAATTATCAGAGTTAACAACTTATATTGATGATAATGTGTCTGCAAATATGATGATGCAGGAATTGATTAATGATGTTTTGCTTGTGCTATATACATCAGAGAGTCAGGAAAATGATGACATTACAGCAATATGTAGCGAAGTTGTCAGTGAAACTAATTTGATGTTTATAGGAAAATTTGCTCATAAGACAAACGAAGAATTAGAGGCGATGTTTGTCAAATTAGAAGGCAAACAGGAAGAACTTTATCACAATATAATGAATTACGATATTGTTGACCAGATATTAGATAAGAATAAAGATGACATTATCAGAAATAATCTTGAAAAAACATATGAAAAGGTATCAAGACTTCCTCTCTTAAATTCAGACAGTTTATTTGTGGAATTTGACAAAAAGCAGGATAAGGATAAGGTAAATGAAGAATATTTAGAAAAGGTAAAGGAAAATCTGTACAAAGAATTTGTCGACAAATTCGCTAATAGTCAGAGGCTGATAAAGAAGTCAATAATGTCTGCAACATTGAGTGAATTACCTGTATTTTTCAACAATATAAGTGAATTACAGGATTTCGTATACAATTGTTTACATGGATGTACTGATATGGCAGAAAAAAAGGGATGCTTAGAAATCATTTCATCGATGATTGTATAAATAGGAGGTGCATATGAAATGGTGCGATGATTTGTATATAGGACATGAAGCGATGGACGATAAGGATAATATTGTCTCTAAAATAAAAGAAGGAAAAATGCAGTTTAATATTTATGTATTGGCTGCACCCTTCAATGATACGGATGTCCTTGACATTTATCCGTCATATGTGCTCTTACAAAAGAGATATCTTAATTCCGAACTTATGATTTATGGTATAGCTAAAGGCAAGGAAGAAGCTTATGATATGACCCAGTTGATTATTATGGATTGTTTCCGCGCAACAGGGCAATTTAAACTAAAAGAATATATGAAAAATAATCATAGTTTCACTTGATTGCAGCAGAAGGAGCAAAATGTTACATATTTTATTAATTTTATTAAAAATAATAGGAATTATTCTGCTGGCAAGTCTTGCTTTAGTTGCGCTGTTGTTTATTTTACCGGCATCATATAAGATTGAAGGAATAAAAAATAAAGAACAAAGTTATTTAAGACTTCATGGTGGATGGCTTTTTCATCTTCTCCATTTTAATATGGAATATAGTGAAGAATTGAAGTATTCATTGAGAATTTTGGGATTAAAAATTTTTAGTGATGATACTGATGAAAATGCAGATGATTCTTATGAAACATTTGAAAATGACGAAAAATATGAAAAACGTGGCAGAACAGAAGATAATGATAAAAATATGAATTCTGTGGAGAGTGATGATTTCATAAAAGCCGGACAAGAGTTTAAGGGTGATAACATTGAGGGAAAAGCTTTGGCAAACAGTCAGAAAAATTTAGATAAAGAAAATGTAGATGAACGTCAGTCTTATATTAACAAAGAAGAATCATCAACCGATGAAGAGAATAGTGATTTAGACTATAAAGTAAAGCAGTTAATAGATTTTGTTAAAAATATATGGTTTAAATGTAGAAAACTATTTGGTAAAATAAAACATAAGGTTCGAAGCACAAAACACAAATTTAAAAATAATCAAAAAAAATTTAAATATTTAATAAAGTATTTAAAGAGTGAAGAAGTAAAAACTGCATATAACTATATTAAAAGTAAGACAAGTCAGATTGTAAAGTTACTGAAACCTAAAAAAATAAGAGGAAAACTTGAGTTTGGATTTGACAGCCCGGACAAGACGGGAAAGATGCTTGGAGTTATTGCAGTTGTATGTACTGCGTTAAAGCTTAATATGGATAATTTTCAAATAGAACCTGATTTTGAAAACAAGAAATTTAACGGAATAATCAGAGCGTGGGGACATTTTTCTATAGGAGTTGTAGGTGTTTATATTTTACAGATTTATATGAAAAATGAAGTGCATGACGTTATTGATAAGTTTAGTTGACAGGAGGTATTTATATGTCAGAAGATAGAAAAGCCACAGATGATTTACTAAGAGCAATGGAAAAATTTATTACTACAAAATCTGTTGTAGGTGAAGCAATAACTGTTGGAGATACAATTATTCTTCCTATGGCTGATGTCTCTTTTGGAATGGGTGTTGGTACTTTTTCAAAAGACACAAGTGCGGGTGGAGGAGTTGGTGGAAAAATAACACCAAGTGCCGTATTGGTTATAAAAGATGGCTCTTCAAAACTTATTAGTATAAATGATCAGGACGGGTTCTCAAGAATCATTGATATGGTTCCTGATATTGTTAATAAATTTACAAGTAAGAATGATGACGCAGATACATTTGATGAAGAGTAAATATGAATTAAAAATTATCTCAATTGATTTTTAGAAATAAATTAATAAAAATGGCTTATTTATAGGTTATTTTTATTAATTTTTTTCATATAATATCTATATAAAAACACTAGGAATTGAAATGGGAAAAGTTTGTGGATTTGCTCTATTTTGGGTTGCGCTTGGAATGACTATAGCACTAATAATAAGTAGCACTTTTTTAGTGGTATGCTTAATAATTATGTGCCTGATTTTAGGGTATAATCTTTTTTGCTCATGCAAATAAAATACAGAAAGGTAAATGAACAATGAACATAGCAGATTTATTTGAAGAAGGAAAAACAATATTTTCTTTTGAGGTATTCCCACCAAAGAAAGAAAGTGGAATAGAAACGGTATATGACACAATAGAAAAACTTACGGATTTGAAACCTGATTTTATTAGTGTTACTTATGGAGCAGGTGGAAGTGGAGTAACAAATCCTATAACAAAGGATATTTGCTCAAAAATTAAGAATGAATATAAATTAGAAACAATAGCTCATTTGTCATGCATTAATAACACAAAGGATGAAATAGATAAGATCCTTGGTGAATTAAAAAAAGAAGGAATAGATAATATTTTAGCCTTAAGAGGTGACAGAGTTGAAGGTTTAGAACCTAAAAAAGATTTTACATATGCATCAGATTTAACAAAATATATTATGGACAAGGGTGGATTCCATGTTTCAGGAGCATGTTATCCTGAAGTACATATGGAAGCAAAAGATGCAGTTGATGATATAAAGAACTTAAAGAAAAAAGTGGATGCAGGAGCAGACCATTTGATTTCACAGTTATTTTTTGATAATAGAGTATTCTACGATTTTTTGGAAAGAGCTAGAATTGCAGATATTAATGTACCGATTGAAGCCGGAATTATGCCTGTAACAAGTAAGAGCCAGATTGAAAGAATGGTTACAATGTGTGGAGCAAGTATTCCTGCATCATTATCAAGAATAATGCAGAGATATGAATCAAATCCGGAAGCTTTGAGAGATGCAGGAATTGCATATGCGATTAATCAGATTATTGATTTGGCAGCTAATGGAGTTGATGGTGTACATATTTATACAATGAACAATCCTTATGTAGCAAGAAAAATTACAGAAGGAGTTGAAAGTGTGGTTAAGCACAACAGATAAGGAATAAAATGAGAAATAAAGACATAATACTTGACTATGTAAATGTAAATGAAGCTTTAAGATATTTGGGATATGGGGATAATAAACCTGACAATAATACAAAAAAATTATTGGATATATGTAGTGAAGAATTGTTAAAGGTTATACAGCCTAAATATGTTTATAGAGTATTTGATTTAAATGAAGATTATTCTATAGATGGTGTGGATTTTGAATTAAAAGGAGAGGCAATAAAAAATCATCTTAAAGGATGTGAAAAAATTGCTATGATGTGTGTTACTTTATCTTCAGGAGTAGACTCTTTGATTAGAAGAAAGCAGATAGGAGATATGGCACAGGCGGCTATAATAGATAGTATGGCTTCAGCTGCGGTAGAACAGGTATGTGACAAGGTTGAAGAAATTATAAAAAAAGAATTTCCTCATTATGAATATACATGGAGATTTGGTATTGGATATGATGATTTTCCGTTAGAATTGCAACAGCAGTTTTTAAATGTTGCAAATGCATCAAAACAGATAGGTGTATGCGTTAATGATAGTTTTATGCTAACACCTACAAAATCGGTTACATGTATTATTGGTATGGGATATAATCTTAAGACATCAAGCAAGAAAAGTTGTGATAATTGCAGCTTTAGAGAAAAATGCCAATATAGGAAGGCGGGAAAGAACTGTGGACGTTAAAGAATTATTGAAAAAAGGATATATTGTTTTAGACGGAGCTATGGGAACCATGCTTCAGAAAAAAGGAATGAAGATGGGAGTGGTTCCTGAAACTTTGGGAATTACCAAACCTAATTGGATTGTTGATATTCATAAACAATATATTGAAGCCGGTTCGGATATTGTTTACGCAAATACATTTGGCGCAAACAGATATAAGTTAAAGGGTACAGGATATTCAACAGAAGAAATAATAAAAAAGGCAATTGAAAACGGTAGAAAAGCATGCGAGGGAAGCGAAAGCTTCGTTGCACTTGATATAGGACCTATAGGACAACTTCTTGAACCAACAGGAAGTTTAAGCTTTGAAGAAGCATATGATATTTTTAAAGAAGAAATTCTTGCCGGAAAAGATGCAGATATAATTGTAATTGAAACAATGACTGATTTGTTAGAAACAAAAGCAGCAGTCTTGGCAGCTAAAGAGAATTCAAACTTACCAGTGTTTGTTACAATGACATTTGAAGAAAATAAGAGAACATTTACAGGATGTTCAGTCTCAGCAATGGTACTTACAATTGTGGGACTTGGGGTTGATGCAATTGGTGTAAACTGCTCTCTTGGACCTGACCAGTTAGCGCCAATAGTAGAAGAAATAGGAAAATGGTCAGATATTCCGGTAATTGTAAAGGCTAATGCAGGTTTGCCTGACCCTGTTACAAATGAATATGATGTAACACCTGAGCAGTTTGTAGAAGATTATAAACAGATGTTAAAATATGGTGCAAGAATATTTGGTGGATGTTGTGGTACAAATCCTGAGTATATTCGTGCTGTTAAAGCAATGCTTGTAGAAGCACAGAAGAATAATGAATTTGAATCAAACAGACAGGAAAGACAACTTGCAATATGTTCTCCTATTAATACTGTAGTAGTTAATCAGCCAAGAATTATCGGTGAAAGAATCAATCCTACAGGTAAAAAGCGTTTTAAACAGGCGTTAGTTGAAAAAGATATGAACTATATTTTAGGACAGGCAACTGAACAGATAGAAGCTGGAGCTGAAATATTAGATGTAAATGTTGGTCATCCTGAAATCGATGAAAAAGAAATGATGATTAAGACTGTAAAAGAACTTCAAAGCATTGTTTCAGTTCCGCTTCAGATCGATTCAACAAAACCGGAAGTTATTGAGGCGGCTTTGCGTGTTTATAATGGTAAGGCAATTGTAAACTCGGTAAATGGCGAAGATAAGGTGTTAGACACGATTCTACCTATAGTTAAGAAGTACGGTGCTGCAGTTATCGGACTTGCATTGGATGAAAATGGTATTCCTGCTGATTATAAAGGACGAGTAGAGATAGCAAAGAAAATTTTAAATAAAGCGTTAAGCTATGGAATACCAAAAGAAGACATTATTATAGACTGTTTGGTTTTAACTGTTTCAGCAGAACAGAAAGCTGCAGGAGAAACTTTAAAGGCATTAAATATTGTTAAAAATGAATTAGGATTAAGAACTGTTTTGGGTGTATCGAACATTTCGTTTGGTTTACCAAACAGAGAATTAGTAAATAAGACATTTTTGACAATGGCACTTACAAATGGACTTGATTTGCCTATTATGAATCCGAATGTTCCGTCAATGGTATGGGCTGTAAGAACTTATAAGGTGCTTGCAGATATAGATAAAAATTCAATGGAATTTATTTCCCATGCGGATGAATATACAGAGGTAGTTGGAAACAGTAAAACAAAAGAAGGCGCAGTTCCAGCTGATAATGGTGATGCAAATGACGGTAAGAACAGTAAATTGCTAAAGGCAATGGAACAGGGACTTAAAAATGAGGGGGCAGAACTGACAAGAGCGTATCTTGAAAATAAAGACGCCATGGAAATAATAAATGATATGCTTATTCCGGCATTAGATGTTGTGGGTGACAAATTTGAAAAAGGAAAAATATTCCTTCCACAGCTAATTATGGCAGCTGATGTTGCAAAAGTATGTTTTGATGAAGTTAAGAATTATATGTCAGCTAAAGGTGGTCAGTCAGAACAAAAAGGTAAGATTGTAATAGCTACTGTAAAAGGTGATATTCATGATATCGGAAAAAATATTGTGAAAGTAATTCTTGAAAACTATGGTTATAATGTAATTGACCTTGGAAGAGACGTGGACCCTATGAAGGTAGTAGAAGCTGTAAAGGAAAATGATGTAAAACTCGTAGGTTTATCAGCACTTATGACTACAACATTAGGTTCAATGGAAGATACTATTAATCTTTTGAAAGAAAATAATCTTGACTGTAAAATAATGGTCGGTGGAGCTGTGCTTACTGAAGATTATGCAATGAAAATCGGAGCTGATTATTATGCAAAGGATGCAAAACGAAGTGCAGATATTGCTAAAGAAGTTTTGGGTTAGAGAATATAAAAATAGCGGTGGTAATAGATGGAAATCTGACCACCGTTTTATTATTGTGCTACTCCAATTCTTGACAAAGAGTTAAGTTTGGATATTTTAAATATAAAAATAAAAAAGAACCAACAGTGTTGGTTCTTTTTTATTAAGCACGTTCAACCTTACCTGATCTTAAGCAAGAAGTACAAACGTACATTTTCTTTGCGCCTCCGTTAACTTTAACTTTAACAGATTTGATATTTGATTTCCACATTTTATTTGAACGTCTATGAGAATGGCTCACAGCGTTACCAAAATGAGCACCCTTATCGCAAATTTCACATTTAGCCATAATAGCACCTCCTTACACAAAACAATTAGGTCAAATTAACGTAATTGACCTGACACAAAGAGCATTCTAACAGAAATTACTGCAATTTGCAACAGTTTTTTTGTATAAATATAAAAATAAATCCAACAAATTACCTATTTAAATAAGAAACAGTTCAGCCAAAAGCTCGAATCCGCAGATAAATCTGCTACTTCTCGCTTATTTGGCTCACCAAATGCCACCATACCATTAGGCCCAATAGCCTGCGAGCAGTCTTTGAACCTAATGGTATGGTGGCGCTTGGCTGAACTGTTGATAAAATCTGCTTTTATTTTTTTAGAAAAGAATGTATAATATAGTAAGCTATGTATAAAAATGATTTTGAGATATACAGGAGGTATATATATGAAAGGAAAGATGAATACTGATTTAGGTCAGGTTTTAATTAGCCCTGAAGTAATCGCTAAATATGCCGGAACAACAGCATGTGAATGTTTTGGTATTGTTGGTATGGCAATGGTAAGTGTAAAAGACGGTCTTGTTAAATTATTAAAGAGAGATAGCTTATCAAAAGGAATAAATGTTACAATTGATGAAAATAATGAGATTTCAATAGAATTCCATGTTATTATCGCTTATGGTGTTAATATTTCTACAATAGCTGAGAATATTATTTCTAGTGTTAAGTATAAAGTAGAAGCTTATACAGGAATGACAGTTAAGAAAATTAATATATATGTTGAAGGAGTTAGAGTAATAGACTAACTAATTACTCAAGGAGGAAATTATTTTGGTTAATAAGATTGATGCTAGTATGTTTCAAAAAATGTTCTTAGCAGGAGCAAAAAATCTTGAAGCAAAGAAAGAATGGATTAATGAATTAAATGTATTCCCTGTACCGGATGGAGATACAGGTACAAATATGACATTAACAATTATGTCAGCAGCTAAAGAAGTAGGCGGAATTGAAAATCCTGATATGAAAGTAATTGCTAAAGCAATATCATCAGGTTCCTTAAGAGGAGCCAGAGGTAATTCAGGTGTTATCCTTTCCCAGTTATTCAGAGGATTCACAAAGGAAATTAAGACATGTGAAGAAATTGATGCAATGGTTTTAGCAAAAGCCTGTAATAGAGCGGTTGAAACAGCATACAAAGCAGTTATGAAACCTAAAGAAGGTACAATCCTTACAGTTGCAAAAGGAATGGCAGATAAAGCAGCACAAGTAGCTGAAACAGAAGAAGATTTAACAGTAATGATTGATGAAATCATTAAACATGGTGATGATGTACTTAATCAGACACCTGAAATGCTTCCTGTTTTAAAACAGGCAGGAGTTGTTGATTCAGGTGGACAGGGATTAATGCAGGTTGTAAAGGGTGCTTACGATGCATTCCTTGGAAAAGAAATAGACCTTACAATAGAAGATGCAGCTAAACCGGTTGACAAGTCTAAATTAGAAGTTACAGATAATTTTGATATTAAATATGGATACTGCACTGAATTTATTATTAATTTAGATAAAGAAATGCCTATTGAAACAGAAAAAGAATTTAAAGCATATCTTGAATCTATAGGTGATTCTATTGTAGTTGTTGCTGATGATGAAGTAGTAAAGGTTCATGTTCATACTAATGATCCGGGACTTGCTATTCAGAAAGCTCTTACATTTGGATCTCTTTCAAAGATGAAGATTGATAATATGAGAGAAGAGCATCAGGAAAGATTAATTAAAGATGCTGAGAAAGTAGCAGCTCAACAGGAAGAAGAAAAAAAGAATGAGCCTAGAAAAGACTATGGATTTGTAGCAATTTCTGTAGGTGAAGGCTTAGATGAAATATTTAAGGGATTAGGAGTTGACTATATTATTTCAGGTGGTCAGACAATGAATCCAAGCACAGAAGATATTTTAGAGGCAGTTGATAAGATAAATGCCGATACAATATTTGTTCTTCCTAATAACAAGAATATTATTCTTGCAGCACAGCAGGCTGAAAGTTTAGTTGAAGATAAAAAGCTTGTTGTAATTCCATCAAAGACAGTTCCTCAGGGAATTGCAGCTATGATTGGATTTGTACAGGAATCCTCAGTAGAAGAAAACAAGGAATCAATGATTGAAAACATGTCATATATAAAGACAGGACAGTCAACTTACGCAGTAAGAGACACAGTTATTGATGATAAGGAAATTCATGAAGGAAATATTATGGGTATAGGTGATGACGGAATCCTTTCAGTAGGTGAAGATATTGCTGATACAACAGTTGATATGATTCGTGAAATGGTTGATGAAGAATCAGAAATTGTCAGCCTTTACTATGGTAGCGATGTGACAGAAGACGATGCAAATGAATTAGCAAAAAAAGTTGAAAAAGCACTTCCGGACGTAGAAGTAGAAGTTTATCCGGGTGGACAGCCAATTTACTATTATATAGCATCAGTGGAATAGGCTTGGAGGAATACGTATGGAAGAAACATTTGTAGAATATATTGTTAAAACAAAAACATCACTTTCAGCAATTGGAATCAGAATAGGATGCATATTTATTGTTATATGTTGCTTTTTACTTACAGCAGTTCTTGGAATTTTAGGTGTAACATTAGGTGTACTGGCCATTTATCTCACATATATGGCTTTTCAGATGACAAGTGTAGAATATGAATATTCAATACTTAACAGTGAAATTTCTGTTGATAAAATAATGGGACAGAGAAAAAGAAAAAAAGTTGCTGAATTTGATATGAAAAATGCAGAAATAATGGCAGATGCAGACAGTGAAGAAATTCTTCGCCGTGTTAATAACGGAATGAAGGTTCTTGATTATTCATCAAGGAAAGCCGGAAAATTAAAATATGCTATTATTTTTAACGAAGCAAATGGGATTACGGAAATGATTTTTGAACCAAATGAAAAAATGGTTGAAGCATTACACAAAATAAGACCAAGCATAGTTAGAATTGCAAACAGATAGTTAAATATTTGCATTCCTTTATGGAAAGTAATTTATTGACAATAAAAAGAAATTTTGTTAGTGTTAGTTCTAATAACTAAAAACAAAAAAGATAAAGAGAAAGAGAGGAATATTCCAATGGGAAAAATTATTGGTGAAGGAATTACTTTTGATGACGTTTTGTTAGTACCACAGTACTCACAGGTTACACCTAATATGGTTGACTTAACAACACACTTAACAAAGTCTATCAAGTTAAACATTCCAATGATGAGTGCCGGAATGGACACAGTAACAGAACACAGAATGGCTATCGCCATGGCAAGACAGGGTGGTATAGGTATTATCCACAAAAATATGTCAATCCAGGAGCAGGCGGATGAAGTAGACAAAGTAAAACGTTCTGAAAACGGTGTTATTACGGATCCTTTCTATTTGACTCCAGAACATACATTAAAAGATGCTAACGATTTAATGGCAAAATTCAGAATTTCAGGTGTTCCTATTGTTGTAGGAAAGAAATTAGTTGGTATTATTACTAACCGTGATTTAAAATTTGAAACAGATGGTTCTAAGTTGATTAAAGATTCAATGACATCTGAAGGATTGATTACAGCTAAAGAGGGAATTACACTTGAAGAAGCTAAAGCAATTTTAGCTAAGGCAAGAAAAGAAAAACTCCCAATCGTAGATGACGATTTCAATTTAAAGGGATTAATTACAATAAAGGATATTGAAAAACAGATTAAATACCCATTATCAGCAAAGGATGAACAGGGAAGACTTCTTTGTGGTGCTGCAGTTGGTATTACAACAAATGTACTTGAAAGAGTAGATGCTTTAGTAAAGGCTAAAGTTGACGTTATTGTAATTGATTCAGCTCATGGTCATTCACAGAACATTTTTAATACTTTAAAATTAATTAAAGATAAATATCCTGATTTACAGGTAATAGCAGGTAATGTAGCAACAGGAGCTGCTACAAAGGATTTAATTGAAGCAGGAGCAGATGCAGTAAAGGTTGGTATTGGGCCTGGATCAATTTGTACAACAAGAGTTGTTGCAGGTATTGGTGTACCACAGATTACAGCTATTATGGATTGTTACGAAGTAGCTAAAGAATATGGAGTACCTATTATTGCAGATGGTGGAATCAAGTTTTCAGGTGACATTGTAAAAGCAATCGCTGCAGGTGGAAATGTTTGTATGATGGGTTCAATGTTTGCAGGTTGTGATGAAGCACCTGGTACATTTGAATTATTCCAGGGAAGAAAATACAAAGTATACAGAGGTATGGGTTCAATTGCAGCTATGGAAAATGGTAGTAAAGACAGATACTTCCAGACAGATGCTAAGAAACTTGTTCCAGAAGGTGTTGAAGGACGTGTTGCTTACAGAGGAACATTGGAAGATACAGTATTCCAGTTAATGGGTGGTCTTAGATCAGGTATGGGATATTGTGGAGCTAAGGACATTGAAACATTAAAAGAAACAGGACAGTTTGTTAAGATTTCAGCAGCTTCATTAAAGGAAAGTCATCCACATGACATCCATATCACAAAAGAAGCTCCAAACTATAGTACAGAAGTTTAATATTTACTTAATATAGTTTGAAATAATTGTGAATTATAAAATTTTACTATGTAAAATCATAATAATATGTTAAAATTAAAAGGACTTTTGCGGAATGTAGAAGTCCTTTTATATTATGCAGAGGTGTCATTATACTTAATTTTTGTTTAGAAAATGATAAAGGTGTAAATGAGTTGAAAAATAACGGTTACTAAATGAAGCAGTTTAGTGATTGCTTATAAAATTGACACGTGTATAAAATTTGAATTATATGAGGAGAAAGTAATGAAAGTATTAAAGAAGATTTGGGTTCCGGTCTTAATTGCGATTATATTAATTGCATTTGGTGGGGCAGTATATTATCAAAAGGCAGTAGTTCCTAAAAAGGAAATTGATAAAAAAGCAGGAATTACATCCGGTAAATTAGATGATTATATTACATTAGGAGAATATAAAGGTTTATCATGTGAAGTTACACAAGATGATATCGATGAATCAATAAAAGAAGAAACACAGACATATACAGAAGTTGACAGAGAAGCAAAAGAAGGTGATTGCGTTGAAATTACATATACAGGTTATGTAGACGGAGAAAAGGACAAGAATATCAGCCAGAGTAATTGTGAATTATATGTTGGACAGGAAGAAAGCCTTTATGCAGAATTTACAAATGCAGTTGTTGGACATAAGGCAGGAGATAAAGTAGAATATCAGGCAAAAGATACAGATGACATAAATTATGTTGCTGATAAAGATTCTGATTACACGGGCAAAAACGTTAAGTTTACGCTTAAACTTGTATCTGTAAGCGAAGAAGAAACAGAAGATGTAACAGATAAATGGGTAAAGGATAATTATAATGAAGATTATGGAATTTCAACAGTAAAAGAATTCTATAAATGGAATGAGGATTATGTTCTTGAAAACAAAAAGAGTGATTTATGGCAGAGTGCAGTTGATAATGCGACAATGAATGGATATCCTCAGGAAATGTATGATAGTGTAAAAGAAGAATTTGATTCGGATGCAGCATATTATGCAGACTCTTATGGAATTACAGTTGAAGAATATTTGTATGATTTCTCAGGATATACAGAAGAAAGCTTACAGGAAGAATATTTAAATGAAGTAAAATCTAATCTTGTAATGTGGAAAATTGTTGAAAAAGAAAATTTGACAGCTTCATCATCTGAAATCGAAGATAAATACGAAGAATTATATGCTGATTGCGGATATGATAATGTTGAAGAGATGAAGAAAGATTATACTGATAAAGAAATTGAAGAAGCAGTGTTACTTGATAAAGCTATGGATGTTGTGTACGATAATGCAAATATAACAAAATCTTATAGCTTGCCAAAATAAAAATAAAACTGTAATAAGTTTACAAGTTTTATTATTGAAATACAGGAAAGTTGTTAAATAAAATTGATTTATAAGTCAGTAATGAAAAAATAAATAAGACAATAAAGATAGATAGAACAGATAATATGAACGATGTAATTTTGCAAGTGTTATTTGTTCTATTTTTTTGAAAAAAGAAGTTTTGGCTTTAAAAAACTTTTAAAAGTGATTATTGAAAAAAATAAATCAAAAAATTAAGGCACCTCCACTTTTTTAAATAAAAATAGTTCAATACTATTAAATAATTTTTAAAAAGAAAATTGAAAAATACCATAAAATGGTGTGCTTTAAAAAAGTCTATTAATTTAAAATTGTTTCAAATGATAAAACTATTTCAATGGTATTGAAATACCAAAAATAAGTGTTAAAATTAACTTGTAATTAAATATTTAGCAAAATAAGCGAAAGCTTATGACGCAAAGCTATAGGGACTGTAAAATGTCAGCCAGTTGCAATTTGAACACAACATTTTGGAGACATTCTTCAGAATGTTTTTTGGTGTTTTAATTGGGCAAATAATTAAAAGAAAGGTAGATGGAGATGCTGAGTAGAGTAAAAAAAACATTCCTGTTATCTGTCATGTTAGTATTATTTGTACCATTATCTATTGGGGTTTTTGATACAAACGTATACGCAAAAGCAGGACAGAAAGGAAATGCGATTGTATTGGAAGTCGGGGAGAAAGTTAACTTAAAGGTTTCAGGTTCAAGTAAGAACGTAAGATGGAAGACAAGCAACAAGAAGGTTGCTAAAGTATCTAAAAAAGGAAAAGTTGTTGCACTAAACGAAGGAAAAGCAACAATAACTACAAAAGTAGAAAAGAAAATTTTTAAATGTAAAGTTACTGTAAAACCTAATGAAGAAAAATCAGAAAAGAAGATTGATAATTCAAGTAAATCAACGAATAGTAATGTTGTAATTACTGATGATATGAATCAGGTTGTAACTTTAATAAATGAAATAAGAACAAAAGAAGGATTAAAGCCATTACAGATGGACAATCAGTTATGTGAGGCTGCTTATTTAAGAGCGACTGAATGCGATGAATTATTCAGTCACACAAGACCTGATGGAACATCATGCTTTACAGCGTTTGATCAGGCAGGAATTGATGATTGGACAAGAAGAGCAGAAAATTTGGCAGAGGATTATGATACTCCTGCAGAAGTAGTTAATGCGTGGATGAAATCTCCTACACATAAGGCAAATATTATGAATGGAGAATTTGAGTACATAGGAATTGGATGTGTTAAAGTTGGGGAACATATATATTGGACACAGGAATTCTTAACAAGATAATGAATAACAAAAAATATACGAAAATATACGGTATTTTATAAAAAATAAATACAAAATAAATTGTAGCATTTGAAGTTGACAAAGCAACTTTAAATGCTATAATTATGTTTGAATAAAGAAAACGTTGACGAGACGAGTAGATTAGCAGGAGGGCTACAGAGAGAAGCACCAAGGCTGGAAGTGCTTTGCGGATGGCTAATTGAAAACTACCTCTGAGTGACCCCAATCAGGTCCGGTGATTCCGTTATAATCACAATGAGAGGTCTATATAAAATAGACAATCAGGGTGGAACCGCGAGATATTCGTCCCTGCTTACTAATTGTAAGCAGGGCTTTTTTATTGTATTAATGAGTCTGGCTTACAAGAAATAATTATCAGATGTGTAAAGGAGAAAGTGAAAATGAAGATTACTTTAAAAGATGGCTCAGTAAGAGAGTATTCAGAACCAATGACAGTAAACGACATCGCATTTGACATTTCAGGCGGGCTTGGAAGAGCAGCATGTGCAGGAGAAATTGATGGCGAAGTTGTAGATTTAAGAACAACAGTAGACAAAGATTGTAATTTAAATATTTTAACATTTAAAGATGAAGCTGGAAAAGCTGCATACAGACACACTACATCACATGTTCTTGCAGAAGCAATTAAGAATTTGTATCCGGATGTAAAATTGGCTATTGGACCTTCTGTTGATAATGGATTCTATTATGATTTTGACAGCGAACCATTTTCAAGAGAAGATTTAGATAAAATCGAAGCTGAGATGAAGAAAATCATTAAGAAAGGTGCTAAACTTGAAAGATTTACACTTCCTAGAGAAGATGCAATCAAGTATATGGAAGACAGAAATGAACCTTATAAGGTAGAACTTATTAAAGATTTGCCGGAAGATTCAATTATATCTTTCTATAGTCAGGGTGAATTTGTTGATTTATGTGCAGGACCACATTTGATGTCAACAAAGTCAATCAAAGCATTTAAATTGACATCTTCATCAATGGCATACTGGAGAGGTGATTCTAATAAAGCAAGACTTCAGAGAATTTACGGAACAGCATTTGATAGCAAAGATGATTTAAAAGCTTATTTAGATGAACTTGAAGAGGCAAAGAACAGAGACCATAATAAACTTGGTAGAGAAATGGAACTTTTTACAACTGTAGATGTAATCGGACAGGGACTTCCATTGCTTATGCCAAAGGGACAGAAGATGGTTCAGAAATTACAAAGATGGATTGAGGACCTTGAAGATAATGAATGGGGTTATGTACGTACAAAGACTCCATTAATGGCAAAGAGTGATTTGTATAAAATTTCAGGACACTGGGATCATTACAAAGAAGGAATGTTTGTATTAGGCGATGAAGAAAAAGATAAAGAAGTATTTGCACTTCGCCCAATGACATGTCCATTCCAGTACTATGTATACAAAGCAAGCCAGAAGAGTTATAGAGATTTGCCATGCAGATATGGTGAAACATCTACACTTTTTAGAAATGAAGATTCAGGTGAAATGCATGGACTTACAAGAGTTCGTCAGTTTACAATTTCAGAAGGTCATCTTATTGTAAGACCTGATCAGATGGTTAAAGAATTTAAGGATTGTATAGCATTAGCTCAGTACTGTTTACAGACTTTAGGATTAGAAGAAGATGTAACATATCATCTTTCAAAATGGGATCCTGAAAATAAAGAAAAATATATCGGAGAACCTGAAGTATGGAATGAAACAGAACAGGATATTAGAAATGTTTTAAATGAATTAAATATCCCATTTGTAGAAGATGTTGGTGAAGCAGCGTTTTACGGACCAAAGGTAGATATCAATGCAAAGAATGTATATGGAAAAGAAGATACAATGATTACAATTCAGTGGGATGCTTTATTAGCTGAACAGTTTGATATGTATTACATTGATGAAAATGGAGATAAGGTAAGACCTTATATCATCCATAGAACATCTATCGGATGCTATGAAAGAACACTTGCATGGTTAATTGAAAAATATGCAGGCAAGTTCCCAACATGGTTATGTCCTGAACAGGTAAGAGTTTTACCGATTTCAGATAAATATGTTGACTATGCAGAAAAAGTAGCTGCAGAACTTAAGAAAAATGGAATTGATGTTACTGTTGATGGAAGATCAGAAAAGATTGGATATAAGATTAGAGAAGCACGTTTAGACAAACTCCCTTATATGCTTGTTGTAGGACAACAGGAAGAGGCTGATGGAACAGTATCTGTAAGAAGCAGATTTGCAGGTGATGAAGGAATTAAGAAATTAGATGAATTTATTGATGCAATTTGCAAAGAAATCAGAACAAAAGAAATCAGAAAAGAAATTCCATTAGAAGAGAGAAAATAATACTGATTTTAAAATTCTGTTTATTTAATAAAAATGCATAAAAAAAGGACAATTGAAGAAAATAAGCATATCGGAAAATTTCCGAAATATATAATTGGAGGACGAAGATATGCCTATTTTAAATTGTTCAGTTCAAAATTGCTATTATAACAAAGAAAAGAAGTGCTGTCTTGATGGAATAAGAGTGGAAGGAAGCACAGCAGATACCGTTAACTCAACAGCCTGTGGAAGTTTTAAGGAACAGGGTGAAGGAAGTTATACAAGTAATTGTCATTGTGGAATGCCACCGGAAACAAAATTACAGGTGCAGTGCGAAGCAGTTAAATGTACATTTAATGACGATAAAAGATGTTGCGCAGACCGTATAGGAATTGAAGGTAATGGTGCAAAGCATTATACTGAAACAGCATGTGGAACATTTAAACCTGAATAAAATGTAAAATGATAAATAGAATTTAAAATAGTGATTTCAAAATATCACTTTAGAGACAGATAGTAAATTTATCTGTTTGGTTAAAGTTAAAAAACAAAGCTTAAAAAACAAATAAATCAAAAAAATGGAATAAATTAAAAAATATGTTGACATATGTACTGCAAGATGGTAATATATATGTCGATGTATAAAACAAAGCAGAGTATCCACTCTCACCCAGACACATAGAGGTGATTCGAGGTTAACATTTAATTCATTTGATTTGAGTTTTAGTGGATAGTCTGACTATCCACTTTTTTTATGGAGGTGCAATACCATTAGCGAGTTAATGATTAATGAACAGATTAGGGACAAAGAAATAAGACTCATTGGTTCAGATGGAGAACAGCTTGGAATCATGTCTTCAAGAGAAGCGTTGAAGATGGCTGAAGAAGCTGAATTAGATTTAATTAAGATTGCCCCAAAGGCTCAGCCACCTGTTTGCAAGATTATGGATTACGGAAAGTATAGATATGAATTGCAGAAGAAGGAAAAGGAAGCCAAGAAAAAACAAAAGTCAGTAGAAATTAAGGAAATCAGATTATCTCCTAACGTTGAGATTAATGATTTGAAGACAAAGGCTAATAATGCAAGAAAGTTCTTAGAAAAGGGTGACAAAGTTAAAGTAACTCTTAGATTCAGAGGACGTGAGATGGCTCATATTAGTAGTAGTGCGCATGTTTTAGATGACTTTGCTAAGTTATTAGAAGATATATCAGTAATAAGCAAAAAAGCTAAACTTGAAGGTAGAAACATGACAATGTTTCTCGAACAAAAGCGATAGGCTAGAGTTTAAATTAAGGAGGAATATAAAATGCCAAAAATCAAGACAAGCAGAGCAGCTGCAAAACGTTTTAAAGTTACAGGAACAGGTAAACTTAAAAGAAACAAAGCTTATAAGTCACATATTTTAACAAAGAAATCAACTAAGAGAAAGAGAAATCTTAGAAAAGCAACAGTTACTGATGCTACAAACGTAAAAAATATGAAGAAGATTTTACCTTATTTATAATTCTGAGTAGGAGGAAATTATCATGGCAAGAATTAAAGGCGGAATGAACGCTAGAAAAAAACATAATAGAGTATTAAAGCTCGCTAAGGGTTACAGAGGAGCAAGATCAAAACAGTATAGAGTAGCAAAGCAGTCAGTAATGAGAGCTTTGACTTCAGCTTATGCTGGTAGAAAGCAGAAAAAGAGACAGTTCAGACAGTTATGGATTGCAAGAATTAACGCTGCAGCTAGAATGAATGGTCTTTCATACAGCAAATTTATGTATGGTCTTAAATTAGCAGGTGTTGAAATGAACAGAAAGATGTTAGCTGAAATGGCAGTTAACGATGTTGAAGGATTTGCTAAATTAGTAGAAGTTGCTAAAGCAAAATTAGCATAATTTTAATATATTTAATACTTATAAAAAAGCAGTGAGTTATTCTCGCTGCTTTTTTATTTTCACAAAAGAATCACAATTTGAACGAAATAACGTCACAATTGAAACATAGAATATACAAGAAAGTTATTGTAACGATACAATGCAATAAAATAGTAGGAGGAAAGACATGAGTATTGTAGAGATAAACAATCTTGTAAAAAAATATGGAGACAACGTTGCAGTTAATGATTTGAGTCTTAATATTGATTCAAAAGGTGTCTATGGATTTTTAGGACCAAATGGTGCAGGAAAATCTACGACAATGAACGTATTAACAGGGTATATAGGTGCAACATCAGGAACTGTTAAAATTAATGGATATGACATTTTTAAAGAGCCTGAGGAGGCAAAAAAGAATGTTGGCTATTTGCCGGAGATTCCACCCCTTTATCAGGATATGACTGTATATGAATACTTGGAATTTGTATCTAAGATAAAGAAAATAAAGAAGGAAGAAAGAAAGGCTTGCATAGAACAGTCTTTGGAAATGACAAGAACGACAGAAGTTAGAGAACGACTTATTAGGAATTTGTCAAAAGGATATAAGCAAAGAGTAGGAATTGCGCAGGCAATTATGGGAATGCCTGACCTTATTATTTTAGACGAGCCAACAGTAGGTCTTGATCCAAAACAGATAATAGAAATTAGAGATTTGATTAGAAATTTAGGAAAAGAGCATACTGTAATTTTGAGCTCGCATATTTTGACTGAAATAAGTGAAGTATGTGAGAATATATTTATTATTTCTCAGGGCAAACTTGTGGCTTCAGGTAGGGAAGAAGAATTAGTTGAAGAACTTGCAGGAGAAAACAGAATTGAGGCTATTATTAAAGGTGATGCGAATGAAATAGAAAATATACTTGATAAATTTGGATGCAAACATTCAATTGAAACTTTAGATGATGAAAAATGTAAAGCACAGATAGTGACATCACGTGATATTGATATAAGAGAAGGATTGTTCTTCGCATTGGCAGAAAAGAAAATGCCGTTATTAGAACTTAAGTTTAAGACTAAATCTCTTGAAGATTTATTTATTGAACTTACGACTGAATATAAGGCACAGCCAAAGAAAAAAGGTCTTAAGTTTAAAAAGAAAAATTCAGAAAAATTGGATGATAAAAACTTAGCAGATAATTTGAAAAATGAAGAAAAAGAAGTGCAGGAGGTAGAAAAATAATGCTAGCAATATATGAAAAGGAACTTAAATCATATTTTACTTCAGTAATTGCCTGCCTGTTTATAGCAGTTACAACATTTATAGCAGGTATATTCTTTATCTATTATAATCTTACATATGGCTATACACAAATGTATGCTGCATATAATGCATTACTAATTTTAGTATTTACAATACCAATTCTTACAATGAAAATTGTTGCAGATGAACGAAGACTTAAAACGGACCAGTTGATTTTGACATCTCCTATTTCAGTTGGAAAAACAGTTGTAGGTAAGTTTTTGGCGTTGGTTACAATATATTTGATACCTGTTTTAATAATGTGTGTATATCCGCTTATTTTATCAAGATTTGGCGAAGTGTCATTTAGATTGGCATACACAAATATATTAGGATTATTTTTATATGGCTGTGCATTTATTGCAATAGGTGTATTTATTTCATCCATAACGGAAAGTCAGGTTATATCGGCCATTTTAAGCATAGTAATTTTATTTATGGGTTACATGATGAACTCCTTAGAAAATATGATTTCATCTTCAGGAAATATATTTACAAAAATACTTGGCGCATTTGATTTGTTGTCACCTGTAGATGAATTTATGAGTGGTGTAATTTCTCTTTTTGGAGTAGTTTATTATCTGACAATTATTGTTTTGTTCCTATTCCTCACTTGTCAGTCAATACAAAAAAGAAGATGGAACGTATCTAAGGCAACTATTTCAACAGGTGTATTTAGCACGGGATTTATCGCTGTAGCAATCGTAGTAGCAGTATTTGTAAATCTTGTTGCAGGTAAGGTTACAGATAAATCTTCATGGGCAAGCATAGACATGACAGCGTCTAAGTTGTATTCAATAACAGATGATACAAAGAAAATGTTGAAGAAAATAAATGATGACGTTGTTATCTATGTTATGGCAGCTAAAGATGGCAGTGACGATACAATAAAGAAAACATTAAAAAATTACGAAAATAGCTCAAAGCATATAAGTGTTGAATATAAAGATACAAAATTAAATCCTTATTTTTACGCAGATTATACAGATTCAGCACCTACATCAAATAGTTTAATTGTTGTAAATAAAAAGACAAATAAGTCAAAGGTTGTAGATTACAATAACATTTATGAAGCAGATACAAGTTCATATTACACTACAGGCTCCACATCTTACACAGGATATGACTGTGAAGGTCAGTTAGATAGTGCTATATCATATGTATTATCAGACAAAAATCCTGTTGTATACCAGATAACAGGACATGATGAAATTGGAATAGGTTCAAAGTTTTCAGATGCAATTTCTAAAATGAATTGTGATGTTGAAGAAATAAAATTAGCAAGTATGGACAGTTTATCAGTTGATGATTGCGAAATGATAATGATTTTAGGACCTACAAAGGATTATTCTAAAGATGAGACACAGAAAGTTATTGATTATTTAAATGCCGGAGGAAAAGCAATTATTGCGTGTGAGGCATATAAGAGTGCGCAGACAGACAAACCAAATTTTGAATCAATATTAGAAACCTTTGGAGTAAAAGTTGTGGATGGTGTTGTGGCTGAAAATGATACAAACTTCTATTCAAGCCAGTACGGTCCGTTCTTTACATTTGCAAATGGTTCAGGAAGTTTTGCATCAGGAATAGACAACTATATAATAGCTCCATATGCAAAAGGATTACAACAGGCAAATAAAGATGACTCTTCAATAACATATACATCTTTAGCAACAACATCAAAAGCAGTATCAAAAACACATTTGGAAAGTGCAAAAAAATATACTAAAGAAGATGGAGATGTTGAAGGAACATTTGATTTAGGAGCACAAATAAAGAAGAGTGTAATAAGCGAAAATGAAAATGGAGAAAGCACAACTACAGAAACCAACATTTTAGCATTGAGTTCAGTTTATATGTTAGATGACAATATGAACGAACTTGTTGCAGACGCAAACCTTGAAATGTTCAACAATGCTTTAAGTGAGTATATTAATACAGATGATTCTGTAGAGACTTTGTCAATTCCATCAAAGAGCCTTCAGGCTTCTCAGTTGACAATTACAGCCTCAGTTTCAAGACTTGTAGGAATAATTGTTGCAGTTGTACTTCCTATAGGCATTTTAGTTGCAGGAATCGTAATTTGGACTAGAAGGAGAAAGAGATAATGAATAAACAGAAAAAACAATTTGCTGTAGTAGTTATTTTGATGGCAATATGTATAGTTGGTTATTTTGGTGTTGGCAAATTTTATAAAAATCAGGAAGAAAAAGAATCTGAAAATAAAGAGGCAACTGCAATAACGGCATTTGAGTTAAAAGATTATGAAAAAATAACAGCTTTTAACTATATAACAAATGGCACATCGATTACATTAACAAAAGATAGCGATGGAAAATGGCATGATTCAAGCGATGCATCAGTAAATATAAGCAAAGATTCAGTTGAAACTGATATGCTTGCAAAACTTGTGTCAGTAACTGCAGATGAAAAAATTGCTAAAAAGGACGACGTATCTCAATATGGATTTACCATAGATGATAATGGAAATGTAACTGCAGAGACAAATACAATAGCACTTACAGAAGAGGATAACGCAACGTATACATTATACATTGGAAAAGAAAATCCTTATGATACAAGTAAATATTATATGATGGTTGAAGGTGATGATAATATTTATTTGGTTGACTCAGATATTCAAACGGCATTTTCGAAGAATATATCAGATATAACTGAGACAACAACAGAAGCTGCGACACAAGAGAGCACAGAAGCGCAGACAGAAGAAATAACTGATGAGGCTGAAGCGAGAACAAATTAGTAAAAAATAGCAAACTATTGAAAAATGTAAAAAAGGAACTGCGAAGACAGAACAAATAAATAATTTTATGATTATCCAAAAAAGTTGATTTATAATAATTAAATATAAATCAACTTTTGGGTATTATAATGATAAAGCAAGGGAGAAATTATAAAGATAGTTAAATTTAATTGATGTTAATTAATAAAAAATGATGAATAGAAAAGGTAAATTCAATCTTGTAAGAGTGAATTCCACTACAAATTAAACTACTAGTTAAAAAAATTAAAAAAAATAAAAAAAGTTGTTGACAAAAGTTGCACAAATGGTTATATTAATAAAGCAGTTTGATTGCAACGGGATCTTAGCTCAGCTGGGAGAGCACCTGCCTTACAAGCAGGGGGTCACAGGTTCGAGCCCTGTAGGTCCCATTTATATGGCGAAGTAGCTCAGTTGGCTAGAGCACACGGTTCATACCCGTGGTGTCGAGGGTTCGAATCCCCCCTTCGCTACTTAAGAAGGTTCTGATTAAGGAAACCTTCTTTTTTTTCGTTTATTTAGAAGGTTTATGAAATTTGTAAGAAAAAATTGAGCATTGATTATTTGTTACAAAACTTGTAATCTTTGTAGATAAAAATACATGAATAGTGTTATACTAAAAAATATGTGTCAGAGAGTGTATAAATATAGTATTTTAATTAACAAGTCGTATATCGACTGAGATATAGAAAAATGCTATAATATATATTTGAATTAATTTGTTGTATTTATTAAAGGAAATAGATTATGAGAATTGGAATGGGATATGATGTTCATAGATTAGGAAAAGAGAGAAAATTAATTCTGGGTGGAGTTACAATTCCGTATGAATATGGATTGATTGGTCACTCAGATGCTGATGTTGTTGTTCATGCTATTATGGACGCACTTCTTGGTGCAGCTGCACTTGGAGATATCGGAAAACATTTTCCTGACAATGATGAACAATATAAAGATATATCGAGTATTATATTATTAGAACACGTAGGAAAATTGTTAAAAGACAACAATTATACAATTGGAAATATTGATGCAACAATTATTGCACAAAAACCAAAACTTGCTCCATATAGAGAACAGATGGTAAAAAACGTAGCGAAAGCTTTAAATATAAACGAAAATCAGGTTTGTATTAAAGCAACGACAGAGGAAGGATTAGGATTTACAGGAGAAGGCTTGGGAATTTCATCTCAGGCGATTGCACTGCTTAATTAAGTTATGAAGGATGTAGAATTAAAAGATATTAGAATTGAAGACTACAATAAATTACAGAAATACTATTTAATGAGAAGGCCAGAGACGGCAGACAGTAATTTGTTGGATTTATATATGTGGACTGATTGTTATCCAACACAATATTTTTGTAATGAAAAAGGAGTGATGTGGGTAGCAAAAAGCGAAGATAATAAATATTATTCTTCAGTTCCATGTTGCAGGAACGAAGATTTAAAAGAGTGCTTTTATGATACCCAAAAATACTTTAATGAAGTTTTAAATAAGAAGCTTGTTATGTATGTAGTTGATAAAGAAGCAGTTGATATTCTTAATTTGCCGGAAGATAAGTATACTGTAATTCCTGATAGAACTTATTATGATTATGTATATGATGCTCAAAAATTACAGACATTAAGTGGTAGAAAATATCATAAAAAAAAGAATCATTACAATGCATTTTGTAGGGAATATGAAGGAAGATATGAATTTAAACTGTTAGATAGTACGAATCATGATGAGATAATGGATTATTTGGAAAATTGGAAACAACATAAAGAGCATACAGAAGAAAAAGAATTTATAGATTTTGAAGCAATTGGAATCAAATATCTTTTAGAACATGAAAATGTATTTGATTATAAAATTGGCTCAGTTTATATAGATGATAAATTAGAAGCGTTTACTATTGGAAATTACTACAAACAGGAAGATATGGTTTATATTCCTGTGGAAAAAGCTAATCCAAACATTCGTGGTTTATATACTTTTATATGTAGCGAGTTCTTAAAAGTAGCATTTCCAAATGCAGCAAAAGAAAACAGAGAAGACGATATGGGATTAGAAGGACTAAGAAAGTCAAAATTGTCATATAATCCAATATATATGGTTGAAAAATATACAATAATTCAAAAATAGTTTCTAATTGTTCGATTAGAAATTGTTTGAATATCAGGAGATGGAACATGATTAGATATTTAGAAAAAAAAGAAAAACTGAATATCCGAAGTATTTATGAACAATGCTTTCAAGATAGTAAGGAATATACGGATTACTATATGAATAATTGTCTTAAGAATAATTTTGTTGCAGTTGATGAAGAGGACGGAGAAATTATTGGCGCAGTACATTTGATACCAAAGACTGTAACAACAGGTAAGCTTAAAACTAATGTATTTTATATATACGGTGTATCAACATTAGAAAAATACAGAAGAAAAGGTGTAATGAAATCAATATTCAAGTATATTCTTAGTGATATGTATGAAGATATGGAGGCATTCACATATTTGATTCCATCAGATGAGACAAACGCCATGATTTATAGAAAACTTGGCTTTGAGTATGTAATGGATAAAGAACTACAGAAAAAGGAAGAAGCAAGGAAGAAACCTAGCCATTCACTTATTCTTAGAAAGGCAGAGCCTTCTGATTTCCCAAGATTAGCAATTTTTGCTGAGTCGGCAATGGAAGAAAGGTATGATGTGTCTTTGACTAAAAACAGAGATTATTTTAAAAAAATGAATGATTTATTAGAAGTTGAGGATGGCAGAATCGAAATTTATGTTGAGAATAAGGTTGTTGTAGGATATCGAATAGTTGTAGATGATGAAGCAATTGAGGAAGTTCTTGACAATGAGACACAAAGTATGACATGGTTGCTAAATGAAAAAAAGCCATATGCCATGGCAAGAATTATAAATTTAAGAAAAACACTAAGACTTATAGGAATGAGAGGAGTAGGACAGTTTGTGATAGAAATTGAGGATTCAGTCCTTCCGGGAAATAATGGAAGATTTAAAATTTCCTATGAGCATACAAATATAAAAATGGAGCCAACAACTGAAGAAGCAGAGTTTCATGTTACAATTGGACAGTTGACACAGCATGTATTTGGTTATAAATTAATTGATGGATTGCCTGAAGTCTGTATGAAGCACGGATTTTTTATTAATGATTATGTATAGAAATTATCATTACAAGTGTGTATAATCTATGTTGATATCTATGGATATAGGTTATTGATATTTATAGAAGGAAGTAAAAAGAGGGATTTAAAATGGGATTCATTCAATATTATAAAGAGCAGGTAGAAGTAATTAAGGATAGAGACCCTGCAATTAAAACAAATTTAGAAGCATTGTTATACCCAAGTTTTTGGGCAATATATAAATATAGAAAAGCTCATAAGTTATATGAAAAAGGACACGTATTTCGTGCAAGAATGATATCACAAAGAGCTGCAAGAAAGACTGGAATAGAAATTCATCCTGCTGCACAGATTGGTAAAGGATTATTTATTGACCATGGTCATGGAGTTGTTATTGGTGAGACAACAATAATAGGAGATAACGTAACTTTGTACCAGGGTGTTACATTAGGTGGTTCAGGAAAGGAAAAAGGTAAAAGACATCCAACTTTGCAGGATAATGTAATGGTTGGAGCGGGAGCTAAAGTATTAGGCTCATTTACAATTGGAGAAAATTCTAAAATTGGAGCAGGTTCTGTTGTTTTAGAAGAAGTGCCTCCGAATTCAGTAGTTGTAGGTGTACCGGGTGAAATTGTAAAACAGGATAATGTAAGAATACCAAGGCTCGATTTGGATCAGGTTAATATGCCAAATCCTGTTCAGTTGGAAATAAAACAACTTAAAAAAGAAAATCTCGAATTAAAAGAAATAATGATGAAACTAGCAAATCATATTAAGGAGTAATAAGATGCAAATATACAATACGCTGACAAAGAAAAAAGAAATATTTAAACCGATAGACGAAAAACAGGTAGGAATGTATACATGTGGGCCTACAGTTTATCATTATGCACATATTGGAAACTTAAGAAGTTACATAATGGAAGATGTTCTTGAAAAAGAATTAAGATACGAAGGATATAATGTAAAAAGAGTCATGAACATTACTGATGTAGGTCATTTGTCAAGTGATGCCGACACAGGTGAGGATAAGATGCTTAAAGGAGCAAAAAGAGAACATAAGACAGTTCTTGAAATTGCAAAGTTTTATACAGATGCTTTCTTTAGCGATTGTAATAAATTAAACATCAAAAGACCTGACGTAGTTGAACCGGCAACAAATTGTATAGATGAATTTATTAAAATGATTTCCGGATTGTTAGAAAAAGGATATGCATATATCGCAGGTGGAAATGTATACTTTGATACATCAAAATTGGACAAATACTATACTTTGTCAAGCCATAATGAAGATGACTTGATGGTTGGTGTAAGAGATGATGTTGATGTTGATGAAAATAAAAGAAACAAGACGGATTTTGTATTGTGGTTTACCAAGTCAAAGTTTGACGATCAGGAATTAAAATGGGATAGCCCATGGGGAATAGGATATCCGGGATGGCATATTGAATGCTCATGCATAAGTATGAAGCATTTAGGTGAAAATTTAGATTTGCATTGCGGAGGAATTGATAACATTTTCCCTCATCATACAAACGAAATTGCACAGAGTGAAGCATATATTGGACATAAATGGTGTAATTACTGGTTCCATGTTCATCATTTAAATGATAAGCAAGGTAAAATGAGTAAATCAAAAGGTGATTTTCTTACAGTATCTCTTTTAGAGGAAAAAGGATATAATCCACTTGTGTACAGAATGTTTTGTTTACAGTCTCATTACAGAAAACCATTGCAATTTTCGTATGAAGTATTAGATTCAGTTGCTGCAGGATATAAGAAATTAAAGAATAGAATTGCTAAATTAGACAAAGAAGGAACTGTTAATGAGGCAAAGGCAGCTGAATATAAAAAGAAATTTATAGAAATAGTTGGAAATGATTTAAACACAGCATCAGGTATTACTTTAATTTATGATTTATTAAAGGACGATACAAATGATGCAACAAAGAGATATATTATTGAAGATTTTGATAAAGTATTATCTTTGGATTTATTGGAAAATGAAAATACACAGAAAAGTTCAGATGTAGATTCTGAAATGGAACAGTATATTAAAGAAATGATTTTAAAACGAGCTGAAGCTAAGAAAGCAAAAGATTTTGCAACAGCAGATGCTATAAGAGAAGAACTTGCAGCTAAAGGAATTGTTTTGAAAGATACAAGAGAAGGAACAACATGGACAAAAGCGTAAATAATAATGATATTTTTAAAAGCATAAAAGAATCCATGGGATTAAAAGAAATTAATATAGTTGATTATTCACCTTTGACATTGGCTTACATTGGGGATGGAATTTATGAAATTGTAATCAGAACAATGATAGTTGATGAAGCAAACAGGCAGGTTAACAAAATTCATAAAGCAGCTGCAGATTTAGTAAAAGCTAAAACCCAATCAGATATGATACTTAGTCTTTATGAAGATTTGACCGAAGATGAGGCTCGTGTTTATAAGCGTGGAAGAAATGCTAAAGCTATAACAAGGGCAAAGAATGCATCAATGGGTGATTACAGAAGAGCAACAGGTTTTGAGACTGTAATGGGATATTTATATTTGACTGAGCAGTCTGAAAGAATGATGGAACTTATAAAAAAAGGATTAAACAATATTAAAGAGGATAAGGAATAAGCTTTAAGATTAAGAGGAAATAGAATGAGATATAGCGAGTTGACTTTAGAAGGACGTAATGCTGTAATTGAGGCGTTCCGTGCGGGAAAAACAATCGATAAATTGTTTGTATTAGAGCATTGTCAGGAAGGCTCGATGAACACAATTATTAGAGAAGCTAAGAAAAAAGATACAATTATAAATTATGTTAAAAAAGAACGTCTGGATCAAATGTCTGAAACAGGAAAACATCAGGGAGTAATAGCGTATGTAGCTGCATATGATTATGCTACAGTTGATGATATTCTTGAAAGGGCAAGAGAGAAAGATGAACAGCCTTTCATTATAGTTTTAGACAATATTGAAGACCCGCATAATTTAGGGGCGATAATAAGAACTGCTAATCTAGCAGGTGCACATGGAGTTATTATATCAAAACACAGAGCAGCAGGGTTAACAGCAACAGTTGCAAAGGCTTCAGCAGGTGCAATAAACTATACTCCTGTAGCAAAGGTTACTAATATAGCAAAAACAATTGAAAAACTTAAAGACCAAGGATTATGGTTTGTATGCGCTGACATGGGCGGAACAAGAATGTATGACCTTGATTTGAAAGGACCTATAGGTCTTGTTATAGGAAATGAGGGAGAAGGAGTAAGTAGACTTGTAAAAGAAAAATGCGACTTTATTGCTTCAGTGCCTATGTTTGGAGATATAGATTCTCTTAATGCTAGTGTCGCTACAGGTGTTTTAGCATATGAAATTGTAAGACAGAGAATGCTATAATATATTAAATGCTTTGTTTGATAGACAGAGAATGCTATAATATATTAAATGCTTTGTTTGATAGGCAGAGAATGATATAATGAATTAAATTTTGATAGAAAGATGATTATATAGTCTTAATTTTTTAAAGTGTAATTAAAATCTAGCATTAAGTATTAAATAGAAAAAATAAGAATCAGCAAATCAGATGCTGATTCTTATTTTTTTAGAAGCTCCCGACGGGACTTGAACCCGAGACCTCTACCTTACCAAGGTAGCGCTCTACCGACTGAGCTACGGGGGCTTAATTAATTTAACTTAAATGATAATAACATAAAGATAGTAAATAGACAATAGAAAAAAGTAAATGTAATTTATTTGATTGTACAAATTGTATTGCTTAATTGAAATGTTAACGATTAAAAAAATGAAATAATTGTGCAAAATTCATAAAAAAATATTGCAATATTGAAAAAGATTGTGTAAAATGATAAACTATATACAGTTGGAAATTGGGGAATGATTCTAATGAGCTATATGATGTGTTTGCAGGAGGACTTTTTTAATGAGAAAATTATCTAAGAAAATACTTTCTTTGTATGCAAAGAAAGCAATTATTGGCTTAGCATCAGTTGCGATGGTTGCGACTATGTCGTTGAGTACAATAAATGTGTCACCGGTTAAGGGAGCGACAACTTCATCAACGTTAGTATGGAGTGATGAATTTAATGGGAATTCTATTGATGCTTCAAAATGGGGATTTGAAATAGGAACAGGTTCAAATGGATGGGGAAATAATGAACAACAGTACTATACCAATAGAACAGATAATGCCTATGTTGCTGATGGAGCGTTACATATTAGAGCTAAAAAAGAAGCGTATGGTGGAAAAAATTATACATCAGCAAGACTTAATACAAATGGAAAATTTACATTTACATATGGATATGTAGAAGCAAGACTTGCGCTTCCGTCTAGTCAGGGAATTTGGCCTGCATTTTGGATGTTGGGAGCAAATATTGGAAGTGTAGGTTGGCCATCGTGTGGCGAAATAGACATTATGGAAGCAATAAATGCAGAAAATAAAACATATGGTACATGTCATTGGAATGCAAATGGACATGCAGAATATGGAAAATCAACTGGAAATTTTGATATAACACAGTATCATACATATGGTCTCCAGTGGGATAATCAGTATATTAGATTTTTTGTAGATGGAAATAAATTCTATGAAATGTCAATAGCAAATAATGCAGGAGATACAGATGAATTCCACAAGCCATTTTATTTATTGCTTAATGTGGCTGTAGGTGGCAATTGGCCGGGATTTTCAATTAATGATAGTGCATTCCCACAGGAAATGAAAGTTGATTATATTCGAGTATATCAGGACAATTCTTCATTTGATAGTTCATCATCAAATAATGTAGATAAAAACAATGGTGGAAATAGTGGTAATACGGGAAGTACAGGAAATACAGATACATCAAATACACCGGCTAGTGGAATGGGAATGAATTCGTCAGGGAACAATTCAGCTACAGCCTATGTAAATGATTCAAAATGGACAGATATTCATTATTCAGTAAATAATGGTGCACAGCAGAATGTAAGAATGACACAATCAGGAAATAAGGCGACATATACTATTAATGGATTGAAATCAGGAGATAATGTTAGTTATTGGTTTACATATTGTAATACATCAGGATATGTAAAAGATACATCAAAATACACATATACACATAACAGCAGTGGCTCATCATCAGGAAGTGGCTCATCATCAGGAAGCAGTTCATCAGGAAATGTAAATTCAACATCAGGAGATGTATATATTTATCAGGATATTAATTATGGTGGAAATACAGCATCTTTAGGAGTTGGAAATTATACATTAAGCAGTCTTTTGGCAAAAGGATTTAAAAATGATGATTTGTCATCTATTAAAGTACCTTTGGGATACAAAGTTACATTATATGATAATGATAATTTTGGTGGCAAATCAATGGTTGTCACATCAGACACTAATTGGATAGGCACAGCATTTAATGATAGAGTATCATCTATTAAAGTTGAAAAAGCAAGATATAAGATTGTTAATAAACATAGTGGACTTTGTCTTGATGTTGCAGGAGCAAATAAGGCAAGTGGTACAAATGTACAGCAGTGTGAGGCAAATGGAAATATAGCTCAGGAATGGGAGTTAGATTATAACAATGATGACTACACATATATTATTAAAAGTGCATTAACAGGAAAAGCTCTTGATATGGGCGGATGGTCACAGGATAATGGTGGTAATGCCATAATTTGGGATAATAATAAAACAGCTAATCAAAGATGGTATATTACTCAGGTTGATGGAGGATATGTATTCTTCATTAACAAGCATAGCAATAAGTCATTAGAAGTTGGCGGATGGTCTACATCTAATGGTGGAAATGTTCAGCAGTGGGATTATAAGGCTCAGGCTAATCAGTTGTGGAAATTTGAAATGGTTAATTAAAGTAATGTATTATAAAAGGGAATTGTTACGGTAACGTGACAATTCCTTTTTTAGGTGTTTAGAGCGAAAAAGTAAAAGTTATTTTAATAAAAAACAATGCATATATTGTTTGAATACGAAGAATATGCTAAAATACTTATGTTTTATATTTATTTTATATTGAAAAGGGGAGTTTTATGTTGAGAATTTCAAAAAGAATTTTAGCTACAATTTTAGCAACAGCAATGGTATTTACGATGGCAGATTATTCGGGAATACATTTGTTAGTAGAAAATGTATCTGCATCAACAGACCAGAATAAGTATTCAGATTCAAAGGTGGTTAATGAAGAAATTATACCGGATACTGAATTGAGAAATGCTTTAAAAGACATAATTTCAAATGGAAACGATTTGACTTTTAAAGAATTAAAGGAATATGAGGGAGATTTGGATTTAAGCAATTATCCTCAAATTCAGGAAGTTACAGGTTTAGGATATATGAGACTTGTAAAAAATATGGATTTGTCCACTCTTTCAAAAGTTAAAAAGATTGATAAGTATGAGTTCCAGATGTGTAATCTCACATCAATAAAATTACCAGAAAATTTAGAAGAAATAGATGAAGCAGCTTTTTATAGGTGTGAAAGTCTTGAAACGGTTGTATTACCTGATGGTTTAAAGAAAATTCATAATGATGCATTTAGCAGATGTACAAAGTTAAATAATGTAACATTACCTGAATCGTTAATTAAAATTGGTAATGGAGCTTTTAGTGTTTGTGAATCATTGGAGAGTATAAAGATACCTGATTATATTAATGCAGCTTTGGAAAACTCAAGTGATGATTCTGCTAATGGATTGGGAACAGGAGTTTTTGACGGATGTACAGCATTATCAAATGTTACATTTGGTGCAGCCATGACAGCAATTCCGGCTGGCTTTTTTAGAGGAACAAAAGCTCTAAGAAAAATAGCAATTCCAGAACAAATTATAGATATAAGAAATAATGCGTTTGGTGAAAGTGGATTATATTCAATTGATTTGTCAAAAAATACAAAAATGACTACTATTTCAGGAAATGTATTTAATGGGTGCTCATCATTATATAAAGTTATTTTGCCTAAATCAATTGAGAGAATTGAAGAAAGAGCATTTTGGGGAACAAGTGTATATGATTCTGATATATTTAAAGGATTAGATAAATTAACTTATATTGGCGATTATGCATTTTTAGGTTGTAAATTTATTGAAATAAATATGCCGGATAATATTGAAACTATAGGATTCGAAGCTTTTAAAAAATGTAGTTTGTTACAAAAAGTTAATTTTGGGGAATATACACATGAAATAAAAGAAAATACAATACTTTCTATAGGAAGTGAGGCATTTATAGAATGTTATAATTTAACAGATGTTCATTTCCCTTCAGAAAATCAGGATAATATTAATTTTGGTATAGAAATATTAAGTAAGGCTTTTAAAAACGCTACGAATTTACATAATGTTAATTTTACATCAAGCATTACATTGATTGGTGAAAGTGCATTTGAAAATTGCGGGGCAATAAAAAAAGAAGAAGTTTGTGAAGGAAGAAGAAGCGTATATATTTCAAAGAAAGATATACATAAAACTTACCAGGAGGGAGATACTGAATATAGATATTATACATATGGAAATGGGCAGGAATATTATGAACTGAATGTTGGGTATTTTAATCAGGAAAATTTTAGAAATAGTTACAATAAATATGATTCTGATATAGAAGTTGTATTATGTGTACCGGGAGCAAATAAGCAAAAGGTATATACACATTCATATACAGGATTAGAAGATATTGATTTGTCGAATAATAATAGAACTGTATTTGGAAAAAATGTATTTAAAGGATGCATAAATTTGAAAACTGTTAAACTTCCTACAGAAATGACAGAGGTTCCTGAAGGAATGTTTGATAATTGTTTTTCTAATTTATATGGTAGTGATGATAGAACTGTATCTTCCTTAAAGCGTGAAAATGATACATGGTATGTGGGTTTAAATAAAGTGGAATTTCCTAGCACATTGAAAAAAATTGGCGTTAAAGCATTTTATCAGTGTAAAAATTTAGAGTTGAATAATAAATTACCTGAAAGTCTGGAAATAATTGAGAAAGATGCTTTCAGCGGATGTGAAAATATTGGTAAGTTGAATCTTCCGTATAATTTAGTAAAAATAGGAAATAATGCTTTTAATAATTGCTCAAGAATCATTGACGGTGTTATTTCAAAAAAGAGAGGATTAACAGAGTGTGATGCATCCGCACTTTCAAAAATTGAATATATTGGAGGAGGAGCTTTTGCAAATTGTCCTTTTACAAACTTTATTATGAATAAAGAAGGAAAAATTAAAAACATAATGTCTGGCACATTTTCAAACTGTCAATTTTTGAAAGATGTTAGATTTTGTGATTCTGTTGAGAATGTACAGAATAATAGTATGTCTAATGATGTGAGTTTAAAATATATTGATATACCGGATATTTGTACAATTAATCAAAATTTTGCATACGGTGTATTAACTATACCTGTTAAATACAGAGACAGTTTTAGTGAATTATCAGATAGTTGTATTGTAAAGATGACAGAGGATAATATTTCATATATTCCGCAATTTTCTTTATCTGTAAGAGTAGTTAATAAAGATCAGGTTGTAAGGGTTAATTCGGAAGCAGTATTACCGTTTTACACTATACAAAAGGAAACATGGAATAAAATAAAATTAGTAAAAATTGGCGATACTAAATTGGAATATGATCAGGATAATGATTCGTTCTCAGGAATAATGGACGAACTTCCTATGAGTGTAACTGCAGACTTGAATTTTTCTCACAATATTCCGGCAACAAATTGGACGGGAAGTGGAAAAGTTAATATTATTGCTCCAAGAATTCAGGGGAAATATGAAGCAGATGACGTACCAGTTACAGTAGAAGGCGATATTTCTTTTATACTTGGTAAAGGGGATAGTGGATATTATGTTAATCCGTGTGCTGTTTCAGGATTATATTTAGTGGATGTTCAGGCAAATCCGTGTAAGGAAATTATTGCAGATGATTCATTATATATAAATAGTACAAATAATAAAAAGTCATATAGAATTAAACCTAATTTTATACCTGAATCAAATGATAGCGATATGACAGATAAGATTGAATGGAAGGTTGAAACAGGAGAAGAATTTATAAGTTATACAGTATCAGGTGATGGAAAATACATAGATGTAAAAACATCAGGCACAGGCTGTGGCACAAGTAAAATTGTAGTAAAGGCAGGAACAATTATAAAGACAATATATGTTTATAATGTAATCCCTGGAACAATATCATCTGTTAAAGATGAAAATAACAAAGAAATTGCGAATAAAGGAAATGTGGATATTACTTTGTTAGACAAAACAAAAATTACAGCAACATTGTCATATCAGCTTGATGTCCCAAGTGGATATGAAGATAAAATATCATACACAAGTGATGATGAGGCAGTTGTAAAGGTTTGTAATGTTGAAGAAAAAGATGGAGTGACTGAGTGTGAACTTAAAGCTGTAGGTATGGGAAAAGCCGTTATAACTGTCAAATCAAAAGCAGGAGAAGCTGTAAGGACGTTTAATATAGTTGTTTCATCTGATAATTTAAAATTAGTAGTAAAGGATCAGAATGATAATATTGTTGAATCTGGTAATAGACTTGATTTGTTAAATACTAATGGAATTAAGTATAAATACGAATTTAACGAAAATATTGCAAATAAAATGCTTACATCGGTTGTAGAGGATGACAGTATAGTTGAAGTAAGAAACATTGATACAAATAGAATGACATTTACCTTAGTTGGCAAAAAAACAGGTAAAACAAAAGTTACAATTTATCCTGCAATAGGAAATGAAAAGTGTGGTGTAACATATGAAGTTGTGGTAGACGGAGATATTTCTAAAATAACATTAGAGAATAAGTCGATAGAATTAGATAGTACATACTGTATATTGACAAGTGTTACAAACGTTTTCAATCAATCTATTAAGGATGATATTATGTCTAACATGTCAAGTATTACTACAAATACATTAAAATTTACTTCAAGTAATGAAAATGTTGCGACTGTGGACAATTGGGGAAATGTAACCATTATAAGCTTGCCGGATGATAACAGTAAAGTGACAATTTCATGTTGTGCTATGAGAGGTGGCGAGATTGTAAATAACACTACAAGAACAGTCACTGTAACTCCAACAAAGAAAAAAGTTTCCAATATTGTTTATAGTGGCAATACAAATATAACTGTTAATGAAAAAACAAAAATTGATTTGAGTTTTGAACCAGTTAACTCAATGTATAAAGGTGTTGAAGTTTCGTATGTTAACGATGGAAAGAATTTTGTATCTTATGATTATAAAGATAAAGAAAAAGTTATCTATGTAACAGGGAAAAAAGCTGGAAAAGCTGCGATAAAGGTTAGAGTAAAATTAGAAAATAATGTTTATATTGAGAAAATAATTGAATTTAATGTTTCTGATAAAATCACAGATACAACTAAAAATAGTATTTCTGATATTTCAGACACTAAAAATCTTAATAAGATTATAAAATTGAAAGTAAAACGAGGAAAGAAAAAGGCAACTTTAACTTGGAGTAAAATCAGTGGAATTACTGGATATCAGATTCAAATGTCAAAGAATGGCAAAAAATATAAGACTATAAAATTTATTAAGAAATCGTCGACTTCTAAATTTATAAAAAAGAAATTGAAATCAAAGAAAAAAGTGTATTTTAAAATTAGAACTTATATTCAGTCAGGAAAACAGAAAAAGTATGGAAAATGGAGTAAGGTAAAAGCTGTAAGAATCAAATAATATTTATAAAGTGTTTATATAGAGAAAGATAAATACTTTGTTATAGAATGTTTATAAAAATGATATGTTGAACTAAAAAGAATACTGGTTTTATATATGTGGTAAATGTGCAATTATTGACAAAAAATGCATATGTGATAATATAAAATGAGTAAAAATAAAAAGAAGGAGTTACTCAAATATGAATAAAAAAGTTTTATCAGTTTTGGTAGATAATACATCAGGTGTACTTAATAGAGTAGCTGGTTTGTTCAGCAGAAGAGGTTATAATATTGATAGCTTAACTGTTGGAGTAACACAGGATCCTAGATATTCCAGAATGACAATTGTTGTAACAGGCGATGATGATATAATTGAACAGATTATTAAACAGATTGAAAAGCTTGTAGACGTAAATAAGGTTGAGGTACTTGAAGATAATAATTCAGTGTGCAGAGAATTGATTTTAACAAAAGTTAAGACAACACCTGAACAGAGACAGCAGGTTATGGCAGTAGCTGATATCTTCAGAGCTAAGATTGTTGACGTTGGTATAGATTCACTTATTATTGAATTAACAGGAAATCAGAATAAATTAGATGCATTCTTGAATCTTTTAGCTGATTACGAAATTCTAGAACTTGTAAGAACAGGAATTACAGGTCTTGCAAGAGGAACAAAATAATAAACAAAAATTATATCTGTGATAAAGCAGATTGGTTTTTAATTGCTTTATGCAACAAATAATACATATATTTATGGAGGCGTAACAATGTCAGAAGCAAAAATTTATTATCAGGAAGATTGTAACCTTTCATTATTAGATGGAAAGACAATCGCAATCATCGGTTATGGTAGCCAGGGACATGCACATGCATTAAACTTAAAGGAATCAGGATGCGATGTCATCATTGGTTTATATGAAGGAAGCAAGTCATGGGCTAAGGCTGAAAAGCAGGGATTCAAGGTATATACAGCAGCAGAAGCAGCAAAGAAAGCTGACATCATCATGATTCTTATTAATGATGAATTACAGGCTGATATGTACAAGAAAGACATCGAACCAAACCTTGAAGCAGGAAATATGCTTATGTTTGCACACGGATTCAATATTCATTACGGATGTATCGTACCACCTAAGGATGTAGATGTTACAATGATCGCTCCTAAGGCACCTGGACATACAGTACGTTCAGAATATCAGGCAGGAAAAGGAACACCATGTTTAGTAGCAGTAGAACAGGATGCAACAGGTAAGGCATTAGATATAGCTTTAGCATATTCATTAGGAATTGGTGGAGCAAGAGCCGGAGTTCTTGAAACAACATTCAGAACAGAAACAGAAACAGACTTATTCGGAGAACAGGCAGTACTTTGTGGTGGTGTTTGTGCATTAATGCAGGCAGGATTTGAAACATTATGTGAAGCAGGATATGATCCAAGAAACGCATACTTTGAATGTATCCATGAAATGAAGCTTATCGTAGACTTAATTTACCAGTCAGGATTTGCAGGAATGAGATATTCAATATCAAATACAGCAGAATATGGTGATTATGTAACAGGACCAAAGATTGTTACAGCAGAAACAAAGAAAGCAATGAAGAAAATACTTAGCGATATTCAGGACGGAACATTCGCAAAAGAATTCTTACTTGATATGTCACCAGCAGGACGTCAGGTACACTTCAAGGCAATGAGAAAGTTAGCTTCAGAACATCCATCAGAAAAAGTTGGACAGGAAATCAGAAAACTTTACAGCTGGAATAATGAAGAAGACAAGTTAATCAATAACTAAGATTGATTTTTAATGAAATGCGGTTAATTCGATAGGATTGACCGCATTTTTTAGGCTCTTCTTTAAGCATGAGGTAATCCAAAGTGTATAATCAGATTGCGAATAACATCCACAGTTTGGTATTTTTTATTTTAAAAGGTAGACAATTTGCATTTCAAGTAATAAAATTAAAAAAATATACAAATATAATAAAGAAAGAAGACTAAGAAAAATGGGAATAGTGAAAAACAAAAAGAAAGACAGAGGTAAGTTTGATGAAAATATATAATGGATATAAACGTTTACCAAGAAATTATACTCTTATGACAGATGAATATGAATTTACAATGGCGAACGGATATTATCAGAATGGAATGCAAAATCAGATTGCTGCATTTGATGTTTTCTTTAGAAAAGTGCCTAACAATGGCGGGTATGCTATTATGGCAGGATTAGATAAAGTAATAGAATACATTAAAGATTTCAGTTTTGGAGAACAGGAATTATCATATTTAGAAAGAAAAGGATATGGTAAGTCATTTGTAGAATATTTAAAAAATTTGAAATTCTCGGGTGATATATATGCAATACCTGATGGAACTCCTGTATTTCCAAATGAGCCTATAATAACGGTAAAAGCACCTATAATTGAAGCACAGATAATTGAAACTGCAATTTTATCTATGGTTAACGGAGCAATGGAACATGCAACAGGAGCAAGAAGAATAGTAGAAGCTACTCCTGATGATGTGACAATAATGGAATTTGGAGCTAGAAGAGCAGATGGTTGTGAAGCAGCAATAGATGCGTCAATATATGGAATTATGGCAGGATGTGATGGAACAAGTAATGATATTGCTGCGGATATGCTTAATATGAAAGGACTGGGAACTCAGGCACATAGTTGGATTGAGTCATATGACACTGAGTATGATGCATTTTTAGCATATGCAAAAGCTTATCCGGATAATTGCTTATTATTAGTTGATACAATTGATACTCTAAGAAGTGGCGTTCCAAATGCTATAAGAGTTGCAAAAGAGTATTTAGTTCCAAACGGTTATAGATTAAAAGGAATTAGAATTGACTCAGGAGATTTAGCTTATTTATCTAAGAAAGCAAGAAAAATGCTTGATGATGCAGGATTAGAAGATGCAGGAATATGCTTAAGCAATGGACTTACAGCTGAATCAATAGAATCATTAATTATACAGGGAGCAGAGTTCTCAAGTCTTGGTGTTGGCGATAACATTTCTAAACCTGAAGGAAGAATGGGATGCGTATATAAAGAAGTTGCATTAAAGAAAGATGGAAATTGGATTCCTAAAATAAAATTAAGTAATGATGTTTCAAAGACAATCAATCCTGATTTTAAAAAATTATATAGAGCATATGATAAAGAAACAGGATATGCAATTGCAGATATAATGGCAAGAAGAATAGAAAATGTATCAAGGGATAAAATAGTTATTGCTGATCCGGCCAATATATTAAAACATACTACAATTACTAATTTTAAATTAGAAAAATTACAAAAAACAATATTTAAAAATGGCGAATTAGTGTATGACGATCCGGAAATTTTAGAAAAACAGAAGTATTGTAATGAACAAATGAAAAAAATTTATCCTGAAGTAAAGAGAACAAAAATGCCACATGAGTATTATGTTGACGGAACTGAAGAATATGTGGAATTTAAAAATGTTTTGATTGACGAAACAAAGAAAATAGCTAAAAATAAAATATAAAACTTAAAAAGTTGAATAGAAACTAAACTTTTTGCTTAATTTTTATTCGACTTTTTAGTTTATATGCAATAAAAATCAGTTTTGCATTTAATTTATGCAATAAAAATTGAACATATCACGTTTAATTAGTAGATAATAGAGTATGAGATGATACTAATTACGGGGTGAATAAAAAGGGGATATAATAAGGTAATATTTATGCAAAGTGAAAATAATAAAATAGATGAAGGATTATTTGCAAAAATAGCAGATGGTGATAATGAGGCTTTTGCACAATTATATTATGCATCGTATAAACAATTGTATGGGTTTTTATTATCGCTTACGAGAAACAAAGAAGATGCAGAAGATATGCTGCAAAATACATATATAAAAGTGCGTAATGGAAGTCATTTATACACAAAACAAGGTACACCTATGGGGTGGATGTGTCGTGTCGCAAAAAATGTATATCTTGACCACATAAGAAAATATGGAAAAATTACAAAAGTTGATTTTGATTTGGTGGAGAATTATGTGACAGATAATGAAAATAATGTTAGTGAACAACGAATTTTATTAGAACAGGCACTTGCGTCATTAAAAAAAGAAGAAAGAACGATTGTAATTATGTACATATATATGGGGATGAAACATAGAGAAATTGCTGAAATTACAGGATTACCGCTATCAACTGTATTATCTAAATATAACAGAGCATTAAAAAAAATGAAGAGTAAAATTGAAGCATAGGAGGCATATGATGAAAGAAAAGGATATAAAAGAAATTTTAGATGACAAATTTGAATCAATGGCTCCGGATTTAGTTAATAAAATTTGTGAAAATAAAATAGAAAAAATAAAAGATGAGTCTGAACTTTTTGGTAATGATGAGCCGTTATTTAGAAAGAATAATAAAGTTGTATTTGGTGGTATTGTTACTGCTATGGTGGCGTGTATTATGATTGTTATAATGGTATTTTCTCCAAAACAGCAGTTTAAGGAGGAAAAATATGCTTTTTCCATAATTGTAGATGTTAATCCAAGTATTACGGTACAATTTAATAAGGAAGGATGCGTTGAAAAAATTGTAGCAGGAAACAAAGATGCAAAGTTAATTGTAAAAAAATTGAAAAACAAATTGGATGAAAAATCTAAATGCGAAGATGTAATGAATGGAATTATAAAAGAAATATTGAGTGAAGGATATTTGAAAAAAAATAAGAATTCTATGCTTGTAACAGTTGTGTCAGATAATGCAAAGACAAGAAAAGAAGTACTAAATTCAGTTCAATATAATACTGAAAAATACGAAATTGATAAGGGAAAGAAATTTAAAACAATTTATCAGGATATAAAAGTAGATAAAAAGGTTGAAAAAGTTGCAAAGAAAAATAATGTTTCACTAGGAAAAGCTGCATTGTGTATAAAATTGGCAGAAGCAGGAAAGGAAGATTATAATAAACTATGTAGGAAAAGTATTAATACCCTGGCAGGAGAAGTTGAAAAAAAAGGTGTGGCAAATGACGATGATGAGCTAATATTGAATATAGAACCAGCAATAGTTGAAGAAGAGATTTCTGAACCTTTTACTGAAGAAGAAATCACAGAAACGATAAGTGAAACAGAAAGTCAGGAAACTACTTCTGAATATGAAAGTGAAGTAACGACAGAAGAAACCAGTGAAGTAGAAAATACACAGGAAATTGAAACTACACAAAGTCAGGAAATACAAACGACTCTTGAGAGCGAAACAAAACAAGGTGTAGTTAAGTAAATAGTTAGTTGATAACTTTACTCCCTTGAATAATGTCCATATCAGATAAATATTTATTGAGAGTATTTAAAACTAATTTTTTATTTCCACTCCATAAAGGCTCTATTAATAAAGATTTTGGACCATCTCCGGTTAATCTATGAATAACAATGTTTGAAGGAATGTGCTCAAGACATTTGCCTATTAGGGAAACATATTCATCCATAGTGAAAACATGAAAAGGATTTCGCATATAAATATCTGCAAGAGTAGTGTTTTTTAATATGTGGAGTAATTGAAGCTTAATGCCTTGAATATGTAAGGAGCAAACATAATCAACTGATTGTAATATATCTTCTATAGATTCTCCGGGAAGTCCTAATATTAAATGTACTATAATATCTATATTAGCTTGATTGAGACGTGTTACAGCGTTATTAAAACAATCCAAATTATAACCGCGATTAATGAATTCTGCAGTTTTTTCGTGAATTGTCTGTAATCCAAGTTCAATCCAGACAGGTTTAATTGAATTTAATTCATTTAAAAGTGCAATTACTTCGTCAGGCAAACAGTCAGGTCGGGTCCCAATTGACAAAGCAACAATATCAGGATGATTTATTGCTTCTGTAAATATTTTTCTTAAATATTCAACAGAACCATATGTATTTGTAAATGATTGAAAATAGGCTATGTATTTACCTGATGATATTTTCTTTGAAACTTTTTCTTTTGCTTCCTCAATTTGGGCAGTTATTGAATATGAAGGATTGCTAGCAAAGTCACCTGAACCACCTTCACTACAAAAAATACAACCACCCGTACTAATATTACCATCTCTGTTAGGACATGAAAGGCCGGAACTTATAGACAATTTATATACTTTACATCCAAATTTATTTCTTAAATAAGCATTTAAAGAGTTGTAATACATTGCGGATACTCCTTTATAAATTAGTAAAATGATAAAAGTGACAATATTGAAATTGTCAGCATAAATAATAGTATAAAGTTTATGCCAGGGGCAAAAAGTTTAAGTCTACATGAGCTTGCTAATGAGTGGGTGAAAGACCTTTTTGATTCCAACATAAAGTTATAAACTATTATATTAAACACACTTTGTTGTTTCACGCTTTTTTGTTTTGGCATAATGATATATTTTATCATAAAAATTATCAAAAATAAAATATACATACATGTGAAATAAAATATAAAAATAACCAAAAAATAAGACGCAATATTGGCTATATTTGTCTGTGGATAAACAAGCTTAGTCATAGAAAAACAAAGGAAAAAATGATATAATTTTATATAAATAAAGGAGTCGGATTTTAGAAAGGAGGAATTCATTATGGAATTTTATGAAAACAAAAAAGTAATGGTGATTTTCTTCGGATATTTAGCTGTTATGTGCTTTTTATTATGGTGTTTTATGATGGCAGTGTAATTTGATTTCATAAGGTTAAAGTCACGTAAAAGAAAAAACTCATCTTACATGAAGAGTAATGCATATGAATATGCAAATAATCATGTAAGATGAGTTTTGCTGTTATATACAAAAAAATCATGTGTATAACAGGAGAAAAGCGGAGCGAGTGGGATTCGAACCCACGTGCCCAAGTAAATGGACAAACTGATTTCGAGTCAGTCTCGTTATGGCCTCTTCGATACCGCTCCAAAAAGCAACAAGAAATTTATAACATATTTTAAAGAAGAATGCAACAAAACAGAAAAAGAAGAACACTATATATTTGAAGGGTAAAGTGTACACAACCTGGAAAACAATATTGTTTATTCAGGAATAAATTATGGAGATAACAATATGAATTATGAAATTAATGATGTAGAAAAAGCAAAGGTGGGAAATAAGACTGCATTTGAAAATCTGTATTCAGCAGTATATAGGGATTTGTACAAATTTGCATTTTATACAATAGGAAACAGTGAACAGGCTAAAGATGCAGTAAGTGAAACAGTTTTAGATGCTTATAAAGGAATTGGAAAACTAAAAAACACAGATAAATTTGATATTTGGATTTTAAAAATATTATCAGGTAAATGTAAAAGGCAAATGCGGGAAAAATATGATAAAGTAACAATTCAAAATCCAAAAGTTATCCAATTTGATGAATTAATAGGTGTTGAAGGAAAAACAGATAATAAAGAAGAAAAAATCGACTTGGAAATGGCTATGAGCATATTGAATAAAACAGACAGAATGATTGTGACTTTATGCATTATAGAAGGATATAAAAGTGAAGAAGTCGGAAAAATATTACATATTAAGTCATCAACCATAAGATCTAAATTGAATAGAAGTTTAAACAAATTGAAAAAATATTTGGAGGATTAGGAATGGATAAGAAAGATTTTTTTGAGGATGTAAATAAAGAAAATAAAAAAATTGCAAGTTTAATAAAAGAAGAATCTGATAAAACAATAATTCCTGACAAAATGAACAGTGAAGAATTAAACGGATTATTAAACAAAAGTAATGAAAGAAAAAAACAGGGGAAAATACTTAAAATTGGAACAATTGCCGCATGCCTTGCGTTAATTGTTGGAGTATTTAATGTTACATACAATTATATAACTACCGATAATAATAGTGGAACGTTCAATGTAGTTGTAAATGAAAAGAATAATGAGAGCAAATCAGACAATAATGAAAGTTATTCGGATATATATGATAAACTTAAAAATTTACAAATTGCAAATAATGCAATTTACTATGGAATGAAAGAAAGAAACGGACTTAAAACTGCAAAATCTGAAAATACTAATGTAGCAGATTCTTCAGCATCATCACAATCTAAATCTTACAATACAAATGTACAGACGCAAGGCGTAGATGAAGCAGATATCGTAAAGACGAATGGCAAGAATATATTTCTTCTTAATCAAAGCAAGAGTAAAGTTTTAATATGCAATGCTGATGGAGAAAATACTAAACAGGTTGGAGCAATAAACTTATCATCAGGAAAAAATAAAAATAAATATGAGTATCAGGAAATGTACGTTAATGATAATAGACTTGTAGTTTTTGCAAGTAAATATAGTTCCTCAACCGGAAAAATGGGATGTTATGATATAGCAATTTATTCGGGAAATACAGAAGTATTGATTTACGATATAACAGATATTGAAAATGCTAAATTAGCATCAACTTTGAAGATAGAAGGCAATTATAATTCTTCAAGATTAGTTGGAAATATTTTATATACTGTTACAAATAAACCGATAGACAATATTTCAATAGATAATTGCGTACCATATGTTCAAAATGAAAAAATGGCAGCTTCGGATATTTATATTCCTGAAAATAGTGATGGTAGTGATTATGTTATTGTTACATCGGTTAATATTTTAAAACCCGACAAAATAATGGGAACAAAGGCTATAGCTGTCGGAAATACTAATGTTTATATGAGTGAGGACAATTTGTATTTATGCGTATCAAAAAGCAGTGAGGAAGATATTTCTGATACAAAGGAAGGAAAAAAATATATAAGCAAAATAGATATAAAAGATAAAGATGTAAAAATAAGAAAGGAATATAAAAAATATCTTAAAAAAGCATATCCGGATATTAATTTTAATGAAGTATATGCAAAAGAAAAAGTTGTTTATGTACGTGAAAAAAGCAATACCGAAATAATAAAAATACAATGCAAAGATGGAAATTTGAAAATAATTGCAGATGGAGTTGTAGATGGAACAATAGATGACAATTTATCTGTTGATGAATATAAAGGGCATATTAGAATGGTTACAACCGTTAATGATTATAAAAATCTTGTTAGCAGAATTGTTGTTTATAATAAACAGGATGAAGTAATCGGATACGAAGACATATATAATGAAAAAGTTTTAGAAAATGATTTCTATAAAAATGATAGGCACAATAATCTGTATGTTTTAGATTCAGGCATGAAAGTTGTTTCAAAAACAGAAGGATTAGCTGAAAATGAAGAAATTTATTCAGCAAGATTTATGGGCGATTATGGATATTTTGTTACATATAGAAATACAGACCCTCTTTTTGCAGTTGATTTTTCTGATATAGAAAATCCAAGTATTATTGGAAAATTAAAAATTTCCGGATACTCAGATTATTTGCATTTCTATGGAGAAGATAGTTTATTAGGATTAGGAATGAATACAGAAAATGAAAATAATCAGGAAATAAAACTTGATATGTATAATATTAAAAATGGAAAAGCTGAATTAGAATCCAGAAAGGTGATAAGTGGAACTGAATATTCAGAAGCGTTATATAATTATAAAGCGGTTATGGTATCTTATGAGAAAAATATAATCGGATTCATGGCTGAAGAATATAAAAATGGTAATATAGAAAATTATTATTATATATTTGGATATGATAAAGAAAATGAAAAATTTGTAAGAAGAGCAAAAATAAAAATGTCCGGAAATATATATTCTTCTAGAGGATTATATATAGACGATAATTTGTACGTTATTGGATTTGATGGAAATGTAATAGTTCTCGATATGGATAATTATAATGAATTGTTAAGATTTAAAATGAAATAAATAATTATCATCAATTGACGCTGATTGAATTTTGTTATAAAATAGTGCATTAGAATAAAAGCGTATTCAATTAAGGAGGAATCTGAACATGGGAATGACTATGACTCAGAAAATTCTTGCAGCACATGCGGGATTAGATAAAGTCGAAGCAGGACAGTTGATTGAAGCCAATTTAGATTTGGTTTTAGGTAATGATGTAACAGCTCCTGTAGCGATTGGTGAAATGAAAAAAATGAATGTTGATTGTGTGTTTTGCAAAGATAAAATTGCATTAGTACCAGATCATTTTACACCAAATAAAGATATTAAATCAGCAGAATTATATAAATGCGTTAAAGATTTTGCAGAAGAAAACGAAATTACTAATTACTTTGAAACAGGAAGAGTTGGAATTGAACATGCATTACTTCCTGAAAAAGGGTTAGTTGTTGCCGGAGACGTAGTTATTGGTGCAGATTCACATACATGTACATATGGAGCCCTTGGAGCTTTCTCAACAGGTGTAGGAAGTACTGATATGGCAGCAGGTATGGCTACAGGTCAGGCTTGGTTTAAAGTTCCATCAGCTATTAAATTTAATCTTACAGGTAAACCGGCTAAATGGGTAAGTGGAAAAGATATTATTTTACATATAATTGGTTTAATCGGTGTTGACGGTGCATTATACCGCTCAATGGAATTTGTTGGAGATGGAATTAAATACTTATCTATGGATGACAGATTCGCTATGACAAATATGGCAATCGAAGCAGGTGGAAAGAATGGTATTTTCCCTGTAGATGATTTGGCTATTCAGTATATGAAGGAACATTCTACTAAAGAATTTACAGTATATGAAGCAGATGAGGATGCTGAATATGATGAGGAATACACTATTGACTTAAGTAAATTAAGACCGACAGTTGCATTCCCACATCTTCCTGAAAATACAAGAACAATTGACGAAGTTGGCGAAGTTGGCGAAGTTAAGATTGATCAGGTTGTTATTGGTTCATGTACAAACGGAAGAATTGAAGATATGAGAATTGCTGCCAAAGTATTAGAAGGCAGAGAAGTTAAAAAAGGTGTAAGAGCCATAATTTTCCCAGCAACTCAGGCAGTATATTTACAGGCAATTGAAGAAGGCTTAATTCAGACTTTCATTAAAGCCGGATGCGCAGTAAGCACACCAACATGTGGCCCTTGTCTTGGAGGACATATGGGTATTCTTGCAAAGGGAGAAAGAGCAATAGCTACAACAAACAGAAACTTTGTAGGACGTATGGGAGACCCTGAATCAGAAGTTTACCTTTCAAGCCCTGCAGTAGCAGCAGCAAGTGCAGTTACAGGTAAGATTTCAGGACCAGAAGAATTAGGACTATAGGAGGCAGAAATGGAAGCTAAAGGAAGAGTATTTAAATATGGCGATAATGTTGATACAGATGTAATTATTCCAGCAAGATACTTAAATGTTCCTGATGCAAAGGAACTTGCAAGGCATTGTATGGAAGATATAGACGTTGATTTTGTAAAAAATGTCAAAGAAGGCGATATTATAGTAGCTGATAAGAACTTTGGATGTGGTTCATCAAGAGAACATGCACCAATAGCAATTAAGGCATCGGGTGTAAGTTGTGTTATAGCTGAAACATTTGCCAGAATTTTTTATAGAAATGCAATAAATATTGGTTTGCCAATTATTGAATGCCCGGAAGCTGCTAAAGGCATTGAGGCAGGAGACGTGGTAAGAGTTAATTTTGATACAGGTATGATTTACAATGAAACAAAAGGAACTGAATTTAAAGGTCAGGCATTCCCGGAGTTTATGCAGAAAATCATTAAAGCAGAAGGTTTAATAAACTATATAAATAACAAATAAGGTTATCAGTAGGAGGAAAAGATGGAAGTATTATACAGAAGTACCCGTGGACAAGGTGGAGAAGTAAAGGCATCACAGGCTATTTTAAAAGGATTAGCAGATGATGGAGGATTATTTGTACCTACAACTATTCCAAAGTTAGAAGTATCTGTAAATGAATTGTCTAAAATGACATATCAGGAAGTTGCATATGAAGTTATGAAATTATACTTTACAGACTTTACAGAGGAAGAATTAAAGAATTGTATTAATAAAGCATATGATTCTAAATTTGATACAGAAGAAATTGCTCCATTAGCAGAAGTTGATGGCGCATACTATTTGGAACTTTTCCATGGCGCAACAATAGCATTTAAGGATATGGCATTGTCAATACTTCCACATTTACTTACAACATCAGCTAAAAAGAATGATGTTAAAAACGAAATTGTTATTTTGACAGCTACATCAGGTGATACAGGTAAGGCTGCTTTGGCAGGATTTGCAGATGTTAAAGGAACAAGAATTGTAGTATTTTATCCACATGGTGGAGTAAGCCCTATTCAGGAAAAACAGATGGTTACACAGAAAGGTGATAACACATTTGTTGTAGCAATAAATGGAAACTTTGACCAGGCACAGAGTGGAGTTAAAGCTATATTTGGAAATAAAGAACTTGCAAAAGAAATGGATGAAAAAGGATTCCAGTTCTCATCAGCAAACTCAATTAATATTGGACGTCTTATCCCACAGGTTGCTTATTATGTATATGCATATGCAAAATTATTTGCAGAAGGAAAAGTTGCTAAGGATGAAAAAATTAATGTTGTAGTTCCAACAGGTAACTTTGGTAACATTTTAGCAGCTTACTATGCAAAGAATATGGGACTTCCAATTGATAAATTAGTATGTGCTTCAAATGATAATAAAGTACTTTATGATTTCTTTGAAACAGGATGCTATGATAGAAACAGAGAGTTTATTTTAACAAACTCACCATCTATGGATATTTTGATTTCAAGTAATCTTGAAAGATTAATTTATAAAATTGCTGAAAATGATTCAGAAAAGAATGCTGAATTAATGGCAGAACTTGCAAAAGACGGAAAATATACTATTACTGATTCAATGAGAAAACAGCTTTCTGATTTTTATGGAAATTATGCTACTGAAGCTGAAACAGCAGAAGAAATTAAGCGAGTATATGACAAGACAGGATATATTATGGATACTCATACTGCAGTTGCTTCATGTGTATATGGCAAGTACAAGAAAGATACAAATGATGATAAGGTAACTGTTATTGCAAGTACAGCAAGCCCATTTAAATTTACAAGAAGTGTTATGAATGCAATTGATCCTGCATATGATAAGCTTGGCGATTTTGAATTAGTTGATGAATTAAGCAAGATTGGAAATGTTAAAGTTCCAAATGCAATTGAAGAAATCAGAAACGCAGAAATCCGTCATAATAACTTATGCAATGTAGATGAAATGGAATCTGTTGTAAAGAAATTTTTAAATATGTAAAGAGAGCATAATTGTGTAAACATGTAGTGCACAAGAGTTTGTGAAGTATTATTTTATTTCTCAGATATATATTTAAAAATTTAAAATATGAAGTTAAATAATATAAATATATTGTAAGCGAAGGTAATACCGTAAATTACAAATACAAAGGTCTTTTTGTTGATGATGTTTAATGACAAAAAGACCTTTGTATCTATTTAAAAGGTAGAAAACTTTTGTAATATGGAGAGAATAAATGAACAATTTTTTTGGTATGCTTGCCCGAATGAAATATATAAACAGATGGGGGCTTATGCGAAATACAATTCAGGAAAATATAGCAGAACATAGTTTAGATGTGGCTGTTATTTCCCATGCTTTAGCTACTATAGGAAATATCTATTTTAATAAACAAAATGATGCAGAACACATAGCGGTTTTAGCGATGTTTCATGATACATCCGAAATTATTACGGGAGATTTGCCTACACCTATAAAATATTATGCACCTGAAATAAGAGATTCTTATAAAAAGGTAGAGGAAGTGGCTACTAATCAGCTTATAAATGAATTGCCGGAAGAAATGAGAAAGGTTTACAGAACTATCTTAAAAGAAGAACAAAATGAAGAGTGGAAATATGTAAAGGCTGCAGATAGATTATCAGCATATATAAAGTGCATAGAAGAGTCAAAAATGGGAAATACAGATTTTGTTAATGCACAAAATTCAATTAAAAAGAGTATAGACGAAATGAAGATGCCGGAGATTGCTTTTTTTATTGAAAAATTTCTTCCATCATACAGTATTACATTAGACGAGATAAATTAATTACCGGACAAGGCAGGAGTGTTAATGGGAAAATCACTATTTATAGCAGAAAAACCAAGTGTTGCTGCTGAATTTGCAAAAGCATTAAAAGAGAATACAAAACGTGGTGACGGATATTTAGAAAGTGAAAATGCTGTAGTAACATGGTGTGTGGGTCATTTGGTTACTATGAGCTATCCGGAATGTTACGATGAAAAATTGAAAAAATGGAATATTCAGGATTTGCCTTTTATTCCGGAAGGAGAATGGAAATATGAAGTAATTCCTGGAGTAAAAAAGCAGTTTAATATTGTAAAAGGTCTTTTGAACAGAGAAGATGTAGAGACGATATATGTTTGTACTGACTCAGGAAGAGAAGGAGAATATATATACAGACTGGTGGCTCAGGAAGCAGGAGTACATGATAAAACACAAAAACGTGTATGGATTGACTCTCAGACTGAAGAAGAAATTTTAAGAGGAATTAGGGAAGCAAAAGATATATCTGAATATGATAATTTGTCTGACGCGGCTTATTTAAGAGCGAAGGAAGATTATTTAATGGGAATTAATTTCTCTAGATTATTAACTCTTAGATATGGAAATTCAATTGCAAGATTCTTAAATAAAAAATACACAGTAATTTCTGTAGGTCGGGTTATGACGTGCGTATTAGGAATGATATGCAATAGAGAACGGGAAATAAGAAATTTTGTAAAAACACCATTTTACAGAGTAAATGGTAAATTGCAGATTGAAGATTACAAAGTAGATGCAGAATGGAAGGCAGTTGAAAATACAAAATATTTTGAAACACCATTTTTATATAAGGAAAATGGTTTTAAAGAAAGAAAGACGGCAGAAGAATTAATTGAGGCAATAAATGTTTCACAGCCGGTCGAATTAATGGTTAAGTCAATTACTAAAAAAGATGAAAAAAAGCAACCTCCATTGTTATTTAATCTTGCAGAACTTCAGAATGATTGCTCTAGATTATTTAAGATAAATCCTGATGAAACATTGAATGTAGTTCAGGAACTATATGAAAAGAAACTGGTAACTTATCCAAGAACTGATGCACGAGTTTTATCTACTGCGGTATCAAAAGAGATTTATAAGAATATAAATGGATTAAGAGGATTTACTCCGGTAAAAGGATTTGCTGAAAATATTTTAAAAGCAGGTTCTTACAAAGGGTTAGAAAAAACTAAATATGTAGATGATAAGAAGATAACAGACCATTATGCAATAATTCCTACAGGACAGGGATTAAATGGCTTAAATAGTTTAAAACCGGTTGCACAGAAAGTATACATGCTTATTATAAGAAGATTTTTGAGTATTTTTTATCCGCCGGCTATATACAAAAAAGCATCATTGATAGGAAATGTTAAATCTGTTTTCAAAGATGGTAGTGAAACAATGGAACAATTTGGAAGCAATTTTAAAATATTAGTTCAGAAAGGTTATTTTGAAATTGCAGGCGTTCCGGGCGAAAAGAAAAGCTCAAAAGATAAGCAGGAAAATGATGCTGAAAATCAGGATGGCACTAATGATAGTGAAAATCAGGAGTTAACACTAGACAGCAAATTTTTTGAATTGTTGAAAAACATAAAGAAAAATGATAAAATTTCAATGGTAGGTCTGGATATTAAAGAAGGTGAAACAAAACCACCAAAAAGATATAATTCAGGTTCTTTAATTCTTGCAATGGAGAACGCAGGTCAGCTTATAGAGGACGAGGATTTAAGAGCTCAGATAAAAGGAAGTGGAATTGGTACAAGTGCTACCAGAGCCGGAATAATAACCAAACTACAAAAAAATGAATACATTAAGTTAAATAGTAAAACACAGATTGTGACACCAATGCAATTAGGAGAAATGGTTTATGGCGTAGTTTATATGTCAATAAGATCTCTTCTTAACCCTGAATTGACAGCAAGTTGGGAATTAGGTCTTACCAAGGTTGCAGAGGGTGAAATAACAGCTGATGAATATATGAAGAAATTAGATGATTTTATAAGAGGTAGAACAGATAATGTTCTAAGAATCAATAATGCTAATCAGATGGTGAATTACTATAATTATGTGGCACAATTTTACAGGAGGAACAAATAATGTGTGGAATAGTAGGATATGTGGGCAGTAAAGACTGCGCTGATGTATTAATAGACTCATTAAGTAAACTTGAGTATAGAGGATATGATTCAGCAGGAATAGCAGTATTTGAAAAAGGTGAAATATCTGTATGTAAGGCAAAAGGAGAATTAAAGAACCTTACAGAAAAAATGAAAAAAGAACATAAACCATATGGACATTGTGGTATTGGACATACAAGATGGGCAACACATGGTGAACCATCAGACATTAACTCTCATCCACATGGAAATAAGAGAGTATCAATTGTACACAATGGGATTATAGAAAATTATAAAGAAATTAAAGATTTCCTAATTGATAAAGGATATACATTTGTAAGTGAAACAGATACAGAAACAGTTGCAAAATTATTAGATTACTATTATGAAGGTGATCCTATAGATGCAATAATTAAGACATTAAAAGATGTTACAGGTGCATATGCATTAGGAATTATTTTTAAAGATTTTCCTGATACAATTTATGCAGTAAGAAAAGACAGCCCGTTAATTATTGGAAAAGGTGAAGAAGAAAATTTTATCGCCAGCGATGTACCTGCAATCTTAAAATATACAAGAAATTATTATCTTCTTGAATATGGTGAGATTGCAACAATTAAGTCAGATAGAATTGAATTTTGTGATTTTCATAAGCAGAATATTAAGAAAGAAATTCAGGTTTCAGAACTTGATATGGATGCAGCTGAAAAGGGTGGATATGAACATTTCATGTTAAAAGAAATACATGAACAGCCAACAGCAGTAAATACAACAATTGCACCAAGAATTGTGAATGGTATGCCTGATTTATCAGAATGTGGACTTACACCTGAAAAATTAAAATCATATCATAAGTTATTTATTGTTGCATGTGGTACAGCAATGCATGCAGGAATGGTTGGAAAGTATGTAATTGAAAAATTAGCAAGAACAGAAGTCACAGTTGATATTGCATCAGAATTTAGATATAGAGACCCTATAATTGGAAAAGATGATTTGATGGTTGTTGTATCACAGTCAGGTGAAACGGCAGATACTAAGGCAGCATTGCAGTTAGCACATGAAAGAGGCGCAGAAGTACTTTCAATTGTTAATGTTAAGGGCTCTTCAATTGCAAGAGAATCAGATATGGTTCTTTATACTCATGCAGGTCCTGAAATCTCAGTAGCATCAACAAAAGCTTTCTCAGTACAGATGTCTGTTATGTATTTAATAGCATTTGAAATGGCATATGCTAAAGGATGTATAGACGAAGCAGAGTGTAAGAGACTTACAGAAGAGTTAAAGAATATTCCTGAAGTTTTAGAAAAAACAATGCAGGCTGAGAGTAAATGTAAATATATTGCCAGCAAGTTAATAACAGCGTCAAGCTTATTATATATTGGTAGAGGGCTTGATTATGCACTTAGTATGGAAGGCTCACTTAAGTTGAAAGAGATTTCATACATTCATTCTGAAAGTTATGCTGCAGGCGAATTAAAACACGGAACAATTTCTCTTATTACAGATGGTATGCCGGTAATAGCAGTTGCTACACAGAGTCACTTACTTGAAAAAACAGTAAGCAATATTGTTGAAGTTAAATCAAGAGGGGCAATGACAATTACTGTTTGTAAGGAAGGAGAGCAGTTCGCAGAAGGTGTAAATGATTATATAGTAGAAGTACCTGAATTAGAAGATGTATTAATGCCAATGGTAACAGTTATTCCGTTACAGATGATAGCTTATTATACTTCAGTATTAAAAGGATTAAATGTAGATAAACCAAGAAATCTTGCAAAATCAGTTACAGTAGAATAAGATCATATCGAAAAACTGTTACTTATATTAGTAACAGTTTTTCTTTAAATAGTGAAAAAAATAATTCACAAAGAGAGGTGCTAGAATGTACAAAATAAAAGATTTATATGATTTAAACGAAACAATTGCAGCTAAATTATTTGATGGGGTAGAATATCCATGGGAAGTATTAGCTAATATAGGTGATTTTATAATTGAATTAGGTAAGACTTTGCCGAAAGATAAATTTGACCATCCACAGGAAGATATATGGATTGCTAAAGATGTAACAATAGCAAAAACAGCAACATTAAACGGACCATTGATAATTGATGAAGGTACAGAAGTAAGACCTGGGGCATTTATCCGTGGAAAAGTTATTGTTGGAAAAGATTGTGTTGTTGGTAATTCTACAGAATTAAAAAATGTTGTATTATTCAATACTGTTCAGGTCCCACACTATAATTATGTTGGAGATAGTATTTTAGGAACGCATTCGCATATGGGAGCCGGATCAATTACTTCAAATGTAAAATCAGACAAAACATTAGTTGTGGTTAAAGATGGAGAAGAAAAGATTGAAACAGGTTTAAAGAAATTTGGAGCAATGCTTGGAGATTACGTAGAAGTAGGATGTGGTTCAGTCCTAAATCCGGGAACAGTCATTGGAAGAAATGTAAATATCTATCCTTTATCAAGTGTTAGAGGCGTAGTTAAAGCCAATTCAATCTACAAAAAGCAGGGAGAAATAGTAGAAAAAAGATAAGGTAAAAAAAAGATTGTTATACGACAATCTTCAAGTGGAAATGCAAATTATAATGTTAAAGTTTTGTGAAAATAATAAATAGTCAGTATTTTCCATTGATAAAAAGAATAATATATTCTATAATAATATTACAAACAACACAGTCATTGATTGTGTTTGTTTCCTTGGAATGCTCGTAGACTTGTATATTTTGAACCTACATTTATCGAGACGGGATTCCTATATCTTTGCATGGATGTCAGGCCTCATATATGCCGTCAGTACATAGTACAGGTGGCTAGCTAGTGGAAGGCAGAAGTGTGAATGCGGTTGCCCACCTGGCGCAAGCTAGGACTCAAAAGGCAAGGACGGCATTTCGGGTATAAATCAAAAGATAAGTTGGCACAGCATTTTTGCTGTGCCTTTCTTATGTAATAGTAAATTTAGATATAAAGCTGTAAGTCGTATTTGAAAGGCTGGGTGCAAAAAATGAAAAAGATAATTTTTGCTTTATCTACAATACTTATAGTTACTTTTTGTGCATATACAATTAAGTGTCAGGATGTACTTATAAAAATCAATCAGTTAAAAACATATGGTCAGGATATCATAGTTAATAAAATTATATATGATGATGAAAGCAAAGCAAATGAAGAAAAAAATCAGACTGAAAAAAATATAAATATGGAATTGAATAATGTAAGAATAGTTCTTATGAATAGTGATTTTAGTTCGATTTATCACAATAATATAGAAATAAAGAAAAAAGAAAAAATAAATATTAATTATGGAAAAGACTTTCAAAATTCAGAAATTGTAAATGAAGATAAAATAATTTCATGTGGGTCAGAATATTTTAATGGAAGTAGTATAATAAAGATTTCAAATAATAAGAAAAAAATTCATATTAACTCGATAAAAAGAAATGGAAAAATTAACGGTTACAAAGGAGATATATATTTATATAAGACAGAAAATGGAATTGTTGTAGTAAATGAAGTTGGAATTGAAGACTATGTAGCGGCTGTTGTATCAAGTGAATTAAATAACTCATATCCAAATGAAGCATTAAAAGCCCAGGCTGTTTGTGCAAGAACATATATTGCAAAAAGAATTAATAATGAAAAATATAAGGAATATAATGCTTTTGGAGATGATAGTACAGCGTATCAGGTATACAATATAGTTGAACCTGATGAGAAAATAAGAGATGCGGTGGCACAAACTAAAGGTGAAGTAGTTACTTATAATGATAATTTAATAAACACTTATTTCTTTTCTACATCATGTGGGTATACTACAGATTATAAAATTTGGGGAACAAAAAAACAAAAATATCTGGAAAGCGTTCATGTAAAACAAAATTTAGAAGAAGCAGAAACGCAGGCAGATTTTGATACTTATATAAAAAAGAAATCTAAAACGGATTTAGAAAATAAATATCCATTCTATAGATGGAATGTAAAAATGTCTAAGTCTCATTTAAGATATGTTGTAAATAATTATATAGGATACGATATAGGAAAAATTAGCAAAATAGAAATTAATAATAGAGGTGCAGGAGGTATAGTTTCTAATATTACCGTGTACGGAAAAAATAAGCAGATTAGCATAAGCAACCAAATTAATATAAGAAAAGCACTTAATCCATATGGCTTAGGGATAAAGCTTAATGATGGTGATATAAGGAGTAATATGTCAATGCTTCCTAGTAGTTTTTTTTCAATTGAAAACATTTATAGGAATGGAAAATGGTGGGGGATTAAAATATATGGTGGAGGATTTGGACATGGCTGTGGAATGAGTCAGAATGGTTGTAGGGAACTTGCAAATTTAGGTTATAGTTATGAAGATATAATTAAATTCTTTTACAAGAAAACAGCAATTGCCGTTAGTCGGTAATTGCTGTTTTTTTTGAAATTTCAGGGTAAAAATAAACATTTATTTCAGCCCCGATAAATAAAATGTAAATACAAAAGTAAATCCAGAACATCATTATAATAACTGCTGTCAAACTGCCATACATGTAAGTCATGTTAGAAAAATTGTCTACATAAATAGAAAATACGAATGAGAATAAAATCCAACCAAGAGAACTGAAAACAGCACCAGGTAATATTTTTCTAAACTTAGCTAACTTTAAGTTGGTAACCTTGAATATTATTAAAAAAAATAATGTTAGTATTATAAAAACTGCCGAGTAACTGGTTATCGTGTATATGACAGAAACACTTATAAGTGGTGGAACAATTGAAATCGCAAGTTTAAACAGTTTATTACCAAATACTAACAGTACCAATGTTACAACCATTGCGATTACAAAAAATACAGTATATATCATGGAAATAAATCTTGAAATAAAATAATTTCTTGATGAATGAACATTGTAAATATTATATATTCCAAACATTACTGATAATACACCCTTTGATGCAGACCATATAGCAACAATAGCTGTGATTGAAATAACGGTACCTGACACATTAGAATACATCTCATTTATTATCTGAATTATAAGAGGTTTAACGCTGTCAGGTAAATATGAATTCGCAAAATTAACAATATAGTCTTCTGTTATCGGAGTAAGACCAATCATACTTAAAATCAACATAGCAAATGGAAAAATTGAAAGCATAATAAAGAAAGAGGCCTGAGCACTGTATACACCAACCTTGTCTTTACCAATTGCATTAACAAAATCCAGGATAGTGTTGATAAATTTATTTTCTATTTTTTTCATAAATATACCCTTTTCATTTTAAATAGAAGAAAACAATATTACTTCTAATAAATAATTATATTCTTTTTGTATTTAAATAATTCCTTTATTAATTTAAGGAAAACATATTTATTATAACATTTTTTGTTTAATGAAACAAGAAAGACGAAAACTAATAATGAACAGAGTAATAACAGCAGAATGGTTATTGCTGCAAAATGAGTTAAATAATGCCTAATTAGCGTGTTGACACTAAATTTTATGTGTGTTAGAATTACTAAAGTTAAAGGCAATGATAGTGTAAGTAAAGTTGCAGTATTCTTTAAGAGAGAAAGATTCATCGGCTGAGAGATTTTTTAGGTTACGCTGCAATTTGAATTTCCCACTGGAGCTGCATTTGTAAACGGAAATTTCTTAGTAATGAATGACGTTTATGCGCGTTAAGCATATAGAGAGCTTGATTATTTTAATCAGGAACTAGGGTGGTACCGCGGATATTTCCGTCCCTTAATCAAGGGTACTTTTTTTATGCAAAAAAATATTTTAAACAGTATCCGAAAATAAGTGAAAGGAAAAATAAATAATGAAGGAAAAGTTAAAAGCAATCAGAGAAGAAGCTGTTTCTAAAATCTTAGAATCAGAAAACTTAGATAAGTTAAATGAAATTAGAGTTGCTTATTTAGGTAAAAAAGGTCAGTTAACAGAAGTACTTAAAGGAATGAAGGATGTTGCTCCTGAAGACAGACCTAAGGTTGGACAGATGGTAAATGAAACAAGAGCAGCCATCGAAGAAAAAATGGAAGAAGTTAAAAATAATTTAGCTGCTAAAGCAAGGGAAGCTAAATTAAAAGCAGAGGTAATTGATGTTACACTTCCTGCAAAGAAAAATAAGATTGGTCATTTACATCCAAATACAGTTGCATTAGAAGAATTAGAAAAGATTTTCGTAGGACTTGGATATGAAGTTGTTGAAGGTCCGGAAGTTGAATATGATTACTATAACTTTGAAGCTTTAAATATTCCGGCAAACCATCCGGCTAAAGACGAACAGGATACTTTCTACATAAACAGAAATATGGTTTTAAGAACTCAGACATCATCAGTTCAGGTGCATGTAATGGAAAATGAGAAACCTCCTATCAGAATTATTTCTCCGGGAAGAGTTTTCCGTTCAGATGAAGTAGATGCAACACATTCACCATCTTTCCATCAGGTAGAAGGACTTGTAATAGATAAGAATGTTACATTTGCTGACTTAAAAGGAACATTACAGGAATTTGCAAAAGAATTATTTGGAGCAGATACAAAGGTTAAATTCAGACCTCATCATTTCCCATTCACAGAGCCAAGTGCTGAAATGGACGTTACATGCTTTAAATGTGGAGGAAAAGGATGCAGATTCTGTAAAGGTGAAGGATGGATTGAAATTTTAGGATGTGGTATGGTTCATCCTCATGTATTAGAAATGAGTGGAATTGATCCTGAAGAATATACTGGATTTGCTTTCGGCGTTGGTTTGGAAAGAATCGCATTATTAAAATATGAAATCGATGATATGAGATTGTTATATGAAAATGATGATCGTTTCTTATCACAGTTCTAATTTTGTTTATAGAGAAAGGAAGAATTAATCATGAATACACCATTATCTTGGATTAAAGCATATGTTGATGATTTGGATTGTACAGATCAGGAATATATGGATGCAATGACTTTGTCAGGTACAAAGGTAGAAGGATTTGAAAGATTAGATGCTGACCTTGATAAAATTGTTGTAGGTAAAATAGAAAAAATTGAAAAGCATCCTGATGCAGATAAACTTGTTGTCTGTCAGGTTAATGTTGGAAAAGAAACAGTACAGATTGTTACCGGAGCACAGAATGTATTTGAAGGTGCCATCGTACCTGTTGTTCTTGATGGAGGAAGAGTTGCCGGAGGACATGACGGCTCAAAGACTCCGGGTGGTATTAAAATCAAAAAAGGAAAACTTCGTGGAGTTGAAAGTTTTGGTATGATGTGTTCAATAGAAGAATTGGGCTCAACAAATGAAATGTACCCGGAAGCACCTGAAAATGGAATTTATATTTTCCCTGAAGGAACAGAGGTAGGAAGTGATGCAGTAGAAGCATTAGGATTACATGACAGTGTATTTGAATATGAAATTACATCTAACAGAGTTGACTGCTACAGTGTAATTGGTATTGCAAGAGAAGCTGCAGCAACATTTAGAAAACCATTCCATGCACCTGAAACTCATGCAGTTGGAACAGATGGAGATGTTAACGAATATATTAAAGTAGAAGTTAAAGATTCTGATTTATGCTCAAGATATTGTGCAAAAGTAGTTAAAAACGTAAAAATTGGACCATCACCTAAATGGATGCAGAGACGTTTAGCAGCTTGTGGAATCAGACCAATTAACAATCTTGTAGACATTACAAATTATGTTATGGAAGAATTTGGTCAGCCAATGCATGCTTACGATTTAGATACAATTGCAGGTAAACAGATTGTTGTAAGACGTGCAAATGATGGTGAAACATTTACAACACTTGATGGACAGGAAAGAAATCTTGATAGTGAAATGCTTATGATATGTGATGGAGAAAAAGCAATTGGATTAGCAGGAATCATGGGTGGAGAAAATTCAAAAATCACAGATGATGTTAAAGATATGGTATTTGAGGCAGCATGCTTTGATGGAACTAACATCCGTTTATCATCAAAACGTTTAGGCTTAAGAACAGATGCATCAGGAAAATTTGAAAAAGGATTAGACCCTAATAATGCTGAAGCAGCAATCAACAGAGCATGTCAGTTAATTGAAGAACTTGGAGCAGGTGAAGTTGTTGCCGGAATAGTAGATATCTATCCTGAAAAGAAAGAAGAAAATACAGTTAAATTTGAGCCTGAAAAAATTAACAAGTTATTAGGAACAGACTTATCAAAAGAGGAAATGTTAAGTTACTTCCCTGCATTAGAATTAAAATATGATGATAATACACAGTTAATTACAGTTCCTACATTTAGACAGGATTTATACAGAACATGTGATATTGCAGAAGAAATCGCAAGATTTTATGGATATGACAAGATTCCAATGACACTTCCGTCAGGAGAATCAACATCAGGTAAGATTCCACTTAAAGTACAGATTGAAAAAATTGCAAGTTCAGTTGCACGGTTCTGTGGATTCTCTCAGGCAATGACATATTCATTTGAAAGCAAGAAAGTATTTGATAAACTTTTATTACCTGAAGATTCAGAACTTAGAAATACAGTTTCTATAATGAATCCATTAGGTGAAGATTTTAGTGTAATGAGAACTACATCGTTAAATGGAATGCTTACATCACTTGCAACAAACTTCAACAGAAGAAATAAGAATGTTAAGTTATTTGAACTTGGAAATATTTATCTTCCAAAATCAATGCCTGTAACAGAACTTCCAGATGAAAGAATGCAGTTTACACTTGGATTTTATGGAGAAGGTGATTTCTTTACAATGAAAGGTGTTGTAGAAGAATTCTTTTCACAGGTTGGAATGGATAAAAAAGTAACATATGATGCTAAAGCAGGAAAGACATTTTTACATCCGGGACGTCAGGCAAATGTTATTTATAATGATACAGTTGTTGGTTATTTAGGAGAAGTTCATCCTGAAGTATTAGATAACTATAATATTAAAGACAGAGTATATGTTGCAGTAATTGATATGCCATATATCGTTGAAATGGCATCATTTGATACAAAATATAAAGGAATTGCTAAATATCCTGCTGTAACAAGAGATATTAGTATGGTAGTTCCAAAAGAAATACTTGTAGGTCAGATTGAAGAAGTAATAGAGAAATGTGCCGGAAAGAATCTTGAAAACTATCAGTTGTTTGATATTTATGAAGGAAATCAGATTGAAGAAGGATTTAAGTCAGTTGCATATAAGATTGTATTTAGAGCAAGTGACAGAACACTTGAAGAAGCTGATATCACAAAGGCAATGGACAAGATTCTTAAAGGATTACAGGAACTTGGTATTGAATTAAGAGGTTAAAGGACAAAAATGGATCATATAGAACTTTTTAATAAAATGATTGAGTATTATGAAGGCGATCCAAAGAGAATACAGCATTTTACAAAAGTATTTGAATATTGTAGACTCATTGGAACAATGGAAAATATTCTTGAAAAAGAGCAGTTTGCTTTAGAAACAACAGCTTTAGTTCATGATATTGGAATAAAAAAAGCAGAAGAAGTACATGGAAAAGGAAACTGTAGTGGAAAATTGCAGGAAAAACTTGGACCTGAAATTGCTGAAAAAATGTTAAATGAATTAGGTTATCCTAAAGATGTCATTGAAAGAGTAAGCTATTTAGTTGCTCATCATCACACATACAATGATATATGTGACAGCGATTACCAGATTTTAGTTGAAGCAGATTTTTTAGTTAATATGTATGAAGACGGATTGCCGTCTCAGAATGTAAAGGCTGCTTATGAAGCTGTATTTAAGACAGAATCAGGCAAGCGTATATGCAGAACGATGTTTGGAATTAAATAATTTTAATTCATGCATTATTTGCAAAGTTCCAATAAAGAAAGGAACATTGTCTGTGCGGATGTATGTGAACAAAGTTTTTCATATATCTGTAGGATTAAATTAAACAGGGAAGGTTGGAATAAAATTTCAACCTTTCCTTTGTTACTATAGGAGGAAACAAAATGAACGAAGTTCATTTTTTATAAATGTTTCCGACGAATAGCCGCTGACCGAAGGGCAGGGGTATTACATATTGCACAGGAGAATAAAATGAAATTTGTAATACAAAGAGTAAATCATGCATCAGTTAAGGTTGATGGAAATGTAGTAGGTAAAATTAATAAAGGATATATGGTACTTATAGGTATATCTGAAAATGATACAAAGGAAATAGCTGATAAAATGATTAAGAAAATGATTGGCTTAAGAATTTTTGAAGATGAAAATGGAAAAACAAATATTAGTTTAAAAGATGTATCAGGTGAACTTTTACTTATTTCACAATTTACTTTGTATGCAGATTGTAAAAAAGGAAACAGACCGTCTTTTATCAATGCGGGAAAACCAGATATGGCAAATGAAATGTATGAATACATTATAGAACAATGCAAAAAAGAAATAAGCGTTGTTGAAAAAGGAATATTTGGCGCAGATATGAAAGTTAGTCTGGAAAATGATGGACCATTCACAATTGTTTTAGATAGTAAGGAAATTATAAAATAATGGAAAAAATAATGAATTTACATGATTTTTATTATGATTTACCACAGGAACTGATAGCTCAGGACCCACTTGAGGACAGAAGTAGTTCAAGACTTATGGTATTAAACAAAAACACAGGAAAGATACAACATCATATATTTAAAGATATTGTTAAATATTTGCATAAAGGAGATTGTCTTGTAATTAATAATACAAAAGTTATTCCTGCCAGACTTTTTGGAAGTAAAGTCGGAACAGATGCGAAGATTGAAGTATTATTATTAAAAAGAAAAGAAAATGATGTTTGGGAAACATTAGTTAAACCAGGTAAAAAATGCAAAATTGGAACTGAAATTTCATTTGGTGAAGGACTTTTAGTTGGAAAGGTTATTGATGTTGTTGAAGAAGGTAACAGATTAATACAATTTAAATATGAAGGCATATTTGAAGAAATACTTGATAAGTTAGGACAGATGCCGCTTCCACCATATATTACACATCAGTTAAAAGATAAAAACAGATATCAGACAGTATATGCAAAGTATGAAGGTAGTGCCGCAGCGCCTACAGCAGGTCTTCATTTTACAAAAGAATTGTTAAATGAAATCAAAGAAAAGGGTGTTGAAATTGCAAATGTAACTCTTCATGTCGGACTAGGTACATTTAGACCTGTAAAAGTAGAAAATGTATTAGAACATCATATGCATTCCGAATTTTATGATGTAGAGGAAGAAGAGGCTAAAAAGATTAATGAATGCCGTAAAAATGGTGGACGAGTTATTGCTGTAGGGACAACAAGCTGTAGAACACTAGAATCTGTTACAGGTGAAGATGGCATTGTTAAGGCAGGAAATGGCTGGACAGAGATATTTATTTATCCGGGCTATAAATTTAAGGCAATTGACTGTCTTATAACTAATTTTCATCTTCCTGAATCAACACTTTTAATGCTTGTATCAGCACTTGCAGGAAGAGAAAATATTATGGCAGCTTATGAAGAAGCAGTAAAAGAAAAATATAGATTTTTCTCATTTGGAGATGCTATGTTTATAACAGATAATGAAACAGAAGAATAGACACATAAACTTATATGAGGATTAGTAATGACAGATGTTTATATAGTACAGAAATTAGAAAATAATAAAGATATTATTGTAAATGTGCCGGGTTCAAAAAGCATAACTAACAGAGCATTAATGTTAGCTGCATTGTCTGATGGAGAGTGTAACTTAGATGGGGTACTTTTTAGTGATGATTCCAGAGCATTTTTAGATTGCCTTGAAAAATTGGGATTTCAATTATTTATAGACGAAAATGAAAAAAGAGTAAAGGTTGTTGGAACATCAGGGAAAATACCAAATAGAAAAGCAACAATAGATGTAAGAAGCGCCGGAACTGCAGCCAGATTCCTAACGGTTATGCTTGCAGTTACAGGAGGAGAATATACTCTTAATTCTTCAGAACAAATGAAAAAAAGACCGATGGCTGAAATTATTGATTTGATAAGAAGTGCAGGAGTTAAGATTAGTTGTTTAGAAGAAGAAGGTCATTTTCCATTTATCATTTCTTCAAATGGTTTAGACAAGAAAGAAGTTTCGATTAACACAGATACAAGTAGTCAGTATGCAAGTGCATTATTAATGGCTGCTGTTATGACAGGTTTGAAAATAAAACTAACAGGAAAACGTGTTAACGGTGCATATATAAAAATTACCTTAAATATGCTTAAGCAATTTGGAATTAATGTTCAAGCTGAAGAAAATAAATATAATATAGAAAAACAAAGTTTCAGATTAGAAAAATATCAGATAGAACCTGATATGTCAGGAGCATGTTATTTCTGTGCAATGTCATTAATGCTTAAGAAAAAAGTTTTGGTAAAAAATCTGCATTTAAATTCAATGCAGGGAGATATTAAATTTTTATATGCTTTGAAAAAAATGGGATGCCTTGTAAAAGATACTGATGAAGGGATTATAATTGATGGTTCAAATGTATCTGAATACAAAGGAATAGAAATTGATATGAATGATTTTTCTGATCAGGCATTGACAATGGCGTGTGTAGCTGCATTTGCAAAAAGTAAAACATTAATAAAAAATGTAGGACATATAAAAATGCAGGAGTGTGATAGAGTAAATGCCATAATAACTAATCTTAATTGTTTAGGAATAAAAGCAAGAGAAGAATTAGCGGATGGTAAAGTTAATATTTGCATTGAACCGGGAAAAGTCAACAGTGGAGAGATAGAAACTTTTAATGACCACAGAGTTGCTATGGCATTTACACTTATTGGGTTAGTTTGCGGAGGCATAACTATAAAAAATCCGATGTGCTGTAAAAAAACATTTGAAAATTACTTTGATATAATTGATTCGTTGTATTAAATAAAAAAGTGTAACAGTTATTTTTGTTAATTGTTACACTTTTTTGTTATATTTATTGTCTCTTTACTATGTCATATTTATGTCTTTCAAGCATTTCTACAGCTCTATCAGCTGAATCCTGGTCATAGAAAGAAATTTTAAGAACACCATCTTCAAATTCCCTATTATGAACAATTCCGATATTTTTAATGCTGACGCCACTTGTTGCAAGGATAGTTGCAATAGTAGCAATTGCACCCGATTCATCGATAATATTACAGTAAATTCTGTAACTTCTAGGTATGATAGAATTGTTATGTTCTTCAATGTTATCTCTGTAATCACGGCTTTCAGTAATAAGAGCATTGATGTCTGAGCCACGTTTGTTATCAAGGCTTGATTTAATATCTTTTAAATCATGAATATATTTGTCAAGCATAATGCTGATGTTTTTGGTGTTAGTCATACAAATCTGTTCCCACATTTCAGGTGAAGAACTGGCGATTCTTGTTATGTCTTTAAAACCTCCGGCAGCTAAAGTTTTCATATACTCTTCCTTTGAGTCGTTATGTTTTACTAAGTTAACAAGACTGGCTGCAATCAAATGAGGAAGATGACTTATTGCTGCAACAACTTTATCATGCTCTTCATAAGATATACGAATTGGAATTGCTCCAATCATTTTAACAATTTTAGTTAATTCATCTACATATTTTTGCTCGACTTTATTTGTAGGAGTAAGAGGGTAGTATGCATTTTCAACAAGTCGGTCATTAGCATTTTCATATCCTGTTTTCTCAGAACCGGCCATAGGATGTCCGCCGATAAAATGTTCTTCAAGACCAAGGGCATTTACAGCCTGATGAATATTTGTTTTTACACTACCAACATCTGTTATAATACAGTTATCATTTATAATTTTTTTTAAAATACTTAGGTATTCAACATTTTTTTCAACAGGAGTGCATAAGAAAATATAATCACATTGTGAAAATGTTGAATCAACCTTATCAGTTGCAATATTTGCAGTACCATCATTTAAGGCTAATGTTCTGGATGATTCACGTCTGTTATATACAATAATTGTTGATTCAGGTAAAACACGTCGAATAGCTTTTGCAATAGAACCACCAATTAATCCGATTCCAATAAATCCAAATGTTAGTTTTCTCATTTTTTAAGTCCTTTCTTCCCGTAAATTGATCTTCCGACTTTAACACTTTAAAGTTTAGCACTTTAAAGCAAGATATTCAATATAAAATTTAAACTTTATGTATTAAATAAAAAATTATAAGAATTATTCAAGGCATTATAACCCATTTTATAGGAAAAAACAAATTTTTATTGTAACGTTTTTTAACATAGAGGAATGTTGTAAATCATATAATAATTTTGTAAAATAGATTATATGATAGTGAACGGATTAATTAAATATTAAAAATGGTGAACGAAATTATTTTTTATAAATGTTTCAAGAAATAAGCCACCAACCACTGGAAGGGGCAATACATAATAATAGTAGGAGGGTACAGCTATGAATGTGTATAAAACATCTCAGGTTAGAAATGTAGTTTTTTTAGGACACGGAGGCGCAGGTAAAACTACATTAGCAGAAGCAATGGCGTACGCAACAGGAGTGATAACCAGAATGGGCAGTGTCGATAATGGAAACACTATAAGCGATTATGACTCAGAAGAAATTAAGCGTAAGTTTTCTATTAATGCGGCAGTTATTCCAATAGAATGGAACGGATTAAAGATTAATATATTGGATGCTCCGGGTTATTTTGATTTTGTCGGACAGACAGAGGATGCCATGAGTGTGGCAGATGCAGCTGTAATAGTAGTAAATGGCAAAGCAGGATTAGAAGTAGGAACGATAAAGGCATGGGAAATATGTGAACGAAGAAAAATTCCAAGAATATTTTTTATTACAGGAATGGATGATCCTAATGCTAAATATATGGAAACCGTAAAGCAATTAAAGGAAACATTTGGTAAACAGATTGCTCCGTTTCATTTGCCAATAATTGAAGATGGCATTTTAACAGGATATGTAAATGTTGTTAAAATGGGTGGACGAAAATTTGTAGGTGATAATGGCGAATATGTGGAAAGAGATATACCGGATAATCTTGAAAGTGATTTGATTCCATGTAGAGAACAGCTTATGGAGGCTGTGGCAGAGTCAGACGAAGAACTTATGGATAAATATTTTAGTGGGGAAGAATTTTCAAATGAAGAAATATCAAAAGCACTTAGAAAAAGTGTAATAAGTTGTGATATAGTTCCTGTACAAATAGGAGCAGGTATTAACTGTAAAGGTGTAAATATGCTTTTACAGACATGCGAAAAATATTTCCCATCACCTGATAAGGCAGAGGTATTTAAGAAAGGAAAAAATCAGGATACAGGTGAGGATGTAATAGCTGATTTTGATGAAACTAAACCTGTAACGGCATATGTATTTAAAACAATAATGGATCCGTTTGTCGGTAAATATTCATTAGTAAAGGTAAGAACAGGTATACTTAAGGCATCAACTACAGTTTATAATCCGTCAAAAGGAATCGAGGAAAAATTAGGAAAACTTTATACTATATGTGGCAAAAATATTTCTGAAATAACCGAATTACACGCAGGAGATATAGGAGCGGTAGGCAAGCTTACAAGCACCAGAACAGGCGATACTTTAGCAACAAAGGAATGGCCGGTAGTTTATCACCCGACTACAATGTCTAAACCATATACATATAAACGATATAAGGCAGTAAAGAAAGGTGAAGAAGATAAATTAGCACAGGCATTGGTTAAGTTGTGTATAGAAGATTTGACACTTAAGACAGTAAGTGATGAAGAAAACAGACAACTTTTACTTTATGGTATAGGAGATCAGCAGTTAGATGTTGTAGCAAGTAAATTAAAGGAAAAATATAAAGTAGAAATTGAATTGTTAAAACCAAAATTTGCATTTAGAGAAACAATTAAAAAGAAAGTTCAGGTTCAGGGCAAACATAAAAAACAGTCAGGCGGACATGGACAGTATGGCGATGTAGTAATTGAATTTGAGCCATCAGGAGATTTATCAAGACCATATGTATTTGAAGAAAAGATATTTGGTGGTTCAGTTCCTAAAAATTATTTTCCTGCGGTCGAAAAAGGAATACAGGAAAGCGTTTTAAAGGGACCTCTTGCAGGATATCCTGTTGTTGGAATTAAGGCAACATTAATTGATGGTTCGTATCATCCTGTAGATTCGTCAGAAGTTGCATTTAAAACAGCAACCATGATTGCATTTAAGAAAGGATTTATGGAAGCGATGCCTGTATTACTACAGCCAATGGCATTACTTACAGTTACAATACCTGATAAATTTACAGGAGATGTAATGGGAGATTTAAATAAGAGACATGGAAGAGTTGTTGGAATGACTCCTGATAAAAATAATATTCAAATTATAGAAGCAGAAATTCCTATGTCTGATTTGTATGGATATTCAACAAGCCTTAGAGCAATAACAGGTGGACTTGGTGAATTTGAATACGTATTGTCCAGATACGAGCAGGCACCGGTTGATGTACAGGAAAAAGAAGTGCGTGAAAGAAGTGAGGCTAATAATAAATAATTTTGCGAAAAGTATTATGCTTGAAATTATAAAAACTAAATGATATGTTAAATGTATGTGACTATAGGGTTATTTGCTTAGGCAAATAATCCTATAGTTTAATATTGTGGTAGGATTGTGAGAGCGTGTAGCACAGAACAATCCGTAGGCATCAAAAACTCAAAATTATATTTTAAAAGAAAATAAAGTGAACACGACTCATTTAGTTTAATGTTTCTAACGATTAGTTGTTAAATAAAGAAAAATAAATTATAAAGGAGAGAATGAGATGGATATTAAAGAAATATTATCAAAAGTTGATCATACGTTATTAAGACCGGAGGCAACATGGAATCAGATAAAAAATATATGTGATGAGGGCATTAAATACAATACAGCTTCAGTATGCATACCTCCAAGTTTTGTAAAACAGGCTGCAGAATATGTTGATGGAAAAATTGCAATATGTACGGTAATTGGTTTTCCTAATGGATATAATACTACAGAAGTAAAATGCTATGAGGCACAAAGTGCTGTTAAAGATGGTGCTAGTGAAATTGATATGGTTATAAATATCGGATGGGTAAAAGAAGAAAAATGGGGAGAAATATTTAACGAGATTAACAAAGTAAAAGATTACTGTAATGGAAAATTACTTAAAGTAATTATTGAAACCTGTCTTTTAACAGATAAAGAAATAGAAAAAATGTCAGAAATTGTTTCGCTTTCAAAAGCAGATTATATAAAGACATCAACAGGATTTTCTACAGAAGGGGCAACTTTCCATTCTGTAAAATTATTTGCTGACAATGTATTCAACAACACTAAAATTAAAGCCGCAGGTGGAATTAGCAGTTTAGAAGATGCAGAAAAATTTATTGAATTAGGAGCAGACAGACTTGGGACAAGCAGAATTGTAAAAATAGCTAAAGAAAAAGAAGAAAATCAGTAGGGATTATCATATATCAGGGCTTACGAGCAACGCCTATATTCTATTGCAAAAATAACCATTTGTTGTATAATATAACAGTATGCGTGAAATTATGGGAAGGAATGATTTTGTGAGTAGAAAAGATAATTCAAAATCTGGAAATTTAAAAAATATAATTACAACATTAATAGAGGTTATTATTGTTGCAGCTATTATTTTTGGCGGCCTGATGTATGTTCAGCATAGATTACAGTCAAGAGGAACTGCAAGTACGAAGGGAAAAGGAATTGACAGTAAAGAAGAAACACAGGATGAAGAGCAGAATAGTGGAACAGGTAAATATAATCTTGTGGTCAATATAAAAAAGAATGCTCTCATTGTATACGAGACAGACAAAGATAATAATGAGGTTCCTACATATGTCTTTCAGTGTTCCGTTGGAGATGAAATAAATGAAGGCAAGGGTAAGGTTCAGAAAAAATACACCTGGCTTGATATTAATAAATCATGGCATAAATATAACTCACAGATTTCTGAAAACAGTTGGATTCAGTCAGTTAATTATAGTGAAAAATATAGTTGGACTTTAAATAAAAAATCATATAACAGTTTAGGAGAAAAGCAAAAAGCAGGTTCATGTATTTTGCTTACTGCAAGAGATGCAAAATGGATATATGATAACTGTGGAATAGGAACTAAAGTTAAAATTGTAAAAGGTTCAAAGAAGGATGCATTACCTATGGAACCACTTGCAAAGAATGAAACATATAAGAAATGTGGATGGGATCCTACTGACACTGATAAAGCTAATCCTTATTTAAAGCTTGCTAACAGTACAATTGCTGTTGGTAATAAAGTTGTATATGTTGAAAAAGGTACAGATGTTAAATACCTTGAAAATATAATTGCAATTAATGCCAACGGACAGGATGTTACATCAAAATTAAAATATAATAAAATAGATTCAGGCACGCTTGGAAAAAATAAAGTTAAATTTACATATAAAAATAAAGCTGGAGAAAAATTTTCTCAGACAGTGGTATTTAAAGTAATAGATACAACTTGTCCTAAGGTGACATTATCAACATATAAATTTAAATATGAAGTTAAGAGTGCAAGCATAAAAGATTATCAGAAAGATAAAGTAAAAAAAGCAATAGAAGATTTAGTTAAGTCAAAAGCAAGTTGTGATGAAAGTGGAGTTACAATTAAAGCAGTGGCTTTTCCTAAAGATCAATTAGAAATTGGAGATAATTCCGTTAAAGTAATTGCTACTGATGAATCAGGTAATATTGGAAGCTGTGAAGCAACAGTTGAATTAGTTGTTAAGGAAACTAAATTAAACAAGAAACCAAAAGTACCTGAAACAACAAAGCATGCTAAAGAGAAAACTACTACGAAGAAGAGTAAAGAAGAAACAACGACAAAGAAAAAGTCTGAGGAAACAACAACACAGAATTCTAAAGAAATAACTTCTCAGACTAGTGAAATGCAAACAACAGCAAATTTAGCTGAGTAAATAATAAAATGATTATAAATTATAATCTATAATCTAGGAGGAAAAATAATTATGTCTACAGCTTATAATCATAAGACAGTTGAAAAAAAATGGCAGAAATATTGGCAGGAAAATGAGACATTTAAAACAGATGTCTGGGATTTTAGCAAGCCAAAATATTATGCTCTTGATATGTTCCCATACCCATCAGGTGTAGGACTTCATGCAGGACATCCGGAAGGCTATACAGCTACAGATATTATGTCACGTATGAAAAGAATGCAGGGATACAATGTACTTCATCCAATGGGATATGACTCATTTGGACTTCCTGCAGAACAGTATGCGGTAACTACAGGTAATCATCCTGCAGAATTTACACAGAAGAATATTGCAACATTCTCAAAACAGTTAAGAGAGTTAGGATTTGATTATGATTGGTCTAAGATGATTGCAACATCTGATCCTAAGTTTTATAAATGGACACAGTGGATATTTAAAAAATTATATGAAGCAGGATATGCAAAACATATTGATATGCCTGTAAACTGGTGTGAAGAATTAGGAACAGTTCTTTCAAATGACGAAGTAATTGATGGAAAATCAGAACGTGGAGGATATCCTGTTGTTAGAAAGAATATGAAACAGTGGGTAATCGACCAGCCTGCATTTGCAGAAAAACTTTTGGAAGGCTTAGAAGAAATTGACTGGCCTGAATCAACAAAAGATATGCAGAGAAACTGGATTGGAAAAAGTACAGGTGTAGAAGTAGAATTTGAAATCGTAGACGGAGGAAAATTCTCTATTTTTACAACATGTATTGAAACAATATATGGAATTACATTTATGGTATTAGCACCGGATGGCGAAATTGTTAAGAGTCTTATGGACAGAGTAGAAAATAAAGAAGAAGTTGAGGCATATATTGCAGAAACAGCTAAGAAGAATGATTTTGACCGTACAGAATTAAATAAAACAAAATCAGGTTGCAGACTTGAAGGCATTTATTGTATCAATCCTGTAAATGGTAAGAAAGTGCCTTTATTTATTGGTGATTTCGTACTTGCAAGTTATGGTACAGGAGCTGTTATGGCAGTTCCAAGTCATGACCAGAGAGACTTTGAATATGCGATAGCACATAACATCGATATGATTCAGGTAATTGAAGGCGCAGATGTATCTGAGCATGCATTTGAAAAACAGGATTATCTTGGAAAAGGTTGCAAGCTTATTAATTCTGAAGAATTTACAGGCCTTACAGTTGAAGAAGCAAAAGTTGCAATCACAAAGAAATTAGTAGACATGGGAGTTGCAAAGGAAACAGTAAATTATCACTTCCGTGAATGGATTTTTGCAAGACAAAGATACTGGGGAGAACCTGTTCCTTGTGTATATAAAGAAGATGGAGAAATTTATTTCCTTCCTGACGAAGAACTTCCATTAATTCTTCCACCATTGGATGATTATAAAGGAAAGAATGGTAAAGCTCCTCTTGAAAATGCTGTTGAATGGAAGCAGTATGATAAAAATGGAATTAAGGGTGTGCGTGAAACAGCAACAATGCCCGGTTCAGCAGGATCTTCATGGTATTATATGCGATATATTGACCCTGATAATGATAAAGAATTTGCAAATCAGGAATTGTTAAAACACTGGATGCCTGTAGATTTATATGTAGGTGGTCCTGAACATGCTGTAGGTCATTTAATGTATTCACGTATTTGGAATAGATTTTTATATGACCAGGGTCTTTCACCTGTAAAAGAACCATTTAAGAAGTTAGTTCATCAGGGAATGATTCTTGGTGAAAACGGTATTAAGATGGGTAAGAGATTCCCTGAATTTGTTGTAAATCCAAGTGATATTGTAGAGGAATATGGTGCTGACACATTAAGATTATATGAAATGTTCATGGGACCAATTGAAGTTTCAAAGCCATGGAATTCTGATGCAGTACAGGGAGCTTATCGTTTTATTAAGAGAGTATGGGCATTCTTTACAGATGAAGAGAAAATCGTAGATGAAAACGATAATACATTAACAAAGATTTATCATCAGACAGTTAAGAAAGTTACAAATGACTTTGAAGAATTAGGATATAATACAGCTATTGCTCAGATGATGACATTTGTTAACGAAGTTTACAAAGCAGGAAAATGTCCAAGAGAATATGCTGAAAACTTTATCAAGATGTTCTCATGTATTTGCCCTCATGTTGGTGAAGAAATCTGGCAGATATTAGGTCATGCAGATACAATTGCATTTGAAAAATGGCCTGAATATGATGAGAGCAAGATGATAGAAGATACAATTAAAGTTCCTGTACAGATAAATGGTAAAACAAAAGCAGTCGTAGAACTTCCGGCTGATGTTTCAAAAGATGATGCTATTTTAGCAGGAAAAGAAGCAATAGCAGACAAGCTTACAGGAAACGTTGTAAAAGAAATTTATGTTCCGGGAAGAATTATTAACATTGTAATGAAATAATTGGGAGAAAAAACACAATAGAATAATTTCTTGAAAGAAAATAGAAGTTATATATTGAGAAATATAAAATGACGCAGGTAATGTTATCTGCGTCATTTTTATCTTAGAATTCTTCTAATCAGTTTGTATCCATTTTCTTTCAGCCATTTTCTTTGAACTCTGTAATTTGGTAATACATTTTCAACAATAGACCAAAAACGGGCAGAATGGTTCATTTCAATTCTATGACTTAATTCATGAACAACAACATAATCAATTACGTCTTTAGAAGTAAGCATAAGCAGAGCATTAAAGTTAAGATTGCCTTTGCTGCTGCAACTTCCCCATCTCGTTTTCTGTGTTCTAATTGAAACGCTATTATAGGAAACATCCATTATTTTAGCAAAAAAAGAAACACGTGTTGGAATATAATCGGAAGCAGTAGATATTAAATTGTTTATTTCATCTTTTGTCAAATAATTATTTTCTAAATCAGCCTGATTGTTTTTTATTTTGCTTAAATGGGAATTAATCCAGTCCTGTTTACTGTTAACAAATTTTAATACGTCATTGTTTCCCATGAAAAACGGAACTCTTACAATAAGCGTTCCGTCATGTTTTATTTCTAAACACATAGTTTTTCTTTTACTTTTAATTATTTTAATAGGATATTCGCTCATCTTTAAGGTACCTTTCATATCGTCAAAAGCATAGATAGTGTATGTAAATAATTTGAATTACATGCAAGTTATAGTATTTAAAACATCCATATTTAATTTAATTTACACGCAGATTACAGTATTCAAACTGTCCATATCTAATACAATTTTTACACAATCTAATACAATTTATACATAATCTAATAAATATATATATGTAATAAATATACTTATTAAAATGAGTAAAATCAAGAAGCTATCTTGCAATTTAAAATTCTATCAAATTATCAAGGAAAAATCAGCTCTTCTTATTTTTGCTCATTAATTTTGTAAGACGCTTAACCATTTCAATTCTTTGTTGCTCTTTTGGAGTCATTTTTTGTCTTAAAACATTTAGAATTGCATCGGTTTCTTCATTTGTAAATGAAGCTCCCTGTTTTGTTGCTTCATTTGATGCTTTAATGAAATAAGGAATCATTTGCTTTGCATCCATTTCACCTGTGTTTTCAACAATATCTGTAAGAATCTTTAATTTTTCATTAGAAATACCTGATAAAACAGGGTCATTCATCCATTCGTTATTGCTCATATAAAATCTCCATTCTGCTACAATAAATGCAGCACATAATAATTTTTAATCTGCATTATTACACGCACAAATTCTTATAAAATGTATAATGAAAGCAGAGAAATTCTAAGTTAAAACATTTCTTTAAACATATCCATATATTCACCAAACATAGATTCTTTTGCCTCGTCATCCATTGAAAACATATCCATCATACCGATAAATGTTTCAAACATTTCCTGTTCATCAGTTGTAAGATAATCTTTTATAATGGGATATAAAGTAGAAAAATCAAGAGGCTTGTCACAATTCATGGCTTTATAATTTCCGTTTTTATCTTTAATCATGTATGAACCGGGGTTAATAGAAAATGAATTTTTTAATTCCTGAAATTTTACATATATTCCAAGAGATTTGCCCGTATCATAATCTATGTATGGGAGAACAGCCTTTAGAATTTGCAGATTTCTGTTAGTAAGCATGCTGTCAAATAACGTTTGCTTCATATTTGCATTATCCATAAGGCTGACCTCCTTTTTAATTTAAATGCTTAATGCCATTAGTAATAAAAACAGATTCGTATCTTCTAAAAAATTAGTGGCAAGTTCATTTTTCAAAAGACATTCTAAATCATATTGATAATAATCTTTCGAATCAATTAACAGCCGCAACCGTTTCCAAAGAAGCCACCGTTATTATTTCCGCATGCACAAAGAAGTACTAAAATCCAAAGAATGCTCTGGCAACCACAGCCATCGTTTCCTCCACAACCGCATCCGTTATTTCCACCACAGCAGAATAAAAGGATAAGAATTAAAAATAAAGTATTGTTTCCTCCTTCACAACCGCATCCACATCCGCAGTTTGTTGCTGCTAAATCACTCATATTTGTTTCCCCTAAAATATTGTTTACACTAAATAATATGTAATGAACTTGAAATTGTTTACAAAAAAATAAACTTTAAAAGAAAAAAACATATATTAAAGTATAGACAACATAAGAGCTTTTATATGCCTGCTTATTACATATCAAATTTTAGTGGAAAGTTGAAATGAATACAGTTAGAAAATTATTGAAAATAGATTATATAGAAGAAAAGGGAATAATCGGGCAGGATATTGTTGTAGCAATACTTGATACAGGAATGGCAGAACATCCTGATTTGAAGGAAAAAATTATATTATTTAAGGATTTTGTTGGGGATAGGGAAAAATGTTATGACGATAATGGACATGGAACTCATGTTGCGGGAATAATAGCCGGAGAATCTAAAGACAGATTCTATGGAAGAATGAATATAAATGGAATCGCAAAGGGTTCTCAGCTAGTAGTCCTAAAAGTTCTTAATGCAAAGGGAATAGGTATTGAAGATAAAGTTATAGATGGTATTAAATGGATAATAGATAATTATGAAAAATATAATATAAAAATAGTAAATATATCTTTTGGAACAATTCATAATAATTGCTCAGAAATGCGTTTGATTAAATATGTAGAAATACTATGGCAGTTAGGATTAGTTGTGGTTGCAGCTGCAGGTAATAATGGTCCTGATATAGGCAGTATAACTGTGCCCGGTGTGAGTAAAAAAATTATTACTGTTGGTGTAGTAGAGGATGGGAAAAAAGTAAATGTAAATGGGAGATACACGTCGAATTATTCTGGAAGAGGTCCAACATGTGAATGTATTCAAAAGCCTGATTTGATAGCTTATGGTAATAATATTGTAAGCTGCAACAATAATTATAAATTGAAAAAATATACAGTAAAAAGTGGAACGTCGATGGCAACACCTGTTGTTACAGGATGTGCTGCATTGTTACTATCTAAATATCCTGAATTAAAAAATATAGATGTGAAAAGAAAGATAATAGAATCTTGTATGAATGTTAATTTGCCGGCTAATATTCAGGGCGCAGGAGTTATAAATCCTGTAGAATTATTGGATGTTAAATGATAATTATTATATTTGATTTTAGGGAGTTATAATATAAAGTCATAATTAACATCAAATATTTTGCCGGTTATAGATTTTTAAATCAAGTCTTTAAAAGTGTAAAGTGTTAAAATGTTTACTTTACAAAGATGGTTCAATGAAGTATAATTTAACTCGAGTATATTTCTAGGAGGAAGTAAGATGGCAAAAATTAAGATGACAACTCCATTAGTTGAAATGGATGGAGATGAAATGACAAGAATTCTTTGGAAATTAATCAAGGATGAGTTATTAGAACCTTTCGTAGATTTAAAGACAGAGTACTATGATTTAGGCCTTGAGTACAGAAATGAAACAAATGACCAGGTTACATTTGATTCAGCAGAAGCTACAAAGAAGTATGGGGTAGCTGTTAAGTGTGCAACAATCACACCTAATGCAGCAAGAATGACAGAATATAATTTAAAAGAAATGTGGAAGAGTCCAAATGGAACAATTCGTGCAATTCTTGATGGAACAGTATTTAGAGCTCCAATTATTGTTAAAGGAATTGAACCATACGTTAAGAATTGGACAAAGCCAATTACAATAGCAAGACATGCATATGGTGATGTATATAAGGGAAGCGAAATGAAGATTCCGGGACCTGGAAAGGCTGAAATTGTATATACAAATGAAGCAGGAGAAGAAACAAGAGAATTAATTCATGAATTTAAGGGTGCAGGAATTGTACAGGGTATGCATAACCTTAACGATTCAATTGAAAGTTTTGCAAGAAGCTGCTTCAATTTTGCATTAGATACAAAGCAGGACTTATGGTTTGCAACAAAAGATACTATTTCTAAGAAGTATGACCATACATTCAAGGATATTTTTGCTGATATTTATGAAGCAGAATATAAAGAGAAATTTGAAGAAGCAGGAATTGAGTATTTCTATACATTAATCGATGATGCAGTAGCAAGAGTTATGCGTTCAGAGGGCGGATATATTTGGGCTTGTAAGAACTATGATGGCGACGTTATGTCAGATATGGTTGCAACAGCATTCGGTTCATTATCAATGATGACATCAGTACTTGCTTCACCAAATGGTTACTATGAATATGAAGCTGCTCATGGTACAGTTCAGAGACATTATTATAAGCACTTAAAGGGTGAAGAAACTTCAACAAACCCAATTGCAACTATTTTTGCATGGTCAGGTGCTTTAAGAAAACGTGGTGAGTTAGATAATATTCCTGAATTAATGGAATTTGCTGATAAGCTTGAAAAAGCATGTATCGATACAATCGAAGATGGCGAAATGACAGGGGATTTATATATTATTTCTACATTAGAAAATAAAAAGAAATTAAATACACAGGATTTCATTTTAGCTATAAGAAGACACTTAGAAGCTTTACTTTAATTTTAAATGTATATAATTATTGATTTAAAATATAAGATGAACATTTTATATTTTGAATATAAAAATTTATTTAAGGAGAAGAATATAATGAAAAAAACAGAAAAAATAATTACTTTTCTTGCAGCAACAACAGTAATGGTTGCAGGTATGATTACATCAGCATTTGCTGCTGAGGCAATTACACCAACAGAATTTTACTATGGTACAGAAGCAATGAGTGCACCACAGACATTTAGCTATAATAATAGCAATGTTTTGGACAAAGAATATTATCAGGGTGTTGTGGTTCCTGTAAATGTTACTAAGGCAGGAAGTTTAAAAGTTGTAACAACAGCTACAAGTATAGTTAAGGATATTGATATTACAGTATATTCTGATGCTGCATGCACTAGCAGAATGGAATACTTAACAGATTTGAAGGTTGGTTCAACAACAGTTGAAGATTATGTTTCATTTTCAAATCCAGGGACATATTACATAAAATTCAATTCATACAGTTATGATGATAAAGAAGTTTATACAAATACATTTACAGTACAGACTGGATTCTATACATTTGATGCGAAAGCAATCAAGGATGGTGAAACAATTTCATATTATAGAAATTCAGGAGATGATAAGTATGTTTTTAATTATACAGCCACAAAGACTGGAAAAGTTACAGTAATAATTCCATATTCTATGGGTAGTTATTTAACATTTATTGATTCAGGTAAGACTGTATGTGAAAGAAAATGGGTAGACGATTATGTAAATAATAATCAGGCATCTTTTGCAGTAAAGAAAGGTAAAACTTATAAATTTGAAGTTACTTCTAATGGTACATCAGGTGGAAAGGTACAGAGTTTTTCTTTAAAAGAAACAGCTATTAAAGCTAAAAGCGGAGCAAAGAGAGCTAAAGCCGTAAATGTTAAAAAAGGCAAAACAGTAAAAGGGCTTATTGTAACCGGAGAAAAGAAAGCAAATTGGTATAAATTTACAGTAAAGAAAAAGAAACCTGTTAAAATAACTCTTGATGGTGATGCAGAAAATAGTCTTAAATTTACTATTTACAATAAAAAAGGTAAAAAAATTGATAGCACAACATATAGTGGATATAAGAGAGAATTTAAGCTTACATATAGTACAACTTATGGAAAGGCTAATGCCGGAACATACTATATTAAGATAGAAAAAGCAAACGCAAACAGTAATGCAGTTTATTCTATGAAGTGGAAATAAATTTATTTGAATATGGAATAGACAATTTTTATTATTAAAATTAAAGCATAAAATTATAGCACTTGGCTCACAATGTGGGGCAAGTGTTTTTATGCGTAATAATAAATATTTATTCCCAATGCCAATAGACTAATAAAATATTAGTGTATTGGTATTAGGAACAAATCAGAAAAAAGAAAGGATAATGTGTAAAAAATGAAAGAAAATTTAAAGAAATTATTTCAGTATTACAAACCGTATAAACATGTATTCTTTATAGATATGTTTTTCGCATTTTTAGCATCAATTATAGCGCTTGTTATTCCGTTAGTAGTTAGATATGTGACTTCAACAGTAGTATATTTACCGGCTAAAGATGTTTTTAGACAACTTATAGTTATAGCAGTAGTTGTAACAATATTAATTGCAATACAGGCATATTCTAATTTTTATATTTCAAATTATGGACATGTTATGGGAGCAAAAATTGAATATGACATGAGAGCAGAAATATTTGCACATTATCAGAAATTATCTTTTTCATTTTATGATGACCAGAAGGTAGGACAGCTTATGTCAAGGGTAACATCAGATTTATTTGACATAACAGAGTTACTTCATCACGGACCGGAAAATTTGACAATTTCTTTTATAAAAATAATAGGGGCTCTTATTATTCTTTGTACAATCAGTCCACAACTTACAATTGCAGCATTTATTCTGGTACCGTTTATGATTTGTTATGCTTACTTTTTTAATAAAAAAATGAAAAAAGCATTTAAGAAAAACAGAGTAAAAATAGCAGCAATCAATGAAAAAATTGAAGATAATTTATCAGGAATACATGTTGTTAAATCATTTGCAAATGAAGAACTTGAAAATGAAAAATTCCAAATTGGAAATCAGGAATTTTTAGAAGCTAAAAAAGATAATTACAAATATATGGGTGGTTATAATTCGGGATTAACTGCATTTACTACAATGATTAATCTGATTGTAATAATCGTAGGTGGATTTTGTATAACAAGAGGAATTGTAAATGTAACAGACATGATTACATTTTTACTTTATATAAATATATTTACGGATCCAATTAAGACTCTGATTGATTTTACTGAACAGTTTCAAAATGGGTATTCAGGTTTTGAAAGATTTTTGGAAATATTGGAAATTGAACCGGATATTAAAGATAATGCTGATGCAATTGAATTAAATGATGTAAAAGGAAATATTAAATTTAATGATGTTTCATTTAAGTATAATGACACAGCACATAGAGTATTAAAGCATATTAATTTGGAAATCCCACAAGGACAGTATGTAGCTTTGGTTGGTTCATCAGGTGCCGGAAAAACTACTTTGTGTAATTTAATACCGAGATTTTACGATGTTACAAAAGGCGAAATTACAATTGATGATGCTGATATTAGAAAAATAAAATTAGAGAATCTTAGAAATAATATTGGGATTGTGCAACAGGATGTGTATTTGTTTGCGGGAACAGTGTATGACAATATACGTTACGGAAAGAAAAATGCAACGAAAGAAGAAGTTATTGAGGCTGCAAAAAATGCAAATGCCCATGAATTTATTATGTCACTTCCAAATGGATATGAAACTGATATAGGGCAAAGAGGAATTAAATTGTCAGGTGGACAAAAACAGCGATTATCAATTGCAAGAGTATTTCTTAAAAATCCGCCTATTTTGATTTTTGATGAAGCAACATCAGCTCTTGATAATGAAAGCGAAAAAGTAGTTCAGGAATCTTTAGAAAAGCTTGCAAAAAACAGAACGACATTAGTTATTGCACATAGACTAACAACAATCAGAAATGCAGAAAAGATTCTTGTTCTTACTGAAAATGGAATAGAAGAGCAGGGAACACATGATGAACTTATAAATAAACATGGAATATATTATGATTTATATAATGTAAATAATTAGTAGAAAATAAATACAAATGCCGCCATCCGCATAGCAGGTGGTTTATAGTCCGAAAACAATCATACGCTGCGTGATTGTTTTCGGACAGACTAAAGTCCATAAACAAAAAAATCAGGGTGGGTTTAAACCATCCTGATTTTTATATAAAGAACCTATTGCTTATTTATTTTTTTGTCTACTATATTATAAATTGTACTAATTACAAAACATAATATTCCACAGACAAAAAAGCTTAAAGCATGTCCGATAGTGTTATCATATGTAATATCTAATAAAATAAGTTTTGCAATGCTTACTAAAGAAAGTACAAGTCCATAAATACGAAGCGATTTGAAAGAAAAACAAAATCCTAACACAATACATAATATTGCAAACAAAAAGGCAAAAATGCTAATTAAGTAATTTGGTGAATTGAATGAATTTAAAATTACAACCATTAAAATAGTGAATTTAATTCCAACATATATACCAAAAGTAATTTTTTCTTTCTTTAAATAATTCTGTGAATTTATCAAAAATAGTACTAGAGTCACTAGTATGGCAATGATATGTAATGCTGGACTATTTAGTTTGATAATAAAACGTAATCCACAAATCATTAAAAATAAGTTTACAATATCAGTTGTAATATTTGTACTTTTTTCATTCTTTCCTGATATCCAGTTTTTAGAGAATGGCGTGAACTTTGCCACAATATTAACTAAACATATAATAATAAAGCTTGTAAAATCCTTAGCTATATGTGTAGAAAATAAAGGAGCAATTATATTGCTAAAATCATTTATCGTAATAAAGATGAACATACAGTATAATAATATTTTTATTTTATTACTATAATCTTTTGTATATTTCATTAAGAATGAAAATAGACATAAAAGTGAAATGCTAATGAGTAATCTTGAAACATTATTAGTAGAACTGTTTAGTACGAAAAATATAAAATACACAATACTGAATATCTTATATATATATTGCTTGTAAAAATAACCGTATACAGCAAATGGGATGATAAATATTGATAAATAAAAATAATTATAAATAAAATTCCCGCTGTTATCAAAAGCAATTTGTACCATACTAATTATCGGAACAAGCATCATAGCAGTTTGAAGAAGTATAATATCAAATTTGTTTTCGTCTTTAAATTTTAATTCAATTCCAATAAGAATTAAGAGCGCTACGGCTATATTAAAGAATTCATTGAAACTAAAACAATATAAGGTCGTTAAAGCAATATAATAAAACATATTTGTAATACTGAATACAGCAGAAAAATTGTTATCTACTTTCATTTTAACAAACCCGGTAATAATAATAGAGGATATAAAAAGTAGTAGGATGCAGTAAGACAAAATAATCACTGTGCTATTTCCTGCATAAAGTTTATAGTCAGGCATTGTAGCATTAAAAGTGAATAAGCATATTATATTGAATATATTGCAAATTGAATTTTTGTGATATTCATCTTGAATATTAGTGTAATAAAATATTGATTCTGTTACTACAAAAAATGCAGAGAGAAAAAGCAATTTGTTCCAATCGCCTGAAGCGTGACAAAAATAAGTGCCAAATAAAATGGAAATTGTAATACCTGCCTGACCAATAATTGCAAAAATATATGATTTTGTTTTAGATAATACACAAACAAATAATGACCATACAAATATAAATAAATATAATGTTATTTCATTAATAATTTTAAAATACATGTTACTCAGCAACAATGAAATGAATATTGCCCCTGTGCCACATCCACTAATTGAAATATAAAGCTTGTTATGTGAATCTTTTTTTAGAAGAAAAATTCCGGCTATCATAAGTGCAAAACTGAAAATATATAAAATTAAAATTTTTGCAGTATCAGATAACATTGGCAATACTAAAGTGGCAAATAAAATTAAACTGATAAAAATTAATACAGAGGCAAAAATTCCCATTAAAGATTTGCCCATGAGTAATTCAAAATTATTGAAATTTTTAGTTGAATTTTTTCTAACACCATTGTCAATGCTAGTGCCTGTAGTAGAAGTGACAGGTGAATAAGGATGAACCTGCCCCTTAGAATAATAAGGCTGTGGTGCAGAACTGTGTCCTGCAGAATAATAAGGTTGTGGATTAACAGGAGGTTTGTCCGCAGAATATGTATTATTATGTTCGGTTTCATTCTCAACAGATAATTTTAAAAGATTTAACTGGTTGTTAAGATAGTCTAATTCTTTTGTTAAGTATTCAATTTTATTTTCGATTATAGCTTTGTCTATGTTTTCTTTATTGTTAGAATACTTTTCAATTAAATCATTTAGTTCTAATCTGGTTTTAATTAGCTTTTCTTCATATTGTAAAATATCGTGCATAAATACCCCTTTTATATACAGAAATAATAAAAAGATGATTTCTGTATGTATACATTATTTTTGAATAAATAATATGCCCGCTACTAAAATACACATTGTATATTTTGTAGAGAGCATATAGTAAACAATTGTTAATTAAATTGACTGTTATTCAATTACAGTGCCAATTTTTCCTCTGATTGCATCTTTAGCTTTAGCAAGGTTAGAAATGATAGCCTTTCTTCCCTTCTTTGCTAATACGAAATTGAGAGATGCATCAATCTTAGGAAGAGAAGTAATAGGATCAAAGTATCCTTTATCAATTAATTCTTCAGCTTCTTTTGTAGTTAAAGTACCAAGTTCTTTAACTTCTCCGTCTACATCAATTGTAAGATTATCACTTGATGTAAGAATCATAAGAGCATCAGCATCTAACATGTCCGCAAGTTTAGCTGCTGTATAATCTTTTTCAATAACAGCACTGGCACCTTTTAATCCTGTACGCTGTTCAAGAACAGGAATTCCACCGCCACCTGCTGCGATAACTAACTGATGAGCATCAACTAAAGCCTTGATTGCATCAATTTCATAAATATCAATTGGCTTAGGACTTGCAATGATTCTTCTGTAGCCTTCATCGCCTTCTTCGTATTCAACGTAGTTACCTTTTTTCTTCTCATTTTCAGCTTCTTCCTTAGTCATAAGACGTCCGATAACTTTAGAAGGAGCGTTAAATGCTCTGTCAAAAGGATCAACTCTTACCTGAGTAATAATAGTACTTACAGGTTTATATAATCCTCTTGAAAGTAACTCTGAACGAATTGCATTCTGTAAATCGAATCCAATATATCCCTGACTCATTGCACTACAGATTGACATAGGTGCAACAGTTCTATCAGGGTCAAGTCTTGAAAATTCAGTCATTGCAGTCTGAATCATTCCGACCTGAGGACCATTACTGTGAGTAATAACAACATCATATTTTTCTTCTACCAAATCTGCAATAGCTTTTGCAGCAAGTTTTACACGTTCCTGTTGTTTAGGAAATGATTCACTAAAAGCATTTCTTCCTAAAGCAACTACAATTTTTTTGTTAGCCATAAGTAGTCTCCTTTACTGATATCAGGATAAAACCTGATGTAATTTGAGGTCCGTTGAGACCAAAATCTTATAAATATTTTAACTTATAATAAGGAAAAATACAATAAATAAACCGTTTATTCGTCAAGTAAATCGGATAATTCTTCCCATTGGACCATTAGCTCGTCGAGAGTTTCACTAATTTTATCCTGTTCTTTACTGATTTCGTTTAATTTAGCTGAGTTTTTAGCAATTTCAGGGTCAGCTAAAAGTTCATCTAATTCATTTAAACGCTCTTCATTAGCTTTTATCTTTTCTTCAACTTTTAAAATATCATTTTTCAACTTTCTAATCCTTGCCTGTTCGGCTTTCCTTTCTAAATAATTTTGCTTATTAGTAGAAGCAGAAGGAGTATTAGAAGAAGTTTGCTCTTCTTTTGGAGCATATATTGCTGTAAGTTCGTCCTTCTTTTCTTCGTAATAGTCATAATTTCCAATATAATTTACAATTGCTTTATTTGTTAATTCAATGATACGTGTGGCAGTTTGATTAATAAAATATCTGTCATGAGATACATAGAAAATTGTGCCGGTATAATTGTTTAATGCGTTTTCAAGAATTTCTTTTGAAACCATATCAAGATGGTTAGTAGGTTCATCTAATATAATGAAATTAGCTTCTGAAAGCATTAATTTTGCTAAAGAAAGACGACCTTTTTCTCCACCACTTAAATCTCCTACGCGTTTAAATACATCATCACCTGTAAACATAAAAGCGGCTAACACATTTCTGATTTTTGTGTTTGTAAGATTAGGATAAGAATCGCTCACTTCATCAAACAAAGTATTTGAATCATTTAATGTATGATGTTCCTGATCATAATATCCGATATTAACGTTTGTTCCGAGAGTAAAAGAGCCGCTATCTGCAGCAATTAGTCCGTTTATAATTTTTAAAATTGTAGTTTTTCCGGTTCCGTTATCACCGATAAGAGCAACACGTTCACCTCTCTTAATTTCAAAAGAAATATCGGAAAATAATGATTTGTTATCAAATGACTTTGCTAAATTTGAAACACTTAAAACATCATTGCCACTCGTACAGTTTGGTTCAAGTCTAAGAGTCATGGCATTTTCATATGTATCAGGATTATCGATTACTTCCATTTTATTTAAAGCTTTTTCACGACTTTCAGCACGCTTATAAAACTTTTCCTGTTTATATGAGCGAAGCTTGGCAATGACTTCTTCCTGATGCTTTATTTCAGCCTGTTGTTTGATATAGAGTTTAATTGCTGCTTCTCTAAGTTCTTTCTTTTTAACAGCGTAAGCTGAATAGTTGCCATCGTAAACATGGCAGTGTGTATTTTCTATTTCAACAATCTTAGTTACAATCTTATCTAAGAAATAACGGTCGTGGGCAACGATTACAACAGCTCCGTTATAGTTAGACAAATAAGTTTCTAGCCATTTGATAGAATTTAAATCAAGATGGTTTGTAGGTTCATCCAATAAAATAATATCCGGTTTTTGAATTAAAAGTTTACATAGTGCAACACGGGTTTTTTGACCTCCGGATAAAGTCGAAATTTTTTTATTAAAATCACTGTCTTCAAAACCAAGTCCACGAAGAGTACCATCAACTTCACTTTTGTATGCGTATCCGTTTAACAATTCAAACTGATGATGTAGATTTGTGTAACTGTTAACTATATCATCATAGTTGTCGCATCCATTTGCCATTAAGGATTCATATTCCCTTAATTTATTTTCCATATCTATAATATTTTGCTTTACGGAACGTACTTCTTCATATATAGAATTATCTGTATCTAAATTCTGATATTGGGCAAGATAACCAACAGACTTATCCTTTCCGATAATTACATCCCCTGAATCGGATGAAAGTTCATTCATTATTATTTTTAATATAGTAGACTTTCCGGCTCCATTATTGCCTACAATGGCAGCTTTTTCATGGTCATTTACAAAAAAACTGCAATCGTCAAGAATAACTTCTTCACCATAAGCCTTGCTTATATGATTGCATGATAAAATCATAGGAATCCTCCTGTGTTTGTAGTGTTTTTATATAATCAGCAAAAATAGGCTGATACCACGTAAGATTATAAAACGAAAAGCTAAAACAATCAATGAAATACTGTAAAAGAACAGTGTTAAAAAGAATGATAAATATTTGACAATGTTTGCCCTAAAACATATAATTGAAGTGGTTAAATAACGAAGGAGAACGGAAATGAGAAAAATATCCAAGGCGGTAATCACAAGATTGCCAAGATACTATAGATATTTAGATGAATTAATACAGCAGGATGTCGAAAGAGTTTCGTCTAAAGAATTAAGTGACATGATGAATGTTACGGCCTCTCAGATACGACAGGATTTGAATAATTTTGGTGGGTTTGGACAACAGGGGTACGGATATAATGTTAAATATCTGTATGATGAAATCGGAAAATTATTAGGACTTGATGTGACGCATAAGATGATAATTGTAGGTGCAGGAAATCTTGGACAGGCAATTGCAAACTATGGAAATTTTAGAAACAGAGGTTTTGAAATTACGGCTTTATTTGACAAAAATAAAGATTTAATTGGTAAAAAGACAGTGAATGGGACTGAAATCAGAGACATTTCTACTATAATAGATTATGTGAAAAATGAAAATATTGAGATTGTGGCATTGGCACTTCCTAAAGGACCGGCAACAGATATTGCTGAAAAATTAGTCGAATGTGGAGTGAAGGCATTTTGGAATTTTGCTCACACTGATTTAGGATTTAGCGATGACATAATAGTTGAGAATGTTCATTTATCAGAAAGCTTAATGAAACTTACATATAGAATATCAGAAAAAGCAAATAAAAATAAATAAGAGGTGAAGTACTATGGAAAGAATAATTTCTGGTACGGATATGAAAAAGGTTGATGAATATACAATTAATGAAGTTGGAATTCCAAGTTTAGTATTAATGGAAAGAGCAGCAAAGAGTGTTGCTGATTTAATTGAAGAAACAACAGATAAAAACAGTGAGGTAATTGCTATTGCCGGAACTGGTAATAATGGTGCCGACGGCGTTGCAGTTTGCAGGATGTTATACATAGATGGATATAACACCTGCATTTATATTATGGGAAACATAAATAAAGCAACACAGGAATTCAAAACGCAGATTGAGATAGCACAGAAACTTGGAATTGAAATCAAAGATGCTTCAAGACTGACAAGAGATGAAATGGATAAGAAACACGTAATTGTTGATTCAATATTTGGAGTCGGATTATCAAGAAATGTAGAAGGCGATTACAAAAAGTTAATTGAAGCAATAAATCAAAGCAAGGCTAAAGTTTATGCTGTAGACATTCCATCAGGCCTGAATGCAGATACAGGAAAAGTGATGGGTGTGGCTGTTAAAGCTGATTATACTGTATGCTTTGGAGAACTTAAACTTGGAGCAGTTCTTTATCCGGGAGCAGATTATTGTGGAAAACTATCATTTGATAATATAGGTTTTCCGGATGTTTCCTATAATAAGTGTGAAACAGTTTATAAATACCACACAAGCGATGATTTAAAACTAATTCCGAAACGACCGAATTATTCTAATAAAGGTACATATGGAAAACTTCTTGTTATAGCAGGTAATAAAGATATAACAGGGGCAGCGTTTTTATGTGCAAAGGCAGCGTTTAGGACAGGAGCCGGACTGGTAAGGATATTTACTGCAAAGGAAAATCGTGAAGTAATACAAAAACTATTACCTGAAGCAATGGTAAATGTATATGATACAGATGATTTTGACAAAAAGGCTTTAGATGCCTGTATAGAATGGGCAAATGTTATTGCAATTGGTCCGGGAATTGGAACAGGTGGAATACAAAAAAATATGGTTGAAGCAGTTCTTGAAAGCAGAAAGAACACGGTAATAGATGCAGATGGAATTAATGTTATTTCACAAAATGTTAAACTAAAAAAAATGCTTCATAAGAATGTAATATTGACACCGCATTTAGGTGAAATGGCCAGATTTGAAAATAAAACGATAGATGAAATAAAGGACAATCTTGTAAAAAGTGCTTTCAATATTAATTATATGTACAATGCAAATGGAATTCTAAAAGATGCAAGAAGCGTTGCTGTTACGCAAGATGATATATACATAAATATGACTGGAAACAGTGGCATGGCGACTGCAGGCTCGGGAGATGTGCTTACTGGAATTGTTGCAGGATTGTTGGCTATTGGGTGCAATGTAGAAAACGCTACAACGCTTGCACCATACATTCATGGAATTGCCGGAGATTTGGTAGCAACAAAGATGCCTAAAGCGTCTATAATGGCTACAGATATAATTGAGGAAATAAAAAATATTATGCCTCAGTAAATAATTGTGAAACAATAATGATGAAGTTTCATTTAAAACTATACATAATAGAGATAATTCGAAATTGTAATGTAATAAAAAACGATAAAGATATAAATTCAAATAATTTATAAACGTGGAGAAGAAGAAAATGAAAAGAGAAATATGTGAAGAAGAATATTTTAGGGGCTATGCAGAAATCAATCTGGATGCAATATACAAAAATGTATATGAGATGAAAACAAGACTTAATAAAAATACAGGAGTTGTTCTTGTAATTAAAACAGATGGGTATGGGCATGGAGCAGTGCCTATAGCTAAAGCACTTGATGATTTGTGCTATGGATATGCAGTTGCAACTCCATATGAAGGCAATAATTTAAGAAATCATGGACTTAATAAACCTACATTTTTATTAGGTTATGCGGATGAATCATCGTACGATATGATTATAGAAAAAGAATTAATTCCAGCAATTTTTTCTTTAGAAATGGCAACAAAATTATCAAAGCACGCACAAAAATTTGGCAAAGAAGTAAAGATTAATATTGCTGTTGACACGGGAATGAGCAGAATTGGTTATATTCCGGGAAGTGATGCAGTAAAAGAAATTGTTGAAATAAACAAACTTCCTTTTATAAAAATAGAATCTATATTTACACATTTTGCAAAAGCAGACTATGTTGACAAGTCATTTGCTGACAAGCAGTTTGATGAGTTTGTAAATTTTGTTGATGAAGTAGAAATAAATGGAGTTAAGATTCCGATACATCAGTGTGCAAATAGTGCAGCAATGATGGAAATGCCAAAGACTTCATTATCATTGTCAAGAGCAGGAATTTCAATGTACGGATTGTATCCATCAGATGAAATGAGCCGTGAAAATATGAAACTATATCCTGCATTATCTCTTCACAGTCATGTAGTTTACGTAAAAACAATTAAAAAAGGAAGAGGAATAAGTTACGGACAGACTTATATAGCACCTCATGATATGAAAATTGCTACAATTCCACTTGGATATGGGGACGGATATCAGAGAAATCTTAGCAATAAAGGATATGTACTCATTAATGGCAGAAAAGTAAATATTGTGGGTAGAGTATGCATGGATCAGTTTATGGTTGATGTTACGGGAATGGATGTTAAAGAAGGAGATAAGGTAACTCTTATTGGAAAAGAAGGAGACGAAGAAATAACAGTTGATGAATTAGCAGCATTAGCAGGAACCTTCAATTATGAATTTGTATGTGACTTAAGTAAACGTATTCCAAGAGTTTATGTTAAAGATGACAAAATAGTTGGAACAAAAGATTACTTTGATGACAGATATGACGTTGATCTGTAAAATAATTAAATTTTTCCAAAAATGAATACACATTTTGAAAAGTGGAATAATATAATTGTGTTAACACAATCTATTTTTTGGAGTGTGGATATGGTTATTAGACGTGGTGATATTTATTACGCTGACTTAAGACCTGTAATTGGGTCAGAACAGGGTGGAATAAGACCTGTGCTTATTATTCAGAATGATACAGGAAATAAACACAGCCCGACTGTTATTATTGCAGCAATTACGTCAAAGATGAATAAGGCGAAACTGCCAACTCATGTTGAGGTTGATTCGCATAAGTATAATATAATAAAAGATTCAGTTATTTTATTAGAACAGTTAAGAACGATAGATAAAAAAAGATTGAAGGATAAGGTATGTCATTTAGATGATGAAATCTTAAGTGCAGTCAATGAGGCATTAGCTATAAGTTTAGAACTCAATACATAATTTGCAAAAGTTGACTAATAATAGATAAAATGATATATTTTTATAGTGTGTGTTTTGATTAAGACACAATGAAAATCAGGATTAAATCCTGTTATAAGTTATAAATACGGAAGAGAGGATATATAAATGTCAGGACATTCAAAATTTGCTAATATTAAGCATAAAAAAGAAAAAAATGACGCAGCAAAAGGAAAGATGTTTACCATCATTGGTAAAGAAATTGCAGTTGCAGTAAAGGAAGGCGGAGCTGATCCGGATAATAACAGTAAGCTTCGTGATGTTATTGCTAAGGCTAAGGCTAACAATATGCCTAACGATACAATTGAACGTGGAATTAAGAAGGCTGCAGGTAACGTTAATGCAGTTAATTATGAATCAGTTACATACGAAGGATATGGTCCTAACGGAACAGCTATTATCGTTGATGCGTTAACAGATAATAAAAACAGGACAGCAGCTAATGTCAGAAATGCATTTACTAAGGGTGGCGGAAACGTTGGAACTCAGGGATGTGTATCTTTTATGTTCGATAAAAAAGGTCAGATTATAATTGACAAAGAAGAATGTGATATGGAAGCGGATGAGTTAATGATGATTGCACTTGATGCAGGTGCAGAAGATTTCTCAGATGAAGAAGAATGCTATGAAGTTCTTACTCAGCCTGAAGAATTTAGTGCAGTAAGAGAAGCATTAGAAGCAGCTGGTGTTAAGATGACAGAAGCAGAAGTTACAATGATTCCACAGAATTATGTAACACTTACTGACGAAGAAGCTATTAAGAAGATGAATAGAATTATCGACTTATTAGATGAAGATGATGACGTACAGGAAGTTTTCCACAATTGGGATGAATAAATAAAAGGAAAAATATGAATACAGTACTGTTTGATTTAGACGGAACGCTTTTACCAATGAATATGGATGATTTTATGGATACATATTTTAAGGCGTTAGAGTCAAGATTTGAAACGTTAGGATTTGATCCTGAGAAGATTAAAAAATGTTTATGGGCCGGAACAAAAGCCATGGTTGCTAACGAAGGCTACATAACAAATGAAGAATGTTTTTGGAATGTTTTTGAAAAATATTTTTCGGACGACGGGAAAAAATTAGAACGTAGAAAAAGAATTAAGATAGAAAGAGAAATGACTAAGTTTTACAAGAGTGATTTTCAGGTGGCAAGATTTAATACAAGACCTGACAGTCTTGCTAATGAATGTGTTGATTTACTTAAAAGTAAAGGATATCAGATTGCTGTAGCAACTAATCCTTTATATCCGCAGGTTGCAACATATGAAAGACTTAGTTGGGCAGGATTTGAACCGGATGAATTTTTGCATGTTACTACATATGAGAATTCGTGCTTTAGCAAACCTAATCTGAATTACTACAGACATTTGCTAAAGACATTAGATAAGGATGCTGAAGATTGTCTGATGGTTGGTAATGATGTAGATGAAGACATGTGTGCATTAGAAATTGGCATGGATGTATTTTTACTTAATGAATGTCTAATCAACAGTAAGAAAAAAGATATTTCTCAATATAAAAAAGGAAATTGGAAAGTGTTTAGGGAATATATAGAAACTCTTCCGAATATTTAATGAAGACAAAGGGGGCTTCAATAGAGGCTCCCTATATGTATGTATAAATTAATTTTTGTTTTGGGAGAAAATTATGAAGGATAAAATAATTAATCCGTTGTTGTTACTTCTTACAGCAATAATTTGGGGAAGCGGATTTGTAGCACAGAGTGTTGGAATGAATTTTGTTCAGCCATTTACATTTAACTTTTCCCGATGTATTGTCGGAGGCATATTTTTAGCCATATATATTATGGTTATGGGTAAAGGAAGTAAAAAATCAAAAAAGAGTACGGAAGCAGTATTTATTGGAGGATTGTGTTGTGGATTATGCCTTTTTGGTGGGATGACATTTCAACAGATAGGAATTCAATATACTGAGGTCGGAAAAGCAGGATTTCTCACAGCAATGTACATAGTGTTAGTACCTGTATTGTCAACTATGTTTTTAAGAAAGAAAACAGGAATACATATTTGGCTTGGAGTTGTATTAGCAGTTGTAGGAATTTATTTGTTGTCGATTTCTTCTGACTCATTTACAATTGCCAAAGGCGATATATATGAAATTATATGTGCATTAATGTTTGCCCTTCATATTTTGGTAATTGATTATTTCAATACAAAAGCAGATCCAGTAAAAATATCATGTGTTCAGTTTTTTGTATGTGGCATTTTAAGTGGTGTGTTTATGATGACAGCAGAACAGCCGCAGGTTCAATATATATTAGCTGCATGGCAGCCGATATTGTATGCAGGCATTGTTTCAACTGGAATTGGATATACATTACAGGTTGTAGGACAAAGAAATGTTAATCCAACGGTTGCATCTTTAATTTTGAGTTTAGAGTCAGTTGTATCTGCAATTGCAGGGCTTTTAATTTTAGATCAGCAGTTGACTCAGCGTGAAATATATGGCTGTATATGTATGTTTGCTGCAATTGTTCTTGCACAGTTGCCAATAAAGAATAAATAATCAGTTAGCAACAGATTAATATGATAAGTTCAATATAGTTGCAAAATTATATTGTCTTAAGTATAATAAACCTATTGTAAAAATAGGAGGAAACAAAATGAACGAAGTTCATTTTATGTAAATGTTTCCGACGAATAGCCACCGACCGAAGGGCGGGGGCAATACATATTATTTAGGAGGAAATTCAAATGAAAAAAGTATTAGTAGTAGCACTTTCAGCAATTTTAGCTGTATCAATGTTTACAGCATGTGGAAGTAAAAAATCAGAAACATCTAATGGAACAGTTAATGAAGACAAGTTAATTATGGGAACAAACGCAGAATTCCCACCATATGAATATTATGGAGATGACGGTGAAGTTACAGGTATTGATGTAGAAATAGCGCAGGCAATTGCTGACAAATTAGACCTTAAATTACAGGTTGAAGATATGAACTTTGATTCAATCATTACAGCAGTACAGAGTGGAAAAGTAGATGTTGGTATTGCAGGAATGACAGTAACAGAAGACAGACTTAAAAATGTTAACTTTACGGATAGTTACGCAACAGGTGTTCAGGTTGTTATTGTAAAAGAAGGTTCAGATATTACTACAGTTGATGACTTATTTGCAGATGGGGCAAATCATTCAATAGGTGTACAGAGTGGAACAACAGGTGATATTTATTGTACAGATGATATCGAAGGTAAAAAGTTAGGAACAGTTGAAAGATTTAACAAAGGTGCAGATGCTGTTCAGGCTTTAATCACAGGAAAGATTGACTGTGTAGTTATTGATAATCAGCCGGCAAAAGAATTTGTAGCTGCAAACGAAGGATTAAAAATTCTTGATACAGAGTATGTAACAGAAGATTATGCTATTGCTATTAAAAAAGGAAATGATAAATTAACAGAAAAAATAAATGGAGCATTAAAAGAATTAAAGGATGAAGGAAAGGTTCAGGAAATCCTTGACAAATATATTAATGCTGAATAATTAGTAACGGGGAAACAAAATGAACGAAGTTCATTTTATGTAAATGTTTCCGATGAATAGCCGCTGACCGAAGGGCGGGGGCATTACATATTTTATAGGAGAAACAATGGAGAATTTTATTATTAAAGCTTTTTCTATGGCTGACATAAAAGATGATTTTGTACTTAATTTTATAAAGGATAACCGTTGGAAATATTTGACTGACGGTTTGAAAATAACTCTCGAAGTTACATTCTTTGCAGTTATTTTAGGTATTGTTTTAGGTTCGGTAATAGCTATTATCCGTTCTACTTATGATACAAATTATGAAAGTATGAAATCTAAAGTCGGTAAGGCAGTATTAAAGATTTTAAACTTAGTAGCAAAGATATATTTAACAGTAATCAGAGGAACACCGGTAGTTGTTCAGTTAATGATTATGTATTATGTAATTTTTGCAACATCAAATAATAAAGTACCTATTGCTATTTTGTCGTTTGGAATTAATTCAGGTGCATATGTTGCTGAGATAATTAGAAGCGGTATTATGGCAATTGACAGAGGTCAGTTTGAGGCAGGAAGAAGCTTAGGATTTAATTACATTCAGACAATGATTTATATTATTCTTCCACAGGCATTTAAGAATATTTTACCTGCCCTTGCAAATGAATTTATTGTTTTATTAAAGGAAACATCAGTTGCAGGTTATGTTGCTCTTCAGGATTTAACAAAGGGTGGAGATATTATTCGTAGTAGAACATATAGTGCGTTTATGCCACTTATAACAGTTGCTGTTATTTATTTGGTAATGGTAATGTTCTTTACTTATTTAGTTGGAAGATTAGAAAGGAGACTAAGAAATGATGAAAGATAATAGTCAGCCTTTAATTGTTGTGAAAGATGTAAAGAAATACTACAAAGGTGAAGTTATCAAAGCTTTAGATGGTATTAATCTTACAATTAACGAAGGAGAAGTTGTAGTTATTATTGGACCTTCAGGTAGTGGTAAAAGTACAATGCTCCGTTGTTTAAACCTTTTAGAGATACCTACAGATGGAGAAATTATATTTGAAGGTGAAAATCTTTTAGGAAAGAAAACTAATATAGATAAACACAGACAGAAAATGGGAATGGTATTCCAGCATTTTAATCTTTTCCCTCATATGACTGTAATGAAGAATATGACTATAGCACCAACAAAACTCAAAATTAAAAACAAAGAAGAAGCCGAGGCTAAGGCAAAGGAACTTCTTGAAGTTGTTAATTTAGCTGATCGTGCTGAGGCGTATCCAAAACAGTTATCAGGTGGACAGAAACAAAGAATTGCAATTGCAAGAGCTTTGTGCATGGATCCGGAAGTAATGCTTTTTGATGAACCTACATCAGCACTTGATCCTGAAATGGTAGGTGAAGTTTTAAGTGTTATGAAGGATTTGGCACGTAGAGGAATGACAATGGCTGTTGTTACACATGAAATGGCATTTGCTAGAGAAGTTGCAACAAGAGTTATATTTATGGATGCGGGAAAAATAATTGAAGAAGGTACTCCGGAAGAAATATTTGAACATCCAAAGAACCAGAGATTAAAAGACTTTTTATCAAAAGTGTTATAAAGATTAATGGAATTGTAAAAGTGTTTTATATACAGCATTTTAAGATTTATTTTTGATATATATACTAAAAAGCAGTGAGTTAAGAATCACTGCTTTTTAGATTTTTGTGTAGAATAATTTGCTTTTATAAAATTTAGTTTTCAAATGTCGAAGTTAAGAATGAAGTGTCGCAAACTTTATTTATGATTTATTTGTGATAAGGTTCATTATTTATGATTCTGTAACTTCTATATATTTGTTCTAATAAAATTACACGCATTAGTTGGTGTGGAAAAGTCATTTTTGAAAAGCTTAATTTAAAATCAGAACGTTTAGAAACACTTTCATGTAAGCCTAAAGAACCGCCAATAATAAAAATAATATGACTTTCACCGGTTATTCCCAGTGAATTAATCTTTTTAGATAATTCAACGGAATCCAATTGCTTTCCTAAAATTTCTAAAGTAATAACATATGCGTTGTCTGGAACGTGCTTTAAAATTCGTTCAGCTTCTTTTTCCTTAATTAAATTAATTTCTGTATCGGAACTGTTTTCGATTGTCTTTTCATCGGCAACTTCAACAATATTTAATTTGCAATATCTTGAAAGACGTTTAGAATATTCAGCAATTGCATCTCTATAAAAATTTTCTTTAATTTTGCCAACAGTAATGAGTGTAATTTTCATATTTAAAATCCTTTCACCTTGTTCAAAAACAAATAATAGAGTATAATGATATAAGGATACCGAAGCGGGAGTTTTTTGTGCTTGCACAAAAAAACTCACATTTATGGTATCCGTAAAACATGAGGAAGTAGCCCGATAGGGCGAAATCCGAATGTTTTTAGGATTGAGAAAGCACGAAGTGCGAAACAATCCGTAAATATCATTATACAATAAAAGTAAATAAATTAGGATTGAGAAAGCACGAAGTGCGAAACAATCCGTAAATATCATTATACAATAAAAGTAAATAAATTAGGATTGAGAAAGCACGAAGTGCGAAACAATCCGTAAATATCATTATACGGTATACGGAGGAAATGTAAATGCCATTTTGCCCAAAATGTAAATACGAATTTGTAGATGGAATAAAAAAATGCAACGAATGTGGTTGCGATTTAGTAGACAACTTAGATGATATAACTAATGAGTCTGATGAAGAAATTATGGATAATGAGAATATAATTAATGCTGAATTAGAGAATGCTAATTTAGGCGAAACATATGAATCTTTAGAGGATGGAAATGTATCATTTGACAAAGAAGATGAAGAAAGCAGATTTATGAGTTCTGCAAAGACATATCAGAAATTATCAGATAAATATGAAGATGTAAAGTCATCAGCATATACATTGATTTTAGTTGGTGGAGTTGGACTTTTTGTTATGATTCTTCAATGGATTAATGTTATTAAATTTCCAATATCAAGTCAGACTAAATGGTTGTTTAATTCCGTTTTAGGAGGAATGTTTATAATATTCCTTGCTGCCGGAATTGTATCATTTATGCATGCTAAAAAAGTTAAAATTGAGGCTGACATTGAGGATAAACTTATAAATAAAATTAATCAATTTGCAAAAGAAAACATAACAAAAGAAATAATTGATAAAGAAGTACCACAGGATGATCCTGTAGAAATATTATTTTTCAACCGTGCTGAGGTAATAAAAAACATATTGATGCATGAATTTGAGGATGCTGATGAGGCATTGATAGATGAACTTATTGAGAATATATATCAGAGTATATATGAAGAATAAATATAAAATAAAAGCTCTTGCATTAATAGATATAAAATGCAAGAGCTTTTTTATGCTTAGCACTAATAATAGATAGTGAAAAATAGGATAATATATGAAGAGAATGTATACGTAATATAGTTAATTAAGAGGAGAAAAATAAAATGAGTGAAATTAAAAAAATTGCAGTTTTAACAAGTGGAGGAGATGCACCGGGAATGAATTCAGCTATAAGAGCAGTTGTATTTAGTGCGGTGCGTTTTGGAATAGAAGTAGTTGGAATTTTTAGAGGATACGAAGGACTTATAGATTGGGAAACTATAAAATTAGAGCCTGATGATGTTAGAAATATAAACAATCGGGGAGGCACAATTTTATACACAAGCAGAAGCGAAAGATTTTTAGATGAAAAATTTAGAAAACAGGCCGCAGATAATTTGAGAAAAAATAATGTTGATGCTGTTGTGGCAATCGGCGGAGATGGAACTTTAAGGGGTGCAATTGATTTTGAAAAAGAAGGAATAAACATTTCTTGTATTCCAGGAACAATTGATAGAGATGTTTCATGTAGTGAATATACGTTAGGATTTGATACTGCTGCAAATACTGCGACAGAAGCAATTGATAAAATCCGCGATTCATCTATTTCGCATGGTAGATGTAGCGTTGTAGAAGTAATGGGAAGAAAACGCGGATATATCGCTTTGTGGGCAGGAATGGCAACATCAGCCGATGCTATTATTTTACCTGAAAAATGGGATGGCAATTATGATAATGTAACAGATGCAATAAAGAGACGACATGAAGATGGAAGAAACAGTTATTTAGTTGTGGTTGCTGAAGGCGTAACAGATGCGAATGAACTTGCTGATTTAATAAAGAAAAAAACGGGTATTGAATCAAGAGTTTCAGTATTAGGATATATCCAGCGTGGTGGACAACCATCAGCTAAGGATAGAATGTATGGTTCATTAATGGGGGCTTATGCCGTGGAAATATTGGTGAATGGCAATAAGAACAGAATTGTTGCTATAAAAGATGATAAGCTTATAGATTATTCAATAAATGAAGCTTTAAATATTCAGAATAGCCAGATTGATTCATTTCAGTACAAATTAAGTTTATTATTATCAGATTAGACTCTCAGATTAGACAAATAAATTTATTGATTACAAAAATGCGTAGTGTAAATTAAGCACTACGCATTTTGTTTAATGGTACGCCCTGCGGCGCACGTTTCAAACCGTATAATATGAAACAATCTCTATAAGGTACTTGTTTAGTTAAAAAAACGTAACAAAGATAAATGATACAATATTTAATTTAATAGCAATTGTAATACATAGTTCCGGGTTTTAAGCTCTTTTTGTTTAATTTGAAAAGTTCACTGACAGTTACAAGTTCATAGCTTTTTTTGTTTAATTCAGGCAACGCTTTAATGAATCCGTCTACAGATGTAGGATGTGAGTCGTGAAGAAGAATTATTTCTCCTTTGTTAGCGCTTTTAATAATTTCTTTATATACATAATCAACATTTCTATTTTTCCAGTCAAGAGTATCTACAGACCAGTAAATCATAGGAACATCTGCAAGTTTTGATACAGTATCATTAAAACTTCCATATGGAGGTCTTATAAGTGTAGGATAGATTCCAATTGCAGATTTAACCACAGATTTAGTTTTGCTGAATTCATATTTAATATCTGATTCTGATAAACTGGTTAATTTAGCATGGTCATATGAATGACTTCCGATTTCATTTCCGTTGTTAAAAGATTCTTTTAAAACAGATTTTTTAGCAGTTACATACTGACCAACAACAAAAAATGTTGAATTGTAATTATATTTTTTTAACGAATCAACTAATTTTTTTGTGTATGGACTTGGACCGTCATCAAATGTTACAGCCATATATTTAAAATTTCCGACAACAACCTTGCATTTGGCTTTAACTTTTTTGGACTTAGACATACAGTAAACATATGTAGTGCCCTTTTTCTTTCCTGTAACAACGCCTTTTTTGTTGACTTTAGCAATAGATGGATTTTTGCTAACCCAGATTATGCCTTCTTTTTTTTTGTCAGTATAAAGTGCTTTAAGACTACGGGAATCCTTTTTGTTTAATCTTAAAACAGTTTTGTTAAGTGAAATCTTTTTTATCGTAGATTTGATTTTAGGCTTTTTCTTAACTATAGTAGCGTCTGTAGGTGTATTTGTAGTAGATGCTACAGTAGCGTCTGTAGTTGAAATAACCGTTGTTGATGTTTCAGGTATAACTGCAGAAGTAGTAATTTCCTCAGCTATTGTTATAGTAGAACATGCAAAAATTCCAAGTGCTGCTAAACATAATGTTTTTAATAACTTTTTTTTCATAAAAATCTCCATTCTATTGCAAGTAATAAATGTAATCCTAATAAACCTAATAAAGGATTATACTAATCAGATGCAAAAAATAAATTTATATATATAACATAAATCCATTTTAAAGTCCAAATTAAAAAAAGTAAATAGCATAATTGTGGCATGTCCTCATATAATTCAATATGGGAAATGAAAGAAAGAATGTATTAGAGTATTTGCCACAAAAAATAGCCTTAGAAATAAAAAATAAAGTGCCTGATATAGAGCAAATATTGGAAATTAGAATAAGGGTAAATAAACCGATTTGCGTTAAGACAATAAAAAAAGAATATGTAATCGATGGAATTAAAATTGAAAATACAGATATGAATCAGATATTTAACATAATTACGGAATTCTCTACATACGCATATGAAAATTCAATAAAAAAAGGATTTATTACCGTAAAGGGTGGGCATCGAATTGGAATTTGTGGTGAAGCAGTTTATGAAAATAATGAAATTAAATATATAAATAATGTATCGTATTTAAATTTCAGGTCTGCAAAAGAAATTTTTGGATGTGCAAACGATTTATATGAAAAATTATATAAAAATAACATATTTAAAAATACTTTAATTATATCAGAGCCCGGAAAAGGAAAAACAACATTACTTAGGGACATTATAAGGCTTTTAAGTGATAAAGGTAAGTTCAATATATCTGTAATTGATGAGCGAAGCGAAATTGCGGCAAGTTATAAAGGAATGACTACAAATGATTTGGGAATAAGAACAGATGTTATGACTGCATTTGAGAAAAAAGATGGAATAGTCATGGCAATACGTGCAATGGCTCCCGACATAATTGCTGTTGATGAGATTGGAAATAAAGAAGATATAGAAGGTTTATATTTTGCTAAGCAAAGTGGGGTTGGTGTTATTGCTACAGCACATGGTAGCAATGTAAATGAAAAAGTGACAAAATATAAGGATTTGTTTAAAAAATATATTTATATAGAAGAGATTGGAGAATATGAATGTATATAAAGTTTATTGGAGCAGCATTTTTAATTGTAGCGGGTTGCATGTCGGGCAAAGAGATTAGTTCGAATTATTTAAATCGACTAAGGCAGCTTGAGGAAATAAAGAAAACAATTATTTTTATTTGTGGAGAAATTAAATATAACAATTCGAATCTGGATTATGTTTTTACAAAAATCTCCAAAAATTCCAAAGAATTTATAAAGGAATTTTTGGAAAGTGTAGTTAAGGATTTGAATGGAAATACTGAAAGAGAAATAACAGATGTATGGTGCGAAAATGTAGAAAAAGAAATTAAGACGAAAACCAGTCTTGAAGCATCTGATTTAAATGATTTAAAGGATATGGGAAATTTGCTTGGAATAACGGACAAGGATACTCAGATAAATAATCTGAATCTATATTTAGAAAAAATCCAATTGCAAATAGACAAGCTTGAAAAAGAAAAGGATGAGAAATGTAGACTTTATAAAACAGTAGCCACGATGTTTGGTTTACTTATTGTTATAACGATAATTTAATGGTGATGCTATGGATATAAGTATAATTTTTAAAATTGCTGCAGTTGGAATAATTGTTTCAGTAATAGGACAAATATTAAAACACAGCGGAAGGGAGGAACAGGCTTTTTTAACAAGTCTTGCAGGATTAATACTGGTTCTTATGTGGATAATTCCTTATATATATGAGCTTTTTAATACTATAAAAAACCTGTTCGAATTATAAATGTTTACCGTTGGAGTTTTAGGAATAATAATAGTTATTCTGGCCCTGCAGTTAAAAAATATTAAAAGTGAATATAGTGTTGTAATTGTGATTGTCGGCTGTGTAATTATATTTTTTTATTCTATTTCAGGAATAATTAAAGTTGTTGAAATATTGAAAAAAATAATTAATGATACCGGCATAAATGACGAGCAAATTATAATTCTTCTCAAAATAATGGGAATATCTTACATTGCCGAGTTTGTATCAGATATTGCTAAAGATAGCGGATATAGCGCATTGTCAAATCAAATCCAAATTTATGGGAAAATTACAATTCTTGTAGTAAGTGTTCCAATATTAGAAGCGTTAATTAATTGTATAAATGGGTTGCTGTTATGAAAAGAATAATATTAGTTTCAATAATTGTAGGAATAATTTGCTGTAAAAGCGTTTATGCAAATGAATTTGAATCAAATACATATATTACACTTGATGATTTCGATTTAAAAGAAACACAAAATGTTATGCAGAGTGAAAAGTATTCTATTGATATAGATGAACTGTTACAGGAAATTTCTAAGGGAAATGTAATGGCTGCGGTAAATATAATTATCGATAATGTAAGAGATAAATTGGAAAATCAGTTTAATGATATAAAACAGGTAATAATTACTATCATATTTACAACAGTATTTGCGGCATTGATTGTTAATTTCTCGTATTCATCATCTAAAAATGGCGTTAATGAAATGGCATTTTATGCTTGCTATGTTTTGCAGATTTCTACACTAATGTATATTTTTCAAATTGCAATGGAAATTGGAGAAAAACTTGTTTTGTTTATATTACAGCTTATGGGTGCAATAATTCCTACATATTTGCTGGCGGTGGGAATTACAAGTCAGGCAACAGCACTTGGTTTCAATAGTTTTATTATGACACTTATAGCAGTGATAGAGGCTGTCATACTGAATATTGTATTTCCTATGCTTAAAGTATATATGGCAATATCCATGGTTAATTCAATTTCAAAAGAAGATCTTTTGTCAGGTATGGCAGATTTGATAAAAAAAGCAATTAATTTTATTTATAAGTTTATATTAGGGACAGTTACCGGACTTAATTTAATTCAAAGTCTGATTCTGCCGACAACAGATTTAGCAAAAAATAATATAGCAAAGAAAATTATTTCAAATGTACCGATAGTTGGAAATGGGACTGACGCAGTAGCACAGATAATATTGAGTTCAGTAGGAATAATAAAAAACAGTATCGGGGCTCTTGCAATAATATTGATTGTATTTGTTTGCATTGTTCCAATGGTGAAAATGACTGCATATTCAGCTGTAGTTCAGATAAGTGGTGCAGTATTACAACCAATTGCAGATAAAAGAATATTGAATTGTATTAAGCAGACAGGTGAAGGAATAAAACTATTAAACAGAGGGATAAGTGTTGTTGGTTTTTTATTTATTATTACAATTGCAATAATTTGTATTTCTACCGGCAATGGAGGATAAGCATGTTTGAAGAATTAACAGAATATATAAAATGGATAGTTTTTTTTAGTCTTTTTGCAAATTTGATTTTAGATTTCATGCCAAACATAAACTATAAAAAATACATAAAAGTTTTAATAGGAATATTACTTATAATAGTTATTCTAAAACCTATTTTAAATTTTGACTTTTTGTTAAATGAAATTAATGACAAAGTGGATGATGTTTCATTTGAATTAAATAATGATTTACAGGTTGATGAAAAAATAAATGAAATGGAAACAAAAATTTATGAAAGAATTCTAGAAGGAGAGAACTTTGAAAGATGATTTATTTTCGCAGTTGTATGAAAATATAAAAAAAATAGGACTTACAAAATGGATAATGCTTGGAATAGCAGGAGTATTATTGATTGCAAGTTCTTATTTAAAAAAAGATGAAGTAAATGAAAATAAAGCAAGGTATAGTCAGTATGAAGAAAAAAATACATTTAATCAGAAATACGAATATAAAGATGAGATTGAAAAAGAAGTTGAAGAACTTGTTAAAAACATAAAGGGGGTGAATAAGGCAAAAGTGATGATTACTTTAAAATCATCAGAAGAAAGAATCGTTAAAGAAGACAATGAAGTTGTTGTTGAAAATGATGAAAGGGAAACAAACAAAACGGGCAAAGAAAGTAAAAAAAACAACACAGTAATAGTAGATGGAGAGAATGGAGAACAGCCATATGTAGTCAAAGAATTATATCCGCAGGTTGAAGGTGTGGCAGTGTGTATCAAAGGAAATTTTGATAGTGAAATAAAAAATAATATTATTAGTATAATTCAGGCATTATTTGATATTGAATCACATAAAATATCGGTATCAGAAATGAAATGATAGGAGGAATCATGAAAAAAATATTTAAAAAGAATCAGATAATAGTAACAGTTTTGGCAATACTAATTGTAATTGCAGGATACCTTAAGTATACGGATGCAAATTTTAATGACAAAAACAAAGAAGTCACAAATGAAATATATGAGTCTACATATGGAACTGATGACATATTAAGTAATGGAGAAATTGCAAGCCTCGATGAAAATGAAACAGGTGAAGCAGTGGAAGAAACAACACTTCAGCCGGGAGAAGCTGTAATGACCAGTTCGAAGCTTACGGATTTTATCATTCAGGCACGTATAGACAGAGAACAAATCCGCTCAAAAAATAAAGAAACATTATTAAAAGTTATAAATGACGAAACAGTAAGTGAAAAAGAAAAAACAAGTGCAGTAGAAGCAATGGTTGAGATTACCAAAAGTAGTGAGTTGGAAAATACAATAGAAACATTGCTTGAGGCAAAAGGCTTTTCAAATGTAATTGTAACGCTTTCGGATAACCAGGTAGATGTAATTATAGATGAACAGGAAATAACAGACCAGAAGAGGGCACAAATAGAGGAAACGATTAAAAGAAAAACAGATATTAGCGCAGATAAAATTGTAATAACCCCTGCGCATAAGTAAGTAAATTAAGTTGTAAAAATACTGCCGCAATGATATACTTATACGTGACAAGCACAAAGATGAAATAATTAGGAGGCTTTAAATGGAAGAAAAGAGAACTACTTATACTATATATGAAGGTGGAGAAGTTGGAGAAGTTGAAATCAATGATGATGTAATCGCAGTGATCGCAGCTGTTGCAGCAATGGAAGTTGAAGGAGTAGCTTCAATGGCAGGCAATATAACAGCTGATATAGTTGCTAAACTTGGAATGAAGAAACTTTCAAAGGGAGTAAAGGTTACAGTATCAGAAAACAGCATGGTTATCGACTTATCATTAAACCTGGAATATGGAACAAATATTTTAGAAGCTTCTAAAGCAGTTCAGAGTAAGGTTAAAAGCTCTGTAGAGAATATGACAGGATTGAATGTCGATGTAGTCAATGTCAACATCGCAAGTGTAGAAGTAAAATAATAATACCTTAAAAGCGGGTGTCATTTATGACACCCTTTTTTGGGATATAGATTGATGATTGTATGACATGATATGATTTATATAGATATACTAGTTGGGTTATGAAAATATTCGCTTAGTAATTAAAACTTAGGAGGCAGATATGAATAGAACGGAAATAAGAGAAAACACATTTAAATTACTTTTTTGTAAAGAATTTCATAGTAAGGAAGAAATGGGAGAACAATATAAACTTTATATGGAATCTTTAGAAGATGAAGAAAGAGAAAAGACTAATAAGATTATTAGTGAAGATAGTGTAGAAGAATTAATTCCATTTGAAGATAAAGAATATATAGTAGAGAGAGTTAACAAAATAATTGATGCAATTCCTGAAATTGATAAAGCAATTGATGAAGTCGCAGTAGGTTGGAAGACTGACAGAATGGGAAAAGTTGAATTGTCTATATTAAGACTTGCATATTATGAAATGGCTATGGATGATGAAGTTCCGGGAAAAGTTGCAGTTGATCAGGCTGTTATATTAGCAAAGAAATATGGAAGTGACAATGCACCTGCATTTATTAATGGAATTTTAGCTAAGTTATTTCAGGAGTAAATAATGAAATCAGTATATTCAGTATCTCAGGTAAACTCTTACATTAAGAATATGTTTACTCAGGATTTTGTATTGAACAGTATATATATAAAAGGTGAAGTAAGTAATTGCAAATATCATACGTCAGGTCATATTTATTTTTCGCTAAAAGATAAAGGTGGTGTTATTTCCGGTGTAATGTTTGCAGGTAACAGAGGCGGACTTAATTTTACATTAAAAGAAGGACAAGATGTTATTGTTCTTGGAAGTGTTTCAGTATATGAAAAAAGTGGAGCATATCAGGTATATGCAAAACAGATAATGCTAGATGGAGCAGGACAACTTTATCAGAAATACGAAGAATTAAAGAAAGAATTAGAAGAAATGGGCATGTTTGACATTATGTACAAACAGCCTATTCCTAAATATGCCACAAAAATCGGAATATGCACAGCAAGTACAGGAGCAGCTATTCAGGATATAAGAAATATATCTTCAAGACGTAATCCATATGTTCAATTATATTTATATCCGGCAATCGTACAAGGCGAGAATGCAGTTGCAAGCATTGTACAAGGACTTAGGTATTTAGATGAAATGGACATGGATGTTATAATTGTAGGACGTGGTGGTGGTTCTATAGAAGATTTATGGGCGTTTAATGAAGAAGCAGTTGCAAGAACAATTTTTAATATGAAAACTCCGGTAATATCAGCTGTTGGGCATGAAACAGATACTACAATAGCTGATTATGTAGCTGATTTGCGAGCACCAACACCATCAGCAGCTGCAGAATTAGCTGTTTTTGATTACAATGAATTTAAAAATAAGTTATTCCAATATAAAAGAACTCTTGAAAATAAACTTGAAAGAGAAATTCAAAAGAATAGAATTTTAGTTAAAAATTATGAGGCAAGAGTAAATTATGCAAGTCCTAAAAATCAACTGTTAACAAAGAAACAATACGTAGATGAACTTTTTACTAAAATGGATAATTTATTTAAAAATAAATTAACAAATGATAAACATACTTTGGGAATTTTAGCAGAACGCTTAAACGGTTTATCACCATTAAATAAATTATCTAATGGATATGCGTATATAACTGATGATAATTTGCATACTATTACTTCTGTCGGACAGATTGATGTAGGAGAAAAGGTATTGTTAAATCTTAAAGATGGAAAAGTAACAAGTGTCGTAGAAAAAATAGAAAAAGGGAGTTTATAAATGAGTAAGGCAAGTACAATCGAAGAAAATTTTACTAAACTCGAAGAAATAATTGAAAAAATGGAGTCAGAAGATGTTACATTAGAAACATCTTTTGATTTATATTCAAAAGGATTAAAATTAATAAAAGACTGTAATGATAAGATAGATAAAGTTGAAAAGGAAATGCAAGTGATTGAAGGTGGTAGTGAAGATGAATAATTATGCTGAACAGAAAAAAACTGGAATTTCCAAAATTGAAGATATTATTAAGCAGTATTGCCCTAAAGAAGAAGGACTTCAGAAAATAATTTTTGAAGCAATGAATTATAGTGTTGAAGCTGGAGGAAAGCGCCTTCGTCCAATGCTTATTTTAGAATCATGCAGACTATTTGGTGGAAATGATGAAGATGCGTATCCGTTTATGGCTGCAATGGAAATGATTCATACATATTCATTGGTGCATGATGATCTTCCAGCAATGGATAATGACGAATACAGACGTGGAAAAAAGACAACACATATAGCGTTTGGTGAGGATATGGCTATTTTAGCAGGAGATGCCTTGTTAAATTATGCTTTTGAAATTATGTCTGAAGCTGTTGTTAACAGCAAGCAGCCTGAAAAAATGGCAAAAGCTATGAGCACAATCGCTAAAAAAGCAGGTGTTTATGGGATGATTGGCGGACAGACAGTAGATGTTTTAAATGAAGACAGACCAATGGATATAGATACTATTAATTTTATATATAAGTTGAAAACTTCAGCTTTAATAGAGGCGTCAATGATGACAGGTGCAATACTTGGAAATGCAACCGATGATGATATCAAAAAAATGGAACAGATTGCAAGAAATGTGGGACTTGCATTCCAGATTCAGGATGATATTTTAGACGTTACAAGTACAACTGAAGAATTAGGAAAACCGGTTCTTAGCGATGAGAAGAATCACAAAACAACTTATGTGACTTTAATGGGAATTGATGACGCAAAGAAAAAAGTTGAAGATTATTCTAATGATGCATTAAATTTATTAGATGAATTAAATTATAAAAACGAGTTCTTGAATAATCTTATTAATGAATTGATAAACAGAAAGAAATAGATATGAGCAAATATGTATACTTAGATGAAATAAACAATATAAATGATATAAAAAAAATACCACACGATAAGTATCCGATTTTGGCTCAGGAGATAAGAAATTTTCTTGTAGAAAATGTAAGTAAGACAGGTGGACACTTAGCTTCTAATTTAGGAGTAGTAGAGTTGACGATGGCATTGCATCTTGTTTTAAATCTTCCTAAGGATAAGATAGTGTGGGATGTAGGACATCAGGCATATACACATAAAATTCTTACGGGCAGAAAAGATGATTTTACTACATTAAGATGCTTTGAAGGATTAAGTGGATTTCCAAAGAGAAATGAAAGTGAAGCGGATTCATTTGATACAGGACATAGTTCAACATCAATTTCAGCTGCATTAGGAATTGCAACAGCAAATAAATTAAATGGTAATGATGACAAGGTAGTAGCTGTAATCGGAGACGGTGCACTTACAGGTGGACTTGCTTTTGAGGCTTTAAATAATGTTGCTGCATTAAAAAGAAATTTTGTTATTGTTTTAAATGACAATAATATGTCTATAGCTGAAAATGTAGGTGGAATGTCAAAATACTTAAATAAAATACGAGTTGGCGAACATTATAATGAATTTAAAGTTGACGTTGAACATTTACTTAAAGGTATTCCAAAAATTGGTGATAATTTAAGTGCCGGAGTAAAAAGGGTTAAGGATAACTTTAAACAGTTCTTTGTACATGCCAAATTTTTTGACGATATGGGTGTAACTTATATAGGACCTGTAGATGGACATAATATAGATGAACTAATTAGAATTACAGAGGATGCATTAAAAATTGAACATCCAGTATTAATTCATGTACTTACCAAAAAAGGAAAAGGCTATTTGCCGGCAGAAAATAATCCTACTAAATTTCATGGAATTGATTCATTTGATGTTAAAACAGGTGAAAAAATTAATGAGAGCAATGTAAAAACATATACAGATATATTTTCAGATAAGATATTAGAATTAGGCAATGAAAATAAAAATATAGTTGCAATAACTGCTGCAATGCCGGATGGAACAGGCTTGAAAAAATTTGGTGATAAGTATCCGGATAGATTTTTTGATGTAGGAATAGCAGAAGAACATGCTGTTACTTTTGCAGCCGGTTTAGCAGCAAATGGCAAGAAACCGTTTATATCAATTTATTCATCGTTTTATCAAAGGGCATATGATCAGATAATACATGATGTATGTTTGCAAAACTTACCGGTTACATTCATTATCGACAGAGCAGGGTTGGTTGGAAAAGACGGTGAAACTCATCAGGGTATATTTGATATATCATTTTTCTCAAATATTCCTAACATGACTATAATTGCTCCTAAAAATGGAAGAGAATTAGAAAAAGCATTGGAATTTGCTCAAAAATATAATGGACCGATAGCAATTAGATTTTCGAGAGGTAAAGCAAGTAATGTATTTGAAAATTTGAATAATGAACTTGTTATGGGCAAAAGCGAAACGTTAATAGAAGGAAAACACGTTGCAATAATTGCGGTTGGAAATATTATTGAAGAAACGTATAATGCAGTAAAGAGTCTTAATGATAAAGGATGTAATCCAACTCTCATTAATGCATTGTTTTTAAAACCGTTTGATAAAGAAATGATAGATTCTATAGCTAAAAAATATAAATATATAGTTATTATAGAAGAAGGAATAAGACATGGTGGTTATGGCGAAGCAGTTATATCTTATATGGCTGACAAAAACTATAAAAATGATGTTATGAATTTAGCTATAGAGGATGAATTTGTAGAGCAGGGAACTGTAGAAGAATTGAGAAAAAAATTGCAGTTAGATGCAGACAGTATATGTGAAAGGATTTTAAATTTCATAAAATGAAAGAAAGATTAGATGTTTTATTAGTTAAAAGAGGTTTAGCAGAATCAAGAGAAAAGGCAAAGGCAATTATAATGAGTGGAATTGTTTTTGTCGATAATGAAAGAGAAGATAAAGCCGGTACATTTTTTAAAGATACAGTTAATATTGAAGTTCGTGGTAAAACATTGAAATATGTTAGCCGTGGAGGACTTAAACTTGAAAAAGCAATGGACAAGTTTGGAGTTACTTTAGATAAAAAAATATGTATGGATGTAGGGGCTTCTACAGGTGGCTTTACAGACTGCATGCTTCAAAATGGGGCTGTAAAAGTTTATTCTGTTGATGTTGGACATGGTCAGCTTGCATGGAAACTTGTTCAGGATGAAAGAGTTGTATGCATGGATAAAACAAATATCAGATATGTTACAAGAGATGATATAGATGATGTCATAGAATTTGCATCGATAGATGTATCATTTATATCTTTGACAAAAGTTTTACTGCCTGTAAGAGAACTTTTAACTGATGATGGTGAAATAGTATGTTTAATAAAGCCTCAGTTTGAAGCAGGAAGAGAAAAAGTAGGGAAAAAAGGTGTTGTTCGAGATAAAAATGTACATATCGAAGTAATAAATAATGTAATAGAGTATGCAAAAAGTATTAATTTTAAAATTTTAAATTTAGATTTTTCCCCTGTAAAAGGACCGGAAGGAAATATTGAATATTTATTGTATTTAAAGAAAAAATTAAATGAAAATGAAGAAGATGTCGAAATTACCGTTAAAGATGTAGTTGAAAATTCCCATAAGGAATTGGACAAATAAATTTGGAGTAAATAAATGAAAAATTTTTGCATAATTACAAATAATAATAAAGATAAAGATTATGTTTTATCAAAAAAAATCGAAGGCTTTATTACTGAAAAAGGCGGAACGTGCTTTATTTCTGAAAATTCAGATTTAACAGATGCAAAATACAATTACACAAATCCGGATAAGATGCCTGAAAATCTTGAGTGTGTCATTACAATTGGTGGTGATGGAACACTTTTACAGGCAGCACAGGATTTAATGTCAAAAGATATTGTGTTTTTGGGGATTAATAAAGGAACTTTAGGTTTTTTAGCAGAAGTCTGTGTTGAAGATATAGAAGATGCATTATATAGATTACTTATGGATGATTTTAAAATTGAATCACGAATGATGTTGAAGGGAACAATAATAAGAAATGATAAAGAAATATATTCAGCATCTGTATTAAATGATATTGTAATTCATAGAGGTGCAGACATTAGAATTTCTGATTTTTATGTTCATGTAAATAATCAGTTACTTGGTAAATTTCAGGCTGATGGCATAATTTTATCAACACCTACAGGGTCTACGGCTTATAATTTATCGGCAGGAGGACCTATTGCAAGACCTAATTCAAATTTAATTATTCTTACACCAATTTGTGCTCACTCAATAGGACAGAGAAGTATAGTGTTATCAGATGAAGATAAGATAGAAGTTACAATAGGTACATGTAAGAACCCAAAAGGAGAATTTAGAAGAATTTCTTTTGACGGAGATAATATAGTTGAGGTTGAATCAGGAGATGTTATAGCAATTGAAAAGTCACAGGTTTCAACAAAATTAGTGAAGCTTGATGATAGCAGTTTTTTACAGACAGTAAAGAAAAAAATGGGAGATAAATAGTGAAAGTTCAAAGACAGCGAAAAATTGTAGAGTTAATAACTGAAAAAGACATTGAAACACAGGAAGAATTGGCAAAATGTCTTGTTGATGAGGGTTATGCCGTAACGCAGGCAACTGTTTCAAGAGATATAAGAGAACTTAACCTTACTAAGGTATCTATTAATGGTGGAAAACAAAAATATGTATTACCTCACAGTAAAAACATGACTATTAACAGCAAATATATAAGGGTTTTAAAAGATGGAATACTTTCCATGACATGTGCAGGAAATCTTTTGGTAGTACGAACTGTTGCAGGAATGGCAATGGCTGTAGCTGCTGCTATTGATGCAATTAATATGAAGGAAGTTGCAGGATGTATTGCTGGAGATGATACAATTATGTGTGCGATAAGAGATGCACACGATACTGAAAATGTAAAAAAACATTTAGAAAGTTTTATTATATAATGGCTAATTAACCTGTGAATTTGGAGAGATGTGCAGGCTAGGAGGAAATATGTTACTTAATTTACATGTAAAAAATTTAGCATTAATAAAAGAAGTTGATGTTGATTTTACAAATGGTCTTGTAGTTTTGACAGGGGAAACCGGAGCTGGAAAATCGTTAATTCTTGGTTCAGTGAATATTGCTTTAGGTAAAAAAGTTGAAAAAGATATTATTAGAAAAGGTGCAGAATATGCACTTGTTGAATTAACGTTTTGTATTGATTCAAGATTGAAAGAAAAGTTAGAACAATACGATGTTTATCCGGAAGATGAAAATATAATAGTGGTTTCCAGAAAAATAACCCATGGTAGAAGTGTGTCTAAAATAAATGGAGAAACTGTTAGCCTTACAACTTTAAAAAATGTAATGGATTTACTAATAGACATACATGGCCAGCATGATCATCAGTCTCTATTGTATAAAAATACACATCTTCAGATTTTAGATAAATATGCAGGTGAAGAGGTAAAAGAACTAAAAAATACTATTTCCGACAAATACAGTCAATATATTGAAATTAAAAAAGAATTAGACAAATTCGATATGGACGAAACAAAAAGGCTTAGAGAATGTGAATTTGCCGAATTTGAAATTAATGAAATTGAAGCAGCCAATTTAAGTTTAGGTGAAGATGATGAAGTAGAGAATGAGTTTAAAAAATTATCAGGTTCTGAAAAGATTATGTCTTCGCTTTCGGATGCATATCAGATTATGGGATATGAAGGTAATCAGGGTGTGTGTGAGTGTATAAGTCGTGTTGGATATGATTTATCGGAAATATCAGATATAGATTCTAAATTATCGGATTTACAAAAACAGATATATGATATAGATGATATGTGCAAAGGACTTGCCAGAGAAATATCAGATTATATAGATGAAGTAAATTATGAGCCTCAAAGAGTTGCTGAAGTTGAAGAAAGATTGAATCTTATTAATCATTTAAAATTAAAATATGGACAGTCAATTGAAAAAATATTAGCTTATAAAGGTGAAAAGCAGGCATATTTGGATAGTTTAAATAATTATAATTTGATGAGAGAAGAGACAAAAACAAAATTAGATAAAGAGATGAGCGAGTTAGTTGTATTATGTGATAAACTTTCATCTCTTCGTAAAAAATATGCTATAAAACTTGAAGAAACGGTTGTTAAGGCTCTTGAAGATTTGAATTTTTTATCTGTTAAATTTAAAATTAATGTATCGAAAAAAGAAAATGTATCAGCTAATGGACAGGACGAAGTTGAATTTTTAATTTCTACAAATCCAGGAGAAGAAGTAAAATCTTTAGCAAAGGTCGCTTCCGGAGGTGAGTTGTCAAGAATAATGCTTGCTATTAAATCAATACTTGCCGGTGAAGATGAAATTGATACAATGATTTTTGACGAAATTGATACAGGAATTAGTGGAAAAACTGCACAGATGGTAGCGGACAAATTGATGGGCATAAGTAAGGAACATCAGGTTATTTGTATTTCGCATTTAGCTCAGATTGCGGCTATGGCAGATTCACATTATCTAATTGAAAAAAATACTGATGATGAGTCAACTGAAACGAATATATATAGATTATCAAGAGAAGATTCGATAAAAGAGCTGGTAAGAATTAGCAGTGGAGGAGAAATTACCGAGACAGCTATAAAACATGCTACAGAAATGAAAGAAATGGCAGAACGTGCAAAATTAGGTCAGTTTTAAAGTTATATTACTACATAAACTAAGAAGGAATAAAATATTCCTTCTTTTTTTATTTGTGTAAATAATAATAAAGGATATTTTATACTGAATTGGTGTATATCACAAAAAATAATCAGAAAGTAACAAATAAAGGCTTTCTTATATTTGTTAAAAAGAAGGAGAATAGGAGGATAAATGAGTATGAAACAAATAAATAAAAATACACGTAGAGCTAAAATTTATAAAAGATATCTGATAGTTTCCATAATTATAGGGTCGATTATGGTGTTTGTAACAGGTAAAGAATATATAGAAAAAAATATTCCTAAGGAACTTACGGCAGCATATAATTCTTCAGAAGATTACAATAGTGGAATTAGTCATGATTATAATGTAAAAAGTGCCAGTGCTCAGATAAATGGAAGTGATACTAAGATATATGCGTGTGGAATGCCTGTAGGCCTATATCTTCACACGGATGGAATAATGATTATAGATTATGCAGGGTTTGAAAGCATAGATGGCAACAAGGTTACACCATTAAAAAATAAAGTAAAAAAGGGAGATTATATTGAAAAAGTAAATGGTAAAAAAGTAGACTCGAAGCAAGAAGTAATTGATTTAGTCGAAAAAAGCAATGGGGAAAAAATTGAACTTACTATAAAAAGAAATGATGAAGAAATAACAGAAAAAGTAAAACCTGTGAAGGACAAAAATGGAATATACAAAATTGGACTTTGGGTTAGAGACGATACACAGGGATTAGGAACTATTACTTTTGTTACTTCAAATGGAATTTTTGGGGCATTAGGACACGGCATAAGTGATTTAGATACAGGAGAAATGGTTACTTCATTTTCAGGAAATCTTTATTATGCAAATATATGGGGAATTAAAAAAGGAAAAATAGGAGAACCGGGAGGGTTTTGTGGAAGCATAGATTATAACGAAGAAAATAAGGTTGGTACAATTACAAAAAATTGTGAAACAGGATTGTTTGGCAATGTTGATTTAAATAAAATTGATGTAGAAAAATTTAAAGAAGTTTCAGTTGCTAAAACAGATGAAGTAAAATGTGGAAAAGCAAAAATTATAATTTATAAGGATGGTAGATATAACGAGTATGATATTAATATTAATAGAGTTAGAAAGAGGGCAAATCAGAACAAAAATCTCGTGATTGAGGTTGTAGACAAGAAACTTTTAAGTAAAACAAATGGCATAATTCAAGGGATGAGTGGAGCACCAATTATTCAGAACGATAAACTAATAGGTGCGGTTACTCATGTGCTTATAAATGACCCACATCAAGGGTATGGAAGCCTTATAAGTAACATGATTCAATAATTTCATTGAATAAAAAACATTTTTTTAATATAAATTGTCATAAATATGGTATAATTATTCATAAGTATAAATTACAAAGGAGAGACAAATGGCTTCAAGACGATCAGAAAATATTAGTGAAATGAGTAATTTTGAAATAATTAAGGAAATGGAGGACTTGTTAAAGAAGTATAACAGAAAACCTGATAAGGCAATTTACAAAAAAAGCATTGTTAAGTTATTACAAAGTGCAGAAGTAATATTAGCTGCAGATGTTGATTTTAAGAAAGCCCAATCAGATGGGGAATTTTTAGAAAAAGTAATTCTGAAAACAGATGTAGTTAAAGATTCTGAAAGAAAAAGAATGTTACCTATATTTACTTCTTTTGATCAGATACCGGATGATTATGCAGAACATTTTTCATTGATAAGAGTTCAGTCAAGAGTATGTTATAACCTTATGAATGAAAGAGATGACATTGATGGATTGGTTATTAATCCGTTTACAAAATCAATGCCATTAATAAAGAAAGTTGATGATAATCCGATAAGAAAAACAGAAGTTAAGGCTGAAATTGATGACTTTGTTTTAGTACACAATGGCGAAAGATATGTAGTTAATAAATGGCCGTTTACTATTGGTAGAGTGGGAACGGATATTGAAATTAACGAATCATATATTTCCAAAATTCACACTATTTTAGTATATAAGGATGGAAAATATATTATTGCTGACAACGATTCAACTAATGGAACTAAGGTAAATGGAATCTTACTTAAACCAAAGGTACCTGTTGTATTACACAGCGGATATAAAATACTTATTGCTGATGAAGAGGAATTTGAAGTCTATATAAACGAATAAAGTTTTTGACTTTTGTAAACCTGTTTCGACATTTTGTTTATCGTTTATTGACATAAATAATCGTTATATAAAAATTAAATCCAGATATGTAAACCACAATGTCATATACTGTCGAATATTGCGATTTGTTTAAGTTGAATCGCGTTTAATAACTAATTATAATTTATCTTGTTGAATGAACAGATAATTCGTGGCGCTGTGATTAAGTCATTCTAAACAATAATGTATTAGGAGAATATATATATGGATAAGATTAGGGTAGCAATAGTAGATGATAACGATAAAATGGTTGAAATGATGGATGAGTATTTAGGCTCAGATGATGAAATAAATGTAATTGGCAGAGCAAAAAATGGAGAAGAAGCATTTGATTTGATTAAGGGGACCAGTCCTGATGTAGTATTACTTGATTTGATTATGCCTAAAATGGACGGTCTTTCTTTGATGGATAAGATACATAAAGACGGAACTATGATAAGGATGCCTTTTTTTATAATAACTTCTGCAATAAGCAATGAAGCGGTTATTCAGGATTCATTTAATTATGGAGCGGGATATTATATGTTAAAGCCTTTTGAAATGGATATGATTGTAGACAGGGTAAAAAGTGCAAAAGGAATTAACGGGAAAAAAATTCCAGAAAATAAAAAGATAATTGCTCCACTTGAAGATATGCAGAAATTTATGGAGAGAAATATTGAAAGCGACGTTACTAATATTATTCATGATGTTGGAGTTCCAGCGCATATTAAAGGGTATCAGTATTTGAGGGAAGCGATTATAATGTCCGTTAACGATAATGAAATGTTAAATTCCATAACAAAAATTCTTTACCCATCAATTGCAAAGAAATTCCAGACTACACCAAGTAGAGTTGAAAGAGCAATAAGACATGCCATTGAAGTTGCATGGAACAGAGGAAAAATGGATACAATTGATGAATTGTTCGGATATACAATAAATGCAGAAAAAGGTAAACCGACAAATTCAGAATTTATAGCATTAATTGCTGATAAGATAAGAATTGAATATAAATGTAGATAGTTGTACTTTAAAATAGTTACAAAATACTATATACTAGATAATAAGAGAAAATCTATATGTACAGGAGGTTCTAGATATGAAGAAAATATTATTTGCGGCATCGGAATCTGTACCCTTCATTAAGACTGGCGGGCTTGCAGATGTAGTAGGTTCGTTACCTAAGTGGTTTGATAAAAAAGAATATGATGTACGTGTTATTATTCCAAAATATATGTGCATTGATGAAAAATGGAAAAGCAAAATGCAGTATGTAGACCATTTTTATATGGACTTATGTTGGAGACGTCAATACGTCGGAATTTTGCAGATGGAACTTGATGGAGTAACATATTACTTTATTGATAATGAATATTATTTCTCAGGACCAAAGCCTTATGGAGATGTAAGATATGACCTCGAAAAATTTGCATTTTTCTCAAGAGCAGTATTGTCAGCACTTCCTGTTATTGGATTTAGACCTGATATTATACATTGTCATGACTGGCATACAGGACTTATACCTGTATATCTCAAAGATAGTTTTGCGTATAGCGAGTTCTATCAAGGCATTAAGTCAATTATGACAATACATAACTTGAAATTCCAAGGTGTTTGGGATATTAACACAATTAAAGATATTGCAGGACTATCAGATTATTATTTCACATCGGATAAATTAAAAGACTATGATAATGGTAATTATTTAAAGGGTGGAATAGTATATGCAGATTGGGTTACAACAGTAAGTGATACATATGCAGAAGAAATAAAGATGCCTTTCTATGGCGAAGGATTAGACGGCTTGCTTAGAGCAAGGTCTAATTGCCTGTCAGGTATTGTTAACGGTATAGATTATGATGAATATAATCCGGAAACAGATGAGAATATAGCAAAGAATTACAATGTAGCTAATTTCAGAAAAGAAAAAGTAAAGAATAAAGTTGCTTTACAAAAAGAATTAGGATTAGAAGTAGACCCTAAGAAGATGATGATTGGTTTAGTAAGCCGTTTGACAGATCAGAAAGGTTTGGATTTAGTTGCATACATAATGGATGAACTTTGTTCAGATGCAATTCAGTTTGTTGTTCTTGGAACAGGCGAAGACCGTTACGAAAATATGTTCAGACATTTTGATTGGAAATACGGACAGTCAGTTTCAGCAAATATTTACTATTCTGAAGCAATGTCTCATAAAATATACGCAGCATGTGATGCGTTCCTTATGCCTTCATTATTTGAACCATGTGGATTAAGTCAGTTAATGAGTTTAAGATATGGAACAGTACCTATTGTAAGAGAAACAGGTGGATTAAAAGATACTGTTGAACCATATAATGAATTTGAGGGAACAGGAACAGGATTTTCATTTGCAAATTACAATGCTCATGAGATGTTAGGAACAATAAGATATGCTGAAAAAGTATTCTATGATAAAAAGAGAGATTGGAATAAGATTGTAGAAAGAGGAATGAAAGTCGATTTCTCATGGAAAACTTCAGCGGAAAAGTATAAGAATTTATATGACAATTTAATAGGATAATATATTCAAAAAAGTTTTAAACGATATTAATGAATATATATGATATAGAAGGAAAGATTGCTTATGCAGTCTTTTCTTTTTTTGATTTTTTGTTAAACATGGGTGGTCCAAATGTTTATAGAAATTTTTTGTTCTTTATTAAGCATGGAAATCCAGATTTTTATAGAAATTTTTTGGGCCTATGTCAAGTGTAGGAATTCGAGTATTTATAAAAAATTTTGCCCATATATCAAGCATAGGACTCCAAGTTTTTATAGAAATTTTTTGATGTTAAAAAATTACGAATAAATAATTTAAAAGAAGAAATACTAAATTAGGTAATGATAATTAGGAGGTACATTATGAGTAATTTATCAGAACTTGATTTACAGAATTTAAGACATTTAATTACAGGATATGAAACATGTGGTGAAAAGATGTCATGTTATGCAAAAGAAGCTACTGATCCTGAAGTAAAAAAATTTTTTGAAGATGGCGTTAATTCAGCAACGCAAAATAAAGAAAAATTAATGAAATTTTTAGGATAGGAGAAGTAATAAAATGCAGGAAAAATATATGGTTATTGATTCATTAGAAGGAATTAATTCTGAGATTGAGAAGTTTGGGAATATGATTCCTCAGACGGAAAATAAAGAATTAAAACAAACATTAAAAGAGATGAGAAATAAATGTGAAATGTCACAGGAACAGTTAGCACAGATTGCTACAGCAAAGAATTATTATGTTCCGGCAGCACAGGCATCAGAACAGGAAATTCAGTCAGTAAAATCTATATTTCAGTAGTAAAGTTAATTTAGTATACAAATAAAGTAGTAAAAATACTTTAATAAAAACATGTTTTAAATTAAATTTATCAAATTAAAAAAATCCGCCATCTTTTTTGATGGCGGAAAATGTACATATTAAATAATCTCCTGTATACCTGTTATATCAGGAGTGATTGCCATAGAATAGTTTGTATGGTAAATAACAAATCCTGGCATAGCACCGGCAACTTTTTTCACCTGTTTTCTTTGAATGTAATCAATTTCGACTTTATCCTGATTACATCCCTTAGAAAAATGAGCAGCAAGTCTTGCAGCCTCTTCAAATGTAGCGTCAGGTAATTCCTTACCCTCACATTTGACAATTACGTGAGAACCCGGGAAAGTTTTACTATGGAACCACCAGTCATTACCGTTTGCAACTTTAAATGTAAGGTTTTCATTTTGAATGTTGTTTTTTCCAACATACATATGAAATCCATCAGAGGAAATGAAATGTAAAGGCTTATTTACTATTTTTTCTTTTTTTCCTGTTCGCTTAAATTTAATATATCTGGTCTGAATTAATTCATCCTTAATCGCTTTTAAGTCATTTTCGCTTGTAGCAATATCAATTGAAGCACTGACAGTTTCAAGGTAATCAATAGATTTTTTTGTCTCTATAATAATATCTGATAATGCTTCGTTAGTACGTTTTAATTTTGCATATTTGTCAAAGAATTTTTTTGCATTTTCAATTGGTGAAATAGTAGGGTCAAGCGGAATTGATATTGGCTCATTAGTATAGAAATTAATTGTATCGAATTTCTTGGCGCCGGGTTCAATTGAATAACCATAAGTTGTAAGTAATTCACCATATACTTTATATTTATCTTTTTTTAATGTATCTTTCATTTGCTTTTCCTGAATAGCAAATTTTTTTCTGTCTTTTTCTAATGCGTTTGTTACGACACGCCTTAAGTCAGAAGATTTTTGCCTCATACGTGTATGCAAATTTTTCTTGGCATAATAGTTCCTTAACAAAGAACTCATGTCGTCGTAAATAATTTCATTACAGTCTGAATGAGTAGAAAGACGTACAGCTGAAAAATCTACAGGTAAATCATCTTTTTCATATATAACAGGTGTAAATTCACCTTTTTTAATTTTGTTCATTAATTCATAAAATTGAATCCAGATTAAGTTTTGATTCCCATATTCTAATACGTTTGCAGGAATTGATGAATCAAATTTTGCAGCATAACATATGCTTTCAGCAATAGTTGGACTAATTCCGGTAAAGGAAGTGTAAATTGCTTTTGAAAGATTAATCGGTTTAGAGAATACTGTGTTAAAAAATTCTTCTTTTGAAACTGATAATGGGTCAAATTTATCCATTGTATCAGGAATAAAATATTCTTTTCCGGGGAGAACCTGTCTTACAGAACTCATAACAGCTGATACATGTTTTATGCTGTCTAATATCATATTATTTTCATCACAGAAAATAATATTGCTGTGTTTGCCCATTAGTTCGACAATTAAATGCTTTTGTCTTATGTCTCCTAAATCATCTAAATGCTGTATTTCAAAATCCAGGATTCGTTCAAGCCCCGGCTGTGTAATGTTTATGATTCGTCCATTATTTATATGTTTTCTGAGTAACATACAAAAGTTAGGAGCTGTCATTGGACTAGGTTTAGATTCTTCAGTTATGTATGTTAATGGAAGGCTTGCATTAGCTGAAATTAAAAGTTTGTATTGAACTTTGCCATTTTTAATAGTTAATGTGAGCTCGTCATTTTCTGTCTGGGCAATTTTATACAGTCTTCCATCTGTAAATTTATTTTTAAATTCCTGTGCCAAAGCAGCAACAGTTATTCCGTCAAATGCCATAATTTGAAATTCCTTTCGTATATCGAAATTTTAAAGTTACTGATAATATAATAATGTAATTTTCATTTTATTATTTTATGAATTTCAAGTCAACCTTGACTGAATATTTCAAATGAATTATAATAAGTTGAATTATAGCATTGTATGCTTAAAAAGAAATGAATGGTGAATGATATGCTATGTAGTATGACGGGATTTGGAAGAAGTGAAGTGTCAGTAGGAGAGAGAAAGGTTACTGTTGAAATTAAATCAGTTAATCATAGATTTCTTGAGGCAGGCATAAAACTTCCAAAAAAATTAAATTATTTAGATGGAGATATTAGAAGAATATTAAAATCTAAGATTGAAAGAGGAAAAGTAGATGTTTTTATTACTTATGAAAACACAGGTGAAGGAAATGTCTGCTTGAAGTATAATTCTGAACTTGCAGCTGAATATTACAATATATTTAAGAAAATGAGTGATGAGTTAGGAATAGACAATGATATAACAACATCTAAATTAGGACGTTGCCCTGAAGTTATAATGATGGAGGAGCAGAGTGAAGATGAGGATGAATTATTACACATTGTTGAAGATGCAATGATACAGGCATGTGATAAGTTGGTTCAGGCAAGAAATGCAGAAGGCGAAAGACTTAAAGCTGATTTAATGAATAAGTTAGACAATATAGAAAAAAATGTTTTATTTATTCAGGAAAAGTCCCCTTTAATTGTTGCGGAATATCGTGAAAAAATTAAGGAAAGATTGCATGAATTACTTGAGGATAATCAGATAGATGAAGGCCGAATTGCACAGGAAGTAACAATTTATGCAGATAAGATATGTGTAGACGAAGAGATAATAAGACTGCTTAGTCATATTAAGGCTATGAGAGACAGTCTCAATAGCAATAAAGCTATAGGTAGAAAATTAGATTTTATTACTCAGGAAATGAATAGAGAAGCTAATACTACTTTATCAAAGACGTCTAATCATGAAATTGCAGATGTGGCAATCGAATTAAAGACTGAAATCGAAAAGATTAGAGAACAAATACAGAATTTGGAGTAAGAGCAATGAGTAAACAGGGTAAATTATTAATTATTTCAGGTTTTTCAGGTGTTGGAAAAGGAACTGTAGTTAATAAATTAATAGATAAATACGATGATTACACAATTTCAATTTCAGCTACAACAAGAAAACCAAGAGTTGGAGAAGTTGATAAGGTAAATTATTTCTTTGTTAGTAAAGAAGAATTTGAAGATATGATAGCTAATAATAAATTGTTAGAATATGCACAGTATGTTGACAATTATTATGGTACTCCGCTAGAATTTGTTAATGAAAAGTTAAATGAGGGTATTAATGTTATTCTAGAAATTGAAACTCAGGGCGCTTTGAAGGTAAAAGATATAATGCCTGAAGCAATGATGATTTTTATTCTTCCTCCAAGTGCAGAGGAGTTAAAAAAACGTTTGGTCGGCAGAAACACAGAGTCTATGGAAGTAATAAATAAAAGACTCATGAAAGCAGCTGAAGAAACAATATTTATGGATAATTATGAATATTTCGTTATTAACGATGAAATAGAAGGTTGTGTCGAAAAAATCAATTTAGTTGTGAATAACGATACAACAGGAACAGCTTCAAAAAAAGAAGTTGAAGAAATTAAAAATGATATTAAAAAGTTTTCGAAAGGAGAATAAATTATGTTACATCCATCATATTCAGATTTAATGGCAATAGCAAACAGCGACGTTGAGGAAGGTGAACATCCGGTAGTACAAAGCAGATATTCAATTGTTATGGCTACATCAAAGAGAGCAAGACAGATAATTGCAGGTGATGCACCACTTATTGATGATGCTGATGATAAGAAACCACTTTCTATCGCAGTAGAAGAATTATACAAATCTAAGATTAAAATCTTAGGAGACGACGAAAGCGAAAATTAGAAAATAAGGGAGGCTTTTGTAGAATGACATATAGAATGATTCATTTTACAAAAGTCTTTTGTTTTGTAGGAGATAAAATGAAAATCTTATTTATTTCATTAGGTTGTGATAAAAACTTAGTTGATTCAGAGCACATGATAGGACTTTTAGGAAAAGCAGGTTATGAATTTACTTCTGATGAAACTGAGGCTGATATTATAATTATAAATAGTTGTAGTTTTATTAAAGATGCAAAAGAAGAAAGCATTGAAACAATATTTAATATGGCAAGAATGAAAGAAGAAGGAAATTGTAAAGCTTTGGTTTTAGCAGGATGCCTTGCGCAAAGATATCATGAAGAAATTAAAGATGAAATTCCTGAAATAGACATTGTTGTTGGTACTACGGCTATTGATGATATTGTAACTATAGTAGAAGATTATTTTAATAAGAATGAAAAAAAGCAATATATTAAAAATATAAATCTATTAGCCGGTACAAAAGCACCACGTGGTAATGCTGGAACAGACAGATATGCTTATTTAAAAATTGCAGAAGGTTGTGATAAACATTGCACATATTGCATTATTCCAAAAATCAGAGGAGACTATAGAAGTGTGCCAATGGAAGATTTAATTGCTGAAGCAAAAAATTTAGCTAAGTCAGGCATACGCGAGTTGATTTTGGTTGCCCAGGAAACAACAATGTATGGAAAAGATATATATGGAGAAAAAAGACTTCATATTTTATTAAAGGAATTATGCAAGATTGAAGATGTCGAATGGATTAGAGTGTTATACTGTTATCCGGAAGAAATATATGATGAATTGATTCATACCATTGCAAGTGAAGATAAGATATGTAATTACTTAGATATTCCTATTCAGCATGCAAGTGATAATGTATTAAAACGGATGGGACGAAGAACAACTAATCAGGAATTAAGGGATGTTATTGCAAAACTAAGAAAAGAAATACCTGACATAGTACTTCGCACAACTTTAATTACAGGATTTCCCGGAGAAACACAAAAGGATCATGAAATTCTTATGAATTTTGTGGATGAAATGGAATTTGAAAGATTAGGTGTATTCACATATTCAAAAGAAGAAGGAACACCTGCTGAAAAGATGGAAAATCAGATTCCGGAAGAAGTTAAAGAAGAACGTAGAGATGAAATTATGGAACTTCAACAGGAAATTGCCTTTGATTTTTCTGAAAAAATGATTGGAAAGGTTATGAAGGCTTATATTGAAGGAAAAATTTCAGGAGAAAACGCATATATTGCAAGAACATATATGGACATACCGGGTGTCGACAGTAATGTTTTTGTAATTACCGATGAAGAATTAATGACGGGTGATTTTGTAAATGTATTAATTACAGGCTCAAATGATTATGATTTGATAGGTGAACTTCAATACAAATAGATGAGAAGGAGATAAAAAGATGAATTTACCAAATAAACTAACGGTTTTCAGGGTGATTTTAATACCGTTTTTTGTATGTTTTATGTTGGCTGATATTTTTGGAGGTATAGACAAATATATCGCTGTTGGAATATTTATTGTTGCAAGTTTAACAGACTTACTTGATGGAAAGATTGCAAGAAAATACAATCTTGTTACAAATTTTGGAAAATTTATGGATCCATTAGCAGATAAACTGTTGGTAAGCGCTGCTTTAATTTGTTTATCAGAAAGTAAAATTCCAGTATGGATTGTAATTATAATTATCAGTAGAGAATTATTTATCAGTGGATTTAGAACACTTGCTGCAGATAAAGGAGTTGTTCTTGCTGCAGGTTGGTGGGGTAAATTTAAAACAACATTCCAAATGATTATGATTATTGTATTGATTATTGATTTGCCTTATACATTTATGGGAGTTATAGGAACTGCTTTAATATATATATCATTAGCTCTCACGATTATTTCAATGGTAGATTATGTATATAAGAATGTAGATGTACTAAAGGGGTAATATTTTAAAAATATTTATATGTACAACAAATATACGTTGTCTGAAATAGTCAGGCATTAAGCTTATAAATAAATTAAGTAAAAATAAAAGGATAGGTGTCTGCTTAAGTAGGCATCTATGTTTTTATTTTATATAAATATATTTGGCTGGTTTTAATGCAGTATGCTAATAATAAAATCCCACAACTGACCGGGAGAAAGGAGTATTCAATTAATATATAAGATAATTGAAGTGGATGGAATAAAATGAATTTAGAGGAAAGATTAGTTAAAATGTTATTAGATAGAAACGAAAAAGTTTCTACAGCAGAATCATGTACAGGAGGCTTAGTGGCTGGAAAGATTGTAAATGTTTCAGGAGCATCTGAAGTATTTGACGAAGGATATGTAACTTATGCTAATAAATCAAAAGCAAAATTATTAGGGGTAAGTAAAGAAATTTTGGACAATGAAGGAGCTGTAAGTAAAGAATGTGCAATGGAAATGGCAATTGGATGCGCAAAAGCAGCGAATGCCCAGCTTGGATTATCCACAACCGGGATTGCGGGACCGGGAGGAGGAACACCTGATAAACCTGTAGGGTTAGTTTATTTTGGATGCTATTATAATGGAGAAGTTTCCTGTGAAAAGCATATATTTAAAGGAGATAGATATGAAGTACGTACTCAGGCTGCAGATAAAATTTTGGAAATTGCCTTAAATAAAATGACTTTAAAAAATTAAGTAAATGCTATACAAAACAAAATATTATAAAAAATGATTGAATAATACTTAATTTTATTATAGAATCTTATAGACGAAAAAAAGGATAGGAGGCTCACTAATGTTTTATAATGAATATAGCAAAGAAAAATTGCAGGAAGAATTAGAAGAACTTTACAAAGAGTACAATAAGATTAAGGAATCCGGAATTAGTTTGGATATGTCAAGAGGAAAACCGGGACCTGACCAATTAGATTTGTCAATGGATATGTTAGATGTATTTAATTCAGAAAGTGATTTAAAGGCATCAAACGGTTTCGATTGCAGAAATTATGGTGTTTTAGACGGAATTCCGGAAGCTAAAAAAATGATGGCTGATATTATGGAGTGTAATCCGGAAAATGTTATTATTGGCGGAAATGCAAGTCTTAATTTAATGTATGATGCAATTTCAAGAGCATATACACATGGAATTATGGGTGAAACTCCTTGGTGTAAATTAGATAAAGTAAAATGGTTATGCCCGGTGCCTGGATATGACAGACATTTTGGTATTACAGAACATTTTGGTATTGAAATGATAAATATTCCACTTAAAGAAGATGGACCTGATATGGATATGATTGAAGAATTAGTTTCTAAAGATGCATCTATAAAAGGTATTTGGTGTGTACCAAAATATGAAAATCCAACAGGATTGTCTTATTCAGATGAAGTTGTAAAAAGAATGGCAGCACTTAAACCGGCAGCTAAAGACTTTAGAATTTTCTGGGATAATGCATATGCTATTCATCATTTATACGATGAAGAAGAAAAACAGGATACTATATTAAATATTATTGATGAATGTAAAAAAGCAGGAAATGAAGATATGGTGTACGAATTTGCATCAACATCGAAAGTTACATTCCCAGGTTCAGGGATAGCTGCGATAGCTTCATCTGTAGCAAATGTTGATGAAATTAAGAAGAGAATGTCAGTACAGACAATCGGATTTGATAAAATGAATCAGCTTCGTCATGTAAAATATTTCAAGAATGCTGAAGGTGTAAAAAAACATATGGCTAAACATGCAGCTAAATTAAGACCAAAGTTTGAAGCAGTATTGAAAATGCTTGATGCTGAATTAGATGGATATGGAATTGCTACATGGACAAAGCCAAATGGTGGATATTTCATATCTCTTGATGTTATGGAAGGCTGTGCAAAGAAAGTAGTAAATATGTGCAAAGAAGCAGGAATGGTTCTCACAGGGGCAGGAGCAACTTTCCCATATGGAATAGATCCTAAAGATAGCAATATTAGAATTGCACCATCATATCCTTCACCTGAAGAATTGATCGATGCAAGTAAAATATTGATTGTTTGTACAAAAATTGCTGCAATTGAAAAATTGCTTGAAACTAAGTAAAATAATAATATTTTGAAATATTAGGATTAAGTTTGCTTTTGATGTCATTATGCAATTGTTATTTTTGATAATTTCTGATAAAAAATAAATCTAAAAATAAATATATAAATAAGCCGTATGAATAATTAGTGCGATAGAATGCAACATAATTTTCATACGGCTTTAATTGTATCTGGACGAATGTTTTAAGATGGAATCGTTAGTTATCATGCATTGGAGAAACTAATCTTATAGTGTGATTAGGATTGGTTTGTGACGATTCGAATATATACTTAAATTGTTAATTGTATAGAGTATATGTTTAAATTGTTAATTGTTTAGAATATATTTAAACTGCTGATTGTGACGATAAAGTTTTAATAAAAACATTTAAACAATAAAATTAATATTGCAATTTAAATATAAAATGTGATATTATAATAGCGTCCGTAATAAAAAAAGGTTGACATTGGTTCAATGATATAATAAGATAATAACATAACGAACATAGGTTCGAACAGAAAGGGAACGAAATGAATAAAGAAGATAAATTAAAAGCACTCGATGCAGCGATTGCTAAGATTGAGAAAGATCATGGTAAAGGATCAATTATGAAACTTGGGGATTCAAGGGCACAGATGAATGTAGATTCAACACCTACAGGTTCATTAAGCCTTGATATAGCACTTGGAATTGGAGGAATTCCTAAGGGAAGAATTATTGAAATTTATGGCCCTGAATCAAGTGGTAAGACAACGGTTGCATTACATATGATTGCTGAAGTACAGAAACAGGGCGGAGTTGCAGGGTTTATTGATGCTGAACATGCACTTGATCCGGTTTATGCTAAGAATATTGGTGTTGATATAGATAATTTATATATTTCACAGCCTGACTTTGGTGAACAGGCATTAGAAATTGCCGATACAATGGTTCGTTCAGGAGCAGTTGATATAATTGTTGTTGATTCAGTTGCGGCATTAGTTCCTAAAGCTGAAATTGATGGCGAGATGGGTGATACACATGTAGCACTTCAGGCAAGACTTATGTCACAGGCATTAAGAAAATTAACAGGTGTTATAAATAAGACGAATTGTTCTGTTATTTTCATTAACCAGTTAAGAGAAAAAGTTGGGGTTATGTTTGGTAATCCGGAAACCACAACAGGTGGTAGAGCATTAAAATTCTATTCATCTGTAAGACTTGATGTTAGAAGAGTTGAAACATTAAAAGCAGGTGGAGAGATGATTGGAAACCGTGCTAAAGTAAAGATTGTTAAGAACAAAGTAGCTCCTCCGTTTAAAGAAGCTGAGTTTGATATTATGTTTGGTAAAGGAATATCTAAAGAAGGAGATATTTTAGATTTAGCATCTAAAATTGGAGTTATTGTAAAGAGTGGCGCATGGTATGCATATAATGGTGAGAAGATTGGTCAGGGTAGAGAAAATGCCAAGATATATCTAAGAGAACATGAAGCTGCTATGAACGAAATAGAAAAGAAAGTTCGTGAACATTTTTCTTCACATGATGAGGAAAGTGAATCAGAAGAGCAGGATAATGGTAAGGTAGAGGAATAACATGCACTATATTACTGAAATAAAAGATATAGGAAAGAAATGTAGAATTATAATCGATGACGATATCGTAGTTCAATTATATAAAGGAGAAGTTCGAAAACTGGGAATAAAAGCAGACTCTCAGTTTTCGAATGAGTCTTATAATGAAATGTATAATATCTTAAATAAGAGAGCGCGTGAGCGCTCATTATTTTTATTAAAAGATATGGATAAGACAGAAAAACAGATAAGAGATAAGTTAAAATTAGGTGATTACCCGGAAGATATAATAAATAATGCAATTGAATTTTTAAAGAAATATGGTTATGTAGATGATATACGATATGCGAAACTCTATATATCCTCTAAACAAAATTCGAAAAGTATAAAACAAATAGAACTTGAATTATATAAAAAAGGAGTTAATAAGGAAAATGTCAGTAAAGTTCTTTTAGAAATGGATTTATCTAATGAAGAGGCATTAAATAAATTAATAGAAAAGGTTATAAAAAAATATGATTTGAATGATAAAACACAGTATAACAAGATGTGCAGATATCTGTTAGGAAAAGGATTTTCTTATGGAGAAATACAGGAAGCACTATTTAAGTACACCAACTATGATACGGAATGGTAATGCACAAATGTTAGTTTGTTCAATTAATATTTATACAATATGTAGTGAGAAATGATGGTATATGTGACAGGATAAGTACCCCCTTTTTACTTGACATAACATTGATTTGGGAGTAAAATTAATTTGTTGTGTTTGTACAATGAAAATTTAATAAGGAGGTGCTCCTGTGAAACCAGAATTAGTGGCTATTATAGTAGTTGCAGTCGCAGTTGTATTCTCTATTATTTCCTCAGTTATCACTTCGTTATATAGAAAGAATGTAAGTGAAAAGAAGATTGGAAATGCTGAAAGCAAAGCAAGAGAAATCATAGATGAGGCAATTAAAACAGCAGAATCTAAGAAGAAAGAAGCTTTATTAGAAGCAAAGGAAGAAAATCTCAAGACAAAGAATGAGTTAGACAAGGAAGTAAGAGAACGCAGAGCTGAGATTCAACGTTACGAAAAAAGAGTTCTTAACAAAGAAGAAACCATTGATAAAAAGATGGATAGCTATGAAAAGAAAGAAGCTGCACTTAAGGTTAAAGAGGAAGAGTTAGCTGTTATGAAAGCTAAAGTTGAATCACTTAATGAGCAGCGTGTACAGGAATTAGAAAGAATCTCTGGATTAACCTCCGAGCAAGCAAAAGATTATTTATTGAAAACTGTTGAAGAAGAAGTAAAACATGAAACAGCAAAATTAATCAAGGAAAATGAAGCAAGAGTAAAGGAAGAATCTGAAAAGAGAGCTAAGGACATAATTGTTAATGCAATTCAAAAATGTTCAACAGATCATGTTTCAGAAACTACAATTTCAGTTGTAAATCTTCCTAATGATGAAATGAAAGGTAGAATTATTGGTAGAGAGGGAAGAAATATTAGGACAATAGAAACTCTCACTGGTGTTGATTTGATTATAGACGATACACCTGAAGCAGTAATTCTTTCAAGTTTTGATCCAATTAGAAGAGAAGTTGCAAGAATTGCACTTGAAAAGCTGATTGTAGATGGACGTATTCATCCGGCCAGAATCGAAGAGATGGTTGAGAAAGCTCAAAAAGAAGTTGAAACAATGATTAGAGAAGAGGGTGAAGCAGCATCCTTAGAAGTTGGAGTACATGGATTACATCCTGAACTTATAAAACTCTTAGGAAGAATGAAGTTCAGAACAAGTTATGGACAGAATGCCTTAAAGCATTCAATTGAAGTTGCTCATTTATCAGGGTTGATAGCAGCTGAAATCGGATTAGATGTTCGAGTTGCTAAGAGAGCAGGTTTATTACATGATATAGGTAAATCTGTTGACCACGATATGGAAGGAACACATATTCAGTTAGGTGTTGATATTTGTAGAAAATACAAAGAATCTGCAATTGTAATTAATGCAGTTGAAGCACATCATGGTGATGTTGAACCTGAAAGCCTTATTGCCTGTGTAGTTCAGGCAGCTGATGCGATTTCAGCGTCAAGACCAGGTGCTAGAAGAGAGACACTTGAAACATACACAAACAGATTAAAACAGTTAGAAGATATTACGGACTCATTTGAAGGAGTTGAGAAGTCTTTTGCTATTCAGGCAGGAAGAGAGATTCGAGTTATGGTAGTACCTGAGAAAGTATCTGATGCTGATATGGTACTCATGGCAAGAGATATTTCTAAACAGATAGAAGCTGAGTTAGAATATCCTGGTCAGATTAAAGTTAACGTAATTCGTGAAAGCAGAGTAACAGATTATGCTAAATAGATTTTGATTACATAATCATTCGGCTATACGAAATAATACTTTATAAAATTATAAAAAAGTGCAAGTTAATTGCACTTTTTTTTTATTATGATATACTTTTACAGAAAAGATGTTGGAGGTAAATATATATGGCTAAAATTGGATTTATCGGAATGGGTAATATGGGATATGCAATGTTAAAGGGTGCTTTACGTGAATTTGATGTACAGGATATTGTATTTTATGATGTAAATGTAGATAGAATGAAGCAGGTTTCTAATGAAACTAAAGTTGATTATCTTGATTCTAATGTACATGTTGTACGTAGTGTTAAATATTTAATACTTGCGGTTAAACCTCAGTTTTATAATGATGTCTTAAAAGATATAGCAGATGAAATAGAAAAAGAAAATGTTGTTATTTCCATCGCACCGGGAATTACAATTAAACAATTGAAAGACAGAATTGGATTTGATGCAAGAATTGTTAGAGCAATGCCCAATACTCCGGCGTTAGTTGGTGAAGGTATGACAGGAGTTGCTTATAATCCTACAGAATTTAATCTGGAGGAAAAACATATTATTGAAAAGATATTTAAAGCAATTGGTAAGATGAAAATTGTTAATGAAAAACTTATGAGTGCAGTTACATGTGCTAGTGGAAGTTCACCAGCATATGTATTTATGTTTATTGAAGCACTTGCAGATGGAGCAGTAAGATGTGGTATGAGCAGACAGGATGCATATGAATTTGCAGCTCAGACAGTTTACGGCTCAGCAAAGATGGTTTTAGAAACAAAGGCACATCCGGGAATCTTAAAAGATATGGTTTGTTCGCCGGCAGGAACAACAATAGATGCTGTTAAGGTTTTAGAAGATAATGGATTTAGAAGTGCAATTATGAAAGCAACAGAAGCTTGTTTTGATAAGTGTGAAAATATAAAATAATTTGTCGTTTTTTATAAATGTCTATTTGATTTTTGAAATATGGAGTGGAGAAATATATGAAGGAGTTTAATAGAATAAACAGAGAAATTGTTTATAAAGGTGCCATAATTGATTTTTGTAAGGATACAATTATTACACCGAAGAATCATACAGTGAAATGGGATTTGATAAAACATAAAGGTGCTGCAGCAATTATTCCTGTAACGAATGATGGAAGAATAATTATGGTGAGACAGTGGAGAAATGCAGTAGACAAGTTTTCATTGGAAATTCCGGCAGGAGGTTTAGATGGAGCAAATGAACCTACTAAAGTATGTGCAGCCCGTGAACTTGAAGAGGAAACAGGTTATACATCTGAAAAAATCGAATTTTTACAGACATTAATTCCTGCAATAGCATATTCTCAGGAAAAAATAGATGTATATGTTGCTTTTGATTTAAAAGAGTCTCAGCAGAATTTCGACGAAGACGAAGATATTACATTAGAAATATATTCTGTAGAGGAATTGTTAGAAAAGATTATGAAAAATGAAATTAACGATGCCAAAACTGTTTCGGCAATTTTAACGTATTATAATAAGTATTGTTGTAATAAGTGATAAAATAAATGTAATTGCATATTATATAATACACTTTAATGAAGAGTGATTATATGGTAAGATGGCAGTTCTCAAAAACTAAATTTAGAATCTGTGCATTTATACTCGGAAATATTATAGGATTTATGATGTTTAGGTATTTATGGACAGATTCTTATTTTGTAAATAAATATTGTGAAAGTTTGTTGATAGATAGAAAGTTTGTTCAAATAAAATTAGATAGTATGATTTTTTTTAATATATATTACGAAATGAAAAAAATGATATTTCTAAATTTTATTGGAATAACGAAATATAGAAAATATTTTATAGATATATATATTGTTTATGTTGGTTTAACTTTTATGATTCAGTTATGTATGTTATTGAAAAGACCTGGGTTTATTTTCATAGTATCAGTATTCATATATATATTGGAAAAAAGTCTTCAATTGCTTTATGTTCTTTTTATCGAAAAATATATGATTAATTATGAACAACAAACAAAAACAAACATAAAATATAAATGCGTTATTATGGGAAATCTCCTTTTCATAAATATAGGATTTATAGGAATTCTTAGTTTCTTTATTGCATTTATATTTAAAATTATATTTTTTTAATAAAATATTTTGACCAATATGTAGTTGATTAAAAATGAATCAAACGACATATAGTGTATTTATTGCAAAAATAATATATTTATATAATTTTGAATGTAAATAGATGTAAAAATGTGTTTGATTTTATCGTAAAAGAAATATATAATTAATAGTAATCGACTATAAAATGACACATAATATGCGACTATAAAATCTTTTGTGTGATGTTGTTTTGGGATGAATTAGGAGACGGAATATGCATTTGGAAATTGAAAAATTTATAATAAAATTGCATAAAGAAAAAGATATTTCTGAAAATACTGAATTATCATACAGAAGAGATTTGAAGAAACTTGTGGATTATTTAGAAAATAAAGGAATAAATGATTTTAAACAGATAAATGAGAGTGATTTAGTTGGATATGTTGAATGTTTGCATAAATTAGGACGTAAATCATCTACTATAACAAGATCAGTAGTAAGTATAAAATCCTTTTTTAACTATCTGTTTAACGAGGGATTGGTCGAGAAAAACTATGCCTTAAAATTAGTAGCTCCTAAAATAGAAAAACATGCACCTAATGTATTGACTTTAAATCAGGTTGATGCACTTTTAAGTGCACCTAGTGGAGATACTCCAAAAGAATTGAGAGATAAAGCAATGCTAGAATTACTTTATGCTACAGGAATGAGAGTTACAGAGATTATCACATTAGAATTAAAAGATGTTAATCTTGAGTTAGAATATGTAGTTTGTCATGACAGAACAAAAGAAAGAATGATTCCATTTGGTAGCGATGCAAAAAAGGCATTAATAATGTATCTGAGAAATGGAAGAGATTATTTGCTTGGCGATAATGAAAGTGATTGCCTGTTCCTTAATTGCTCAGGAAAAACAATGAGCAGACAGGGCTTTTGGAAAATTATAAAACAGTATGGTAACAAAGCGGAAATAGATATGGAAATCACTCCGCATGTGTTAAGACATACATTTGCAACACATTTAATTAATAATGGTGCAGCATTAAAGTCTGTACAGGTTATGCTTGGACATTCAGATGTGTCAACAACCCATATGTATTTGAATGCTGAAAACAGGCAGATAAGGGAAGCTTATGATAGGGCACATCCTAAAGCATAGGTTATATAAAAGAGTAATTAGTATACATGAATTGAATGCAATAAATAAAACTGTGGTTGATAAAGCCATGGTTTTTGTTATCCGGTAAAGTTTTAGATAGTTTAATATAGAAAAATCCGACAGTACTAAAATGTCTGTCGGATTTTTATTTCATCAAGCTTGATCAGCAATTTCGTAAATTAATTCTTTAGATAAGTCCCAACCTAAACATGGATCAGTAATAGATTTACCATATGTATGTTCAAATAATGGCTGATTTCCGTTTTCAATATAACTTTCAATCATAAGACCTTTAACGAATTTCTTCATATCGTCAGAATGTTTTCTGTTATGCATTACTTCTTTAGCTATTCTAATCTGTTCTAAATAGTTTTTGTTTGAATTAGAATGGTTTGTATCAATAATAACTGCAGGATTTGCAAATCCCTTGTCCATATATGAATTATGTAAATTAATTAAATCTTCATAATGATAGTTAGGGATGCACTGACCATATTGGTTTACGGCACCTCTTAATATAGCGTGTGTTAAATCGTTTCCGGATGTCTGAACGTCCCATCCTCTATAGATGAAAGAATGACCACATTGTGCAGCTTCAATTGAATTTAACATGATTGAAATATCTCCACTTGTTGGATTTTTCATTCCGACAGGAATGTCAATTCCACTTGCAGTTAAACGATGCTGCTGATCTTCAACAGATCTTGCACCAATAGCTACATATGATAAGCAGTCTGAAAAATATCTGTAATTTTCAGGATATAACATTTCATCTGCTAAAGGTAACTTAGTATCTTCCATTAACTTTAAGAATAACTGTCTTATTGTGATTAACCCTTGAAGCAAATCAGGTTTCTTTTCAGGATCAGGCTGATGTAACATACCTTTATATCCCTTACCTGTTGTACGAGGTTTGTTTGTGTAAACTCTTGGAATGATAAGAAGTTTATCTTTAACTTCTTCCTGAATTTTAGCAAGTCTTGAAATGTAGTCTTCAACAGCTTCCTGATTGTCAGCTGAGCAAGGACCAATGATTAATAAAAATTTGTTAAGTTCGCCTGTGAAAACTTTGCGAATTTCTTCATCATTTAATTTTTTTTGTTTTGCGACTTCATCTGACACCGGATACATTGTTTTGATTTCCAATGGAGTCGGAAGTTTTCTGAAAAATTCATAACTCATAATTTTGCTCTCCTTTAGTAAAAGTCGTTATAGGATGTATGGGAATAAAATTATTTCTGGTTTAATCAGAATAAAAATATTGATTAAATATAATCAACTTACTTGTTAGAAAATGCTTTTATTCAATGCATTTTTGATTAAAAATAATCAATTATAAGATAAAATTCACCATATAAGGTAATTGAAGGTTACCCATCGCTAACGCTCATTATACCATATAAATTTAATTCTTCAATAAAGAAAAAATATGCCATCATATTTTTATTTTAAAAGTAAAAGTAGTATAATAAACATATAAAATGATGTAAAAAGTTAGATTAAGATTAATTTGTCTACACATCTAGAGCGATATTTTGTTTGTGGAGGTGGTTTAAATGTTAAACAGAGTAATTTGGATTATATTAGATAGTGCAGGTATAGGTGAACTTCCGGATGCTGATAAATTTGGAGATGAAGGTGCGGACACATTTGGACATATTTATGAATCAAAAGAGGGGTTTGGACTTCCTAATTTAGAAAAACTTGGGATTGGGAATATACAAGGTGTGAATAAAAATATTAGAAATGTAGTAAATCCTGTTGGAATATATGGTAAAGCTATGGAGAAATCTAAAGGAAAGGATACAACAGTTGGTCATTGGGAAATGACGGGGATAATTACGGAGACTCCTTTTAAAGTATATCCAAATGGTTTTAATGAAAAAATAATAAATAAGTTTATAGAATCTTCAAATTTACCGGGTATATTATGTAATAAGGTTGGTTCGGGAACGAAAGTAATAGAAGAATATGGAGTGGAACATATTAAGACAAAGAAACCAATTGTATATACCTCAGCTGACAGTGTTTTTCAGGTGGCATGTCATACATCTGTTTACAGCTTGGATGAATTATATGAAATGTGTGAAAATGCCAGAAAGATTCTTTGTGGAGATGATAGCGTGGCAAGAGTAATTGCCAGACCATTTAATGGTGAACCGGGAAACTTTGTAAGAACAAGTGATAGAAGAGACTTTTCGGTTAAACCATCAGACTCTAATTTGCTTAAAATATTACAAAACAATGGAATTAGTGTTACGGCAGTTGGAAAAATAAATGATATATTTTGTGGAAGCGGAATAGAAAAGGCAATTCATACAACGGATAATATGGATGGCGTAAATAAAACATTAGATGAAATGAAAGAACTAGAAAAGGGTCTTATATTTACAAATTTAGTAGAGTTTGATTCAAAATGGGGACACAGAAGAAATGTAGAAGGCTATGGACAGGGACTTATTGATTTTGATAGCAGATTGCCTCAAATAATTGATAATTTAAGGGACAATGATTTACTTATAATTAATGCAGACCATGGCTGTGACCCTACTTTTAAAGGAACTGATCATACAAGAGAATATATTCCTGTTATTGCATATTCTAAGAATTGTAAAAATGGAGTAGATTTGGGAATATTGAATTCATTTTCTGATATTGGAGCTACAATAGCAGAAATATTTGGTGTAAAAATAAACAATGGTGAAAGTTTTTTAAATAAAATTCTTTAGCATTGTTTTAGTTGAAAAATATAATGATTAGAGTACAAAAATGGATTTTGCTATTTGAGGATGTGTTTGCATTATTCCCATTTTTGATATTATATCATATGATTTTAGAGGATTGAACAGGAGGGTACTATATGGGAAAACAATATCATATACAGGTAGATGAAAATGACGTTGGAAGATATGTAATTCTTCCGGGAGACCCGGGCAGGTGTGAAAAAATAGCATCTTATCTAGATGATGCAAAGTTTATAAGCAGAAATAGAGAATTCGTTACGTATACAGGATATTTAGAAGGAAAAAAAGTTTCTGTTACTTCAACAGGAATTGGTGGCCCTTCAGCTGCAATAGCAATGGAAGAATTGGTTGCGTGTAAAGCGGATACATTTGTGCGTATAGGAACCTGTGGCGGAATTAACATGAAAGTAAAATCAGGAGATTGTGTTATTGCAACCGGAGCTATTAGAAATGAAGGGCTAAGTAGAGAATATGCACCAATTGAATTTCCGGCTGTTCCAGATTTTTCTATTGCAACTGCATTAGTTAATGCTTGCAAAAAAAATAAAATAGTGTATCATTGTGGAGTGGTACAATGTAAAGATTCTTTTTATGGACAGCATGCACCTGAGCGAATGCCGGTGTCTTATGAACTGTTAAATAAATGGAAAGCATGGAAACGTTTGGGAGTGCTTGCAAGTGAAATGGAATCAGCTGCATTGTATACAGTTGCAGCGACTTTAGGCGTTAGATGTGGTTCTGTGTTTAATGTAGTATGGAATCAGGAAAGAAAGAAGGCAGGATTTGTAGAAGAGGACTGTCTTAATACCGAAAAGGCTATAAAAGTTGCTGTAGATGCTATAAAAATTTTAATAGAGGAAGACAGGGATGTTAGATAACATTAAAAAAGCAAAAGAGGAATTAATTAAAGTAAAACATTTTTTTAAGGAAACTTATAATAAACATATAATTTATATGTATATTACTGTTGCATTACTAGTTAATCTTATTATTGAAATGTTGGCAAGAGGTTCTTTCCTAAAAGGAATTTTTTATCTTATTTCAAGCCCATATGTTTTTATATGTAATTCGATAATAATTTTAATGACGTTGTCAGTTACATTACTGATGAGACGAAGATTTTTTGGTATATCAATTATATCGATTGTTTGGATTATATTTGGTATAGCCAACTGTGTATTGCTATCGTATAGAGTTACACCATTTACTGCGGTAGACATGATGCTTATTGATAGTGCATTGGATGTAATGAATAAATATTTAAATACTTTTGCATACATACTTATTATAGCTTTAGCGATTTTAGCAGTTGTAGGATTAGTATTTGTTTGGATTAAAGTACCTAAAGTAAATCATAAAATTAATTATGTTCGTAACATAATAGCAATAGCAATTATATGGGTGATAGGTTTTGGCGCAATTAATTTAGGAATTGCTTCATCATTATTGTCAGCTAAATTTGGAAATCTGGCTGACAGTTACAGAGACTATGGTTTTGTTTACTGCTTTACTAACAGTTTGGTTAATACAGGTGTAGATAAGCCGGCAGACTATTCAGATAAAACAATAAAAAGTTTGACTGCAGATGTAGAAGAAACGAAGGTAAAGAAAAAGCCTAATATAATATTTTTGCAGTTAGAGTCATTTTTTGATATTAACAATATGACAAATATAACTTTTTCTGAAAATCCGGTTCCATATTTTGAAAGCCTGATGGAACAGTATCCAAGTGGATATTTAGATGTTCCAATTGTAGGTGCAGGAACTGTAAATACAGAATTTGAAGTTATGACAGGAATGAATCTGGATGATTTTGGCCCTGGTGAATATCCTTTTAAAACAATTTTAAAAGAGACAACATGTGAAAGTATAGCATATAACTTAAAGGAATATGGTTATGCTACTCATGCAATTCATGATAATACAGCAACTTTTTATAGTAGAAATGTAGTATTTTCAAATTTAGGATACGATACATTTTCAAGTATAGAAACAATGAATATTGATGACTTTACTCCTATGGGTTGGGCAAAAGATTATTTCCTTACAGATGAAATAGTTGCAGCACTTGACTCTACAGAAGGACAGGATTATATTTATACAATTTCTGTACAGGGACACGGAAGTTATCCTACTGAAGGAGACTATGATTATCCGATTACTGTAAGTGGATTAGATGATCAGGCAAAGACAAATCAGTATCAGTATTATGTTTGGCAGATAAATGAAATGGATAAATTCATACAGAAACTTGTGGAAACTCTTTCTAAGAGAGATGAAGATACAATATTAGTTATGTATGGAGATCATTTGCCAAGTTTAGGTATAACGGAATCAGAACTTGTAAATGGTGATGTATATCAGACACAGTATGTTATCTGGTCTAATTTTAAGACAAAATACGAAGACGAAGATATAGAAGCATACCAGTTACAGTCAAAAATTCTTGGCGGATTAAATATGACTGCAGGTACAATCAATAATTATACACAAAAGCACAAGAACGATGATGATTATGCAGATGGTTTACAAAATCTTGAATATGACAGCTTGTACGGGGATCATTTGCTTTATGGTGGTGATAATCCATATGTAGCAACAGATATTCAGTTTGGTCTTACAAAGGTGTCTGTTTCGTCAATTTCGCCAATGAATGATGGAAGTGGAACAGTTTATATTTATGGAAAGAACTTCACAAATTATAGTAAAGTTTATATAAATGACGAAAAAGTTTCTACTGTATTTATTGATGATAGCACATTAATGATAAATTATGACGATTTGAAAGATGGAGACAGTTTCGCTGTATACCAGCAGAATTCAGATACTCATGTGTTGAAGAAGACAGATCCGATTATTTTTGAATCGGAAAATCTGGCAATGCCACAGGAAGAAACAACAATTCCTGAGACAACCGTACCTGAAACTAAGAAAAATAAAAAGAATAAAAAAAATAAAGAATAATTTTAATGAAACTCCATTACAATGTTATATAGGTTGTAATGGAGTTTTTTATGAAGAAAATAATTATATACATACTTTGTGTTTGCCTGATGTTTACATTTATCTTTAGTAAAAGTGTCTTTGCAAAAAATAACAAAAATGAAACTGTTGAAAATTCATCAATAGAAAAAGAAATAACAGCTAAGGCGGCAGTACTGATGGAGCCTGAATCTAAAACAATTTTGGTAAACAAAAATGGGGATGAGAAATTATGTCCGGCAAGTATAACAAAAATAATGACGCTATTACTTATTTTTGAAGAGTTAGAAGCGGGTAAAATTAAATTGGATGATATAGTAACGACAAGTGAACACGCAAAAAGCATGGGTGGTTCACAAGTGTTTTTGGAAACAGGAGAACAGCAAAGTGTGGAAACACTAATTAAATGTATTGTTGTTGCGTCAGGAAATGATGCCTCGGTTGCCATGGCTGAATACATAGCCGGTTCTGAAAGCGAATTTGTTGATAGAATGAATAAAAAAGCTAAAAAACTAAATATGAATAATACTAATTTCGAAGATTGTTGTGGACTTACGGATTCTGATAACCATTATTCGAGTGCAAATGATGTGGCGATTATGTCTTCAGAATTAATTACAAAATATCCGCAGATATTTAAATATTCAACAATATGGATGGAAACCATAATTCATAAAACGGATAAGGGAGAAAAGGAGTTTGTTCTGTCAAATACAAATAAATTACTTAAAACAAATGATTGCATAAAGGGGTTAAAGACAGGAAGCACATCAAAAGCAAAATATTGCGTATCTATTGTAGGACAGAAAAATGATGTCACATTGGTGTCGGTAATAATGGCAGCGCCTGACTATAAAGCAAGATTTTCTGAGTCAGAAAAACTGATTAATTATGGATTCTCAAAATGCAAATTTTATAAGGATGAAAATGTGCATAAAAGTAATGTGAAAATAAAGAATGGTAAAAAAGAATACGTAAAATCAGGGGTTAAAAATAAATTTTCATATGTAGAAATCAAGGACAGAGATATTAGCAACATTAAAAGCAAAGATAAGATTAAAACTAATATTAAGGCTCCGGTTAAAAAGGGGGATAAACTTGGTGTATGCGAATATTTTATTGACAAAGAAAAAATAGGAGAAACAGAAATAATATCGTATGAAAATGTAGAGAAGAATAATTTTATAACAGAATATTTTAAAATGTTTAAAAATGTATTTAGATGCTGCATTTAAAAATGAGTTGAAAAAATATATGAATTTATGTAAAATTAACAATGATATTAATTTGAAAGAGTAAGATACATGGAATTAGAAGTAAAACTTGAAGTGTTTGAAGGACCATTAGATTTGCTTTTGCATTTGATAGAAAAAAATAAAGTAGACATTTATGACATACCTATTGTTGAAATTACAAGACAATATTTAGAGTACGTAAGTAAATTAGCAGAAGAAAATCTTGACCTTGCCAGCGAATTTCTGGTAATGGCATCAACGTTAATTGATATAAAATGTAAAATGCTGTTGCCTAAAGAAGTTGATGAAGATGGTGAAGAAATTGATCCGAGAGCAGATTTGGTTCAAAAATTAATCGAATATAAAATGTATAAATATGCAGCTATAGAACTTAAAGACATGCAGCTTTATGCGGGAAAGTCACTATATAAAGAACCGACAATTCCTGAAGAAGTTGCAAAATATCAAACGCCTGTAGATTTAGATGAAATTTTAAAGGATGTTGATTTATATAAGTTAAAAGAAATTTTTGATACAGTAATTAAACGCCAGATAGATAAGATTGACCCTGTAAGGAGTAAATTTGGTAAAATTGAAATGGAGGAGGTCAGCCTTACTGATAAAATAACTTATGTGAAAAAAGTAGCTGTAAAAAAGCATAAATGCAGCTTTAAACAGTTGCTTGAAAACCAGACATCAAAAATGGAAGTTATAGTTACATTCCTGGCAGTATTAGAACTGATTAAAGTGGGAGAGATTAATGTAAGTCAGGAAAAGACATTTGATGATATAATTATTAGCACAAAGGAATGAGTAGGTGTAAGATTTAATGGAAACAAATAATTACGAAGCTGCCATAGAAGCAATATTGTTTACTATGGGAGAATCAGTAGAAATAGATAAGATTGCAAAGGCCTTAGAATTAACTAAAGCTCAAGTTAAAAAGATTGTTGCAAATATGCAGAAAGAATTTGAAAGTGATTCAAGAGGAATTAGAATAATCGAGTTAGAAAATGCATATCAGTTATGTACTAAACCTGAAATGTATGATTATTTAATAAAAGTTGCAAAGCAACCAAGAAGACAGGTGCTTACGGATGTAATGATGGAAACACTTTCTATTATTGCATATAAGCAGCCAATTACAAAATCTGAGATTGAAAGTATCAGAGGAGTAAAAAGTGATTTTGCAGTCAATAAACTAGTTGAATACGAATTGGTTCAGGAGGTTGGAAGATTAGATACTCCGGGTAGACCATTACTTTTTGGTACTACAGAAGAATTTTTGAGAAGGTTTGGAGTTGACTCTTCAGAAAATCTACCTGAGATTAATCCTGATGTTATAGAAGAAATAAAAGAAGAAGCAGAAAAAGAAGTTTCTCTTAAATCAAATGACTAAAAGATAAAGTAGCAAAGAAGCTGGAATATAAATCTGGCTTCTTTATTTTTTTAATTAGTATGTAAAATATGACCAGGGGGAGTTATGTCTAAAAAAAGTATTTATAGATTGATAAGTTTTTGCATAACGATAATTATCGCATGTAATATACTTTGTATTTGTAAAATAAATGCTGATGAGGAAAAAGTAGTAAAATACGCAAAGTCTGCTGTTTTAATAGATGGGGACTCAGGTAGAATTTTGTATGAAAAATCTGCACACAATAAAGTGTCTGTGGCAAGCACGACTAAAATTATGACATGTATAATAGTAATCGAAAATGGAAATCTTGGTGATATGGTTACTCCGTCTGATTATGCGATAGCTATGCCAAAGGTTAAAATGCATTTAGACTCAAAAGATAAATATAAACTTGAAGACTTACTATACGCAATGATGTTAGAGTCATATAATGATGTCGCTGTAGCAGTAGCTGAGCATATAGCTGGAAGTGTTGAAAAATTTGCAGAGTTAATGAATATTAAAGCAAAAGATATTGGAATGAAGGATACAAATTTTGTTACACCAAATGGGCTTGATGCCAAAAATCAATATTCAACTGCTTACGATATGGCTCTTTTAGGCATGTATGCAACAAATAATGAACTGTTTGTAAAAATCACAAATACAAGAAACTATTCTTTTGCAAGCAAAAATGGAAGAAGAGTTTCTGTAAGTAATAAAGATGCGTTTCTAGATAAAATGAGTGATGCAATAGGTATAAAGACAGGATTTACAGGAAATGCAGGATATTGTTTTGTAGGTGCTTTAAAAAATGAAAATAAAAAACTGATTTCATGTGTTCTTGCATGTGGATGGCCACCTAATAAAGGATATAAATGGAATGACACTTTAAGCTTAATGAAATATGGTGAAAATTATAATTATAAAGAAATAGTCGATATACAGAATGATTTTGTTAAATACGATGTTAGGAATGGGGTAGAAAATATATTAAATACATATACGAATGAAAAATTTGGATTGCTGCTTAGAAATGACGATAAAGTTGATAAAAAGATAGTAATAACCAAAAAGAATGCACCAATTTTTAAGAATGAAGTTGTTGGATACGAAAATATATATGTAAATAATATTAAAATAAAAGCTATAGAGATTAAGGCAAAACAAAATATTAAAAAGTATGAATTTAAATATTGTTTAAAAAAATTTTTTTTGATATTTTTTTCTTTAATTTAAATGAAATAGGTGTAGTGATATACAAGATTTTAAACGCCAATGATATAAATTAAAATGTTTTACTTTAATATTTATATGTGGTATATTTATACCAAATTTGTTTTTTAAAAATAGTATATTTTAAATAAACAAATTGAAATTAATAGATACAATCTCTTATTATTGATTAAAAGTAGCAGGAAGAACAGGAGAGTTTATGAAGTTTACAAAGATGGAAGGTTGCGGAAATGATTATGTTTACGTAAACGGATTTGAAGAAAAAATTGATAATCCCAATGAAGTTGCTATAGCAGTTAGTGACAGACATTTTGGAATAGGTTCAGACGGACTTATAATAATTAATCCATCAGAAGTAGCTGATTTTAAAATGTGTATGTACAATGCTGACGGTTCAGAAGGAAAGATGTGTGGAAACGGAATCCGTTGCGTGGCAAAATATGTTTATGATTTTAAACTAACAGATAAAGACGTAATAACAGTTGAAACTTTATCAGGAATTAAGACTTTAAAATTAAATGTTGAAAATGGAAAAGTTAAAACTGTCAGAGTAAATATGGGAGCACCAATTCTTGAGTGCGATAAAGTACCGGTTAAATATGACGATGAAAAGATGATTAATAAGCCTGTAAAGGTAGATGGAAAGACATTTAACATAACATGCGTTTCAATGGGTAATCCTCACGCAGTTACATTTATAAATGATACAGATAATCTTGAAATAGAAAAAATCGGACCTAAGTTTGAAAATAATGAAATTTTTCCGGATAAAGTAAATACGGAATTCATTCAGATTATTGATAAGAATACAGTAAAAATGAGAGTGTGGGAAAGAGGCTCAGGTGAAACTTTTGCATGTGGAACAGGAGCTTGCGCAAGCGTAGTTGCAAGTGTGTTAAACAGGCTTACAGAAAATAAGGTAACAGTAAAACTATTAGGTGGAGACTTAGAGATTGAATATAATCAGGATGAAAATACTGTATATATGACAGGACCTGCAAGAGTTGTTTTTACGGGAGAATATGATATATAAAATGAAAGGAACATTAGACTGTTAAGTCTATGCATGGAAAATAATATGAAATTATCAGATTTACTCACAGATATAGAATATGTGCTTGTACAGGGCAATTTAGATATTGATATAAATAATATAGTGTATGATTCAAGAAAGGCACAGAAAGATGATGTGTTTGTGTGCATAAAAGGAACAGGCGTAGATGGGCATAAATTTATACCACAGACAATTGAAAAAGGAGTTACGGCTTTAATAGTTACTGATGAAGTTAAGGCCCCTGAAAATATAACTGTTGTAAAAGTTAATGACGACAGAAAAGCGTTAGCTTATATGTCTGCTGCCTATTTTGGATATCCTGCTAATAAATTAAAAACAATTGGAATAACAGGAACTAAAGGAAAGACAACAACTACATATATGATACGTCAGGTATTAGAAAGTGTTGGAATAAAAACAGGCTTAATTGGAACAATAGAAACAATTATTGGAGATAAAAAAATACCTGCAAGCAACACAACGCCTGAATCATATGTTGTACAACAAAGTTTTGCAAAGATGGTTGAAGAGGGATGCGAATGTGTTGTTATGGAAGTATCATCTCAAGGACTAAAACAAAACAGAGTTGCAGGAATTCAATTTGATTATGGAGTTTTTACAAATATAGAACCAGATCACATCGGTCCTAATGAACATGCAGATTTTGACGAATATGCACACTGTAAGGGATTGCTTTTAAAACAATGCAAACATGGAATAATAAATGCAGATGCGGACTTCTTAGATAAGATATTAGATGGTCATACATGTGATATTGAAACATACGGCATTGATAATGAATGTGATCTTAAGGCTAATGATATTAAATTGTTTACAAAACCGGGATGCTTATGCGTATCTTATAATTTGTCAGGAGAATTATCATTCCCTGTAGAAATTCATATACCCGGAAAATTTAGTGTATATAATTCATTATGTGCTATTGCTATATGCAAACATTTTACTAACAGCATTGAAGATATTAAGAAGGCTTTGATTGATGTAAAAGTTAAGGGAAGAGTTGAAATTATTCCGGTTTCAAAGAGATTTACATTAATGATTGATTATGCTCATAACGCTATGAGTTTAGAAAGTTTAATTACAAGTCTTAAAGAATATAATCCGAAAAGAATAGTTACATTATTTGGCTGTGGTGGAAATCGTTCAGCTGAAAGAAGATTTGAAATGGGCGAAGTTTCATCTAAATTATCAGATTTAACAATTGTTACATCTGATAATCCTAGATTTGAAGAACCTATGGATATTATAAATGATATTATTACGGGAATTAAGAAAGCTGATGGAGAATATGTTGTAGTTCCGGATAGAAAAGAAGCAATAAAATACGCTATTGTTAATGCAAATGATGGAGATGTTATTGTTCTTGCTGGAAAAGGACATGAAGATTATCAGGAAATTAAAGGTGTAAAATATCCGATGGATGAGAGAGTTCTTATTGATGAAATTATCAATGAAGATGAAGTAAAGAAAATATTATAAATAAGACGAAAGAGAGATTGATATGTGTGGAATATGTGGATTTGCAGGAAAAGTAAATAACAGCAGAGATGTTCTTAAAACTATGATGGATAAGATAGCACACAGAGGACCGGATGATGAAGGTATGTATGTAGACAATGATGTGGCTATTGGGCATAGAAGACTTAGCATTATTGATTTAAGTCATGGCGCACAGCCTATGTATAATGAAACAGGCGATATTGCAATTGTATTTAACGGTGAAATATATAATCACTTAGAAATCAGAAAGGATTTGATTGCTAAAGGACATACATTTGCAAATGACTCTGATACAGAATGTCTTATACATGGATACGAAGAATATGGTACAGAATTACTTGGAAAATTAAGAGGAATGTTTTCTTTTGTTATCTGGGATACTAATAAAAAACTTATGTTTGGTGCAAGAGATCACTTTGGCATAAAGCCATTCTATTATTCATTGTTTAATGATAACTTTATATTTAGTTCTGAAACAAAAGCAATATTAGAATTTCCGGGATTTAAAAAAGAAGTTAATGAAGAAGCTCTTGAACAGTATTTAAGTTTTCAGTATTCTGTTCTTCCTGAAACATTCTTTAAAGGAATATATCGTTTGCCGGCAGGACATTACCTTATATTTAAAGATGGAAAACTCGAAGTCCAAAGATATTTTGATCCAATGATGGAACCGGCAGAAAGTGGAGATTTAGAAAAAACAGTAGGTGAAATTGAGGATGTTGTTAAAGATACAATTAACGCTCATATGATTGCTGATGTAGAGGTAGGTTCACTTTTGTCAAGTGGTGTTGATTCAAGTTATGTCGTTTCGGAATTTCCGGGTAAGAAGACATTTACAGTTGGATTTCTTGATAAAAACAGTAAATATAATGAAATCAGATATGCCGAAAGTCTTGTAAAAGAATTAGGCAAGGAAAATTATAATAAAACAATTGACAGTGATGAGTATTTTAATTCAATTCCTACAGTTATGTATTATATGGATGAGCCTTTAGCAGATCCCTCATGTATAGCACTTTATTTTGTTGATCAGGTCGCTGCAGAACAGATTAAAGTTGTTCTTTCAGGTGAGGGTGCTGATGAGTTCTTTGGTGGATATAATATTTATCATGAACCTTTGTCTCTTAAAGGATATCAAAAACTTCCAAAAGGACTTAGAAAAGGACTAGCAGCTATAGCTAAAAAGTTGCCTGATATAAAGGGAAGAGACTTTATAATCAGAGGTAGTAAAGATGTTGAAGAAAGATTTATCGGAAATGCCAATATGTTCTCAGTTGAAGAAAGGGAAAAGTATTTGAAACATCCAATTACTCATATTCCACCTAAAGATATTGTGGCTTCAACATATAAAAAAGTAGAAGGTTTAAATGATATCGCTAAAATGCAGTACATTGATACAAATTTCTGGTTACAGGGAGACATTTTACTTAAGGCAGATAAAATGAGCATGGCTCATTGCCTTGAATCAAGAGTTCCGTTCCTTGATGTAAAAGTATTTGATTATGCAAAGAAACTTCCAATAGATTTTAGATGTAATGAAGAAGCTACAAAGAGAGCTTTTAGAATTGCAGCCAAAAGACATTTACCGGAAGCTACCGCCAATAAAAAGAAACTTGGATTCCCGGTTCCAATCAGAGTTTGGTTGAAAGAAGATAAATATTACAATAAAGTATATGAAATGTTTACAAGTGATGTTGCAAATAAATACTTCAATACAGAATTACTTGTAAAATTATTAGAAGACCACAAAGCAGACAAAGCAGATAACAGTAGAAAGATTTGGACAATTTACGTTTTCCTTGTTTGGTATAACGTATACTTTGTTGAAGAGGATTTTAAACCTATTAATGATGAATGGGTTAAAAATAGAATAAAAACTGCCTAGAAATATTTGGAAAAATAACTTGATATTTGACTGAAAACAGTATAATCTATATAAGGCAGAAATTTGGTTGTAACACACAGATTACTGTGTGTAAATTATAATAAAATGGAGGACTGATTATGAGTACAACAGCAAAAGTATCAGCAAGACAGAGAATTGAATCTATTCTTGATGATAACAGTTTTGTTGAAATTGGAGCTTTAGTTAAGGCTAGAAGTACAGATTTCAACATCAAAACCAACGATACTCCATCTGATGGTGTAATAACCGGATATGGTATTATCAACGGTAAACTTGTGTACATTTATAGCCAGGATGCATCAGTTATTGGTGGATCAGTTGGAGAAATGCATGCAAAGAAAATAGTTAATCTTTATAATATGGCTATGAAGACAGGTGCGCCTGTAATTGGACTTGTGGACAGCACAGGTTTAAGACTTCAGGAAGCTGTTGATGGATTAAATGCATTTGGAGAAATTTACTTAAAGCAGGCAATGGCTTCAGGCGTTATTCCAATGATTACAGCAGTATTTGGTAGCTGTGGTGGTGGATTAAGCGTTGTTTCTTCAATGGGAGATTTCACATTTATGGAAGGTGAAAAGGCAGAATTATTTGTTAACTCACCTAACGCAATTAATGAAAACCGTAAAGAAGTATGTGATAGTGCTTCTGCTAAATTTCAGAGCGAAAGCGGTACAGTTGATTTTGTAGGTACAGAATCAGAAATATTTGAAGGAATCAGAGACTTAGTTTCTATACTTCCATCAAATAATGAAAAAGCTGATTATGAAGAAGAATGTGAAGACGATTTAAACAGAGCATGTGAAGGAATGGAAAATTGCGTTGAAGATACATTAATCGCAATTTCAAATATTTCTGATAATGGTTATGTATTCGAAGTTAAAAAAGCATATGCTCCTGAAATGCTTACAGCATTTATTAAAGTAAATGGAGCAACAGTAGGTGTAGTTGCAAACAGAACAAAAGTATATGATGATGATATGAATGTTGCTGCTGAATACGAAGCTAAATTAACAGTTGGTGGATGTAAGAAGGCTGCAGAATTTGTTGAATTTTGCGATGCATTCGGAATTGCAATTTTAACATTAACAAATGTAGATGGATTTAAGGCAACAATGTGTCAGGAAAAACATGGTGCTAAAGCAACTGCTAAACTTGTATACGCATTTGCTAATGCAACAGTTCCTAAAGTAAATATTTTAATTGGAAATGCAATGGGAAGCGCATATGTTGCAATGAACAGCAAGGCAATTGGAGCAGATGTTGTTTATGCATGGTCAACAGCTAAAGTTGGAATGATGGATGCTAAGAGTGCAGTACAGATTATGTATGCTGACGAAATTGAAAAGGCAGATGATGCATCTGTAATTATCAATGAAAAGACTAAAGAATATAACGAATTACAGTCTAATGTAATGTCAGCAGCTGCCAGAGGATATGTTGACAGCATAATCGAACCTGTTGATACAAGAAAATATGTTATTGGCGCATTTGAAATGCTCTATACAAAATATGAGAATCGTCCAGGTAAAAAACACGGCACAGTATAATATAAGGAGAGAAACATGAAAAAAATAATAAAATTGTTTTGTATCGTTTCTTGTCTGATGGTATGTTTTGCAGGTTGTGGAAAAGGTGATGATAAGGCTTCTTATAATGCACAGGATGTACGTGCTTATTTAGAAACTCAGGTTGCCGATATCTCTAAGGGAGAGGAAGAACCTGTTGATGACGAAACTGCTACATTCAAAAAAGAAGAAGGAATGTATAAGTCAGCTGTAGAATCTTGGAATAAATTAGCAGACGAATGTGGTAAGGCTACAGATTCAGTTTCTGATTTTGCTATAAATGAACAGAATGGCGAATTAGCCGTAACTGAAGTGATACAGTTTGAAGATAGAAATGTAAATATTACTTCTACATTTGAAGAAAGCGATAATGGATATATAATGACAAGCTTGTCTTTTGACCCTATTTATTCAATAGGTGAAAAAATGGAACAGGCAGCTTTAAATACAGTAATGGGAATGGGAACAGTATTTGTTGTTTTAATTTTCATTTCAGCAATTATTTCATTATTTAAATTTATTCCGTCAATCATTGATTCTTTTGGTAAAAAGAAGAAATCAGAAGAAAATAAAGAAACAGCAACAGAGTCAAAGGATTCAGTTCCTGTTGTAGAACAACCGGTATCTGATGATGCGGAACTTATTGCAGTAATTGCAGCGGCAATTGCAGCGAGCGAAAACACAACAACAGACGGATTTGTAGTTCGTTCTATAAGAAAACGCTAGATACTTATGAATTATTTAGGAGGAAATAAAATGAAGAATTATACAATTACAGTTAATGGAAATGTATATGATGTAACAGTTGAAGAAACTGGAAGCACACCAAGTGCAGCTCCAGTTAGAAAAGCAGCTCCTGCAGCTAAGGCAGCTCCTGCACCTACAGCAGCACCAGCAGCAAGTGGAGCAGAAGGTTCAGTTAAGATTACAGCACCTATGCCTGGTAAAGTTTTATCTATCAGTGCAAATGTAGGTCAGGCTGTTAAAAGAGGCGATACAGTTTTAGTATTTGAAGCAATGAAAATGGAAAATACAGTTGTTGCTCCAGAAGATGGTACAGTTGCAAGCATTAGCGTTGCAGTTGGAGACAGCTTTGAAGCAGGTGCAGTTATCGCATCATTAAACTAATGGCCTTTTAGTCAGACTTGGAGGTAACATATGAATGTTTTAGATACATTGGAAAATTTGCTTAACCAGACAGCATTTATGAGTTTAACACCAGGAAACTACATAATGATTTTGGTAGCTTGTGTTTTCCTTTATTTAGCAATTAAAAAAGGATATGAACCATTATTATTGGTTCCTATTGCTTTTGGTATGCTTTTAGTAAATATGTACCCTGATATCATGCTTCATCCTGAGGATTCAGCAAACGGAACCGGTGGATTACTTTATTACTTCTATATTTTGGATGAATGGAGTATTTTACCATCACTTATTTTCCTTGGAGTAGGTGCGATGACAGACTTTGGTCCGTTAATTGCAAATCCAAAGAGTTTCCTTTTAGGAGCGGCAGCACAGTTTGGTATTTATTCAGCATATTTCTTAGCAATATTTATGGGATTTGGTGGAAAGGCAGCCGCAGCTATTTCTATTATCGGTGGAGCTGACGGACCTACATCAATTTTCCTTGCAGGTAAACTTGGACAGACAGCACTTATGGGACCAATTGCAGTAGCGGCTTATTCATATATGGCGTTAGTTCCAATTATTCAGCCACCTATTATGAAGGCTTTAACAACTGAAAAGGAACGTAAAGTCAAAATGGAACAGTTACGTCCTGTTTCTAAACTTGAAAAAATATTATTCCCAATCGTTGTTACTATAGTAGTAGTAATGATTTTACCAACAACAGCACCTTTAGTAGGTATGTTAATGTTAGGAAACTTATTTAGAGAATCAGGTGTAGTAAAACAGTTACAGGAAACAGCATCAAATGCGTTAATGTATATTGTAGTTATTTTACTTGGTACTAGTGTTGGTGCCACAACAAGTGCAGAAGCATTCTTAAATATGAGTACAATTAAGATTGTAATATTAGGATTAGTTGCGTTTGCTGTTGGTACAGCTGCAGGTGTATTATTTGGTAAATTAATGTGCGTTGCAACACATGGAAAAGTTAATCCGTTAATTGGTTCAGCCGGAGTTTCAGCCGTTCCTATGGCAGCCAGAGTTTCTCAGAAAGTCGGCGCTGATGCGGATCCTACAAACTTCCTGTTAATGCATGCTATGGGACCTAATGTTGCAGGCGTTATTGGTACTGCAGTAGCTGCAGGTACATTTATGGCAATATTTGGTATTTAATATTTATGGAGGATAAAATAATGGCAGAAAAAAGACCGGTAAAAATTACGGAAACAATATTACGTGATGCTCATCAGTCATTAATCGCAACAAGAATGCCAACAGAAGAAATGCTTCCTATCATTGATACAATGGATAAGGTTGGATATTATTCAGTTGAGTGTTGGGGCGGTGCTACATTTGATGCATCACTTAGATTCTTAAAAGAAGATCCATGGGAAAGACTTAGAAAGTTAAGAGATGGATTTAAAAACACTAAATTACAGATGTTATTCAGAGGACAGAATATCTTAGGATACAGTCATTACTCAGATGATGTAGTTGAATATTTTGTTCAGAAATCTATTGCAAACGGTATTGATATAATTAGAATATTCGATTGCTTAAATGATCTTAGAAATCTTGAAACTGCAGTTAAAGCTGCAAATAAAGAAAAAGGTCATGCACAGATAGCACTTTCTTATACATTAGGAGATGCTTATACTCTTGACTACTGGAAAGAAACAGCTAAGAGAATTGAAGATATGGGCGCAAACTCATTATGTATTAAGGATATGGCCGGACTTCTTACACCTTATAAGGCAACAGAATTAGTTCAGGCATTAAGAGAAGGAACAGATATTCCTATCGACCTTCATACACATTACACATCAGGTGTAGCTTCAATGACATACTTAAAGGCTGTAGAAGCAGGATGTGATATCATCGATACAGCTATTTCACCATTCTCAATGGGAACAGCTCAGCCTGCTACAGAAGTTATGGTTGAAACATTTAAGGGTACAGAATATGACACAGGATTAGATCAGAAATTATTAAAAGAAGTTGCTGATTACTTTAAGCCATATAGAGAAGAGTGCCTTGCAAACGGATTATTAAATCCAAAGGTAATGGGTGTTAATATTAACACATTAATTTATCAGGTACCTGGTGGTATGTTATCTAACTTAGTTTCACAGTTGGATGAAATGGGTGCTTCAGATAAATTTGATCAGGTGCTTGAAGAAGTTCCTAGAGTACGTAAAGACTTTGGTGAACCACCTCTTGTTACACCATCTAGCCAGATTGTAGGTACACAGGCTGTTCTTAATGTCGTTATGGGAGAAAGATACAAGATGATTAACCAGCAGGCAAAAGATCTTCTTGCAGGTAAATATGGTCAGACTGTAAAACCATTTGATAAAGAAGTACAGAAAAAGGCAATTGGTGATGAAGAACCAATTACATGCAGACCGGCTGATTTACTTGAGCCTTCACTTGATAAGTTCGAAAAAGAATGTGCTCAGTGGAAACAGCAGGATGAAGATGTATTAACATACGCTTTATTCCCACAGGTTGCAAAAGAATTCTTTGAATACAGAGAAGCTCAGCAGACAAAGGTTGATCCATCTGTAGCAGACAAAGAAAACGGAGCATATCCGGTATAAATATAATTTGTGCAGAAGAGAGGCAGTTATTCTGCCTCTCTTTATAAGTTAAGGAGACTTATGAGTAAAGTAATGATAATTGGTGGTGGCGCTGCCGGAATGATGGCTGCTATTGCTGCTGCATATAACGGAAATGATGTAACGTTATTTGAAAAAAATGAAAAATTAGGCAAAAAAATCTTTATAACCGGAAAAGGAAGATGTAATGTAACAAATGCATCAGACATAGAGAATCATTTTAAAAATATTATAAATAATTCGAAATTTTTATATAGTGCATACAGCACTTTTGATAGTGAAGCAGCAATGAATTTGATTGAAAGTGCTGGAATAAAACTTAAAATAGAAAGAGGAAACAGGGTTTTTCCTGAAAGTGATAAATCGTCAGATATTATATACGCATTGAACAAGTTAATGAAAGATGCAGGTGTAAAGATAAGATTAAACACTGAAGTGAAATCTGTTGAAAAAAATGACAATAAAATTAAAATTGAATTAAATAATAAAAAATATGAAATTGCAGATAAATGTATAATTGCTACCGGTGGCTTATCATATAAGACAACAGGAAGTACTGGAGATGGATATAAATTTGCAAAAAAATTTGGACATACTATTATAGAAACGCATCCGTCATTAGTTCCGTTTAATATAACTGAGGGTTATTGTAGGGAATTGCAGGGATTAGCTTTGAAAAATGTTAAAGTTTCAGTATATAATAATGATAAAATGTATTTCTCGGATCAGGGAGAAATGTTATTTACCCATTTTGGAGTAAGTGGACCGCTTATTTTAAGTGCGAGTTGCTACATAGCAGATAAAATCAATCCTCAAAATTGTGAAATCGTAATTGATTTGAAACCGGCGCTTGATAACGACACATTAGATAAAAGAATATTAAAAGATTTTAAAGAGAACATTAATAGAAATTTGAATAATTCATTAGATAAACTGTTGCCTAAAAAATTAATTCCGATTATTATTGATAATGCAAATATAGATCCGTACAAAAAAGTACATGAAATTACAAAGGAAGAAAGAGAAAGACTGGTTAAGGCAGTAAAAGAGATGACTCTTCATGTAAATGGTCTTAGAGATTATAATGAGGCTATAATTACAAAAGGCGGTATATCCGTTAATGAAATTAATCCAAAAACCATGGAGTCAAAAAAAGAACCGGGAATATATTTTGTTGGTGAAGTTTTAGACTTAGATGCAATGACAGGCGGATACAATTTGCAAATTGCGTGGTCCACAGGATATTTAGCCGGAAATAGCATATGTGATTGGTAACGTGAATATAATATGGTATTTGCCATTTGAAATAAAGAAAAGAAAGGCGGCTTAAAGCCGGGTGAAGAAAGATGTACAATATAGCAATTGATGGACCAGCAGGAGCTGGAAAAAGCACAATAGCAAAAATAGTTGCTAAGGAATTAGGCTTTATTTATGTTGATACAGGAGCAATGTATAGAACAATAGCTTTGGCATGTTTTAGAGCGGGAATTAAAGCGGATGAAACTGAAAAGGTAATTGCAAAACTTGATGATATTGAAGTTACATTAGGATATGATAATGGAACACAGAAAGTATATTTGAATGGAGAAGATGTTAGTTTAGAAATAAGACGTGAAGAGATTGGCAATATGACATCTGCTATAGCAGTATATGAAAAAGTAAGAGAAAACATGGTTGAAATGCAGAGAGAGCTTGCTGCAAAAAATGATGTTGTTATGGATGGAAGGGATATTGGAACGGCAGTTTTACCAAATGCAGATTTAAAAATTTATCTTACTGCAAGTTCACGAACAAGAGCAGAAAGACGATGCAAAGAACTTGTTGAAAAAGGTGTAAATTGTGATATTGATACAGTAGAAAAAGATATAATTGATAGAGACTATAGAGATATGCATAGAGAAATTTCCCCACTTACTCAGGCTGATGATGCTGTTTTTGTAGACTCTTCAAACATGTCAATTGATGAAGTAGTGAAAGAAATTATTAAATTAAAAAATGAGAGGTAGCAATGAAAGTAACTGTTGCTAAAAATGCAGGATTTTGCTTTGGAGTAGAAAGAGCTGTAAACAGAGCATATGAAGAAGCAAGTAAGAGTGATAAACCTATATATACTTATGGCCCGATTATCCATAATGAACAGGTTGTTAAGGATTTGGAACAAAAAGGCATAAAAGTTGTGAATTCATTAGAAGAACTGTCAAAAAAAGAAATTGGGACAGTAATTATACGCTCACATGGAGTATCTAAAGATGTATATACGAAAATAGAAGAAATAGGAATGAATATTGTAGATGTTACATGTCCATTTGTTAAAAAGATTCATAAAATTGTTGAGGAAGAAAGCTCAAACGGCAAAATTATAGTTATTGTTGGAAATGATATACATCCTGAGGTAGAAGGCATAAAGGGATGGGTTAATGGAAAAAGTTATGTAGTTAATTCTGAAGAAGACATAAATAAATTAAATATTCCACTAGATAAAGAAATATGTATAGTTAGTCAGACGACATTTAATTACAATAAATTTCAATATTTAGTTGAAATTATAGAAAAAAAAGGTTATTATATAAATGTTGTGAATACAATATGTAATGCGACTCACTTAAGACAAGTTGAGGCCAGAAAGGTCTCTTCAAGTGTTGATGCCATGATTGTTATTGGCGGAAAGCACAGCTCGAACACACAGAAACTATATGAAATATGCAAAAATGAGTGCAAAAACACTTATTATATACAGACTGTAGAAGATCTGGACTTGTGTGAATTAAAAACAATAGAGTCTATAGGTATTACAGCGGGGGCTTCCACCCCAAACAATATAATAGAGGAGGTTCATACTATATGTCAGAAATGAGTTTTGAACAAATGTTGGAAGAATCATTAAAAACAATTCATACAGGAGAGATCGTTGAAGGTACTGTTATCAGCGTTAAAGAGGACGAAGCAGTTCTCAATATCGGATACAAGTCAGATGGAATTCTTACACGTAACGAGTATTCAAATAACCCAACAGACTTAACAACTGTAATTTCTGTAGGTGATGTAATGACAGTTAAAGTACTTAAGGTTAATGATGGTGAAGGTCAGGTTGCAGTTACTTATAAGAGACTTGCAGCTGAAAAAGTAAACAAGAAATTAGAAGAAGCTTTTGAAAATAAGGAAGTTCTTAAGGCTCCTGTAGTTCAGGTTTTAAGCGGTGGTTTAAATGTTGCTGTTGAAGAATCAAGAGTATTCATTCCTGCAAGCTTAGTATCTGATACTTTTGAAAGAGATTTAACAAAATATGAAGGACAGGAAATCGAATTTGTTATTATCGAGTTCAATCCTAAGAAGAGAAGAATTATTGGTGACAGAAAACAGCTTATCGTAGCTGAAAAGAAAGCAGCAAAAGATGCTTTATTCGCTAAGATTAAAGTTGGAATGACTGTTGAAGGTGTTGTAAAGAATGTAACTGATTTTGGTGCATTTGTTGATATAGGTGGAGCTGACGGCTTATTACATATCTCTGAAATGTCATGGGGACGTGTTGGTAATCCAAGAAAGCTTTTCAAAGTAGGCGATAAGGTTACAACATTCATTAAAGAAATTAATGGCGATAAGATTGCATTAAGTCTTAAATTTGAAAACACAAATCCATGGGCTAATGCTGAAGAAAAATATGCAGTAGGAGCAATTGTTACAGGTAAAGTTGCAAGAATGACAGACTTTGGTGCATTCGTTGAACTTGAACCAGGTGTAGATGCACTTCTTCATGTATCTCAGATTGCTAAGCAGCATGTTGAAAAACCATCTGATGTATTAAAGATTGGTGAAGAAATCGAAGCTAAGATTGTTGACTTTGACGAAGAAAACAAGAAAATCAGCTTAAGCATTAAGGCTTTACTTCCAGATGATGATGAAGTTGTAGCTGATGAAGTAGAAGATACAGTTGAAGAATAATTTATAAATAATATATAAGAAAAAAGGGTAGGTTTTCCTACTCTTTTTTCATTTTTTGCTCAGTTGTAGTAAATATGTAACAAATATTTAACAAAATAAAAAGAAAAATTTATTTGCAAAAAGCTATGAACGGTATTATTATAATAGAGGTTTAAGAAAGATATAAGATTTTGACTTTGGAGATGATATGAGAGTAATTGCGGGAAAAGCAAGAAGATTGCAATTGAAAACAATTGAAGGAATGAATACAAGGCCAACACAGGATAGAACAAAAGAAACAATGTTTAATGTAATAAATAATTACGTTCCGGGATGTTCCTTCTTAGACTTGTTTAGCGGAAGTGGTGGAATTGGAATTGAAGCTGCAAGCAGGGGAGCAAAAAAATGTGTTTTGGTAGAAAATAACAGGCAGGCATACAATTGTATAATGTATAATTTAAAATATACAAAGCTTGAAGATGTTTCGAAGGTTATGTTTGCAACAGTAGAAAGTGCTATAAAACAATTAGATAATGCCGGTGAACATTTTGATATTGTATTTATGGATCCGCCATATAATCATTTGTTTGAAAAAGATGTATTGAATTATCTTAAAGATTCTAACTTAATTTCGGATGAAAGCATTATTATAGTAGAAGCTTCTAATGAAACAGAGTTTGATTATTTAAAAGACATGGGTTATGAAATAATTAAAGAAAAGGTGTATAAAACAAATAAACATGTTTTTATACAATTGTGTGGTGAATAGTATGGTAAGAGCAATTTATCCGGGAAGTTTTGATCCTGTTACATATGGACATTTAGACGTAATTAAAAGAGCATCTAAAATCGTAGATGAGTTAATTGTCGGAGTATTGAATAATAAATCAAAAACGCCGTTGTTTTCTGTAGAAAATCGTGTTAAAATGTTAAATGATGCTGTATCGGACTTGCCAAATGTTAAGGTTATGTCATTTGAAGGCCTGTTGGTTGACTTTGCAAAAAAAGTTGATGCACAACTAATCGTAAGAGGCTTACGTGCGGTTACAGATTTTGAATATGAACTTCAGATGTCGCAGACGAACAGTGTTTTAAATAATGAAGTAGATACAATATTTTTTACAACAAGTTTGGAGTATGCGTATCTTAGCTCGAGTACAGTTAAGGAAGCTGCATATTTCGGAGCAGATATTAGTAAATTTGTTCCACCAAATGTCGTAATAGAAGTAAAGAATAAATTAATGGAAAATAAAGGAGATAGATAAGATGAGCAAGATTGAACAAATCATTACAGAAATTGAAGAATATATTGATGGATGTAAATTTAAGCCATTGTCTTCATCAGTAATTATGGTTAACAAGGATGAAATAGATGAAATGTTAGCTGAATTAAGACTTAGAACACCTGATGAAATTAAAAAATATCAGAAGATAATTGCAAATAAAGATGCTATTTTAAATGACGCTAAAGAAAGAGCTGAAAATATGGTTGCTGAAGCAACAGCACATATTAATCAGTTAGTTAGCGAGCATGAAATTATGCAACAGGCATATAAAGAAGCTAATTCAATAATTGAAAGCGCTCAGAAACAGGCACAGGAAATGTTGGATTCTGCTACAAATGAAGCTAATTCTGTAAGAATGAATGCAATGCAGTACACAGATGATATCTTAAACAATGTTCAGGGAATTCTTACAACAGGCATGAATAATTTCCAGAATATTCAGGATACAATGATGAATGCATTAAATGGTTCATTAGATGTTGTTGTTGAAAGCAGAAGAGAATTAAGTGGTGAAGAACCTGAACCACAGGCTCCTGAAGTTGCAGATGACGTTGATGATTATACAGTTGATTTAGATAAATAATATAATAAAAATGTAAAAAAACAGGCAATGTTTTCGCTATTAAAGCGATAATTTGCCTGCTTTTTAATAAGTAAAAATTCTTTGAGACAAGGAAGAGGGAAAACTAAGATTTTTATGATTAATATAAAAATTTATTTGAATCTATAAATTACATTGTTAAATAAACACTATCTGTTAAAAATAAAGTGCATAAATTGATTTATAGTAAACTTATTATGAAATTAAAAATGGTTTTGTAATTGAAATGTATATAAAACAATATACAAAATATTAAAAGTGATTCGATTTTTCCGATAATATAATATTTTATGTATGATTTACTAGGAAAAAAAGATACCGACTGAATAAAAATGCATATTCCACCTGTGATAGAAAAAATACATAAGGTAAATAATTTGTATATATTTGAAAGTGATAATTGACTTACATGTTTTGAGCCGGATATTATTTCCATAAACGAAGAAATAATATTTAATGGTATATTATCGTCGCTTATAAAAATAGAAAGCCATGCATTTATAGTTGTGAATATGATTATGTACATTCCAATTTTAATTAAAGATGATACCGTGTTGTTTAATACTGAAATGGATGAATTATTGTCAGTATTACATATGTTGACTTGTTGTTTGCTAAAAAATAAATGAGAATTAATTATACCTGTAATTATAGGCGGCAAAAAAATAAACATTATAACTATTGAATTTTTAAAATAAGAATCGAGGCAAAGATATGATACGTAGTTAATTACATAAGAAATGCTTGGGTTATTACAGAATGTTAATAGTTTTTTTGCCTCGTCTTCGGAAATTAGACTGTTTTTTAATCCTTCGAATATTGTTTTACAACCTAAAGGATATCCACTTAAAAATCCACATATTATAATAAATGAACTAAATTGGCTTGCCTTAAAAATGTGTTTTAATATTGGATAAAAGAATTTGGAAATAATATTACATAGGTTTTTCTTTATAAGAATGTTGATGATTAAAATAAACGGCAGCAACGAAGGAATCATTGAGTATAATACAAGATTGATGCCTGTTTTCACGCCTAAGATAGTTTCTTTTGGAAGTAGAATGATAAATAAGATACAAAGCAGACAACAAATTAATTCAAAATATTTTACAAAGCTTTTTTTCATTTTTTATTTATTATATAGTTTAATGGAATGAAATAGAACTTGAAATATATATAAAAATACAATAGAATGTACAAAGAAGATTTCAAAAGAAGAGGATTGCTATGAAATTTAGTTCTATAGCCAGTGGCAGCAAGGGAAATTGTCTTTTGTATGAAAATAACGATGTAAAATTACTTGTAGATGCTGGGATAAGTAAAAAAAGAATTGAAGAAGGTATGAGTGGATGCGGAAGCAGTTTAGAAGAAGTGAATGGTATACTTATAACACATGAACATTCTGACCATATTTCCGGATTAGGCGTTGTATCGAGAAAATATCATATTCCAATATATGCTACAAAAGGAACCATATCAAAGATACTTGAAGACAGTAAGGTTGGAACGATTGATAGGAATTTGTTTAATGAAATTGAAGAAAATAAAGATTTTTATATGGGAAGTACATTAGTTACTCCATTTTCTATATCGCATGATGCGGCACAACCGGTTGCATACAGATTTGATTCTGATGGAAAATCAATGGCTGTGGCGACAGATATGGGGATGTATGATGATTACATAATTGGTAATTTAAAAGGACTTGATGCAGTATTAATTGAATCAAATCATGATATTAATATGTTACAGATAGGTCCTTATCCATATGCACTTAAAAGACGTATATGGGGAAATAAAGGTCATTTATCAAATGAGACATGCGGCAATTTGTTAAATGAAATTATATCTGACAGACTTAAGAAAGTAATTCTTGGTCATTTAAGTAAAGAAAATAATTTGCCTGAATTGGCATATGAAACAATCAGAAATGAAATAAATATGGCTGATGGTAATTATTGTGCTGATGATATCAGTATACAGGTGGCAAGTAGAACTGAACCTTCTTGCCATATTGAATTTTAATTTAGGAGGCATAAAATGAAAAAAACTATTATTACTGTTGTGGGAAAAGATACAGTAGGTATTATTGCAAAGGTATGTACATATTTAGCAGATAATTCTGTAAATATTCTTGATATTTCACAGACAATTGTACAGGATTATTTTAATATGATGATGATTGTAGATTGTAATAATGCCAGCCAGCCTGCAGATAAACTTGCAGATGATCTTGAAAAAATAGGTGATGATATTGGCGTTTCAATAAAGATGCAGCACGAAGACATTTTTAATAGTATGCATAGAATTTAATGGAGGAATCATGATTAATTTATTTGAAGTAAAAGAAACTAACAAAATGATTGAAAATTACAATCTTGATGTAAGAACAATCACTATGGGAATCAGTTTGTTAGATTGTATTAGTGATGATTTAGAGACATTAAATAATAATATATATAACAAAATTAAAAAATATACATCAGATTTAGTAAAAACAGGTGATGACATTGCAAAGGAATTTGGAATTCCTATTGTAAATAAAAGAATTTCAGTTACTCCTATTTCATTGATTGGTGGTAGCGCATGTAAAACTCCTGATGATTTTGTTACAATTGCAAAAACACTTGATAAAGTAGCAAAGGAAGTTGGAGTTAACTTTTTAGGTGGATATTCAGCTTTGGTATCTAAAGGTATGACACCGGCAGAAGAAAATTTGATTCGTTCAATTCCTAAAGCACTAGCAGAGACAGAAAGGGTATGCAGTTCAGTTAATGTTGGCTCTACAAAAACAGGAATTAATATGGATGCTGTCAGACTTATGGGTGAAATTGTTCTTGAAACTGCAGAATATACAAAAGAACAGGATTCTCTTGGTTGTGCAAAATTAGTTGTATTTTGTAATGCACCGGATGATAATCCATTTATGGCTGGAGCATTTCATGGTGTTACAGAAGCTGATGCCATAATTAATGTCGGTGTAAGTGGACCTGGTGTTGTAAGACATGCTTTAAAGAAAGTTCGTGGAGCAGACTTTGAAGTATTATGCGATACAATTAAAAAGACTGCTTTTAAAGTAACAAGAGTGGGTCAGTTAGTTGCAGAAGAAGCTTCTAAGAGACTCAATGTACCATTTGGCATTGTTGATTTATCTTTAGCTCCTACACCTGCAATTGGTGATAGTGTAGCTGATATATTAGAAGAAATTGGATTGCAGAGAGCCGGAGCTCCGGGAACAACTGCAGCATTAGCATTATTAAATGATCAGGTTAAAAAAGGTGGCGTTATGGCATCTTCATATGTTGGTGGTTTAAGTGGTGCATTTATCCCTGTAAGTGAAGACCAGGGAATGATTGATGCAGTAAAAGAAGGAGCACTTTCAATAGAAAAATTAGAGGCTATGACATGCGTATGCTCAGTAGGTTTAGATATGATTGCAATACCCGGGGATACAAAATCAACTACAATTGCCGGAATTATCGCTGATGAATCAGCAATAGGAATGATTAATCAGAAAACAACAGCTGTAAGAGTTATTCCTGTTATTGGAAAAGGTGTTGGTGAAATGGTAGAATTTGGTGGATTATTAGGATATGCACCTATTATGCCGGTTAGCCAGTTCTCTTGTGATGCTTTTGTAAACAGAACAGGAAGAATTCCAGCACCAATTCATAGTTTTAAAAACTAAATTAATTCTAATATATTGCGTTAGCATTATTATATTATAAAAAAACTTCCCTAAATATCGTTATTTGATGTTTAGGGAAGTTTTTTATAACCGTTTTATAAAAATATAAAGGTTCTAAACTTTGCTCTAATTAAAGTCTAGAACTATGTTTTTTAGAAACTAAATAATTATAATTTTATAATTAAATTCTGTTGGCATATATTTTCCGGATTTATTCATATAAACTAATCTGTAAATTGAATCACAATAAAGCCAATTATCTAAAAACTTTTTAATATCTCCTGTTGATGTCTTGTAATAAGTCGATAATTTTGAAATTATATCGACATTACTGTTTTCTTTGATATGTTTAAGTATATCTGAAGAGGATTTCTTAAATCCTAATAATCGACCAACTGGTAAATAGCCAATTCTTTTATAAAAATCTATATCTTCTGAATGAATATTAAGCATAATATGCATTAATGTCCTTGATATTCTTGAGTAAGTATAGTTCTTACTTTGTAATTTTTCTATAAATGATTCAAAACTGTAAAAGTTTGCTCTTTCATTTAGTATTCTGTTTGATAAATCTGTATTTATATCGTTGAATTTATCAAATGAATCTTTATTTAAGAGTGTAAGTCCTAACATACTCGAAAAATCATTTAATGTAATCAAAGAGTTTTGCTCTTTTTCATTTAATAAAGATGAAAATGCAGCCTTTGAAAGGTGATTTGCAATAGAGTCTAAAGCTACATCATTTGTAAAAGCTTCTCTGATTCCACTCGCTGAAGCAAATGAGCTGTTAAGTGATGTTGAATTGTAACCTGAGCCTTCTCTGCTAATTCCAACAGGCACTATTGGAGAATTTAACTCGATTAAAGCCTTTATATATTCAATTGCTAATATATTGTTAGGTTTTGATAAAACGTCTGCTATGTTCGAATTGACATCGATTGACATTAAATAATCAGTTAATGCTTTTTGCCTTGCAACAGGGTAATTATTTCCGCTTTTTAAATGCAAAGCTAAAGATGCTTTGTATTCATCCGGTTCATCATGTAATATTGATGCAATCGACTTTAGTAAGTCAAGATTGTTGTCTTCACATCCAAAGCATAAATAATTGATACAATTTAAATTATGGAGAAAATATACACTCGCTTTAGCGAAAGTTTCAGCACTAGCAGTAGAAAATACAGGGGGTAATTCAAAAACACAGTCACAACCATTTTCTAATGCATGTAAAGTGCGGTCGTATTTGTTTATGATTGCAGGACAGCCACGTTGAACAAAATTTCCGCTCATTATTACAATTACACGATCAGCTCCGGTGAATTCTTTTGCTTTTTTTATTAAATATGCGTGCCCATTGTGAAATGGATTAAATTCAGCAATTATGCCTATAGTTTTCATATAATTTATTCCTTCTAACTTAATTTATTAAATATTTTATCACTGTTTTATTTAATATGTAAACTGTTAAATAAATTATACTAAAAATTGAATGTTATGTTGTGAAAATTAGCCATATACGTTATAATGTTAGAAGTTTACAAAAAGGAGAAAATAGATGGATTTTATTGAGTCAGTGAAAGAAAAAGCAAAAAATAATAAAAAGACAATTATTTTGCCAGAAGGTATGGACAAAAGAACGTATAAGGCTGCAGAGCAGATATTAAAAGAGGGGTTTGCAGATTTAATTATTTTAGCAACACCGGAAGAAGTTGAAGAAAACAGTGACGGTGCTGACGTATCAAAAGCAACTATTATTAATCCGAGAACTTGCGAAAAAACACCCGAATATGTAGAAGAGTTTTTTCAGTTGAGAAAAGCAAAGGGAATGACAAGAGAACAGGCATTGGGTATTTTGACATCTGATTATATGTTCTTTGCGTGTATGATGCTAAAATGCGGAGATGGAGATGGCGTTGTTTCAGGAGCATGCCATTCCTCAGCTAATACATTAAGACCTGCTTTACAGATTATAAAAAGTAAACCAGGCACAAAATTAGTGTCAGCTTTCTTTGTTATGTGTGTGCCTAATAAAGAATTAGGAGCAAATGGTGTATTTGTAATGGGTGATTGTGGTTTGAATCAGAATCCAACATCAGCAGAATTAGCAGATATAGCAGCAAGCAGTGCTGAGTCATTTGAATATTTAGTAGGTGAAAAGGCAAGAGTTGCAATGCTTTCTCATTCAACATATGGAAGTGCAGCTCACCCTGATGTTGATAAGGTTGTAGAAGCTACAAAGATTGCAAAGAAAGAATATCCTCAATTTTTAATAGATGGAGAATTGCAGACTGATGCAGCTGTAGTACCTGAAGTAGCAGCGTTGAAAGCACCAGATAGTGAAGTCGCCGGAAGAGCAAATGTTTTAGTATTCCCTGATTTAGATGCAGGAAATATTGGATATAAATTAGTTCAGAGATTAGGACAGGCAGAAGCCTATGGACCATTGTGTCAGGGTATAGCAAAACCTATAAATGACCTTTCAAGAGGCTGTAGTGCAAAAGATATTGTAGGTGTTGTTGCAATCACGGCGGTTCAGGCAGGACAGGAATAGGAGGAATAATGAACGTTTTAGTAATTAATTGTGGCAGTTCATCATTAAAGTTTCAATTAATTGATTCTGTAAGTGAGAAAGTGTTAGCAAAAGGATTGTGTGAAAGAATTGGTATTGATGGAAGTAAGATTGAATATGAACCATACAATGGTGAAGAACAGGAAAAAGAAGTTTCAATGCCAACACATAATGAAGCTATTAAAATTGTTATAGATTCATTACTTAATAAAGAAACAGGAGTTATTAAAGATTTAAGTGAAGTTGGAGCAGTTGGTCATAGAGTTGTACATGGTGGAGAATATTTCTCAAAATCAACTATTGTCACGGATGAAGTTATTAAGAAGATCGAAGAATGTAATGATTTGGCACCTCTTCATAACCCGGCTAATATAATAGGAATCAAAGCTTGTATTAATGCAATGCCTGATACACCTAATGTTGTCGTGTTTGATACAGCATTTCATCAGACAATGCCTCCTAAAGCTTATTTGTATCCTATTCCATATGAATATTATAAAAAATATAAGATAAGAAGATATGGATTCCATGGAACATCTCATAGTTATGTTTCAAAGAGAGTCGCTCAGATTATGGATACGCCATATGATAAATTAAAGACTATTGTCTGTCATTTAGGAAATGGTGCAAGTATATGCGCAGTTGAAAATGGTAAATCTATAGATACAAGTATGGGTCTTACTCCGTTAGCAGGAGTTGCTATGGGAACACGTTCAGGAGATATTGACCCAAGCATCGTTGAAGTTATTTCAGAAAAAGAAAACATGAATGTTAAAGAAGTGCTTAATGTTTTAAATAAAAAATCAGGTGTTTTAGGTTTATCAGAAGTATCAAGTGATTTTAGAGATATAACAAAGGCTATTGAAGAAGGAAATGAAGTAGCAAAGAATGCATTAGAAGTATTTGCAAATACAGTAGTTAGATTTGTTGGCGCTTATGTAGCTGAAATGAATGGTGTTGATGCTATTGCATTTACGGCAGGCGTAGGTGAAAATAATCAGGCTGTAAGAAAGATGGTTTGCGAACAATTAGGATATTTAGGTGTGTCTCTTGACGAAAAGGCTAATGAAAAGAGAAGAGAAGAAATTATGATTTCAACTCCTGACTCAAAAGTAAAAGTATTTGTTATTCCAACGAATGAAGAATTAGCAATAGCAAGAGAAACTCTAGAACTTTTATCATAAAACAGATAATAGCTGATTGTTTTTGAGTGAAAATTTTTTTGAAACTATGATAAACATATTTGGTAAACAAATCACAAAATAATTAAATAAAAAAAGTGTTTGACAAAAATATACCATATATGTATAATTGTAAAGGTGTCTTTAGGGAGAAACAAGTTATGTTAATTGATTTGATAGAGATATTACAGAAAGAAGAAGGAACTAAAAAAGTTCAGACTAAAGTTGAAAGGGAGAAATTCCTAGCTGCTAAGTTTGAATATAAGATAACTGACAGTGATGTAAAGTTTGTATTTACAAACGCCGGAAAGAAACATATCAATGTTAAATGCACTGGGAATGTTATTATAGAAGCACCTTGTTTCAGATGTCTTGAACCGGTCACATTTACAATAAATATTGATTCAACCAAAGATATGGATATGAATAAAACAGCAGAAGAGAAGATTGCCGACTTAGATGAGGAAAATTATCTTGAAGGAACAGTCTTTGATACTGAGGTTTTTGTATTCAATGAGATTCTGGTTAACTTACCGATGAAGGTTCTCTGCAAAGAAGATTGTAAGGGAATTTGCAATAGATGCGGCGCTAATCTCAATAAAGGATTCTGCGACTGCGATACTGCGGTACCAGATCCGAGAATGTCGAAAATATTAGATGTATTTAATCAGTTTAAGGAGGTGTAAACCATGTCTATCTGTCCAAAGAATAAATCTTCTAAAGGAAGAAGAGATAAGAGAAGAGCTAACTGGAAAATGTCAGTTCCTGGTCTTGTAAAGTGTAGCAAATGTGGAGCTTTAATGATGCCTCACAGAGTTTGCAAGGCATGTGGATCATACAACAAGAAAGAAATAGTTTCAGTTGACTAATTAGGATGGTCCGTGTTTATGCACGAGAAAGCGTTAAAATAAGGCTTTGCGGATATTTATATCTGCGAAGCCTTATTTTTATGTTGTCTTATTCAAGTTTGCTTGATTTTAAAACATAATTTTAGTATAGTTATTTTATGTGCTTAAGGAGGAAATAATTATGTCACAGACAATAGTTGCATTAGATTGTATGGGCGGAGATAACGCACCTGGTGAAATTGTAAAAGGCGGTATTGAAGCGTTAAAAGAAAATAAAGATGTTTTTCTTAAAATGGTAGGAAGACAGGAAGATGTTAACAGAGAACTCGAGAAATATGATTATGACAAGACTAGAGTTGAAGTTGTAAATGCTACAGAAGTTATTGAAACAGGAGAACCTCCGGTAGTAGCTATTAGAACGAAAAAAGATTCCTCTCTTGTTAAATGTATGTATATGGTAAAACATGGGGAATGCGATGCTCTTGTATCAGCAGGAAGTACCGGAGCCACTTTAGTTGGAGGACATGTAATTGTAGGTCGAATTAAGGGAGTTGAAAGACCACCTCTTGCACCTCTTATTCCAACGGAAAAAGGCGGAGCACTTTTGATTGACTGTGGGGCTAATGTTGATGCTAAGCCTTCTAACCTAGTTCAGTTTGCACAGATGGGTTCTATATATATGGAAAATATTTGCAAGGTTAAAAATCCAAAAGTAGGTTTAGTAAATATTGGTGCTGAAGAAGAAAAAGGAAATAACCTTGCTAAAGAAACGTATCAGTTGTTAAGTAATCTTGAAGGTATTAATTTTATTGGCAATATTGAAGCAAGAGAAATTCCTGAAGGAAAAGCTGATGTAGTTGTATGTGATGCATTTGTTGGAAATGTTATTTTAAAAATGTATGAAGGTGTTGGTGGAGTTCTTTTAAAGAAAGTTAAAGGAACTTTAATGACAAGTTTGAAAACTAAAATCGGTGCATTACTTATAAAAAAAGAATTGAAAGAAACTTTGAAAACATTTCAGATGGATCAGTATGGTGGAGCACCTTTACTTGGATTGAAAGGATTAGTTGTTAAGACTCATGGAAATTCAAAGGCCATAGAAGTGAAAAACTCTATCATTCAGTGCATTTCTTTTAAAGAAATGAATATAAATGATAAAATATCAAAAAAATTAGCAGTTAAAAAGGAGAATTAAAAATGGAAATCGAAAGACTTTATAAAGCAGTAGCAAGTGTATTGGATATTGATGAAAGCACAATCACACCGGAATCAAAATTTGCAGATGATTTAGGCGCAGATTCTTTAGATGTTTTAGAAATAATTATGAGCATTGAAGATGAATTTAATATTAAGATTCCAACTAACGGAGCTGAAAATATTGTTACAGTCGGAGATGCTTTTGAAGCAATAAAAAAGGTTATGAATAAATAATATTTGACTATGAAAATTATTTAAGTACATTAGAAAAGGTGCAATATCACTCTAAAATGATATTACCCTTTTCTTTTGTGTGTAAAAAGGAGTTAATATGAATTCAGATTATGAAAAATTAGAAAGTGTAATCGGATATGAATTTGATAATAAAAAGTTATTAGTTAATGCTTTAACTCATACATCATATGCTAATGAGCATAAAAATAGAAAAGTGAAAGACAATGAAAGACTTGAGTTTCTTGGTGATGCTGTTTTAGAACTTGTATCTAGTGAGTTTTTATTTTTGAATTATGAAATGCCGGAAGGAAAAATGACACGACTTAGAGCAAGTCTTGTGTGTGAAGGTACTCTTGCAAGAGATGCTAAAGAAATTAATCTTGGAGATTTTTTATATCTTGGAAAAGGTGAAGATGAATCAGGAGGAAGAAATCGTGATTCAGTAACGTCAGACGCATTAGAAGCACTAATAGGAGCTATATTTTTAGATGGTGGTTTTGACAAAGCTAAAGAGTTTGTGCTTAAATTTGTGCTAAATGACATTGAAAATAAAAAATTGTTTTTTGATAGTAAGACAATTTTGCAGGAAAGAGTAGATATGATTAAGGCTGGCAAAGTGTCATATAAAATAATAGACGAAATAGGCCCTGATCATGATAAGAGTTATACTGCACAGGTATTGCTTGGAGAACAAGTTATAGGTGAGGGCATAGGAAGAACAAAGAAGGCTGCAGAACAACAGGCAGCATATGTCGCGCTTAAATCTATGGATAAGAGGAAATAATATGTACTTAAAAAGTATTGAAATACATGGTTTTAAATCATTTGCAAATAAAATTAAATTTGAATTTCATAATGGTATAACTGGAATTGTTGGACCAAATGGCTCAGGAAAAAGTAATGTTGCTGATGCTGTGAGATGGGTTCTTGGTGAACAGAAGGTAAAACAGCTTCGTGGATCTAAGATGGAAGATGTAATATTTGCCGGAACTGAAAACAGAAAACCGTTAGGATTCGCTTATGTAGCAATTACATTGGATAATTCTGACCATAAATTAGATGTTGATTATGAAGAAGTAACTGTTTCAAGAAGATTATTCAGATCCGGTGAAAGTGAATACATGATTAATGGAACTCAGGTTAGACTTAAAGATGTAAATGAACTTTTTTATGATACAGGTATTGGTAAGGAAGGTTATTCTATTATTGGGCAGGGTCAGATTGATCAGATATTAAGTGGAAAACCTGAAGAAAGAAGAGAATTATTCGATGAAGCAGCCGGTATTGTTAAATTTAAAAGAAGAAAGAATCAGGCTTTAAAGAAATTAGACGATGAGAATCAGAATCTTGTCAGAGTTCAGGATATATTAGCAGAACTTGAACGCCAGGTTGGCCCATTAGAGAAACAATGCGAAAAGGCTAAAAAATATTTACTTTTTAAAGATGATTTAAAGAAATATGATGTAAATATGTTTTTAGTCGAAATGGAAGATATTAAAAACAGATTGTCTGATTTAGACAAAAAACTTGAAATAGCAACATCAGATATGAATTCCTCAAATGAAGAATTTGAAAATATAAAGAAGCAGTATACTAAGTTAGAAGCAGATTTGGAAGAAATAAACAATTCAATTGAAGCCAAAAAAACAATGTCAACAGATACTGTTCTTAAAATTGAAAAATTAGAAGGAAGAATTCTTGTTCTTAAAGAACAGATTAATTCAGCTAAAAACAACGAAGAGTTTATTGCAACAAGAGTAAATGCTATTTCTTCAGATATAGCCCAGAAGGAAAAGAATTTGACTGAATTATGTAAAGAAAAAGACGATAATGAAAATGTAATTCAGGAAACTATTAAATCGCAGTCAGAAATAACGACTGATATTTCTGTTATTAAAGAAGAAATTGAGAATTTTGATAAAGAAATTGCAGAGCATAAAGCCGAGATTATCGAAATATTAAATTCTAAGTCAATGATTAAATCAAAATTACAAAGATGTGATACATTGCTTGAACAGATTAATATAAGAAAATCTCAACTTAATCAAAAACTTATAGAATTTCAAAGCGAAAAGGAAAATCAGGAAAGTAAAATAGAAGAACTTAAAGCTGAGTTAGATAAAGTAAACTATTCAATCGATGAATTAAACAAAACTGTTTCAGAATATAGAAATGACTTAAATGATTTAAGAGTAGAAAATTCTAAAATAACAAAGTCAATATCTGAAAACCAGGAAAGATATCATAAGTCAAAATCAAATCTCGAAGCTTTAAAAAACATTACTGAAAGATATGAAGGTTATGGAAATAGTATCAAAAAAGTAATGGAATTAAAGGAAAACAAGAAAGGTATTATTGGTGTTGTTGCTGACATTATTAAAGTTGAAAAGAAATATGAAGTTGCAATTGAAACAGCTTTAGGCGGAAATATTCAGAATATAGTAACTGATACAGAAACAACAGCTAAGGAAATAATTGAATATTTAAAGAAAAATAAATATGGTCGAGCTACATTTTTACCTTTGAGTAGTATGACTAAGAAAACGGGCTTTAATAATGAAGATGTATTTTCTGATAAAGGTGTTTTAGGTCTTGCATGTGATTTAGTTGAAATAAAAAAAGAATACGAAGGCGTAACTAAATATTTGTTAGGAAAAGTCGTAGTTGTAGACACGATTGATAACGCAATTGCACTAGAACGTAAATATAGATATTCTTTAAGAATTGTAACTTTAGAAGGTGAATATTTAAATATTGGTGGTTCTATTTCGGGTGGTGCATTCAAAAATAACAGCAACCTGTTAGGAAGAAGAAGAGAAATAGAAGAACTTGAGAATAAATTAAAAGACCTTAAGAATGAAAAAGAAAATCTTGATAAGAATTTAATAGAAAACAGAAGTAAAACAAGTGTTTTAAATGATGAACTTGATAAAATTAATAAGGCACTTCAGGAACAGAACATTGCAAAAAACACATTGGAGTTGAATTTAAAACAAGCTAAAGACAGAAAGAATAACATTGATACAGAATATCAGGAATATACTGCTGAAAGTGGAAATATTGCATCTGAAATCGGAAATATCAATAATAATAGTTTAGAACTTAACAAAGAACTTACTAATGTTGAAGATAGAAATTCCGAATTAGAAGAACTTATTAAACAAAAAAGTAATAATATGGATTCTATAAATGCAAAGCTTGTTGAAAAAAAGTCGTTGTTAGAAGAGATTAATATTGAAATTTCAAGTTTAAAGCAAAAGAATGAATTTTTATGCGAAAAGATTCAAAATAGCAATAATCAGATTTCAGATTTAAAGAATGAATTGGAACAGATTAAAAACAATTCAAGTGAAAACAACAATGAGATTTCAGCTAGAATTGAAACTATTGATGGCATAACAAAGGAAATCGAAGAAGGACGTAAACTTATTGAAAAGCTTAATTTAGAAATTGAAGACCTTAAAAATGCTAAGGAAAAGCAGAATAAAGATCATAAAGAATTTTTCGATAAGAGAGAAGAACTTTCTTCAAGAATAACACAATTAGATAAAGAAATTTACAGACTTAACAGCCAAAAAGAAAATTTACAGGAAAAGAATGAGACAAAAATTAATTATATGTGGAACGAGTATGAAATCACATATAGAAATGCTGTTGAACTTAGAGATGAAAGTCTAAATGATAAAGCAGAACTTAGAAATAGCATTGCCAATTTAAAACGTCAGATTAAAGAGTTAGGAGACGTAAATGTAAATGCTATTGAAGAGTTTAAGGAAATAAACGAAAGATATCAGTTTATGAAAGAACAGCATGAAGACTTAATGCGGGCAAAAGAAAATCTTTTGAAAATTATTGACGAATTAGAAGTTGGTATGCGAAAACAGTTTAAAGAAAAATTTGCTGAAATTCAGGTTGAATTTGATAAGGTATTTAAGGAATTATTTGGCGGTGGCGCAGGAGTTATTGAACTTACTGAAGCAGATGATATTCTTGATGCAGGAATTAATATTATTTCACAGCCGCCTGGAAAGAAACTTCAAAATATGATGCAGCTTTCAGGTGGAGAAAAAGCACTTACGGCAATTTGTCTTTTGTTTGCAATTCAGAATTTAAAGCCATCTCCATTCTGTCTTCTTGACGAAATTGAAGCTGCATTAGATGGCTCAAATGTAATCAGATTCGCGGAATATTTGCATAAACTTACAGAAAATACACAGTTTATTGTTGTTACACACAGACGAGGAACAATGGGATGTGCTGATAGATTATATGGTATTACAATGCAGGAAAAAGGTGTATCAGCCTTAGTTTCAGTAGATTTATTGGAAGGAAATTTGGATAAATAAAGGAGTTTGTAAATGGAAGAAAAGAAAGGCTTTTTTGGAAAACTTGTATCAGGGCTTACAAAAACAAGAAATTCTATAGTATCAGGATTAGATTCAATATTCAGTGGATTTTCACATATTGATGACGATTTCTATGAAGAATTAGAAGAAATTTTAATTATGAGTGACATTGGTGTTAATACAACAATGGAAATAATAGAGAAACTTAAAGAACAGGTAAAAGAGTTAAAAATAAAGGAACCTGAAGATTGCAAGGAATTGCTGATTAAAAACATTGAAGAACAGATGGATTTAGGAGAAAATGCATATGATTTTGAAAATGAAAAATCAGTAGTTATGGTAATCGGTGTAAATGGTGTAGGAAAAACTACATCTATCGGAAAACTTGCGGCACAGCTAAAAGGAAATGGCAAAAAGGTTGTTATGGCGGCTGCTGATACTTTTAGAGCTGCTGCAGCTGATCAGCTTAAAGAGTGGGCCAGACGTTCAAATGTAGATATTGTAGCGGGAAATGAAGGTTCAGATCCGGGAGCTGTTTTGTTTGATGCAATTGCATCTGCTAAAAATAAAAATGCTGACGTACTACTTTGTGATACCGCAGGAAGACTTCATAATAAGAAGAATCTTATGGAAGAACTTAAAAAATTAGACAGAATTATTGAAAAGGAATATTCAGGATGTATAAGAGAAAATCTTATCGTTCTTGATGCTACAACAGGACAAAACGCTTTGGTACAGGCTAAAACATTTATGGAAGCAACAGATATAACAGGTGTTGTTCTTACAAAAATGGATGGAACGGCAAAAGGTGGAATTGCAATAGCAATTCAGGCTGAATTAGGAATTCCTGTTAAATATATTGGTGTAGGTGAAGGCATAGATGACTTACAGAAATTTAATTCTCATGATTTTGTGTCAGCGTTATTTACAAAGTAAACTTGATTTTTGTATTTTATTTGAAAAAAATATTTTATAATATGGAAAGTTGATGTATTATTACAAAGAAAAAATTATTATAATTAGAATAGGAAGTGAAGATAATGAGCGAAGGATTAACTTTAAAGAAATTTGAAGAGGCTTCAGAAATAGTTAATAAAGTAACATTAAATACAAATCTTATATATAGTGATTACTTTTCAGAACAGACAGGCAATAAGGTATATATTAAACCGGAAAATATGCAGTTTACAGGTGCATATAAAGTAAGAGGAGCTTATTATAAGACAAGCACATTAACTCCAGAAGAAAGAGCTAAAGGTTTAATTACTGCATCAGCAGGAAACCATGCACAGGGGGTTGCATATGCTGCCAAATTATATGGCGTAAAAGCAACAATCGTTATGCCAACTGTTACTCCTCTTATGAAGGTAAACAGAACAAAAAGTTATGGTGCAGATGTAATATTATATGGAGATGTTTATGATGATGCATGTAAGTATGCGCTTGAGTTAGCAGAAAAGGAAGGATATACATTTATTCATCCATTTGATGATTTAGATGTAGCTACAGGTCAGGGAACAATTGCCATGGAAATTATAAAAGAACTTCCAACTGTAGATTATATTTTGGTTCCAATCGGTGGTGGCGGACTTGCAACAGGTGTAAGCACATTAGCTAAATTACTTAATCCAAATATTAAAGTAATTGGTGTAGAACCGGCAGAAGCTGCGTGTATGAAAGCTTCACTTAGTGCAGGAAAAGTTGTTACATTAGACAGTGCTAATACTATTGCAGATGGTACAGCGGTTAAAACTCCGGGTAGCAACATATTTCCATATATCCAGAAGAATATTGATGATATCATAACAATTGAAGATGATGAATTAATAGATGCGTTTCTTGATATGGTTGAAAATCATAAACTTGTTGCTGAAAATTCAGGATTGCTTACAATTGCAGCTCTTAAGCATTTAAAATGCAAAGATAAGAAGATTGTTTCTATTATCAGTGGTGGTAATATGGATATTATTACAATGTCATCTATATTACAGCACGGTTTAATTCAGAGAGGAAGAGTATTCACAGTATCTGTATTACTTCCTGATAAGCCGGGTGAATTAGGTAAAGTTGCAAACACTATCGCAGATGTACAGGGAAATGTAATTAAGCTTGAACATAATCAGTTTGTATCTGTTAATAGAAATGCTGCCGTTGAACTTAGAGTTACTCTTGAATGTTTCGGTCACGAACATAAAAAACGGATTATTGCAGCTCTCGAAAAGAAAGGCTATAAGCCAAAAGAAGTAAGACCAAATTTATAAATAACTAATATTATTTATATAGATTGATTTTACACAATGAACAGATAGTGATTAAAATACAAAAAGGATTCATAAATTATTTTAAAATGCAAAATATAAATTCAAAATAAAACACAAGGGTGTCAAGAAAAAATACTTGACACCCTTTGCTTTGTATTGTATTATACTCTAAGTGTGATTTTGATATATTTTATTTTCAATTTTAGATAGATGCACTTAGAGGTAAATATGAAAGATATTTTAAGAAGTTCTCTTTTATATGATTTCTACGGAGAACTGTTGACTAAACATCAGCAGGAGATATATGAAGAAGTTGTTTTAAACGACTATAGTCTTGGAGAAATAGCTGAGGAGAGAAATATTTCCAGACAAGGCGTACATGACTTGATAAAGAGATGTGATAAGACTTTGAATGAATATGAAGAAAAGTTACATCTTGTAAGCAGATTTGAAAAGACTAAAGAACAGGTTGAACGTATTTGTCAATTGGCAGATGAGAATAATATGCAAGACATAGAGAATATTGCCAGACAGATTTTAGAGAATTATTAATATAGGAGGTAAGGGCTTGGCATTTGAAAGCTTATCCGATAAATTACAAAACATATTTAAAGGCTTACGTGGTAAGGGTAGACTGACAGAAGATGATGTTAAGGCTGCTCTTAAAGAAGTTAAGATGGCTTTGCTTGAAGCTGATGTTAGTTTTAAAGTTGTAAAACAATTCATTAAAACAGTTACAGAAAGGGCTATAGGGCAGGATGTTCTTAACAGTTTGACACCGGGCCAGATGGTAATAAAGATAGTTAATGAAGAACTTACTAATCTTATGGGTTCTGAAACAACGAAACTTAAACTTTTGCCTGACAATGAAATAACAGTCATTATGATGATGGGTCTTCAGGGGGCAGGTAAAACAACAACAACTGCTAAGATTGCAGGAAAACTTAAAGGTAGTGGAAAAAGACCTTTATTAGTTGCCTGTGACGTTTACAGACCGGCAGCTGTTGAACAGTTGCAGATTAATGGTGATAAACAGGGTGTTCCGGTATTTGCCATGGGAACGAATCATAAACCTGTAGATATTGCCAGAGCAGCAATTGAACATGCTAAAAAGAATAACAATAATGTTGTTATTTTAGATACAGCAGGTCGTTTACATGTTGATGAGGACATGATGAACGAACTTATTGAAATTAGAGATAATATTGACATTACACAGACAGTACTTGTTGTTGATGCAATGACAGGTCAGGATGCAGTGAATGTAGCAACCCAGTTTAATGAAAAGATTGGAATTGATGGAATTATCATTACTAAGTTAGATGGTGATACAAGAGGTGGTGCAGCGTTATCAATTAAGGCTGTAACAGGAAAACCTATATTATATGTTGGTATGGGTGAAAAGCTTTCTGATTTAGAACAATTTTATCCAGATAGAATGGCTTCAAGAATTCTTGGTATGGGTGATGTCCTTTCATTAATTGAAAAGGCTGAACAGGCAATTGACCAGGAAAAAGCAAAGGATATGGAACAGCGTCTTAGAAAAGCACAATTTACCTTTGATGATTATCTTGAATACATGGGTCAGATTAAAAATATGGGTGGTTTATCAGAAATGCTTAGTCTTATTCCGGGATTAGGCGGTCAGATAAAAGAAGATATGCTTCCAGATGATAAACAACTTGGACGTATTGAAGCAATTATTTATTCCATGACAAAGGAAGAAAGAGGTAATCCTGATATTCTTAATCCGTCAAGGAAACAAAGAATTGCTAAAGGTGCAGGTGTAGATATAAGTGAAGTAAACAAATTGGTAAAACAATTTGACCAGGCTAAAAAAATGATGAAAAACATGCCGGGCATGATGGGTGGCGGCAAGAAGAAACGAAGAGGCGGTTTTAAGATGCCTTTCGGTTTCTAGATTTAAATTCATACAATATTGATATTAACGAAGACATTGGTTTTCTTAATATATATAAATAATAATTATAATTAATTTTTTACGGAGGAAAGTAAAATGGCAGTAAAGATCAGATTAAAGAGAATGGGTAAGAAGAAAGCTACTTTCTACAGAATTGTAGTAGCAGATTCAAGATCACCAAGAGATGGTAGATTTATTGAAGAAATCGGAACATATGATCCAAACAGAGATCCTAGCGTATTTGATTTCAACGAAGAAGCAGCTAAGAAATGGTTATCAAACGGAGCTCAGCCTACAGAAACAGTAGGAAAATTACTTAAGATTGCCGGTATTGAAAAATAATAGTCAGGAGGTCTAACTATGAAAGAATTAGTAGAGACAATTGCAAAAGCACTTGTAGACTCTCCGGACGAAGTAGTTGTTACTGAAAAAGAAACAGATAAAACTATTGTTTTAGAATTGAAGGTTGCAACTGATGATGTTGGAAAGATTATCGGAAAACAGGGAAAGATTGCTAAAGCAATCCGTTCTGTTGTTAAGGCTGCATCTTCAAAATGCGACAAAAAAGTTATAGTGGACATTATATAGTAACCACAAGTGCAACGGGACTGAATTCAGTCCCGTTAATCATTTAAAAAGTTAATTTAATTATCATTAAAAATTTAAAAATATAACTAAGATCTAACATTAAATAACATTTAATGGATACTGTTTGAAAGGAAATATATGGAAAAATATTTTAGGGTAGGAGTTATTGCAAATACACATGGTATACGTGGTGAAGTAAAGGTATATCCTACAACAGATGATATTAATAGATTTAAAAAATTAAAAAAATGTATCTTAGATACAGGAAAAGAATATATAGATTTAAACGTAGAATCAGTAAAATTTTTCAAAAATATGGTTATTCTTAAATTTAAGGAGTATAACAATATAAATGATATTGAATGCTATAAAGGAAAAGATATTTTAGTTTCCAGAGATAATGCAGTTAAACTTGAAAAAGGCGAATATTATATAGCAGATATATTAGGGGCAAAAGTTATTCTTGAAGATGGTAGCGAATTTGGTGTTTTAGAAGATGTTATGCAGACAGGTGCTAATGACGTTTATGTTGTTAAAACATTAGACAACAAAGAAGTATTACTTCCTAAGATTGATGAATGCGTCAAGAAACTAGAAATAGAAAACAAAATTGTTACTGTGCATATCATGAAAGGATTGCTAGACTAATGAATTATCATGTATTAACACTTTTTCCTGAAATGATTACAAATGGAGTAAATACAAGCATTACAGGAAGAGCAATTGACAAGAAGTTAATAAATTTAAATGCAATAAATATAAGAGATTTTTCCGGAAATAAACATGGTCAGGTTGATGATTATCCATATGGCGGAGGAGCAGGAATGCTTATGCAACCCGGACCTGTATATAGAAGTTATGAATCCGTTGTGGAAAAAATAGGATATAAGCCAAGGGTTATTTATTTAACTCCACAAGGAGAGACGTTTAACCAAAGCATGGCAGAAGATTTTGCCAAAGAAAAAGATTTGGTATTTTTATGTGGACATTACGAAGGCATAGATGAACGTGTTTTAGAAATGATAGTTACAGATAATGTTTCTATTGGCGATTACGTCCTTACAGGAGGCGAACTCCCGGCGATGGTAATGATAGATACCATTTCAAGACTTATTCCAGGTGTCTTGAATAATAACGTATCTGCTGAATTTGAATCGTTTAATGATAATTTATTGGAGTATCCGCAATATACACGTCCTGATACTTTTATGGATAAAAAAGTACCACCAATTCTCTTATCGGGAGATCACGCTAAAGTAGATAAATGGAGAAGAGAGCAGTCAATAATCAGAACTATTAAGAGACGTCCTGATTTGATGGGAAAAGCTAATTTAACAAAAGAAGATATAAAATTCATTGAAAAATTAGAAAATGAAAAAAATGCTTGCAAATGATATAGTCTTATGGTATCATTACAAATGCTGTAAAAAGGAGATGTTCCGCTGTTGCTTTGATAGCATTAAGAATGTCTAATGAAATAAGGAGGCAGTTATGAACGATATTATCAGAGAAATTGAGGCAGCTCAGTTAAAAGAAAACGTAGCAGATTTTAATGTTGGTGATACAGTTAAAGTATACGCTAAGATTAAAGAAGGAAACCGTGAAAGAATTCAGGTTTTCGAAGGTTTAGTAATTAAGAAACAGGGTGGAAGCACAAGAGCAACATTTACTGTAAGAAAGAATTCAAACGGTATCGGTGTTGAAAAGACTTGGCCATTACACACACCTACAATCGACAAAATCGAAGTAGTTAGAAAAGGTAAAGTTAGAAGAGCTAAACTTAACTACATCAGAAGCAGAGTTGGTAAGGCAGCTAAGGTTAAAGAATTAGTTAAATAATTATTATACCATAAAAAGGAGCGAGTATTTAACTCACTCCTTTTTTTAAACTTGAAGATTAGATATATTTAAATGTTTAAATATACGATATCATTTTAAAGTAAGTAATTAGTAATGATTTTATGAAATACAATAACGTTTGATGTATAATTAAGGAGGAAATATGGATTATCAGTGGTATCCGGGACATATGACAAAAGCAAAACGTCAGATGCAGGAAGATATAAAATTAATTGATTTAGTAATTGAGCTTGTAGATGCAAGAGTACCTTTAAGTAGTAGAAATCCGGACATCGATGATTTAGGAAAAAATAAAGCTCGCTTGATTTTACTTAATAAATCGGACTTGGCTGATGATGCTCAAAATGAAAAATGGATTGAATACTTTAAGGCTAAAGGTTATCATGCATTGAAAATAAATTCAAAAAATAAATCAGGAATTAAAGAAATAAATAATGTAGTTAATGAGGCGTGTAAAGAAAAAATTGAAAGAGACCGTAAACGAGGAATTAAAAACAGACCTGTAAGAGCTATGGTTGTTGGTATCCCAAACGTAGGAAAATCTACATTTATTAATGCATATGCCGGAAGAAATTGTGCAAAAACAGGAAATAAACCGGGCGTTACAAAAGGAAAACAGTGGATTAAATTAAGTAAAACATTGGAATTATTAGATACACCGGGTATTTTGTGGCCTAAATTTGAAGATCAGGCTATAGGGCTTAAATTAGCGTTAATCGGTTCCATAAATGATAATATTCTTGATGTAAGTGATATGGCATATGAATTTGTAAAAATATTAAATAATAGTTATGAAAATGCTATACCTAGCAGATTTGGTGTAGAAAAGAATGATGATCCATTAAAGATGTTAGAAGGAATAGCAGAAGTAAGAGGATGCAAATTAAAAGGTAATATTTTAGACTTAGAAAAAGCATCTTCAATTTTACTTGAAGAATTTAGAAGTGGAAAACTAGGAAAAATTACATTGGACAGACTGTAAGGAATATAAAATGGGACAAAAAAGTATAAGTGATATAAATAATATATTAAAAAGCTTAAGTGTCAAAGAATTAAATTCTTTTATAATGGAATTTAACGTTGATGAAAGACAAGGTGTAAAAAAACTTGTAACAAAAGCTCAAAAAATGCTTGAAAAGTATGAACTTGAATTGCAACGTACCTACAAGATGGGTGAATTTGAAAGAAAATACAGCGATTATGAATTTATCTGCGGTATAGATGAAGTTGGTCGTGGACCATTAGCCGGTCCTGTAGTTGCAGGAGCTGTAATATTGACTAAAGATTGTGATATATTATATTTAAATGATTCAAAACAACTTTCTGCAAAGAAACGAGAAGAACTTTATGAAGAAATAATGGAAAAAGCTGTTGCTGCAAAAACTGCAATGGTTAGTCCGGCTCAAATAGATGAAATCAATATTTTACAGGCAACATATGAAGCTATGCGTATTGCAATAAGTCAGTTAGAAGTTAAGCCAACCCTTCTTTTAAATGATGCCGTAAATATTCCGGGTGTAGATATTAAGCAGATTGGAATTATTAAAGGTGATGCTAAAAGCAAATCTATCGCAGCTGCAAGTATAATTGCGAAAGTAACCAGAGATGCAATGATGGTAGAATATGATAAATTGTATCCTGAATATGATTTTGCTTCAAATAAAGGATATGGTTCAGCCAAACATATTGAGGCAATTAAAAAGTTTGGCCCTTGTCCTATTCATAGAGAAACATTTATTACTAATTTTGTAAAGTGATTAACTTACCGAATAAGGAGAGATATTGAACAAGAGAATTATTGGAGGGTATAAAGAAGATATAGCTACAGAATATTTGATTGAACATGGCTATAAGATAATTGATAGAAATTTTTCCTGCAAAAGTGGAGAGATAGACATAGTTGCAAAAGATAAAGAATATTTATGTTTTATCGAGGTAAAATATCGGGAGAATAATAAATATGGCGATGCTTTAGAAGCGATAAATTATAAAAAACAACAGAAGTTATTTAAATGTGCTAATATATATATAATGGCTAATAAGTTAGTTGAAAATCTAAATTATCGCTTTGATGTTGTGGCAATTCAAGGTGAAAATATAGAATTAATTAAGGATGCATTTGGAGCAATGTAATGATTATATTAAATAAAAAGAACAGAACAACAACAAGTATAAAATTTGGAAACGGAATTCCTTATATCAGTTTTAATGCATTAGAACAGACAGGAATGGTTGTTAATGCATTTTCTACAAGACAGGGTGGTGTAAGTGTAGGCTGCCTTGAATCCATGAATCTAGGATTTAACAGGGGAGATTTAGATGAAAATGTATTAAAAAATCATAAAATATTTGCTAAGGTTGTCGGATTTCCATATGAAAATATAGTTACGACAAATCAGACACACACTACTAATGTAAGAGTTGTTACAAAAGAAGATTGTGGTAAAGGCATTACAAAGGACAGGGACTATTCTGATGTAGACGGTTTAATAACAAATGTTCCGGGAATTGTTTTGACAACATATTACGCTGATTGTGTTCCTCTTTATATACTTGATCCGGTTAATAAAGCAATTGGCTTGTCGCATTCAGGATGGAAAGGAACAGTAAACCGCATAGGTGAAAATACATTGAAATTAATGAACGAAAATTATGGTACAAATCCAAAAGATGTAATTTGCTGTATTGGTCCGTCAATATGTCAGGATTGTTATGAGATAAGCGAAGACGTTGCAAATGAATTTATAAACGAATTTGGTAAAAATAATAAAATATTATATAATAAAGGGAATGGAAAATATCAGTTAAATTTATGGGAAAGTGTAAAACAGGTATTTCTTGATGCGGGTGTTGAATATGACAATATCTACACTACAGATATTTGCACATGCTGCAATAAAGATGAATTGTTTTCTCATAGGGGGCATCATGGAAAAAGAGGAAACTTAGCTGCATTTTTAATGCTTAAATAATATCAGCTTAATCATGTTTCCTTCATATAACTATTATTTGTACTAAAATGGAGAATCATATGAATAACAGGCATTTAATAAAAAGTGTTACTCCGGGTTCTATTGCAGAAGAAATGGAAATAGAAGCAGGGGATTACCTATTAGAAGTAAATGGTACAACAATAGTTGATATATTTGATTATCAGCTTTTGTGTATGGACGAATTTATAGATGTTGTAATAGAAAAAAGTAATGGCGAACAGTGGGAATTAGAAATTGAAAAAGATGAAAATGAAGAGTTAGGTTTAGAATTTGAAAACGGCCTTATGGATGAATATAGGTCATGCTGTAATAAATGTATGTTCTGTTTTATTGATCAGATGCCACCCGGTATGAGAGAGACTTTATATTTTAAAGACGATGACTCGAGACTTTCATTTTTACAGGGAAATTATATAACTTTAACTAATATGAATGAAAATGATGTTGACCGTATAATAAGATATAATCTATCTCCAATTAATATATCTGTACACACTACAAATCCTAAACTTAGATGTAAAATGCTAAATAACAGATTTGCCGGTGATAAGCTTATATATATAGATAGATTAAACGCAGCTGACGTTGAAATGAACGGACAAGTTGTATTATGCAAAAATGTAAATGATAAAGAAGAACTAGAAAGAACGATTAGTGATTTAGAGAAATATATTCCGAATATGAGAAGTGTTTCTATTGTTCCTTCAGGTCTTACAAAATTTAGAGACGGTTTATATCCTTTAGAATTATTTGAGAAAGAAGATGCTTGTGCTGTAATAGATACTATTGAAAAATGGCAGAAGCATTTTTATGAAAAATATGGGATACACTTTATACATGCAAGTGATGAATGGTATATTTTAGCAGAAAGAGAAATGCCTGAAGAAGAGAGGTATGATGGATATTTACAACTGGAAAATGGTGTAGGAATGATTAGAAGCTTTATAGAAGAGGTGAAGGATTACCTTGATTCTATTGAAGGTGATGATAGAGTTATAAATGTATCTACAATAAGTGGAGTGTTAGCATATGATACTATAAAGTCAAGTTGTGACAAGATAAATAAAAAATTTCCAAATGTAAATGTACACGTATATAAAATAATTAATGACTATTTTGGACATTCAATTACAGTTACAGGACTTCTTACAGGACAGGATATATGTGCTCAACTTTCGGGAAAAGAATTAGGGGATAACTTACTTTTACCTACAAATACATTGAAAGCTGATGAAAATATATTTTTAGATGACATGACATTAGAGGAACTTGAAAAGAATTTACAAATAAATACAATTATTGTAAAATCTAGTGGAATGGATTTTGTGAAAACCATTATAAACGAAAATGAAGATAATAATCCAAAAATAAGTACAAATTCTAAATATGAATTGTAGAGTACTTGAAATTAAACAGATACAAATAGGAGATTAGATATGAGTAAACCAATAGTTGCCATTGTAGGAAGACCTAATGTAGGAAAATCTACGCTCTTTAATGCATTGGCAGGAGAAATGATTTCTATAGTGAAAGACACTCCGGGTGTCACAAGAGATAGAATTTACGCAGATGTAGAATGGCTTAACCATAATTTTACATTGATTGATACAGGCGGAATTGAGCCGGACAGTAGAGATATTATTTTATCACAGATGAGAGAACAGGCTCAGATAGCAATCGATACTGCTGATGTAATTATATTTATAACAGATGTACGTCAGGGACTTGTCGATTCAGATACAAAAGTAGCTGACATGCTTAGAAGAAGTCATAAGCCGGTAATCTTAGCTGTTAACAAGGTGGATAATTTTGATAAATTTATGCCTGATGTATATGAATTTTATAATTTAGGAATTGGTGATCCACAGCCTATATCAGCATCATCAAGACTTGGAATTGGTGACTTGCTTGACCGTGTAGTTGAACATTTTGACGGACTTGAATTAGAAGAGGAAGAAGATGAAAGACCAAGAATTGCAGTTGTAGGTAAGCCAAATGTAGGAAAATCATCTTTGGTAAACAAACTTACAGGAAATAATCGTGTAATTGTATCAAATATAGCCGGCACAACAAGAGACGCAATTGATACTGAAATTACATGGAATGGTAAGGAGTACGTATTTATTGATACTGCAGGTTTGAGACGTAAAAAGAAAATAAAAGAAGAAATTGAAAGATATAGTATTATAAGAACTGTAACAGCCGTTGAAAGAGCGAATGTAGTTGTTGTAATGATTGATGCAACAGAAGGTATTACAGAACAGGATGCTAAAATTGCGGGAATCGCTCATGAAAATGGCAAAGGTGTAATTATTGCCGTTAATAAATGGGATGCAATTGAAAAAAATGATAAAACAATATATCAGTTTACTGCAAAAATACGAGATGTACTTGCGTATATGCCATATGCTGAAATAATGTTCATTTCTGCCCAAACGGGTCAGAGACTTCCCAAATTATTTGATATGATTGATACAGTTTTGGAAAATCAGTCAATGCGTGTTGGAACAGGTGTATTGAACGAAATAATGACAGAAGCAGTTGCTTTACAGCAGCCACCATCAGACAAGGGTAAACGATTGAAATTATACTATATAACACAGGTAGCAGTTAAACCACCAACTTTTGTTATATTTGTAAATGATAAAGAACTGATGCATTTTTCATATACAAGATATATTGAAAATAAAATAAGAGAAAGTTTTGGATTCAAAGGAACTCCTTTAAGATTTATTATAAGGGAACGAAAGGAAAGTTAAATGATTGCTCAGAGAATTATTTGCATAGTTTTAGGATATTTTTTCGGCCTTATAGAAATGGGATACATTTTAGGCAAGATAAACAATATTGATATTAGAGATTTTGGAAGTGGAAATTCAGGAACAACAAATACAATGCGTGTTCTTGGTAAAAAAGCAGGATTAATCACATTTTTTGTTGATGCATTAAAAGCAGTATTTTGTGGTTTGCTTGTTTATGCTTTGTTTCATAAATCATGTGAAAATATTATGTTTGTTTTATTACTTTATTCTGGATTTGGTGTTATTTTAGGACATAATTTTCCGTTTTACATGAAATTTAAAGGTGGAAAAGGAATTGCGGCGTCAGCAGGAATGATTACATCTTTAGCTATATATGATTGGAAATTTGTTGTTCTTGGATTTTTTGTATTTTTTATATCTTTATATATAACAAAGTATGTATCATTTTCATCGTTAATGCTTATGGGCTCATTGTTAATAGAAATGATTGTATGGGGTCAACTTGGAATGGTACATAATCTTAATCCGGAATGCAGAATTGAAGCGTACATTATTACAGGTCTTATGACAGCACTTGCTTTTGTAAGACATAAGGAAAATATAAAAAGATTAGCCAATGGTACAGAACGAAAAATTGGCGAAAAGAAGGAGGCATAATATGTCAAAGATTACAGTATTAGGTGGTGGTGGATGGGCTATAGCATTAGCTATGGTTCTTAATGATAATGGTCATAATGTCACAATATGGTCAGCAGTAAACAGAGAAGTCGAAGCACTTAAAACTCACAGAGAAAATAAAATAAGTCTTCCGGGAGTAATCATTCCTGAAACAATTGAAATTACGAATGATTTAAAAAGTGCAGTTAATGGAGCAGAAATTATTGTTATGGCAGTTGCATCTTCATTTGTAAGAAGTACTTCAAAACTTTTAAAGGATTTGATTCCAAATGGACAGATTATTGTAGATGTTGCTAAGGGAATTGAAGACGAAACGTTTAATACAATGACGGAAATAATTGAAGATGAATTACCAAATTGTGATGCAGTTGCATTATCAGGACCAAGTCATGCCGAAGAAGTAGGTCGTAAAATTCCAACAGCCGTTGTAGTAGGAGCAACAACTAAAGAAACAGCTGTTAAGGTTCAGGATGCTTTTTCAAATCATTACTTCAGGGTGTATGTAAGTCCTGACAGAAAGAGCATTGAGCTTGGTGGCGCTTTAAAAAATGTTATTGCATTAGCTGCCGGAGTTTCAGATGGCTTAGGATTTGGTGATAATACAAAGGCGCTTCTTATTACAAGAGGAATGAAGGAAATTAGTCTTTTAGGAACTGCAATGGGTGGTCACACAAGGACATTTAACGGATTATCAGGAATTGGTGATTTGATTGTTACATGTGATAGTAAACATTCAAGAAACAGACGTGCAGGAGTATTAATTGGACAGGGATATTCTTTAGAAGAAGCTGTTAAGGAAGTAAATATGGTTGTTGAAGGTGCTGTATCTGCAAAAGCTGCACTTAATCTTTCAAAAAAATATCATGTTGATATGCCAATTACAGAAGCTGTTAACGATGTATTGTTTAATGGAAAGAAGCCTTTAGATGCAGTTAATGAGTTAATGAACAGAGATAATACAAGTGAACATATAGATTTATTATGGAAGTAAAGTAATATGGATGATTTAAAAAAAATACAAAATAAATTTATAGGGCAGATTGGAAATTTTGATATTGATCCTACAGAATTTAAAATGCTCATGACATATTATGAATGTGCTATTTTAGAAGTAAAGACAAAATTAGATGTTTTAAATAAAGAATTTTCTGCGAATACTATGAGAAATCCTATAGCATCAATTAAAACCAGAATTAAATCTCCTGATAGTATATATGAAAAGTTGGACAGAAAAAATTTGGATAAAACATTAGAAAGTGTACAGAACAATTTAGATGATGTTGCAGGCATTAGAATTATCTGTTCTTTTTTAGATGATATATATAGCGTTGCAGACATGCTTACAAGTCAGGATGATGTTAAAGAATTAGCCAGAAAAGATTACATAAAAAATCCAAAGAAAAACGGTTATAGAAGTTTACATCTGGTTATAGAAATTCCTATTTTCTTATCTAATGAAAAGAAGGGTGTAAAAGTTGAGGTACAAATAAGAACAATTGCTATGGATTTCTGGGCTAGTTTAGAGCATCAGATACACTATAAGAAATTTGAAAATTCTAATGTGGAATCAATTAAGCAATTAACGGATTGTGCGGATACAATTTACGAAACAGATATAAGAATGTTAAATATCAGACAAAATTTGTTGGACAACGAGGATTAAATTTATGGAAAGTAGAGCAAAAGAAACTGCAAAGAAAACAGCAAAGAAAGGTAAAAATGGGATTGTTAAGCTTATATTCAGCCGTATATTCATTTTTGCCCTGCTTATTTTTCTGCAGCTTCTTGTATTGTTCTACTTTTTTTGGCATGTAAATGAGCAATTTAAGATATTTTATGATTTTATAAGAATTATCACTGTTTTTTTGGTTCTTTATATTGTTAATGAAAAAAGTTCAGATCCAACCATGAAAATGATATGGTCAATTGTAATTCTTATAATTCCAATTTTTGGTGCACTTTTATATTTGTTTGTAAAATTTCAACCTACATCTGTGCTGTTAAGAAAAAGATTAGAAGTAATTAACCACAGGTCGGATAATTATTTAGAATATAAAACAGACATTAAAGATAAATTGCAAAAAGATGATCCGCTTATAGAAAATTTAGGAGAATACATCTATAAATATTCAGGATGTCCACCATATGAGAATTCAAAAATTACATATTTTGCTTCAGGAGAAGAAAAATATGATTATTTGATAAAAAAACTAAAAGAGGCAAAATCATTTATATTTTTAGAGTATTTTATAATTGAAGAAGGTGAAGTCTGGAATTCTGTTCTTGAAATATTAAAACAAAAAGTTAAAGAAGGGGTTGAAGTCCGTGTAATATATGACGGAATGTGTTCTCTAACCAAACTTCCAATGGGTTATTTTAAGAAACTTAGAGAATATGGAATAAAAGCTAAATCTTTTAATCCAATGAGACCATTTCTTTCAACGCATCAAAATAACAGAGATCACAGAAAAAATCTTGTAATAGATGGAACGGTTGCTTTTACCGGAGGAATTAATCTTGCCGATGAATATATGAATTTAAAAGAAAAATTTGGTTATTGGAAAGATACGGCTGTTATGATAGAAGGAGAAGCTGCTAAAAGTTTTACGTTATTATTTTTGCAAATGTGGAATGTAGATGAAGAAATTATTGGCGATTATAATAAATATTTAGATGTAGACTGTCCTTCGTTGCCGGATACATCAGGCTATATTATTGGATATGGAGATGAGCCGTTTGATGATGAAAAAGTTGGAGAACAAGTATATTTAAGCCTTATAAATACTGCAAAAAAATATGTTCATATAATAACACCTTATCTTGTAATTGATAATGTGATGATGGAGGCTTTGACATTTGCTGCAAAAAGAGGTGTTGATGTAAAAATTATCATGCCGGGAATTCCAGATAAAGCATATGCGTATTGTCTCGCAAGAACCTATTATGAAGAATTAATTAAAAATGGAGTTGAAATATATGAATTCACTCCGGGATTTACACATGCAAAACAATTTGTAGTTGATGATGATAAAGCGACTGTTGGAACAATTAATTTAGATTACAGAAGTTTATATCTTCATTTTGAGTGTGGATGTTTAATGTATAAAAACAAGGAAATATCATTAATAGAAAATGATTTCGAAAAAACATTACAGAAATCTAAAAAAATCACATTAGAAGACTGTACAAATCGGTCGACATTATATAAATTATGTGGTTCAATATTAAAAATGATTGCTCCGTTAATGTAATTTTGTATTAAAGGGAGAATGATTATGCTTCATATTAAGTGTGGCGATGGTGTAGGTAAGACAACATCTGCCGTCGGTCAGGCTGTTAGAATGTTAGGCTATAATAAAAAAGTAATATTTGTTCAATTTATGAAAGATGGTCTTTCCGGAGAAATAAACTTTTTAAAAAATAACAGCAATATTTATGTTTTGCATCCAATAGGTCCAATAAAATTTATATGGAATATGACAGATTCTGAAAAGAGCGATTTAAAGGATATCCATACAAATTTAATAAAAGAAACAGAAAAAATTTTAAAATCAGAGCATATATCAATGGTAATATTTGATGAATTTAACTCTGCAAATGAATTGAATTTGTTGGATAAAGATTATGCATATAAGATTATTTGCGAATATAAAGATAGAACTGAAATAATATTGACAGGAAGAAACCCCGAAGAAAAATATGTAGAAATTTCAGACTATATATCGGAAATTAATTGCATAAAACATCCATTTGAAAGTGGTGTAAATGCCCGTAAAGGTATAGAATATTAAGAATATATAAAACCTCTTTGCATATAATTATAAAAAATGTAAAGGGGTTATTTTTATGGATTTTAGTATTTATAAAGACATTAAAAACCGTACAAACGGTGAAATTTATATTGGTGTTGTCGGGCCTGTCAGAACAGGAAAATCAACATTTATAAAGAATTTCATGAATTTAGCAATTATTCCAAACATAAAAGATGAAAATGATATTAAAAGAGCTCAGGATGAACTGCCACAATCAGCAGCCGGAAAAACAATTATGACCACAGAGCCTAAATTTATTCCAAATAAGGCTGTTAATATTAATTTGAAAAATGATATAAATGCCAGCGTAAGACTTATAGATTGTGTAGGTTATATGGTTGATGGGGCAACCGGATATTTAGAAGAGGATAAAGAGAGAATGGTAAAAACTCCATGGTTGACACAGGAAATTCCTTTTTCTAAAGCAGCGGAACTTGGAACTCAAAAGGTTATTTCAGAACATTCAACTATAGGGATTGTCATAACTACAGATGGAAGCTTTACAGATATTCAGGCTGAAAATTACATGAAAGCAACAGATATGGCAATTAAGGAATTGGAAAAAATAAATAAACCTTTTGTTATAGTTGTAAATTCAATGGAACCTGAATCAGAGAAGTGTAAAAGTGTCGTAAAAAAATTAGAAAGCAATTACAGGTCAGCTGTCATTCCGCTTAATTGTCTTCAGTTAAGCGAAAAAGATATAAATGAAATTCTAAGCAAAATTTTGTTTGAATTTCCAATAGCAAAGATTAATTTTATGTGCCCTAAGTGGGTAAATGTTTTAGAAGATGACAACGAAATTAAGAATGCGGTTTTAGAATTGTCAAGAAACATACTCATGGTTCTTAATAAAATAAAAGATATCAATTCTTTGCCAAATACTAAAGAAAACCCGTACATAAAATCAATCACGATTAATAATGTTAATTTGTCTGACGGAGAGATAACAATAACCTATGCTATATATGATAAATATTACTATATGACATTAAGTGAAATGACTAATACACAAATCAATAATGAACTTGAACTGGTTAGTTTTGTAAAGGAACTTGCTGAAAAAAAAGATAAATTTGAAAAAGTAAATTATGCAATAGATGAAGTTAAAACTAAAGGATATGGAATAGTAGTGCCTACAAAAGATGAAATAACACTTGAAAATCCGCAATTGATAAGAAGTGGTGGAAAGTTTGGAGTTAAAATTAAAGCTAATGCTCCATCAATGCATTTTGTCAAAGCAAATATAGTAACTGAAATTTCTCCTATAATAGGAAGTGAAGAACAGGCAAATGATTTAATTGATTATATAAACGGACAAAAGACAGATGAAAATGCAAATATATGGGACACTAATATTTTTGGTAAAACAATTGAACAAATTGTTAAAGATGGGATAGTTGCAAAAATCAGTGGAATGAGTGATGAAACTCAGGGTAGAATGCAAAATACTATAGAAAAAATCACTAACGACCAAAGCAAAGGGGTTATTTGTATTCTGTTGTAAAGCTAAAATCAAGTAGCATTCGTCTATATGTTTAAATGAAGATAGATATCTGCATTTAATTGTCTATTAGAAAAATTAAATATGTTTACTTAAGAATATGATATCGAGCATTAACAAATAGATGCGTAAGTATGCAAACTAAATCAATCTATAATGCAAATTAAATCAATCTATAATCTTGAAAAACAATAGTCCTTATGCTAGAATTATTTATTGAGTTTTAGCATAAGGATTAATATTTGGAGGATAAATAAATGCAAAAATACGGATTAAACGAATTAAGAAAAATGTATTTAGATTTTTTTGCATCTAAAGACCATTTGGTATTGGGTAGCTTTTCTTTAGTTCCCCACAATGATAACAGCTTATTGCTGATTAATGCAGGTATGGCACCTCTTAAGCCATATTTTACAGGTCAGGAAATTCCACCTAAGACAAGAGTAGCTACATGTCAGAAATGTATCAGAACAGGTGATATTGAAAATATAGGTAAAACAGCAAGACATGGTACATTCTTTGAAATGCTTGGTAACTTCTCATTTGGAGATTATTTCAAGACAGAAGCAATTCATTGGTCATGGGAATTTTTGACAGAAGTTGTTGGATTGGAAGCAGACAGACTTTATCCTTCAGTTTATCTTGAAGATGACGAAGCATTTGATATATGGAACAAAGAAATGGGTATTCCTGCTGATAGAATATTTAAGTTCGGTAAGGAAGACAATTTCTGGGAGCATGGTGCAGGACCTTGCGGACCATGTTCAGAAATTTATTATGACCGTGGTGAAAAATATGGTTGTGGAAAGCCAGATTGCACAGTAGGTTGTGAGTGTGACAGATACATTGAAATTTGGAACAACGTATTTACACAGTTTGAAAATGACGGAAAAGGAAATTACACAACTCTTAAGCAGAAAAATATTGATACAGGTATGGGTCTTGAAAGACTTGCAACTGTTGTTCAGGATGTAGATTCAATTTTTGATGTTGATACAATCAGAGCTTTAAGAGATAAAGTTTGTGAATTTTCAGGAAAAGAATATAAAAAAGAATATGCATGGGATGTTTCAATTAGAATTATAACAGACCATATCCGTTCAGCTACATTTATGATTTCTGACGGAATTATGCCATCTAACGAAGGAAGAGGTTATGTTCTTAGAAGATTAATCAGACGTGCTGCAAGACATGGACGTTTACTTGGAATTGATGGAAAATTCCTTGCAAAATTAAGTGAAACTGTTATTGAAAGTTCAAAAGACGGTTATCCTGAATTAGAAGAAAAGAAAAACATGATTTTCAAAGTCCTTACTGAAGAAGAAAATAAATTCAATAAGACAATAGATCAGGGACTTGGAATCCTTACTGATATGCAAAAAGAAATGGATAATGCAGGTTCAAAGACTCTTTCAGGAGAAAATGCATTTAAATTATATGACACATATGGATTTCCTCTTGATTTGACAAAGGAAATCCTTGAAGAAAAAGGATTTAATGTTGATGAAGACGGATTTAAAGCATGCATGGAAGAACAGAAAGAAAAAGCTAGAAAAGCCAGAAAGAAAACAAATTACATGGGTGCAGATGCTACAATTTACGAGCAGATGGATAAAAATATCACATCTAAATTTGTAGGATATGACAAATTAGAAAATGAATCAGTAATTTCAACAATTGCAACTGAAGATGAAATTGTAGAAGCAATCACTGATGGTGATATGGGAACAATCGTTGTTGATGAAACTGTTTTCTACGCTACAATGGGTGGACAGGCAGGAGATATTGGTGTAATTACAAACGGCGACAGTGAATTTGAAGTAAAAGATACAATTAAGCTTTTAGGTGGAAAGATTGGTCATATAGGACAGGTTACTAAGGGAATGTTCTCTGTTGGAGATAATGTTACACTTAAGGTTAATAAGCAGAATAGAGTAGATACAGGCAAAAACCATAGTGCAACACATTTATTACAGAAAGCTTTAAAGATTGTATTAGGAAATCATGTTGAACAGGCGGGCTCATTAGTTACTGCAGACAGACTTAGATTTGACTTTACTCATTTCCAGGCTATGACTCCTGAAGAAATTAAGAAAGTTGAAGATATTGTAAACAATGAAATCGCTGAAAATCTTCCTGTAATTACTAAAGAAATGTCATTAGAAGATGCTAAGAAGACAGGGGCTATGGCATTGTTTGGCGAAAAATATGGTGAAACGGTTCGAGTCGTTTCAATGGGTGATTTTTCAGTTGAATTATGCGGTGGTACCCATGTATCAAATACAGGAGTTATTTCAGCATTTAAGATTGTTTCAGAATCAGGTATTGCTGCCGGAGTAAGACGTATTGAAGCTTTAACATCAACAGGTCTTATGAAACATTATGAATCAATTGAAGAAGAAATGAATCTTGCAGCTAAGGTTGCTAAAGTTGAACCTATAGCACTTGTAAAGAAAATTGAAGCTATGCAGGAAGAAATAAAAGCTCTTATGAGTGAAAACGAAAAACTCAAGAGCAAAATTGCTAATGCATCTGTTGGAAATGCTGATGACCAGATTGTTGACGTAAATGGAGTTAAGTTATTAGCAATAAAAGTCGCAGACGTTGATATGAATGGTTTGAGAAATTTAGGCGATCAGATGAAAGAAAAGACAAACGATGGAGTTGTTGTTATCGTATCAACTTTAGGCGATAAAGTTAATGTTATTGCAATGGCTGGTGATGATGCAATCAGTAAAGGTGCACATGCCGGAAATATCATTAAGGAAGTAGCTAAATGTGTTGGCGGTGGCGGCGGCGGTCGTCCTAATATGGCACAGGCCGGAGGAAAGAATCCTGCAGGTGCAGATGACGCGTTAGCAAAGGCTAAAGAAGTTCTTGAAAGCCAGGTAAAATAATAAGCAAAAAAACTTCAATATACTATAAAAAGTGGTTGACGATGTGGAAATATATGTTATAATATTTTTTGTGTGTTATGAAACACAATACCTACAGTTTTAGGAATATCGTAACTGGAGGGAGGTAAGGAAAGAATGTCAAGCGTTATCGTTAAAGAAAACGAATCAATCGACAGTGCTTTACGTAGATTCAAGAGAAATTGCGCAAAGGCTGGTATTCAGCAGGAGATTCGTAAAAGAGAACATTACGAAAAACCAAGCGTTAAGCGTAAGAAGAAATCAGAAGCTGCTAGAAAGCGCAAGTATAATTAATTATAAAAAACCGGAGTTTATGCTCCGGTTTTTTTATGTATTATATTTTAAACAATTCATATACTTAATAATAATAGCTATATGTGGAGAAAAGCTATAGATAAATATAAAATTTGTGATGCCGGCCAAATACCTACAGATGTAGTTTTTAAAGAATCTATCGTCGATATCTTAGGAAAAAGGTGTGTTTATATAGAAAATTATATTTCGATAATTGAATTATCAGATACAAACATAATAGTTAAGTGCAAACGTTACTATATTTTTATAAAGGGTAACGGATTAAATATCGAATATTATAATAATAAAATCTGTATGAAAATAATAGGAGATCTTAATGAAATATCATTTTGTAGAAATTTGCATTAATAGTTACGATATAAAAAGATTATTGAAATTTAATGAATTAGAGTATAGAGAGATTAAGATTTCAAATAACGAAGCTACTTTTCTTATAAACAAAAAATATTTAGCAAGGCTAACAGAAAAATGCGAGAAATATAATATTGAAATTAAAAATGTTTCCGAAATTGGAAATATAAATAAAATAAAAAAAATTAAATACATAAAAATATTTGGTATTTCGTTAGCATCATTTTTATTGATTGTAGTTATATTATCTATGTTTATCTGGAATATTACAATAGATGGCAATGTAATGCATACTTCCAATGAATTATATAATTTTATAAGAAAACAAAACGTTTATGTAGGAGAATATAAAGGAAAAATTGATTGCGATGAAATAGAAAAAAAGATTCGTAATAAATATTCTGATATAACATGGGTTTGTGCAGAAATTAAAGGGACAAATCTCATAATTCATGTAAATGAAAATTATAATCAAACGATAAAGAAACAGGAAAATTCTCCGTATAATATTATTGCAAATTGTGATGCACAAATAGATAGCATAATAACAAGAACAGGTGTCGGAAATGTAAAGAAAGGTGACAAAGTTAAAAAAGGTGATTTGCTGATCTCAGGAGAAGTAGATACATATAACGAATTTGAAGAAATTATAGCTAAGAAATATGTTAAGGCTGACGGTGAAATTTATGCCAAAGTTAAATATGAATTTAATAAAGAATATAAAATAAAAGAAAAAGCAAAAAAATATGGAAAGAAATATTCATATTTTAACGTTTCGTTTGGTGATATGGCAATATTAAATGGCGAAGGCAAAAATAAAGACATTGTGATTGAAAAAAATAAACTTCACTTTTTGAAAAATTATTATCTGCCTGTTACATTTACAAAAATAACAAATATACCTTTTAAATATGTTGGAGTAAAAAGAAATAAAGCACAAATAAAAACACTAATAGATAATGATTTTACATATTATTTAATGACTTTAGAACAAAAAGGGTATAAAATTCTAGAAAAAAATGTTAAAATGGAAATTGTCGGTGACAAATATATAGGAAAAGGACAGGTGACAGTTGTTCAACCTTTTGGGTCACTTGAAGAGTTAAGTATATCAGAGGAAGGAACTACAGTTAATGAGCGTGATTGAGAGTATTATAGATATTCCTGCTGAGCATGAAAAAAAGATTTATGGAAATTTTGATGAAAATATAAAGAAAATAGAAAGAACACTTCATGTCACCATTATATCTAGAGATTCACAAATAAAAATTATTGGTGGTGAAGTTGCTGCCAAAAGGGCAAAAAAAGTATTTGAACAGCTTTTTAAATTATCTTTACGTGGCAATGAAATAACAGAGCAAAATGTTGATTATGCGTTATCATTATCTTTTGAGGATAACGAACAGGCGATTGTTGAATTAGATGATGATATGATATGCAGAACTGCGGCAGGAAAGCCTGTCAAGCCTAAAACATTAGGTCAGAAGCATTATGTAGATGAAATACGTAAGAAGATGATTGTATTTGGAATTGGCCCGGCAGGAACAGGTAAAACATATCTTGCAATGGCAATGGCAATAACTGCCTTAAAAAATGATGAGGTAAACAGAATCATTTTGACAAGACCGGCTATTGAAGCAGGAGAAAATCTTGGATTTTTACCAGGAGATTTACAAAGCAAGGTTGATCCATATTTACGTCCTTTATATGATGCGTTATATCAGATAATGGGGGCAGAAAGTTTTATGCATAATTCTGAAAAGGGAATTATAGAAGTTGCTCCTTTAGCTTATATGCGTGGACGTACATTAGATAATGCATTTATTATCTTAGATGAAGCACAGAACACTACACCTGCACAGATGAAGATGTTTTTAACGAGAATCGGCTTTGGTTCAAAGGTAATCGTGACTGGTGATTTAACACAAAAAGATTTACCAAGAGACGCTGTTTCAGGATTAGATGTTGCGTTAAAGGTTTTAAGTAAAGTTGAGGATATAAGTTTTGTTAACTTGACAAACAAAGACGTTGTAAGACATCCTCTTGTTCAGAAAATCGTTAAAGCATATGAAGAATATGATGAAAAAATAGCAAAAAAGAAACAACAAAGGGAAAAGAAATAATGAATATTTATATTGAAAACGAATATGACAAAGAAATGAAGGAACGACTTGATTATGAAAAACTTATAGAAGAGGTTGTTAATGAAGCCGTGGATTATGTGAAATGTCCATATGAGTGTGAAGTTAATGTAACTATTGTAACTAATGAAAGAATTCATGAGATAAATAACGAGTTTAGAGGAATTGATAAAGAAACTGACGTATTATCATTTCCGATGATTGATTATGATAAGCCGGGTGATTTTACAGGATTTGATGAGATTGATGATTATTTTGATTTAGATACCGGAGAATTAATTTTAGGTGATATTGTTATTTCATATGACCGTGTAATAAGTCAGGCACATGAATTTAATCATTCAGTTAGAAGAGAATTTGCTTTTCTTGTTGCCCATAGTATGCTTCATCTGTTTGGATATGACCATATGGAGGAAGATGAAAGGGTGGAAATGGAAAGAAAGCAAAATGATATTTTAATAAATTTAGGAATTACGAGGGAGTAAACATGCAAAAAAAGATACTAACAGCATTAACATTAATCATAGTAGCCATGATTTTAGTAACAGGATGCAAAGGAAAGAAAACTGAAAAAGAAGAAAAAACAACTGTTGAAGAAACAACAACAATTGAAGAAACAACTGTCGACAATTCACATGTCGGACAGGTAAGAAGTAAATTGACAGGTGAATATATAGATGAAAAAATTGGTAACAGAAGACCTGTTGCCGTAATGTACAATAACATTATTAATGCAATTCCTCATTCAGGACTTAGCAATGCAAGTGTGTGCTATGAAGCACCTGTTGAAGGATGCATAACACGTATAATGGGTATTTTTGAAAATTATGATGATGTTAAAAAGATTGGTTCAATAAGAAGCTGCAGAATTTATTATTGCTATTTTGCTTTGGAGTGGGACGCTATCTATGTTCATTTTGGACAGTCTAAGTATGCACTTGATTTTCTTAAAAGTGATAAGATTGACAATGTAGGTTCATATCAGTCTGTTGCTAATAGTATTTTCTTTAGAACGACAGACAGAGTCGCACCACATAACTGTTTTATTGATGGTGCAGGAATTAAAAAAGGAATAAAAGAATTAGGCTATAGAAAGAATTACAAGAAAGATTACAATTCACATTTCCAATTTGCTGATGAGGGAACTAAAGTAGATTTAGCAAGCGAAAAGATTGCCAATAAAGTAGAACTTGGTTACCAGATAAATAAACCTTGGTTTGAATATGATGCAGCTACAGGATTATATAAGAGATTCCAATATGGAAAAGCACACATTGATGATCAGAATAATGAACAGCTGTCTTGTTCTAATATAATTATTCAGTATGTTAACGCTACTCTTTATCCTGATAATAAGAGTTTGGATATGACTTTAACAGGCTCAGGAAAAGGTTGGTATATTACAAACGGTAAGGCTGAAAAAATTACTTGGAATAAATCAGACAAGCTTGGAAGAACTACATATTTAGATAAAGCAGGAAATGAAATTGTTTTAAATGATGGTAAAACATGGATTTGCATGGTTCAGAATGAATATTCTGATAATGTAAAAATTTCAAAATAAGAGTGAGTATTATGAGTAATGATGAGTTGATATCAAAAGCATATGAGGCAATGAAAAATTCATACGCACCTTACAGTAAATTTAATGTAGGAGCAGTTGCCTTATGTGGTGAAAAAATTTACATAGGATGTAATATTGAAAATGCATCTTTCGGCGCAACTATATGTGCTGAAAGATGTGCTATTTTCAAAGCTGTATCAGATGGATGTACAAAAATTGACAAAATAGTAATTGTATGTTCTACGCACGATTTTGCGTATCCATGCGGAATATGCAGACAGGTTATGACAGAATTTATGGATGAAAATGGAATAATTGTTGTAACTAATGATAAGGAAATAAGAGAATACAAACTTTCTGACTTGATGCCGGAAAGTTTTCGTATGTAATTAGGAGATTTCAATGTCAAAGAAAAAAATAAAAAGCAGCTTTCTTCTACAAGGAAGTATTTTAGCTGTAGCAGGTTTATTAGTAAGAGTTATAGGTTTAATATATCGTGTTCCTTTAACTAATATTTTAGGTGAAAAAGGCATGGGATGTTATGGCACGGCTTATGATGTGTATAATATTTTAATTTTATTATCATCACAAAGTATGCCTATTGCAGTCTCAAAGCTTGTTTCTGAAAAATTAGGAAGAAATGAAAATAATAATGCTCACAGAATTTTTAAAGGAGCATTAATATACGGGCTTGTAATTGGTGTTATATGTGGATTAATAGCATTTTTTGGCGGAGAATGGCTTGCTTCAACATTTTATCATGCTCCATCAGCCGGAAGAGCATTAAAGGTATTAGCTCCTACATTAACAATAGCATGCATTTTAGGAGTTTTCCGTGGTTATATGCAGGGACTTGGAGATATGGTGCCAACTGCGATTTCTCAGATTTTTGAACAGATTGTAAATGCTTTTGTAAGTGTGTTTGCAGCATACGAATTATTAAATTATGGATACTCTGTTTCTACAATGTTATCAGAAAGTAAAGCAGAAGCAAATGCAATATCATATGGTGCTGCAGGTGGAACTTTAGGTACATGCCTTGGTGCGGCTACAGCTCTTTTAGTCCTGATTATTATCTACTTAAAAAGAAAGTCGGATATATTAGCTGACATTTCAAAGCAGGATAAAGGCGCATTGGATTCATTTAGTAGAATAACAAAAATGATTATATTTACAATTACACCAATGCTCATAAGTACAACAATTTATAACATTAGCAACTTGTTGGATAATCCGATTTTCCAAAATATTATGGAGTTGAAATTTGGCTTAAAAGAAGATGCAAGATTAGCATTGTGGGGTGTATACAGTTCACAGTATAGAGTACTTACTACTATGCCAATAGCTATTGCATCTGCATTAGCTGCTGCAATTGTACCGTCAATGATTCGTTCATATGCTGCCGGTGATAAACTAATTGTAAATAATAAAATAGATTCAGCAATTAAATTTTCAATGATAATTGCCCTGCCTTGTGGCTTTGGATTATCTGTATTAGGTGGACCAATCAACAAAATGCTATTTCCTAATTTGAGTAATGATATGATTGTTTACATGATGATGTTTAGTGTATTTACAGTTACGGCATTTTCTTTATCAACAATCAGTAATTCAATATTACAGGGAATTGATAAATTGAATGTTCCTATTAAGAATTCAGCAATTTCATTAGTTATTCATTTAGTTATTTTGCCTTTATTACTTGTTGTATTTAAATTAGGAATATACGCTGTTGTAATAGGTGATTTCACATTTGCAATGACAGTATGTGTATTAAATTCATATTCAATAAAAAATTATACAGGCTATACACAGGAAATAAAAAATACATTTGTTAAACCTATTATTTCATCGGTAATTATGTCTATATGTTGTTATTTAGTTTATTTATTATTTCATAAATTAATCGGAAGTAATACAATATCAACGTTAATCGCTATATGTGTAGCTATTGCAGTATATGGAATTATGGTTATTAAAACAAAAATTGTTACAGAAAATGAATTGGAATCTGTTCCAAAAGGAACTATGATTATTAAAATATGTAAAAAATTTCATCTTCTGTAGTATATAAAAATATAAAACGGTAAAAAATATATGCAAAGGAGTTTAGTTATGAACAAGCGTGCATATATTTTTTGTTTAGTTGCAGCTGTAATTGTTGCAACATTTGTAATTGGATATAATATTGGAACAGATAAACAATCAAAGAAGAATAATTCTCAGACTAATGCTAAAGTAATAGAAAAAGAAGGCTATTGGTTGCAATCAGTGGAAGGATACATTGTAGTATTTGAAAATGATAGAGCAACTGTTGTTGCATCCACAGAAATACCAGTGTCCAGTTTGTCAAAAAAAGAGCAGGATGTTTTAGTTGAAGGTTTTTACTTTGATACAGCAGAAGAATTATTTAAATTTCTTGAGGCTAATACCAGTTGAGGAATATTTACAATGAAAATATGTATAATCGGTGCCGGAGCGGCGGGATTGATGACTGCAATAAATGCAGCAAATAAAAATAATGAGGTTTTTATTTTAGAACACACATCAAAAATAGGCTCTAAAATAAGAATCTCTGGTAACGGAAAATGCAATTTGACTAATGAATCAGTTTCAAAAGAAAAATATAATAATCAGAACTTTGCAGATATAGTATTAAACGAATTTTCTGTCGATGATACAAAACAATTTTTCTATAATTGCGGTTTAATGTTAAAAGATAAAAATGGATATTATTATCCTATGAGTGAGCAGGCAGCATCTGTTATTGATGTATTGCAAAGTGAATTGTATAAAAGAAATGTAAAATTAATTACTGATTTTCATATTACAAGAATGCATAGAAAAGATGATAAATTTATAATTAAGGGTAATAATAAAGAAATTATAGCCGACAAGCTTATAATTGCAACTGGTGGAAAGTCTGCTGCAAAAACCGGTTCTGATGGAAGTGGATACAGTTATGCAAAAATGTTTGGCCACAATATAATTGAACAGGTTCCCGGATTAACAGGAATTGTATGCAAAAATAAAATCTGTAAATCTTTTGCAGGCGTAAGAACTAAAGCAACTGTAACAGCTTTTATAGAAGGAGCATCAGTATATAAGGAAACCGGAGAAGTGCAATTTACTGATTATGGCTTATCAGGAATTCCTATATTTAATTGCTGTAATTATATTTCCAGAGCTATAAATTTAGAAAAAGATGTTGAAATAACAGTTGATTATTTACCTGATATTAAGAGTGAGGATATTGAAAAATTTATTATTACACAAAAAGATAACGGAAAAAGTGTATTATATGCTTTAAAAGGAATGTTACCGTCAAAAATAGCTAATGGAATTTATGAAATAGTAGTTAATAAATGTAAAAAAGATTCTGAATATTTTATTTCAAATATAATAAATTCTATAAAAAAATTTGAGTTTAAAGCAATAGATACGAGAGATTACGAACAGGCTCAGGTTACGTGTGGAGGAGTTGATTTATCAGAAATAAATCCTAAAACAATGGAATCTAAACTTGTAAAAAACTTGTATTTCGCAGGTGAAGTGGTCGATATTAACGGTTTATGTGGTGGTTATAATTTACAATTTGCATGGTCAAGCGGTGCAATTGCAGGAAAGAGTTGTTTATATGATAAAAATTAAAATTAATCAAATTAAGATGAATATTAAGCATAGTATAGATGATGTTGTTAAGGAAGCACTTAAAAAAGTTCATACACAAAAAAACAACCTTGTGTCATATAAAATTATAAAAAAATCAATTGATGCAAGAAAATCACCAATATATATATATGCTGTTCAATTAGAGTTAAATAAATGCAATTTAAAAAAATTACCTAAAGATGTTTCAATTGTAAAAAAAGAAGAAAAATACATATACAATGTTACAGGTAATAAAAAAATAGAAAAACCACCTGTTGTTGTAGGATTTGGTCCAGCCGGAATGTTTTGTGGCTATCTTTTAGCGAAAGCAGGTTATAATCCTATAATAATTGAAAGAGGCAAGGATGTTGACAGTAGAATTATAGATGTTGAAGAATTTTGGAAAACCGGTAAATTAAATACAGAGTCAAATGTTCAATTTGGAGAAGGTGGCGCGGGAACTTTTTCTGATGGAAAATTAAACACAGGAATTAAAGATAAAAACGGTCGTCAGAATTTTGTTCTAGAAACATTTGTAAAATGTGGTGCACCCGAAAATATCATGTATGATTCAAAACCTCACATAGGAACAGATATTCTTCAAATTGTTGTAAAAAACTTAAGGAAAGAAATAGAATCACTTGGTGGAAAAATATTGTTTGAAAGTAAGCTTACTGACATCGAAAAAGAAGGTGGTTTTTATAATTTAGAAATCAATAATTCAGAAAAAATTCAGAGTCAAATATGTATTTTGGCTATAGGTCATAGTGCAAGAGATACTTTCGAAATGCTATATAACAAATCATTTCCAATGGAACAAAAACCATTTGCAATAGGAGTTCGTGTTGAGCATTTACAGGATATGATAAATAAATCACAATATGGAGTTGATGATTGTGAAGGTTTGCCTGCTGCACCATATAAATTAACATACAATACAAAGAGCAAAAGAGGTGTATATTCCTTTTGTATGTGTCCGGGAGGATGCGTGGTTAACGCTTCTTCTGAAGACAAACGTTTAGCTGTCAATGGTATGAGTTATAGCGCTCGAGATGGTAAAAATGCAAACAGTGCGATAGTTACAACTATTACCCCAAACGATTTTGAAAGTAAACATCCATTAGCAGGAATGTATTTACAACGTGAATTAGAAGAAAAAGCATTTTATGAAGGAAAAGGTGCAATTCCTGTTCAACTATACGGTGACTTTGTAAATAACAAAATCAGTCATGAATTTAGAAATGTTATTCCTGACATAAAAGGAAAATATTCTTTTGCAAATATAAAAAATGTATTACCTAAATATATTTGCGATTCAATAGAAGAGGCAATGCCATATTTTGGCAAGAAAATACAGGGATTTGATAATAAAGATACTGTATTTGCGGCAATTGAAAGCAGAACGTCATCACCTGTAAGAATTATAAGAGAAGACGATTTTCAATCAGTATTTAAAGGTATTTATCCTTGTGGTGAAGGGGCAGGTTATGCCGGAGGAATTACAAGTGCAGCTATTGATGGTATAAAGGTGTTCGAATCGATTATTTCTGAATTCAGACCATAGCATTATTATTTGAACAATTTTATTCAGATTAAAGGTTTGCAATTTTGAGTATACATATCTAAAAATGAAAATATAGACCTTTTTTCAATTTTGTAGTATGATTTAGTTTGTAAAAATTTCGTTATATAAACGCGTGAGGAGTCATAATGAACATTAGATTTTTAGCCCAATCAGAATATTTTAATGGAATTCATTTAAAAGATGATATAATTCTTGAAAAAGAATTTGAAGATAGTAAGTTTAGCAATATTAAAAAAGTACACTATTTCGTGTATCATTTAGAAGATAATATAAGAAAAGAAATTCTTCCAAGAAGCGAAAAACTACAGGTTTTTAATATTACAGACTGTCAGTTTCAGTCAGATTATATTTATTTTACTGAATTCGATGATCAATATGATGGAAATTACAATTTAAATATAATTAAATATAATTATATTGATGATACATATTTAAAAATAATTACTTTAAAGGATAATTTAAATCTATATCCTGATAAAAAACAAATAAAAATATATATATTAAATGAATCTAATTTAATAATACAAAGGGCAATTCCAAGAGGAAATTATAAAGATAATTATGCCGGATTTTTTGATTTTTCATCTATTTTATTTAATTTTGTAGATAATAAGCAATATAAAATCAACGATGAAAATTTAATTAACAATGGAATTGAATTTATGATTCCATATAACGAAAATTCATGTATTATGAAAACAGGATACTCTTTATTTGATGAGAATAAGCATGATTTACTCGAAAAAGAAGAAGCAGCTGTTGAAACTTTAATGGTAATAAACATTCAGCAATTTATATCGGATTTATTACTTGAACAGACACATATGGTTATACCGTCAATAGCCCAGGCATACTATGATACTACATTAGTATTTGCTGAGGTTCAGAATAATTATTTGTTATATTCTACATTCGATTTTAATAAGGATGAAGAAACGATTTGTTTTTATAATCTTGAAAGCAAAGAAGAATATACATGTATTAACAAAACAAAAACCGGAAGTTCAACAAGAGCAAATGCTATATTAATTAACGGAACACCATATGTTAAAATTGACAAAGATTCTAAAAGTCAATTTCTTAATTTAGAGACTAACGAGGTTGATGCAGTTTACAGTAATAAAGAAAAGATAGTTTTCATTAATAATAATCTCATTGCAAGTGTCAATGAGAAAAAGCCTTTATTTGGCAAAGAATATGAATATGTTGCAATTCAGAAATTCCCTTCGACAGAAGTATTGCTTGAAGAAAAAGGGTATTTTATTGGTGCAATCGCGGCAAATAGTGATACTACATATATATTTCTAAAATAAAATAAAAGGAAAAGGAAAAATGGACCAGAAGAAAATAAAGAGAATAAATGAATTGGCAAGAAAATCTAAAGCAGAAGGATTAACTGACAGTGAAAAGAAAGAACAGGAACAGTTGCGTACAGAATATAGAATGGCTGTTATTGGTAATTTAAAAGGTGAATTAAAAAATGTAAAAATTAAAAATCCTGATGGAACAATTGTGGATTTAAAACCTAAAGGACATTAAAATGGATTTAAACATTCTTAGAAAAGAAATAAAGCAAAAAAGATTATCTCTTGATTACCAAAAATTTGAACTTTATAATTTGGAAATCAATAATACAATAATAAATAGCAAAATTTATAATAGCAGTAAAGTTGTTTACTGCTATTGTAGTGTAAATAATGAAGTTGATATGACATTGCTTATGAGTGACTGCTTAAAAAAAGGTAAAATTCTTGCACTTCCAAAAGTAATTGGAAACGACATGACATTTTATACAATTACTGATTTTAACCAGTTAAAAAAAGGCTATATGAAAATACCTGAACCTGTCACAGATAATATTGCACCTAAACCGGATATTGTTATAGTTCCGGGACTTGCATTTACTAAAGAAGGAAAGCGAATTGGATATGGCGCAGGCTTTTATGACAGATATTTAAAAAATATAGATACATATAAAATCGGTGTAGGGTTTAATTTTCAAATTGTGGATGAACTTAAGCAGCATGAAAATGATATCAATTTAGATACCATAATAACAAATGAGATAGTTTAGGAGAAATAAAGTGAATTTTGTAAATGAAACAGAAAAGCAGGCTTATTACATAGCTAAATGTAAAGAAATAATTTCTAATAGAGAAAAAGAATTAGGAAGAAAATTAAAGGCATGTGTAGCAACATTTGGATGTCAGATGAATTTCAAAGATTCAGAGAAACTTATAGGTATTCTTAATGAAATCGGATATGAAGAAACAGAAGATGAACATGCTGATTTAGTACTTTATAATACATGTACTGTACGTGAAAATGCTAATTTAAAAATATACGGAAGATTAGGATATTTATCAAAATTAAAAAAAGAAAACAGCAATATGATTATAGGTTTATGCGGATGCATGATGCAGGAAGAACATGTTGTTGAAAAAATCAAAAAGAGTTATAAATTTGTTGACTTAATCTTTGGTACACATAACATTTTTAAGTTAGCAGAATTATTATATGAAAGACTTTCAGGTCAAAAATCTGTAATTGATATATGGCAGGGCACAACAGAAATAGTAGAAGATTTACCTAGTGAAAGAAAATACAGTTTTAAATCCGGAGTTAATATAATGTATGGATGCAACAATTTTTGTAGTTACTGTATTGTACCATATGTTAGAGGAAGGGAAAGAAGCAGAAAACCTGAAGATATAATTAATGAAATAAAGAAATTAGTTAGTGAAGGTGTAGTTGAAATAATGTTGTTAGGTCAGAATGTTAATTCATATGGTAAGACATTAGAAAATCCAATGACATTTGCACAACTTTTACAGAAAATTGAAAAAATAGACGGTCTAAAGAGAGTTAGATTTATGACGAGTCATCCAAAGGATTTGTCTGATGAATTAATTGATGTAATGGCTCATTCTAAAAAAATTTGCAAGCAGATGCATTTGCCATTACAGTCAGGAAGCGACCGTTTATTAAAAATAATGAACAGGCATTATGACAAACAGCATTATCTTGAAATTGTAGACAAATTAAGAAAAGCAATTCCTGATATTGGAATTTCAACAGATATCATTGTTGGTTTTCCCGGTGAGACAGAAGAAGATTTTAATGAAACACTAGATGTTGTTAAGAAAGTTCAATATGACAGTGCATTTACATTTATTTATTCAAAGCGTTCGGGAACACCTGCTGCAGAAATGGAAAATCAGGTTCCACAGGATGTAGTTAAAGATAGATTTGACAGACTTTTAAAAGTTGTAAATGAAATATCATCAAAGAAAACTGCCAAATATGAAGGAACAACACAATTAGTTATGGCAGAAGAAGTAAACAGCCATGACCCTGAATTAATTACAGGACGATTAAGCAATAACACGGTAGTTCATTTTAAGGGAACTAAGGATTTAATTGGTCAGGAATTAAAAGTTAAATTACTAAAAGCCAAAGGATTTTATTATTTTGGAGAAATAGAGGCATAATATGAGTATTACACCAATGATGCAACAATACTTAGAAACTAAAAAACAATATAAGGATTGCATTATTTTTTACCGTTTAGGTGACTTTTATGAAATGTTTTTTGAAGATGCTATTACAGCATCAAAAGAACTTGAAATCACTTTAACAGGAAAAAACTGCGGTTTAGAAGAAAGGGCGCCAATGTGTGGTGTCCCTTATCACGCTGTAGATTCTTATTTAAACAAACTTGTAACAAAAGGATATAAGGTTGCGATTGTTGAGCAGGTTGAGGATCCTGCAACAGCAAAAGGAATTGTAAAAAGAGAAGTTGTCCGAATTGTTACTCCCGGAACAAATCTAAACACATCTGCATTAGATGAAACTAAAAATAATTATTTAATGTCTATTGTATGTGTGGAAAATTGTTTTGGAATAGCTATTGTAGATATTACAACAGGAGATTTTTTTGTCACTGAAGTTGAAAACAACAGGGCATTACTTGATGAAATCTATAAATTCATGCCAAGTGAAATAATATGCAATGATGCATTTTTACTTACAGGAATTGATATTGACGATTTAAAAAACAGATTAAATATCACATTATTCCAGTTAGAATCATGGTATTTTGATGATGATATGTGTAAAAAAGCATTAACTGATCATTTTAAAGTTTATGATTTATCAGCATTAGGAATTGATAATTATGATGTTGGAACAAATGCTGCCGGTGCTCTAATGCAGTATTTAATAGAAACGCAAAAAAACTCACTATCTCATTTAACTCAGATAATTCCTTATTCAACGAATAAATTTATGATATTAGATACTTCTACCAGAAGAAATTTGGAGTTATGTGAAACATTACGTGAAAAACAAAAACGAGGATCTCTTTTATGGGTGCTCGATAAGACAAAAACGGCTATGGGTGCAAGAATGCTTAGAAGTTATATAGAACAGCCGTTAATTGATAAAGAATCTATTATAAAAAGACAAAAAGCAATCGAGGAATTAAATAAATCTTTAATTACAAGAGATGAATTAAGAGAATATCTTTCTCCAATATACGATTTAGAAAGACTTATAAGTAAAGTAGCATATAAATCAGCTAATCCAAGAGATTTAATAGCTTTGCTTAATTCTTTAAAAATGTTGCCACATATAAAAACGGTAATACAGGATTTTAAGAGTCCTCTTTTTAAAGAAATTACAGAAGATTTAGATGTTTTAGATGATATAACTTCATTGATAGACAATTCAATAAACGAAGATCCACCAATTAATATCAAAGAGGGGGGAATTATTAAAGAAGGATATAATGAAGAGGTTGACAGATTACGAAAAGCTAAAACAGAAGGAAAAACATGGCTTGCAGAACTTGAGACTAAAGAAAAAGAAAAGACAGGTATTAAAGGACTTAAAATAAAATACAATAAAGTATTTGGATATTATCTTGATGTTACAAATTCATATAAGGATTTAGTTCCGGATTATTATGTGAGAAAACAAACATTGACCAATTCAGAACGATACACAACTGATGAATTAAAACAATTAGAAGATGTAATATTAGGTGCAGAAGATAAATTATTTTCATTAGAATATAACATATTTAGTGAAATAAGAGATGAGATATCATCACAGGTTGTTAGAATACAGACTACTGCAAAAGCATTAGCAAAAATTGATGTATTTGCTTCATTAGCATATGTTGCTGAACATAATAATTATGTTAAACCTAATATAAATGAAAAAGGTATCATAGACATTAAAAACGGCCGACATCCTGTCGTTGAAAAAATGATGCCTGACAGTATGTTTGTAACTAATGATACATATTTAGACATGAATAATAATCGTGTATCAATTATTACAGGCCCAAACATGGCCGGAAAATCAACATATATGAGACAGACAGCACTTATTACTCTTATGGCTCAGATTGGCTCATTTGTTCCGGCAACGAGTGCAAATATAGGCGTGTGCGACAAAATATTTACAAGAGTAGGGGCATCTGACGATTTAGCAAGCGGTCAAAGTACTTTTATGGTTGAAATGACAGAAGTTGCTAATATCCTTAGAAATGCAACACCAAAAAGCTTGTTGATTCTTGATGAAATAGGTCGAGGAACAAGTACTTTTGATGGATTAAGTATTGCATGGGCGGTAGTTGAACATATATGTGATATAAAATTACTTGGTGCAAAAACATTATTCGCAACTCATTATCATGAATTAACTGAACTTGAAGGAACTATGAAAGGTGTAAATAACTATTGCATCAGCGTAAAAGAGCAGGGCGATAATATTGTATTTTTACGTAAAATTGTTAAGGGCGGAGCAGATAAAAGTTATGGTATACAGGTTGCCAAATTAGCCGGTGTTCCTGATAGTGTTATAAATAGAGCAAAAGAACTTGTTGCTGAATTATCAAATGCAGATATAACAGCTAAAGCAAAGGAAATTGCCGCAAATATGACTCCCGGCAATTCCATAAAAGGAGTAAATGATAATGTTGAACTACATCAGATGTCTTTGTTTGATACAGTAAAAGAAGATGATATTATCACTGAAATTGAAGAACTTGATTTAGGAACTATGACACCAATAGATGCTTTAAATCATTTGTATAAAATACAGAACAAATTAAGGAATAGATGGTAAATGAGCAATATTAAATTATTAGATCAAAATACAATTAATCAAATAGCTGCCGGAGAAGTAATTGACAGGCCTGCATCGATTGTAAAAGAGCTTATGGAAAATTCAATTGATGCGGGTGCTGATAAAATTAGCGTTGAAATTAAAGATGGTGGCATTAAACTTATAAGAATTACAGACAACGGATGTGGTATTGATAGAGATGATATTAAAACTGCATTTTTGAGACATGCTACAAGTAAAATTAAATCTGTCGAAGATTTAATGGTCGTTTCTTCTCTTGGTTTTAGAGGTGAAGCCCTTTCAAGTATCGCAGCTGTATGTCAGGTAGAGTTAATTACAAAAACACAAGATTCATTTGTTGGATGTAAATATACTATAGAAGGAGGAAAGGAAAAAGGACTCGAAGAAATAGGTGCTCCTGATGGAACAACATTTCTTGTAAGAAATATTTTTTTCAATACTCCTGCAAGAAGAAAATTTTTAAAAACTCCTCAGACTGAAGCCGGATATATTTCAGAAATTGTTGAAAGGATAGCACTTTCGCATCCTGAAATAGCCATTAATTTCATAAATAATGGACAACCTAAGTTGCATACTCCTGGAAACGGTAATTTGAAAGATGTAATTTATAATATATATGGTAGAGAAATAACTAATAATTTAATAGAAATAAATGAAGAATGTGAATTTGCACATCTTAAAGGTTTCATTGGAAAGCCATTAATTTCTAAAGGAAACCGAACATTTGAGAATTATTTTGTAAATGGAAGATATATTAAAAGTACTATTTTGACAAAAGCAATAGAAGAGGCGTTTGCACCTGTTATGATGCAACATAAATATCCTTTTACAGTCTTGCATTTGAAAATTAATTCAGACCTTTTAGATGTAAACGTTCATCCGTCTAAAATGGAACTTAGATTTAGAAATGGAAAAGATTTGTATCCATGGATTGTGGAAGTTTTATCTGAAGCAATTATTGAGAAGCCGAAGATTCCACAGGTTAAACTTACAGAAGAAAAAGAGGATATTCCTGTTGCAATAAAGGTGCCTGAGCCATTTGAAACAAAAAGAACAGATGAGATTGAAAGAAAACATGACATTGAATCTGATGTGAATAAATCAGATAATTTTATTTCAGAGGAAGTAAATTACAACAAACAATCCGATATAAAACAATCAGATAGTAATTTTAAATCAGATATTACTAATAATAGCGATAATATAAATGATGTAAACTATAATATTGAAAATAATACTAATGTTATAGTTGAGAATAAAGATTTCCTAAAAAATAATCATGATAACAAAGAAATATCAGTAACTATTAGGAACAAAGAGTCAAATCAAATAACTAAGGAAGATATATCTTTAGATAATACATCTAATTTGGAAAACGCATTAATTCCAGAAGAAAAAGCCGTAAATGTTAAAACCAGATTTGATGTTCCAAAAACTTCAAAAGATATGACAATGAATCTTTTTGAAGACAATTTTTTGACAGATACAGCAAGAAAAAAACATAAAATAATAGGGCAGGTATTTGATACATACTGGATTGTTGAGTACGAAGATAAAATGTACATCATTGACCAACATGCGGCTCATGAAAAAGTTATGTTTGAAAAAATTATGGCTGGTTTAAAAAACAAAGAAATTAACACTCAAATGGTTAATCCTCCTATAATTTTAAATCTAAGCATGCTTGAAGCACAACTTTTAGAAAAATTTATAGATAATTTCAGAGAAATAGGTTATGAAATAGAGGAATTTGGTGGTCAGGATTTTGCAGTAAGAGGTATCCCGGCTGATTTATATACATTAGATGCAAGAGAGGTATTGATGAACCTTATTGATAATTTGTCAGAACAGACAACAAAATTAAATTCTGAACTATTAACAGAAAAAATTGCGTCAATGTCATGTAAAGCAGCAGTTAAGGGAAATAACAAATTAAGTTATGCGGAAATGGATTCTTTAATTGACCAACTCTTAAAACTTGAAAATCCATTCAACTGTCCACATGGAAGACCAACAATTATTTCATTATCAAAATACGAACTTGAAAAGAAGTTTAAGCGAATAATTTAGGAGTATATATGAAACCGTTAGTTGTTATAACAGGACCTACAGCAGTAGGTAAAACAGAATTATCCATAAAAATTGCAAAAGCAATTGACGGAGAGATAATCAGTGCCGATTCCATTCAGGTTTATAAACATATGGATATTGGTTCTGCCAAAATAACAAAAGAAGAAATGCAGGGAATAAAGCATTATCTTGTTGATGAATTTGAACCGGATGAAGAATTTAACGTTCATGTATTTAAAGAAAAAACATTAGAATACATGGACAAAATATATGAAGCCGGGAAAATTCCAATTATCGTAGGCGGTACCGGATTTTATATTCAGTCTGTATTATATGATATTCAGTTTAATGATGAAGAAATAGACAGTGCTTATAGAAAAGAACTTGAAAATATAGCAAAAGAAAAAGGAAATGATTATTTACATAATATGTTAAAAGAAGTAGATGAAGAATCTGCATTAAATATACATAAGAACAATTTAAAGCGTGTAATAAGAGCATTAGAATTTTATAAAAATACAGGTGAAAAAATTTCAACTCATAATGAAGAACAATCTCAAAATATTTCTCCTTATAATTTTGTTTATTTTGTGTTAAATGATAAAAGAGAACTTTTATATGAAAGAATAAATAAAAGAGTTGATATTATGTTTGATAAAGGCCTTGTAAATGAGGTCAAAAACCTTTTGAATATGGGATATACAAAAGATTTGGTTTCCATGAACGGTATAGGATACAAGGAAGTTGTTGATTATATTAATGGTAAATATTCTTTAGATGAAACTAAAGAAATAATAAAAAGAGAAACCAGACATTTTGCAAAACGACAGCTTACATGGTTTAGAAGGGAAAAAGATGTGACCATGGTCAACTATTTCGATTATGATAGTATCGATGATACTTTGAAATATATGATTAATACACTAAGGGAAAAGGATATAATTAAAAATGATTAAGGAAATGTATAAAAATCTGGGAATAGATGAAAATGTATATAATTTTACAAAAAATATTGAAAATGAATTAAAAGATAGATTTGCAAAAATAGATGAAGTAGCTGAATATAATCAATTAAAAGTTATGAAAGCATTTCAGAAGAATCAGGTTTCCGAAGCACATCTTGGCGTATCTACAGGTTATGGATATAATGACATAGGCAGAGATACTTTAGAAAAAGTATATGCTGATGTATTTGGTACAGAAGATGCACTTGTCCGCCCACAGATTACATGCGGAACTCATGCATTAGGGATTGCATTATCAGCAAATTTACGACCAGGCGACAAAATACTTTATATTTCTGGTAAGCCTTATGATACACTTGAAGAAGTAATCGGAATTAGAGAATCAAAAGGATCTCTTGCAGAATATGGAATTAAATATGGACAGGTAGATTTACTTCCTAATGGTGATTTTGATTTTGATGGCATAAAAAAGGCGATAACTTCTGATGTTAAGATGGTTGGAATCCAAAGATCAAAAGGATATGAGACAAGACCTACTATTTCTGTTGAAAAAACAGGTCAGGTAATTAATTTTGTAAAAGAAATAAATAAAAATATCATTGTAATGGTAGATAATTGCTATGGTGAATTCGTAGATATAGTTGAGCCATCAAACGTAGGTGCTGACATGGTTGTAGGTTCTTTGATTAAAAATCTTGGTGGTGGATTAGCTCCTATTGGAGGATATATATGTGGAACCAAAGAATGTGTTGAAAATTGTGCATATAGACTTACAACTCCGGGACTTGGAAAAGAAGTTGGTGCAAGCCTTGATGTAATTCATACATTTTATCAGGGATTATTTATGGCACCAACAGTTGTTGCTTCTGCATTAAAGGGTGCAATTTTTGCAGCAAATGTATTTGAAAGATTAGGATTTAATGTAATTCCTAATTCAACAGAAGAACGATACGATATCATTCAGGCTGTTACATTTGGCTCTCCTGAAGGAGTAATCGCTTTTTGTAAAGGAATTCAGGCAGCTGCTCCGATTGACAGCCATGTTACACCTGAACCATGGGATATGCCGGGCTATGATTCACAGGTAATTATGGCAGCAGGTGCATTTGTATCTGGCTCATCTATTGAACTTAGTGCTGATGCTCCAATTAAGCCTCCATATGCTGTCTATTTTCAGGGTGGCCTTACATGGCAGCATGCAAAGTTTGGAATATTAAAGGCATTACAGCAGTTAGTAGATGAAAATATTGTCTCTTTATAAAATGTTAAAATTTGGTTAAATTTACTTAAAATATTATTTAATTGTGTACACTAAAAATTTATTGTGATAAAATCTAACATTAGCAAGTTATTGTTTGATACCTCAATTTGTACTTGGAGAGATGAATGGAGGTATTTATATGAACAAAATTGCAGATATGCCTGTTAATGAAAGACCTTATGAAAAATGCATTGAAAAAGGACCGGCCTTTTTAAGTGATGAAGAATTATTAGCTGTTATTCTAAGAACAGGAAACAGAGAATTAAATTCAATGGAACTAGCAAGAACAATAATAACAAAAGAAAATAAGACAGATATTTTATCAATTATGCATTATACATTTGAAGAATTGACAAGCTTTAAGGGAATTGGAACTGTAAAAGCAATTCAAATTATGTGTATAGGTGAACTTTCCAAAAGAATAGCATGTACGAAAGCAATTCATAAGCTTGATTTTTCAAGACCTGACACAATTGCAAGATACTATATGGAAAGCATGCGCCATAAAGAAAAAGAAGAATTAGTCGTTGCATATTTAGACACAAAATGTCAAATGATAAAAGATATGATGATAACATCAGGAACAATAAACCAGTCTCTATTTTCGATAAGGGAAATATTTGTTCAGGCATTAAGACTTAATGCGGTTAATATCGTAATTGTACATAATCATCCAAGCGGGAACAGTGAACCTAGTAAAGATGATATTATTTCTACGAAAAAAATATGTGAAGCCGGACAGTTAATTGGTATAACTGTTCTCGATCATATTATTATAGGCGACAAATCGTTTACCAGCTTAAATGCATTAGGAATTATATAAATCAAATTAATTGGAAGGACAATAAAATGAGTCAGAATGTTTATGGAATTGACATTGGAACAAGTAATTTAAAGATTTTCAATGGACAAACTAAAACTATAATAAATGAAAAAAATATAATAGCAATTCGAAATAAAAAAGACGTTTTTGCAATTGGAAATGAAGCTTTTGAAATGTATGAGAAAGCTCCTGATAATATTGTTGTAAGTTTTCCTATCAAGGATGGAGTAATTGCAGATATTAAAAACATGAAAAGTCTTATAGAAAAGATGTTTATTAAATTAAATTATCCTAAAGTTGTAAGAGGTGGACGATTCTGTATTGCAGTTCCTTCTGATATAACTGAAGTTGAAAAAAGAGCTTTTTATGATGTTATTAACGACTCAAGTATTAAAGCAAAAGAAATAAAGATAGTAGAAAAACCTATTGCAGATGCAGTTGGTCTTGGTATTGACATTGACAGTGCTAAAGGAAACATGATTGTAAACATCGGTGCCGATACAACTGAAATTACAGTTACATCACTTGGTGGAATTGTAATTAGCAGAATTGTAAAAATTGGCGGAAACAAACTTGACGAAATAATTTGTAATATTGTAAAAAGAAAATATAATATTATGATTGGTATGAAAACAGCAGAGCAAATAAAAATCAATCTTGCAAATGCAATTTATGATGAAGAATCAGATGATAATTATGAAATGTGTAATGTATTTGGAAGAAACATTATTACAGGACTTCCTTGTGAAAGAACGGTTACATCTGATTTAATATATGAAGCAATAAAAGAAGTATTATCGTCTATTATTGATTCAATAAAACAGTTACTTGAACGTACACCACCTGAATTATCTTCTGATATAATTGACACCGGAATATATCTTACAGGTGGTTCAGCGCAGATTACAAATTTAAGTAAACTAATAGAAATGGAAACAGATTTAAAGGTAAATGTTGTTAGAAACCCCGGTGAATCAGTTGTAAGAGGAATTTCAAAAATTATATCTGATTCAAAATACAGAAAGTTGTTATATACACCAAGCGAAAATAAATACTAAGAGGTAGGTAAAAAGAAATGAAAAGACCTTCTAAGTTTATAAATATAAATACAAAAGTTTTAATATTTGTTCTAACTGTATTTTGCGTGTTTAGCATAATTTTGTCATCTATATTTTCAAATTATTCTAAACCTGCAAAAATAGTTTCCGGTGCAATTGTTGTTCCTCTTCAGGATGGAATGAATGGCATTGGTAAATGGTTTACTAATAAAGCAGATTACTTTAATTCAGTAAAAAAACTTACAAAGAAAAATAAAGAATTAGAAAGTCAGGTTAACGAATTAACAGAAGAAAACAGTTTGTTAGCTCAGAATAAATATGAACTTGAAAGACTTCGTGATTTATATCAGTTAGATCAGGACTATTCAAGTTACGAAAAAATTGCAGCCAATGTAATTGGAAAAGACTCCGGAAACTGGTTTGATATCTTTACAATTAATAAAGGCTCAAAAGACGGAATAAAAAAAGATATGAATGTAATAAGCGGTGGTGGACTTGTTGGAATTGTTACTGACGTCGGTAAAGATTATGCAAAAGTTAGAGCTATAATTGATGATGAAAGTAGTGTAAGTGTTTCGTTTGCCAACACAAGTGATACCGGAATTGTAAGTGGAGATTTAAAGCTTATGGATGATGGTGTTATGAATGTAACAGAAGTACTAAAAGATGCTAAGGTTACAGAAGGCGATATGGTAGTCACATCAAAAATATCAGACAAATTTGTTCCGGGAATATTAGTCGGTTATGTAACAAATATTAAATTAGATTCGAGTGAATTGACACAGTCAGGACAAATAATTCCTGTTGTAGATTTTAAACATATAGACGAAGTATTGGTAATTACTCAGTTAAAGGATGATATGTAAAGGAGAAAAAGCATGAAAGAGAAAATAAGAAATTTCATAATATTTGCGGCAGTTATTCTCGTTGCCTTTTTGCTACAAAACGCATTTTCTCTTGCATTGCCTCAGGAAGTCTCTACACCTAATCTTCTTTTGATAGTTGTATGTTTTTTTGGACTTATGTGTGGAAGCAACAAAGGAATCGCCATTGGATTTGCATGTGGTTTACTTGTTGATGTTTTCTATGGTGACGTAATAGGATTTAACGCTTTAATTTACATGTATTGCGGATTATTTAGTGGAATCTTTAGAAGATGGTTTTATAGTGAAATCATTATTATGCCATTGCTTTTAGTTTTTATAAATGATTTTATGTTTAACACAGTTTACTATGGATTCAGATTGCTTTTAAGAAATAAGTTAAACTATCCATATTATTTTGAAAAGATAATTTTACCTGAAATGATAATTACAACATTTTGTGCTTTAATTGTATATAAATTGTTTTATTTATTAAATGAAAAGGTAATTTCTAAAGAACAAAGGAGTGCATTAAGTTTTGATAAGTGATTTTTTCTACACGATTTATAACATAATAAAATCAAGAATATTTATTGTCGGTGCGGTATTAACAGTTCTTTTTGGAGTTGTTCTTTTTAGATTATTTGATTTACAGATAATTAACGAGAGTTACTATATGAATACTTATGTACAGCAGGCTGAAAAGACGGTTTACTCGCCAGGTACAAGAGGTAATATTTATGATACAAATGGTGAATTATTAGCTTATAATGAATTAAGCTATGCCGTTACATTTGAAGATAAAATTGACAGCTCCGATGAAAAAAACGGAATATTAAATGAAATTGTATATAATGCAATAACAATAATTGAAAAATATGGTGATAAAGTATCTTATGATTTCCCAATTGTAATTAACAGCGATGGCAATTATGAGTTTAATTTTACATCAGATGCATCAAGAACCTTATTCATGACTAATTTATTTGGTGAAAAGATGAAAAAAGGTAATGTTGACTATTCTAATGCCTCAGCTGCAGAAGTCATGGACTATTGTGTAAATTCCTTCTTTGATTTAGAGGGTGATTACGATATGGAAATGACTTTAAAGATTATTGCAATAAGATATAATATATTCCAAAATTCATACCAGAAGTATGTTGCAACAACTATTGCAACAAATATTTCAAAAGAAACAATGACAGCGATTTATGAAAATGAAGCAATTCTTACAGGTGTAACAGTTGCTGAAACAACAATCAGAAGATATGTTGACAGTGAATATTTTGCTCCACTGATAGGATATACCGGTAAAATTTCCGAAAGCGAATTACAGGAATACAATGACAATGGTGGTGATTATATTTCTAGCGACTATGTTGGTAAATCAGGTATTGAAGCCGCTATGGAAGATACATTGCAGGGTGTACGTGGAGAAAAGAAAATATTCGTAGATTCTACAGGTAAAGTGTTAAGTACAGTTTCATCAACTGATTCTTCTGTTGGAAAAGATGTAACCTTAACAATTGATAAGAAATTACAGATTGCCACATATAAAATGCTTGAGAAAAAAATTGCTTCAGTCTTAATTTCTCAGATTGTTAACAGGGATGTTTCAGATAAAGAACAGGAAGATTCCGATGTGCATCCTATTGCAGCAAAAACTGTATATTTTCAGTTAATAAATAATAATGTTTTAAGCATAAAAGATTTAAAAAAGAAACGAACAAATAATGAAGCAAAAGTTTATACTAAATATTCTGATGCCCTAAAGGTTGTAAAGAGTCGATTGAAGAAACAATTAGAATCTGATAAGGGCGAAGTATATAATGATTCATCAGACGAATATAAAGAGTATTATGATTATATTTTTGATGAATTAAAATCTGATAATGTATTAATTTCTTCATCTTTAGATAGTTCTGATGCAACTTATAAAAAATATATAGCCGGAGATATCAGTATTAATGAATTTATCAAATATGCTATATCCAAAAGCTGGATTAATATATCAGCATTACAAATTGATAATCAATATATTACTTCAGATGAAACATATAAAGTAATAGTAAATTATATTTTAGATTTCATAGATAATAATGCATCATTTAGTAAATTAATATTCAAATATAAAATTAATGATGGAACAATAAACGGTTGTGAAATATGTATGTTATTATACGATCAGGGCGTATTAGAAAAAGACCAGGATTGGTATAACAAATTATCAACATACACATCAACGGAATCTTATAATTTTATTATTAGTCAGATTAAAAAATTAAATATTACACCGGCACAGATTGCTTTGGATCCATGTTCAGGCTCTGTTGTTGTTACTAATCCAAATAACGGTAAAGTGTTAGCTATGGTAACTTATCCAAGTTATGATAATAATATGCTTTCCGGTTCAGTAGATGCTGATTATTGGGCTAAACTTGTAGATGATTTATCTTCACCGCTTTATAACAGAGCTACTCAGGGGTTATCAGCTCCGGGTTCAACATTTAAGATGGTAACTGCAATGACAGCGTTAGAAAATAATACAATAACAAGATATAGAACTATCGTTGATAAAGGTGAGTTTGATAAAATATCGCCACATCCAAAATGTTGGATATATCCTTCAGCACATGGTAGCTTGAATGTAATGCAGGCTATTGCTCAATCATGTAATGGATTTTTCTATGAAGTAGGTTATGAATTGGGAACAACTTCATCAGGTAAATATGATAGTGCTACAGGACTTAAAAAAATTGAAGTATATGCGAAAGAATTAGGTTTAGACATGAAATCAGGTGTAGAAATAACAGAAAGCGACCCTAAATTTTCAACAGAATCAGCTGTCCATTCAGCCATTGGCCAGGGTAGTCATTCATATGCACCTGTACAACTTGCAAGATATATATCCACATTAGCTAACGGTGGTAAAAATTACGAACTAACTTTAGTTGATAAAATAACTGATTCATCAGGAAATGTAATTAAGAAAAATAAAGCAAAATTATCAAATACTGTAAACGCATCAAGTGAAACATGGGATATTATTCATACCGGAATGCGAATGGTTATTACAGAAGGAACTATAGAAAAATCTTTCAAGGATACAGACATAGCGTTTGCCGGTAAAACAGGTACTGCTGAAGAAAATTCAAAAAGGAACGCACATTCATTGTTTGTAGCATATGCTCCATATAACAAACCTAAAGTGGCAATTTCAGCAGTTATTCCGTTTGGTAACTCTTCACATGATTCTGCTGAAGTAGCAAAGGACGTTGTAAGATATTATCTTGGAGAATTAACGGATGATGATGTAAATAAAGATGTTGAAAGTTCTTCTTCAACAAGTGCCGTTAGAGATTAATTTAGTTAGAAAGCTAATATGGCTTTACTATATATAACAAAAGACTTCTTAATATACAAAAGAGTAATATATACAAAATATTACACTTAACATATGATTACTAAAATAAATATAAGTATATTGAGGAGGATTTTATGGGAGAAGTAATAGTAATAACTTCCGGAAAAGGGGGAGTAGGCAAAACTACCGTTACTGCAAACCTGAGCGTTTCCCTTTCATTATTAGGGAAAAAAGTTATAGCTATAGACACAGATATAGGGCTTAGAAATCTGGATGTAGTAATGGGCTTAGAAAACAGCATTGTTTACAATATTGTTGATGTGATTGAAGGGAACTGTCGCTTGAAGCAGGCTATAATAAGGGATAAAAGATTTAGAAATCTTTATTTGCTTCCAAGCGCTCAAAGCAAGGATAAGTCTTGCATTAACCAATATCAGATGATTAATCTTACAAATGAATTAAAACAAAAGTTTGACTATGTATTAATTGATTGTCCAGCAGGAATTGAGCAGGGATTTAAAAATGCTATTGCAGGTGCTACAAGAGCCATTATTGTGACTACTCCGGAAGTATCGGCAATTAGGGATGCTGACAGAGTGTCCTGTCTCTTAGATAAAGCAGGACTATATCCTATCAATTTAATTGTAAATAAAATACGAAATGATTTAGTGAAAAAAGGCGATATGATGTCAACTGATGATGTCACAGAGATACTTAGTCTTGATTTAATTGGCATGATTCATGATGATACAGATATTGTTATATCGACTAACAGAGGAGAACCTCTTGCAGGGGCAAATTCATATTCATCTAAAATTTTTATGAATATTGCTAAAAGAATAGATGGTGAAGAAGTACCAATGTTGAATCATAAGAATAGAAAATTTAATTTCTTTAAAAAGTATTTAACAGGAGGTTTTCAAAATGTTTAGACTAAATTATTTTAGATTCAGGAAAAGAAAACGTTCAGGGAAAATTGCTCATGACAGACTGAAAATTCTTTTAGTTTCCGACAGGGCGGGATGTTCACCTGAAACAATGGAACTTATTAAAAATGATATTTTAAATGTTATTTCAAAATATGTTGAAATTGATAAAGAAAACTGTAAAATACAAATAGAAAAAGATAAAAAGCCTTATCTTTTTGCAAACATACCTATAAAAGAAGTTAAGGTTTAATATATTTACTTAGTTATGCTCAAAGAGAATGGGCATTAGGAGGCAAAATATCAATGGCAAGAAGAAAGAAAAAAACGCTGTCGAAATTAAAAGAATATAAATTTAACAATATAAATTTTAGATTACTACTTTATGTAGTATGTCTGACTGTTATTGGAATACTTGCGATAGGTAGTGCTACTAGCGGTGGAACAGAACAGCAAAAACAGATTTTAGGATTTGTAATGGGAATTATTATTTTAATAATTTTAAGTTTAGTAAGTTATAAATTTGTTTTTAAATTTTACTGGCTTGCATACATATTTAACTTGGTATTGCTTGTTTATGTTAAATTAAATGGAGATGTAAATAAAGGTGCAGGACGTTGGATTGATTTAAAGTTTATGCAGTTTCAGCCTTCGGAATTATCAAAGATAATTTTAATATTATTTTTAGCTGCTTATCTTTATAAGCATAGAAATACCATAAATACCTTTAGAACAATAGCTTCTACATGTGCATTAGCAGGATTACCAATAGCTCTCATAGTAGTTCAGCCGGATTTATCAACAACAATAGTTATTTTTATTACATTTTGTGTTATAATGTTTTTATCTGGGATTAGTTACAAGATTGTAACAACTGTGTTAATTATTGCTATACCTTTAGCAAGTGTATTTGTTTACGTGGGGATAAACGATCCTAATAGCGGTATTTTACAAGGATATCAGTTAAAAAGAATTGTTGGTTTTTATAGCAAAGATTCAACTGACCCTGACATTATAGATACAAGACGACAGCAGGAGAACTCATTGCTTGCAATTGGTTCCGGCGGTCTTACAGGAAAAGGCCTAAATAACAATACAGTAACCAGTGTAAAGAATGGTAACTTATTATCAGAAAGTCATACTGATTTTATATTTGCAATTATAGGTGAAGAACTGGGATTTGCAGGAAGTGCGGCAGTTGTTATCTTGTTGCTACTTATAGTTGTTGAATGTTTTCTAACGGGAGCCAGGGCGAAAGATTTAAGTGGAAAACTGTTTTGCTTTGGACTTGGCTCGTTGATTGGATTCCAATCGCTTGTTAATTTGTCAGTAGCGACATGTATGTTGCCTAATACCGGCTTAACGTTACCATTCGTTAGTTATGGATTGTCATCCCTAATCAGTATGTATATTGGTATTGGGATTGTAATAAATGTAGGATTACAGCGGAAAAAAGATTTATACTAGGAGGAGTAAATATATGAATATTGGTTTTATAGCACACGATTCAAAAAAACATTTAATGCAGAATTTCTGCATTGCGTACAGGGGTATTCTATCAAAGCATGAACTTTATGCGACAGGTACTACAGGCAGATTAATAGAGGAGGCAGCTAATTTAAATGTTCATAAATTTTTAGCTGGACATTTAGGTGGTGAACAACAGATGTGTGCCATGATCGAGCAGAATCAGATGGACTTAGTTATATTTTTAAGAGATCCATTAAATCCTAAATCTCATGAACCGGATATTCATAAAGCAATACGTTTATGTGATATGCACAATATTCCTCTAGCTTCAAATGTAGCTACTGCCGAATTACTTATAAAATCACTTGAACACGGAGATTTAGAATGGCGTGAAGCTTATAATGCATAAAAAAATACCGGAATATAGTTATACTAATTAGATTAGTTGACTATTTCCGGTATTTTTTATTAATTATTTTATTTCTAAATTAAGAATTACCAAATTGTAAATGCCATAAAAGAATACAATTCAGATAAAGTTTTTAATGGTTTTCACCAAGAGAATAAACTCTTCCATATAGACTGATTAAGTACAAACCACATAATCCTATTATTGCATAAATAATTCTTGAAAGCCAACTCATATCGCCAAATAAAAATGCAACTAAATCAAATTTAAAGAAACCTATAAGTCCCCAGTTTATTGCTCCAATTATAACTAATGTCAGCACTGTATAATCAAATCCTTTTGAATTCATATAATCACCTCCTGTGCTTTATATATGATATTTTTTACAAAAAATCAAATAATATAAATGGTAATTATTTCATTGACTAGAATTGAAAAATGATAGATAATATAAGATAGTGCCTGATGATTTGAATTAGGCAGATTTAACATTTGTTTAATAGATAATTTTAAATTATCTAATACATAATTAAGGTGAATAAGATGGCAAAAAAGCAAAAACGAGTAATAAGATATAAATCTTACACACGTATTAATCCGGGTATTATAATTTTTGGCATTATATTTATATATATAGCAATCAGCTTATTTAAATACATTACAACAGACAGAATTAATTATTATGAAGTAGTCGAGGGAACTTCATCCGATGAAACATATAAATCCTATAAAGGGATTGCATTACGTAAAGAAAGTGTTGTTAATGCTGATTCTTCCGGATATGTTGATTATTATGTTCGTGAAGGTGCACGAATATCTTTAAATACAACTTTATATAGTATGGATGCAGACGGAACAATTAATAAACTGTTATCTGAAATGTCTGAAAAAGATACTACACTTACAGACGATGATATTACAAAATTAAAAGATAAAATATATACTTTTACAAACAACTATGATGATATGGATTTTAATGAAGTATATAATTTTAAAAATAATGTTCAGGGAACAGTTGCTGACCTGATTAACATGAATGCATTAGATTCATTGATTAAAAATAATTCAGATTCTCAATTTTCGATAAATAAGGCACGTAATACAGGAATTGTACTTTATAGATTTGACGGATATGAAAATAAAAAGGCTAAAGAACTTACAATGGATGACTTTAGAGCTAAAAACTATTCTTCACAGCTTGTTAATTCAGGCGATTATGTTGAAGCAAATGATCCTATCTATAAATCTATTACTGATGATGAATGGAGTATCGTAGTTCCATTTACCAAAAATGAAGTAAAAAAATATAAAGATACAGTAGGTGTAAAAATTAAATTTAATAAAGATAATATAACCACTACAGCCAATATTAAAATTGTAAAGGGTGCAGATGGTAAGAAGTACGGAGTAATTACATTAGCAAAGTATGTTGTAAGATATGCAACAGACAGATTTGTAAATATTCAGATTATTGATAATATAACAACAGGATTAAAAATCCCCAAAATATCAATTGCTTCTAAGAATTTATACATAATTCCAAAGGATTATGCCACTAAATCTAATGACGATACAGACATTGGATTTAGAAAACAGTTTGTTAAAGATGGCAAAATTGATAGTGATGTAACATATCCTACTATTTCATATTCAGATGATGATAATTATTATGTATCTACGGATGAATTTGAAAAAGGTGATGTACTCATCAAGGATGATTCTGTTGAGACATATACTATTGGAGCTGAACAGACAAGACAAGGTGTTTACAACATAAACAACGGATACACTGTTTTTGTTCAGGTAACCATATTAGGCGAAACAGATGAATATTACATTGTTGAATCGGGCGAAAAATATGGTTTAAGTGTGTATGACCATATCGTCTTAGATAGTAGCAAAGTAAAAGAAAATCAAATTATATTTCAATAAATAAAGGAGTGATTTTAATGATACAGGAAAATATTAAACTTGTAGAAGAAAACATTAAAAAGGCTTGTGAAAAAGTAGGAAGAGACATAAATGAAGTAACTTTAATAGCTGTCAGCAAAACTAAACCTTATACTGCAATAGAAGAGGCATTGCCAACAGGTGTTAGAGATTACGGAGAAAATAAAGTTCAGGAACTTTGTGACAAATATGAAATATTGCCAAAAGATATCAAATGGCACATGATTGGTCATTTACAAAGAAATAAAGTTAAATATCTTGTAGGAAAGGCTTCTCTTATCCATTCTGTTGATTCAATAAGATTAGCAGAACAGATTGAAAAAGAATATGCAAAAGCTGATGAAATTGCGAATATATTAATTGAAGTAAATATGGCACAGGAAGAAAGTAAATTCGGAATAACATCTGAAGGAACTGAACAATTAGTTAGAGAAATAGCTAAATTTCCACACATAAGAATTAAAGGATTAATGACAATTGCTCCATATACTGATAATCCTGAATCAAATAGAGTATATTTTAGAAATATGAAGAAATTATCGGTTGACATAGAAAATAAAAACATTGATAATGTTAGTATGAGTGTCTTGTCGATGGGGATGACAGGAGACTATCAGGTAGCCGTTGAAGAAGGTGCAACTCTAGTCAGAGTCGGTACCGGAATATTTGGTGAAAGAAATTATAATATTTAAAATATAAATCAAAGTTAGGAGATTAAAATGAGTTTTATAGATAAAGTGTCGAACATATTAAGAATGGATTATAATCAGGATGATTACGATGATTATGACGAAGATTACGATGATGATTTCGACGAAGATGAAGAAGAGACAAAACAGCCTGAACGTGTAAGTCGTACATCTTATAGAGACAAATATGAAGATGAAGACGATGAACCTTCATATAGCAAACGTTCAAGCCACGCTAAATCTTCATCCAGAAGTTCATTTATGAGCAAATCATCTAATAAAAACGCAAGAAATGTCGTTCCGATGAGAAGTTCAGGATTAGAAGTTTGCGTAATTAAGCCATCGGGTTATGATGAAACAAAAGAAATAATAGACACATTGCTTCAGGGAAAAGCTGTAATCGTTAATTTAGAAGGCGTTAAATTAGATTTAGCTCAGCGTATTGTTGATACAGTTTATGGTGCAAGCTATTCTATAGGTGGTAAATTACAAAAAATAACAGGATACATTTACATCGTGACACCTTCAAATGTTGATCTTTCAGGTGATTTCCATGATGCAATATCAAGTTCATATAATAACATGAGATCAACTGCAATGTATAAGTAGAATTATATTCGACATTTAAGGACAGACTGATGAACAAAGAAGATAATTATGTTAAAAACCGATTATTAGATCTTGCAGATATTACTTATTCAAAAAATATCTATGCATATTCTGATTTTCTAAATTTAAATGAAATAAATATTTTTAATACAATAACAAATCAATTACCTCCAGTTAATTACTATTTGACTGGAGGCAATGTTTATGCAGAAAGAAAAATTGTAGTCTTTAAACCAATTGAAGTCTATTATGAAGAAGATGTCCCAATCACTCTTTTAAAAATCGAACCACTCAATAAAAAATACGCAGATACATTAAATCATAGAGATTATTTAGGAGCAATATTAAATTTGGGAATTGACAGAAGTAAGATTGGCGATATTTTTATAGGTGAAAATGTAGCATATATATATGTTATTACAGGAATTTCTGACTATATAATCAATAATTTTACAAAAGTAAAACATACTCTTATTTCATGTAAGATTGCTGATGATGAAATTGAAAATGTCAGGCCAAATCTTAAAGAAATAAAAGGAACTATCGGTAACATACGATTAGACAGTATAATTTCTTTAGCATTTAATAAATCAAGAAGCAGTATTGTTTCATATATTGAAGAGAAAAAAGTATTCGTAAACGGAAAAATTATTACTTCAAATGGATATTCAATTAAAGAAAATGACATTATTTCAGTCAGAGGTCTTGGCAGAGTTATTTACAACAGACAGATAAGTGTTACTAAAAAAGGAAAAAATCTAGTATCAGTTTCGATATACTGTTAAATAAACAAGCTACAATCATTATTGTAGATACTGAAAATAAAGATGCTTGTTGTTATATAGTTATTATTTCAACAAGTAATGTAGCAGACAAAAAGAAAGGGCACTGTAAATTAAATTAGATTTATGCAAATTAAATAAATATTTATTTAATTATAAGGAGAAAAATATGGAAGTATCAATTAACACAAACGCAATGAAAGTAAATTATGAGCAAAAGCCTTGTTATGATATTGTATTTTCAAAAGATTTCAATTTATTAAATGATGAAATCCAGAAATTAAATATAAGTAACAAACGAATTTGTATAGTTACAGAATCAAATGTTGGTCCTTTATATGCAAATGAAGTTAAAGAGATTTTTATGAGCAATTCAAAAGAAGTAATTATTTTTGAATTTACAGCAGGTGAAGTTTATAAGAATTTGGATACAATTTCTGAATTATATACTGTTTTAATTGAAAACAAATTTGACAGAAATGATATGCTTGTTGCTTTAGGTGGTGGTGTTGTAGGAGACATGACAGGATATGCTGCAGCAACATATTTAAGAGGAATAGATTTTATTCAAATTCCAACTTCTTTATTAGCACAGGTAGATTCAAGTATTGGTGGAAAAACAGGTGTAGATTATAAGGCTTACAAAAACATGATAGGAGCCTTCTACCAGCCTAAACTTGTATATATGAATCTTAGTACATTAAACTCATTACCTGATCGCGAATATTATTCAGGAATGGGCGAAATAGTTAAACACGGATTAATAAAAGATTCTGATTATTTCTACTGGTTAAAAGAGAATTATCAAAAGATTTTAGATAGAGACTATGACACTTTGTTTACTATGATTTACAATAGTTGTAATGTAAAAAGAAAAGTAGTGGAAGAAGATCCTAAAGAAAAAGGAGATAGAGCCTTACTTAATTTTGGACATACAATTGGTCATGCGGTTGAAAAATTAAAAAATTTCACATTACTTCATGGGGAATGTGTTTCAATTGGTATTGTATCAGCTGCATACATTTCTTTGGTTAAAAATTATATAAATAACACTGAATTTAATGATATATGTGATACATTAAAATTATTTAAATTACCTGTTACTACATCAGATATTAACGCTAATGATGTTGTTGAAGCCACTTTAAATGATAAAAAAATGGATTCAGGTGTAATTAAGTTCATCGTTTTAAAAGAAATTGGTAATGCTTCAATTGATAGAACTATAGACCATGACTTATTAATTTATAGCTGTGAAAAAATAATTGAAAAGTAAGTTTTAGAAAGGATTATAAAGATGAAAACAGGACTACATAATTTAAAGCTTATTGTTTCTTTAATTGTTCTGATAATATTTGATCAATTAACTAAATTTTGGGCTGTTGCACAATTAAAATCCGGAAAAGTTATTTCCATAATTCCAAATGTCTTTGAATTAAACTATTTAGATGGAGGGAACACAGGTGCAGCCTGGGGTATTTTTTCAGGAAAGATAGCTATGTTTATCATCTTTACAATAATAGTAGTAATTATACTGATTTTATGTATTTACAGAATCAGCAAACTGCTAACGTTGAACTGTTCGTTAAATACTATGCATTTAATTTCAATGCAGTATATAATTACTTTATTGATAGCAGGAGCAATTGGTAATTTGATTGACAGAATTGTAAATGGCTATGTTGTGGATTTTCTGTATTTTAAGCTTATAGATTTTCCAGTATTTAACGTTGCTGATTGTTATGTGACAATCGCATGTGCATTACTTATAATTTTTTGCGTCTTTGTAATTAATGACAAAGAATTTAATGCGATTTTTTCTTTGAAAAAAGATGATTCTGAAGATAAAAAAGATAAATAAATTTCAAACTATAATTTAGAAAATTATTTTACAAATATAATTTAAGCGAGAATAAAATGAGTAATATATATTATGTTGACTATGATTTCGAAGGAGTTCGAGTTGATAAGTATTTAGGCGAAATTTTGCCTGACATATCTAGATCTTATATTCAAAAACTGCTAAAAAGCCAGCATATTTTAGTAAATAAATGCGTGTGCAAAGCTAATTACAAAGTTAAAACGGACGATATAATTAATGTAGATATTCCTGAACCGTTAGAAGCAAATATTGTAGCTGAAGATATTCCTTTAGATATAATATATGAAGATGATGATATTTTAATAGTAAATAAACCTAAAGATATGGTTGTGCATCCGGCTCCAGGTCATTATACAGGAACATTGGTTAATGCATTAATGTATCATTGTCGTGATAATCTTTCTGAAATAAATGGTGTTTTAAGACCTGGAATTGTCCATAGAATTGATAAAGATACAACAGGTGCTTTAATTGTATGTAAGAATGATTACAGCCATAATTTTGTAGCTGAGCAATTAAAAGTTCATTCGATAACGCGAAAATATGTAGCAATTGTAAATGGTATTATATCTGATGATGAAGGCACTATTGATGCACCAATTGGACGTCATGAAGTTAATCGTAAAAAAATGTCCATTAATTATAAAAATGGTAAAAATGCAGTGACTCACTATAAAGTTTTAAAGCGTTTCAAAAAATACACATACATTGAATGTCAGCTCGAGACAGGGCGTACACATCAAATAAGAGTTCACATGTCAAGTATTAACCATCCTATTTTGGGCGATGAACTCTACAATAACAATAAATGTCCGTTTAAATTACAGGGACAAACTCTTCATGCAAAAACTATTGGCTTTATTCATCCTACAACTAAAGAATATGTAGAGTTTGAAGCACCATTACCTGAATATTTTAAACATTTGCTTGAAATATTAGACTAAAGAACTTATTTTAATGCAATTTTAGAAAATATATATAAAGAATATAGTTAAAAAAGGCATAATATCAATTATGTGTGCATTAAAGCATGAATATTTAATGTGGATTATATATAAAACATTTCGTTAAAGTTGTCTTTTGCGAACAGTTGTGTTACACTAATTATGTGGACGCAACTGTTTTTTTATACTGTTTACTTCCACTACAATCGTATTTAATTATAAATAAATAATAGTTTTCAAGGTAGGTAAAATTATGAAATCACAGAAATTATATAGTTACGTAAGAAAGGCTGTTGATGATTTTGGAATGATTGAAGATGGTGATAAAATAGCAATTGGTATATCAGGTGGTAAAGATAGTTTAACTTTACTATATGCATTGAGCGGACTAAAAATATTTTATCCAAATAAATTCCAATTAGTTGCAATAACAGTTGATTTAGGATTTGGTATTCAGGATTTAGATAAGATTAAAGATTACTGCAAAAAATTTGATGTAGAATATCATGTAATAGAAACACAGATTTCTGATGTAGTGTTTGAACAGCGAAAAGAATCCAATCCATGTTCTTTATGCGCGAAAATGCGAAAAGGTGCATTAAATAATAAAGCCGAGGAATTAAGTTGTAACAAAATAGCTTATGCACACCATAAGGACGATATCATTGAAACAATGTTTCTTTCGCTCATTTATGAAGGAAGATTCCACTGCTTCTCTCCTGTTACATATTTAGACAAAAAAAGATTAACAGTTATTAGACCATTAATGTATGTACCAGAAATGGATGTTATTGGTTTTGCTAAAAGATATGAACTACCTGTTGCCAAAAACAGATGCCCGGTTGATGGACATACTAAACGAGAATATGTTAAAAAACTGGTTAGACAGTTGGTAAAAGAAAATCCTGGTTGTAAAGAACGTTTCTTCACTGCTATTATGAATGGATGCTACAATATGGATAAATAATATTATTTTTGTATTTTAAAAATAATATTGTATTTCATAAATTTGTATTAAAAAACAAGAAAGGTTATTTTAAATTTGGTATAAAATTATGACACAGAATCATACATATCATGAACAGGTTAATATTGATAACGAATTAAAATTAAGAGAGTTGCAAAAGAAATTACCTAAATTCTGTTCTACTTTTTTTAGAGGAATTGAACCTACTACTTCTTCACGTACAAGAATAGCATATGCTTATGATTTAGGTATATTCTTTAATTACATTAAAGCAGAAAATCCTAAATATTCAAATATAAATATTTCAGAACTTGATTTAGATATTTTAGATAAATTGACAGCTACTGATATTGAAGAATATTTAGAATATCTAAAATATTATATTTCTGATGATGGCAAAGAACATACAAATAGCGAGCGAGGAATAATGAGAAAACTTGCAAGTGTTAGAACTTTATATAATTACTTTTATAGAAAAGAACTTATTAAAAACAATCCTGCTAGTATTGTTTCGATGCCTAAACTTCATGACAAAGAAATAATCAGACTTGATGTTGATGAAGTCGCTGAATTATTAGATGAAGTAGAAAATGGAACAAAGTTAACTAAATCCCAGCAAAACTTTCATACTAAAACTAAAGTTAGAGATATTGCAATACTAACACTTCTTCTTGGAACAGGTATTCGTGTATCTGAATGCGTTGGTATTGATATAAATGATATCGATTTTAAAAACACAGGTATAAAAATTCAACGAAAAGGTGGATATGAAACAATCATTTACTTCGGTGATGAAGTTGAGGAAGCGTTAAAGAATTATATGGAAGAGCGAAAAAGAATTGTTCCTGTTGAAGGACATGAAGATGCATTCTTTCTTTCAATCCAAAGAAAACGTATGGGTGTTCGTTCTGTAGAAAAACTTGTAAAAAAATATGCAGGTCTTGTTACTAATTTGAAGAAAATAACACCACACAAATTAAGAAGTACTTATGGCACAACTTTATATCAGGAAACCGGAGACATATACCTTGTTGCAGACGTTTTGGGACATAAAGATGTAAACACAACTAAAAAACATTATGCTGCAATTGATGATGAACGCCGCAGAAAGGCTAGAAATGCCGTGAAATTACGCAATGATTAAGCACTAGATAAAAATTATTAATAAATAAATCAAGACGCTGTATGACTTAAATTTAGTTCATACAGCGTCTTGTAATTTTATTACATTGCCTATAGTCAATTTGCATTAACTATTATTATATTATTTCTTTATTTCATCTGAATAATACATAACTGATATATATTTCCCAGCGTGAATCTTATCACCACTTCCAATGTGATTATATTTACAGATTTCATCTACATACTCTGATACTGATGCATATTCCGGTGTTATGTATTCCTTAGCGATACTTGTTAATGTATCTCCGGGTTTAACCTCTACACTTGTGTAATATTTATATCTGTTAGAGTCAGCCTTCTTCTGTGCTCCAACATCTGTAAGCTTAACAGTACATACAACTGCAGTTGCAAGTAACAATGTAAAAATAACTGATGATAAAAAACTGTTTCTAAATAACTTCATGTTTAAAATCCTCCATATAATATATTTATATTATTGCTATTACGCGAACACTTGTTTGCTTTGTATAATTATATTAGCACCCGAACGTTTGTTTGTCAATACTGTTTTCGAATATTTGTTCGGTTTTTTGTTGCGTAATTTTTTCTTATATGATAAAATTAGCATATGATGTGTACATTAGATGGTACAGTGAAGTATATTTTGAAATCTTTAAATGAATTTTTAACCGCTAGTTTTTCTATGCTACTACTTTTGCAAACTAGCAGTTACTTTTGCAAAAGTGTATATTTTAAGTAGTCTTTGTTTGATCAGAAAGGAGGCTTTTATGCCAAAACAATTATCCTTATCTGAACGAATAATTATTGAACGTATGATTAGTAAAGACTACTCTTTTGCCTCTATTGGTAGAAATCTTGAACGTTCAGCTTCTACCATTTCTAGAGAAGTAATTAAATATCGATGCTTTGTTGATAGAATTCCTCTCCCTGGCGAGAATGATTGTACTCACAAAAACTCTTGCCTAAAGAATTCTATCTGCGATGATGTTGGAGTACATGGATGTTATGGATATCGTTGTAAGCGATGTCCTGAAGATCGTATATGCACAAATATTTGCGCTTCTTATGAATCTTCTCAATGTCCTCTTTTAGATAAACCTCCTTATGTCTGCACTAATTGTTCTATGCTTAAACAATGTAAACGTAACAAGGCTTACTATACAGCTCACAGAGCTGATGCTGCTCATCACAAAAGCATTCGCAATGCTCATTCCGGTGTCAGAAAAACTCCATCTGAATTAAGAGCAATTGCTGATATAATTGAACCTCTTATTGCTAAAGGTCAATCTCTAAATCACATTTGTGCTACGCACTTAGATGAATTAGGTATATCAGAGAGAACTCTCTATAATTACATTGACCAGGGTGTTTTTAAGGTTCGTAATATTGACCTTCCTAAAAAGGTTGTTTACAGGCAACGTAGGCCTAAAAAGGTTCTTACCAAGCTTGAATACCAATATAGACAAGGTCGCACCTATGAAGATTTCAAATCCTTCATGGAAGCAAACCCAGATCTACCTGTTGTAGAAATGGATACTGTAAAGGGTGGTCGTAATAAGGGAAAAGTATTTCTTACTATGATTTTTAGAAGGACAAGTTTTATGCTTATCTTTCTAATGAACGATGGAACTCAGGATAGTGTAATTCAGATTTTTGATTCCTTAACTGAGATTCTTGGAGTGTCTCTATTCAAGAGATTATTTCCTATTATATTGACCGATAACGGCGTTGAATTCAAAAATCCTCAAGCACTTGAACACACAAGAACAGGGCTTTCCAGAACTCGTGTATTCTTTTGTGATCCTCAAGCTTCGTGGCAAAAACCACAGGTCGAAAACAACCATCGTTTAATACGAAGAATACTTCCTAAAGGTGTTAGTTTTTCACCCCTCACTGTTGCTGACGTAACGTTAATCTGTTGTCATATAAACAGTGTTCTTCGTGAAAATTTAGATAACAAAACACCTTTTGATTTAATGGACTCCAAAGACGGGAAAAAGTTATTGTCTTTGCTACAACTTTCACCTATTCCACCCGATGAAGTTACTTTGAGTCCAAAGCTACTTAAGCGTTAATTAACATTTTAATTGATCAAACAAAGACTCCCATATCTTTTAAAGAAGCGGGGTTGCAGTTATTTTTTCAAAACTAATGTTATGCCGCTTATTAACTATGCACGAAAATATAGCAAAACAATAACTTTTTTATTATTATACACCATTTAAAGCTCAATTTTCACTCCATTTAAGGTTTAAAAAATTTGGTGTCAATATGTTCGTGCAGTTACTTTTTCATTTAAAGTATATTTTGAAATTTTTTTTGATTTTGAATATATTTTAAAATTTAATATATTATTTGGAGGAATTACATATGCCTGGTAAGATTACAGCTAAACAACAACAGATTCTCGATTACATAAAAGAAGAAATATTAAGAAAAGGATATCCACCTACAGTTAGGGAAATCTGTGAGAAAGTTGGTTTGCGTTCTACTTCTTCTGTTCATTCACATTTAGCTACTTTAGAAGAGAACGGCTACATAAGAAGAGACCCTACTAAGCCTCGTGCTATCGAGATAATCGATGATGAATTTGGACTTGCACGAAGAGAAATGTCTAATATTCCGGTTGTCGGAAGAGTTGCTGCAGGTGAGCCATTACTTGCAGTTGAGAACATCGAAGATTATTTTGCATTGCCAACTGAATTTTTACCTAATAATGAAACATTTATTTTAAAGATTCACGGTGAAAGCATGCTTAACGTAGGTTTTTACGAGAATGATTATATTATTGTAGAAAGAACTTCTGCTGTAAGTAATGGAGATATTGTAGTTGCTTTAATAGATGATTCTGCTACAGTTAAAAGATTCTATAAAGAAGATGGACATATCCGCCTTCAACCTGAAAATGACAATATGGATCCAATAATTGTCCCTGATTGTGAGATTTTAGGTAGAGTTCATTCATTATATAGACCTCATGTTGTTTAAGCTAACATAATATAAACATGTTATTTAATATAAAAAAGATATCAGTTCAAATAAACATTTTCATATCGAATAAGATAAATTTGTTCATTTTTACTGATATCTTTTTGTAATGTTATTACAATACTTTCTCGTTAGTGTGTTTTTTATGCAAGGCAATCATCTAATGATTTAATTATAGCTTCTTTATCAAGATTCTGACCGATAAATACTAATTTAATCATACGATCGCCTACTTCTTCATCCCAATCCTTAACTAATGTAGGATCATCTTTCATTGCCTGAGCACGTACTCTTCTTGGTGCTGTAGCATACCATCTGCCTGCATTTGTAATATTAATCTGTTTACCTGCCTGTTCAAACATATAAGCGTCATTATTGTTCTCAGTTGCCCAGATAATACCTTTGCTTCTGATAATACCTTTAGGCATATCATAAATCCAGTCTTCAAATTTTTCTTTAGCAAAAGGTTTTCTTCTATAATATACAAAACTTCCGATACCGTATTCTTCTGCCTCACCTTCTCCATGATGATGGTGGTGATGGTGATGATGTCCGTGGTCATCATTTTCATGTTCGTCATGATGATGATCGTGTCCCTCATGCTCGTGTCTTTCGTGTTCATGTTCGTCATGATGATGACCGTGTCCCTCATGATCATGTTCGTCGTGGTCATGATGTTCGTCTTCATCTGCGTCATAATTTTCAAGAGCCTGAATCCAACCTGCTGACATACTTGCTTCATCGAAATCAAATCTTTCAGTATTTAAAATTTCACTTACAGGAACTTTTCCGTAGTTAGCATCAATTGTCTTAGCATTTGGCTGAAGAGTTTTAACAATAGTTTTAACCTTGTTTAACTGTTCTTCTGAAATAGTATCAACTTTGTTGAAAATAATAGTATTACAAAATTCAATTTGCTGAATAAGTAAATTTTCGATATCTTCATCATCAATATCATCTTTAACAAGATTTTCACCACATCCAAATTCGTCTGCTAATCTTGCTACATCGACAACAGTTACAATATTATCAAGACGGCAAAGTTTTGCTCTCTTATCATAAGAACCGTCTAACATAGTAATAGACTGAGCAATTGGCAATGGCTCACAAATACCACTTGCTTCAATTAATAAATAATCAAATTTACCTGATGAAACTAAATCAATAATCTGATTAATTAAATCAACCTTTAATGTACAACAGATACATCCATTCTGAAGTGGAACAAGATTGTCATCTTTCTGTGTAACCTGTCCGCCTTTAGCTATTAAGCTTGCATCAATGTTAACCTCACCAATATCGTTAACAATAACCGCTACTTTATATCCTTCCTGATTAGAAAGAACTTCATTAAGTAATGTTGTCTTTCCTGCACCTAAATAACCTGTAAGTAATGTAACAGGTACAATCTTCTTTGCCATTTAAATCTACCTCTTTTCATAAAAATTATGTTATTGCTCAATTGTATACAAATTTAAAATTTCAATTACAAAATTAAGCAATAAAATTTGATTTAGCCATTTGTACATTTAATATAATAAAATCATTTTTTAACAAAATTATGAACAATTTCAAAATAATGATTTATTATTCTTTTTATATAATACCAGGTTTAACCTAATAATAAAATTTATAAGCAAATTATAAGTGATTTGAAATTATAAATAAAATATTTTATAATTTAAGATTATTCTTAAACTAATTTCAAAATATATGAACTATAAGCTTCCATTTCAAAACCATTTTCTACTCTTAATTCTTTATTAGTCAACAAATCAATGCAATTTGCTGAAACATTAAAATTAGCATAAAAATTATTTTCATCTGAATTAATGCAAACTAATACAGTCTCTGTATCAACACATCTTTTGATTACACATTGTTTATTTGTAAGTAAAATAGTAGAAAAATCTCCGTAATTTAATGCAGTTGAATTTTTCTTAATATCAGCTAATTTAGAAATGTGCTTAAACAATTCATTTTCAATTGGCTGTTCAAATGAAGGACGCAAAGCTTGGTCTCCCTGACTTTTATCAGCTTTTTCACCCCATTCACTTCCATAATAAACACAAGGAATTCCAGGCATTCCAAACATCAATGTATAAATCAAAGGCAAATGATTTTCATTACTTAGTATGCTTGCAACTCTTGTTACATCATGATTATCTACAAATGAAAATAGATGCTTTCCTTTGTAGATAGTCCAATTTTCGGCCCCGAACTGTCTGTTTAAAGAATGACATATTTCAAACATATTCATAGAATTAAAACTTGAATATAAACCTTTATAGCACTCATAATTTGTTGCTGAATGTAACATCGAATCATTCATTCGCTGATTGTAATCTCCATGAAGCATTTCACCAACCAAAAAGAAATCATTTTTTAATCCATCACAATAATTTCTTAATCTATGCAGAAACTCAGGTGAAAGACAATAAGCTACATCAAGCCTTATTCCATCAATATCAAATTCATCAATCCAAAATTTGACTGCATTAAGTATATGCTGCACTACTTCTTCATTTCCAAGATTTAACTTAACTAAATCATAGTTACCTTCCCAGCCTTCATACCAAAGTCCATCATTATAATTGGAATTTCCTTCAAAACTGATGTGGAACCAATCTTTATATCTGGAATTTTCTCTATTCTTTAAGACATCCTGAAATTGATAAAATCCTCGTCCTACATGATTAAATACACCATCTAAAACAATTTTTATACCATTTTCATGGAGCTCTTGGCAAATATTTTTAAAATCTTCATTTGTGCCTAATCGTTTATCGAGCATGCAGTAATCCCTTGTATTATAACCATGTGTATCTGATTCGAATAAAGGAGAAAAATAAATTGCATTTGCTCCAAGTTTCTTAATATGTGGAATCCACTCTGAAACTTTATTGATTCTATGCTCTAATACACCATCATTTTCAAATGGTGCACCACAAAATCCAAGTGGATAAATCTGATAAAATACACTTTCATATGCCCACATGTATATCACCTCTTTTATAATTCAACAACTTTTCCGTCACGCCAGATTCTCTCTAAATCATAGAATAAACGATTGTCTTTATTAAATACATGGACAATAATATCTTCATAATCCATTAATACCCAGTCACCACTTCTATACCCCTCGATATGAGTGGGATTTTTGCCGATTTTATGCATTTCTTCATCAACATTATCTACCATTGCCCTTACCTGATTATCATTGTTTCCGCTGGCAATAATAAAATAATCAGCCATTGTAGAAATTTCAGATATATCGAGTACTGTAATATCTACACCTTTTTTATCATCTAACGCGTCATAGGCTATTTTAGCCATCTCTCTGATTTCCATATTGTTTCCTCCGTAATTATATTATAAATTAAGATAACTGTTTTATTTAAAAATAATATTTCTATCAAATTAATTATAATTAGTAATCCAAATATGATTAATTTATCTATTCTCTATAACATTTTTATAAAATTCAAAAGCCTTACATGTATTTACATCAATATTATCCGTGGAATTATCTTTTGATTTTAAATAGTCAAGTGTATCCCTCAAAATTGTATATACAGTTAAATCAATATCTGAATATGCAATTTTGCGTAAATAATCAAGATTTGGTGCTTGATTTCTTGACGGCTCAATATAATCTGCCGAGAAAATAATTTTTTCTAATAAAGTCATATTAGGCTTTCCTGTTGTGTGGAATGTTATTGCTGATAAAATGTCAGCATCATTTATTCCGTATTTATTTCTAGCAAGAACGGCACCCGCTTTACTATGCAAAAGAAATTGATTCTTCATTTCCATATCGGTTATTTCGATGTTGTTATCTTTACACAATTTAACTTTTTCTTCATCCGGAATACATTTAGCACAGTCATGAAGTATTCCTGCAAGATATGCCGTATTAGGATTCTCACCCAATGCTTCAGCCATCTTTTTTGCTGTATTCGCAACACCTATTGTATGTTCATAGCGGTGTGGATTAAGTTCTTTCTTTAAATCTTCTAATATTTCAGCCGGATTCATTCTTTTCACCTGATTTGTATTTTGATATAAATTATGTTCTTTAATATATTTGTATATTTGATTTGGGATTTCATCTTTATGTTCTGACAAATGCATTCTTATTTCAGACGAAGATATATCTGTCGCTTCAACAAAAATTACTTCAATATTACAGTCATACTTTTCTTTTAAAGAAGTTATTTTTGCATTTATATTTTTCATTGACCCATCATTTCTTGCTGCAACAAGTACTGTAGAACAGGAAAAAATGATTTCAGGGTGATACCATGATTCAATATTAATCAATGAATCACTGCCAATAATAAAATAAAATTCATTATCAGGATAATCCTTTTTTAGACAAGTCAATGTATCAGCCGTATATCTGTAGCCATTCTTATATTCGTAATCACAAGGTATAAACGAACAATTATCTCTCAATCCTATATTCAGCATTTCAAATCTCACCTCAAAAGAATTAACTGTTTCTGAATTCTTGTGAGGTGGATTAGGTGATAACATAAACCAAATCTGTTCCAAATCAAATTGTTTCTTAGCTTCACTGGCAATATTTATATGAGAAACATGTAATGGGTCAAATGTTCCTCCAATAATTCCAATTTTCATATAATCACCTTAATTTTACGGAAGAATTATTTTTCTATCCTTTTCTTCTTTAGCCGGTCTATATAATACGATTTTTCTTCCTGTAACAGCTACTAAAGTTGATTTTGTACGTTCTGCAATAACCTGTCCGACTTCTTTACAATCATCAAAGCAGTTCTTTAAAACAGATATTTTTATAAGTTCTCTCTTAGCAAGTGCTTCGTCAATTGCTTCTGTAAGCTCAGGTGTTACACTAGATTTACCAACTTGAAAAATCGGATCCATTGTAGCAGCTAATTTTCTTAAATATGCTCTCTGCTTACTTGTCATATCTATCTCACCTATTCCATTATTATGGAATTTCCTTTCTTTTGAAAATCATTATTTATAATAATCAAATTCATGTCCATATATCTTAACTGTATCTCCATCAGTTATACCTAATGCTTCAAGTTCATCTAAGATACCATTTTCCTTCATAAAATTCTGGAAGAATACAAAACCTTTTTCTGATTCAAGATTTGTATATCCTAACATTCTTTCAATACGAGGACCTTCTATAGAATATAAACCATCTTTAATTTTTTCAACTGTATAAGGATCTTCTACGTTGTCAAAGAACTGTTTTGGATCATATTCCTGTTCAAATACAGTTGGGGCATCATCGAATTCATCAAGCATTTCTCTAACATGATATAACAATTCCTTGAGTCCTTTACCACTTACGGCTGAAATTGGATAAACCTTAATTTCCGGTTCAAATTCTTTCTTGATGTCATCAATAATAGTATTGCTTTCTCCATAAATTGCATCTATCTTGTTTGCTGCAATTACCTGTGGTCTGTTAAGCAAATCAGGATTATATGCTTCTAATTCAGCATTAATTGCCTTAATATCTGCAATTGGGTCTCTTCCTTCAACAGAAGCGGCGTCAACCATATGAATAATCACCTTTGTACGCTCAATGTGTCTTAAAAATTCATGCCCTAAACCTACACCTTCGGATGCTCCTTCAATAAGTCCCGGTATGTCTGCAATTACAAATCCTTTTCCTCCAGGCAAATCGACAACACCCAAGTTAGGATTTAAAGTTGTAAAATGATAATTAGCAATTTTAGGTTGTGCATTTGTTACTCGTGATAAAAGTGTTGATTTTCCAACATTTGGGAAACCTACTAAGCCAACATCTGCAATAACCTTTAACTCTAAAATTACGTTAAGTTCCATTGCCTGTTGTCCCGGTTGTGCGTATTTAGGGGCCTGCATAGTAGGTGTAGCATAATGCTGATTGCCTTTTCCTCCACGACCACCATTTAAAACTGTTACGCGCTGATTATCTCCGCTCATGTCAGCCACAACTTTACCTGTTTCGACTTCACGAATAACTGTTCCTTCAGGAACTTTTATAATAAGGTCTTCACCATTTTTTCCATGTTTATTCTTCTTACCGCCATCTTCACCCGGCTGAGCCTTGTAATTGCGGTTATGTCTAAATTCGTATAAAGTATTTAATCCTTTATCTACTTCAAAAATAATATCGCCACCACGGCCGCCGTCTCCACCATCCGGTCCGCCATTTGGCACATATAATTCTCTTCTAAAGGAAACGTGTCCGTCTCCACCTTTTCCTGATTTAATATAAATCTGTGCACGATCTGCAAACATTATTTATACCTCCATCTCAAACTAAATTAATAGAGTTACAAAAATTATATATAAAAGAAAAGCTTCAAACCACGAATGATTTGAAGCTTTGAAATCATTAATTATTCTGCTACAGGATAAACAGAAACCTGTTTCTTGTCTCTTCCTTTTCTTTCAAATCTTACGATACCATCTGATGTAGCAAATAATGTATCATCACCACCACGGCCAACGTTAACACCTGGGTGAATCTTTGTACCACGCTGTCTGTAAAGGATGTTTCCAGCTTTTACAAACTGTCCGTCTGCTCTCTTAGCGCCGAGTCTCTTTGATTCTGAATCTCTACCGTTCTTTGTAGAACCAACACCTTTTTTATGAGCGAAGAACTGAAGGTTCATCTTCATCATAGCTATACCTCCTTAAAATCTAATGTTATATACTCTTTGTTTTCGTTTTCAATCTCCCTTAACCCAAGGGCAAGAGAATCAATCAGCAATTCTGATTTACTGCCAGGTTTATATGAAAAAATTAATCGAATTAACCCTGCTTCTTCATCTGTATCCAATAAAAATTCATCATTAGTAAATGTTTCTATTGAATTAATGCAATTAATGGTTAAAGCTGAAATAGCCGCACAGACAATGTCTTCACCTGCATCAGCATATCCTGAATGACCACTAACCTCAAAGCCTTTATATAAACCCTGTTGTTTAAAAATTGTTACCTTAGTCATAAGATAATCCCTTCTAAACTCTAACTAAAATTAAGCATTGATCTTGTCAATTTTAACTTCTGTGTACTGCTGTCTGTGACCATTTTTCTTATGATAACCAGTTTTTCTCTTGTATTTGTAAACGATAACCTTTTTAGCCTTACCGTCGCCAACAACTGTTGCTTCTACTGTAGCTCCAGCTACTGTAGGTTCACCAACTTTAACTTCGTCTCCGCTTACGAGAAGAACCTGGTCAAATGTATATGTGCTTCCAGCTTCAACACCGAGCTTTTCAACTCTGATTGTTTCACCTTCAGAAACCTTATACTGTTTTCCACCTGTTGCTATAACTGCGTACATACGGCACCTCCTATTTAACATTACTCGCCAGTTTCGGTGATTGCAAAAAGCAATACTTATAACCACACTGAGCGGCATACTCATATATATTATCATATAGATATATGGATGTCAAACATATTATAAAAATTTATTCTTATTTTCTGTAAGTATTTTTTCATTCAATAATAAAGCATTAGTCCATGATAAATTATAAAAAAGTATTGTGTCATTAAAAATTTATTTACCATTATATTATGATGCCAGGCAAAAAACAACTTTAATGTCTTCGGATTGTTACGTGCTACGTATTTCAACAACCCCGGCATCATATTATATTAATCTGACAAGACTTTGCTGTTTTAATAGCAGCTGCTTTCGATTCAGGTGTTACTCCTGCTGTTGCATCTTCGACAATATTTATTTTTATTTCAGGATAAAATGCTTTAATAATAAGTGCATTGGATATAACACAAATATCTGTGCAAAGGCCTACTAAAACAACTTCGTCAAAATTGTCTAACTTACCTTTCCAACCATTAAATCCAAATGATTCTTTATCAATTATTTCTGCACCATCCGTATTTAATATTTCGTGTATCTGCCATCCGTGTGTATTTTTTATACAATGTTTTACAGGTAATTTTTTTCCTTCCTGAGTATCAAGATAATTTTCGTAATGAGTATCTCTTGTAAAAAATAAATTATCATAATCTTTTTTATCTATTAAATCTTTTACATTTGGCAATATATTTTGTGCTTCATTTGTCCCTAAAGAACCGTCTATAAAATCATATTGCATATCTATTACTATAAGCGCTTTTCTCATAATTGATATCTCCTTGTAATATAGAGTGTAAATATCTTTATTAATATTAACATTTTTCTAATACAATGCCAATGATTAGTTAATGTAAAAAAGGAACCAACGTCATCCGTCGGCTCCTTTAAACGCAACATTAATTAGCTTTCATTACAGCTTCTTTCATGCTTTTTACATATTCATTTATATATGGAAGACAATCTTTTCCATATTTAGCTACAATTTTTACAATGGCACTTCCAACAATTGCACCATCGGAATATTTAGCTACGTATTCGGCCTGCTCAGGCGTTACTATACCAAATCCAAAAGCACATGGAACATCGGTTGTTTCACGAACTAATTTTACCATTTCTCCCAAATCAGTATTAATATCACTTCTTACACCTGTTACTCCTAATGATGAAACACAGTATATAAATCCTGTTGCTTCCTTTGCTATCATTTTAATTCTGTCACGAGATGTTGGTACAATTAATGAAATTATATCTACATCATGGTTTTTACATTCATCTGCAATTTCATCTTTTTCTTCGTATGGCAAATCAGGAATAATTAATCCCTGTATTCCACATTCATTACATCTGTCCAAAAATTTGTCGACGTCATATGCGTAAATTGGATTAATGTAAGTTAAAAATACTAATGGTACCGAAACTTCATCTTTTATATCTTTTAATGCGTCAAACAATTTATCGGTTGTACATCCATTTGCCAACGCTCTCTCATTTGCCTCCTGAATAACAGGGCCTTCTGCAATTGGATCAGAAAATGGTATTCCGATTTCAATTAAATCTGCCCCTGCTTTTTCCATTTCTTTAATGATTTTCTTAGTTGTATCTAAATCAGGATCTCCGCCTGTTACAAATGCAATAAATGCTCTTCCATTTTCAAATGCTTCATGTATCTTACTCATAAATCTCTACTCCTCTATATCTTGCTATTGCTGCTACGTCCTTATCTCCACGTCCGGAAACATTAACTACAATTATTTTGTCTTTATCTAAAGTTGGTGCATACTTCATTGCATATGCAATTGCATGTGAACTTTCAATTGCCGGAATTATGCCTTCTGTTCTTGATAAATATTCAAATGCATTAACTGCTTCATCATCTGTTATTGAAACATACTGTGCACGACCTGTTGAATTTAGCATTGCATGTTCCGGTCCGATTCCGGGGTAATCAAGTCCTGCAGAAATTGAATAAACAGGTGCAATCTGACCATATTTATCCTGGCAGAACAATGATTTCATTCCATGGAAAATTCCCATTGCTCCATTTGCTACAGATGCTGCGTTTTTAGGAGTATCAACACCAAGCCCTGCAGCTTCACAGCCAATTAATTTAACAGATTTATCTTCTATAAAATTATAAAAAGCTCCCATTGCATTTGAGCCTCCACCTACGCAGGCAATTACTGCATCAGGAAGTTTTCCTTCTTTTTCCATTAACTGTTCTTTTATTTCTTTGCTGATTACACTCTGGAAATCACGTACAATTGTTGGGAATGGATGCGGTCCCATTACTGAACCTAAAACATACAATGTGTCATCAACACGTCTTGTCCATTCTCTCATTGCTTCATTTACTGCGTCTTTTAATGTCATTGTTCCCGATGTTACAGGATGTACCTTAGCGCCTAAAAGTTCCATTCTAAAACAATTTAAAGCCTGACGCTCTGTGTCCACTTTTCCCATATAGATTTCACATTCCATTCCCATAAGTGCAGCAGCTGTAGCTGTTGCAACGCCATGCTGACCTGCTCCTGTTTCAGCAATAACTCTTGTTTTACCCATTTTCTTAGCTAAAAGAACCTGACCTAAAACATTGTTTATCTTATGAGAACCTGTATGATTCAAATCTTCTCTCTTTAAATAGATTTTTGCCCCACCTAAATCCTTTGTCATTTTTTCTGCATAGTATAACAAAGATGGTCTTCCCGCATAATTATTCATTAAGTCATCAAGTTCCTTTACAAATTCAGGATCATTTTTGTAATGCTCATATGCTTCTTCAACTTCTTTAACTGCATTCATTAATGTTTCAGGAACATACTGTCCTCCAAATTCTCCAAATCTTCCTTTTTTCATAGTGTCTCCTTTACTGTTTTCTTACTATATCAATTATTTTTTTGATTTTTTCTTCGTCTTTAAAGCCGTCAGTTTCCACTCCGGAACTTACATAAATACAATACGGCGAGGCAGTTTTTATCATATTTTCTACATTTTCACAAGTAACTCCACCCGCAAGAAAGAAATTATTGCTTTCTTTTGGAAGTAAATTAAGATTAAATTCCTTGCCGTTTCCTCCATAAAATTCTTCAAATAGTTCTGAATTTCATCATACTTTGGTGTTATCATTTTTTCTCCTTTCCAATTGACTGCCTGAAAGAATTAGCCATCTTTCATACAGAATCGGTACGTTTCAAGTAAAAATGTACATCCATTAAAGATTTCCTCTTTTACCGAGTCACATTATTTCATAAAAGAAATTTAAAATAAAAAAAGCTTCTGTCCCAAAAGGGACAAAAGCTATAAATTCATAAACTTCTGCGGTACCACCCAAATTAATGTGTATCACATTCACTCATTCACATACCAACATATGCTACTTCCTATAACGGTGAAGATCCGTCAGCACTACTTCCATAATATCTGGTTTCAAACTGCCCTCACAAGTCCATTCATTACCTTAGATTTATTGTCTCACACCAACGACAACTCTCTGAAAAATCGACCCGATAACTACTTACCCTTGCTCATCGGTTTATTAATTTGTGTTAATTTTATGCATTGTTTATGCATTTGTCAAGTTGCACTTATTTATATTTTAAAATATTGTAAATTTTCACGAAATTATTTGTGCAAATATACTATTTATCATTTGTAATATCTCCGCTATCTTTAAGAGAAATCTTATCGCCTAAATAAGTTGGTTCAGGTTTATATATCAATTTAAAGAAATCTTTTGCTCTGGCAATCCACTCTCTAAATACACGATATTTTTGCTTAGCCAGATAATCTCTTTTATCTGCAGACACGCCATATGCATCAATCCCTAATTTTTTCGCTATATATAACGCTCTGGTCAAATGATATTTTTGACTTACAATAACGATTTTTTTTACGCCAAATATTTCTTTAGCTCTATACATAGAATCATATGTTGAAAATCCGGCATGATCCATGAAGATGTCATCTGATGGAATTCCATCATTTATAGCATAATCTTTCATTGTATTAACTTCATCATACGAAACTCTTCCATGGTCTCCTGACATAATTATTTTTGGTGAAGCATTAACATTATACAGTTCTTCAGACGTCAAAATTCTATCTTCAAGCATCCAAGTAGGTTTTCCACTTGGTGCAACACCTGCTCCAAGTACTAAAATACAGTCTGCATCCATATCTTTGCATTCGTCTACACTAAGAATTTTTGATGATGTTACTGATTTCATATATATGTTAATTACTGCAATAACTATTACTATAAGTGCAATTATTATAAACATCACAATAATTAATCTTAAAAATATTTTTCTTAATAGTATTTTCTTATTTCCCATAACTGTCCCTTTAGCCTAAATTATTTCGATACTGTGACGGTGTAAGTCCTGTGATAGCCTTAAATGTTTTCATGAAATGTTTCTCATGTTCATAACCGACAGCCTGAGATATTTCATTTATTTTCATATCTGTATCAGTTAATAACTTTTTAGCTTCTCCAATTCTGATATCCTTTAAATAGTTTACAAAATTTGTTCCTGTATACTGTTTAAATGTAAAAGAAAATAAAGAATAGTTCATGGAAACATAATTTGATACTACAGCCATATTTAAATCAGTTGCGTAATTTTCCTGAATATATTTAATTGCATTTTTTATTTTGATATTTGCCTTATGCTCATCAATATCTGTACTTACAAGTTCATCAAAGCCTCTAATCCAGCGTTTGACAACTTCCATATATTCATCTATTGTCTGAAAACTATAAATATCTGATAATTCCATAATATCATCTTCTCCAACTTTAAGAGTGTTCTGATACACTTTAATAGTTGTGTTAAGAATTATTTCCATTTGTTCTTTAAATTCATTTATGTAATATTTTCTGGCTTTAACACCATCAACAAATGCTTCTAACTGTTCAATAGCTTCATCTAATTTATTTGAACAGATAAGATTAGCTGTCTGCATCATAAATTTAACACCATATTCATATTCTTCATCAGGTTTACTAAACTTGGCTGCATCCACACGTTTAATCATAGTTTCAAATGCGGTTTTTCTCATTGTTGCAGCTTCATGATATGCCTGTCGCAAATCTAAAAGATTATAATATACATTGCTTATTCCGATGTAATAATTATCAAATGATTTTAGCACTTCATCTTTATACTCTGAATCTACGATTAAAATGTTAAGAGAATCCTTACCTTCAAGATAATAATATTTTCCATCCATTTCATCATCAATTTCACTTTCAGGGCAGCTAAAGCAACAAACTACAAAGTTTTTCACCTGAAAATATGCTCTTGCCATTTCAGTTATACTTTGCATTTCCTTATGAGTAACATTATCGTATATCATCATATACTGCATCTGCTGATATACTACCTGTCTCTGCTTTTCATAAGATTCTTTTTCCTCAGTAATTATGTCATCAAATTTTTTCAAAACCTCTGCCAGCTTGTCTCTGTCAACAGGCTTCAATATGTATTCGTTTACACCATTTCTCATCATTTCAACTGCATAGTCAAATTCATCAAATCCACTTATAGCTGCAATCAATGGCTTTTTTGTCATTTTCTGGATTTCTTTTACTAATGAAATTCCGTCCATTTTTGGCATTCTAATATCCGTAAACATAACATCTACATTTTGTTTTTCTAATATTTCCAGAGCAGCTAATCCATTGTTACATTCAATTATTTCTTCTACATCAACACCCGAACGTAAAACCATAGACTTAATACCCTGTCTTATCAGTTTTTCATCTTCAACAATCATTAATGTTTTCATATGCTACTGCTTCCTCTCTAACGGTAATTGAATAACCACTTTAGTAAATAACCCTTTCTTTGAGAAAATATCTATTCCGTACTCTTTGCCAAAGAACATCTGAATTCGTTCATTTACGTTCCTTAGTGCACGACCATGCTCCTTTGAATCATCTTCATGGGGCAAATATAGATTAACTTTAATTTCTTTCAATTTTTCCTCGTCCATACCTTTACCGGCATCCGAAACTTCTATTGCCAGGATATTTTTTTCTTCAATATCATATACCTTTATATAAATTGACGTATCTTCAGCCATATCCTCTATACCGTGGTATACTGAATTCTCAACAATTGGCTGTAAAGTCATTTTTGGAATTTCAATATCCATATATTGTTCCGGAATATTTAGCGAAAGATATATTTCATAATCAAATCTTAAATTTAAAAGATTTAAATATGTCTGGACATATTCTAATTCTTCCCTTAATGTAACTAAACCTGAAGTCCATTTCATACTATATCTGAACATCTGACCAAGTGATGTTATTGCATCAGATATTTCATAATCACCTTTTATCTCCGCCATCATCTTTATGCTTTCTAAGACATTATACATAAAATGAGCATTAATCTGATTTTGTAGTGATTTAATCTCAACATTCTTCATTAACAGCTGTTTTTTAACATTTTCTTTATTAAGCTGCTCTATATGATCTACCATATCATTAATCTGATGCCCTAGCATAGCAATCTCGTCATCTCCATCTTCAGGCACATGCATATTATTTGTAGATGAAATTTCATTGAAATTAGCAGAAAGTTTTCTAAATCTCTGAAAAATTTTAAAAATAAGCATTGAAACTGAAATGAACAGCGCTGAAGACATTATAAAGATTATGGCTATATATCCACATTCTTTTGAGTTCAAATCATTGTCCATAAGTAGCATAATCATGACCACACATATACATATGTATATTATTAAAATCCACCAAAATGTTTTCATGAACATTGATTTATATTTTTTCTCTTTTTTATTATTTAGATAACTTTCTATATTATTTATATCTTCTAAATCATCTAAATCTTTGTTTTCATGCTTTTCTTCTTTCATATTTTCCTCATATTATATTATTTCTGAATTATTTCGTATAAAGATTTTTTTCCTTTTTTTCTTGTAATTTCCATCAATCCTAACTTTGTAATATCAACTGCAATGCATCTTGAATAATCGTATTTAAGAATTTCATTCATCTTGTTAAGTAACATCTGTTCATTTTCCATATTTCGCATTGAAATAAAATCAACAATTATAATTCCTGAAATATTTCTAATTTTCAACTGTCTGGCAACTTCATGTGCAGCCTCAATATTTATCTTATAAAAGGTTTCTTCTTTATTTGATTTTAGTTCAGCTTTTCCGGTGTTTACATCAATTACAGTCAATGCTTCTGTCGGCTCTATGATCAGATATGCTCCTGAATTTAACCATACTTTTTTATTTGTTCCGGACATAAGATGCCTTTCTAATGAATAACATTTGAATAAAGGCAAATCTCTATCATAAAAATTACAGTTAATTTTATTTTTTGAAAGTTCATCGAAAATCTGCTCTTTATCAGTAACAACGATTCCGTTTTCTTTATCGATAAATTCCTGACATTCTTTTGTTAAGATTGACTCATTTTCTTTAACTATAGATTTTCCTTTTAAATGCATAGCTTTGTTTTTTATTTCTTCAAGCTGATTTATCAGATCTATGATTTCGCCTTCAATCATTTGTTCTTTTGCATCTTTTGCTGATGTTCTGGCAATAAAACCATATTCATCGTTTTTATACTTATCAAGTATTCTTGTTAGCTGATTTCTTGTTGTCTTGTCCTGAATTTTTTTAGAAATACTTATATTAGTATTTCCAACTGTAAGTACACAGTATTTTCCCGTCAGATTGATATTTGATGTTAGTGAATAATCTTTAGTTTTAATTTTATCTCCAGACACCTGAACTAAAATTTTGTCACCCTGGCATACTTTATTGTTATTTTTTACATTTAAGAAAAATGGGGCATTATCATTCAAAGAATAATATCCCTTCAAGTCATTTCCAAATTCAATAAATGCTGCATTTATATTTTTTACTACGTCTTTTACATATCCAATATAAATATTACCAACAACAGACTCGCTATCCATATGAGTTATTCTTTGTAACTTTTCTTTATAAAAATAAAATCCCAATAATTTGTCATTATAAAAATCAGATAAAATCAATTTTGATTCTGACTCATTTGTTAAACCATCAGTACTACTCAATTGTCTCTCCTATTTCATCTAAAGGAACTAATTTATCATCCACCATACAATACATTTCCTCTCTTTGGTATGTAATTAATGACGGAATATCTTTTTGCAAATAATTAAACAATGATGAAACAACTAAATCCGGTTTAAGGTTAGAAGCACTACCTTGAGCAACCTTCATAAACAACCCTTCGTCCGTTAGTTTTAGTTCATATATCCACGGTTTAATATCAATTTCTTTCTCACTTTTTTTCGTTTTCTTTAAAACAACTATTTCCGGCTGACTTAAATATACTACCAAATCATCTTTAGTTAATAATTTGTTAAGTCCTAATGCCGTATAATCTGCTCCAGCAATGATTGCCATACAATTCTTTGCGTTATCATCAAGTAACTTATATTTTAAAACTTCAATTCCTTCTACATTAGCCTCGTTAATACGTTTTATCATTTCATTAGAGCTATCTGTAGAGTTAACTTCAATATCAAAATATTCACCATTGCTTACTATACCAACTCCAAGCGGTGCTGCAAAAGACATTTTCTGATGCGGTGAAAATCCTTCCGAATAACAAATATCAACATTTGCTCTACGCATAACTTTTTGAAAATATCTCATTGTGTCAAGATGCCCAATAAATTTCATGTGTCCCTGTTTAGAGAATTTAATTCTTATTTTCATAACATATTCCTCCTCCAAATGAGTTTGCACCACATCCCGAACATCTTGTCATGCAGTTTGGTGTAACCTTTTGTGCCTGTGAATTATGGTATTCACGAAGCAAAAATTCTTTTGTAATTCCCGCATCTATAAAATCCCACGGGAATATTTCATCCTCACTTCTTTGTCTGCTTATATAGAAGTCCAAATCCACATTCGTTTCTTCAATAGCCTCTTTCCATTTTTCAAAATCAAAACTTTCAGACCATGAATCATATAGACAGCCTTTTTTATATGCTGATAATAATGTCTTTGATAATTTTCTGTCTCCTCTTGCAAAAAGACCTTCTAATACACTTACATCAGCTTCATGCCAATTGTATTTAAGGCTTTTTCTGTTGAGCATAGATTTCATCTTGTCATTAACAATTTTAGCTTTATCTAAGAATTCAGGAATAGTGTTCATTGGAGACCATTGAAAAGCTGTAAATGGTTTTGGCACAAAAAATGATGTACTTGCCGTAATCTGGCATTTTCCAATACGCTCTTCTTTTGGAACAGTAGCATAATATTCTTCAGCAATCTCTTCGCAAAGTTCCATTATTCCTTCTATATCATCTGTTGTTTCACCGGGAAGTCCTAACATAAAATATAATTTTACTTTATTCCATCCTGCTTTAAATGCAAGTCTTGAACCATTAAGTATATCTTCTTTTGTAAGTCCTTTATTTATTACATTTCTCATTCTCTGAGTTCCTGCTTCAGGTGCAAATGTAAGCGAACTTTTCTTTACATCCTGAACTTTACTCATTATGTCGAGCGCGAATGAATCAATTCTAAGTGACGGTAATGAAATATTTATATTTTTTTCTTTAAATTCATCAATTAGGAAATTAACTATTCCCTTTAACTGTGAATAATCACTTGTACTCAATGAGCTTAATGAAATTTCCTCATGACCTGTTGATTCAATCATCTTTCGTGCAGTATCTTTTAATTTTTCAAGACTTTTCTCTCTTACAGGTCTGTAAACCTGACCCGCCTGACAAAATCTACATCCTCTTGAGCAGCCTCTCATAACTTCAAGTACAACTCTATCCTGTGTTGCTTTAATAAAAGGAACTAAAGGCTTAGTCGGATAATATACTTCATTCATATCAAGAACTATATCTTTTCTAACCTTATCCCTTGCATTCTCATTATTTTTTATCATTTCTTTAATTGTTCCATCTTCGTTGTATGTAACATCATAAAACTGTGGAACATATATACATGATAAATGGGCTGCTTTTTCTAAAAATTCTTTTCTCGAACCACCATTTTTTTTATTTTCTTTATAAATGTCTAATAACTCATCATATTGAGTCTCGCCCTCGCCAATGTAGAACATATCAAAGAAGTTTGCAATTGGTTCCGGATTGTATGAGCATGGGCCTCCTCCAATAACAATAGGGTCGTCCTCTCCACGCTCTGTAGCAATTAAAGGAATTTTAGATAAATCTAAAATCTGTAAAATGTTTGTATAACACATTTCATATTGTAATGTTATACCTAAAAAATCGAAATTTTTTATAGGTTCCTGACTTTCAATTGCAAATAACGGAATATCTTTTTCCCTCATTATTTTATCCAAATCAAGCCATGGAGAATAAACTCTCTCGCAATAAGTATCTTCACGTCTATTAAACATGTCGTAAAGAATCTGTATTCCTAAATGTGACATTCCAATCTCATATACATCAGGAAAACACATTGCAAATCGTATATCCACTTTTTTTGGATCCTTTACAATCATATTAACTTCATTTCCAATATATCTTGCCGGCTTATCTACCTGCAATAAAATCTCATCTGATAATGCTAATTCTTTCAAAAATCTATCCTACTTTTCTACTAATTTGTCTATTAAATCAGGCAATTCTTTTAATCCCTGAATTTCTTCCTCATCACCATCTATATTTCCGAATCCATATGCTGCAAATATAAACGGAATTCCAGCTGCCATTGTTGCGTCATAATCGCCTTGTGTATCTCCAACATAAAATGCCTTATCAAGATTATTTCTTTCAATTACTAATCTAATGTTGTCAGCTTTCGGCTTTCCTGTTCTTCCCGGATTTTCAAAATCAGTTACATATTTTCCTAAATTTGTAACCTTTAAAAACGCCTCTATATATCCAGCCTGACAGTTGCTGACAATATAAACACTATATTTTTCATTTAATTTCTTAAATATATCTTTAATGTCAGGGTACAACACGCCTGAATGTGTAAGTAAATATTCATTTTCGTAATTGCAACATTCCTGCAAAATCTTGTAGCGACGTTCTACAGGTATATTTGGTAAAAGATTATCCGCAATTGTTTCCATAAGTTTACCCATCTGCTGTTCTAACTCTTTAGTTGTTAGTCTTAAATCAATGTCATCATATCTCTCAAAGACAACATTCCATGATTCTGCTATCTGCTTTGTAGCATTCCATAAAGTGCCATCTAAATCAAATATAATTCCTGTCTTCATTTTTTTGCTCCATTTCTTATACTATTATGAATAACCGACCCCAAAACATTAGATTAATTTTTATTGTAGCATTAGAAAAACATTTATATTTCTTTAGTAATTTAATACAATAAAATCATTTTTACTCATATTAATATAATACTATATCACCAAAAATTTTACAACTACAGTTATCCTAATGGGTCGAATTCTGTTAAACATAAGTTGATTATTTAAACTATCTATTATCATAATTATTATAAAAACAAAAGAACCACCCTTAGGCAGTTCTTTTTGTAAATAAATATATAAATATTATATCCATTATCTTCGTGATAATTCCTTAGTGATTTCTTTCCATGTAACTCCCTTTTCAGCCATTAATACCATTACATGATATAAAAAGTCAGATATTTCATATTTAACTTCCTGTGGATCCGGATTTTTTGCTGCAATTACAATTTCAGTTGCTTCTTCTCCGACTTTCTTTAATATCTTATCAATTCCCTTATCAAATAAGTAATTAGTATATGAACCTTCTTTAGGATTTACCTTTCTGTCTAAAATTGTCTTATATACATCTTCAAATACATGAATTGGATTTGATTCATCAAACTCTTTCTTAACAAGTTCATTAAAGAAGCATGTGTCTGCTCCTGTATGACACGGAACTCCAACCTGATGTACTTTAGCTAACATTGTATCTAAATCACAATCCATAGACAATTCCTTTACATACTGAAAATGACCGGATGTTAATCCTTTTACCCATATTTCATTACGGCTTCTGCTAAAATATGTCATTTTTCCCGTCTTAATTGTAAGATTAAATGCCTCTTCATTCATATATGCAAGCATTAATACCTTATCAGTCTTATAGTCCTGAACAATTACAGGAATCATTCCATCACTATTAGTCTTAAATTTGTCAAATGTAATCTTTGATTCTAAAACATCAACTTTTACATCTTCATCCTTTAACTGAGCCTTGAAATTCATATAATCAAATGACTCATCTAATCCTGCATGTGAAACACCATACACTTTTTCTTCTTTTGCAAATGAAATAATATCCTCAAAACTATACATACAGTCATAAGCTAAAACCCTTATGCCATATCCTAAAGCTTCTTTTGCACAATTATTTGCAATAATAAGAGATGCTCCATCATATTTTAATGTTTTTATTTTGTTCATATCAAAAGTACTGTCTATCATTACAGCAATCTTGTCACTTCCAAATCTTTCAGAAGCCTCAGATACTAATTCAAGATTACTTTCTTTATTTCCGTCTAAAATTGCTTTCTTAGCACCTGTATATATGTATTTCTTTACATCTTCAAGTCTTTTAATATTTCCGCCAACTAATATCGGAATATCCACCGCATCAGCAATAGAAACCATTGTTCCAATATTGTTATCATGTTGAGAATCTGTTTCTGATATATCAAAAATAATTAATTCATCTGCTCCTCTGTTATTATACAAAGTTGCAAGTGCTACTGCATCTCCGTCACCAACAATTTCCATTGTATTTTTATTTACGACCTTTCCATCTTTTAAATAAATGGAAGGAATAATTCTAAAACTCATCTATTATAAACTTCCTTTCGTAGATAGTACATCTTCAATTCTTTCATCAATCATTGTTGCATTATCCAGTGCTTTAGAAAATGCTTTAAAAATCCCTTCAATCATATGGTGATTATTACCGGATTCAAGCATTTTTATATGTAAATTCATTCCTACAGCATATGCTATGGCATGGAAAAATTCTTTAACCATTTCAGTATCAAATTCGCCAACTTTATCTACTGTAAATTCAGCATCAAAATTCAAATAAGGTCTTCCTGACAAATCAAGCGAACACAGCATCAAAGATTCATCCATCGGTAAAATTACAGAGCCATATCTTTTGATTGATTTTTTATTTCCAAGTGCCTGTTTTATGGCAATACCAAGAGCAATTCCCGTATCCTCAATTGTATGATGGCAATCAACAAATAAATCTCCTTTAACTTTTACATCTAAATCAAATAAACCATGTCTTGCAAAATTATTAAGCATATGGTCAAAAAAGCCAATTCCTGTATCAATATTAGCTTTTCCCTTTCCATCTATATTAAATGTAATATCAATCTGGGTTTCATTTGTCTTTCTGCTGTAAGTACCTACTCTGTTCATATACCGCTACCTTCCTTATATTTTATATTTCATCATTTTCATCGAATCTTACACGTATAGAATTTGCATGAGCTGTTAATCCTTCAGCCTTTGCAAACTTCTGAATATCTTCGTTTATAGGTTCTAATGCCTGTCTTGAATATGAAATAATGCTTGATTTCTTAATAAAATCATCAACACTAAGTGGCGAGAAGAATTTTGCTGTTCCATTAGTTGGTAAAACATGGTTTGGTCCTGCAAAATAATCTCCAAGTGGTTCTGAGCTATATTCTCCAAGGAAAATAGCCCCTGCATTTCTAATTTTTGTCATTACATCAAACGGATTTTTAGTAACAATTTCTAAATGTTCACTTGCAATATCATTTGCAACAGAAATTGCTTCATCTAATGTATCAACAACTAAAATATATCCAAAATTATCTAATGATTTTTCAAGTATTGCTTTTCTTGATAATTTAGAAACAAACATATCTGTATATTCTGATACTTTTTTTGCCAAATCCATACTTGTTGTCACTAAAATTGCTGACGCTAATTCATCATGTTCTGCCTGTGAAAGCAAATCTGCAGCAACATATCTTGGATTTGAAGTTTCGTCTGCTAACACAAGGATTTCACTTGGCCCTGCAACGCTGTCAATACTTACATAACCAAATACTGCCTTTTTAGCAAGAGCAACATAAATATTTCCAGGACCTACAATTTTATCAACCTTAGGAATGCTTTCAGTTCCAAATGCCAAAGCAGCAATCGCCTGTGCTCCACCTACTTTGTAAATTACATCTACACCTGCTTCATTTGCAGCTACGAGTGTTCCGGGATTAACTTTTCCATCTTTTCCTGGAGGTGTTACCATACATATTCTGTCAACACCGGCAACCTTTGCAGGAATAATGTTCATTAATACAGATGATGGATATGCTGCCTTTCCGCCAGGTACATATACACCTACTTTTTCAAGTGCAGTAACTTTCTGACCTAAAATTGTTCCATCAGGCTTGCTATCAAACCAACTGTATTGACGCTGTTTTTCATGATATTCCCTTATATTTTTAATTGCTTTTCTAATAACATCTACTAATTCAGGATTTTCAAGAGAATTATACGCTTCCTCAATTTCTTCCTTTGTTACTACGATATTATCTGCATTAATATCTGCCTTGTCAAATTTTGCTGTATATTCAAAAACAGCCTTGTCTCCATTTTCTTTAACATTATTAAGTATTTCATTTACACTGTCATTATAACTTCCGTAATTATTAGGACTTCTTTTAAGTAAATCAGTCAAAATATTTTTCTTAGAAGCTTCATCTAACTTTACAATACGCATAATTTCTTCTCCTTTTACCACATACTACTATACATCAAATTTACAATAATTTGTATAGGAATTATTTAATATTAGCCCTCAAATCCTTTATGATTTTTCTAATTCTTTCATCTTCCATCTTCATGCTTACCTGGTTAACAACCATTCTTGCTGATAAAGGGCAAACTTTTTCTAATACAGTAAGTCCATTTTCTTTTAATGTTGTACCTGTTTCTACAATATCAACTATTACTTCTGATAAACCAACAATAGGCGCAAGTTCTACTGAACCATTAAGTTTAATAATTTCAACTGTCTGATGTTTTTTATTATAGAAATAATCTTTTGCAATATTTGGATATTTTGAAGCAACTCTTATCATTCCATGATTTTTTAATAAATCTCTCGCAGATTCAGGACCACATACACACATGTTGCATTTTCCAAATCCTAAATCTAATACTTCGTACAATTTTCTTCCTTCTTCAAGAATTGTATCTGCTCCTACAATTCCTATATCAGCAGCTCCATATTCAACGTATGTAGGTACATCACTCGCCTTGCTTAAGAAGAATTTTAATTTTAATTCTTCATTTACAAAAATAAGCTTACGTGTTTTTTCGTCTTTCATTTCTTCACATTCAATACCTATATCTTCAAACATTTTCATTGCTGTTTTAGCTAATCTTCCCTTTGCAAGGGCAAATGTTAAATATCTCATTTTATTTAATCTCCTATAATTCCTTTACACCATCTTTAGATACATATGTTACATTTATAGCTCCGTCTTCTTTTTTGAATTCAACATATTCATCAATCGAAATATTTTCTTTCTTAGGAATAAGCTCTGTCTTAATGCCTTTTTCCCTAAGACCTGTTGCAAGCTGCAATGCCGTCTTTCTAAGTTCTGTATCATATATTAACACTTCATATGCATAATCTGTATCACCTTCCATTTTCTGGCTGCTCATAGCCATAAGGAGCTGATCCATATATACTGCAAATCCTATAGCTGCGCTATCTTTCCCAAACTGACTTAATAGTTTATCATAGCGGCCACCTGCAACAATTGCATCTCCTGTTCCATATGTGTATGCCTTAAAAATAATTCCTGTATAATAATTAAAATTGCTAAGCATTCCTAAATCAAATGAAATATAATCAGCAACTCCATAATCAACTAAAATAGAATATACTTTCTCTAATTTCTCAATTGCCTTTAATGATTTTTCGTTCGTTGCAAGTTCTTTTGCTTTATCAAGTACATCTGAACTTCCAAATAAAGAAGGCAATTTAAGAAATGTGTCTTTTACGTTTGAAGGGATATCTTTAGAATCAAGTAATTCTTCAACACCGAAGAAATTCTTATTTTCAATTCTAACTCTAAGTTCTTCCTCAACATCATCTTCAAATCCACATTCTTCTAGAAGTCCCTTATAGAAATCAACCTGACCAATTTCAACAAGAAATTTATCAAAGCCTGCACTCTTTAATGAATTTACAACAAGGGCAACCATTTCTGCATCAGCTTCAACTGAATCATCCCCGATTAGTTCACAACCAAGTTGTGTTATTTCCTTTAGTTTTCCCTGTAATTCTGAATTATTAATATATGTATTTGCGTTATAGCAAAGCTTAATAGGTACATTGACATCCATATAATTCTTTGCTGCAATTCTTGCTATTGATGGAGTAAGGTCAGGTCTTAATACCAAAGTATTTCCTTCCCTATCAAAAAACTTATATAAATTCTTTGACGGTACTGAACCTCTTTCCTTATTAAAAATATCAAAGAATTCAAATGTTGGAGTCTGAACATTATGGAATCCATATAAATTAAATATATTATTAATTTTATTTTCTATAGTTAACTTTCTTGCACACTCTTTTCCGTATACGTCTCTTACACCCTCTGGTGTGTGTAATAATTCTTTACTCATTTTTATCTTTCCTTTACACTTTAGTCTGCTAACGTGCTACCACGGTAGCACAGCAAATATAATACAATATATTTTTTTTCGTGTCAATGCCTATTCTTCTCTAGATTCGAGGTCAATATTAATCGTTTCTAAATAATGAACCAGTATACCCGGCGCAGATTTTATTTTATATTTCTTATCTATTTCATCAAATCTGAAACTTTTTCTTCCTCCATTTATACTTCTTTCATAAAATTTTTCTATATCACAGAAAGGAATATAGTACATTTCATTTTTATGACTATAAAATAATATAATAAAAGATACTCCTCCCTGTTTTTCAAAATCCTTCATGAATTTAACCTGATGTTCGTGTATGTTCATCATCGGAAATGTATCTGTTGCACATTCTTTGGCATCAAAGCACACTGGTATTCCCTGCACGGCACCTATATAATCTACTGTACTTTGCTGATCAAAATATGCTAATGTTATATGTCTTGTCTGTTGATCAATTCTTACCGGGGTAATTGGTGTTGGAATTTTTTGAATTAACGCCAATCCTTTTTCCCTATAACTTTCATTCGACATATTAATCATATCTTCTAAAGTAGAGCCTCTAAGCCCACGTGAATTCCATGTTCCCATTTTCTCTCCTTTATAAATTTAATCCAATCTCACTAAATACATTTTCAAATAATTGGGGAATTTTAGCTTCGAATGTTTTTTGTTTAAGTTTTTTTAATTCATCCGGCATTTCATCAAATTTAAGTTGCCATGCGTGTAATAGTTGATATTTTACACCACATTTTTTTCTGAAAATTTCATTAATATCTGCTCTTCCATATTTGGTATCTCCTATTATAGGATGTTTAACGGATGCAAGATGTGCTCTTATCTGATGCGGTTTTCCCGTAATAAGTTTAACTTTCAAAATAGTATATTTGCCATTTGTTTTTAAACATTCATATTCTGTTTCTATATATGAACTGCCTTCCAATGGTTTATCGTATATTTTTACCTTGTTAGATTTAGAATCTTTTGTCAAATATCCTTTAATCTTTGTTTTCCCATTAATTTCTCCCGAAACGACTGTAATATAGTATTTGCCAAATGTTCTATCTTTTAACATATCCGACATCACCTGTAGTCCTAATAGACTTTTTCCTGCAATTAACAGACCGCTTGTATTTCTGTCTAGTCTGTTGCAAATGCCCGGCTTAAAAGTTTCTAATTCATTTTCACTAAGCTGTTTTGTATCTAGTAAATATTCGATTATATATTCATTCATTGAAATATCATTCTTCTTTGCTTTTTGGCTTAAAACGCCTGCCGGTTTATTTACTATAATTACATTTTCATCTTCGTAAACTACATCTAATGAAATTTTATGCGTTGCCTTGCCAGATGCTTCAATATTTTTTGAACTTCTAAACTTATCTATAGTTTCATCTGTCATAAATATTTTCACACAGTCTCCAACTGCAAGTTTGTCTTTTCCGTCAGATTTTTTATTGTTTAATGTTATATTCTTTTTTCTAAGCATCTTATACACAAAGCTGGCAGGTGCAGCGTTAAAATACTTAAAAAGTAACTTGTCAAAACGTTGCCCTGCCTCATTTTTATTTATAATTATTTCTCTCATTTTATCTCCTAATGCTGATAATCAGTCACGTTTTATGTTATAGCATTTTGATTAATATAAATTTTAACTATTATAAATTCTTTGCATTTTAATTTATCAATCATTCTTGTAACAATGTCAAATTTAAATATTTATTTTTTCAATTTATGCATTAAATTCAATAATTCGATTATAAAACGATGTGGAACAACTTTGGCTAAAACTCTATAAGCTCTCATTGTTCTTCCATAAACTGAAATTTCTTTACATCTTATACTATCGTCTATTGCCTTACTTACAACTGCTTTCTGGTCAGCCATAAACAATTTCTTAAATGCATAAACAGTTCCATATCTTTCTGCTTTATTAAAGAATGGAGTATTAACAGGTCCCGGACATACTGCAGTAACATATATTCCTAAATCTTTTAATTCTCCTCTTAAAGCCCTTGAAAAGCTTAATACATATGACTTTGTTGCACAATAAACTGCAAATCCCGGTTGTGGATTAAATGCGCCTGCTGAAGCTAAATTTATAATTCTTGAATTAACAGCCATAAACGGAATACAATCATGTGTTAAAGAAGTTAAAGCTCTGCAGTTAACATCTATCATACTCAAATTATCATTGTATGAAATTCTGTCAAAATCTCCAACCATTCCAAATCCGGCACAATTTACAAGCATCTTTACCTCCGGCTGTATATTGTTTATTTCCTGTACAAGTGGAAACAATGCCTTTCTGGAATTAAAATCAGCAATAAAATTTCTTGTTTTTGTATGCATTTTCTTTTTTGTTTTTGCTAATTCCTCTTCATTTCTTCCGACAAGCCAATATTCGTCAATTGAATGTAATTTTTTGTCTAATTGTAATGCAAATTCTCTTCCCATTCCGGAAGATGCTCCTGTAATAATCACTATTCTCATACATTGCCTCCAATCTGCGCAATTTCCTGCGCTGTAAGTTCTCTATATTCGCCTAACATAAGCGTATCATCAAGTTTTAGTTTTCCCATTGATATACGTTTTAAATATATAACTTCCATACCTATGGCTTTAAACATTCTCTTAACCTGATGAAATTTACCCTCTGTTATTGTTAGCTCAATTTCTGAAATATCATCTGATTTTAAAATGCTTAATACCGCAGGTTTAGTTAATTTCTTTTCACCTATATCCAGTCCTTCTTTAAAAAGTTCAATATGCTCATTTTCTACTTTGCCATTAATCTTTGCATAATATGTTTTATCAATATGTTTTGTCGGTGAAGTAAGAATATGTGCTAGCTCACCATCATTCATGACAAGCAAAAGCCCTTCCGTATCCTTATCTAATCTACCAACAGGAAACAAACCTTTTGATATAGATGCGTCAAATAAATCCATTACTGTTCTATCTCTTGAATCTTTAACGGCAGTTACGACGCCTGCCGGTTTATTAAGCATATAATATATATTTTTCTTATAAGCAATTGTTTTACCATTAACGGAAATTATATCCTTTGTTTCATCTATGTGCAGTTCCGGTTTTTTTATAATATCTCCGTTAACATCAACGCATCCTTTTCTGATATATTGTTTAACATGACTGCGGCTGCCAATATTCATATCACACAAATATTTGTCTAGTCTCAACGCCCTACTCCCTTTTTAAATATATTTACTATTCTACCACTATTAAAGAAATCATGCTATTATGATTTTTTATTTTTATACAAAATGTAATGTTTTTATGTAATCTATGATTATGTATATATATATATCTTTTATTAATTTTTAAGTCGTTTTTACGTATGCATCAAAGTTGAGGAATTTTGACTTCCACATTTTTTATAAATAAGCAAAAAACTGCTCCATATCGCTGACAGGAACAGTTTTTTCGTATAAATCAATATTTAATTTTTATTACACATAACAAAACTACTTATTTAATTTATAATAAATTTCCCTAACCTGTTCAATCTGTTCAGGTGTCATCTTTAATGTTGGAGAATTTATGTTATCATCTGTATTAGAATTCTCTATAATGAGAACAGTACTTCCTTTCTCAGGTGTATGTGTGTGGAACGTTCCTCTCTTTACATTATATATTTTAAGTGGTTCCATCTTTATACCGTCTATTTCTGATATGACATCACCATTTCCACCTGTAAATAAAGTACATTCGCCTGCTAAAAGCACAAAAACCTCATCCGTTTCATCATGCTTTTGCATTTTATCTAAATTCTTAACTTCTAATTCTTCGCAATAACGAAGTTCTGCAACCCTCCATGACTGATATGTAATTAAAGGTAAATATCCTTCACCATCATAAGAGCACACATCTATCCATTCTTTTTTCATCGCTTCTCCTTCTCTGCTTTTATATTTAATATGTTAGGGTCCAAAGCACCAATTTTGATGCATGCGGCTTGTTCCGTGTTACGCACTCACACAATACTATCTAATCATATTTTACAAAAAATAAAGGCAAATTTTAATATAATTAATCTACAACTGCAATAACTTCTACTTCACAAAGAACATTTTTAGGAAGCTGCTTTACTGCTACACAACTTCTTGCAGGTTTTCCTGTAAAATATTTTTCATAAATTCCATTAAAAGTTGTAAAATCTTCCATATTTGCTAAGAAACATGTTGTTTTAATTGTGCTTTCATAATCTACACCGGCTGCATTTAAAATTGCTCCTAAATTTTTCATTACCTGAGTAGTCTGTTCTTCAATTGTTGTTCCAACAATTTCACCTGTTGCAGGATTTAAGGCAATTTGTCCTGATGTATATAAAATTCCATTTGCAATAACTGCCTGTGAATAAGGTCCTATTGCTGCAGGGGCCTTGTCTGTGCTAATCTTCTTCATGTTAAATTCCTCCTATAACTAATATGTATAGCCTCTTTTTATCAAAGACTAATTGTCGAAAACTTTCACAAAATTAAGTTTGCCAATTTTGTTTCCTAATTATATTTCTCTCAATAAATGCTATCAAATCGCATCTAAAAAGTCAATTATGCAAGTGCTTTATTTCCTGTGTAAAGTTGATAATATTTACCCTTTTGTTCAATTAGTTCATCATGAGTTCCTCTTTCAATAATTCGTCCCTGTTCAAGAACCATTATACAGTCAGAATTTTTAACAGTCGACAATCTATGAGCAATAACAAATGTTGTTCGCCCTTTCATTAATTTATCCATTCCTTCCTGCACTAATTTTTCAGTTCGTGTATCAATCGAACTTGTAGCTTCGTCCAAAATTAATACCGGTGGGTCTGCAATTGCTGCTCTTGCAATTGCCAATAACTGTCGCTGTCCCTGTGATAAATTTGCTCCATCTCCAGTTAACATTGTGTCATATCCATTAGGAAGACTCATAATAAAATTATGTGCATTTGCAAGTTTTGCAGCAGCCTCAATTTCTTCTTTTGTTGCGTCTAATTTACCAAAAGATATATTTTCAGCTACAGTACCTGTAAATAAATGTGTATCCTGTAATACAATTCCTAAAGAATGTCTTAAATCATCTTTTTTGATTTTATTTATATTTATGCCATCATATCTGATTTTTCCATCCTGAATATCATAAAATCTATTAATAAGATTTGTAATAGTTGTTTTACCGGCACCAGTTGAACCTACAAAAGCAATCTTCTGACCCGGTGTTGCAAACAAATCGACATTATGAAGAACAATTTTGTCATCGTTGTATCCAAAGTCAACATCGTCAAATACAACATCTCCTGTTAACTGTTTGTATTCTAATGTTCCGTCTGCCTTGTGAATATGTTTCCATGCCCAGATTCCTGTCTTTTCTTTTGTTTCAACAAGTTTATCGCCTTCGTATTTTGCATTTACTAATGTTACATAACCATCATCTGTTTCAGGTGTTTCATCTAACAGCTTAAATATTCTGTCAGCACCCGCTAATGCCATAACAATTGCATTTACTTGCTGACTAATCTGATTTATAGGCATTGAAAAATTCTTATTAAATGTAAGGAAACTTACTAATCCACCCAATGTTAATGCATTACCTAAAAATGTAACTTTATTTATTGCTAAAAATCCACCTACAATCGCTGTCAATGCATAACTTGCATTCCCAAGCTGAGCATTTATAGGTCCTAATATATTTGCAAATTTATTTGCATTATTTGCACTGTTATATAGCTGATTATTTATTTCAACAAAATCGTTAATATTTATCTCTTCATGGTTGAATACTTTAACTACTTTCTGTCCTTCCATCATTTCTTCGATAAATCCATTAACTTTACCTATATCTTTTTGCTGCTTAATAAAATATTTACCACTAAGTCCTGCTGATTTTTTTGTTGCATATAGCATAATCGCAATCATAATTAAAGTTACAATTGTTAAAGGTATACTTAATGCAACCATGCTGGCAAATACCGTAACAATTGTTATACCACTATTTAAAAACTGTGGCATACTCTGACTAATCATCTGTCTTAATGTGTCAATATCATTTGTATACATAGACATAATGTCACCATGTGAGTGGGTGTCAAAGTATTTGATTGGAAGTTTTTCCATATGTTCAAACATCTGATTTCTTAAATTTCTTAATGTACCCTGCGTAACATAAACCATTATTCTGTTATATGCAAATGTAGATAGTGCACCTATTCCATAAAATATGGCTACTTTTACCATTGCATGCATAAGTGGTGTATAATTAGGGGCTCCGCCGGCGTTTAAAGTTTTAACCATTGGTATTATATAAATATCTATAAGATTTTTTGTAAACCATGTTCCCTGAACGTTTGCTACTACACTAAGTACTATGCAAATTGCAACTATTATAAGAGCTACTCCATAAGATTTGAACAGCATGCCAAATAATCGTTTCATAATAATTCCGGGATTTTCAACCTTTGGCTTTGGCCCACGGCATCTGCCACCTGGTCCGCCTTTGAATTCTTTTACCTTTTCAGCCATTACTGTTCACCTCCATTCTCATCAAAATCTCCACTTCCTTCAGTCTGAGATTCATACACATCTTTATATATTTCATTATTCTTTAATAATTCTTCGTGAGTTCCAAATCCATTTATTTTACCATTTTCCATTACTATTATTTTATCTGCACTTTCAATACTTGAAATACGTTGTGCAATAATAAATTTTGTAGTATTTGGAATTTCCTGCGCAAATGCTTTTCTGATTTTTGCATCAGTTGCTGTATCAACAGCACTTGTTGAGTCATCTAATATAAGAATTTTAGGTTTCTTTAACAACGCTCTTGCTATACAAATTCTTTGTTTCTGACCACCTGATACATTTGTACCACCCTGTTCAATATATGTATTGTATTTTTCAGGAAACTTTTCAATAAATTCATCTGCACACGCAAGCTTACATGCAGCTACACATTCTTCTTCAGTTGCGTTTTCATCTCCCCAACGAAGGTTATCTAAAATAGTTCCACTAAAAAGTACGTTTTTCTGTAAAACTACAGAAACCTCATTTCGCAATGTGTCTAAATCATATTCTCTTACGTCTTTTCCACCAACTAAAACTTTTCCATCATTTACATCATACAAACGGCAAATCAAGTTAACAAGACTAGTCTTAGCGCTACCTGTTCCACCTATAATACCTATTGTTTCTCCTGAGTTAATATCTAAGTTTATGTCTTTTAAAACGAAATTCTTACCATTTTCTTTATATTTGAAATTAACATGGTTAAATTTTACGCTTCCATCATTTATTTCATATACAGGATTTTCAGGATTTGTAATACTGCTCTTTTCATCTAATACTTCTACAATTCGTTTAGCACTTGCAGCACTCATTGTAACCATAACAAATACCATTGAAAGCATCATTAAACTCATAAGAATATTCATACAGTAGGCAAGTAAGCTTGTAAGTTCACCTGTATCAAGTGTAGGATTTGCATTCACAATCATATGTGCACCTACCCAGCTTATTAAAAGAATACATGTATACACTGTTATCTGCATTGCAGGTGAATTATAAGAAATAATTGTTTCTGCTTTTACAAACATGTTATAAACATTATTACTTGCCTTATGAAATTTATCTGTTTCATATTGTTCTCTTACATAAGCCTTAACCACACGAATTGCTGATACATTTTCCTGTACGCTTTCATTTAAATCGTCATATTTTCTAAACACCTGTTTAAAATACTTATTTGCATTTGACATAATAAATACTAAAATAATTCCTAAAATAATAACAGCAATTAAATATATTGTTGCAATTCTTGGGCTTATGTAAAATGCCATTGCCATCGCGCATATCATACTAAAAGGTGCTCTAATGCACATTCTTAGAATCATCTGATATGCATTCTGTACATTAGTAACATCTGTTGTCATTCTTGTAACAAGCCCTGATGTACTGAATTTATCAATATTTGCAAATGAAAATGTCTGAATATTTCTAAACATTGCTTCACGCAAATTTTTAGCAAATCCTGTTGAAGCTTTTGCACCTGCAATTCCTCCACCCATTCCTGCAATAAGTCCTAATAATGCAAATACAAACATTATTACGCCCATCATTACAATGTAACCGGTATCACCTTTTCCATTGTTTCCATTAATTCCGTTATTGATTATTAAACCCATGATAAATGGAATTAATGTTTCAAAAATTACTTCTCCAATCATAAAAATAGGAGTCAATATTGAAGCCGTTTTGTATTCTTTGACTTCCTGTAATAATCTTTTAATCATCTTCTCCTCCTTACTCTTTTAAATTATCAATAGCTTTGTTTAACAGTCTGTAAAATATTTCTTTTTCCTCTTCTGTAAAAGAAGCAACTACCCTGTTTTCCATAATAGTTCTGCCCCGTTCCATTTCACAGCTTATTTCTTCTGCCTTACTAGTCAAAAAGATATTCCTACATCTCCTGTTGTCTTCATCCACAACAACAGTAACCAGTCCTTTTTCCTGCATTCTTTTGAGCAAACCTATAGTTGTAGAATGCTGAATGTCAAGTCCCTTGGAAATGTCTTTTTGAGTTATTTTTGTATTGGGATTACCTTCAAGAAAACGTAAAACACGCATTTGTGAAAAAGTCAGTCCAACTCTTTCAAGTTCCTGATCAAAGTTTTGCTTGAATACTTTATCAAGCTTTTTAATTAACACTCCATAATGTTCCAAAATTCCACCTCATACTAAAAAAATCTTACAACATGTAGCACGCTACATATTGTAAGATTTTTTAATCTTTAAGTCAATAATTTATTTTAACAAAATTGTGAAGAAAGTATGAAATCTATTTGTTCATGCGTTTCTTCTTCGCTATTAGAGTTGTCTATAAACTCATCTGAAACACGATTAAATTCTTCTTCGGACATTTGATTCATAATAACGTTTCTTGTCTTTTCTTCACTATATCCTCTGCTATACATTAATCTCTTAATTCTTTTTTCTAAATCACAATAAACATACCATATTTCATCACACATTTTATCAATACCACTTCCAATTAAGATAGCTGACTCAACAATAACAAGTCGATTTGAACTATTATTGATTCTGTCAGTTATTTCCTTAATTGTTCCCGGATGAGTAATATTGTTTAATGTATCTAATTTTTTTGCATCATTAAATACTATTTCCGCGAGTTTTTTTCTGTCTATATTATCATCTTTATCTAGGCTCTCGGGAAATTCTCGTATCACCTTATTGTATACTTCATTTCCCTTTTCCATAATTTCTTTAGCCACCTTATCAGCTTCGATTATATAAGCATTGTATTTTTCTTTTAAATATGTGAGGACTGTAGACTTTCCACAGCCCACACCACCTACTATTCCTATTATCATTTTTTGTTTCCTTATTAGATGTATATTGAATACATTTTTTATTGTTATTTATAATTTTGTATTATGAAGTAATCTTTAATGAGCTTCATTCCAGTTGTTCCCAACTTCAACCTCAACTTCTAACGCCACACGCAAATCAGCCGCATTCTTCATATTATCAACTAAAATTTGTTTTACCTGTTCCACTTCATCTTTGTAAGCTTCAACCAACAATTCATCATGAACCTGCAATACTATCTTTGATTTTAAATTTTGTTCTTTTAAAGCTTTGTCCACGTTAATCATTGCGATTTTCATAATATCTGCAGCTGTTCCCTGAATCGGTGCATTCATGGCAACTCTTTCCCCAAATGATTTTTGCATAAAATTGCCACTTTTCAATTCCGGTATAGGACGTCTTCTTCCAAATAAAGTAACTGAATAACCTTTTTCTTTTGCACTTTCTACAGCATCATCCAAATATTTTTTTACACCCGGATAACTTACAAAATAGTCTTTGATATATTTGTCAGCCTCTTTTCTACTGATAGATAAATCCTGGCTTAATCCAAATGAACTGATTCCATAAACAATTCCAAAATTTACTGCTTTAGCATTGCTTCTCTGTTCTTTAGTAACTTCATCTAAAGGTACATTAAATACCAAAGATGCTGTGCTTTGATGTATATCCTTTGCTTCTTTATAAGCATTTATCAGATTCTCATCATCTGACATATGAGCTAAAATTCTAAGTTCAATCTGAGAATAATCTGCATCCACAAACACACATCCTTCTTTTGGAACAAATACTTTTCTAACTTCTCTACCAAGTGCAGTTCTAACAGGAATGTTCTGAAGATTTGGATCAGTACTGCTGATTCTTCCTGTCGCAGTAATTGTCTGATTAAATTTGCCATGAATTCTACCATCTTCTTTTATAAACCCGGCAAGTCCATCTGCATAAGTTGATTTTAATTTTGTAACCTGTCTGTAAGATAATATTTTTTCAACAAACGGATAATCCGGCTTTAATTTTTCTAAAACATCCGCAGATGTCGAATAACCTGTTTTTGTCTTTTTGCCACCCGAAAGGCCCATTTCATTAAATAAAATTTCACCAAGCTGTTTAGGTGAATTTATTTTAAATTCATGTCCGGCCTCTTTATAAATTTCTTCTTCAAGCGTTTTAATACTTTCAGCTAGCTTATCACCATATTCTTTTAATGCAAAAGCCTCAACCTTAATACCTGTTTTTTCCATATCATATAATGCATATGTTAAAGGAATCTCAATCTCTTTATACAAATCCATCATTCCTTCGATTTCTAATTTTTCTTTCAAAGGTTCAATAGCTTTATACAATACATAAGAATTATATGAAGCATATTTAGAAATATTATCTATGCTCTCTAAAACACTTTTATCCTTTTTATAATTTGCGAAAATTTCATCATATGCAGGCACTTCAAACTCTAAATAATCCCTTGCTATATCATCATATTCGTAAGTAGATTTCAAGGGATTAAGTAAATATGCTGCAATTCCTGCATCAAATAATTTATTTTCAGTCTCCGTTTCTACAAATCTAAGATTACTTTTTATATCATTCACACTAACTTCTACGGCATTACTTACAATATAATTTAATTTTTCTTTTAAATATTCACCTGTTATAAACCCACTTACAGGAATATAGTATGTTTCATCATCACTTATAGTTATAGAAATTCCTCTGATTTCATCATTATTTAAATCGATAAACAATCCAACTTTCTTTAATTTTTGAATTTCTGACAATAGATTTTCAACTTCACCAAAATCCTCCATTATCTTAAAGTTTTCTTCAAAAGTATTTTCTGTGCTTATTGAATCAAATTTAGAAATCATGCTTTTAAATTCAAATTTCTTTACCATTGCAAGTGCTTCTTTATTAAACATATCTTCTAAAACACAATCAGATATTTTCACTTCAACAGGTACGCTTGTATTTATAGTAGCAAGTGTTTTGCTCATTTGGGCCATATCAAAATGTTCTTTTAAAGCTTCTCTGTTTCTTTTATTTTTTATATCATCTGCATGTTCAAATGCATTTTCAATAGAACCATATTCACTTATAATTGTAGTTGCACCTTTTTCTCCAATCCCCGGAACTCCCGGAATATTATCAGAAGAATCTCCCATAAGTGCCTTCACATCAATAAATTCCTTAGGTGTCACGCTGTATTTTTCTAATACCTGTGTAACATTATAATCTTCAATTTCTGTTTTTCCTTTTTTTGTTTTAGGGATTCTGATTTTAACATGTTCTGTTGCTAACTGAAGTAAATCTCTATCTCCTGAAATAACAGACACCTCAAGTCCCTGCTCTTCACCTGCTTTAGATAATGTTCCAAGTATATCATCAGCTTCAAATCCAGCAAGTTCAGTTGTTTTAATATTCAAAGCCTTAAGCATTTCTTTCATCAAAGGTACCTGCTGTTTTAATTCAGGAAGCATTGGCTTTCTTGTACCCTTGTATTCTTTGTACATTTCATGCCTAAATGTAGGTTGATGTACATCAAATGCAACGCATAAATATTTTGGATTTTCCTCATCAATAATTTTAAACAAAATATTTAAAAAACCAAAAATAGCATTTGTATGTGTTCCTTCAGAATTTGTAAAATCAGGGACACCATAAAATGCTCTGTTTAAAATACTATGTCCATCTATTAATACTAATTTATCTCTCACTTGATTTCTCCATTTCCATCTGTTTATTTATATATATCCAATAAGAACGCCAATCAAAAATCCAATTATACATATAACTATAATGCCGCATACAACAATTGATATTTTAGTTGCCCACTTTTGTTTTTTTTGTTTTGTAAACCATTCATCATAAAAACTGAATATATCTTCTAATTCCTGGTCATACCCAACATCCTCTCCACTATTGTCAGGTGCCGGTACATCACCTAAACCTCTATTAATTAAATAATATAATTCTAAATCTTCCCTACATTTTTTACAGGTTCTTGCATGTTCAATAAATTCTTCAAGTTCATCTGTATATTCAATTTTATCAAAAATAAAATCATGAATTAAATTTTGAAATTCTCTGCATTCCATACATTTATTCATAACAAGTAATTTACTTATTATTCTCCTTTTTACACAAAAATTCAACCTCTTTGCAATACCATTATAATACATCATTTACTATTACACGTCAAAGCAAAAAAGTAATTGACTTTTTTCTATATCAATGTTACAATCTATTTCGTTGTATGCGGATGTGTCGGAATGGCAGACGAAGCAGACTCAAAATCTGCCGGGGTTTCCCCGTGCGGGTTCAAGTCCCGCCATCCGCATTATATAAAAGGCACAAGATATATCTTGTGCCTTTTTGTTATGCACAATGAGTCAAATACCATCAGCCTTTTGCTTGCAAAAAAGGCTGATAGTATTTGACGAATGTATAATCACTGAGAAGTAGCGTAGCGGATTCGAAGTGTTATTCATGGCAAAGCATTGTGCATAAAGAAAATTGCCAGCTTTATATTTTTTTTAAGCTGGCAATTTATATTTACATTATTTAATTTCAACTAATGAATACGAATCTCCAGATACATTTGCTCTAAAACATGCCCCTGTGTCGCATGAAATTGCGTATGTATCTTCTTTTGTTATTGAACCTGAATCAGATTCTATTGAAAACGAAACAATATAGTAGTTCTTTTTTTCTACTTTGGCAATACTCTTATATGTAAAGTAAGCTACATCGCCATTTTTATACTCACCATATTCATTTTCCATTGTTTTATTTTTTACAAGAATTGTTGTAAGCATGCTTACTGCCTGATCATATGAATATTCATATACTTCTTCGTAATCATAAACTCTTGTTACAACTTTACTGTATATTCCTTCAGAATTCATTGCAATAAATGAAAATACCGTATTTCCTTTTGGCATCTTAATTTCTTTTGTATATTCTGTTGATTTAGAATCAGGAATACTTCCATCTTTAGTATAATATATTTTGCAATCTGCATCGGCAGTTACCGTTATTTTCTTCTGAGTATCATAAACTCCGCTGTCAATGCTTACCACAGGCATATTTACTGTAGGAAACTCTAATCTATATCTGGCAGTCAATTCTTTACTACTCTTTCCATTTGAATCAATAGAAATAGCTTTAATAGTATAAGTACCCTGTTTTTCAAATTTAATTGGCGTGGAATACTTTGTACTATCTTCTGATGGTTCTGAACCATCGAGAGTATAATAAATATCCAAATTATTAGATACATGTAATGATATTTCTATCGGTTTACTATATGTTCCTGTTTCCACACTTGGATTTGGAATTGTTCCATCAAAATTAGACAATTTTTCTTTAATGGAATAATCTCCAACCGAATCAATTAATTTATCAATTTTATCACTCATATCATTATTTTGATACAAAATAATCAACGCTTCATAGTATGATATTTCTTTTGGGTTTAATGAAATAAGTTTCTCAAGAACACTAATTTCTTCATCGGCATATTCACCCATATATTCATAGCAATGCCATAATTTTTCATATACGGACACTCTTTCTGAATTATTTATTGCGTGATTAGATGCACTATTATATTGAGTCGCTGCAGCTGCATAGTTTTTAGCATCGTAATAATCGTTTCCTGCTTTATAATACTTATTAAACTTTTCTTCATTTTTTGATCTTGTAAACAGCACAACAGAAACAACTATTACAGCTGCAAATAATATTCCTAATATTGTTAATATAATTATATTCTTTTTGCTTTTCTTTTTAGGCTTTTTATTTACACTTTGATAAGATGGTTCATCGTTCTTAATTCTCGATTTCTGATTGTCAAATCTACTTATCTGAGGCTCTTTTTTCTTTTCATTTTCTTCAAAAGTATTCTCTTCAAAATCAATCGGTTTTCTATTAATCGGGGTTTCCATTACATCTTTTTTATGTAAATCAATATTGGTCTTTGTGGCATTTAAATCTGAACTAATCCCGCTTACTATTCTGGTTGCAGAGAGATCATCATTATTCAAATCAATATTATTGACGGTCTCATTGTCACCATTTGAATATAACGGTGCTCCACAAACAACACAAAAAGATTGATCACTTTCGCATTTTGCTCCACATTTTGGACAATTCATAATTACATCTCCTTCTTAATTACGGATTTTACTTGAATATATCATAATTACCATTTCTTTGTAAACATATACTCTATTCATCTCTCTGTGAATATACACATCCACAGTAATTTTGTCGATATAAATCATACTCTTTCGACAACTCTATCGATCTTTTATAACCCTCTTTCTTCTTAAAGTCTGAAAACAAATATGGAATTTTATATTCTATCGACAGTTTTTCTCCAATAGAATTTAATTTTTCTGAGTTTTTTAATGGGCTAATGGATAAAGTTGTTGTAAAGAAATCAAAGTTCTTTTCTGATGCATACTTTGCAGCCTTTCTTAGGCGAAGTTCATAACATCTAAAGCATCTTTCTCCTCCCTCTTTACATTCTTCATATCCTTTTGCAATATCATAAAATTCTCCATCGTCATATTCCATAATCTCCAAATCTACTTCATTAACTAATGGCATTTCTTTAATAAGTCTCTCTAATTCTGAGGCTCTATAATCATATTCCTTCTTTGTTGATATATTAGGATTATAAAACAAGACTGTAATCAAAAAATAATTTGATAAATATTCAAGAACATAACTGCTACATGGTGCACAACATGCATGAAGTAACAATTTAGGTTTTTCATTATTTTTTACAATTCCATTAATTGTTTTTTCTAATTCCTTTTGATAATTTATTTTATTCATTTACATATAAAGAGGCCTCTGCGGATGCAAATGCCTCTACTTCCTTATAAATATTTTTTATTTCCCCATAAATTTTGTCTTTTCAACTCAAGATACTCATTATATCCTTTTTCAAGTATCTGCTTTTCATTAGGAAATTTCAGCAAATGATAAGCTTCTATAAACTTATAGTATCCTGAATCAAGAAAATATTCTTCTCTTTGTGGCCTGCTGTAGTAACTATCCGCCATCATTAAATACCAATGAACTTCTTTATGAACTGTATCGCCTGGTATGTTAAAATTATATTCGCTTTTTCCGATATACTTAACAATATGTGCATTAACTCCTGTTTCTTCACACACTTCACGCAATGCAGTCTGTTTATACTCTTCTCCCTGTTCAACCGTACCTTTTGGCAAAACCCATCCTTCATATCGATTCTTATAATTCTTATATAAAGTTAATATTTTGCCACGAAATATTACAACACCACCACAACTTACTGCTTTCTGCATAACAATCCTCCTGTAAGTCAATATGTTTATGGTGTTCATATGCTTGAGAGTTGCCTAAACGCATCTAACGTATGTAAAGATCATATACAAAATTATCATCAATACATATCAAACATTCATACTTTAGTATACAAAATCTTATCTGGTATTTCAATAAAACATTGTTATTAAATTATTATTCAACAAAATTATATGATCTTGGAGCGGGTCACAAGAGCTTTCACCCACTTATGAGCAGGTTCATGTAGGATTAAACCTTTTGACTCTGGCATCATTTATTATAATGACACACATTACTCAAAATAATCATCGAATATTGCTTTTACACATTTTACTGCTGAATCGCTTCCTTCAGGCATGTCTTCAATTACAACTGCAATGGCAATTTTTTTACCATCTTTTTCTCCGTATCCGACAAACCACGAATTTACATTATTATTCTTATCTATTTCAGCAGTTCCTGTTTTACCATACGCTGTATATTTTGAATTTGCCATGATTTTACCAGTTCCATATTCAACAACGGCTCTCATATATTTCTGGAGCTGCTTTGCTTCTTTTTTAGTCATTAATCTGGCATATTCTTCATTCTCTGTCTTTGTAACTACAGATTTATCACTTGATTCTATTTTATCAACAAGATATGGCTTCATCAATTTTCCGTTATTTGCTATTGATGAAGCTATCATGGCCATGTGAATTGGTGTAACTAATGTAGTTCCCTGACCTATACTTGTCTGCATTATGTCAAATGTAGTTGATTCATTTGACAAATTAAATTCACTCTTATTATATTCAATTTCAATAGGTAATTTTTCATTAAATAACAATCCTTTTGCTGTGCTTGCAAACTTTGTCATATCAAGTTCAGTTCCAATAGTTGAAAAAGCACTGTTACATGAATATGCAAATGCGTCAATCAATTCTTCACTATAATGTGCATGTCCATCAAAGCATTTGATAGATACATTATTTATAGTTGTACTACCCTTACAATTAAAATGAAAATCATTATAATTTTTATTTTCACGCATATATTCTAATGTTGTAACAATTTTAAATATTGAACCCGGTGTATATTTTCCCTGAGTAGCCCTATTAACAAGTCTGCTATCGCTTGTATCTTCTGCCAGTTTATCCCAAATATCATCAATTGTATTCGGATTATAATTTGGCTTCGAAGTCATAGCCTTGATTGCTCCACTCTCTGGATCAATGATAACTACAGCTCCCTTATTTTTACCCAAACTATCAGTAGCACTTTTTTGCAAAGAAACATCTAATGTTGTATATACATCATTTCCTTTTTCTTTTACTTTCATAAAATCGTCGACTATTTTTTGAATAGGACTGACATTTGTACTTAAAAGCTCGTAATTGTAAACTTTCTCTAAACCTGATTTTCCATGATTTTTTATTCCGATTACATGAGAAAATAATTCATCATATGGATATTCTCTGGTTTCATTACCTGCATCATCAGTTTTAGTATATGCAAGTTTATCTCCATCAGCGCTAAATATAGTTCCTCTTACTACAGTTTCAGCATATCCATCAATTCTTTTATTATAATCGTTATTTACAACATCATGACTCTCTACAACAAGAAAATACACATAATATCCTATCATTACAAAGAAAATAAGTGCAAAAATTATCGTTGTAGTCATAATTTCACTATTTAATTTTTTTCTTTTTTTTCTTTCCGACTTTTCCAATTTCGCCTGTTCTTTCAAGCTGTCGTATTCTCTCTGTCTGTCTCTGTTCATTGACTAATCCTTCCGTTGGAATTCTTCGCGTTACGTTTCTTTTTACTTTAGTTCCCACAATTGCTAAACCTTGCATAATTGCAAACACAAATAATGTACTTAGTATTGAACTACCACCACTACTTACTAAAGGTAAAGTTACACCTGTTGATGGAATCATTTTAAGTGCACCACCTATTGTAAGAAATACCTGTACTGCATAGCCTACACCAAGACCTACACACACAAGTTTATTAAACATATTTGCCTGTTCCATCGCAATTTTCAAAAATGCAATAAAACAACTAAAACAAACTAAAATTAAAAGCATTGCAAATAGACCGCCAAATTCTTCTGCTATAGCAGAAAAGATGAAGTCCTCAGTAACTACAGGAATATATTTAGGCGAGCCCTCATACAATCCAGTTCCCATAAATCCACCACTTCCAATAGCAAATAATGACTGTGCAACCTGATAGCCTGCATTATCTATAACTGACCATGGATCTCTCCATGCAATAAATCTCTCCTGCACATGTGAAAAAAGATGATACGCTATTACCGAAGCACCTGATAGCCCTCCGGCTCCTAAAAACAAATATATAATATTTCTTGTTGAAACAAATAGCATAAATAAATAAATCATAAAAAAGATTAAAGCACTTCCTAAATCTGTTGAAGCTACTAAAATCAAAACATATATAGCTGCTAAAACTGCAGAAATACACACATCTTTAAATTTATTATGTTCAGCCAAATAACCTGCAAGAAAAAATACAAAGATAATTTTAACAAATTCTGATGGTTGGAATTTAAAATTTCCAATTTCAATTGCAAGTTTCGCTCCATAATCTTCATCTCCAAGGAACAAAACTGCTATAAGAGCTGCTATTCCAACGAAACAATATACCCATGTCAGATATTTCCATAATTGGAATTTACTCATCAAAAATGGAACAATAAGAGATGCCATTGTCACAACGGCAACAATAATGAACTGTCTGACACTTGTTTCAAAATTAAGTCGTGCAAGCATGATAAATCCAATAGATAAAAGCATACACATATTGCTTAATACCGCTCTGCTTATATTAGAATAAATTATTGGGAAAATACCTAATACTATTACTAAATAGCATAACTGTGCTCCCGCTAATATAACTGTAAAATTAGAGGGATTTTTCAAATATACAACGGATATTCCCAAAACATAAACAATAAATATTATTGCATTCTGTCTGTGAAATATTCTTGCTGTCTTTCTTTCTTTTCTTGTTTTTAATGCACTAAAACATTCCCATGTATATACCGCCATTAGTAACACAAAAATATATTTAGCTGCAGTAACGTACAAAGTTTCCATATCTTATCTCCGGTTATAACACTCCTCTGTTAAAATGTCCTCTTGTTATTTCACTATTATTTTCAAATAACAAATCATATTCTTTATTATCTATATGTTCAATCATATTTTTAATTTGTTTTTTTGATTCGAATGTAAAAGAATATCTTATACTGTTTAACTTTAGTTTATCAATTTTATTATTATAATCAATCAATGAAAGTGGCTTACAATTATATATAAGATTATAGCAGTAATCGCAAACGCATTTCACCTTAAAATATTCACTCTTTCTATCTTTTAAACTGTAAATTTCTTTCGACTTTTGACACATATCACAACTTTTAGCAATGCAATTTACAGTTGTCATTACAGGCATATAACCATATATAATCATTTCCTGACCGCTACATCCCATATCAAACATTTCTTTATAATTCAATTCTACAGGAACAGTATATGTTATATCATCTGTTTTACGGATAAATTGTTGTGAAAAACTATTCATAACGTATACATTATAATCAAAAATATAATTTTTTACCATATCTATATTTTTAAGCCAGAAATATTCCTCCATATTTCTAATTAATGCACCATCAAATTTATTTAACATTCCTATATATTCTTTTGAAAAATAAGCCTTGTCTTTTTCCCTGAATATATATGGCATTGCTATATATATCTGTTTAGTTTTGTTGTTTACTACTTCTTCAATTTCCTGTCTTGTAAATTCTGATACTTCTATATATATTCTTGATATTCTATTCCATTTTTCAATAGTTTTATACTGTTCAAAATTAGAAACCAACGCTGTTTCTAGCTTTTTATCATTACATATTATTGTATTTTTCTCTACATTTTCATATGATAAAGCATTATTTCTTTTATATCTGTCAATAATGCTTTTTGTCATTTCATCAATCAGTTTTCTCTTTAATTGATTTATTTTACCAATGGTTACAAATAAATTGTCATCGATATAAGTTTCTATTTTTTCAACTTTAAATGGTGTATTTCCAAGCTTTGCCATTTTTTCATTTACCATATCAGAAGTTGTAGGTAATTTTTTTGCTTCATCAGGCAAATCTTCATATACGGTAACAACATTTTCACCACATATTCCAACAGCTTCCATTGGAGAATCTTTTTTTATTGTAACAAATATATCTATATTTTTTCTTAAGTTAGTATTAATATATTTGTTCTGAATTCCCTTTATTAAACCTTCATTAGCTGCTCTAAAATCAGGTTTAGAAAATGTAATCATTTCTTTACCGTTATATGTTTTATAATAACTCTCACTAAATCCTTTTCTATTAAAAAGGTCATTCAATTTCTTTATATCATTATTATCTACTTTATATTTTTTTCGACCAAACTGTAAATATAAGTCAATATATTTTCTATAAATACTTACAACTCCTGCCGTGTATTCAGGCTTCTTCATTCTTCCTTCGATTTTAAGAGAATAAACACCTGATTCAATAATATCCGGCAATATTTTCAATGTGCAAATATCCTTAGGACTTAATACATACTTTGAATCTCCCGGATTAAGCACTTTACCATTCTTTACAACATCATATTCCATTCTACATGGCTGGGCACATCTTCCCCTGTTTCCACTTCTACCGCCAATGTAACTACTTAAAAGGCACTGGCCTGAATAACAATAACATAAAGCACCATGTACAAAACTTTCGATTTCTATATCACAATTTTCTTTAATTTTTTTAATTTCCGAAATTGATAGTTCTCTTGGAGTAACAATTCTTGTTACCCCTTTATTTTTCAACTCTTTTACAGTGAGTTCACCTAATATCGTCATCTGTGTACTGGCATGAACATGTAACTGTGGGAAATATTTTCTTACAAATTCCAAAACTCCATAATCCTGAACTATAACTGCATCTAAGCCATGAACATATAATGGTTCAAGATAATCATAAAGTTCTTTTTTTATTTCATTCTCCTTAAGCAGTGTATTTACTGTCAAATATATCTTTCTGCCATGCAAATGAGCGTAATCGATTACGGACTTTAATTGTTCAATAGTTAGATTGTCCGCATTTGCCCTTGCTCCAAATTTTTCACCACCGGTATAAACTGCATCTGCCCCTGCATTAAGTGCCGCAATAACAGTTTCATATGAACCACCTGGTGCTAAAAGTTCTACTTTCATTATTCCTCCGGTCGTTAACTGCTTTAAACTTAAAAAAGACCGGCTACAGGTCTTTTTTATTGTTTCCCAGTCACAATAACTTATTAAGCTTATATTATATGTGCTTTTGTTATTTCTTATTTTTTAATTCTGTCTGTAATTTTACTATTTCTTTCTGAAGTTCGATATTCTTATCTTTTGCTTCCTGAAGCTGTGCCTCTAACGATTCAATCTTCATATCTGCTGTAATTAAATCATGTTTTAAATCATAATTTTCTTTATCTTTTTCTTCTATCTCTACCTGAAGAAAATCAGCCTGCTTCTTTGCCTTAAAATAGTCATCTGCAATGTTAATTTCTAATAAAGTCTTCTGTGTATCAATTTTCTGTCTACGATAGGCATCATCCTGCTTAAATTCTAATATTTTACTACTAATATATGTAGCAAGTTTCTGTAAATAAGCTTCGCTTTCAAATCCGCCTATAGTATATATCTTTCCATCTATTATCACGTCAATTACATTCTTCGCTGACATATGTACTCTCCTCATTGTATTCAAGTATAAACTACGTTAATTTTATCACAATTTTTTACAAATACAACCATTTATTGTTTTATCCCTAAATGCTCATAAGCGATAGGTGTTGCAATTCTTCCTCTAGGAGTACGTTGTATAAGACCATTCTGAATTAAATATGGTTCATATACATCCTCTAAAGTTCCTGAATCCTCACCAATTGAGGCCGCCAAAGTATCAAGTCCTACAGGCCCTCCTGCAAATTTATAAATAATTGTTTCAAGTATTGTTCTATCCCCTTTATCTAATCCAATCTTATCTACATCCAAAAGATTCAGTGCATAATCTGCAACCTCTTTTGTAATATGTCCGTTATATTTAATTTGTGCAAAATCTCTCACTCTTTTTAAAAGTCTGTTAGCAAGTCTAGGGGTTCCTCTTGAACGTCTTGCCATTTCAACTGCACCATCCTCATCAATTTCCACATTTAATACTTTAGCTGAACGTGTAATGATTGTCTTTAATTCATCAACTGTATAAAACTCAAGCCTGTTAATTACACCAAATCTATCTCTAAGCGGTGCAGTAAGTAAACCTGCTCTGGTAGTTGCACCAACTAAAGTAAATCTAGGCAAATCAAGTCTTATTGAACGTGCTGTTGTACCTTTTCCTATCATTATGTCTATTGCAAAGTCTTCCATTGCAGGATAAAGTACTTCCTCTACCTGTCTATTCAATCTGTGAATTTCATCTATAAAAAGCACATCACCTTCGCCTAAGTTATTTAATATTGCTGCCATTTCGCCGGGCTTTTCAATGGCAGGTCCAGATGTAACTTTAAGATTTACTCCCATCTCGTTAGCAATTATCGATGCCAATGTTGTCTTTCCTAAACCGGGTGGTCCGTAAAACAAAATATGGTCTAAAGATTCACCTCTTGCTTTCGCAGCTTCTATATAAACTTTTAAATTAGTTTTAATTTTTTCCTGACCTATATATTCATCTAATCCCTGAGGCCTTAGCGTCTTTTCTATAGCAATATCTTCATATTCAGGTTCAGTAGTAATTATTCTTCTGGCCATTACTCTACTCCTTTTTCACATAATTCTACATTGATTAGTAAATCTTTTTTAATGCCATTTTAATTACGTTTTCTACGTCTAACTCTTCTATATTATCAATACTCTTAACTGCCCTATAAGCATCTGCCTGTGAATAGCCAAGTGCTACAAGTGCCATAACTGCTTCTGACATAGAATTATTATCATTAACTTGAAAGTTTGCATCTAATTTAGGCTCAAGTACATCTTCTAAATTTAATTTATCCTTTAGCTCAATAATAACTTTTTGTGCTGTCTTTGCACCAATTCCCGGAGCCTTTGAAATAGCTTTTGCATCTTCTGAAATAACGGCAACCCTCAAGTCATCCGTAGTAATTGTAGATAAGACGGCAAGTCCTCCTTTTGGTCCTATTCCATTTACGGTAATAAGCAATTTAAATACTTCTAAATCGTCTCTTGTAAGGAAACCAAACAATTGTATTGCATCTTCTCTTACATTCAAATATGTAAACACTCTTACTGTTTCATCCACATTCAATGTATCTATCTGAGATGCAGGCATAAAAACGTTATACCCAACACCATTATTATTCACAACAATCTTATCTACATCAATATATTCAATAATTCCTTCAACAAACCCTATCACTGTATATCTCCTTTATTATTGTAAAATTTATCTATTCTATCAAGGACCAATCTGCTTACTATACCTATTATTACACCTGTAACAGCACCAGTTAAAATTAAAATAGGTAAATATCCAAAAATATAATAATTATCAACTACAAATGATGCGACAACAATCTGTCCTATGTTATGAAAAATTCCGCCAAACATACTTACGATCATAATTGAAAATTTATTAGTTTTCTTCATTATCACCATAACTAACATGCTTAAAGTTGCACCTGCTAATGCGAAAAAAATGCTAAACAAATTTCCAAACATAAATCCTACTATTAATATTCTGACAAAATTACATACGGCCGCTTCTTTTGTTCCTTCCAAATAAAGTACTATTATAATAGCTAAATTAGCAAGTCCTATTTTCATTCCCGGGATGCCTAAAACAGGAATGCATGACTCAACATAACTTAAAATAACAGCAAAAGCAACAAACATTCCTAACAAAGGTACTTTCTTACTCATGTCATTCTCCTACCTGGCAATTACATCTACTTCTGATTTATCATCTGAAACTATAGTAACTTCTACCTTATGCGGAAGACAAATTAATGTCTGTCCATCTTTACTGATAGTTCCCATATTAACACATGTCTGATTACTACAATCCGACTCTTTTATTCTTACTTTTTTATCTTTAATCCGGACAATATTATATCCGTTATCAACATTAACTTTATATTCCTGATTTTTGTTTAAATCAAGCTTTTTCTCTATCTTGCCATCTACATATATAACAACTGTATCCGCTTCATCGTTTCTTAACAAATTTACCGTAATATAACTTATAATTACAATTACGGCAACACAAATAATAGCTATAATATCATATTTTTTTAACTTCATTATCACACCAAAATTGAGAGTTTTTGACCCCGACATCATTTATTAGCTTCATTAATTTATATATTTTTATTTAAATTAGAACAAATGTTTACCTATAGAATGATAACATAATTATATTTTTTATACAATCAGTATTTTCTGCTAATTTATAAAATAAAATGTGTTATAATAAGCGATAGTTATATATTAAGATGCCAAGGCCAAATGTTCTAAGTTCACATAAGTTTGCTTATAATTGGGCGAAAGATTTTTGATCCCGGCATCATATTAAACGATATATGAATATGGAGAATATTATGAAAAAAACTTTATTAAAAAAGCTACTGTCTCTTACAGCGGTCGCCACACTTCTTACTATGCCTCTTACAGGATGTGTTTCCACATCATCAAGTACTACGGCAACAGCAACACACGAATGTTTCAATACTGTTGTTACACTTACAATAAACAGTTGTAGTGGTGATGAATCAGCTGATGATATAATAAATGAATGCTTTGGTCTTTGTTATAATTACGAAAAACTATTTAGCAGAACCAAAGATTCAAGTGACGTTTCAGCCATTAACAATTCAAATGGGCAGCCTGTAGAGGTAAAACCTGTAGTTGCTGAATTAATAGAAGATAGTATTTATTATAGCGAATTATCTAATGGTGCATTTGATATTACTATTGCCCCATTGAGTATACTTTGGAACATTACAGGTGATAATCCATCCGTTCCGTCATCAGATGATATTACTAATGCATTGTCACATGTAAACTACGAAAATATATCTGTCAACGATTCTACAGTTACACTAGCAGACCCTGAAGCAAAAATAGATTTAGGTGGAATTGCAAAAGGATTTGTTGCAGACAAAATAAAAAGCTATATGGTTCAGACAGGTGTTACTTCAGCAATAATAAATCTTGGTGGAAATATTGTTACAATTGGTGGCAAAAAAAATGGTGGCGATTTTAATATAGGAATTCAAAAACCATTTGGCTCATCCGAAGAATATTCAGCAATTGTAAAAGATTCAAATTTATCAATTGTAACTTCAGGCTCTTATGAACGATATTTCAAACAGGACGGAAAAATATATCATCATATTTTAGATACAAAAACAGGTTATCCTGTTGATAACAGACTTTTATCTGTAACTATTATTTCCGAGGATTCCTTAAGTGGTGATGCATTAAGTACAACTTGTTTTGCTTTAGGGTTAAAAAAAGGCATGCGTTTAATAGAAAATACACCAGGAATCGAAGCAGTATTTATTGATAAAGATTACACAATCCATACTTCAAGCGGACTTGTCATGGATGAAAGAGAAGATGGAGTCCCTACAATTTCAGTTGTTTCTCCAGAATCATTAACAGAAGAAGCAAATGAAGCTGAATAATAAACACAAACTAAAATTATTTCATATTTTGATATAGAAAATAAAATGTCTTACGAATTGTCTTGTATTAACTACCCTTGCGATTTGTAGGACATTTTTATGTAATAAACAGTTATAATCTGACAGAAATATATAACAGAAATATATATCTGTAAAATACATTTTTTATAAACTATCACTTTTTTCAAATTATAACTGTTTTATAATTATTTTTTACTTGTTCTAAAGAACTGTCTGCAAAATTTTTTTAAATCAAATGGTATTAAAGGATATATATAACTTGTGTTTGTAATCGTTTTATTCATTCCGATTACAACTGCTGTAAATATAACTCCTCCAATAAATCCATATAATCCAAATATCGCTGTTAAAATTAGTAAAATAATTCTTAAAAATTTTATCGCATATGCAAATTCATAATTTTCATGAGTAAAATTTGCAATTGCTACTACAGCCATGTATAAAAGAGTTTGAGGTACAAACCACCCTGTAGTTATTGTAAATTCCCCAATAATTATTGCTGCTATCAAACTTAACGGTGTGTTTAGCATATTTGGAGTATTAATTGCCGCCAATTTCAAACCGTCTACACCAATTTCAAGCATTAATAGTTGCCAGATAATTGGGATATTCAACTCATCAGATACCTTTGTAAATATTAACCAATTTGGAAGCAATTCCGGCTGCACTGCATATAAAAGATATAATGGAGTCAGAAGTATGGATATAATTGTAATAAAGGCTCTTGCCAATCTAAGGTAAGTACCGGTAAGAGGTGAAAAGTAATAATCATCTGCTTCTTCTATAGCATCAAATACTGTAGTTGGTAAAAGCATAGCCGCCGGCGAATTATCTACCAGTACTGCAATCTGTCCATTAATTACTGATGCAGCAACAGTATCAGGGCGTTCTGTGTATCTAAACTTTGGGAAAGGATTAATCCAGCTTCCTTTATAAATACATTCAGCAAGACTTTCCTGATTCATTGCTAACGCATCTATTTTTGCATTTGCCAGTTTATCTTTAATCAAATTAAGCGCCTCTTTATCGACTCTTCCTTCAATATAACATATTGCCACGTCAGTTCTTGAACATTCTCCTATTTGTGTTATTTCACATCTATACTCAGGACTTCGTATTCTTCTTCTGATTAATGCAGTATTATATACTAAAGTTTCAACAAAACCATCTCTTGAACCTCTTAATACCTTATATTTTTCAGGCTCTTCAACTCCTCTTGCCGGATATTCTCTTGCATCAATTAAAAAAGCACTTTCATATCCATCTACAATCAAGCAAACAATCCCGGATAAAATCGCAGTAATAATATTATATTCGTTACTTTCATCTGAAGTTTCAATATAAGGAATGATGTTTGTAATAAAATTTTCTTTATCATTCGGAATATCTTCTGATTTAACTGATGTTAAAACTTCAATAACTTTTTCCATTACATCTTCATCACAAAATCCATTAATAAAATATAGAACAGCATTTTTATCTCCAATAGTAATTTTCCTTTTCAATAAATCATAGCTTGTTCCAATAGCTAGTATTTCATCTATTTTTTTCTCAGTAATTTCAATTTTTGAATCAATAAATTTTTCCATAAAAAAACCTCACACTAGTATATAGTGTGAGATTTTCTTAAATTTATTCGCATTATATGTTAATTCCGGCATTTTTATAATGCAATAAAACAATTAATGCAATTTAGTAATAATTTTTTTCGGACATTTTTCAGCACATATTCCACAGTTTTTACATTTACTCTGATCAATATGAGCTAAATTATATTCAAATTCAATCGCACCATTTGGGCAATTCTTAGCGCACAGTCCACATCCTATACAACCAACAGAACATGCCTGCATAACATCTCTTCCTTTATCCTTAGATGAACAGGAAACCATATACTGTGCATTTTCCGTAATTATTTCAATAAGATTTTTTGGACACGCTTTTACACATTTACCACATGCGACACATTTATCTCTGTCTACTACTGCCTTACCATTAACAACTGATATTGCACCAAATTCACATGCTTTAACACATGAACCAAGTCCAAGGCATCCGTATGCGCAGGCTTTTGCACCACCGCCGGGAATATTTGCAGCATCCTGACATGACATATTTCCATAATATTCGTACTTATCTTTTGATTTATCACAATCACCTGAGCATTTAACATACGCATATTTCTTAACAACGTCTGCTTCAACACCTACAATTTCACTTATAATCTTTGCAACCGGTGCTCCTCCAACAGGGCATGCTCCCGGATCACATTCTCCATTTGCAATTGCAGCCGCTAAACCATCACATCCCGGATAACCGCATCCACCACAGTTATTTCCCGGAAGCACTTCTCTAATCGCTGCTTCTTTTTCATTAACTTCAACTGCAAAAAACTTTCCGGCAACTACAAGGATAACTGCAATAATTATACCAACACCGCCTACAACAATAACTGCTCCTAAAATTCCACTCATATCCAAGCACCTCCTATATTATTCCTGTAAATCCGGTAAATGCAATTGCCATTAACCCTGAGGCAATTAAAACCATCGGAGTTCCCTGGAAAGGTTTTGGAATATTATTGTTTTCACTCTTTTCTCTGATACCTGCTAAAATAACAATTGCAATCAAAAATCCTACAGATGTTCCAAGTGAATTAGCAAGGCTCTGTCCAAAAGTATATCCGTCATCAATATTCGAAATTGCTACACCTAAAACTGCACAGTTTGTTGTAATTAAAGGAAGATAAACACCTAATGCCTGATATAAAGGTTTTACATATTTCTTTAATATCATTTCAACCAACTGAACTAACGCAGCAATTACAAGAATAAAGACAATAGTCTGTAAATATTCAAGATTAAAAGGTTTTAAAATTCCATAATAAATTCCATATGTTACGCTTGAAGCAATCAAAATAACAAAAATAACCGCTGCTCCCATTCCGGCTGCAGTATCTGTCTTTTTTGAAACTCCAAGGAAAGGACACAAACCAAGGAACTGGCTTAAAACTACATTATTAACTAAAGCAGCTGCAACTGCTATTAACATACATTGAACCATTTACGCTTCCTCCTTTGTATCTTCTTTACAATGTTCTGTTGCCATTGCACAACCCTGACAATTACCATCACATATTTTATCTTTTGGCTTTTGACCATGTTTCATTTTAATATAGTTCTGTGTAGCTATTAAAGCTGCAAGAACAAAGAACGCTCCCGGTGCCATTACAAAAATTCCGATTCCATCCCAATGTGGAATGTTAATTCCAAGAATTGTTCCCGCACCGATTATTTCTCTAAATCCGCCCAATATAGAAAGGGCAATTGTAAATCCAAGTCCCATTCCAAATCCATCGAAAATAGATGGTAAAACAGGATTTTTTGATGCATAACTTTCTGCTCTACCTAAAATAATACAGTTAACAACTATTAATGGAATATAAATTCCAAGCGCTGCATTAAGTGATGGCAAATATGCTTCAAGCATAAACTGTAAAATAGTAACAAAACTTGCTACAATAACTATAAATGCAGGCACACGTACCCCATTTGGTATTATATTTCTAAGTAATGAAATAAAACAGTTTGACAAAACAAGTACCACCATTGTACTAAGTCCCATTCCGGCACCATTAATCAATGAAGATGTAACTGCAAGTGTCGGGCACATACCTAATATTAAAACAAATGTTGGATTTTCTTTTATAATTCCGTTATATAATCTTTCTAAACATTTACCCATTATTCAGCACCTCCTGTAATATATTTAAAACAGAAAATTGCTGCATTAACGCCATTAGTTGTTGCATTTGTTGTTATTGTTGCTCCACTCATTGCGTCAATTTCATTATCTTCTGATGCTCCTGTTTTTGAATATTTAAAATAGTCAACTTTCTTATCATTGAACTGATTTTTATAACTGTCTTCTTTTGCCCTCATTCCAAGACCTGGTGTTTCACTTATAGATAAGAAGGAAATGCCATTAACAGTTCCATCTTCCTTAATTCCAACTGAAAACTGAATCTTGCCATCGTAAGCTTCGTTATCTGTAACAGTTATTACATATCCAAGTACGTTGTTATCTTTATCTTTTGCTTCCATTATTTCATTGATGTCTGCATTAATATCTGATGCACCATTAGCTTTAACTTCATCAGTATCCATTTTCTTAATGTAGTCCGCTATCTTTTTCTGGTCACTGTCATTTATTTTGTATTCATCAAAATGATCTGCGCCGTCAAATACTGCCTGATAAGCTGCATTTTTTGTTTTTTGCTCCTGTTGTGCTCTGGCCTGTGATGTAACATTATACACAGCTCCAAGTCCTAAACCCGAAACTAAAGTAATAGCAAATAATATTAACGCATCTTTTACCATTTTATTCATATTACTTGCCCTCCTTCTTTTCCTTAACCATTCCAAATGCTTTAGGAATTGTTATTTTTTCAATTAAAGGTACTAATAAGTTACAGAATATAATTGCAAACGATACACCTTCAGCTGTATTTCCAAATGTTCTGAAAATTGCAGTAAGTACACCTAAACAGATTCCAAATAAAATTCTTCCATTCTTTGTCATCGGAGATGTAGAATAATCAGTTGCCATAAAGAAAGCACCAAAAATTAATCCACCACCACAAAGATGTTTAAGTAAGAATGTAATATCTGTCTGTCCGTTAAATAACATAATGCAGATTGAAAATACAACTATGTAAGTAATTGGTATTCTTAAATCAATTATCTTATTAATTACAAGGTATAAAGCTCCAAGTAAAAGTGCAATAATACTTGTTTCACCTATTGTTCCTGCATGTGTACCAATAAACATTGATAACAAATCAACATTTTCTCCGGCTTTTAATGCAGTAAGAGGTGTTGCCTGTGATACTCCATCTACGACTCTATACATTTCAGGATAAAACGCTGTCATATTTCCTGCAAATGATAATACAAGAAAACATCTTGCACCTAATGCAGGGTTCATGAAGTTCTGTCCAAGTCCACCAAACAACTGTTTAACTATTATTATTGCAAATGCACCTCCAAGCATTGCTTTCCAATAAGGAAATGTACATGGAAGGTTAAGTGCAAGAATCATTCCTGTTACTACAGCACTTAAATCGCCTATAGTTGATGGTCTTTTAGTTATTAAATCAAATATATATTCCGAAATCACACAAGCAGCTACTGTTAATAAAATCAACAATGCTGAACGGATTCCATATTCCATTCCAAATAAATTTTGATAATTAATAATACCAAAAATAGATGGTGGTAATAATGCAATAATTACATCGCCCATTATAGATTTTGTTGTAAGTTTTGACTTAACATGAGGGCTTGATGATACATGATACATTTTTAGTTCACTCTTACCCTTTCTTTCTTGCTGCAATAACTTTTCTCTTCATAGTTCTTACAGACTGTGTAATATTTCTGTTTGCAGGACAAATATAATTACATGTTCCACATTCTATACATTCCATTCCATGATATTTTAAAAATGTATCCATGTCATCTGCCGCTGCAGCCTGTGCCAATTTAGCACATATAAGATTTTCAGGACAGACACTTGCACATTTCCCACAGTTAAGACAATTTGTCATTGTTGCATCAGCAACATCATCATGAAGAAATGCTAAAAGTGCTGAAGAACCTTTTATTACAGGTACATCTAAGCTAAACATTGCCTGCCCCATCATAGGTCCACCTGAAATAAGTTTTACAACTCCATCTTTTAACTCGCCAGCTTCTTTTACTAATTTTGCATGACTTGTTCCAATTGGAACTACAAAGTTAGATGGTGTATTAATACCATCTCCTGATACAGTAACTATTCTTTCAGTTAATGGTTTATGAAATTTAACTGCATTATAAATATTATAAATAGTATCTACATTATCAACTATACATCCGGCATCAGCAGGAAGCATTTTTGAATTAATCTTTCTTTTAGTTACAGCATAAATAATATGTCTTTCTGACCCCTGTGGATATTTTGTTTTTAATTCAGCCACTGAGATTTTTGGTTCATTTTCCGTAAGTTTGCTTAATTCATCAATTACATCTTTTTTGTTATTTTCAACAGCAATAACACCTTGTGCATTTTCAAAAAGTGATAATACAATTTTAAGACCTTCTATTACCTCTTTAGGCTGTTCTTTTAACCTTCTGTAATCAGCTGTAATGTATGGCTCACATTCTGCCGCATTTACTATTACATAATCAATTTTATCAATTTCTTTTGGTGATAATTTTACATGAGTTGGAAAACATGCGCCGCCTAAACCTACAACGCCACAATCTTTTATTAATTCAATTTTCTCTTCTCTGGATAAATTATCATCCGGTTTTTCGTATTCAAACTTCTCATACTGTTCATCATTTTCAATAACAACAGATAAAACTTTACTTCCATTAGGAACTAATCTTTGTTCAATCTTTTTTACTGTTCCCGATACCGATGAATGAATATTAGCTGAAACAAATCCATTAGCTTCAGCAATCTTTTGACCAACAAGGACTCTGTCTCCTACATTTACAATTGGTTTAGCAGGTGCACCAATATGCTGAGCTACAGGTATCACTACTTCACCATCAGGGTAAATTTGTCTGGTCGGAATATCTTTCGATAGTTCTTTTCCATCATATGGATGAACTCCACCCTTAAATGTTAAAATAGACATCTAACTTCCTCTCTTTCATTTTTGTACAACTAACTTGCCACTCTTTATAATAATACTTTTTATGCATTTTTACAACGAAGTATTCTTCAATTTTTAGACTTTTGACCCTTATGTTTTTATATGTTATCATACGTTTATGATTGTTATAAAAGATAAAGTAGAAAATAAAATTGAATACCCATTAGAAAGACTAGGAAATGTTGACCATATGATTTATTTTGACATTGAAACAACAGGTTTTTCCCGAAAATATTGTATGGTTTATATGATAGGATGTATGTATTTTGTTAATAGTGAACCAATTTATACACAATGGGTTGCTGAAAATGCAAATGACGAAGCAAATATTTTGATGGCTTTTCATAAATTTATTCAAAATTATAAAATAATAATCCATTTTAATGGGAATACTTTTGATATGCCATTTTTAAAGGAGCGTGGCGAAAAATATAATATAAATTTTGATTTTGATTCATTTGAAAGCATCGACATTTATAAAACAGTAAAAAAATATTCTGATTTACTTAAATTAGAAAACAACAAGCAAAAAACATACGAAGATTTTCTTGGTATAAAACGTAATGATCCTTTTTCAGGCGGTGATTTAATTGAAGTCTATAAAGAATTTATGCGTACACATGATGAAATGTTAGTGTTTCCACTATTATTACACAATAAAGAAGATGTATGGTACATGGGCACACTCACTTCTCTTCTTTCATTAAATGATTTTTTTGAAGGAAATTACACACTAAACAGTTATGAAATACGTGATTATAAATCAATAGATGGAATCATCGGTAAAGAATTATATATAAATTTAGACTTAGATGTATATGCTCCATTTACGGTTACTAAAAAAACTGACTACATTTATTTTAAGCTAAATGGAAATAATGCACAGATTACCATTATTAGTCCACATCTTTTACTTAAATACTTTTTTAAGAATTATAAAGACTATTATTATCTTCCTGAAGAAGATGTCACAATACATAAAGATGTGGCAACATATGTTGATAAAAATCACCGAATTCAGGCAACCGCCTCTAACTGCTTTACAAAAGTAACTGATAACTTTTTACCGATATTTTCAGTCAAAAGCCCAGATTTTAACCAGATCTTCATTGAAAACTACGGCGAAAAGAATGGTTTTATTCAATTAAAGAGCCTAAAAGATGAAGATTGTGTATTAAAATATGTCAAATGCATACTGGATTATTTGTATTAAGAGCCTTAAACTGTTTTTAATCATTTAACACAATAATATTTAGCTATTTTTAAGAAAAATTTGTAAATTTAGGTTCAACTTACCAGTTTATTATTTACCTATCTCCACATAATAGTAGTGTAACATAAACCTTCAGTTGATGGTTTAAGTTACAAAATATACTGAAGGTTTATAAAACCGGAAGTAATGTTAAATTCGGAGGTATGAAATTATGAGTAACACAAACAATGTTAACGTTCCTGAAGCAAAGGCTGCTATGAACAGATTTAAAATGGAATGTGCAAACGAAGTAGGAGTAACTTTATCAGATGGTTACAACGGAAACTTAACTTCAGCTCAGGCCGGAAGTGTTGGTGGTCAGATGGTTAAGAAAATGATCGAAGCTCAGGAAAAACAGATGTCAGGTAAATAAGACATTTCACTTTAGAGTATGAAAAACGAGAGCTGCCGAAAGGCAGCTCTTTTTTTAATATAATATGCATCAAAATGATAACTTTACAATATCATTCTGGAACTTTTTTGTAAAATAATTTAATAAATTTTTATTGAATATCCACTTTCAAATTCTTCTGATGGTTTTAATTTGTTTCCGTATTCTCTATCCTGTAATTCTCCATCAAAATCCTTAGAGTCACATCTACCGCACCATGGTTCTAAACAGATAAATGGAGCATTTTTCTTTGCAGGAGACCAAATACCACAAAGTGGCATATCAAATTCAACTTTTACATATTCATTTTTATTTGAATCTAATAATGAAAGACTATGAATCTGATTATCCTCTACAATCAAGGCGTCATCGTCAAACATATTTTTTGTTATATTAAATATTCCTTCATTATCAACAGTTATTTTATATGTTGCACTTGTATCCTTTACACCACCTTCGGCAATTTTGAAATATGTAAATTCATTTTTGCAATCCGTTTTAATATAACACTGACTTTGTTCTTCACCATCATTAATAGGACAATAGAAAGCCGGATGTGCTCCAATTGAAAAGTACATTTCCTTAGTATCATTGTTTTTAACTTTCCACATTACCTTAATATTATTTTTCTCTAATTTATATCCAATTTCTAAAGAAAAAATAAAAGGATATTTTGCAATTGTTTCATCAGATGCATTTAAGACAAACCATATTTCATCTGACTTACTAGTTAGAAGTTGGAATTCCATATCTCTTGCGAACCCATGCTGTCCCATAGAATATTCTTTTCCATCATACTTATATTTCTTGTCTTTTAAGCTTCCAACAAAAGGAAATAAAACAGGTGAATGTCTTTTCCAATATTTTTCATCTGCATTCCATAAATATTCTTTGTCATTTTTCTTGTTTTTAATTCTTGATAATTCAGCACCAAAAGAATTAATTTCCACGTACAATTCTTCATTTTCTAAAACAATTTTTTCCATATGTTTTTTACCTTTCAATTATAAAATATTTTATGTAGAATTCCGATAATACATATTTTCTAAATCCGTCAATCTGCTAAAGGTAAACTGTTATGACAATTTTTCAACTATTGTTTTAAATTTCATGCTGTTTGAAGCTTTTACTAAAATAGAGTCATTTTCTTTTAATATGTCATCCATTTTGTTTTCAAATTCTTCTTTTGTTTCAAAATAAAACACTTTAATATTTTTATTATTTTCCTTTGCAGCATCTGCAATATTTTTTGCTAATTCACCTATGCATATAACAACATCAATGCTAAGATTTGCAGCATGCATTCCAACTTCTCTATGAAGTTGTTTTTCATTTTCTCCTAATTCATACATATTTCCAAGAATTGCTACTTTTCTAGTATTTGCTTCATTCAATACGCTTAAAGAAGCTTTCATGGACATAGGATTAGCATTATAACAATCATCAATAACAACATATTTATCTGTGTGGAAAATATTATTTCTTCCACTTATAGCCTTAAGACTTCTAATACCCTTATCTATTTCTTCTGTTGTCATCCCAAAATGTTTTCCAAAACATGAAGCAGCCATCGCATTATAAATCATATGATGACCAGGAATTGGTATTATTGTTTCAAACTCTTCGTCAAAATATCTTATTGTAACTTTTGTTCCTTCAATTCCTAATGACTGATATTTAACTGCACAAACATCTCTATCTGTTTCTATTCCAAAGAAAACAGGCTTAACTCCTCTTACATCTTTTATCTGTGACAATTTGTCATCATCACCATTTAAAACTACATATGCATTTTCCTTAAGGTTATCAAACATTTCTGTTTTTGCCTTAAATACACCATCTCTATCTCCTAAATTTTCCAAATGACATGTACCAATATTTGTTATAACACACGCATCCGGTTTTGAAATTGCAGACAATCTGTGCATTTCCTCAAAATCACTAATTCCCATTTCAATAACAGCGATATCATGATTTTCTCTTATTTTAAGTATTGTTAAAGGCATTCCAATTTCATTGTTGTAATTACCTTGTGTTTTTAAAACATCAAATTTCTGTTCTAAAACAGACGCTATTATTTCCTTTGTGCTTGTCTTTCCAACACTTCCTGTTATTCCAATTATTTTACAGTCGAGTTGTTCTCTGTAAAATGCCGCAATTTCTTTTAATGCTAACGCTGTAGACTCTACCTTAATATAAGGATATTCTTCTGTTTCCAGAATCTTTTCTGACAATGTTACAAGCGCACCTTTTTCAAAAACCTGTGGAATAAATTTATGTCCATCCACAACATTACCAACAAAAGGTATATATAAATATCCTTCTTCTATTAGTCTGCTATCTTTTTCAACACCTGTTATTTCTTTGTCTAATAATGATTTATCTCCATAAAACTTACCATTACATGCCTTTGTAATGTTTTCAATTGTCATATTTTTCATCAATATTTCCTGTTGATTTAATATTAAATATATACGTTTATTATACTGTATTATTTATCGAATTTATTTCAAATAGCAATATTAACTCAACTTTCTCCTTAATTTTTACTTATATTTTTTCATTGAAACATTAATCAAATGTTCACAAAGCTGTGGAAATTCCATTCCCATTGCTCTTGCTTCCTGCGGCACAAGACTTGTAACTGTCATTCCCGGTAAAGTATTTACTTCTATACAATACATTGAGCCATCTTTTTTCATCAAAACATCTGCTCTCGAATAAGTTACTATTCCAAGTGCTTTACATGCTTCCTCTGCCAATTTCTGCATTTTCTTTGTAAGTTCTTCATTAATTTGTGCCGGACATACATCTTCTGTTGCACCCGGAAGATATTTATTCTTGTAATCATACCATCCTGTTTTTGGAATAATTTCAACTATCGGTAAAGCCTTTCCATCAACAACACCTACAGAAAATTCTCTTCCTTCAACAAATTCTTCAATTACAATTGTATCTTCTAATGCAAAACACTCTTTTAAAGCTGCATCGTAATCTTTTTCATCTTTTACAATAACTACTCCTACACTAGAGCCGCCATTGCTTGCTTTAACTACAACCGGAATCTTCATTCCATAATCACTTAAATTTGTACTTTCACCTTTCTTTATCCATATTCCTTTTGGAGTAGATACATTCTGAGCCATAAATATCTGCTTTGTAATACTTTTATCCATGGCTAATGCACTTGCAACACTTCCGTCTCCTGTATACTTTATTCCCTGCAGATCAAATGCAGCCTGACATTTTCCATCTTCTCCATTTGCACCATGAAGAGCCATAAATACAATATCTGCCTGCTGGCATATTTCAAATACATTTTCACCAAAGAAGCCTTTTCTTTCTTTCTTTACTTTATCAACATCTTTTGATAATTTCTGTAATTTTTCCTTTTCAGCCTGTACATCAAAATCACTTACATCTAAAAGATTTTTATTTTCATTTCCAAAAAATACGTCTAAAAGCACAGCATTATGTCCAATACTTCTTAAAGCATCACACACCATTGAACCTGAATTCAATGACACTTCTCTTTCTGTACTTGTTCCACCGCATAAAACTACAATATTCATTGTGTTACCTCCAATTTATTTATAGGCACAAATTACTACCGATATTTTCCTTTATTTTAATAAATAACATAATACATAATTACTTAAATGCCATTCAACATTTAACTATACCATAGTAATTTAAATATTCAAGCCACTTGAATATATATATTTGTCTATATATTCATCAAGTCTTTGTTTTTCTTCATCTGACACTTCAATTTCGTCATTTTCAATTCTATTTACCATATCAGCTGCAGTTTTCAAAATGCTTGCATCACTGTAAATATCACCTAGTTTAAACTCCATATCACCACTTTGTCTTACACCGAAGAAATCTCCCGGACCTCGTAATTTAAGGTCTTCGTTGGCTATTTCAAATCCATTATTTGAATGATTAAGTATTTCAAGTCTCTCAGAAGCTTTCTTTGTTTCTGAGGCATTAATAAAAATGCAATACGACTGATATTTTCCTCTTCCTACTCGTCCTCTAAGTTGGTGCAGCCCTGCAAGTCCAAATCTTTCTGCATTTTCAATCATCATAACTGTAGCATTAGGGACATTTACTCCAACTTCAACCACCGTAGTAGATACTAATATCTGTATTTCATTTTTAGCAAATCTATCCATTATCTCATTCTTCATTGCAGGCTTCATTTTTCCATGTAAATATTCTATGTTTATATATGGTGGAAATATGTTTTTTAATGTATCGCAATAGTCAATTACATTTTCACCTTCAATAGCTTCGCTAAATTCAACAGTCGGGCAAATTATATATGCCTGTCTGCCTTGTACTACCTGTTGTTCTATAAACTTATAAGCATTCGGTCTGTAATTTGTACCAACAACGCAGTTTTTGATTGGTAATCTGTTCGCTGGTAATTCATCAATTATTGATATATCCAAATCTCCATACATAATAATTGCAAGAGTTCTTGGAATCGGAGTTGCACTCATTACAATTATGTGTGGCATTGAACCTTTATTTGCAATAGATTCTCTCTGTCTTACTCCAAATCTATGCTGTTCATCAGTTATTACTAATGCTAATTTTTTATAATTTACTGAATCCTGAATCAATGCATGTGTTCCAATAATAATTGACACTTCTCCACTTTCTATCTTTGCATAGGCTTTCCTTTTTTCTTTTGCCTTCATTGAACCCGTAAGTAAAACAGTATTTATATTTAGTTCATTTTCTGCAATTAATTCATTAATGCTTTCCAAATGTTGTCTTGCAAGAACTTCAGTCGGTACCATTATTGCTCCCTGATATCCACTTAACGCTGCACTTATAAGAGCCAATGTTGCAACTATCGTTTTTCCCGAACCTACATCTCCTTGTATCAGTCTATTCATTACTTTAGAACCGGACATATCTTTTTCAATTTCATTCCATGTTCTAAGCTGTGCATTTGTCAGTTTATATGGCAAATCATTTATTATCGTTGAAATTACTTCTGAATTATTTATAACAAATCTATTTTCATTATCTTTATCACTATCTTTAAATTTTCTAAGTGAATATGTAAAATCAAAAAATTCATTAAAAATTATTCTGTCTTTTGCCTGCTTTAACTCCATTTTATTTTTAGGAAAATGAATCTGTATATATGCTTTGTTTATATCAAGCAGACCTCTCTCTTTAAGTACCGCATCTGGCATATATTCTTTAACCGGCAATTCAACTTTAATAGCCTGCACAACCGCTTTTGTAACCATTTTTTCAGTTAAGCCCGAAACTAGAGGATAAATAGGTTGCATTTTATCTAACAATTCTTTATATTCATTTATCTTATAAATTTTGGGCTGTTCTAAAACAAACGCTCCTCTATTTTCCTTAACCATACCTCTAAATACAAAACTTGATCCTGGTTTTAATGTGTTCTTAAGATACGCCGCATTAAACCACGTTGTCCGAATAACATTTTTAGTATCATCCTGTAAATACGCTGTTACAATTTGCAAATTACGAACACGTCTGATTTCAATTTGTTTGTAAACTATTGCTTTTACTGCACAAATTTGATTGCATTTTAAATCACGTATCCACAACGGCATTTCATATATATCATAATTCCTTGGATAGTATTTAAGCAGGTCATCCGTTGTATGAATGCCTGCTTTATTAAATACTTTTTCTGTTTTTTCTCCAATGCCCTTCAATTCATTTATATTCATATGATTGCTCCAAATCTGCTTTGTTAAATCATTTCTTATCATAACAATATGTATGATAACATATAAACATATTTTATCACATTTCTTATTAGGAAAAAACTTTTTATTTAATTAAATCCATTACAAATATTACTTTAAATAAATCTCCATCCAAAATAATACCAAATGTTCCACCGTGATTTTCAACTATACTTTGTGCTATAGATAATCCTAATCCACTACCTTCAGTACTTCTTGAAACATCACCTCTAATAAATCTTTCCGTTAACTGATCACTGTTAAAGTTCAACTGACTCTCAGAAATATTTTTAACTTCAACTCTTACTTTTGAGCCAACAATATTCGCATCAATATATACTCTTGTATTAGCCAAAGCATATTTGTAAATATTTCCATAAAGATTTTCTAATAATCTCCACATTTTTCTTCCATCAGCAAAAATATAAACTTCATCTTCCGGAAAATTTGTAACAATATTTAGTTTCTTATCTTCAAATTTTTCTTCATATTCACCTAAACTTTGTCTGATAAGTTCTGTAAGATTAATCTTTGTTTTTGTCAATTTAATTGTTCCGGAGCTTAACTTAGATGCTTCAACTAAATCATCTACAAGTATCTTCAAACGATTTGATTTTTCTTCCAAAATCTTTACATATCCTTGTGCCTTTTCATTTTCGAGTTCTTCCTGATCTAATAAATGAACGTAGTTAATAATTGATGTAAGCGGTGTTTTAATGTCATGTGATACATTAGTTATCAGGTCTGTTTTCATACGTTCATTCTTAACATTCTGATCAACTGCCTTATCAATTCCCATTCCAATACTATTTACACTATGTGCCATTCTACGGTTAATTCCAAAACAAAGCTTTTCGTTTATCGTTCTTTTTGTATCTCCGCTTGCAATCTTGTCTGTTTCTTCATTTATAAATTCATATTCAACCAAAAACTTCCACAATACAACTGCTAAAGCTACTGTTTCTATTAGCAATGCTATAACTAATAAACCAAAAGAATAAAATATGCTATAAATCGCACTGTCTATTAAAGCGACTGTAATAATCATTATCATAAAAATAATAACTTTAACCGTTGTTTTTAAATTAGTCCACAACGCTTCGCTTTTCTTAAATACAATATAAAGCAGACTTGTTCTAATGAGGGATTTTGCTTTTAATCTACGTATAATACTCATTACAAATTGAACGATGATTTCTGAGCATACAAAAATTATTGCTGATAAAACTATTTTAAGAATGTTTTGATTAATTACATTATCAATTTCATCAGTATAAAAACCTCTAGATGCTGCAGTAATAATTAAGGCCAAAACAACACCTGATACTGCAACTAAATCCCACCATGAATAATCAATAGTATATAAATATGCCGGTTCCTTCCATTTCTTTTTACCGGTTACAATTGCCAGCCCAATGCCTGCTATACCTGCAATCACACAACTAAGGCCAAGAATAACAATCATAATATTATATTGCATAATTTCTTTTTTTGAAGTAACGACATCTTTTACGTAATAACTTAAATTAGTGTCATATGGATACGTTGTATTAACAGCCATTAAAACATATAAATCATTATAATCCGTAAATGTTTTACACTTGCTGTTAAATATTTCTGCAGAGAAAAACTGTTTATCCAAAGTACAGATTTTTATATCATTTAACTGGTCGTAAAGAAAATATTCTTTATATTCATTTGATGTAAGAATCTTTTCTGCATCCTGTGTATTATATTCTATATGCTGGCCATCTACATCAGTGTATGCTATCTTGTATGATACGTTAGAATCTACATTGCTCATATATTGGCTTGAATATTTATATAACGAATAGTCACAAAAGAAATTAAATATTGCTTTACTTTCCGTCGAACTATATTCAGGATTTCTATCCATAAAATCCTGTAAATTATAATCACTTGAATACTCTAAATAATCACTATATGCATTATTGTCGTCTTCATATCTGCCATTATCATAATAATCACTATTTCCATAATAGTCACCCATATTATACTCTAATGAAATATCCTGTTTATCATACATTTCAATCAATTGCTTTATAGTATAACTGGAGTTAGGCAATACCGCATTTTCATCTTTACCATATTTATCATAATATGTTGCAATATTTCCAACATCTGATAACAATGCTGAAAATGATGATTCAACAATATTATTGTAATTTCTCATTGCCTCATTTCTGGACATTATAGTTTTATCGTTAAACTCGAAGTACATAGAAGAATAACATATTCCCACAATTCCTATGGCAATTAAAATATTAAAAATTGTTTTCCATTTTTTCATAAGGTACACTCCTACATTTTTTCGATTTTATATCCTAATCCCCAAACTACTTTTAAGTATCTTGGTTCTTTCGGATTAATCTCTATCTTTTCTCGAATGTGTCTTATGTGAACAGCTACAGTGTTGTCAGCAGAAATTGCAGGTTCATTCCAAACACTTTCATATATCTGCTCAATTGTATAAACTCTTCCCGGATTCTTGATAAGCAGAAGCAAAATGTTATATTCATATGGTGTTACTTTTACAGGTTCACCATCAACCGTAACCATTTTTCTGTCATCATCAATCTCAAGACCTCCAACAACATATGTATTACTTTTCTTTTCAGCTATATTTCCAAACTGTGTATATCTTCGTATCTGTGATTTAACTCTGGCAACCAACTCTAACGGATTAAACGGCTTTGTAATATAATCATCCGCTCCCACATCAAGTCCTACTACTTTATCTGAATCTTCTGATTTAGCCGATAAAATAATAATGGGTATACTACTGTTTTCTCTGATTTTTAAAGTGGCTCTTAATCCATCAAGCTTAGGCATCATTACATCAATTAATAGAAGCTGTACCTCGTTTGACTTCAATTTTTCAATTGCTTCAAATCCATCGTAAGCCTTAATTACATTATAACCTTCTTTTGATAAATAAATATCAATCGCTTCTACGATTTCTTTGTCATCATCACATACTAATATGTTGTACATTTTTCTGCTCCTTTTCTAAAACACATTCTATTTGATTATAGAATATCTAATGATTTTTAAATTCCGTCACTCAATTTCTTAAGATTTAATTATGATTAAATTCTAAGTTCTAGTTTTGTTTACTTCTGCGCTTTTCTTTTTACCTTTATAATCAGTTTACTTATACGCTTTTACTTTTACCTTTATAGTCTTGCTAAAGCTTCCATAAATTTTCTTTTTATTATTCTTCTTAAAAGCTCTAGCTTTTACATAATATGTCTTTTTGCCTGCAAGTTTCTTGATTGTATATTTATTTTTCTTACATGTTACTACATGTTTTTTCTTGAAATTTTTCTTTAAAGAATATACTATTTCAAAACCTGATGTACCTTTAGCCTTAGATAATTTTACATTAATTTTGTTCTTCAAGCCTTTTGCCTTAATATTTACTTTTGCAGGAACAATATTAAATGTAACCTTCTGTATTCCCTTGTAAATACCTATTCCATTAATTTTAACTGTGGCTTTACCGATTTTTTTGTTATTTTTATATGTTATTGTATAATCAATGCCTTCTCTTAAAGTTACATCTCTATATGTGATTTCAATATTGTTAAATGTAATATTTTTACCTGTGTACACTTTCTTTTTTGGCACACCGTTTACTGTTGTCATAGTAATGAATTTCTGTAATCTTGGTTCAGCAACTGCATTACCATTGCAATAAGACATAACTCTGCTTATATCTCCTGAGAATAAAGCATAAGCACCTGCATTATTTACAACATTATCAATTCCACCTTTACCACTTAGCACAACTGAACATGCATTAGTAATTGAAACTCCCGGCTTATCAGGAACAATGATTGCATGATTTAAATATGAAGATGATTTTGTAAAGTTTGCATAAACTCCCATTCCATATGCATGATGTTCATTTACCTGTGGTGCAACATAATAACCTGCATATCCCTGAACATCACCATTCATCCATGACTCCTGATTAGGAACATCATATGGCAATTCACACTGATACATAAATGTTTTTCCATTTTCACCATTCCAAATAGTCTGATACTCCTGAAAATGTTCAACCATTAAAGCATATGCCGTAACATTATCTCCATTTACAATAACACCAGTCTTACTTGTGTTTTTATCCCAGCCAACTTCTTTTCCATGGTCTGCTCTCCATACCCAGAAATTGTCACAAATAACATCACTACTGTTAATTGTAAGGCAAGTTTCTACCTTACATGCTGTTGTATCTGCACCACCAACTCTGAAATATAAGTTAGCCAAAGTAATTGGATTATCTTTATGACTTACATTTTTATTATTTCCTACAGTCATAAGTGATTTTCCGTTCTGTGTTCCTGCATCAAACATTACATCAGCAACAATAACGCCTCCGACATCACCAACTGTAAGACACTGATTTGTTCCTGTCTGCTTAAGTGTTGCATAACCTAATCCAAGAACTATTGTATTTTCTTTTGTTACATTAATAGGCTCACTAATGTTATAAATTCCAGGTGTTAAAATCAAATTTTTACCCTGATTTAACTGCGCATTGATTGTTGCCGCACTATCCTGTGGATTTGCAATATAAAATTCATCAATTGGAATAAATTTACCTTTTACTCCATTTTCCCATGAAGTACCTATGCAATCTTTTCTTATTTCAGGAACATAAACACCATATCCTTTATTTTCATCATAAACTACAAAGGGCTTTTCCTGAATTTCTTCTGTTTTTTCAGTTTTGGTAAATGGTACATTCGGCCACTGTCCATTAGGAACTCCATTAGACATTCCGACAAAATTAATATTCCATACACCGCCGTCCCAGAAATTACAAGATGAATTTCTAGTAAGCCACTGCTGTTGTGACCACGCAGTTACAGTATTGCTTATCTTTGAATCCGCTAAAAATCCACCACTCGCATATCCGCCGTATTCCTGAATTGCAAGATTTCCTTTAACGTTCATTCTTCTAAATGATGTTCCCTGTGAAACCGCCCATACTGACTGTTTTTCTCTACTTGTACTTGTTGATATATCTAATGTAAGATTTTCTACACTTCTCCAAAAATTACATGTTGCGTTATAATTTATATCTCCATTAGGCTTTCTTGAAGTCATCCATTCAGCCTTTGAATTTACATTTCCAATAACAGTATCTTCCGGTGATATACCAAGTCCTGAAACCTCAGTATAAAAGCCTGTTTCTACATGTAAATCCTGACTATATGTACCTGGTTTAAACAAAACAGCATATCTTTCTGTTCCAAATTGATTCTTCTCCTGCTTAGAATAAATTTCATCAACTTTTTTCTGAATACTTTCTGTTGAATCACAAGTATCAAATACATAAACATTTGTTCCAAATATTGATGTAGCATTTACATCTGCATTTGCTACTGTTTTTGTTCCGGCAAGCACCGCTGCACTTGCAACTAAAAGCATTCCGGCTTTTCCCATTTTCTTAAATAATGTGTTCATTTTCCCTCCATCATTTCTTATTGTTTCTTATTTTCTAAACCCTTTTCATAAATTATTAAGCATTTAAATATGATAACATATTTTAATATTGCGGTCAAAAATTGTAATATCTTTTTATCAAAAAAGTGCCGACAAAACATTTATATGTCTGTCAGCACTTCTTTAAAATATATCTATATATAACTTTATTAAATTGATGTAGGGTTAAAATCTCCCCACTTTGATGCCTACATCATTCCCATTCCCGGATTTGCAGGCATAGCCGGTGCATCTTCCTTTATATTTGCAACAACAGATTCTGTTGTTAATAATGTGCTAGCAACACTTGTTGCATTCTGTAATGCACTTCTTGTAACCTTTGCAGGGTCAAGGATTCCGGCATCAACCATCTGTACATATTTTTCATTATATGCATCAAATCCGTTTCCAGGCTCTGATTCGCGTACTTTATTTACGATAACTGAACCTTCAAGTCCGGCATTCTGTGCAATTGTAAATAATGGTGCTTCAAGGGCTTTAAGAATAATCTGTCCGCCTGTCTTTTCATCACCTTCTAATGTTTCAACTAATTTAGCAACTTTCTTTGATGCATGAATATATGCAGAACCACCACCTGAAATAATTCCTTCTTCTACAGCAGCTCTTGTAGCATTTAAAGCATCTTCCATACGAAGTTTCTTTTCCTGCATTTCAGGTTCTGTAGCAGCACCAACTCTGATAACTGCAACTCCACCTGCCATCTTAGCAAGTCTTTCCTGTAATTTTTCTCTATCAAAATCAGATGTTGTTTCAGCAAGCTGAGCTTTAATCTGAGCAATTCTTCCCTGAATTTCTTCAGAATTTCCTTCGCCATCAACGATAATTGTATTTTCTTTCTGAACCTTAACTGATTTAGCACGACCAAGGTCTTCAATCTTAGTTTCAGCAAGTGATAAGCCTAATTCTTCTGAAATAACCTGACCACCTGTAAGAATTGCAATATCTTTTAACATTTCTTTTCTTCTGTCACCGTATCCAGGAGCCTTAACTGCAACCACGTTAAATGTTCCACGAAGTTTATTAACAATTAATGTTGTAAGAGCTTCACCTTCTACATCTTCAGCAATAATTAAAAGCTTTGAGCCGCTCTGTACAATCTGTTCAAGAATTGGTAGAATTTCCTGAATATTTGAAATCTTCTTATCTGTTATTAAAATATATGGATTATCAAGGTTTGCTTCCATCTTTTCCATATCTGTTGCCATATATGCTGAAATATATCCTCTGTCAAACTGCATACCTTCAACAAGGTCAAGCTCAGTTTTCATTGTCTTTGATTCTTCAATTGTGATTACACCATCGTTAGAAACTTTTTCCATTGCATCTGCAACCATTTCTCCGACTTCTTCATCTCCGGCTGAAATTGCAGCTACTTTAGCAATCTGTTCCTTACCTGTAACCTTACTACTCATTTCTGAAATTGCCTTAACAGCTTCATCTGTAGCTTTCTGCATACCCTTTCTTAAAATAATTGGGTTAGCACCTGCAGCTAAATTTTTCATTCCTGCATTAATCATAGCCTGTGCTAAAACTGTAGCTGTTGTTGTTCCATCACCTGCAACATCATTTGTCTTAGTAGCTACTTCTCTAACCAACTGTGCACCCATATTTTCAAATGCATCTTCTAATTCAACTTCTTTAGCAATTGTTACACCATCATTAGTAATAAGTGGTGCACCATATGATTTATCTAATACAACATTTCTTCCTTTAGGTCCAAGTGTTACTTTTACTGTATTTGCCAACTGATTTACTCCGGCTTCTAAAGCAACTCTGGCATCTGCTCCAAATTTAATTTCTTTAGCCATTTTTATAACCTCCATTCAAATTTCCAATTTATAAGTATGATATTAAAACTATTCAACTACAGCTAAAATATCGTTCTGTCTAACTATAATATATTCCTCGCCATCTAATTTAACTTCATTTCCTGCATATTTTGAATATATTACTTTATCTCCGGCTTTAACCTGCATTGTTACTTCTTTACCGTCTACAACTCCACCGGGACCTACAGCAATTACTTCTGCCTGTTGTGGTTTTTCCTGTGACTGTGTTGTTAAAATAATCCCTGACTGTGTCTTTTCTTCAGGTTCAGCCTGTTTCAATACTACTCTGTCTCCTAATGGTACTAATTTCATTTAAAACTACCTCCTTTTCAGTTTGTTAGCACTCTTTCTTTTTGAGTGCTAACCCAATAACCTAATAATATATCAATTATTTCAAATATGCAACCCCTTATTTTTATTTTTTATTGTCACTTTTCTTCTTTTTATCTGTTTTCGTTCCAATTTTAGCATCTCTTCCAAAGCAGAATAAATACTGCTGTGCATAGCCTCCATACTCACCATAATGATTAGATGCGAATTTTTGTATTTCCTCTTTACTTGTCTCTTTTCCAAAATAAATGGCTTCCATTATACGTTTAATCCACACATCAATAGGAAATGCATTTCTATATCCAAGTCCAAATAGCAAAACACAGTTTGCGACTTTATCTCCCACTCCCTTTATTGACTTTAATAATTCTCTTCCATCTTCTTCTTTTAGATTTGCAAATAATTCTTCATTTATTTCACCCAAAGCAAGTTTTTGTGATGCATCATATAAATAAGGTGCCCTAAATCCGGTCTTCATTTCCCTAAATGCTTCTTCTGTTATTTTTCCTAACTTTTCAGGATTTGGGAAACTATAGTATTTTTCATCATTTACCTCACCAAGATATTCACCATATTGTTCACTTATTCTTTTTACAATCTGCTTGATTTGAGGTATTTGTTTGTTTTGTGAAATAATAAAAGATATTAGCACTTCATGGAAATCCTGATTTAAAATTCTAACTCCATATTTTTCTTTAATTGCACTTTCTAATTTATTATCCTTCTTTAACAAATATGATTTAATTTCATCATAATTTCTATCTAGATCAAAATAATTAATCCATATTTTTTCTACATCTTCCTTTGAAGTATTATAAAATATAAGTTGATTTTCATCTTGTTTTATATGAAGCATTTTATTTTTTGCAACAATAACATATTCTTCTTTATCTAACTTATAAAATCTAAAACACTGACCACATTCTAATGTCTGTTCCAAATCAAAATCTTTAAGTTCATTTATTAGAATATTTTTTCCATTCTCTGTAATTTTCATTTGTTTTTCCTCTTTTCTTACGAATATTTAACTAATCTAATAGGTAGAGTATCATTTTTATTATTCACATTCAATATAGATATTTATGTAAATTTATTACATTCTATTTTTTAGCATATGTAATAAATTTACATAAGTTTATTTTTACTCACTTTTTACTCACACAATAACTTATGACATTATGTCCTCATTTATTTAATAAATAATATTAAAATTGTCATAATTTCTTTACATTATTTAATGTATTTCTCCTTTATTTTAGTCCAAAATAGTTATATAATTATATTAAAATGTTGGCAACGAAAGGAGACTGTATTATGGGATTTTTAAAAAAATTAGTTGGTTCAGCCGCTATTATTGGTGCTGCTGTTGGAGGGGTATCTTATTTAAAGAAGCGCAAAGAGGAAAAATACACTGAAGATGATATTTTTGAAGACTTTGATGACGAAAAGATTTTTGATATTAAAACAAATTCTAACAAAAACGGAACTCAGAAAATAACAATTACATTTAATTCTAACAAAGCTAAATCAATGGCTAATAATGCTGCTGATAAAGTATTAGAAGCTGCTGATTCTGCTAAAGAAAAAATTGTAGATGCTGTTGGCGAAGAAAAATATGATTCTGCTGTAAAAAAAGTAACTGATGCTGCTACTTTTGCTAAAGATAAAGCAAATGATGCAAAAGACAAAATCACAGATTTTGTTGGTGAAGACAGAATTGACAACGCTAAAGATTTATTCAATGATGCCGTTGATTTTGCAAAGGATAAAACATCTGAATTAATTGATAAAGTAAAGAATTATAATAATGAAAATGATTTTGTTGATACAGATTATAGTGACATTGATGATTTTGAATCATTAGATGATGACTTTGTTGATGAATCTGACGATTTAAATAACGACTTTGATGAAAATTACTCAGATAATGATGATTTTGTTTCATCTGTCAAATTAGAGGAAGATGAGGCTTCTTCATTTAATGACGAAACATTTGATAACAATGACATACCTTCTGAAGAAAATCATATTTTCGAAGACATTGATGATATAAAGCAAGACGATGATTCATTTGAAGATACAAATATTTCTGAAGAAGGCACAGATATATTTGAAGAAGAATCTGTACCAAATGTTACGGAACATAATACCGAATCAAGTATAACTGACGATGAAGAATATGATACTGAATCTAATATTACCGATGATGAACTTGATAATAAAAGCAGTATTTCAGATAATACCTCAGAAAATCAGGCTGCTACAGAACCTGATGAATTTAATGAACTTGATGACGAATTAAACGATGATACATTTGATAATATCGAAGTAAATAATGATTCTTTAGATAGTAATGAATATGATAATGGAAAAGATTCTGATATTGTTGAAGAGCATTTCTCTTTTTTAAAAAAGTCATCCGATAAGAGCGGTGATAACACATCTAAGGAAGATACTGATTTCTTAGATGATGAACTTGATGAAATCTAAATAATATAAAAGGAGCCATTACAGTATGATATTTCCGGTATGGATAAGAAGTATCATCTCAATTGGCTCCTTTTATTAATTTGGGCTCATAAAAAAATCTCCCAATCTAGGGAGATTTTTTACATAGTAAAACCGGAAAAGTAAATTTCGCAGTTTATACAAATATATTTTACAATAAATGAGCTCTTAATTCTTCTCCACTCATTTCGCTTAAATATGCAGGTGCAATATCTAATACTGTCTTACAGCCTTTCTGTCCTTCATCATAAAGACGCTTAGCAGCTCTTGCATATGCAATTAAAACACTTGTAGTAAATTCAGGATTTGAATCTAATTTTAAACTGTATTCAATAATATGATTATGTTCCTTATTCATTCCTGTTTTTCCTGAACGGATTACAAATCCACCATGTGCCATTCCGCTATGATTCTTTTCTAATTCTTCTTCGCTAATGAAATGAACTGTTGTATTGTAATCTGAGAAATAGTTTGGCATTTCTTTGATTTCTTTTTCTACTGCAGCGGCATCTGCACCTTCTTCTAATACAACAAAACATTCTCTTTCATGCTTATCTCTTGTTGTAAGTTCTGGATTTTCGCCCGATCTAACTCTTTCTAAAGCACTTTCTACAGGAATTGTATACTGCTTTGCATTCTTAACGCCTTTAATTCTACGAATTGCATCTGAATGTCCCTGACTAACACCTTTTCCCCAGAATGTATAATCTTTTCCATCTGGAAGAATTGCATTTGCATAAACTCTGTTAAGCGAGAACATTCCAGGATCCCAACCTACTGAAATAACTGCTATTTTTCCAGCTTCCTTTGCTGCCTTATCAACTGCCGCAAAATGTTCAGGTATTCTTGCATGAGTATCAAAACTATCAATTACGTTAAACATTGAAGCAAACTGTGGAGTCTGTACAGGAAGATCTGTAGCACTACCACCACATAAAATCATAACATCTATCTTATCTTTCCAGTCTGCTGCTTCATCAATATGACATACCGGAACATTTTCTGTTAAAATAGTTACATTCTTAGGATCTCTTCTTGTAAACACAGCAACTAATTCCATATCATTAGCTTCTTTAACTGCACATTCTACACCTTTTCCCAGGTTTCCATAACCTAAAATACCAATTCTTGTTTTCATTTCAGTCTCCTTCGTTAATATAATATATATTTTACTTAATCAGCACTTGCAATCATTAGTCTTCTTTAATTGACATATTGTAAGTTTTCGCCACAAAAAATTATAGAATTTTTCCACTGATTTGACAATACTTTATATTATATTTTCTATAATTCTTTAATTTTTTCAAGAATACTTTTGATGCCTTGCTAAATACTGCATGTTTTTTCCATACTAAAGCTAGATTGCAAAAAAAGAAGTGTATTTAATTCACAATGAAAATAAATACACTTCTTAGGCTTATATATTTTTTATATATTATTTACTATTTGCTTTATATCCTCTAAATTGTCTGCGAAAAAAATTCCTTCTTGTCTTTGTTTAGACGAAAATTCTTTTTCAATCATATGGTTTAACAATTCTTTTAAACTGTTATAATATCCATCCAAATTATATAAAATGCAAGGATTATTAAGCTGTTTCATTGAAATTTTACACATAACTTCAGACACTTCTTCCAGAGTACCTGTACCACCTGGAAAAGCCACAAATACATCTCCTAATTCTATCATTTTAGTTCTTCTTTCTGACATATCTTTTGTAATAAATAATTTGGTTAATCCCTCATGTTGAACTTTTGCATCTATAAAAAATTGTGGTTCAACTCCTATAACTTTGCCACCTGCATTTAATACACTGTCTGCAAGTTTTCCCATAAGTCCTGTTTTAGATCCACCATACACAAGTGTGTTGCCACTTATTCCAATCCATGTTCCCAATTCTTTAATTGCCCTTTTAAATGTTTTATCATTTCCGTCTGATGCCCCAAGATAAACTGTAATATTCATTTCAATACCTCTTTCGTAATTTAATTCTAAACTTCTGTCCCAACTTCAATTAAGTTTCCATCTAAATCATAAAATCTTATAACTTTTTGTCTCCAACTATTTGTCATAAGTTTATTAATTTTTCTATATCATTAACAACAATTAAAGCATTCCTTGATATCATAAAAACGACTCCTATACATATCAGTCTTATTTTATTATATTATTTTTTCACTACCTCATAACAAGCAAAAAAATTTTATTTATTTCATTCTTCATCCGTAACACCGTTTGTTTTGCACAATGTTCTTACTAATGCATCCTTTGAATTTTTCCATGGTTCATCTTTATATCTATAATCAAATTTTTTTATAAACCATTCTACATCCTCAATTGTTCTATCTAGATTTTTTTCAAATATTTCTATAGTCATTTTATTAAATTCGTCAAATTTATTTCCCGATAATTCTTTATCAGCATATTTAAGTAAAGCATTTAAATGCTCAAAGCAAAATCCTTTACAATTCTTATATAATTCTAAAAAATCTTTATCTTCTTTTTTCCATAAATATAGTATCGTGGCAACATATCTGTCAAATGTATCATTTAAACGGTCACATACGAAACAACTTCCATTTAATTTATCCAGATATTCAGTTATTGGCTTCTTTTCTTTCTTTTTAAATAATCCACCTGAAGATTTCTCCTTAGGCAGCGTATCAACCTGCTTTTTTACATTCTTTAAATGTGTTTCCATTATTAGAGCAAGTCCTAATCTGTTATTGTATTCGTATAACTTTTTTACATGTCTTGTGCAGTAGCCTTTTTCATCAGTTTCAAATCTAATATAGTCCTCCATATAACTTGGTCCCATAGCAAAAGAGATATTATCATTTTCTATATCATCTCTCATTTTACATAATGGACACTCGCAATCTACTTTAAATGCATCCATTACAGGTATTGTATATAATTTTTCTTCCATTCTTCATTCTCTCCATTTTTTAATCTTTTTACATTTTTATATTAATTCGTAGCGTATAATTTAAAATAATTCTATTTGTATAATTTAAGTTAATTCTCTTTGTTTAATTAAAACTAATAAAAGGTTGAAAAGGATTTCTCCTCCTCAACCTTTTATTTGCTTTATTTAGGTAATTTAAAAGAACTCTTTAATGAAACTATTCTGTTATATACCGGTTTTTCTTTTGTATAATCTTTAATATCTGCACAGAAGTAACCCTGTCTTACAAACTGGAATTTGTCTTCAGGCTCTGCATCAACAAGTCCCTGTTCCAAATAGCATTTCTTTAATACTGTAAGTGAATTTGGATTAAGGTTAAGAGAACCATCTTCATTAAGTTTTCCTTTTTCTTCATCAACTATATTTTCATATAATCTTACTTCAGCTTCAATAGCATGTCTTGCTGATACCCAATGAATTGTTCCTTTGACCTTACGTGCTGTAAAATTATTACCACTTCTTGTTTCCGGATCATAAGTACAATGTACTACTGTAACATTGCCATTTTCATCCTTTTCGTAATCTACACATTTTACAAAATAAGAATGCATAAGTCTTACTTCATTTCCCGGGAACAATCTGAAATATTTCTTAGGTGGTTCTTCCATAAAGTCTTCTCTTTCAATATATAGTTCTTTACAGAATGGAACTTTTCTACTTCCTAATTCTTCATTTTCAATGTTATTAACTACATCAAACCATTCAACCTGGTCTTCCGGATAATTGTCAATTACAAGCTTAATTGGATCTAATACAGCCATCATTCTTGGTTTCTTAGTCTTTAAATCTTCTCTAATGCAATATTCTAACATTGCATAATCAACTGAACTATTGCTCTTTGATATACCACAAAGTTCAACGAAGTTCTTAATTGATTCAGGAGTAAATCCTCTTCTTCTAAGTGCTGCAATAGATACTAAACGTGGATCATCCCATCCATCTACAATTCCATCTTCAACTAATTTTTTAATATATCTTTTTCCTGTGATTACATTTGTCAAATATAACTTTGCAAATTCAATCTGTCTCGGAGGATTAGGGTATTCAAGTTCTGTGACTACCCAATCATATAAAGGTCTGTGATCTTCAAATTCCAATGTACAAATAGAATGTGTTACATGTTCAATTGCATCTTCAATAGGATGAGCAAAATCATACATTGGATAAATGCACCACTTATCTCCTGTATTATGATGTGTCATATGAGCCACTCTATAAATAATTGGATCTCTCATATTAATATTAGGAGATGACATATCAATCTTAGCCCTCAATACCTTTTCACCATCTTTATACATTCCATTCTTCATGTTTTCAAATAGTTCTAGATTTTCTTCAACACTTCTGTCTCTATATGGGCTGTTCTTTCCAGGTTCAGTTAATGTACCTCTATATTCCCTAATTTCTTCAGGTGTTAAATCGCATACATATGCTTTACCTTTTTTTATTAACTTAACAGCTGCCTCATACATCTGATCAAAATAATTAGATGCAAAAAATAATCTGTCTTCCCAGTCAGCTCCAAGCCACTTTATATCTTTTAAAATTGACTCTACAAATTCTGTCTTTTCTTTTGTAGGATTTGTATCATCAAATCTCATATTAAATTTACCATTATATTTCTTAGCCAAACCATAATTTAAAAGAATTGACTTAGCATGTCCAATATGAAGATATCCATTTGGTTCAGGTGGAAATCTTGTCTGAACATGATCAAATCTTCCTTCTTCCAAATCTTTGTCGATAATCAATTCAATAAAGTTTTTAGTTACTTCACTTTTCACGTTTTCTTTTTCCATTTTGTATGTCCTCCAGCGTTTAGAATATAAACGTTTTCATAATTATTAGATTATACAATAAAATTTTTTCCATTTCAACATCAAGTATGCATTGTTTTAGGCATATTTAGTCAAATATCAATGCTTTTACTGTTAAATCAAATGTTTTATAAAATAAATTTTTCAAGCATTCTTCTTAACACATATTCATGTCCGGCCATAACAATTGTATCATCATTAATTCTTAAAACGGCAGTTCTTACAAAATTCCAACCAACACCAAGTTCAATACCACCATGTGTCTCACAATTTCTGATTATTCTTTTTCTTTCATTTTCACTCATTGCAAGTAATTTCATATTATCTTCTTTATCAAATTGTATTATCGGATATCCGCCATGATATCCAACCAATTTTAAATTTTTCAAATTAAAAGTTTTGCTCCATTGTTCTAATATCTCTTCCAAAATTTATCTCCTTAAATTTTATCTTTTCATAATCTTTATTCATTATTAATTGTCTATTCTAAGAATTATAACACAATAAGGCAAAACTTTCATTTTTTTGTAAATACAAAGAAACAGGTTTTATGAAAGACATCTTTCTAAAAACCTGTTTCTTTTCAAAATCTAAACCCTTTCGTAACACTTTGTTACGATAGTAATTTAACATATTTAATATAATAAATATAGTATTTATATTTTAAAATATGTATCATTTTTTATATGTGAATGTAATTACAGATAAAAATACACTAAAATAACTTCTTTTTTGCATTGTCAAAAAAACTGTCAATTTATATATCTTTTTATCGCATTTATTATTTGATATGTTTCTGAATAAAATTAACTACTAACTTTCTTGTTTCTCCCAATGCATTCGATGTTTCAAATTTTCTTTCAGGATGCCACTGCAAAGCTAATATCTTCATTTCATCAGAACCAAATGCCTCTATTGTCTGATTTTCTTTATCAATTGCAAGAGGCTTAAAACACGGAGCTAATCCATCAATTGGAACTACGTCCTTGTGATAGTTGTTTACTATAATTGTTCTATCTTCTTCCACAAGATATACTTCGTGATCCACTCCTCTTGGTCTTTCTACCGGCAAATCAGGATGATAAAGTAACTTTCCGCCAAACAAAGCATTCATATACTGCATTCCTCTACAAGTTGCGATAATTGGAATTTCCTGCTCAATACAATGTCTTATTAATTTTTCTTCCATTGCGTCTCTATGCGGCTGTAATTCTTCGTTATGAGGCCTGTCATAAAATTTACATGGAAGAGCTCCTCCACCTACAACAATAAGTAAATCACATTGTCTTTCAAATAATTTACCTACATTTTTAACATGATTTGAAGCCGGCTGTGGAATAAATCCAAGCAATTCGTAAAATCTTATATATGCAGATTCTAATACATCAGTTGAATCTCCATATTGATTTACGCCTTCTCTTTGAGTAATCAGTGCTCGCAAATCCTCACACTGCATCCCTTCTTTAATACTGCCATTAGCACAGTCTAATTCCATGTAGTTCATAGATGCCGCATAATTATATATTTTTTCACCACATCCGATTGCTGCCGGGATTTCAAACTCAGCACATCTTATAGCCATATGGCTTGCCATTCCACCATATTTTGTTATAAATCCCTTTATTCCTTTTGTAAAAATCCATTCATATCCGGGATCAGCCTTTGGAATCATTACAATTTTATCCATAAGGTCTTCATCTGTTTCCCTTTCAAGATTTACTACTTCTCCCTCAACTTTTTGTGATGTAATAAAATTTGGTCTTGCCTCATTTACAGGAATAAACGAAACACCTAACTTAGATAAAATGACATCCGGTAAAATGATGTTTAACTTATCATAATATTCTTTTCTATTATTTACTATTGTATCCGTTAAATATTTTTTAATTTCAGCTACTTTTAATTTCTTACAATGCTTTAAATCCTCTACTGTAATATATGACAGGCTTTTTCTGTCAATTTCAAGTAATTTGCCTAAATTCTGAATTAAATCAATTACAAGACTTAAAGATTTAGTAAATTCGAATTTAAAAAATTCTCTTCCCTCAATTGCAGAAACAAGGAAATTATTAAATTCCTTTGGATGAATATCAAATCCAATAGAAGTAAGTGCTTCTTTCAACCTGTTTTCATCTAAACCTTTAGATACATTCTTATCTTTGTAGTTTTTATTCTTCTCCGTTACCGGTCTGAAAACCATCTGATTATAACTGTCTGTACGAATATCATAAGTGCCACTTCTTAAATGTCCATATATTTTATTAAATTCATTTCTAGACATTAACCCCAATGAAAACTTGTGGAAATCATAATCAAATTTTGATGAAACAGTATTAATTGATTTCATAAACTCATCTATTTCATCATTTGTAAACCATCCTGCTTCTACTAATGAACTGCAGAATGACTTTGCCATAAATGCCATTCTTGCCTGTCTTGTAAACTGTGGTGTACCAAGACTTTTTATGGCATCTAAAAGTTCTGTTATATCTTCTAATATTCTATGAATATTATTTGTTTCTGAATCCAAAGATGCTATTCTTTTTCTTTCATTTTCCAAATGATTAATATCTGCATTATCTTTCATTGATATTAATCCGTGTTTTTCAATTGTATTTAAAGTAAGTTTATGAAGTGCCTCTACAATTGTATTTCTTTCTACTCTTGTAAATCCATTTTCAAGTAATTCTTTTGTTCTGTTTTCTGTATTAAAATCATAACTTGTGTAAACTATTTCAAATTCAATTTTGTCATGAGCAGTTGTGTCCTGTTTCAATTTATTTACGTAAAAATCAACAAGTTTTAAAGCTAATTTTTCACTAATCTCAGCAGGTATTAATGAATAAAACGAATATTGTATACTTATATATGGTTTTACACCAATCTTGTACATCAGTTCTTTCTCTAATTTCTTATATCCCATTGGCACAAGGCCCTGATTCCATGCCCTTGATGTAATAATTTCTCTATATAATGAATAATCAAGATTTCTAGGACTTGTTCCAATAATTTCTGAAGGATTCCAAAATGCCATATCAGATAGAATCATTGGTTGTCCGTCAAGACTGCATTCTATTCTATCATAATCCTTTTTTACGTCATTTAATTTACTATAGAAATCATTAATGGCATTAATCGCATTCTTATTTTTTGTATTTGCAACCAAAGGTCTAACCTGAAAAATTATTACTTCATTTTTCTTATTTACTGCAAATTCAATATCTAATGGTATTTTCAATAAATCTTCGATTTCCTGAACTGATTCAAGAAGATTTTTCCATGCTGTATTTAACTCTGAAAGTTCCGTATTTCTTGCAATCCATAAAGTCTTTCCGCCTTTTCCACTTGTTACGGAATCCGTAGAACCGCTATCATCATAATTTATCAGATAATATGGTCGTTGTCCCTGAATATCATAAGTAAACAAAACACCACTATACAGTACATCTACAGCCTGATGCTGAATTAAAACCTGTTCATCTTCAATATCATCAATATCTAAAGTGTATGATTTAAGTACAGTATCTATTGCATTAATAATTGCTGTTTCATTAGTTGAATCTACATCTAAAATACTTGTGTAATGACCTGCATTTGATTTTACAAAACAGTCTTCATTTGTAGATGAACTTCTTACAACTATTTTTTCACCTTTAAATTTTTCAATTATCTTATCAGCTGTTTTTTTCTTATCACGATGATATTCTTTAGCTGTTATAATAAGCATTTCTTCAATATATCCTAATTTAATTACTTCATTTAAGGCTTTAAGGGTATTAGCCTTAGTAGATATAAATTTTATTGTCTGCTTATTATCTCTGTCTCCTAAATTTCCAATATAATCTCTATCCATATTTTCAATCCTTTTTGTACCTAAAACTAATTTTCTTCAGTTACATCTTTTAGTTCTCCACCGTCCGTTACAATCTTCAACCACTCTTTTGCCTTTGCTACTGTTTCTTCATTAGGAACCATTACATAAGCTCTCTTACTTGGAACTGAATATGTGAAATTTGACTGTCCTGAACCTGATACATTATAGCTTTGAATATTCTACTCGTATCCATTTGCCAATTGGAATTTAACAAATTTCTGAATGTTTTTCTTGCTAACGCTTGTCTGAAAACTTTCACTTATGCTTTCAAGTATTTTCTGATAATTATTCAAAATGCTTGGGGATGCACATTTTGATATCACACCTTTAATTACAGACATCTGATTCTTTCCACGCTGTACGTCACCTCTTGCAAATGATTTTCTTTCTCTTGCAAATACTAATGCCTTATCGCCATTCATATTATAATTAATTCCCTGACTATAGCTATATCCTTTTGCTGAGAAAGCACATTCAGAATCAACATCTATTCCACCTAATGCATTAATAATATCTTTAAATCCGTCAAAATTAACTCTCACATAGTAATCAATATCAATATCATAAAGCATTTCTAATGTTTCCATTGATACATCTACGCCATATAAACCTGCATGTGTAAGTTTGTCTCTTACTCCGTTTGAATTAGACAAAGGAACATAATAATCTCTAGGTGTTGAAAGTAATAAAATCTGTCTGGTCTGTGGATTTACTGACATTATTATATTTACATCACTTCTGCTCTTTGTTGTTACTGCACCAAATGTATCAATACCGCTTATATAAACATTAAAGCATTCCTTTGTTATATCTTTCTTCTTATTTTCATTTTGAACCTGATGAGTAACTTTATATGTATAGATACATTTTACCTTCGATTCAAAATCAGTATAATCAGCTTCATCATTTTTCTTTTCACCCATAGATGTTATAACATCTATCATTGACTGATTTAATACAACTGCTCTTGTTTCTTTATTATATAAAGCTTCTGTCATGGTTATTACATCATCGTATTCCTGATAATTACCATCCTGATTAATCTTTTCATTAATGTTATTTAATAATTCGTCTTTGTCATCACCTACAAATTTCTGAATATATCCAAATTTATCATCTTTTAACTCTTCAATATTCTTTGCCTCATCATCTGATAATATATATACACCAAATTCATCTGTTGATAACTTACTGTTGTTTACAATTTTATCTATTGTTTTTTCTGATTCTTTAAAAATACCTTTTATAGTCTTTTGATTTAATCCAATTGCTATATCTGCTCCAACGCTCATTACAATCATAATAACAGACATTATTATAGATATTATTGCTCCGGCTTTATTTCTCTTTATAAAAAATGGAATCAACATCCATAATACTATCGCAATTTCAACTACAAAAATTAATCTTACCGGAATATAATTAAGCGCTACATTGTTGTTATAAGTTAATATCATATATATAAATATCTCTAATATTACTACCGGAATTACCTGTATTATATTTAAAATTGTTGCTGTCATTTTTAGTTTCTTGTTTAACATATCCATCTCCTTTTTTAATTTTGTCTCATTTACTGCATTAAAATAGAATTTATCTTCTTTTATCTGCTTACTTTTCAAAAATAGCAAACGTATTTTATGATTTTTGTTTGCTATCGACAATTATATCATTTACCTAAGATTACGACAATATTGTTATTGTCTATTCATAAATGATTAAGAAATAACTTTATTAAAATAATCACCTTGTAAATTTTTATACATATAATTAATGTATAGAAAACAGCTTTTATTTTAGTTTATATATTATGGAAGATTGATAATGTTAACGAAAGAACGCTCGCGCTGCTTACCACTCGTAACAGTTCTAAATTTCCAACTATATTTTGCTTTTAGAACCTCCGGCTCTAAGCAAAATATACCTGTCAATTTGAAACGACGGTGGCAAATGCCCTTTCTTATAACATTATCAATCTTCCATAAGAATAACATATATAATAAAAAAGGTGATTTGTATGGATTCATTTGCAATTATTTCAAATGGGAATAAGCAGAAATATTTGTATGATTATTTAATTTTTCATAATTATTCTGCTAAACTTGTAACAAATTTTAACCTTACAGAATATAAATATATTGTCGCATCAATTCCTTTTTCCAAAGATGGAGAAAATGTAAATTGTGATTTTTATACAAGTTTTCCAATTACAACTTTTATTTCATTATTAAAATCGGGACAGATTTTATTTGGTGGAGGATTTAAAGATTCAGTTGTATTACGTTGTGAAAATTCAGGAATTAAAGCAATTGATATCTTGAATGTCCCCGATTTTTACAGAAATAACTCATTTTATACTGCGGAAGGACTTTTAGGATATATAATCAGCAACACTAATTTTTCTTTAAAGGAATCTAATATTTTAGTTCTCGGTTATGGAAAATGCGGAAGCGAAATATGTTATTTATTCAATAACGTAGGTTCTAATATTTTCTTTTATGAAAATAATGAGTCAAAAATAAACGATGGTTTAAATAAAAACTTTACTTTTTTAGATATAAATAAAAAGAATAATAATTTAGCAAAAATAGACATAATTATAAATTGTATTCCTAAAAATATACTCTCCATAAGTAATCTTAAAATACTTCAGAAAAGCTGTACTATTTTCGATATAGCATCATACCCTTACGGATTCGACAAAGATATTTTAAATTCTCTCTCCCTGACATATCACATTTGTCCTGGACTTCCCGGCAAATATGCCTCTAAAAGTTCCGGTGAATTAATAGCAAAGAACATATCATCAATTATAGAAGGGACTGCAGAAAATGAATCACAGTTTAGATAATAAAAATATTGGAATTGGAATAACCGGTTCTTACTGTACCTACAAAAAAGTTTTTAACGAATTAAAACGTCTATCTGAAGCAAATACAAATCTTTATACCATTTTTTCAGATAACGCTTCTAAAACTGACAGTAGATTTGGAAACCATGAAGAATTTTTAAATTTAGCAAAAGAACTTAGCAATAAAGAACCAATCACAACTATAACAGATGCCGAACCAATTGGTCCTAAATCAATGTTTGACGTTTTAGTTATTGCACCATGTACAGGTAATACTCTTTCAAAACTTGCCAATGGTATTTCTGATACACCTGTTTTAATGGCATGTAAAGCACATTTAAGAAATAACAAACCTTTGGTTATATGTTTAAGTACAAACGATGCACTTGGAATGAATTTAAAAAATATAGGCATTTTATTAAATACTAAAAATATCTATTTTGTTCCTTTCGGAATGGATGATTATATTTCAAAACCAAATTCCATGACTGCACATGTTGATTTACTGCAGGATACAATAGTTAAAGCTTTGCAGGGCCGACAAATTCAGCCTGTGATACAAAGTCCACATGTAACAATAACCTAAAGGTCCTATGGACCTTTTTTATATGATTTTAAGGAGGTTTTTATGAGCGGTATTGCCGGTTACTTTCAAACAGAATTTGACGTTGAGAGAAACCATACTTTGTATGCAATTTACGAAAGCAAATTAACTAATATGCAGGATTCATTAATTACAAATTGCCACGAAAACAGTATAATTTACATGAAACATCACATCGGATTTACAGCCAGCAATTTTTCAGTCACACATAGAGATTCGATATCAGTTACCTATAAGAATCGAACAGCTTCTATCGTCTTTACAGGAAACATTTATAATTCAAATGAATTAAAATACAAATTATCATCCTATGATATTTCCGCTTATGAATTGTGCAACGAAGAACTTATTCTATATTTATATTTAGTTTTTGGCGAAGATATTTTCAAAGAAATAAATGGTGGTTTTTCATTTGCAATTTACGAAAACAACTCATTAATAATAGTAAGAGACCCTATTGGTATAAAACCATTATTTTATCATTGTACAAATAATCATTTTATATTTGCTTCTCAACAAAAAAGTATATTTGCTTACGGCATAAAACCCGAACTAACAAATGAAAGCTGGTGTGAAATCATCGGACTTGGTCCTGCACGAACTCCCGGAAAAAGTTTATTTAAGAACATATTTGAAGTACTTCCCGGCAATTATATAAAAGTAACTTTTAACTCACAGGACATTATCAGTTACCAAACTCATTGCTATTGGGAATTAACCTATAATCATCACGCTGATCCTTATTTAGATACAGTTGACAAAGTTAATTATCTAATAAAAGACAGTATTAAAAAACAATTAACTAAAGATACAACTATTTGTTCTCTTTTATCCGGCGGAATTGATTCAAGTCTTGTAACTTCTATTGCTAAATCTATGATGGATAAAGAAAAGAGAGAATTAAAAACATACGCATTTGAATTTGAAGGCAATGAAAAATTCTTTAATGGGAACTCCTTTCAAAACTCATTAGACAGACCTTACGTAGAAATAATGAGAAAATACTTAAATTCTAATCATAAATATCTAACCTGTGACAGTTCAGGGCAAATTAAATATTTGAAAGAAACTGTTGATATGAGAGATGCTCCATGTATGGCGGATATTGAATCTTCTTTAATGTATTTTTGCAATGAAATATCAGAAACAAATAACATTGCTTTAACGGGAGAATGTGCTGATGAAGTATTTGGTGGTTACCCATGGTTTCATCGCGATGAAATGTTAAACTCAAATTCTTTCCCGTGGTCTAAAAATTTGTCCGTAAGAACATCTCTTTTTAATGACAGTTTCATTCAATCTCTTAATTTAGAAGAATACGTTGATGACGCTTATAAAACTTCTCTAAGCAAATGTCCTGAAAGTGATTACAGCAACGAGAAAGATAAACGCCGTTTTGAAATAGGATATCTAACTATAAACTGGTTTATGATGACTTTAGTTAACAGAATGGAACGTTGTAGTGTTTTCTCAGGGCTTGATGCAAGAGTTCCTTTTGCCGACTATAGATTAGTATCCTATGTTTTCAGTATTCCATGGGAATACAAATGCAAAGACGGAAGTGTTAAACATTTATTAAAAGAATGTGGAAAAGATTTTCTTCCACCTGAAATCATAAACAGAAAAAAATCTCCATATCCTAAAACTTACAATCCTGAATACGAGAAAATGATTGGTAAACTTCTTCTAGAAGAATTTGATAATAACTATGCACTTAATTTTATTGTAGATAAAAATAAAGTAATTGATTACATCAATTCATCTAAAGATTATGGCAAGCCATGGTACGGTCAGCTTATGGCTGGTCCACAAATGTTAGCATATATTCTTCAAATCAGTTATTGGTTAAAGAAATATAGTTAAATTAAATTTAAGAAAAAAGCTCCAACAGACAGTTGATTCTTAAATAATCTCTAAATTTAAAAGATTATTTTTTATCAGCCTTGTCTGCCGGAGTTTTTTCTTATGGTTGGCTTATTTTAAAGCCTTATTAATTAATTTCTTAATTTTTTTATTTGCTTTGACAGTTATTTTTGATTTAACTTTTTTATTAAATATATTCTTTGAAACAACTCTTAAATTATTTCCTTTTACAGTAATCGTCTTAACTTTAATACACTTTGCAAAAGCTTTCTTACCTATCTTATTTATCTTCAAAGTATATCCATTGTATTTAACTGTTTTTGCAACTGTTATCTTTTTAAGTTTCTTAACATACTTTTTATTTACACCGATTAATGTAACATTTCCTTTATTGCCATTTACTGCTGTTACTTTATAAATATATTTTCCTACATTAATTTTCGTACCAACTTCTAATGCAGTCTGTATATCATTGGCAATATTTTTATTATCTTGTGGCTTAGAACCATTGTCTTTATTATTGTTTCCATTCTGAGATTGATTCTGGTTATTTTCATTTCCTAAATTTCCATTCTGTGATGGATTCTGATTTTCTCCATTTCCTGAATTTCCATTCTCTGACGGATTTTGATTTTCTCCATTTCCCGGCTTTTCATTGTTACCCTGATTTTCCTGCTCTTCTTCTAACTTAGCTTTATCTAATTTGTCCTGAAAATCTTTATCTGTGTTCTCCCATAATGGCTTTTCATCATCTTTAGTTTCAGGTTCTTTAACTATATCTTTCTCTGCTGTTACATCATTTGATGGCTTCTCGCCAACTTCATTTTTGATAACCACATTTTCACCTTTTTTATAATCATCATCCAATGAAACTGATTCTTCATTACAATACTTGAGCAATCTTTGTATTGCATAACCACCATTATTTCCTGCACCTGTTCTAATTCCTGCAGTTGTATTATTTACAATATGATTAATACCTACCTTTGGTCCATTACCATCTGCAATTTCTACGATGCATGCATTTTCAATAAGGACATTTTCTTTATTTGGAACTTCAATTGCATTATCTAAATATATGCTTGCACCATTTGTGTAAATAAACACATCATATATTCCTAAACCAACTGCATAATGATTTTCTACATTATTTGCAACTTTATATGCTGCATATCCTTTCTTTGTTCCATCGTGACTCATCCATTCGTCCTGATTCTGAGGATCATAACATTTTTCATTTTGTAAGAAATATGTAGAACCAGATTCCCCTCTCCACAATATATCATATTCCTGGAAATGTTCACAGAATAATCCATATGCTGTAACTCTGTCACCATTTACTACCATTCCATTCTTTGCAGTATTCTGATACCAGCCTGTGTTATCACCATGGTCAGCTCTCCAAATCCATGTATGGTCAACTATTGTATCATCACTGTTAATTACAAGACAACTATCAGTTCTTCCTAAATGTCCTGTTCCTCCAACTCTAAAAAATACATCCTGCAATACAACCGGATTTTCTTCATGATTCTTCTTTGTTCCTTCAGTACCTACTGTTAACATAGTTTCTGAATAATTACCGGCATCAAATATTAATCCTGCAACTGATACTCCACCTACATTACCAATTTTCATTCCTGAATCTTTATTATCAGGGATAATTGTTGCTAATCCTAATCCAAGTAAAACTGTATTAGACTTTTTAACTTCAATTGGCTTATCAACATGGTATACTCCCGGTTGGAAAATAATGTTCTTTCCTGCCTTTAACTGTTTATTAATGCTATCAGCTGTATCAACATCCGGATTTGCAATGTAAAAATATTTATCTACACTTATAGAAGTACCTTCACCCATATTATTATAAGACCAACTGATTCCCTTATAATTATTTTTCATGGCAGGGACAAATACTCTATATTCATCTTTTTCTGTATCGAAATATAAAAATGGCTTTTCTCTAAGCTTTGGTGTTGATTCGATTACAGTTGTTGCATTTCTGTCTCCCCAATCTGAAACACCATTTCCATTTGCAAGCGATTTCATTCCTGATGTATCAACTGTATTTCCGACACATCCCTGAATCACTTCATTCCAATTAACTCCATACGCTCCATCATTAATATAGCAATTTCTGTAATAATACTGTTGTTGTGAATATGAGCCTGCAGCCTTTGCGAAATAACTATCAGCAACATATCCACCACTTGCCCATCCATAGTACCAGTCAAAAACTGCTGTTCTTTCTACATTTAATCTTCTTGCCGGAGCTGCCTGAGAAACTGCCCACTGGAATGAAAATGTAGGATCATCACTGTTCTGTCTTTCTTTAATAGTTACATTTTCTATTCCTACCCAAAAGTTACATGTAGCATTATTTCCTGATAAGGCACATGGTGTCTTAACATTTTCCAAATTAACGTCATATGGTGTTTTTCCTAAACCAAGTATCTGAGTATAATAACCAATGTCTACAACGCCCTGTGATTCGCTAGTATAATCTCCCGGCTTGTAAGCCAATGCATATCTATCTGTTCCGAACTGATTATAATGCTGCTTATTATATATGCTTTCTGTTGTGTTATAAATTTCATTTTGGTCATCCTTATCAGAGAAAATATATGTATTCTTACCAAACATCTGAATTTCAATTGATATTGGTTCACTTAATGAACTATTATCAACTTCATTATACGCCTGTATTTTATAATAATTTTCATATCTTGATTTATTTGGATTTGTATCAATGTATTCTGTGCCATTATTTACTGAGCCAATAAGTTTGTACTCTGAGAATCTGCTTTCGGCTCTATATACCTTATATCCTGTAGCGCTTTTTGATGCACTCCATGCCACACTCAAACTGTTGTTTTCATTTTCCTTAACAGATAAATTTACCGGTGCTTTAGGCTTATAATTTTTTAAAGTAGTTGCTGATGTAGTATTACTTTCACTATATGCTCCATTCTCTGTATTTGTTATAGTTCTGACTTTAACATAATATTTTGTATTTAACTCAAGTCCTTCAATAGTAAATAAGTTTTCACTTGTAATTCCAGCTAAAATGAAATCTGCATTTTCATTTTTTGAATATAAAACTTCATAACCACTGTAAAGTGTTTCTGTAACACCACTCCATTCAACCTTCATTGAATCACCTGTTATTTCATTTAAAGACACATTATTTACTTTTTTTGGTGCTGTTTCCGTATACATTACAAATTTTTCATTTGCACTTATTGTATCATCGTCAGATAATGCTAATTTATTATCCTTAACTGTAATGTATTTTTCTCCACCTGCATTACTTCTAAATGCAATTGTTCCGTCACCTTGTGGAATAATTCTAACTGATTCCCATCCTCCCGGGTTTGTTCTTCCGGCAATCTGAGTTACCTTATCTCCGTCTGCTTTCCAGCTTGTATTTGCACCTTTGCATGTAAAGTTTACTACTTCATAATCAACATTGTTAATGTTAAAAGTCCCATAATAAATTGTAAACTTAGCATTGTCCGGAACTTTGTTTGCATCATATGATGCGGAACAATCAATTCCATTATCTAATACACCATCTAATGTAATTAATTTCTTTGTTGCATAATTAACAAAATAAACTTCTGCATTAGCAGTTCCATTCTCTGCACCATAAACAACTTGTGTTTGTGGGATTACAGAAAAAATCAGCAGCAATGACATAATTATCGCTGATATTCTTTTCTTTAATTTTTGGTTAGACTTTCCCCTTATCATGTCTGTTTGCCTCCTTGTTTCTCTCCGTCCCTTTCAATATATCTTAACATTATAACCAAAAACATTTTTACTCAACTGTTTTTTAATCTTTGTTAGATTTGTATATATTTAACCATTTTTTCAAAACAAGCATAACTTTTTTTGTTGAAATTCTCCATATACTTTATCTGAATTTTTAACATTTCAAGTTGCTATAAAAACGATTTTATAAACATGTAAAATTTATATATCTATACAAATGTGTTTAAAAAAACGGCATAGCCGTTTACACGACTATGCCGTTAAAATTATTTTTATATTTTACTTTAACATCAATTTACAAATTAATATTAATTATATGATGGTTCATTATCAATTGGTAAATTTGGAAAATCAACAACAATGTTTGCACCTGTAACTGTAATAGTTGCTGATGTTGCTAATTCTTTATCAGATTCATAATCAAATGCCTTAATTACATATGTTCCATTAGGTACGCACTTGAATTCATATTTTCCATCATCATATGAACTTACGTAATCATATCCAATAGGTTCATCTGTTTTATCTGCCTTGTAAATTCTTACATATGCTCTCTTATTAAGTACTGCACCTGATCTGTCTTTAAGAGTTCCCGTAATTGTTGCTCTTGTTGGAGCTGTATATGATAATACTGTATCAGCACCTAAATTTACATACTTAGCAAGTGTAATCTGTTCTCCATAACTTTCAATATATACAGAGTAGTTACCTGCCGGGAGACATACCTTTGATGTAAGAATCTTCTTTTCATAGTCAGTTGTTTCATCAGCAGATACTGCACTGAAAGTTTGATTTAAATCATGATTGTAAAACATTAATTCATCTGTGCTACTGTCATAATTATAAAGAACTGTAGTAACAGAAACTGCCGGAGTAACTACAACTGTAAGTGTTCCTATAGCTGTAAGTGAAGGATCTTTTGTATCTGTAAACTGTACTCTAAGAGTATATGTTCCTGCTTCAACTTTTCCTGATCTACCATTAACATATACTCTACTTGATGTTGTTGTATATTTGTTTCCGTTTTCATCTGTACTTTCACTATCCAAATAAAATAAATCATTGTATGTGTCTAAAAGAGTAGCACGGTATTCTCCGCTTCCACCTTCAACATTAATGTATGATCCAATATATTCATGCGGATAAATTAATGCATTAGCCTGATCACCAATGGTCTTGTTTTCAGCAACAACCTTATTCTTGTCACCAATAAGGAAATTTACTTTTGAACTTGCTGTTCTACCAAGTTCGTCTGTACCTGTAAAGTTTACAACCTGATTTTCTGCTACAGCTGCAACCTTACCCTTAATGTTGTTTGTGTACTTTTCAATTGCTAAGCCTGCTGGAAGATTTCCTGATGCAACTGAAACTGTTTCATATCCAACAAGATTTTTGAAACCAACACCTGTATTAATTTCGTCTCCTACAACACCTGAAACAAGTTGTCTATATTCATATCCGTCTGCAAGAGCCTGTAACTCAACAGCGTTTTTTCCCTTTAATGATGGTACTGAAACCTGTACAAATTCTCCCATTTCAACTGAATTCTTTGTAAATATAGTGTAGTTTAAATTGTCGTTTGTAAATACTTTTTCAACTTCAAGTTCTCTGTTGTATGTACCTTCTGCACGAACTTTGCTCTTAACTACAAAGCTATCTTTTGTAAGTGCAATTGGTGTATCTAATACAACCTTATATGAGTCTACATAATAGTTATTTCTTGGATTGTTTAACTGTACATCTTTAATTCCATTCCATACAGCAACTATACATGTAGCTTTCTTCTTGCTACCATCAAGAGCTGTAACAGTAACCTTAGCTGTTCCTTCGCCTACTGCACTAACAACACCCTTATTTGAAACCTTAACTACTTTTTCATTTGATGATGTCCACTTTACAGCTTTATATGCTTTCTTAGGAGCATTTACCTTAGCGCTCAACTTTTCTGAAGCACCAACTGCAAGGTCAAGATTCTTCTTGTTAAGTGTTACTTTCTTAACTGCATTCTTTACAACCTTAACTTTAATGCTTGCTGTTTTCTTTTTGTTCTTTACTGATACAACCTTAATTGTTGTTGTACCAACCTTTTTACCCTTTACAATACCTTTCTTAGATACTGTAGCAACTTTTGCATTGCTTGACTTATAAGTCACTTTCTTGAATGCTTTCTTCTTTGCTTTAACTGTTACAGTAAGTTTAATTGACTTACCCCTTGCAACTGTTGCGATTTTCTTTGTACCTGCAGGTGAAACGACTTTAACGCTTTTAACTGCATTTGTTGCCTTTGCTTTCTTCTTAGCTGCGCTTGCAGGTGTAATATTTGTTGAGAATACTAAAACAACTGCTAAAGCCAATGCTAACAAAGACTTGATTGTTGATTTTCTTTTCATCGAAAATTCCTTCTTCTCTTGTTTTTCATAACTGGTTCTCAGTTTTATATATTATATCACCTTATGCCACAATTTTCTCACAAAAATTTTCTTAAAATTTCATTAACTGGAAATTTCGTACATTAATAGAATAAAAACAGTTTTATTATTTGTATATTTAGCAATAATCACTAAAGTAATATTTTAATTTATTTAGTAAATTCTTGTTTTTTTCAATTTTTGACCTGATTTTTATATATTTTGCTTAATTAATAAAAGTAAACATGAATATTTATTTCGTAAAAATAATATATATGATAAGATTTATAAAATTAGTCTGTATTTTTTTAGTTGTCTATTTACATTTTCCCTAATATAAAACTTATCACTTCAGCGAAAGGAGATTTATATGGCGATAACTTTAACTTGTGTATCACTAATTTTGTTTTTATGTATAATAGCCGATAAATTTTCAGGCAAATTTGGTATGCCTACGCTTATTCTTTTTATGGGCATAGGTATGATTTTTGGAAGCGATGGAATATTTAAAATAGCCTTCTCTAACTATGAATTTGCCGAAAAAATCTGTATGCTTGCCCTATGTTTCATTATGTTTTATGGAGGTTTCAATACAAAATGGACTACCGCTAAAACTGTAGCTTTAAAAGCCATTTTATTATCAACTATTGGAGTTATAATCACCGCCACAATCACAGGTTTATTCTGCTATTTTGTTCTTAATTTTACTTTTGTAGAAAGTTTCCTGATTGGTTCAGTTCTTTCCTCAACTGATGCAGCAAGTGTTTTTTCTATATTAAGAAAGAAAAAGTTAAATTTAAAAAATGGAACTGCATCTCTCCTTGAAATCGAAAGCGGAAGCAACGACCCTGTATCATATATGCTTACAATCATAGGAATATCTTTGGTTAATTCTAAATCATTATCTACAATACCTTTAATGATTTTTTCACAGATATTCTTTGGCTTATTAATAGGTGTAAGTTTCGCATTTATTGGATTATTTATAATAAAAAAGACAACAATAATAAGTAATGGATTAGACGCAATATTTATGATTTCTCTAATATTAGCTTCATTTGGTATTTCTCTCTATATAAACGGCAACGCATTACTAAGCGTATATTTATTAGGTATAATACTTGGTAACACTAAAATTAAAAATAAAGATATACTAATTCCATTTTTTGATGGAATTACCGGTCTGGCTCAAATTTTAATTTTCTTTTTACTTGGATTACTTGCATTTCCACACAAATTTCCTGATATAGCTATGCCTTCACTTTGCATTGTTGCTATACTCACTTTAATTGCAAGACCAATAGCTGTATTTGCATTGCTGATACCATTCAAATGTAGTATTAAGCAATGCCTATTAACATCATGGTCGGGACTTCGCGGTGCTGCTTCTATTGTTTTTTCGATTATGGTTGTTGCCGGGAACCCTGATATCTCTTTAGATATATTTCATATTGTTTTTATGGTTGCTTTATTTTCAGTTTCAATTCAAGGAACTCTTATTCCTAAGATAGCAAATAAATTAAATATGATAGATAATAACGAAGATGTTCGAAAAACATTTAATGATTATAAGGAGGATTCTTCTATTACCTTAATGAGAATGTACATACCTAAAGGTCATAATTGGGAAAATAAATTAATTAGTGATGTAAGTATGCCCACTAATTCTTTAGCTCTTATGATTAAACGCAATGGAACAACTATAATTCCTAAAGGTGATACTATGATTTTAGCGAAAGATACATTAATACTTAGTGTTCCTTCATACGAACCATCAGGGCAGGAGAATCTAAAAGAAATCAAGATACAAAGCACAAATAAATGGTGTAACAAAACAATTCAGGAATTAAATTTACCTGAAAATGTTCTTATTGCTTTAATTAAACGAGGCGAAGATAATTTAATACCCGATGGGAATACATTAATAAAAGAAAATGATTCTGTTGTGTTGTATAAATAGAGGGATATTGGGGATAATGTTGGCAGGTAATTTTGGTTATCTGCCAACATTATCTTATATAAATATTTACTATTGAGGAATAAATGTATATCCGTTCGAATTAGCCCATGATTCAGCATATGAACCTTTTTTCCCTTTGATACTTGTCAAACTATAACATCCATTAAACTCATTAACACCTATACTTGTTACACTATTCGGAATTGTTATGCTTGTCAAACTACTGCATTCCTCAAACACATAGGAACCTATACTTGTTACGCTATTCGAGATTGTTATGTTTGTTAAACTATTACAATTCATAAACGCTCTATTGCCTATGCTTGTTATACCATTTGGAATTATTGCTTCTTTAATATCTTTTTCAGCATGTATTATTGAATTATCATTAATATACATTCCATTATATTTATAATCATATAAAATCATACCATAAAATTCATTTCCACTTATCTCAAATTTACTATTATTAATAAATTTATTTTTTTCTACATAACATCCACCAAAAGCATAGAAACCTATACTTGTTACGCTATCTGGAATTATTATGCTTGTTAAATTACTGCATCTATAAAACGCACTATTTTCTATGCTAATAACACCACTTGGAATCTTTACACTTGTAATTTTTTTGTTATTTAAAAACCCAGCAACACCTACCGCTGGCTTTCCACATATCCTTGACGGAATTACAATATCAGTGTCGTTTCCTACATACTCCTGAATCCAACATTTATTTGAAGTGCTTTTTACAATCCAATCCTCACCGCTGTCACCATAATTATCTGTTGTTGTTTCTTCAACCGGGTTAGTACTTGGCTGTTCTGGCTTTGTTGTAGGTTGCTCTGCCGGTTTTGCCGTTGGCTGTTCTGCTGGTTTTGTAGTCGACTGTTCTATACTTGTTGCAGGCTGTTCTGCCGGTTTTGCTGTTTCTGGAACATTTGTTGGTTCTACAACCGCTTTATTCTTTACAGTAACCTTACAGTTATATTTTTTCTTTCCAATCTTTGCTGTAATTGTTACTTTACCTGCTTTTTTGCCTGTAACTTTTCCCTTCTTGTTTACTATAGCTATCTTCTTATTTGATGTTGACCATTTAACTTTCTTTTTGTTATTGTTCACTTTTAACTGAACTGTCTTTCCAACATAAATTGTTGCTGATTTTTTGTTTAATTTTGCTTTAGATGCTGCATTTACACTTGACAATGGTACAAGAGTGAAAACCATCATGATTGAAAGCATCACGGCAACTATTCGTTTCATTTGTCCTTTCATTTTTCGTTTCCTCCTTACGTTTTTTGATATGAATATTATAGCATATGGTTATTACCGTTTTTTTCACAAACTGACCTTATTGCATTCTCTCTTTGTGCAAAAAAAAAGTGCCGCAATCCTTTGATTACGGCACTTTCAAGTGTTTTATTTAATTGTTTGATTAGAACTTGCCAGCGTTAGCTGCTTCTTCAACAGAAACTGCTACAGCTACTGTAGCACCAACCATAGGGTTGTTACCCATTCCGATAAGACCCATCATTTCAACGTGAGCTGGAACTGATGAAGAACCTGCGAACTGAGCATCTGAATGCATACGTCCTAATGTATCTGTCATACCATATGAAGCTGGACCTGCAGCCATGTTATCTGGATGAAGTGTACGTCCTGTACCACCACCTGATGCTACTGAGAAGTACTTCTTACCCTGTTCGATACATTCTTTCTTGTATGTACCTGCAACAGGATGCTGGAATCTAGTTGGGTTTGTTGAGTTACCTGTAATAGAAACACCAACATTTTCGTGATGCATGATTGCAACACCTTCCTGAACATCGTCAGCACCGTAACATTTTACAGTTGCACGAAGTCCATCTGAATAAGCTTTTTCGTAAACGATGTTTAACTTAGCTTCTTTATAATCATATTTTGTTTCAACATATGTGAAACCGTTAATTCTTGAAATAATCTGAGCTGCATCTTTTCCAAGACCATTTAAGATAACTCTTAAAGGTTTCTTACGAACCTTGTTAGCCTTTTCTGCGATACCGATAGCACCTTCAGCAGCTGCGAATGATTCGTGTCCTGCAAGGAATGCGAAACATTCTGTTTCTTCTTCAAGTAACATCTTTCCTAAGTTACCATGTCCAAGACCTACTTTTCTGTGGTCAGCAACAGAACCAGGAATACAGAAAGCCTGAAGACCTTCACCGATTGCTGCAGCAGCATCAGCAGCTCTTCTACAACCTTTCTTAATAGCGATAGCTGCACCTACTGTGTAAGCCCAGCATGCGTTTTCAAAACAAATTGGCTGAATCTTTTTAACCTGTTCGTAAACATCTAATCCAGCGTCCTTTGTAATCTTTTCAGCTTCTTCAATAGAAGCGATTCCATAACTATTTAAAACAGAATTAATCTGGTCAATTCTTCTTTCATATGATTCAAATAATGCCATTGTTGTTACCTCCTATTCCTTTCTTGGATCGATAATCTTAACAGCGTCATCAACACGTCCATACTGACCCTTTGATTTTTCCCAAGCTGTTGTAGGATCATCACCTTTTTTAATAAAGTCTGTCATCTTTCCAAGATTTACAAACTGGTAACCAATAACTTCATTATCAGCATCAAGAGCGATACCTGTTACATAACCTTCAGCCATTTCAAGGTATCTAACACCTTTAGCCTTTGTTGCGTACATTGTACCAACCTGTGAACGAAGACCTTTTCCTAAATCTTCAAGTCCGGCACCAACTACAAGACCATCATCTGAGAAAGCACTCTGTGTTCTACCATATACAATCTGTAAGAATAATTCTCTCATTGCTGTATTGATAGCATCACAAACTAAGTCAGTATTTAAAGCTTCAAGAATTGTCTTTCCCTGAAGAATTTCAGCTGCCATAGCTGCTGAATGTGTCATACCTGAACATCCGATTGTTTCTACTAATGCTTCTTCAATGATACCTTCTTTAACATTTAAAGTAAGCTTACATGCTCCCTGCTGAGGTGCACACCAGCCTACACCATGTGTAAAGCCTGAAATATCTTCGATTTTTTTTGAATGAACCCATTTTCCTTCTTCTGGAATTGGAGCTGGCTCATGCTTTGCACCCTTAGCTACAGGGCACATCATTTCAACTTCTTTTGAATAAATCATTTGAATAAATACTCCTTTCGAAATATAACCTAGGGAACTATCCCCATATTTTTAGCATAAAACAAGTACTGCTACCCATCTTATGCTATGTATTATTTGTGAGCGTTTAGTCTGCCCACACCTTTGTTTATTTTCTCATAAAATTACAAAATAGTCTATAGTTTTACAAAATCTTTCAAAAAAAATTGCAACTGCAGGTGTTGTTGTAGGTATAACTATTGTTGGATGAGATATTTCAAGATATCCTACATTAAGTGTACTTGTTACGAGAAATGTTAATGAAAGTCAAATGAAAGACCCCTCTTCAATGATTTTTTCATAATATCACTCCTTCAATTTTTATATACAAAATGTATATATTCCTATTTTTTTGCTAATTATGGAACACACTTTCCACATTGTGTAGATATTTTGTAAACAAAAATTATATTTTGTTCATTTTTTATTCAAATATTGTTTTTATCTCATTAATAAACAATCTTCCTGCCTTTGAAATATATTTTCCTTTTTTAAATGCTACACACATTTTTCTGCTTGTACTTTCTTTTGTTCCCACTTTGTAATATATAGGATGATTTGCATAATTATTAAATTTAATAGCACTTTCAGCAACAAAAGTCACACCCATTCCAGCCACTGCCATTGCAAATCCTGTTGTTGACTGCTGAATTTCCATTATTTCCTCCGGGCTAATTGAATATTCGTCAAACAATTTGTTTACAATCTTTCTAACTCTTTGGTCTTCATTTAATAATATAAATCTTTCATCTTTAAATTCAGACATATCAACTTCTTTTATAGCTTCATCATTCAGTTTTCCTGTAATTATAGTTTCAGGACTAACCTGATAATCTTTCAACTTTTCATTTATAACATTTTCCCTTGGTACCGCTATAACAATTCTTTCTTCAAATATATCTTCTTTTTCAAATAAACTATCATCTATATCACTGTCAGAAAGGAAAATATCAACCGTACCATCTAAACATTTTCTTTGAATATCCGGAGTTTTTCCTTCTATTATCTGAAAGTTAATTCCGGGATATTTTTTACTATATTCTGTTAACGCATATGGCAAATAACTCAACGAAAAACATGCAGTACTGCCTAATACAATCGTTCCGGTTTTAAGTTCATTTAAATCCGATATTTCTTTTTCAAAACGTTCTTTAGCTTCTATAACTGAACCCGCATACTCTAAATATGATTTGCCAAATTCTGTAAGTTCAATAGGTGATATACTTCTGTCAAATAAAAGTATTCCCCACTTTTTCTCTAATTTATTGATATATGAACTTAAAGCCGGTTGCGAAATTCCAAGTTTCTTTGATGCTTTAGAAAAGCTTTTTTCTTTCGCCACTTCTTTAACATAATAAAATCCTGTATTCTTCATCTTTTTTCTCCATCCTATTGAATATTAAATTATATTTTATCACTAATACGTCAAATCTGTCGAGTATCCTTTGTAGATTCATTAGGTGCATATAAAAGCAGATGGCATCATTGACACCATCTGCTTTAAAATTCAAATTAATTATTTGATTAATTATTTTGCTGTAATATATCCCTGTGCTGTAAGAAGTTCTGCTGAAAGAACTGCTCCGCCTGCTGCACCTCTTAAAGTATTGTGAGATAATCCTACAAATTTATAATCATATACTGTATCTTCTCTTAATCTACCTACTGAAATTCCCATACCATTTTCAAAGTTTACATCTAATGAAACCTGTGGTCTGTTGTCTTCTTCTAAGTACTGGATAAACTGCTTTGGAGCACTTGGAAGTTCAAGTTTCTGTGGAAGACCACTGAAGTTTCTTAATTTTTCAATTAATTGTTCCTTTGTAGGTTTCTTAGCAAACTTAACAAATACTGCTGCTGTATGTCCATCAAGAACCGGTACTCTGATACACTGAGTTGTTATTATAGGACTTGTAGCCTTTTTAATAACACCATCTTCAATCTTTCCCCAAAGTCTAAGTGGTTCCTGTTCAGATTTTTCTTCTTCACCACCAATAAATGGAATGATATTTCCTTCCATTTCCGGCCAGTCTTTAAATGTTTTTCCTGCGCCTGAAATTGCCTGATAAGTTGTGGCCACTACTTCTGTAGGTTCAAATTCCTTCCATGCTGTAAGAACTGGTGCATAACTCTGTATTGAGCAATTAGGCTTAACTGCTACGAAACCTCTCTTTGTGCCAAGTCTTTCTTTCTGATATTTAATAACTTCATAATGTTCAGGATTAATTTCAGGTACTACCATTGGTACATCAGGTGTCCATCTATGTGCACTATTATTTGAAACTACAGGTGTTTCTGTTTTAGCGTAAGCTTCTTCAATAGCTTTAATTTCATCCTTTGACATATCTACTGCACTAAACACAAAGTCAACTGTTGAAGCTACTGCTTCTACTTCATTAACATTATGAACAATCATGTTCTTAACTTTTTCAGGCATAGGTGTTGTCATTTTCCATCTATCGCCTACAGCTTCTTCGTATGTTTTCCCTGCTGAACGTGGGCTTGCAGCTAATGTTGTAACTTCATACCAAGGATGATCTGCAAGTAAAGTTATAAATCTCTGTCCTACCATTCCTGTTGCGCCTAAAACGCCAACCTTTAATTTCTTTTCCATATGACCTCTCCATTTTTTTATTTTTGGTGATTAATCCACCCATATATTATGAACAATCAGATGTATTTTTTATTTAGTATAAATCTGACCAATCATCATCACTGTTAGAATCTACATCTGTAGAATTACTATTGTTACTATTATCATTTAATCCATCATCTGAAGAATCATTTTTTGTATCATTTGACGAACCATCTTTATCTCCATCAAAGAATATATCTTCAGCTGAATTATTTCCATTACCATTGTTATTAATCTTTGCTGTTTCCTGTTCTGTAGTTGTTTCTTTCTCTTTATCAGTATTTTTTGTGATAACTTCAGTCGTTGTAACTTTCTTGTTATTGCTTTCACTTTCTTTTATCTTATTTTCTTTTAAAGAATTAAGTCCAACTATTCCTGCTAACGCAATTACTATTACTATTACGCAAACAAGTACTATACTACTTCTTTTTTTCATATTGTCATTTCTCCTACAATTATATGTCTTGTTTCTCAATTAAGTCAGATGCCGATTATGGGAAACTTTTTTATAGCAAATGAATTTTGCTCATTTTTCCTAATATCAGATTATTTTTCTATGGAAACAGTTGTTTCTTCCACAGTCAATGTTTCTTCGTTAAGAAGCGATTCATCTTCTAACTGTTTTTGTCTTTCTTCTAACTTTTTCCGGTATTCTTCATCATATTTTTGTACTGATGTTTTATATGTATCGCTCATACAATATATTTCTACCTGCATAATTCCATAACATAAAAGTATAACAACTAAAATACCTATAAACCCTGAAACAGGATTATGTTTTCTAAATACCGGAATGTTATCTATATATTTAAAATCTGACAAAAATAATGCCGGACTTAATACTGCAACGAGAATAAATACATATTTAAATATCTCTAAAACAACATCTAGTGGTTCAAATTTAAGTGATGTAAATTCTCCATATAAACTAAATAACACATATGAAATAACTAATACATAATATAACAATGCCGGAATCATCTTATAAGACTTTCCTGAGCGAAATCCGAACAATTTGACATTGTCATATTTCTGTGGATTTTCAAGTCTGTTACGTTTATTATCATACTTTTTATAAATGTCCCTGTTATTCGCTGTTCTGTATGGTTTATATTTTTTTGTCATTGACTCTCCTAACAATCATTAAATCTGATTAAATATTAATGCCAACAAAAATATTAACAATTAACTTTTAAGATGTCAAAAAGTTCTTCTTTCCGACAATACGGTTATTATAACCACTTTACAATGAAATGTAAATAATTAGTTCACGTATTTAAGATTTAATCTAATAATTAATTGACAACAATTTTATCATTTTGTATTATATATAGGTGTGACACGCTTCTGTGGCTCAGTTGGTAGAGCGACGCACTCGTAATGCGTAGGCCACGGGTTCGAATCCCGTCAGGAGCTGATTAAAGGGCTATCAGATTTACTAGTATCTGATAGCCTTTATAAGTTTCATTTATAATTTTTTTATTAACTCTTTACCCATATCGGTTATATCACCTAATACGTCTCCATAATTTGTTACGCCCTCTAAACGACTGTCATTTCTTCCTGAAATATCAGATTCCGTAAGACCTTTTTTAACTCTTGACTGTTTATTGTCCTTTTGAATCAAATTACTAATCTTATAGTTCGTTTCGGTTTCATGATTATGTCTTGCATCACTATTTCTATAACGCATAAAGTTAATAATGTAAAATGCTATACCTGCTAATAAAACAATCCAACTAAAGTCACTATCCTCTACATTCATATTCCATAGTGCAAATATTACAAAACTAATTATTTCAACGATAAATGATACTAACAATAACCTAGAAATATCAATCGGTACACTTCCCATGTTTTCTCCGGTTCTACCGTTTACAGCTACATAATGTAACCTTTCTTTTTCATTTTTCTTTTCGAGATAACTATATAACCATACCGGCAAATATGAGGCATTCCAGTTTATACCATTATTTTCATAATTTTCTACATCCCAGCGTACGCCTCTGTTGTATTTCTTCGTTGTTGTCTTAGCTGCAATTCGTGATATGTCATGAATCTGTTTTGTAGCCAGTGGTTCTATATCTTTCACGTTCATATCTCTCTTTTCAGATGTATACCCTCTTAGATAATTAGAATCAAATTTAACACAATTTTCTGTATCAAATGGCATAATTGAATTAACAATATTGTTAGTCTGTATAGACGAAGCGTTATCTATTCGTTCTCTGCTTGCTTCAATTGTAAGTCCATTTATTGCTATATCAAATTCTCTTTCTATGTCATATCCCTGAGCATCATAATATGTAACGGAATCTTTAGAATCCTTTTTGTACTGTTTTACTTCTTTTTCAGCTTCTCCTGAAAGTTCAACATGTTCATTTGCATCAACTATCATATAAGGGAAATATACTCCCATAACGTTTTCTGTTGAGAATTCGTTTTTAAACTGCTTATTTGCAAAAAACTTTCTTTTACCGACAAAGTTTTCTATAGATGATTTTGCCTCGTCTTTTGTTATTCTAAAAGGTAAAACAACATCCGGTACTGCTCCATTTGCCACTTTGCTGTTAACTGAAAGTGTATTACGACACCAATGACATCTTGCCTGTGTTGTTTCTCTTGTATCTATAACAACTTCTGCTCCACAACTTGAACACTTTAAGGTAACTATATCTTCACCTGCAGTAATATCCTCTGCTCCTTTGTTTACATGTTCTCCCTCTAGTTTTCCTGCATCCGTAACGATTTCTTCTGATTTTTCAGGTTCAAATTCATATCTACAATAATTACATCTTAATTTTCCTGTTTTAGGATTTTGCGATATGTCAGTTGAGCCACATTTTTCACATTTTATCTGTCCGTTTTCCGACATAAGACCCTCCATCTTTCACAAATTCATATAAATTAAAGTCCTAAAAGTTTTGCTTTTAATGCATCAAATTCTTCTTGCGAAATAATTCCTGCATCTAAAAGTTCTTTTGTTTTCTTTAATTTTTCATATGGATCTTCCTGTGCCGGCTGACCTGCATTCTGTCCCATATTCATGTTCTGCTGCATGTTTTGTTGACCCATGTTCATATTCTGTTGTCCAAACTGATTATTCATCATTCCACCAACGGCGTTCATTCCCATTCCCATAAATGCCATTCCTGATGCTCCACCATTTGGATTTTCACCTGCTGCCTGGAATCCTCTTGCTACTGACTGTTGCATAAATGATGCACCTCTGTTTCCTGCTAATGCATCTGCTTTTCTTACATCACTAAGTAATGCCTTTGTATCCTCGTCATATTCAACTGTCTGGATTGCAACTTTAACAATTTCCAAACCTCTGTCACTTCTCCACTGATATGCATCCTCTACGACTTCAGAAAGAGTCTTTGCAAAGCCAAGCTGGTCTGCCTGAATCTTTGACATTCTGTTTCCACGCTCAGGGTCATTTGTATATTTGGAAAATGCTGCTGAAAGACTTCCAACAACTTCATTAAATAACTGTTCTCCTGCCGGATTATCCATATCCGCAAAATCAAATACTTCATTATTTGGCAATAAATATGTAGCTGGTACAAAATTCTTTACAAATAATATTGGGTCTACAATCTTCATTGTATAAGTTCCTCGTGTCATTGCTCCTGCCTGTGTTCCCAAATATGCATCATCCCAATATATTTCTGACTGTGTTCCAAATCTGTTATTAGGGATTTCCTTCATATTAACATATACAGCCAACTGCTGTGCTGAAGGTTCACCACCAAATTTAAATCTTTCCCAAGACTGTTTTAAGACTGATTCAATTATTGAATCGCCTGCAAAAAAAGACTTTGCATTTGCGTCATCTGATTTAAAAAGATATTCTCCCGGCTCACATATACAAGCTGTAATCGCACCATCCTGTAATGTTATAAGCGCAGTTCCTTCAGGTACTATCACCTTTGAACCATTTGAAATAATTCCTACTGAACCTTTAGTATTTGAACCTCTTCCTCTATTTGTTTCTGATAGAACAGCCTTATATATAACTGCCCCTGCACCTAAATCTGTCGGTGGTGTAAAATAATCTAACCACTGATCTGCAAATGTTCCACCAACTGCATCAATTGCTCCTTTAATAAAACCCATTTTTCCGTTCCTTTCGTGTTATTATTTTGTATCTTTATTTATTCATCTCTTCCCTTAAAATATAATATCTCGTATTCTATTTCTATATTCATTTTACAGAAAAATAAAACCCAATACAACTGCCTTTTTTTATATCATTTGTAACCTTAAAAGTCAATTTTAATTGCCGTTTGCATCCATATTTGCTATAGTAACAAGTACAGACTTTTAGTAGCAAAATAAAGGAGAATTTGCATGATAGCAATTAATGTGATTAGTAAAAACGAATTTATGAACGCAATTTTTATAAAAGATACATTTGACTATATGTTGGTAAGCGAATTAGAATTAACAACAATCAACACTTTCTCTGTTGACGGGCGTATTAACAAAGATTTTATTAAAAAAAATGAACTTGAAGAGCCTGAAGACGATTTCATCTCATGGGGAAGTATCAGACATATATGTTTTGAAATTATCAAAGGTAAAAACGCTCCATTAAAATTTAAAATCACATTAAAACTTCCTAATTCTTATATTGAAAAAATGTTAACTTCTGTTGATACTAACATTGAAGCTTCGCAGGTTTTAGGAATGTACATACATATTAATTATGAAAACAACAAGTTAAATGTTATTACAGGTACCTCCTTAAGTATATTTACAATGGACAAGTCCATTGATAAATTCTGGGATAAACAAATTATTACTTTACTAAATCAACATTTCGAACTTGAAATCGAATAAATTATAAATTCAATACAATTTTAAAACTCATAAACACATCTTCTCGCGCATTTGTTAGCACTCTTTTTTATCGAGTGCTAATTTTCTCTTGACTTTTACATTTGACCTGTCTAAAATATATATCAAGCGTAAAAATTATGGTGAATGCAAATACTTCGAAATTGTGAAAATTGATAAAATTAAAAGAAATAGTATTTGGAAACACTAATAGATTTATATAAAGGAGTGATATATATGGCAGCTACAAAAGGTAGTTTATCTATTAACAGTGAAAATATTTTCCCAATTATAAAGAAATGGTTATACTCTGACCACGATATCTTTTTCAGAGAACTTATTTCTAATGGTTGCGATGCAATTACAAAATTGAAAAAATTATCTCTTATCGGAGAGTACGAATTTAAAGATGATGAAGAAAGCGAACTTAAAGTTCAGGTTATAGCTAATGCAAATGACAAAACATTAACATTTATCGATAATGGTATCGGTATGACAGCTGAAGAAATTGATGAATATATCAATCAGATTGCTTTTTCAGGTGCCGAAGCTTTCCTTGAACAGTATAAAGACAAAACTAATGAAGATCAGATTATCGGTCATTTTGGTTTAGGTTTCTATTCTGCTTTTATGGTTGCAGATAGAGTTACTATTGAGTCTCTTTCTTATAAAGAAGGTTCTAAGGCTGTAAAATGGGAATGTGAAAATGGTCTCGAATTTTCTATGGATGACTGCGATAAAACAGACAGAGGTACAAAGATTACTTTATATTTAAATGATGATAGTTTAGAATTTGCAAATGAGTTCAAAGCACGTGAAATCATTCACAAGTACTGCTCTTTTATGCCTGTTGAAATATTCCTTTCTAACCCAAACGCTGAACCAGAATATGATACAATTCCTGAATCAGAAGTAACTGACAAAGATACAGTAATTGAAACTATTGTTGAAGAAGCTAAAACTGAAGAAAAAGAAAATGAAGATGGAACTAAAGAGGTTGTAGAGGTTTCTCCTGCTACTACTAAAGCTAAAATCCTTAAAAGACCAAAGAGCATTAGTAATCCTGTTCCACTTTGGACAAAACATCCAAATGAATGTAGTGAAGAAGAATACAGGCAGTTCTATCATGAAGTATTTATGGATTACAAGGAACCTTTATTCTGGATTCATTTGAATATGGATTATCCATTTAACTTAAAGGGTATTCTTTACTTCCCTAAGATTAATACTGAATTCGAATCTGTAGAAGGTGTTATCAAATTATATAACAATCAGGTATTTATTGCTGATAACATTAAAGAAGTTATTCCTGAATTTTTAATGGTATTAAAGGGTGTAATCGATTGTCCTGACCTTCCACTTAACGTATCAAGAAGTGCTCTTCAGAACGATGGATTCGTTAAGAAGATTTCAGATTACATTACTAAGAAGGTTGCTGATAAGCTTTCAGGAATGTGCAAAACAGATAAAGAAAATTACGAAAAATACTGGGATGACATTTCACCATTCATTAAATATGGATGCCTTAAAGATGAAAAGTTCTGTGAGAAGATGTCTGACTATGTTTTATTTAAAAATATTGACGATAAATTTCTTACATTTAAAGAATGCTTAGAAAAAAATAAAGAAGCTCACGAAAACACAATCTTCTATACAACTGACCCTGTTCAGCAAAGTCAGTACATTAATATGTATAGAAACGAAAATATAGATGTTGTTATTTTGAAAGATGCTATCGACCAGCCATTTATAACACAATTAGAGCAAAAAAATGAAAATGTAAAGTTTGTTCGTATTGATGCTGAATTAACAAATACTTTCAAAGAAGAAGTTAATGAAGATGAATTAAAAGAAATGACTGACAAACTAACTGAAACATTTAAGAAATCTTTAAACAGAGATACTCTTGATGTTAAGGTTGAAAAGATGAAAGATTCTTCTATTTCTTCTATGATTACTTTATCAGAAGAAAGCCGTCGTATGCAGGACATGATGAAAATGTACGGAATGGCAGGAATGGATCCTTCAATGTTTGGTGGTGCAGGTGAAACTCTTGTTCTTAATTCAAACAACAACCTTGTTAAATATATCATTGATAATCCTGAGGGAGAAAATACTGATTTAATTTGCAAGCAGTTATACGACCTTGCAATGATTAGTCATACACCTCTTAATCCGGAATCAATGACAGCTTTTATCGAAAGAAGCAACAAGATTCTTGAAATCATAACTAAATAATATTATTTGAGAATATGTATAATTGTTAAATAGTTTACAATTCACTTCTTCTCTAATAAAAAATGGGCACTTATTTTGTACTGCCATCAAAAGTCAGATAAAAAATTGATGGTGTATCAATTCAAGTGTCCATTTTTATAACTATTCGATACTATCTAATTTATAATATCACAGTTAAACATTTCTTCTATAGCACTATTAAAATGTTTTAAATCATTTGCTTTCTTGATTCGTTTCCAATTCTTTTCATAATTTTCAAATAACGGTGACATATATCTCCATGCTTCTTTCATCTTAAATAAAATATTTCTATCTCCACTCATTACTTCTTTATAATCATTATATATAATTTCATTAAATCTATACAATTTTTCTTTAGTGACTCTCTCACCACCTCGTATTTCAGAAAAAATATTTGGATTAGTAATTGCTCCTCGACCAATCATTACACTGTCTATGTTTGGAAATCGTTTTGTAATTTTATTATAATCATCTACGCTGTTCACATCACCATTGTAACAAAGTTTATTTTTGCTGTTTTTATAGGCATACTCAAACACTTCTAAGTTAGGAGTGTTATTATAAAAATCTTCTCTCACTCTTGGGTGTATGATTAATTCCTTTAAATTATATTTATTATATATTTCGAGTATTTCATAAAATTCTTCCGGCTCATACATTCCGATTCGCGTCTTTACTGATATTTCCATCCCTGACTCATTTACCATTTTATCAAGCAAAATATCTAAATCTTCAAGATTTTTCAAAAGGCCTGAGCCACGTCCTTTTGATACTACTGTTCCTGATGGACAGCCTGCATTTATATTAACCTCTGTATATCCATAATCTTTTAATTTACTCATTGCACTAAGTGCCTGATCTGTCTGTTTTGTCATAAGCTGAGGAATCAAAACATTTATTTTATTATTTTGCGGATTTATATCTCTTACTTCTTTATTGGAAAATTTTTTATTCTGACTTGTACCTATAAACGGTGCAAAAAATTTATCTGGTTGTTCAAATACTGCTGCTAAGGCATTTCTATATATGTATCCTGTTATTCCTTCTAATGGTGCTAAATATAATTTCATTTTTCTTCCTTTTATCTCAATGCCAGGACTTTATATGCATAATACACGAAGCTGCTTTGATCCTAACATTAATTTAATTTTTTAATCCACGAACCATTATATTATATTGCAGAATATTTTCAAATAATAATTTCTATATGATTATGTAAATATGTGCACATAAAAAAGTCCTTATTATATTGTATCGATTTTGTTTTATTTGTTGTTATATTTTACTTTTATATGTTGTTATATTTTTGCTTTATTAAATTTAATTCATTTGTAAAATTATGTAATAACCTTCAAAATATAAATTTTAATTAAAATACATTATTATATGCATAGCTTCAAAACATCTACTCTACAAATATATATTTGAAAAACTACTGTTATAATGCTATAATTTTTAAGATGTCTTAGTGCAATATATAACAAAAGCGATTCAGAAATTTGTTTATACCAAAAAGAATTTCATCAATTTGTTTATTGTAATATATTTGTAAGATGTAAATACAAAAAAAGAAATGAGGAATTACATATGAAATTATGGGGAGGCCGTTTCACAAAAGAAACAAATAAATTAGTACATAATTTTAATGCGTCATTATCATTTGACCAGAAATTTTATAAACAGGATATTCAGGGTAGCATTGCCCATGTTACTATGCTTGCAAAGCAGGGTATTATTGAAGAATCAGATAAAGTTGCAATTATTAACGGATTAAATAGCATTTTAACTGATATCGAAAACGGACATTTAGAGTTTACTCCTGAACATGAAGATATTCATAGTTTTGTTGAAGCTCATCTTATTGAAAGAATTGGCGAGCCTGGTAAGAAATTACACACAGGAAGAAGCCGTAACGACCAGGTTGCATTAGACATGAAATTATATGTTCGTGACGAAGTTGTTGAGCTTGACTCATTATTAAAAACTTTGCTTCAGTCCATAATGAAAGTTATGGAAGAAAACACTGAAACTTTTATGCCTGGATTTACTCATTTGCAGAAAGCTCAGCCTGTAACTTTAGCTCATCACTTTGGAGCATATTTTGAAATGTTTAAAAGAGACCGTAGCAGATTAACAGATATTTATGGCCGTATGAATTATTGTCCTTTAGGTGCTGGTGCATTAGCAGGAACAACATATCCTCTTGATCGTGAATATACTGCTTCTTTGCTTAATTTTGATGGTCCAACATTAAATAGTATGGATTCTGTTTCTGACAGAGATTATGTAATTGAATTAATGTCTGCTTTATCTACAATCATGATGCATTTAAGCAGATTCTGTGAAGAAATTATTATATGGAATTCTAACGAATATAGATTTGTAAATATTGATGATTCTTATAGTACAGGCTCAAGTATTATGCCTCAGAAGAAGAATCCTGATATTGCCGAATTAATCAGAGGAAAGACAGGACGTGTTTATGGTGCTCTCACTTCTATTCTTACTACAATGAAAGGAATTCCTCTTGCTTACAATAAAGATATGCAGGAAGATAAAGAATTTGCATTTGATGCAATCGACACTACAAAGGGTTGTATTGCATTATTTACAGGAATGATTGATACTATGACATTCAATAAGGATATTATGGAAAGCAGCGCTAAAAACGGATTTACTAACGCTACAGACGCTGCTGATTATTTAGTAAATCACGGAGTTCCATTTAGAGATGCTCACGGCATTGTTGGACAGCTTGTTTTATTCTGTGAAGGTAAAGGTATTTCTCTTGACGATATGACATTAGATGAATTTAAGGCTATCAGTCCAGTATTTGAAGAAGATATATATGATGCAATCAGTCTTAAGACATGTGTTGATAAGCGTTTAACAATTGGTGCTCCAGGTAAAGAAGCTATGGATAAAGTAATCGCTATTAACAAAGAATATTTAAGCAAATAAATGAAATTATTTTAATAAAAAACTGAGGTTTGAATCCATCCCATTGGATTAACCTCAGTTTTTTTAGCAATTATATGATACCTAAGTTTGTAACTAAGTTTTTTCATAAAAATATAGTCTCTACTATTTATCAAAATAGCTTAATCTACATTGTGTACATTTACATCAAGCTGATTAAATGGAATCGAAATTCCTGCTTTATCAAAAGAAACACGTATATTTTCGTTTAAATAAAATTTGCAATCCCAATAATATTCAGTAGGTACCCACACTCTGACTTCCATTATAATTGCACTGTCTGCTAAATTTTTAACAACTACTGCGTTTGCCTCATCGTGCATTATATTAGAATAACTGTTCATCACTCTTTCGAGTTCTTTACGTGCAAGTTCTATATTATCATCATACGATATTCCAACTTCAACATCTACTCGTCTCTTATCATTCATGGAATAATTCGTTAAAATGCTATTTGACAATGTTCCGTTTGGTAATTTTACAGATTTATTGTCTACTGTTTTTAAAGAAGTATAGAAAATATCAATTTTATAAACTGTTCCTTCTACTCCATTTGATTCTATATAATCTCCTACAGTAAACGGCTTCATAATTAAAATCATAACTCCGCCTGCAAAATTTGATAAACTTCCTTCAAATGCAAGACCTATTGCTAAACCTCCGGAAGCTACAATTGCTGCAAATGATGTTGTTTCTATACCAACCTGTCCACAAATTGTAATCGCAAGTATAATATATAAAGCAACTTTTAATACTGAATGTATAAATTTTGACACACCTTCATCTGCTGATGATTTGGCAAATATTCTATCTACAAACTTAAGAATAAATTTAATTATAAATTTTCCAATTACAAATATAATTACTGCAATAATTATATCTATACCAAAGGCTACTGCTTTATCTATTAAATCACTGCCAATCTGTGATAATTTACTCACATCCGTTGATAATTGTTCAATATTATCTGCTACACTTTCTACTTCTTTTTGAGTAGCACTAGCTAACATTAACATATGTTTCCTCCTTCCAATTAATTATAACTATAAACAATAAAAAGTCTTAGACTGTTTATTATCCAAGACTTTTTATAATGTAATGTGATATGCCTTATGGATTGCATACATTAAATGGCATACTCAATCCTTTAATCACATGTGTATTTGCTAAAAATTGATTATTTTACGATACGTACTTTAATTACGCCTTCAATTTTTTCAATTTTTTCAACTAAATTATCAGTAGCTTTGCTATCTAAATCCATAATTGTATAAGCATAATCTCCTCTTGATTTATCAACCATATCTGAAATATTCATACCTTCAGCAGCAACTGCAGATGAAAGCTGACCAATCATGTTTGGAATATTTTTATGACAAATTGTAATTCTTGCAACCTTGTCACATACGCCTAAATCACATTTTGGATAATTTACAGAATTAATAATATTTCCGTTTTCTATGAAATCTTTTAATTCTTTAACTGCCATTACAGCACAATTATCTTCTGACTCTTCAGTTGAAGCACCAAGATGAGGTGTAGCAATAACATTCTTTGCCTTAGCTATCTTAGCATTAGGGAAGTCTGTTACATATCTCTTTACTTTACCTGATTCTAATGCTGCAATCATGTCATCATCACATACAAGTAAATCTCTTGCAAAGTTAAGAATTACAACTCCATCTTTCATCATAGCGATTGTGTCTTTATTAATCATTTCTCTTGTATCATCTAATAATGGTGTATGAACAGTGATGAAATCACATTCTTTGTAAATTTCTTCTCTTGTATTTACATGTTTAACTTCACTTGATAATCTCCAAGCTCCATCTACTGAGATAAATGGATCATAACCATATACTTCCATACCAAGTTCTGTAGCTGCATTTGCAATTAAGCTACCAATAGCACCAAGTCCAATAACTCCAAGTTTTTTGCCCATAATTTCATTTCCGGCAAAATTCTTTTTAGCTTTTTCCATTGTCTTGTTGATGTTTTCGTCTTCTTTATTGTCTTCAACCCATTTATTTCCGCCAATAATATCTCTTGATGCAAGAAGCATTCCGCATAATACTAATTCCTTAACACCATTTGCATTAGCACCCGGAGTATTAAATACAACAACACCCTTTTCTGCACACTTGTCTAAAGGAATATTGTTAACCCCTGCACCTGCTCTTGCAACTGCTAAAAGATTATCAGATAATTCCATATCATGCATTGCTGCACTTCTTACTAATACTGCATTTGCTTCTTCAAAATTATCTGTAAATTCGTAATTATCTGTAAATTTGCTTGTTCCTACTTTTGAAATAGGATTTAAACAATTAACCTTAACCATTTTTCCTTCTCCTTATTATGCGTTTTCTTTTTCAAATTTTTCCATAAATTCAACTAATGCCTTAACACCTTCGATTGGCATAGCATTGTAAATACTTGCTCTCATACCACCAACTGTTCTATGTCCTTTAAGATTTTCAAGTCCGGCAGCTTTAGCTTCTGCTACAAATTTAGCATCTAAATCAGCATCACCTGTTACAAAAGGTACATTCATAAGTGAACGGTCTTTTGGAACAACTGTACCCTTAAATAATTTGCTATTATCAAGGAAATCATAAAGAATCTTAGCCTTTTCTTCGTTACGTTTCTTCATTGCATCAAGGCCACCCATCTTCTTAATCCATTTAAATACTTTTCCACAAATATAAATTCCATAGCATGGAGGTGTATTGTAAAGTGATCCTGCATCTGCCTGTGTTTTCCACTGAAGCATTGTTGGAACTGTGCTATCAACTTCCTCAGGAATTAAATCTTCTCTAATAATCGCAATAACAACACCTGCTGGTCCAACGTTCTTCTGAACACCACCATAAATTACACCATACTTTGATACATCAACAGGTTCTGATAAGAAACATGAAGATACATCAGCTACTAATGTATGTCCTTTTGTATTTGGTAATTCATGATACTTTGTACCATAAATAGTATTGTTTTCACAAATGTATACGTAATCAACATCATCATCAATATCTAAATCGCTACAATCAGGAATATATGAGAATGTCTTATCTGCTGATGAAGCAACTCTTTGTACTTCAAGATACTTTTCTGCTTCTGCAGCAGCCTTCTTAGCCCACTGTCCTGTTACGATGTAAACAGCCTTGCCATTCTTCTTTAAGTTCATTGGTACTGCAGCGAACTGCTGTGATGCACCACCCTGAAGGAATAATACTTTATAATTATCAGGAATACCCATTAAATCTCTAATGTCCTGTTCTGCTTCATCAATAATCTGCTGGAACATTTTTGAACGATGGCTCATTTCCATTACGCTCATTCCACATCCCTTATAATCTAACATTTCATCTGCTGCTTCTTTTAATACTTCTTCCGGTAATACAGCAGGTCCTGCTGAAAAATTGTATACTCTTGCCATTTCTTTCTATTTCCTCCTAATTATTATATGTACTGTCTCGTTTCTTAGCAGTCATATCCCTTTGCAGCTAAATCTTCTTCAGAAAAAGCTTCGCTAATTGGTGTATTAGCCGGTACCATTGGGAATACCTTATCATCACTGTCAATCTGACAATCTATTACACAAGGAATATTTAATTCAATTGATTCTTTTAATGCATCTTTGAATTCATCAATTGTTGTACATTTGTATGCTTTTGCACCCATTCCTTCTGAAATCTTAACAAAATCAACCTGGTCATCTAATACAGTATTTGAATAACGTTTACCGTAGAATAATGTCTGCCACTGTCTAACCATACCTAATACGTGGTTATTAATTACAATCTGAATAATTGGAATATTATAACGTGTTGCTGTAGCAATTTCATTCATATTCATTCTGAAACATCCATCACCTGCAATGTTAACACAAATTCTGTCTTTATTTGCCATCTTAGCACCTATACATGCACCAACACCATATCCCATTGTTCCAAGACCACCTGATGTGATTAACTGTCTTGTTTCTTTATATTTATAGAACTGTGCAGCCCACATCTGATGCTGTCCTACGTCAGTTGTTACAATTGCATCACCATTTGTAATATCATATAACGCATCAACAATTGATGGACCGTTTAATGTTGTTTTATCTAATGCTAATGGATATTTGTTCTTTAATTCATCAACTTCATCCATCCATTCCTTATGATTCTGCTTATCTAACTTAGCATTTAATCTCTTAAGGATTTCATTTGCATCACCGATAATGCTTGCATCCGCCTTAACATTTTTATTAATTTCAGTTGGATCAATATCAATATGTATAATTTTTGCATTCGGTGCAAAGTTACTCGAATTACCAACAACTCTGTCACTAAATCTTGCACCAATAACAATTAATAAATCGCATCGTGTTACACCAAAGTTAGATGCCTTTGTTCCATGCATACCAATCATACCTGTATAACGTGCATTTGTTCCTTCAATTGCACCTTTACCCATTAATGTATCACAAACAGGTGTATCAATTAAATCTACAAATTTTCTAAATTCATCCTGTGCTCCTGAAGCTACTAATCCGCCTCCAGCAATGATAAATGGCTTATTTGATTCTTTGATTAATTCTACAACCTGATCAACATCTTCTTCTTTGATTGTATCTGTATATGGTTCAATTGCCTTAGGTGTCTGTTTTGTATATTCAGTTTTATTAGCTGTTACATCCTTTGTAATATCAACCAATACCGGACCCGGTCTTCCTGATTTAGCAATTGTAAATGCTCTTCTAATTGTATCTGCTAAATCTTCAATTTCCTTTACTATAAAATTATGCTTTGTAAATGGCATTGTTGCACCTACAATATCAATTTCCTGGAAAGAATCTTTTCCAAGTCCTGATTTAGCAACATTTGCTGTTATTGCAACAATTGGAATTGAATCCATATATGCTGTAGCAATCCCTGTAACAAGGTTTGTTGCTCCAGGGCCTGATGTTGCCATACAAACACCAACCTTACCTGTTGATCTTGCATAACCGTCTGCCGCATGTGCAGCTCCCTGTTCATGGGATGTTAATATATGTGTAATTTCATCTGAATGTTTATAAAGAGCATCATAAATATTAAGAATTGTTCCACCAGGATAACCAAAAACTGTATCAACACCCTGTTCTTTCAAACATTCAACAACTATTTCTGAACCTGTTAATTGCATATTTTTACCCTCTCTTTTTATTTCTTTATTTCTAAAATTGCGCCTCTGTTTCCTGAAGTTACCATAGATGCATATCTAGCAAGATATCCTGTTGTAACCTTAGGTTCTCTTGGCTGCCATTTTGCTTTTCTTGCTGCCATTTCTTCATCAGAAACGTCAATGTTTAATGTCATTTCAGGAATATTAATCTTTATAATATCTCCTTCTTCAACTAATGCTATAGGACCACCTACGGCTGCTTCCGGTGAAACGTGTCCGATAGATGCACCTCTTGAAGCACCTGAGAAACGTCCGTCTGTAATCAATGCAACAGATGAACCTAATCCCATACCTGCAATGGCCGATGTTGGATTTAACATTTCTCTCATACCAGGGCCACCCTTTGGTCCTTCATATCTAATAACAACAACATCACCAGGAACAATCTTTCCACCTTTAATAGCTGCGATTGCATCTTCTTCACAGTCAAATACTCTTGCAGGTCCTTCATGAACCATCATTTCATCAACAACTGCTGAACGTTTTACAACACCACCATCCGGTGCAAGATTTCCCTTTAATACTGCAAGACCACCTGTCTTACTGTATGGATTATCTAATGGTCTGATAACTTCAGGGTTCTTGTTAACCGCCCCCTTAATATTTTCTCCAACTGTCTTTCCTGTAACTGTCATGCAATCTAAGTTAAGAAGTCCTGCTTCTGCTAACTCATTCATAACTGCATATACACCACCGGCTTCATTCAAATCTTCCATATATGTAGGACCTGCCGGTGCTAAATGACATAAGTTAGGTGTTCTTTCACTTATTGGATTAGCAAATGAAATATCAAAATCAAATCCAATTTCATGAGCGATTGCAGGCAAATGAAGCATACTGTTTGTTGAGCATCCAAGTGCCATATCTACTGTTAATGCGTTTAAGATTGCATCCTTTGTCATAATATCTCTTGGCTTAATATCTTTTTCAAGCAATTCCATAACCTTCATACCGGCATGTTTTGCAAGTTTAATTCTTTCTGAATATACAGCCGGGATTGTTCCGTTTCCTTTAAGTCCCATACCTAATGCTTCAGTTAAACAGTTCATTGAATTTGCTGTATACATACCAGAACATGAACCACATGTAGGACATACATTCTGTTCAAATTCCTTTAATTCATCTAATGTAATATTTCCTGCTGCCTGAGCACCTACTGCTTCAAACATAGATGATAAGCTTCTCTTCTGTCCCTTAACATGACCTGCAAGCATTGGTCCACCTGATACAAATACTGTTGGAACATTAATTCTTGCTGCAGCCATTAATAATCCGGGAACATTCTTATCACAGTTAGGAATCATAACTAATGCATCAAACTGATGAGCTAATGCCATCGCTTCTGTTGAATCAGCAATCAAATCTCTTGTTACAAGAGAATATTTCATTCCTATATGTCCCATTGCAATACCATCACATACTGCGATGGCCGGGAACATAATAGGTGTACCACCTGCCATAGCAACACCCATTTTAACTGCATTTGCTATTTTATCCAGATTCATATGACCTGGTACAATTTCATTGTATGAACATACGATACCAACTAATGGTCTGTTCATTTCTTCTTCAGTAAGCCCCAGAGCATTGAATAATGATCTGTGTGGAGCCTGCTGTAATCCTTTTGTTACTGCATCACTCTTCATAACTGCCTCCTATATATTCTATATTCTTTCACAGATGCAATCGCCCATTTCTTTACATCCAACCATCTGCATCCCATCAGACATAATATCAATTGTACGAATTCCATCTTCTAATACTTTCTGTACTGCATCTTCAACTGCCTTAGCTTCTTCATCTAAATCAAATGAATATCTAAGCATCATAGCAGCTGAAAGAATTGTTGCAATTGGGTTAGCCTTGTTCTGTCCTGCAATATCAGGTGCAGCTCCATGACTTGGTTCATATAATCCAAATTTGCCTTCTGCAAGACTTGCTGATGAAAGCATTCCAATTGAACCTGTTACCATACTTGCCTCATCTGATAAAATATCACCAAACATATTCTCAGTAACAACTACATCAAACTGTGCAGGATCTTTAACTAACTGCATTGCACAGTTATCAACAAGCATATGTGTTAATGTTACTTCTGGATAATCCTTTGCTACTTCTGTAACTACCTTATCCCAAAGTCTTGATGAATCTAAAACATTTGACTTATCAACGCTAATAACGCTCTTACGTCTCTTCATTGCAATTTCAAATGCTTTAATAGCGATTCTTCTAATTTCGTTTTCGTCATATTTTAAAGTATCAATGGCTGTCATTACACCATTAACTTCTTCTGTCTTTCTTTCACCAAAATAAAGACCACCTGTTAATTCTCTAACAATTATCATGTCAAATCCGGCATCTGCTACAGATTCTTTTAATGGGCATGCACCCTTTAATTCTTTATATAAATAAGCAGGTCTTAAATTTGCAAATAGACCTAAGCCTTTTCTAATTGCAAGCAACCCTGCCTCTGGTCTAAGATGTGGTGGTAAATCATACCAACTATCCTTTCCCACGACACCTCCGACAGCTCCAAGAAGTACTGCATCACTAGCTTTCGCTGTTGCCAATGCTTCATCTGTAAGTGGCACTCCGTGCTTGTCGATTGAAACTCCACCCATATCAACTTCAGTATAGCTGAAGGAATGACCAAATTTCTTACCGACAGTGTCGAGAACCTTCTGTGCTTCTGCTACAATTTCCGGTCCAATTCCATCACCTGGAATAACTGCAATATTAAAATCCATTGCTCTGTCCTCTCTTTTTCTTAGTATCTTGTAACGTTTTTAATATGTATAAAGATCCACGTTAACTTTTACATTTTATCGCAAATACGACATTTTTTCAACCATACATATATATCTATTTTCTTGATATATATTAATTATGTTATTTTATTCTCTGTGATTATACATTCGCCAAACACTTTCTGACGCTTGAGTTTTGTTATACACATGGCTCCGCCATTTATAACCACCTCAAATCCGCTTCGCTTCTTTTCGGTGATTATACATTCGCCAAACACTTTCTGACGCTTGAGTTTTGTTATACACATGGCTCCGCCATTTATAACCACCTCAAATCCGCTTCGCTTCTTTTCGGTGATTATACATTCGCCAAACACTTTCTG